>Ga0209344_10000013_pt1 | contig 543352 bp, 460 predicted proteins | sample Cruoilmetagenom6_FD_187293 | JGI IMG/M metagenome (GOLD analysis project Ga0209344, IMG submission 187293) | Oil polluted marine microbial communities from Coal Oil Point, Santa Barbara, California, USA - Santa Barbara Oil Seep Sample 6 (SPAdes)... | ecosystem: Environmental > Aquatic >... | reverse complement strand
TGATTATTTTCAACAAACCATCTACAAGCTTTGTCTCTAGGGTGTGCTTTAATTGCGTTGGTGGAAAATAATCATACTCGATTGCATATCCTGGTCTAAAAAATTTTACGTTCTCAAAACCAACAACCGCACGAAGTGCTTTAAACTGAACATCCTCTGGCAAAGAAGTAGAAAATCCATTTACATAATACTCTACCGTATCCCATCCTTCAGGCTCAATAAACATCTGGTGTCGATCCTTATCTGCAAACCGATTAATTTTATCTTCTATTGAAGGACAATAGCGCGGTCCAATACTATCAATACTCCCGTTGAACATAGGCGAACGATCAAACCCTTCCTTAAGAAGATCGTGCACCAAAGTACTGGTATAAGTCATATGACAAGGACGCTGCACTTTTAATGGTTGTGTACTATCTGAAAAAGAAAACTTTTCTGGATTCTCATCACCCGGCTGTATGAGCATTTTCGAAAAATCTAAGGACCTTCCATCCACTCGAGGCGGTGTTCCGGTCTTCATTCTTCCCGATTCAAACCCTAAATCTACTAGCTCTTTTGTAATTCCAGTGGACGCTGATTCTCCCGCTCGGCCTCCTCCAAATTGCTTTTCGCCTATGTGAATAAGCCCATTCAAAAATGTTCCATTGGTTAAAACAACCGTTTTTCCACGAACCTCAAGTCCAAGTGAAGTTCGAACTCCAACTATCTTATCATTTTCAACTATTAAACCAGACACCATTTCCTGATAGAAATCAAGGTTAGGTGTTTGTTCCAACTTCAATCTCCACATTTCTGAAAAACGCATACGATCACTCTGCACTCTTGGACTCCACATAGCGGGCCCCTTAGACTTGTTAAGCATTTTGAATTGAATAGCCGTTTTATCTGAAATAATTCCACTATAGCCGCCAAGAGCATCAATTTCACGAACAATCTGACCTTTCGCAATTCCACCCATAGCCGGATTGCAAGACATTTGCCCAATGTTCTGAAGATTCATTGTAATTAACAACGTACTAGAGCCCATATTTGCCGCCGCAGCCGCTGCTTCCGAACCAGCATGACCTGCACCAACTACAATTACATCGTATTCTTTTTCAAACATATATTAAAAATGTTCCACGTGGAACAATCTTGTTTTAATTTGCGGGTGCAAATATAACTTAAATTACTTAAAATCAGAGAGTTATTGTGTAATAAATTGAATTTCAGACAACTAGATGAATAATCTTTCTTTCAAAGCTTCGTCTTCCTTAGTTCTCATAAGTTTCTTGTCAGTCTCCGTTTTATCCGTATAGCCACAATAGTGAAGTATTCCGTGAATCATTACTCTATGAAGTTCATTGTCAAAACCCGTCTTAAAAGTATCTGCATTTTCGGCCACACGCTCGACTGAAATGAAAATCTCTCCATGAATTTCCTTTCCTAACGAATAATCGAAACTCACTATGTCTGTTAAGGTATCGTGATTTAAAAATTCCTTATTGATCCCTAATAAATACGAATCATCGCAAAACACATAACTAATATCCCCTTCCGCAAATTCTTCAGAAATAATTACAGAAGAAATCCAATCTGCAATAGCAATATCTTTTTCCAACTTAAAGTCATTCTGACTAGAAAATTCAATCATCTTTACTATTAAAATAAGTGCGTACTTTTTGTTTATACTCTTGGCGCAAAGGTAGTGCCTCCCTATTTAATATCTCAATCGCATTAAAATATTTTTTTACGTCTTCTGGAGACAATCGAAGCTTGTTACTATAGGTGTTCTTGTTTGTTCTAGCCTCTCTTTTTGATTCCTGGCCTTGCTCAAAATCTGCTTTGTCCAATTTCAATAATTCATATTCCAATTGCAGCATTTTTTCTAAGGTTCTTTCATTAAATCCTTTGTCCAACAACTGCTGTTCAATGCCTTCCATTTTTCGTAATAAATCACCTCCTTTACCGTTTAAGCCCTCTTTACTAAGCCTGTCCTCTAATTGTTGCCGCAATTGCTGTTGTTGTTTATAAATCTCGAAAAGCTTACCGTTCATGTCTTCATTGTCCCCCTCTCCATTTTCTCCTTCTTTACCATTTCTACCATTCTCTCCATCACTATCACCTTGTCCATCGCCATCACCTTGTCCTTCACCTTCACCTTCTCCTTCTCCCTTGCCTTTTTCTCCCTCGCCCTCTTCTCCTTCCTTTCCAGACTTGCCTTTTTCCATACCCTCTTTCATTCCTTCTGAAAGACTTTTCTGCTTTTCTATAATATCGGGCAACTGAAATCCTTCACCGCCACCACCTTCTCCTGGGCTCGGTTTTCCTTTTCCCTTTCCGCTTCCCATACCAGACATTTGAGATTGCATATTATTTAGGACATCGCTTAAAAGAATCGCTAGTTCATTTGCTCCTGTAATTACATATTGCTGACTTGAAATACCTTGCCTTGTTTGGTTTTCGGCCAATCGCTCCATTGATTTATCCATATTAAACTGAACCTCTGTAAGCGATTTATTTATCAAGGTTCCCATCATTGGTTGTCTCAAAGAAAGCGCAAACAGACTATCATCTATATGTTGAAAATTCAATTTCAAATCATTTTGAACGGTAAGTTTTTTTCCAAAAACTGGATTTCCATAATCGATTTTCTTAAACTCCATCATCAAATCTTCTTGTTCAAAAGAAAAAACAACCAAATTATCTAAAACCTGCCGCAACATAGAAACATCTTCTTCCATAGTTTCGCCTTGACCGCTCTCCATTTTGGCCTGCATCATCTTGCCCATTTCCTTCATCTTCTTGGCAGCCTTTTTCTGACTCTCTTTGGCAGCTTCCTTATTTTCTTTTTCTAATTCATCCGTTGCCTTTTGTTGCTCCTCCTCAATTTGTTTTTCACCTGCGCTCTTCTCCGGAATATCCATGGGTTTTTTCAGCTCTTTGTTGTCTTTATCCAGCTCTTCTTTCTCCTTTTGGTATTCCTCGAACTTCTCATTCAGCTTTTCTTGTTCTTCTTTGGTATTCTCATCATCTGGCTTTTCCGCAAGCTTTTCTTGTTCTTCGCCTAACTTATAAAGTTCTTCTGCTAACTTTTCAGCTTTTTTAGTCACATAATAGCGTTTTGTCAATTCTAAAAGCTGTTCAAGATTCTTTTCCTGATTCTTATTCTGTTTCGCAAGCTTTTCAAGCTTTTCATTTAAATCTTCTTTGTCTATTTTCTCCTGAAGCTTCTCCAGTTCATCCAATAGTTTTTCATTTTCTTTTAACTGCTCTTCATTTTCTTCTAAACGTTCCTCAAGCTGCTCCTTAAACGGATCCTTCTCTTCATTCTCAGGTTGAAAATTCTCCAGATTCTCCTGCAGTTCTTCCGAAAATTTCTTCATCATCTCTTCCTGCTGCTTTTGCCGTTTTATAAAATTTTCAAGCTTCTTTTTATCATTCCAATTCAACTCATTTTTCTCTTTCTGAGTTTTGGACAATTCTTCCAGCTTCTTTTCTTGATCCTTTAGGTTCTCCAACGTCTTATCAAGCCCCTTAATAGAGCTCTCTTGATTTTCTAGCTGTTCATTCTCCAGCTCGTCTTGGGTTAGCTTTCTGAACGAATAGATTCCAGATTTGCTCGACTTAAATTTATGCACCCCATCATTATCAAACACCTCAAAATAGTATTCGTATGCAATACCTTCGGAAAGCTCAAGATTTCCTGGAAATGTGTACACAAACTGATCAAAATTGCTCTTATTGAGTTTAATTTGCTCAGTTTTCAATTTAATTTCTTCCCCTTCAGGAAAATAAACCAACTGCAACTTAGTAAGCCCATAATCATCACTTACGCTTCCGAGGTGATACACAACCTGACTTTCAATAGAATCTTGTTTCGCTTGAACCTCAATCTCCGGATATTCGTCTTTAACCACTCCAAGTGTAAAGGAAAGGTTTTCATACTCCTTTAAGTTCTCATTTGAGGTGGTAATGGCGTAATCTAACTTATTATAAATTCCTTTCTTGTAGCTAAACTTTGTTGCCTTTTCAGAAAAAAGATAAGTGGTGTCTTTCGTTTTTAAAGCAACCGAAGTCGTATTCTTAGTGCTAACATTCCAGCTCACGCCAGTCCCTTCTGGTACGATAGCATTTCCAGTACTTTTTAAAACCTCATCCTTCTTTCCCGTATAAGCAGGATAGTCCAAAATCATTTCGAAAGCCAATAAAGACGGGATTTTAACAATATCCAACCTATATTCTTGCGAAACAACCTTATTAGCCCTTAGCTTAAAATCTATGACTTCCGTAGGCTGCAAAAAAGTATACTCAAATTGTCCGGGAGCAGTTTGCTGTAAATAATAGGTTTCATCATTGTAGCTTATACTCGCGTTTTCCGGTATAAATTCACCATCGGTTCGAACCTTTAAAATGTAACTCTTGTTCTCTATTGCATTTAGCTTGTCATTTACAAGATAGAAACTGAAAGGCGGCGGCGGTTCATAGGCCGTGTCATAATTGACGACTCGTTCGTAACTGCTCGAAAAAATATCCTTATCACCAAAAACACTGGCTAAAATAAAAATCACCACAGGGATGGCGACAAATTTCAAATATTTGGTGTTCTTTTTAAAGTTTATGGCGCTTTTAAAAGGCACAGGCTGAATTTCTCCCGCCTTCTGATCGATACTGGCGAGCAACAACTCAGATTCTCGCTGATTTTGATTCAGCTGAATAACATTCAGCAGTTTATCACTTACTTGCGGAAAATGATTTCCAATTATCTTCGATGCTTCTTCATGACTTATTCCTTGCTGAAGTTTAAACAGTTTCGCAAGAGGAAACGCCATAAATCTTATGAATAGTGCCGCCTCCACGGCAACAAAGGTCCAAAAAAGGATGGTGCGTCCTGTAGAGCTTAGCCAGAGGAAATATTCAACCAAAAGTGTGACAAGGAGGTATAAAAGCCCAATAGCTAGAAACAGCATAGCACCCTTGATTAGCTCATTGGTGTAGTATTTTTTAATAAACTGCTCCAGCTTTTGCTGAATAATGCTAAACGTGCTCATTTAATTACTTTTAGTCTTGTTTACCGCTAGTTATTAGCCAGTTTTACCGCCCATCCTTCGTCCATAGACAAAACTTCTAAATTACGATTTTATTTCAACAGCAAATAGTAGTCCAGAATTTATTCCACAATCATTTTTAAGGTAGTTTCTGAAGAGGTGAAGTTTTCATCAATTTCATTTTCACTTTTGCAATAAAGATAACATTACCATTAAACTATCTTTTATAGTATTGTATCTTTGCACCTTCAATAAAGATCAAAATTTATGTCTCAAAAAGTACGTGTACGTTTTGCACCAAGTCCTACAGGTCCTCTTCATATTGGAGGAGTAAGAACTGCCTTATTTAATTATCTATTTGCCAAAAAACACGGCGGGGATTTTCTTCTAAGAATTGAAGACACCGACCAAAATAGATATGTTCCTGGTGCGGAGGATTATATTATTGAGGCATTAAATTGGTTGAACATTCCTTATGACGAAGGGCCAGGAAAAGAAGGTGACTGTGGACCCTATCGCCAAAGTGAGCGTAAAGAGCTTTATAGGCAATATGCAGATGATTTAATTGCTTCTGGAAATGCATACTATGCCTTTGATACTTCGGAAAAACTTGATTTTCATAGAAAAGATCACGAGGCAAAAGGCAAGACATTTATTTACAACTGGCACAACCGTTTAAAGCTAGACAATTCTTTGTCGCTTTCTGCCGAAGAAGTTCAGGCTAAAAAAGATGCTGGTGAAGACTATGTTATACGGTTTAAATCTCCCGAAGGAGAAACACTTCATCTTACCGATATTATTCGCGGGGATATGCAAATCGACTCCAGTGTCTTGGACGATAAAGTATTGTTTAAAAGCGATGGAATGCCTACCTATCATTTGGCAAATATTGTAGATGATCATGTAATGAATATCTCTCACGTAATTCGTGGCGAGGAGTGGTTGCCGTCGCTTGCGTTGCATATTTTATTATATCGTGCATTTGGTTGGGATGCACCTCAATTTGCACATTTACCATTAATAATGAAGCCTGAAGGAAAGGGTAAACTTAGCAAGCGTGATGGAGATAAAATGGGCTTTCCTGTATTTCCTTTAGAATGGAAAACAGCAGAAGGCGACATCTTTTCTGGATATAGAGAGGATGGATATCTTCCTGAAGCAGTTGTAAATATGCTGGCATTTTTAGGTTGGAACCCAGGAACCGAACAAGAAATTTTTAGTCTTTCAGAATTAGTTAGTGCATTCGAATTGGAACGTGTTCATAAATCTGGAGCAAAATTCGATCCTGAAAAAACAAAGTGGTTTCAACATCAATACCTTCAAAATGTCGAGGACGATGTTCTTGCAAACGAGTTTTCAGAACTATTAATAGCGAAAAACATAGCAACTATGCTTGATGTGGCAAAAATTGTTTCCTTAGTAAAAGAGCGCGCCACTTTTATGAACGATATTTGGGAACAAGGAGGTTTCTTCTTTGTGACTCCAGAAGACTATGATGAAAAAGCGGCGACTAAAGCATTTAAGCCAGAAACACCCGAGTTACTATCTAGCGTAATTACACTATTGAAGTCTTCGGAAGATTTTTCTGCAGCAACACTTTCAGAAACCGTAAAAGGGTGGATCACCTCACAAGAAATTAGCTTCGGAAAAGTAATGATGCCGTTAAGACTTGCATTAGTTGGGGAAATGAAAGGCCCAGATGTGTTTGAAATAGCAGCTCTTTTAGGAAAAGAAGAGACAATTAGTCGTATTGAAAAAGCGGTTCAGAAATTAACTTAAAAATAAACCACCGCAGAAACAACAATTGTCGAGCTGTTTCCTTTGAAGTCTTTATTTTCTAAACCTTTATCATTCAACTTTCCAAGCATATTGGTTACGCCATATTGATACATAGCAGATACTCTCAACGACTCGAGACCGCCTGTAATTCCGCCAGCAACACGAAAGTTAATCCTGCTAATGTCTTCAATATCTTTTGCCCGCAATGTTGTGTATCCTTCCAGAATATAGTCTTCAAAAGACTCACTGTCCATCTTCATTTTACTATTCACGTTAAGAATAGGCCCAAACTCAAGACTTAGGTGGTGCTTAACAATATTGTAACTTCCTAAAAAGCCTAATTGGGCAGCCTGAATGCTGTATTTAATAGCCTGATTACTAAGTCCATTGCTTCCTTGGACACCAATTTTACTGCTGTAAAAACTTATTCCATAAATTAAATCGAAGTTGTTTCTAAAGGCGCCACGCGTAGTAAACCCTCCGGCAAATCCTGTTCCCGTCTCGGTAACTAAGTCTGAAGTATTAATGTCGAAAAATGTTACTCCCCCCGTTATTCCCACTCGATTATAGTCGTTATAATTTCGTTGAGCAAAAGAAGTTTGAAAAACTACGAGGCAAAGGGTAACAAAAGTCAGGGATTTAATACTCATAAGAAGGTTTGATTTTAAGCGCATAAATGTAGCTTTAATTTTGTATCTTCAACAGACTAAATTATAAATTATGCTATGGGTTATTCTATTTTACTAATTCCTTTTTTGATTTTCGGATTTTTTATTCTGATATCAGGTATTTTCACCGTGAAACAACAAACATCTGCCATTGTAGAACGCTTCGGAAAGTTTCTAAGTATTCGCAACTCTGGATTACATTTTAAAATTCCTGTTTTTGATAGAATTGCAGGTCGTATTAATCTGAAAATTCAACAGTTAGACGTTATGGTAGAAACGAAAACAAAAGATGATGTTTTTGTTCGCCTTAAGATTTCTGTACAATTTCAAGTGATTAAAGAAAAAGTTTATGACGCGTTTTATAAGCTTGAGAACCCACACGACCAAATTACTTCTTATGTTTTTGATGTGGTTCGTGCCGAAGTGCCAAAAATGAAACTGGACGATGTTTTTGAACGAAAAGATGATATCGCTATCGCAGTGAAAACAGAACTAAATGAGGCAATGATTAATTATGGTTATGATATTATTAAAACTTTAGTGACGGATATTGATCCAGATGTGCAGGTAAAAGCTGCAATGAACCGAATTAATGCTGCAGAACGCGAAAAAGTAGCTGCAGAATATGAAGCAGAAGCAGAACGTATTAAAATTGTTGCAAAGGCTCGAGCAGAAGCAGAAAGCAAACGATTACAAGGACAGGGAATTGCAGATCAAAGACGTGAAATTGCGCGTGGTTTAGAAGAAAGCGTAGATGTATTAAATAATGTTGGCATAAACTCTCAGGAAGCTTCTGCTTTAATTGTGGTGACACAGCACTATGATACATTGCAATCTATTGGTGAAGAAACGAATACCAACTTAATCCTATTGCCTAACTCACCACAAGCAGGAAGCAATATGCTAAATGATATGATTGCATCTTTTGTGGCTAGTAACCAAATTGGTGAGCAAATGAAAAAAGAGAACGAGGCGAAGGGTTTAATCAACAAAAAGAAACGAACTCCGCCAAGACCTTCAGAAGGAGGAGACTTAAGTTTTTAAACAAAAAAGCCGCGAAATAAAATTCACAGCCTTTTACTATTTAACGAAAGCAGTCTTATAAGAGTTGTTTCGCTTCCGCCACTAAAAGTACATTCTTATCTTCGGAAGCGGTAGTAATAAAACCTATTGCTTCTTCTGTTTTTTCTAGTCCGTTATTCAATAAAACTCCCAATGTAATCATTGTGGCTATTCTCGTTCCTGTTTTCTTTACAGCAGTTCCGAAAAGCGGTTGAAGGTCCTCATATTTCACATCCTTCGCTAATTCTTGTATAGTAGTTTTAGTTTTGGCTTGTTTGTCTGGAGGAAGATTGGTGTACTTTTTACCTAGTTGCTTAATGATTTCAATTGCGGGTCTTTGCCCTCCTTGTTCCTGATTTCCTTGCTTTTTTGTATTCTGAACAGGTTTTTTCTTTGTCCAAGAATCCCTTAAACCAACTGTTTTGTTAAACACTAAATGCGCAGGTTTACAGTCTATATCCACATTAAAATATCCCAGTCTTTGAAACTGAAAACTATCCCCTGGCTTTGCTTCAGCCAAGAACGGTTCGACAAATGCCTCGGTGATTTCTAATGAATCTGGATTCACAAAATCCATAAAAGTTTTGTCTTTATGGCTATCCGGTGCTTCATCATTGAAAAGTCTGTCATATATCCTAACTTCAACTTTTATAGCGTGTTTTATGGATACCCAGTGAAGTGTTCCTTTCACTTTTCGTAAACTAGCTTCCGATCCACTACCACTCAAACTGTCTGGATCATAACTGCAATGGATTTCTGTAATGTTTCCTTTAGAATCCTTTACAACACTTTCGCCTTTTATAATATATGCGTTCTTCAGCCGAACTTCACTTCCGAGGGTCAGCCTAAAAAACTTTGAGCCAGCTTCTTCCTTAAAATCCTCTTTTTCAATATACAATTCACGTGAAAAAGGCACCTGGTGGCTTCCGGAAGTAGAATCTTCCGGGTTATTTTCAGCTTCAAACAACTCTTCTCTACCTTCTGGATAATTTGTGATAACCAGTTTTACCGGATTCACCACGGCCATTACGCGGTCTGCTTTTTTATTCAGATCTTCACGTACGCAAAACTCCAAAAGTGAAACATCAATAACATTTTCTCTTTTTGCAACGCCAACTGTTTTAATAAACTTTTTAATAGATTCTGGAGTATACCCTCTTCGTCTCAACCCAGAGATTGTTGGCATTCTAGGATCATCCCAACCATCTACGACTCCATCTTCTACCAATTGAAGCAATTTTCGCTTGCTCATAATGGTATAACTCAAATTAAGACGTGCAAATTCAGTCTGATTTGGAATACTAGGATACATATCTTTTGCATAGGTGTATACCTCGTCCCTAAACCAATTATAAAGCTTTCTGTGTGGTTTAAACTCTAATGAGCACAACGAATGTGACACTTGCTCGATATAGTCGCTCTCGCCGTGCGTCCAATCGTACATTGGGTAAATACACCAATCATCTCCCGTTCTATGATGAGACTTCTTTAGAATGCGATACATCAAAGGGTCTCGCATCAACATATTAGGATCTTCCATGTCAATCTTAGCGCGAAGCACATGAGTTCCTTCATCGAACTCCCCTGCTTTCATGCGCTCAAAAAGATCTAAATTTTCGGCAACTGTTCTGTCTCTAAATGGGCTATTGGTCCCTACTTGAGTTGGTGTTCCTTTTTGCTCACGTATTGCTTCACTTGTTTGAGAATCCACATACGCCTTTCCATTTTTAATCATTAAAACAGCCCAGTCATATAACTGTTGAAAGTAATTTGAAGAGTACAATTCATTCTCCCAAGTATAGCCCAACCAAGCAATGTCCTTTTTAATCGCGTCAACATACTCCTGCTCTTCTTTCGCTGGGTTGGTATCATCAAAACGAAGGTTCACTGGCGCATTGTATTTTTCGCCCAAACCAAAACTAATCCCTATAGCTTTGGTGTGTCCAATGTGTAGGTATCCATTTGGCTCGGGTGGAAACCTAAACCGTAAATGCTTTGGATCCATTCCATTTTTTAAATCTTCTTCTATCATATGCTCAAGGAAATTGAGCGATTCTGTTTCTTCTGACATCTCTTCTTTCTGAAAGAATTAAAACTATATTTAACAAAAACCCGTAACACAAACGGAATTTTTATCTTTACAAAAATAGTTGAAATGAGTACAATTCGGTTAAAAAATATAAAGATATATGCCTTTCACGGTTGTCTTGTGGAAGAGGAAAAAATTGGGTCAGATTATTTGGTAAATCTTTCGGTAAAAGCAAACTTAAATAAAGCTGCAGAAACAGATAAGCTCTCAGATACGGTTGACTATGTTCATCTTCAGAAAATTATAAAAGATGAAATGAGAGTGCGGTCCAAATTATTAGAACAGGTAGGAAAACGAATAATTGATACAATTTTATTAGAAATCCCGCTTGTTAATTCAGTTAAAGTAACTGTATCTAAGCTAAACCCTCCTATTGGCGGTGATGTTGCCGAAGTAAGTGTAACAATGAGTTTAGAGCGGTAAATCAAATTAAAGTGCGGTATTTGTATTACTTTTTTTATATTTGTCACCCTTAAACAGGGCATCATGGCCGAGTGGCTAGGCAGAGGTCTGCAAAACCTTCTACAGCGGTTCGAATCCGCTTGATGCCTCGAAGAACCTTCAGTGAAAACTGAGGGTTTTTTATTGGGGTAAAATTGAGTTGGAATTGGTGTTTTCTAAGGGGTTGTGTTTGTTTGGTATTTTATCTATCCCCTTTTGAATTTCATCTGGAAACACTCCCTGCAACAACATTAAAACTCCAAAACCAGTAATTAAAATACTCACCCATTTTTTAGTTTTAAAGATAAATCGCGGAGTCATTTTGCTTTTTAGCTTTTTGGCCAACATTATTTTTAGCAAATCGGTTCCGAAAAAAGTAGCGAGTACAGTTGTTAAAAACCAGAAAACTCCATTATCTGAAGAGGTTAAGGCATTTGCCATAATAATAGTTCCAATCCAGCCAGCCAAAACTCCAAAATTTACAAAATTGAGAAGAAAACCCTTGAGAAATAACCCTAGTAAATTCTTCTTAACATTAACAGCGTAATGTTCCCGCGCGATTTTTATAAAAGACTTTGCGGTTCGAATATAGGATATAATTCCATATGCAATTAAAACCGCCCCTCCAAAAATAAGCAGTCCTGGATCATCCTTTACTTTTTCAAGAATCTTACTCGTACTAAAAAACGCAATAAGAATAAAAATAATATCGGCGAACATTGCTCCCAAGTCGAAGAAAACCGCTGCCTTAAATCCTTTAGTAATACTGGTTTCTATTAAAGTAAAGAAAACAGGGCCTACTGCAAAAGCTAATAGAAAACCATAAAATGCAGCATATAGTAAGCCGTCGAACATAATTTAGTAAAAGTACAAATTTGTTCTTTCCTTAATTCAATACTTCTAAAAAACTTTAGCTTTCAACATCCGCGCGAAGCCCTAACATTGTAAAATCTAAGTGTTTCTTAACCAAATCTGCGTTTTTCACTTTTACATACACTTCATCCCCTAAAACATAGGTCTTATTTGATCGTTGACCAACAACAGCATATTGTTCTTTATCAAATGTATAATGATCATCACGTAAGTCTTGCAAACGCACCATTCCTTCACACTTATTAGATGTTATCTCAATATAAATTCCCCATTCAGTAACACCAGAAATTACTCCTAAGAAATCTTGATCTTTATGGTCCTGCATATATTTTACTTGCATATACTTCACGCTATCACGCTCTGCATTTGCCGCTAGGTTTTCCATTTCGCTGGAATGACCACATTTTTCCTCATAAGATTCCTGTTTTGCAGAATCTTTTCCATCGAGATAACGTTGTAAAAGACGGTGTACCATTACATCTGGATACCTTCTAATTGGAGATGTAAAATGAGTATAATAATCGAAAGCTAAACCGTAATGACCAATATTATTTGTGGTATATACCGCTTTACTCATACTTCTAATAGCAAGTGTATCAACTAAGTTTTGCTCCTTTTTCCCGTTTACATCCTTAAGTAATTTATTTAAGGATTGAGAGGTTGAATGCCTATCTCTTGTGTCTAATTTATACCCGAAACGCTTAATAATATTTTCTAGAGCAGCTATTTTTTCATCGTCTGGCTCATCATGAACACGATATACAAAGGTTTTCTTTTTACTTTGCTTTCCTATAAATTCGGCAACACTTCTGTTTGCAAGTAGCATAAACTCTTCAATAAGTTTATTTGCATCTTTACTTTCCTTGAAATAAACCCCTTCTGGATTCGCTTTTTCATCCAATATAAATTTTACTTCAACCTTATCAAATGAAATAGCTCCAGCGCTCATTCTTTTTTTCCGAAGAATTTTGGCTAGTCGATCCATTTCAAGAATAGAATTTCCTATTTCCTTTGAAACCGTGTATTCTTTATCTGTTATAGATATTTCCGAAGGAATTACAAATGTAGAGGCGTCTGGATTTTCAATAATATGCTGCGCTTCTTCATATGCAAAACGAGCATCACTATAAGTCACCGTTCTTCCAAACCATTTATTTACCACTTCTGCCTTAGTATTCATCTCGAACACTGCAGAAAACGTATATTTTTCTTCTAAAGGACGTAATGAACAAGCTCCATTTGATAAAATTTCAGGAAGCATTGGTACCACACGATCTACTAAATAAACAGAAGTTGCTCTTTCATAAGCCTCATCGTCTAAAATAGTTCCTTTTTGCAAATAATGAGAAACATCGGCTATATGAATTCCTATTTCATAATTTCCATTTTCCAACTTTTCAAAAGACAAAGCATCGTCAAAATCCTTAGCATCTTTTGGGTCTATTGTAAAAGTTAAAACCTTTCGCATATCCCGACGCTTTTTAATTTCTTCGGGGTGGATACTAGTATCTATATTATTAGCAAAGGTTTCTACCGCTGGTGGAAAATCATAAGGCAAACCATATTGGGCAAGAATTGAGTGAATTTCTGTATTGTGTTCACCTGGCATTCCTAAAACTTTCAGAACAGATCCAAATGGTGAATCTGCTTTTTCAGACCAATCCTCCATTAAAACTAGAACCTTCTCTCCGTTTTTTGCTCCGTTTATTTTATTCTTTGGAACAAAAATATCTGTATGCATTTTATGATCTGTTACATCAACAAATGCAAAATTCTCTTGTACCTGTATAACACCTACAAACTCGGTTTTTTTTCGTTCAATAATCCTCGTAATCTCTCCTTCTGTCTTTCCTCTTTTTTTTCTTTTGAAAACATAAACCTCTACAATATCACCATTAAGTGCCTTATTTAAATTCTTATTACTAACAAAAATATCATCTTCTAAATCTTCAACAATAATATAACCTTGTCCACGACCGGCTATATCTACTTTTCCTGTATAATAATTTTTTGAAGGTGTAATAATATATTTACCTCTTTCAATTTCTTGAATGATTCCTTGTAATTGTAATGCTTTTAAATTTTTTATAATTTGATTACGGCTACTTGCATCATCTACACCTAATTTTGCGGCAATCTGTTTGTAATTATGTGGATTTGAGTGATCTTTTCGAAGAATAGCTAAAATGCTTTGTAAAAATCCCTCTATATTATGTTTTTTCTTTCCTTTATATTTTTTTGGCATTGTATTTTATTAATTATAGCAAAAGTACACTTTCTAAATCAATCGAATAGTCTTATTAATAAAGATTTAGTACCTTGTTAATAGTTGAAATACCGCATTATGGCCGACTTTAAAACCATCGCAATTTTCACATTTCCTCACGAATATGTTGTTCTTAGATTGTTATTTGATCAAGAGGGAATACGATACGTTTTTCTTCACGAAACAATGATTGGTGTTTTACCTTTTCATTCGAATGCATTTGGCGGAATTAGACTTCAAGTTCATAAAAACGATATAGAACGAGCAACAAAAATTATGAGCCAATTGAATGATTCTACAGATTTAAAAATTGTTTAAATAGAGTTGTCAACACATATTACATATTCATCTTTTTCTTTTTAAAAATTTAAATAAAAAATGTTGGTTATTATAGTATGTTAATAGCTACTATAACTTTTTATGATTTTGCTTTTATTTAAAGTTATCGCTAGTTTCGTTCAGGTTATTAACAAGTTAATAGCTATTATTTCTTCTAAAAAATAAGGAATTAGCTATTAGTATTAACAGTTGTCAATAAGATAAGTTAACACTTAATTATTAATAAGATTTTTTCTAATTTTTGTTTAAAATTTAGATTTTTACATTCATAAGATTGGTATAATTGAGTATTAAAAAAATAGGATTACTCATTTATTAATTGCTATTAAAAAACAAGTTAAACTACACAACTTTATTTCTAAAATAATAAACTATAAATATCAACAGTCTTGTTAACTAAATAGTCAATTAAAAGTTAAGAAATGATTTTGATAAGCTGTCTATTAATTAAATCCTTGTCAATGTGTTAATTCTTATCTTTGTATAAAATATTTACAAATGAAAATAGCAATAGGAAACGATCACGCAGGGCCAGATTATAAATTTGCAATAGTTGATTTTCTAAAGAAAAAAGGATATGAAGTAATTAATTATGGAACCAATACATTAGATAGTGTTGATTATCCGGATTTTGCTAATCCTGTTGCAAAAGCAGTAAATGATGGTGAAGCGCCCTTAGGTATTTTAATTTGTGGTAGTGCAAATGGAGTTGCTATGACAGCTAATAAATATCCAAAAGTGAGAGCTGGTCTTTGTTGGACGAGTGAGATTGTAAGTTTAATACGACAACATAACGATGCAAATATACTGTGTATTCCCGCACGTTTTACATCGATTCCTCAAGCCGTGAAAATGGTAGAGACTTTTTTAAATACTGAATTTGAAGGTGGCCGTCACCAAAACCGAGTTGACAAAATAAAGTGTTCGTAACTTCAGAATGGGACATTCACACGAACATTCACACATTGATTTAAAAGGTAGAAACCTTCTTTTTTCTATTGTGTTAAATATTTTAATAACAGTTTCTCAAGCAATTGGTGGAATTATTTCGGGGAGTCTTTCTTTATTATCGGATGCACTTCACAACTTTAGCGATGTAGTTTCTTTAATAGTTAGTTATGTAGCAGATAGATATTCTAAAAAAGAAGCTTCAATAAAACGCACATTTGGCTATAAAAGAGCCGAAATAATTGCGGCATTTGTGAATGCTTTATCACTAATAATTGTTGCTATATATTTAGTTTACGAAGCAGTAATTCGTTTTTTAAACCCTAAAGATATTGAGAGCGATATCGTTATTTGGTTCGCATTATTAGGAATAGTTGCAAACGGATTTAGTGTTTTATTACTTCGGAAAGACGCGAAGGAAAATATGAATATGCGATCGGCATATTTACATTTATTTAGTGATATGACCGCTTCGGTTGCCGTTTTAGTAGGCGGATTGTTGATGAAATTTTACGGATGGTTTTGGGTAGATAGTGTTTTAACAGTGCTTATAGCAATCTATTTACTGTTTATGGGATATGATTTATTAAAAAAATCATTTAATGTATTGATGCTTTTTACACCAGAGGAGATTAATCTCGAAATTATTAGTGCAGCTATTACAGAATTTCCAGAAATTTCAAATGTTCACCATATGCATGTCTGGCAGCTTAATGAATCTGAAATTCACCTAGAAGCACATGCCGAGTTTAAGAATGATATAAAGATATCTGAGTTCGACACTGTTTTAGACCGGGTTGAAGAATTGCTTTTTCATGAATTCGGAATCAATCATGTAAACATTCAGCCGGAGTACAAAAAAGACGATCCAAAAGATATAATTGTTCAAGATTAAACAATGAAGATACGAGTTAAAACATTTGATCAACTGACCATAAATGAGCTACATGACCTACTCCAATTGAGAAGCGAGGTCTTTGTTGTAGAACAAGACTGTGTGTATCAAGATATCGACGGAAAGGATCGTAAGGCACTTCATATAATTGGTTTAAAAGAGGATAAAATAGTGGCATACACTCGCTGCTTTAAACCAGGGTTTTATTTTGAAGAAGCAGCCATTGGTAGAGTTGTTGTGGATCAAGCTTATAGAAATTTTAAATTTGGTCACGACATAATTAAAGCTTCAGTTAAAGCTATTAAAGAATACTATCACACAGAAACAATTAAACTTTCTGCACAAGTATACCTTACTAAATTCTACGAGTCACACGGCTTTAAGCAAATAGGTGAAGGATATTTAGAAGATGGAATCCCTCATATTGCGATGATTAAAGAATAACCTACTTCAATATTTTTTGATATCGCTTTTCATCATTTAAAACATTCACCGCCTCTAATATTTCTGGATTATGTACAACGTGATAGTTGTACAAACCATCCCGATAGAAATACCTTTTTAAGATTTCGTCACTAAGCAAGGACATAATCTCTGCTTTTTTCGATACAACAGCTTTGTCTTTTGCGGTATCAATAGCCGCCATCAATTGGTTATAACTAGAGGCTATTTCGACATCAATATTGTCGTCTTCTGCGCGTCTTAGCGCTTCAGCAAACTCCTTTTCTGTTTCTGTTTCATAGTCAAAATCGTTTCGTGTCAGAAAATTTACAAAATCTTGAAAATCTGCTTCAGATAGCTTGAAGTTTTTCCAGTCGGTCAACTGATTTTTATAATGATATTCAGTAGCAAAATCAAAAATGGCGTTGTCTTTTAAAAGAGCGGTTGTAATCGGGCTAAATTTTGAAGTTTCCAATTCAATATCGGGTAAAATTCCGCCGCCATCATAGACTGTTCTGCCACCTTTGGTTTTAAAAGAGTTGTATTCTTTCGCATCTTTTCTAACAGGATCTCCATTTTCGTCACGATTCCAATAGTCCAAGGCTTGAATACACCTTCCGCTGGGGGTGTAGTAGCGAGAAATTGTAACTTTTAACTGGGTACCGTAGGTTAATTTTTTAGGGCGTTGTACAAGCCCTTTTCCGAAGCTACGCGCTCCTATAATAACAGCACGATCAAGGTCCTGCAAGCCACCAGAAACAATTTCACTTGCTGAAGCACTTCGGCCATTTACAAGAACGACCAAAGGAATTTCAGTATCTACAGGATCTTTTCTCGTTTTATAAGTCTTGTTGTATTTTTCTATAACAGATTTTGTTGTGGTAATAACTTCTCCTTTCGGAACAAAAAGGTTTACAACATCTATTGCCTCGTTAAGCAATCCCCCAGGGTTCCCACGCAGGTCTAGTATAATTTTTTTAGCCCCCTCAGCTTTTAAAGCCTCCAAAGCAGCCTTTGTTTCTGCGGTGGTCTTTCTATTGAATTTGGTGAGTACAATATACCCTATGTCGTTGTTGATTAACTTATAAAAAGGAACAGCCTGTACGTCAACCTTTTCTCTAGTTAGCGTTGTTGTGCGTTCTTTTCCTTGTCTCAAATAAGTAAGTGTTACTTGCGACCCAGGAGCACCTTTAAGTAATTCACCTGCATCTTCTTCAAAATCTGAAACCTTTATGCTTCCAATTTTAATTATTTCATCACCAGCCTTTAATCCGGCTTTATCCGCTGGATAGTCCTTAAATGGCTCAATAATAATAATTTTTTCTTTTTTTGCCCTAGCCGTTGCCCCTATACCGGTATAAGTTCCAGAATTATTAATTAGTGCATCTTCAACCTGTTGTTCGTTCCAATACATGGTATATGGATCTAGGTCCGCCAGCATTCCTTTAATGGCTTTATCCATTAAAGTCGCAGGAGTTACCTCATCAACATAATTCATGTTGAGCTCCTTATAAAGGGTTGTAAAAATTTCAATTTGTTTTGCAATTTCAAAGAAATCACCCTTAAAACTTACCGTTGTAAAAAGGATTCCGAGGGCCAGTATGGGAATTAGTATTTTCTTTTTCATTTTTATTTATTTTTCTAAAAGAGGGCTTTAATTAACCTTCTTTTTATTTCTTTTCAATAGCTTCCTAAGCACAAAAATTACAATTAATGAGAATATAAAAAGGGGCCATAAATATAAGATTCCGAGGAAAAAGACAGAAATTCCATCCCAACCACCTTTTAAGGAATTAATCATTTTCTGCCCATACGATTGGGTAATTCCGGTTTCAGAAGTTAAGGTATAAAAATCTAAATTAATTGTACTTAATGAGACCCGATTTTGGAGAAATTGCAACCTGCCTTGTTTGGCCTCTATTTCTTCTCGAATTTTTGATAACTCCCGCTCTATTTCGAGTATTTCTTTAACATTATTTGCCTGTTGCAGTAGCTCTAAATAGCGTTTTTCTAATTCTTTTTTTGCTTTTAATCGCGCTATTAAATCAACAAATTCTTCTGAAACATCTTGACGCGATATTTCTTTCTGGTCGAAATAGGAAACTCCTTCAGAAACTCCATCTATGAAACTTTGAAAGTTTTCGGTAGGAATGCGAACGACCATCGTTCTAAAAATTCGATTGTAACTTTTCCCAGAATTATCGTTTTGTACGAGTCCTTTATATTGTTGCGATAGCGCTAAGAGGTTTTTATGCGTTTCTGAAACGTCTTTTGTTTCAAAAGCTAATCGCGCCGTTTTTATTATTTGCTGCTCTTGTTCAACCGTGGGAGCTTTGGAAACATCTGAAGACTCAAGCACAACTCCCACCTTGTCCGAATGGTTGTAGTCTGCAGCGGAAGTTTCACTTAGAAGTTCTGGCCCTGAACCAGCATTGGAACAGGCCAGAGCAAATCCAAACAATAAAACACTAAGTAGTTTCATCTCTCAATTTTTTAAGTAAAATAATGGTTGCTTTTTCTAATTCAGCATATTTTGGTTTATCCTTACTGAAGTATAAAAATAACAACGCAAATTTCTTGCCGTTATTGGTGAAAATTAAAGGTTTATGTAATCGGTAAGCCTCCCTTAATTGCCTTTTAACTCGGTTGCGATCAACGGCTAATTTAAAATTCCGCTTTGAAACTGCAAAGGTTGCCTGTGTTGGTTTTTCAAGATCTTGCTGAAGGAACATCAGTTTTAACGGAAATTTTGTAATCGATTTCCCTTCAGAAAACAACCGTTCAATAGTTTTCGCGCTCTTTAATTTTTCTGTTTTTGGAAAACGGAAGTTCATATGGTAAATGTACAATTTTGCTCAAATAAAAACCCCTGCATAAATGTTAGCAGGGGTTCTAAATTGTGTTTTGAATTGTTTACTGTTCGAAAATATTATTATCTGGGTTGATATCAGCCATTCGCTGACTCGCATCAATCATCATATTTCTCACTTTTTTCCCATTATTAATCTCGAAAATATACTCAGGATAAGCCCAAGCCCAATCCGTTAAGACCACGCGAGTTAAATTTGGAAATTGATTGGGTTTTTCACCGCGCATCATTTGCAAAGGGATGTAATATGATTCTTGAGAACCATCTTCATAAGTAACAAAAAGATCTATAGGCATTGGCATAAGCCCTAGACGACTCAAGGTAACTTGAGTTGTGTTTCCGGCAGAAACTACACTTTTAATCTCATAATCAATTGTATTGGTGGTTTGTGTCCAATCCATAAGGTACCAATCTAGTTCAAAACCAGAAACTTTTTCAGCGACACGAATAAAATCGTTTGGTGTGGGGTGCTTAAATGCAAAGTCTTTAAAATAGCGCTTAATGGTTCTTTCTAAGTTTTCTTTACCAATAATATATCCTAATTGAGCCATAAAGACCGCTCCTTTACTATAGGCAGAAATTCCGTAGGAACGATTACTATCATAACGATCTGCATGAGTACTTTGAGGCTGCTCTTTTCCACTTTTAGCAAGAAACATATAGCCTCTATAAGAACCGGCATGAGGGTTTGGGTTTTCTTGATGCATCACCGTATTCATAGCCTCGTCCGAAATATAGGAGGTGAAACCTTCGTCCATCCACTCATGTTTTACTTCGTTGGTCGCTAATAAAAACTGAAACCAAGAATGCGCCATTTCATGCGCTGTTACCCCCACCAAACTTTCAAACTTTCTATTTCCAGTAATTAGCGTACACATTGCATACTCCATTCCACCATCTCCACCTTGTATTACAGAATATTGCTTGTAAGGATAATCCCCTATAGTTTCATTAAAATATGCCAATAATTCTGCAGTTTTTGGCTGAAGGTTTTTCCAGTTTTCAATAATGTCTGGATTGTTTTTATAGAAGAAGTGAAGCTCTACATTGTTTGCACCTGTATAAACATCATGAATATAATCGTTGTCCGCGGCCCATGTAAAATCATGCACGTTTGGCGCCTTAAAATGCCAAGTGTACTTTCCTTTTTTAGATTTCTGTGTTTTTTGACCGGGAAGGGAATACCCATGCCCAATTTCTGACGGATTTTGAAGATAGCCAGTGCCGCCAATTGTGTAGTCTGAATCCAAAGTAATGGTTACATCAAAATCACCCCAAACCCCATGAAATTCTCTACCTATATAAGGGTCTGCATGCCATCCTTCAAAGTCATATTCGGCTAACTTAGGATACCATTGCGTCATTGACAAAGCGATGTCTTCTTTATTGTTTCGTCCGCTTCTCCGAATTTGAACCGGTACCTGAGCATCCCATTCCATTTTAAAAGTGGTGCTTTTTCCAGGGTAGATCGGTTGATTTAAAGCAACCTCTAAAACGGTTCCAACCACTTCATAATTTATTGTCACCCCATCTTGAGTAAGAGACAATGGCTTAATAAAACCAATTTCTGAAGGCAATAGTTTTGAAATACGATCACCTACGCGTCCATCGGGATCTGATATAGTTCGGGAGCGCACGTCCATTTCACTTCCTGGCTGAAAGGCATTAAAGTACAAATGATAAAACACCCTATTTAAGGTGTCGGGAGAATTATTGGTATAGGTCAATTCTTGCTTGCCTGAGTATTGATATGTCTCAACATCCATATCGATTGCCATTTTGTAATCAACCTTTTGTTGCCAATAGGAAGTATTGTTTTGTGCCGTTACCGAAGTAAATAGTAAAATTGATAATACGCTGATATAAAAGAATTTCATTATTGAGCTGTTTTTGAAGCCATTATTAGGGCGTTATACATATTTACCATTTTTCCAGATTTTGAAACATTTTTGAAGTTATCTTGATTTGAAGGCTCGCCACCCAATATTACAGGAGTGTTTGATGATAACCCACTGTTCATCAAGACTTGTTTTACTTGCTTTGCTGAAAGATTTGGATACTGTGAACGCAATACAGCTGCAACTCCAGCAACGGCAGGAGCAGCCATTGAAGTACCCTGAAGATACTCGTAAGTGTTTAAAGGTGTGGTAGACCAGATTTTAACGCCTGGAGCAAATACATCAACACTTGAAACACCGTAATTAGAAAAATTAGCGACCAACTCACTTCCGTATTTAGTGTTCAATGCACCAATAGTAATAAAAGTATCTCCCATTTCAGGACCTGTTCCTATTTGGTCGTTAGGGTAGACTTGTTTTTTGTCTAAATTAATTCCCTCATTACCAGCAGCATTTACAATTAATACATCTTTAGAAGCCGCGTACTTAATGGCGTCCCAAACCCATTCTGGATGTGGAGAATAATACTTTCCGAAGCTAGTGTTAATAACCGAAGCTCCATTATCCACGGCATATCGAATAGCTAATGCAATATCTTTGTCATACTCATCACCATCTGGAACTGCTCTAACCACCATTATTTCAACATTGTTTGCCACGCCATCTATTCCAATATTGTTATTTCGTTGCGCCGCAATTATTCCCGCTACGTGGGTTCCATGTTTTGCGTCTTCCTTTTTCGGGTCTGGACCATCAACATCGTTATTTCCATAGGACTTGTCATTAATATCATCTGGATTATCGCCTAGTACGGTTCTAAAATCCCCCTGCATGTTAAAATGTGAATCCAATCTTCCGCCAAAATATTCAATTCCTCCATCCAATTGCTTCAAGATGTCTGTAATTGAGTCCCCAAAATTAAACATCTGTGTTAACCCAGCAATTTGCTGTTTTTCCTCTTCTGTTGGGTTCGAAATTGTTGCAAGGTCTTTTTTGGTATAATCTTCTTTCCCAAACTTCTTAGTCATCGCGACATGAGCTGGTCTTACTTGAGATGCAATTTGCTCATAACGCGCTTTGTTCGCTAAAGCCTCTTCAGCTTCTTTTTCGAACTCTGCCTTTGCCTGCTGGTATAAAGCAAATTCTTCTCGGTCTGCAGCACCAACAGAGCTATCGGTTTTCCCTTTGTATTTTGGATCAAGTTTTTTAATTAATCGCACATATTCCATGTTTTCTGCAACGATATCACCAAGAAAGTTCCATCCGTGAATATCATCTACATATCCATTGTTATCATCATCTATTCCATTTCCGGCAATTTCTTTTGAATTTGTCCAAAGCACATTTTTAAGATCTTCATGCTCTATATCAATTCCACTATCAATTACTGCTACAATTACTTTTTCACCTTTTTTTCCTTTAATTATTTCGGAATAAGCTCTGTCAACACTCATTCCTGGAATCGTGTCAAGGGGTAGGTCATATGCACCCCATTTTTTAGTTTGGACTTCGGTTAAGGGAGTGGTTTTTAAGGGAAGGGTATCTATATTTTCAATTGGAGTCGAAATAATTGAGGAAACCCCACCTCCACAACTTGTGAGTATTGCCGTTGAGGTTAATAGCAATGATATTTTTAAAAGCTTCATAGTTTAGTATTAATTAAAGAATTCGTTAAAAGTAAAACTTTCGCCCAAACGGACGCCTTTTTCGGTATGTTTTACTGTAATTATTTGATTGTGAGCATCATGCTCTAAGAATAAATAATAATTATTGTCTGCGGCATGGTTTAAAAATTTTTCTTTTTCTGGCAGGGTTAATAATGGACGAGTGTCATAACCCATTACAAAAGGAATAGGCAAATGTCCTGCAGTGGGCAATAAATCTGCCATAAAAACAATCGTTTTCCCCTTATAGTTTATATGAGGGATCATTTGTTTTTCGGTATGACCATCCGCAAAAAAGACACCAAAATCTAGTTCGTTTGCTTCTGAAAAATCGATCTTCCCTTCAGAAGAAATTGAACGCTTTGGGTCACCAATGAAATCCAGTTGACCACTATCTTGCAGAGGGACAATATTCTCTTTCAGAAACGAAGCCTTTTCTCTTCTATTTGGGTTTGTTGCCCATTCCCAATGACGCTCGTTGCTCCAAAACTTCGCATTCTTAAAAGCAGGCTCATACCCAGTTTTATCTTTGTTCCATTGAACACTTCCACCGCAATGATCAAAATGAAGATGAGTCATAAATACATCCGTAATATCATCGCTATGAAATCCATGCTTTTTTAAACTATCGTTTAAATTATAGTTTCCCCAGCGATAATAATAACCAAAGAACTTTTCGCTTTGCTTATTTCCCATTCCAGTGTCGATAAGCGTAAGCCTTTTTCCATTTTCAACTAGCAAACAGCGCGCTGCAATATCAATCATGTTATTGTTGTCTGCGGGGTTTGTTCTGTTCCATAGACTCTTTGGGACAACACCAAACATAGCGCCTCCATCTAGTTTAAAATTACCTGCTTCAATAGGGTATAATTGCATATAAAATGTTAGAATTTGCAAAATACTAAAACCGTTACAGTAAGTTAAAGGCTTAGTTAATTAATTATGCTATTTTTAACAAAAAGACATTTTCTTTAACAAACCAAAAACGATTGAAAAAACTAGAACGTAGTTTATCCCTAACCACGGTTATTGCAATTAGTATAGGAGGAATGCTTGGAAGTGGAATTTTTGTGCTTCCAGGACTTGCCGCTGCCAAAACAGGGTCTTCGATATGGTTGGCCTATTTACTTGCTGCAATTTGTATTTTACCCGCGGCGCTTTCAAAATCGGAATTAGCCACAGCGATGCCTTCTTCTGGAGGGACTTATGTGTATATTGAACGAGCCTTTGGGCCTCTTTTTGGAACAATTTCTGGCATTGGTCTTTGGCTTTCTTTATTGCTGAAAAGCTCTTTCGCTCTTGTTGGTTTTGGGGCCTATTTATCTGTTTTAGTCAAAATTGATCCAGGTTTTACCAAATACGTGTCCATTGCTTTTTTAGCCGTTATTTTATTTCTGAATATTCTTGGAGTGAAGAAAGTAGGGAGGGTGCAGATTGTCATTGTGACTATTAGTTTAGTTTCGCTTCTTTTAATTTTACTATTCTCAATACCTAAGATAGACACGGAGCTTTTAGACCCTTTTTTTACGAATGGTCAAATGGGTCTTTTTTCAACGGTGGCATTTGTTTATATTTCTTATGCCGGCGTAACAAAGGTCGCTGCAATTGCAGGAGAGATTAAAAATCCAAGTAAAAACTTGCCAAGAGCGATGTTGTTGTCACTACTAATAATGACCTCGATTTATGTTTTTATAACCTTCGTGCTTGTTGGAAACATTCCTTTAGATTCGCTTAAAACTGATATCAAACCAATTTATTCTATCGCCTATATTCTTGGGGGTAATTATTTTGGGGTTGCCGCCGCTGTTGTAGGGGTAATAACGCTTATTTCTATGGCAAATTCTGGTGTTCTTGCGGCTTCCAGATTTCCTTTCGCCATGGCAAGAGATAAACTGTTGCCAGACTTTATGGGTAAAATTCATTCGAAGTATTTAACCCCAGTTGTTACTATCGTTATGACTTGTGTTGTTATGGCGTTGGTCATTCTTTTTATAGATGTGGAAAAGATTGCGAAACTGGCCAGTGCTTTTATGGTGATGATGTTTATTTCAGTAAATGTTGCGGTAATCATTCTACGCGAAACCTCGGCACAATGGTACAACCCTCAATATTGGTCTCCTTTTTACCCCTTTGTACAACTCTTTGGAATTGTAAGCGGAATATTTTTATTAATTTTCCTTGGGTGGGTGCCCTTTGTATCAATTGTAGCAATATTTCTGTTAGGCACATTGATTTATTTTAAGTTTGGAAAGGATGCAACTAGAACTGGAGTTTTAAGAAGTTACGGTCACCGTCCTGCCCTATATCTTTTTTATAGAAGGAAGAACCGAAATCAAATTGTTGCTAAAAGGAAGTCTCAAGAAAATACTGGAAACTTGGATGGAAGGTTAGTTTCAAAAGCTGGTGCTGTTGTTCCCTTACTCGGGAACGAAAACTCACCTGAAATGTTAGTGGAGATAGCCGCCGCAATTAATAAACGAGAGAAACTACAAACCGTTAATATTACTGAAGTTCCTAATCAAACATTTCTCGACGCTTTTATGGAAGAGAACCCTAGAATTACGTCTTTGGAAAGACGAATTTCAGGTCTGGCAAAACAAAAAAACATCGACATTGATTTTGAAGCCGCGGTAACTCATGATATTGCAAATACGATTCACAACCTTAGCGATCAAACGAGTTGTGATTGGTTGGTGATGGGATGGAATGGCCGTGCTCACAGCGGAATACTAGTGAGCAACCCTATAGGCTGGTTGTTGACGAATATAGATTCCGACTTTGCTTTATTTAAAGACAATGGGGTTAGAAATATAACCAAGGTTGTTTTGGCACTTCGACCAGGTAGAAAGGACAAGAATTTTATTGCCGTAGCGGAAAGAATATGTAAATTTTATAACGCAACATTGTCGTTATTGCATGTTGTTCCCGAAACGACTTCTTCGGAAGAGATCCTACAAATGGAAAAAGTTTCAACTCGTTTATTAGAAAGTATTTCTACTAAGAGCGAAGTGATTATTATAAAGAATGAAGATTCAATCGATGCAATATCAAGGGCTTCGGCTGGTTACGACCTGCTTATATTAGGAACGCCCCAAAAAGATAATTGGATTAGTGTGCTTTTTGGAACAGGAAAAGATAAGTTTACCGAGAAATCCGTTTGTTCGGTCTTACGCTTAACAATGAAAGACGGTTAAATTGTTCGATTCTTATTATTTTAGACAAAATTTGAATTATGCTGGAATTAGCAGGAATAGTTGTTTTAGGAATCATTGCCCAGTGGGTTGCATGGAAGTTTAAGATTCCGGCGATTTTACCACTAATACTTATTGGGCTTTTTGTTGGCCCCATTTCTACATTGATATCTGAAGATGGAGGTCAATGGATTCGACCTATTTGGAACGGAGAAAGCGGTTTATTTCCAGGGGAGAACTTATTTTATTTTGTCTCTTTGGCAATTGGAATTATTCTTTTTGAGGGAGGACTTACCCTAAAGCGAGATGAGATTTCAAAAGTTGGCCCTGTGATAGGAAAATTAATAAGTCTTGGATCTGCGATTACCTTTGTTGGCGCAGGTCTTGCTGCACATTATGTGTTCGGGCTGAGCTGGAAAATTTCCTTACTTTTTTCGGGACTAATAATTGTAACTGGCCCCACAGTAATTACTCCAATTTTAAGAAATATTCCATTAAAAAAAGATGTTTCTGCGGTGCTAAAATGGGAAGGAATTCTAATAGATCCGATAGGTGCCTTGGTGGCAGTACTGGTCTTCGAATTTATAATAATAGGAGGTGAACACACAGGATACACCAAGCAAGCTTTGTTGGATTTTGGAAAGATTCTACTTATTGGTTTTGCCTTTGGGATTTCGGGAGGATTTGCGTTGTACCAGGCGGTTAAAAGAAGGGTTATTCCACATTATCTATTAAATGTTGTGTCTTTGTCACTAGTGTTAACGGTTTTTGTTTTAAGTGATCAGTTTGCACATGAATCTGGGCTTTTAGCTGTTGTGGTTATGGGGATGTTTTTAGGAAATAGCGACTTGCCAAGCCTTAAAGAATTGTTATACTTTAAAGAATCACTAAGCGTATTACTCATATCAATTTTATTTATTTTATTGGCCGCAAACATTAGTATCGATGACCTGCTGTTAATTTATAATTGGAAAACGGCTGCGTTAATTGCTATTGTTATTTTTATTCTTAGGCCTATTAGTGTTTTTATGAGCACCATAGGATCAAGCTTAAAAACAAACGAAAAATTATTTATCAGTTGGGTTGGGCCTAGAGGAATTGTTGCGGCAGGAATTGCTTCGTTATTTGGAACTAAACTGGTTCTTTTAGGGGAGCCCGGTGCAGAGTATATTACACCTTTGGTTTTTGCCGTTGTATTGATTACCGTTCTTCTAAATGCTACCACGGCCCGCTTGTTTGCAAAACTTGTAGGTGTCTTTTTGAAAACTTCTGAAGGAATCCTTATTGTTGGAGCATCGAAAGTATCGAGGTTAATAGCTACTTATCTTCAGAAAAACCACCGCCGCGTAGTTTTGGTTGATACAAACATGAAAAACATTAACACAGCAAAAGATTTAGGTCTAGAAGCCCTTAGCACGAATATTTATTCGGATGACTTGGCGGACAATATTGAACTAAATGATGTAGGATACTTGTTGGCAATGACGGGAAATGATGAAATTAATAAGCAAGCAATAAGTAGATTTGGCAATGAATTTGGTGAAACAGGGGCCTTTCGACTTATGACACCAGAGGAGTTAAAAAACAATGAGAATTTGTTTTCAAAAGAACTTTTTTCACATACCCATGATTATACAAAGTTTACACAGGTTGCAAGCAATTTTCCCTCAGTTCAAGAGATCCCTATCAATACGTTGGAGCAGTTTCTGCGATTGCTTTCAATTGTTGAAGCCGATGACAATGCGGTTGCATTGTTTTTAAAACACCCTAACGGATTTTTGGATATAATAAGCAGCCCTCGGGAAATGGAAGTAAGCGAAAACAGTAATTTGGTTTATATAGGAAAGCCCATGGATTTTGAAGATTTATTGAATTCTACAAAAAGCAGAAAAATATAATCTTGACAATAGTATCTACAATTAGCCGTTTTAAATTTCAGAATTTAACTTATGAACAGGAATAATTTACTTTTTATTGCAGGGTTGTTTATACTAATCTTTCACGCTTGTAAAAAAGACGATAGCCCTTCATGTGTGTCTTGCTCTTCTCCTCAAACATCGGCTTTCGATGTTTGTGAAGAAAGTGACGGAACGGCTTCTGTTAATGGCCAGAATACAGGAACAAACTATAGTGTTTATATTAACGACTTAGTCACTGCTGGATCTAACTGTGGTGAATAGAGGGATTTAAATGAGTTAGCAACGCTATGGTTAGTGTTTTTTGTTTTCATCATCTTTTTTACTAATATTTGTTACTTATATCAAAAAAACAACAAAATGAAAAATTTATTATTTAGTGCACTAGTGTTTAGTTTAGCATTTATTTCATGTAAAAAGGACGATGATGGAGATGATGGCAATGGGGGTTGTCAAACCTGTGAACAGACAATTAGTGGAGTAGCTATTTCTACAGAATATTGTGACAACGGGGACGGAACCTTTACGACAACTATACAGGGCGGGCAAAGTACTACCCAAAGTTTGGGAGGCGCTCCTTTTTCAGCGATAATTACAACTGCAGAGAATGGTGGAGCAACTTGTAATTAAGAAGATTTGTTGAAAATTGTATGAGATAAAAAAGAGGCTCCATTTATGGAGCCTCTTTTTAATTAATCATTAAGTTTTAGAACCGCCATAAACGCTTCTTGGGGTATTTCAACATTCCCAATTTGGCGCATTCGCTTCTTACCTTTTTTCTGCTTTTCGAGCAGTTTACGTTTACGAGAAATATCTCCACCATAACATTTAGCTGTTACATCCTTACGCAAGGCCTTTACAGTTTCGCGGGAAATAATTTTGGCGCCAATAGCAGCCTGAATAGGAATATCAAATTGTTGTCTAGGGATTAATTGACGCAATTTTTCGCACATCTTTTTACCAATATCGTAGGCATTGTCTTTATGTAACAATGCTGAAAGCGCATCGACAATATTGCCATTCAGTAAAACATCAACTTTCACCAACTTAGATTCTCTCATTCCTATTGGCGAATAATCAAAAGAGGCATATCCCTTAGAAACGGTTTTTAAACGATCGTAAAAATCGAATACAATTTCCGCCAAAGGCATATCAAAAGAGAGCTCAACTCTTTCGGTAGTTAAATAGGTTTGGTTGGTGATCTCTCCCCGCTTTTCAATACATAGGGACATCACATTTCCAACAAAATCTGATTTTGTAATAATAGTCGCTTTAATATAAGGCTCTTCCACTCGGTTTAAAGATGAGGGTTCGGGTAAATCCGTAGGGTTGTTCACCAAAATAACAGAGTCCGGATTCTTGTGAGTGTAAGCTTGATACGATACGTTAGGCACTGTTGTGATAACGGTCATGTCGAATTCTCTTTCTAGACGCTCTTGGATAATTTCCAAATGTAACATTCCTAAGAATCCACATCGAAACCCAAAACCTAAAGCGGCAGAACTTTCTGGCTGAAAAACTAAAGAAGCATCATTTAGTTGAAGCTTTTCCATAGAGTTCCTAAGCTCTTCATATTCTTCTGTGTCGACAGGATAAATACCTGCAAATACCATAGGCTTAACATCTTCAAAGCCTCCTATCATATTTGTCGTTGGGCTCTTCGAATCTGTAATTGTATCCCCAACCTTTACTTCTTTTGCCTCTTTTATTCCTGTTATTAGATATCCAACATCACCCGCTTTAATAGAATTTTTAGGCGCTTGCTTTAGTTTTAAAGTACCAACTTCATCAGCAAAATATGATTTGCCAGTCGCCATAAACTTTATGTGTTGTCCTTTTTTTATTTCGCCATTTAATACTCTAAAATAGGTTTCAACTCCTCTAAATGGATTATAAACTGAATCGAATATCAAAGCCTGTAATGGCTCGATTACATCTCCCTTTGGAGCTGGGACGCGCTCTATAATGGCTTTTAGGATTTCTTTGATGCCAATTCCCGTTTTTGCACTCGCAGGAATAACCTCTTCTGCTTTGCAACCCAATAAGTCCACAATATCATCAGTTACTTCTTCAATATTTGCCGATGGCAGATCTACTTTATTTAAAACAGGGATAATTTCTAAATCATTTTCTAAGGCTAAATACAAATTAGAAATTGTCTGTGCTTGGATACTTTGTGCCGCATCAACGATAAGCAATGCGCCTTCACAAGCTGCTATAGATCGCGAAACTTCATAAGAAAAATCAACATGCCCAGGAGTATCTATTAAGTTTAAAACATAATTTTCGCCCTCATGTTCGTGCTCCATTTGTATGGCATGACTTTTAATAGTAATCCCACGTTCGCGCTCAAGGTCCATACTGTCCAGCAATTGCGCTTGTGATTCACGAGAGGTGACAGTTCCGGTTTCTTCCAACAACCGATCTGCCAAGGTGCTTTTACCGTGATCTATATGTGCGATGATGCAAAAATTTCTAATATTCTTCATAAAACAACTCTCGAGACTTTTAGACTGCAAATATAGATTAAAAAGACAGCTTTTAACGTATGCTCCAGAAAAGGAAAAAACTATGTTTCCTTTTTTTAATAAAAAGATTGCCCTAATTTTATCGGAACTATATTGGACATAAAATTTCTTTCATTTTCACCCTACCTTGAAGGAAAAAATGTAAAATCAAAATTCTGTCGAGAACATATTTACTCCGATAACCCCACAGCGGATATGAAAAACAGCATTGCCTTTATTCTTTTATTGTCGATAGCCACAATGTTTTCCCAGAATGCATCTGTAGGGGGAAGGGTTTTGGATATTGATAAGAAGGCTATTTCATTTGTTAGTGTCCTGGTATACGAGGAAAATGATTCAAATCCCTTTAAAGGAACTACTACAGATGAGAATGGTAATTTTTCACTTCACAATCTCAATGAATCAACATACAAGCTCTCCTTCAGTTATGTTGGGTTCAAAACAAAGGAGTTAAAGATATCGGCTTCATTAGCAAAAAACTTGGGAATTATTGTTTTAGAAGAATCGATTGAGGATTTGGAAGTTGCTTTGGTAGCTGCTAGGAAGCCAACAATTACAAAAAAGGTGGATCGATTAATATACAATGTTGAGAATACCACTTTATCTTCAGGAAATAGTTGGGATATTTTGAAAAGGACTCCGGGGGTGATTACAATTCAGGAGAGCATACAAATTAGAGGTGAAGGAGCTACCGTTTATTTAAACAATAGAAAAGTGCAAATATCGACATCAGAATTAAAAACTTTTCTCGAAGGATTTTCTGGCGCAAATATAAAATCTATTGAAGTTATCACGAATCCACCCTCACAATACGACGCAGAAAGTGGCCCTATTTTAAATATAGTTACTAGTAAATCTGTATTACTCGGATATAAAGGCAGGCTTGACGGCTCTTATACTCAAGCGGTATTTCCGAAATTTAATATAGGGAGTAGCCATTTTTATAAAAACAAAAACCTTGACCTTTTTTTCAATTATAGTTTCAGCCCAAAACAAGAGTTTAAAGAGGATGAAGGTATCGTGAACTTTATCAATGAAAATAATCAGGTGTTCACCACTTGGGAGAATGATTTTGACCGAACAACAAGATCAAAATCACATAGCGCCAATTTTGTTTTGGATTATGATATTGACAAAAGAAATACAATTAATTTAACATCAAACGTCCTGTATTCACCAAATAGAACATTTGAAAATAATATTGTTAATAATGCCTTTAACTGGCAACATCAATTGGACTCAACGTTCATAAGTAAAAGTCACTTGCGAAATGATTTATCAAATATTGCTGTGGATTTTACGTACAAGCACGAATTAAACAAAAAAGATGCCGCCATTAGCGCAAATATTCATTTTACAGATTATGCTAGGGATAGAAGTCAAAATGTAAACACCAATTATTTTGATTCTGACGATGCATTACTTCGAAATGTTTCGTTTTTTACTGATGCAATGCAAGATGTCTCAATTTATACCGCTCAATTAGATTACGAAACTCCAATAGGTTCTACTTCTTTTAAAACAGGTATTAAAGCTTCGGTAATTGACTCTCAAAGTGGCATAAAGTACTATGATGGGCAGGAAGGGAGCCTTACCTTTAACGGTGATCGATCCGACACCTACTTATATGATGAAAAGGTTTATGCTGGGTATACGAGTATTTCTAAAGATTGGGAGAAACTGAGCGGAAAATTGGGTTTAAGAGCAGAACAAATTGACGCCAAGGGGGTTTCGGAAAATATTTCTGACAATAATTTACAGGATTATATGGAATTTTTCCCTTCACTATTCCTTCAGTATAAACTACATATAAACCACAGTATTGCATTCGATTATAGTCGAAGAGTGAACAGACCAAGATATGAGGATTTAAACCCCTTCGCATATTTTTTGAATGAAAATACTTTTCAAACGGGAAACCCAAGCCTTCATCCAAGCTTTAGCCATCGATTTAACATTAATTATTCGTTAAAGGACAGTTATTTTTTTGACGTATATTATAATGATCGAGGACGTTTTATCACCACACTTAGTTTTCAGGACAATGAAAACTTATCGGTACGAACTTCTGAACAGAACGCCATTAAAACAACATCTTATGGGTTGGATTTCGTGCACTCCAGATCAATTACAGGCTTTTGGTATTTTTATACATATATCTCAATTTTTCATGAGGATGAGACTTTTTTGGCTGTCGAGAGTAATAACCAAGAAGTAACCAATGATTATAATGGGGTATTTGTTCAGGCCTATAACAGTTTTACATTGAGTAACGATAAAACACTAACAGCTGAGTTATCTGTTGCCTATTGGTCTGGGTTTATTTACGGTTCTTTCAAACAGGATTCGCGCACGAATTTGACTTTTGGTTTAAGAAAAACCCTATGGAATAAAAGAGCTGTAATTACATTGACGAGTGAGGACCTTTTAGGGAAAGAAAAAGCCCGCCTAACGTCAAGATACCTTAGACAAGATTATTCGTACATTCCTAATCCAGAAACGCAGTTTATTCGTTTTGGAATGGTGTATAATCTAGGAAACTTTAAGCTGCATGATAATAAACGTGACATAGAAAAAGCCGAGCGCGATCGTCTAAACGATCAATAAGTCAATTTTGTTATGGAGAATCCCTATTTTTGCGACTTAAATATTATTAAGATTTGCCAAGAATAGGAGACATACAATTACCAGAATTTCCATTGCTATTAGCACCAATGGAAGATGTGAGCGACCCGCCCTTTCGAGCCCTGTGTAAAGAACAAGGCGCCGATGTTGTATACACGGAATTTATTTCTTCAGAAGGACTAATACGTGATGCCGCAAAGAGCGTTATGAAATTAGATATTTACGAAAAGGAACGGCCTGTTGGTATTCAAATATTTGGAGCTGTTTTGGAATCCATGCTTAGAAGTGTTGAAATTGTTGAAGCAAGTGGACCTGATATTATCGATATTAATTTTGGATGCCCTGTAAAGAAAGTTGTGAGCAAGGGTGCTGGAGCGGGAATTTTAAAAGATATTGACCTTATGGTTAGTTTGACCGAAGCAATGGTCAAGCATACCAAGCTTCCAATTACAGTTAAAACAAGACTTGGTTGGGACCATGATTCTATAAAAATTGTTGAAGTTGCAGAAAGACTACAGGATGTAGGTTGTAAGGCAATTTCTATCCACGGAAGAACTCGAGCGCAAATGTATAAGGGGGATGCAGATTGGTCCCCTATTGCTGAGGTTAAGAATAACTCCAGAATGAATATACCAGTTTTTGGGAATGGAGATGTTGATACGCCGGAAAAGGCTATGGAAATGCGAGATAAATACGGCCTTGATGGCGCCATGATTGGTAGAGCGAGTATTGGTTACCCTTGGTTTTTTAAAGAAGTGAAGCATTATTTTGAAACAGGGCTACATTGCGCACCACCCACCATGTTGGAGCGAGTTCAAGCTGCAAAAAGACACCTTGAGATGGCGATAGACTGGAAAGGTGAAAAACTTGGTGTTTTTGAAACACGTAGACATTATACAAATTACTTTAAAGGAATCCCCAATTTTAAAGAATATAGAATGAAGATGGTTACGAGTGACGATTCGGAATCTGTATTTGCTGCTTTTGACGAAGTTTTAAATAAGTTTGAAGGCTTTGAATTCGCCTAATTTAACAGCTTTTTGCGGACTCTACTTGAAGCGATTTTTGACGCAATAATCCCTAAAACTGTTATAGTCCCCATAACAATAATCACATTTATAGTTTTTAGATTTACTGGATAAGGTAGTGAGGACGTAATATTAATAAATTCAAATTTAAGTTGCACCCAAACCGTAAAGACACCCAATGCCACCCCTAAAAACCCACCTAAGGTAGTCATCAATACACCTTGAAGAAAGAATATCCTTCGAATATCTTTCAGGTTTGCGCCCATATTATACAACGTTTTTATGTTTTTACGTTTGTCAAGGACCATCATTATTATAGACCCTATAACATTGAATAACGCAATGATTAGTACCAGCGTAAAGATTAGATAAACAGCGATGTTTTCTGTATTCAACATTTTGTACAGGGCGTCGTTTTGTTGAATGCGATTTTTAACAAGGATCTCTTCTGAAAAAATTTCTAAAAGCTGTTCGCTTATTTTTTTTTCTGAAGCATTTGAGTTTAATTTTATTTCTATAGAGGACACTTTTTCAGCATCAAGGTTCAAAAGTGAACGCGCAAATTCTATATCTGAAAAAACATATTTGCTATTGAGTTCTTCATTAATTTCATAAATCCCTGAAACTAAAACACTTTCTTTATTAAACACCTTTGTTGGATCAAGATTTTGACCCGAGTAGGGTTTTGGAACGTAAAGGTCTAGCAAGGCTCCATAGTCTCTTGTTCCCAATGAGAGTTTCTGAGACGTTCCTAAACCAACAACTACTTCATTTTGATTTGGGATAAACCAAGAGTCATAAATGAGAATACTATCAATTGGGTTTACGAGACCATAATTATGGTCTACACCTTTAATGTAAGCAATGTCATTCTTCTCCCTATAACTTAAAAAAATACGTTCTTCAATTATTTTGGAAAAATGAGCGACCCCATCAATGTTTTTTAGTTTTTTTTCTGAAGCTTCTGAAAAGGTGATGGTTTTTCCGCTTGAGGGGATTATTTTAAGATCACTATCAAAAACACTCGTGAACTGCAGGCTAAAATCCTTTAATCCGGCAAAGCCCGAAAGCACAATAAAAAGGGACATAGCCCCAACCACAACACCTATGGCGGCAATAATAGTAATAATGTTTATAGCATTGTTACTGCTTTTGGAAAACAAATAACGCTTGGCTATATAGAACGAAAAATTCACGCTAAGATCTTTTTCTTTTTGGAAGGAGGTCAGGGTTTTTTATTGGGTTTTCCTCACCCTTAACGGCCTTATCAATAGTTTCTATATATTCCAATGAATCATCATTAAAGAAACTTAAGTCCGGCATTTTACGAAGTTGATGCTTTGTGAGTTGCGCAACTTGATGTTTTATTTTTGGTTTGACTTCATTCAACTCCTTAACAAGGGCATTGGCTTTATCAGGAGGAAACACACTCACATAAATTTTGGCAATAGAAAGGTCGACAGTAACATTTACCTTACTTACAGAGATCAAAATACCCTGTTGCCCCATTTCACGAAGCATATTTTGCAATACATTGGCTAGGTCATTTTGCAATACTCCTGCTATCTTTTTTTGTCTATTACTTTCTACCATACTGCAAAAATAGTACAATTAATGCGTTTCCAACCATATAGAGGACTTTAGATCGATTAGAATTTAAAAAATCTACTAAAATGAAAGATAGAAAGGAAGGAAGATTTGTTATTTTTGAAAGAACATAAAACTTTTTAATGAATAAGATAGAACACATCGGGATCGCGGTCAAGGATATTGAAGCGGCAAATATGGTTTATAAAAGCTTGCTTGGTGAGGAACATTACAAAACAGAAACCGTAGAAAGAGAAGGAGTCAAAACAGCATTTTTTATGTGTGGCGAAAGTAAGATTGAATTGCTCGAAGCAACTCACCAGAACAGCCCTATAGCTAAGTTTATTGAAAAAAGAGGCGAGGGGATGCATCATATTGCATTTGCAGTTAAGGATATTCATAAAGAGGTTGAACGACTCAAAAAAGAGGGTTTTACGGTGCTGAACGAGGTTCCTAAAAAAGGAGCGGATAACAAGCTTGTGGTTTTTTTACACCCCAAGTCGGCCAACGGTGTATTGGTAGAACTTTGTCAGGATATAAATATTAATACAAATAGTTTGTAGTGTTTATAAAGAATTTTACCTTTGCAAACTGTTTTTGGTCCCATAGCTCAGCTGGTTAGAGCACCTGACTCATAATCAGGGGGTCCATGGTTCGAGCCCATGTGGGACCACAATTTTTTTAAGAGTACGTTATTTGAATTTCAGTTTTTTACCACAATTTGAGTTGGTGAGAGTTTTATGCTGAGTGAAGCTTAAGTGAGACCGATAAGAATCACTGAAGTAAGATTATTAATTTTATATATTATACGTATTTGAGCATAGTATAATTTTTCTCTGTAAATGGCGTTAATACATCAGTTAGAAAAAAACAAAATAAAGAAGAGTGATGATCATTTAACTGTTAAGAATGATTGTTTAAAAACAACGGTTTGTCGTTTTTCTTTGTATTTGGGCGATGATTTTAATCTAAAATAGTTAATAACTATGTTGATAAACCATCGTTTTTCTTTTTAATTTAAAATAAATCATTACTTTAGCCCATAATATGCGACCCCAAATCGTGAAAAAGATAAAAATATTAGCCCCTGCGGTACTATGTTTTCTAACAAGTACTATGGTTCTTGGACAAGCCAATAATGGCAGTTCAGGCCCACCCACTCCATCTCAACAACGAGGTCCGGAATTACCAATTGATGATAATTTAATGATTCTTTTAATTATTGGGTTGCTTTATGGGTCTTATGTGGCTTACAAAAGATTCCGCATTAAGAATAAGCTCGCCTAAGGTGATTTAGATATTTGCCTATTAAATCAAACTCCAAATTTACTTCATCTCCTAGTTTTAAGCTTCTAAAATTCGTGTGTTCATAAGTGTAGGGAATAATTGCGACGCTGAATTCATTTTTTTTTGAATTAACTACAGTAAGGCTTACTCCGTTAACTGTTATAGACCCTTTCTCTATGGTAATGTTACTCGAAAATTCGTTGTATCCAAAAGTAATTAGCCAGCTCCCGCTCATGTTTTCAATTGACACACAAACCCCAACCTCATCAATATGACCCTGGACCAAGTGACCGTCAAGTCGATCTCCTAGTTTCATGGCGCGCTCAAGATTAACCTTGGCGCCAATTCTCATATTCTTGATGTTAGTTTTATCCAGTGTCTCTTTAATCGCAGTTACGGTATAACTATTAGATTCAAGACCAACAACCGTCAAACAAACACCATTGTGCGCCACGCTTTGATCAATTTTAAGCTCTTCAGCTAAATTGCTATTAATAGTTAAGTGTAGGTTTTCACCATCTTTCACAAGTTCACTAATTTCTCCAATAGACTCAATTATTCCTGTAAACATGAATACATTTAATTACATTTGTGTTACAAAAGTAATAATTAAAAAAGGGTATCACAGGAGAAATGAGCGATCGGAATAAAATAATTGTGGGAATTTCTATTGGAGATTTAAACGGAATAGGAAGTGAAATTGTTTTGAAGACATTTCAAGATGACCGAATGTTAGATTTTTGTACCCCAGTTATATTTGCTTCGGTAAAATTGATGTCTTTTTTTAAGAAGGAGTACGGAATCGATATTAATTTTCACGGAATTGACCGAGTTGAGGATATCCTGCCCAAGAAAATAAATGTTATTAATGTTTGGAAGGAGCCTGTGAGTATTAACTTCGGAAAGGAAGAAGAGACAATTGGATCGTATGCCATTAAATCATTAACAGCTGCGGTTACAGCATTAAAGAATTCCCAAATAGATGTATTGGTCACGGCACCAATTAATAAAGCCAATGTACAGTCTGAAAGTTTTAAATTTCCTGGTCATACAGATTTTTTGGCAAAAGAATTGGAAGGAGATAGTTTGATGTTAATGATTTCTGAAACATTGCGAGTGGGCTTGCTTACAGATCACGTTGCGATGAAAGATGTTGCGGGAACAATTACAAGAGAATTAATCGACAAAAAAATTAACACAATTCATCACACCTTGGTTCAAGATTTTGGAATTGAGAAGCCAAGAATTGCAGTGCTAGGTATAAATCCGCACAATGGTGATAATGGCGTAATTGGCGATGAAGACGATACTGTTTTAAGACCTGCCTTAGACAATATTAGGAACAATGGTAAAACCGTTTTTGGCCCATATGCCGCTGACAGTTTTTTTGGATCAGGGAATTATAGAAATTTCGATGTAGTTATTGCTTCTTATCATGATCAAGGATTAATTCCTTTTAAAACATTAGCTTTTGGTTCTGGAGTTAATTTTACCGCTGGTTTAAATAAAATAAGAACTTCACCAGACCATGGCACTGCCTTTGACATAGCCGGCAAAAACATTGCGAATTATGACTCCTTTCAAGAAGCGGTTTTCAGTGCGATTAAAATTTTTCAAACTAGAAAAGAGCATAGTGAGATTTCTAGTAATCCATTGAAATTGAATAGAAAAAAACCCTTTGTAAAAAAGAATTGATAAATTAATTTGCTATTGAAATAATTTTTTATCTTTGCACCCGCCTTAATCGCACAAGGTTTGGAAAAAATAGGTGGGAATTATGAAGGAATTGAAAGAATTTACGATTCCATTTGTGGGATTAAAATTAGGTGAACACCGGTTTAATTTCGAAATTAAAAAATCGTTCTTTGAGTCTTTTGAGTATGAGGAATTTAATGATGTAATCATTAACCTAGATGTACTGCTGGATAAAAAAACCACTTTACTAGAGTTTACATTGTTTTTCAAAGGACATGTAAATGTAAATTGTGATGTTACCAATGAACCATTTAACCTAGATGTTGTTGGAGATTATCATTTTATAGTAAAGTTTGGAGATACTTTTAATAATGAAAATGAGGATTTGATAATCCTACCTCATGGGAGCTATGAAGTAAGTATTCAACAATATATATATGAATCTATAATCTTGGGATTACCAAGCCGTAGAATTCATCCAGGTATAGAAGACGGCACTTTAAAAAGCGACATACTTGACAAACTTGAAGAGTTAAGCCCAAAAGGAATCGATGATAATGATCCTTCTGGCGATATTGACCCGCGTTGGGACACATTAAAGAAACTATTAACGGACAAATAATATATAGTAATGGCACATCCTAAAAGAAAAATCTCGAAAACGAGAAGAGATAAAAGAAGAACGCATTACAAGGCGATTGCCCCTCAAATTGCGACAGACCCGACAACTGGAGAAGCGCATTTATATCATAGAGCACATTGGCACGAAGGTAAATTATACTATCGTGGACAAATTGTTATTGACGCTGTTGAAGAGGTAGAAGCATAGTCATATTTTCTTACAAAATATAAACTCTCACATTCATTGTGAGAGTTTTTTGTTTTTTTACTTTTTAAAAATTAAAAACATCGCTATTTTGCTCGTTTTTGATTAAATTTTAGTAATTTTCGTTCCTTTTAGAAGGTTTTTGACCTTTTTTAGCGAATTTAATTCAGATTTATGAGTAACATCACAGCAGCTATTACCGCTGTAGGGGGCTATGTTCCAGACTACGTTTTGACCAATCAGATTCTGGAAACGATGATGGACACCAACGACGAATGGATTACCTCCCGTACCGGAATTAAAGAGCGTAGAATTTTAAAGGACAAGGACAAGGGAACTTCTTACCTTGCCATCCAAGCAGCAAAAGACTTACTTAAAAAGAGCAATACAGACCCTAGGGATATTGACATGGTGATAATGGCAACAGCCACACCAGATATGCCAGTCGCAGCAACAGGCGTTTACGTAGCAACCCAAATAGGCGCCGTAAACGCTTTTTCTTTTGATCTCGTTGCTGCCTGCTCAAGTTTTCTATTCGGAATGTCAACCGCAGCAAGATATATTGAGTCAGGAAAATATAAAAAAGTATTGCTTCTAGGAGCTGATAAAATGTCATCTATCTTAGATTATGAAGACAGGACAACCTGTATTATTTTTGGAGATGGAGGGGGTGCAGTCCTTTTTGAGCCTAATAATGAGGGGCTTGGTGTACAGGACGAATATTTAAGAACAGATGGAATTGGAAGACCACACCTTAAAATAGACGCTGGAGGATCTTTGTTACCAGCTTCGGCAGAAACAGTAGCCAATAAACAACATTATGTTTTTCAGGATGGAAAAACGGTTTTTAAATTTGCTGTTTCAAATATGGCGGATGTATGTGAAAAAGTGATGTTTGCCAATAACCTAAAAGGTGAAGATGTTCAATGGCTTGTGCCGCATCAGGCAAATAAAAGAATTATAGATGCAGCCGCACGGCGCATGAATTTACCAGAAGATAAAGTGATGATAAATATCCATAAATATGGAAATACTACATCTGCTACCTTGCCTTTATGCTTGTGGGATTATGAAAATCAACTTAAAAAAGGAGATAATTTAATGTTTGCTGCCTTCGGAGGTGGCTTTACTTGGGGCGCAGTCTATTTGAAATGGGCATATGATCCAAAATAATAACTAACAAAGAGATTTAAATCAATTAAATATGGACTTAAAAGACATTCAAAATTTAATAAAGTTTGTAGCGAAATCTGGCGCAAGTGAGGTAAAATTGGAAACAGAAGATATAAAAATTACCATTAGAACTGGTAGTGAAGAACAGAAAGGGGAAACTACTTATATTCAACAAATACCTACCATGTCTGCTCCTCAGCAGCAAATGGTTGCATCTCATCAAACCGAAGCTGGGGCTCCTGCCGTGGCTGAAGCTAAAGACGAAGATTCAAAATTCATTACTATAAAGTCTCCAATAATTGGAACTTTCTATCGCAAGCCTGCACCAGATAAGCCAATGTTTGTTGAGATTGGCTCTAATATAGGAACTGGAGATGTGCTTTGCGTAATAGAAGCAATGAAACTTTTTAACGAAATAGAAAGTGAAGTTTCGGGTAAAATTGTAAAAATACTTGTAGACGATGCTTCTCCAGTAGAATTCGATCAACCCTTATTCTTGGTAGACCCGTCTTAATTAATAATCTTAGTTTAAACTCTTTGTTCTACGGAAGTATTCCGTAGGGAAAGGCAAATTTAGAGGTTGAATTTTGAAATTTTAGAAAGTATGTTTAAAAAGATATTAATTGCAAATAGGGGAGAAATTGCACTTCGAATTATTCGAACGTGTAAAGAGATGGGAATAAAAACTGTCGCCGTTTACTCAAAGGCGGATGAAGAAAGTTTGCATGTTCGTTTTGCTGATGAAGCTGTTTGTATTGGACCACCTCCTAGTAGTGAGAGTTATTTAAAAATTTCCAATATCATAGCTGCTGCAGAGATTACCAATGCCGATGCTATACATCCAGGCTATGGTTTTTTGGCAGAGAACTCAAAGTTTTCCAAGATATGTGAAGAGCATAATATTAAATTTATTGGTGCTTCTCCAGATATGATTGATAGAATGGGAGACAAGGCAATGGCAAAAACTACAATGATTGAGGCTGGTGTTCCTTGCGTTCCTGGTAGTGAAGGGGTGATTCCTGATTTCGAAACTTGTAAAAAAGTAGCCAAAGCAACTGGATATCCGGTAATGCTTAAAGCGAGCGCCGGTGGGGGTGGAAAAGGAATGCGTGCCGTTTGGAAGGCAGACGAACTTAAAGACGCTTGGGAATCTGCTAGGCAAGAAAGTAAAGCGGCCTTTGGAAATGATGATATGTACATAGAAAAACTTATCGAAGAGCCACGGCATATTGAAATTCAAATTGTTGGTGATAGCACAGGAAGAGCGTGTCATTTAAGCGAAAGAGATTGTTCAATTCAAAGACGTCATCAAAAACTTACTGAAGAGACTCCAAGCCCATTTATGACCGATAAACTTCGAAATGCAATGGGTCTGGCGGCTGTAAAAGCTGCAGAGTATATAAAATATGAAGGTGCTGGAACGGTTGAGTTTCTAGTCGACAAGAATCGCAATTTCTATTTTATGGAAATGAATACGCGAATTCAGGTGGAACATCCAATCACTGAACAAGTGATAGATTTTGACCTTATTCGGGAACAAATATTAGTCGCAGCAGGAGTGCCTATTTCTGGAAAGAATTATTCGCCAAAGCTACACTCTATAGAGTGTCGGATTAATGCTGAAGACCCATACAATGATTTTCGCCCTTCACCAGGGAAGATAACGGTACTTCACGCGCCAGGAGGACACGGCGTGCGTTTAGACACCCATGTGTATGCTGGATATACGATTCCTCCAAATTATGACTCTATGATTGCCAAATTGATTACCACAGCACAAACACGTGAAGAGGCAATTAGCAAAATGAAAAGGGCGCTTGATGAATTCGTGATTGAAGGTGTAAAAACAACAATCCCATTTCATAGACAATTAATGGAGCACCCAGACTATGTTGCTGGAAATTATACCACTGCGTTTATGAATACTTGGCACATGAATGAACCTGAAGAGGAGTAGAAACCGCTAAGAAAATAATTGTAAGCACCAATTACCAAGAAGAGATTGATTTTTTTTGGTATTTGGTGCTTTCTTTTTGAACTTTACTGAAGGCTAAATACAATCAACACTATGGAACTTTCTTATTGGGAACGGAAAACTTGGTTAAACAACATTGACTATGCTGTAATTGGCAGTGGCATTGTTGGACTTAGCTGTGCATTGTCCCTTAGGGAACGCTTTCCAAAAAGTAAAATAGTTGTTTTTGAAAAAGGAATGTTACCTAGTGGCGCAAGTACAAAAAATGCAGGATTCGCTTGCTTTGGCAGCTTATCGGAAATTTTGGACGATCTAGATTCACACTCTGAAGAAGAAGTAATTCAACTCGTAAAAAATCGTGTAGATGGTTTAAAATTACTTCGGAAAACATTAGGAGACGCTCAATTGGATTATCAAGAAAATGGAGGTTACGAGCTATTCTCCTTAAAAGATAAAATGCTATTCGATGAATGTTATTACAAAATGACATATACCAATGAATTGCTTTCTTCTGTATTTAATTCTGAAGTCTTTACGGTAAAAGAGAATGATTTTTCTTTTCAGAATATCCATCCAAAATTGATTTTTAATAAGTTTGAAGGGCAAATAGACACTGGAAAAATGATGTTAGGATTGCTTCGGAAGGCTTCAACTGAAAATATCCTTATTCTCAATAGTGTTGAAATTACCAATATTACTGAAACAAATGTGGGTGTAGCATTAGAGATAAATCGAACCGAAGAACTTTCAGTAAAAAAAGTGTACATAGCAACAAATGGATTTGCAAAACAATTTTTAAAGGAAGATGTAACGCCAGCACGGGCGCAAGTACTGGTAACCAAACCTATTAAAAACTTAAAAATTAAAGGAACGTTTCATTTGGACAAGGGCTATTATTACTTCAGAAATATAGAGGATCGAATCTTATTTGGTGGCGGACGAAACCTAGATTTTGGCACCGAGAAAACAACCCAAATGGGACTTACGGAGCTGATACAAAATAAGTTGGAAGAAATACTTTCTACAACAATTTTATCAAATACGCCGTTTGAAGTAGATACTCGATGGAGCGGTATTATGGGAGTAGGAAAGCAAAAGAAGCCAATAGTAAAACGTATTTCAAAAAATGTTTTTTGTGGGGTTCGACTTGGCGGAATGGGCGTCGCGATTGGTAGTTCTATTGGGGCGCAGCTTGCTAATCTAACAATTGAATGAAACGACTTTTTCGCTTTCTCATCAAAACACTTTTATGGTTTTTAGCTTTGAGTGTGTTTTGGGTTTTACTCTATAAATTTGTACCCGTACCATATACTCCTTTAATGGCAATTCGGTATTTTGAAGCTGATGAACCGCATAACTCCTTACACGATTGGGTACTTATAGAAGAGATTTCAAAGGAAATGCAGTTGGCCGTTATTTGCTCGGAAGATCAAAATTTTTTGAAGCACAATGGTTTTGATTATGATGCAATTAAAAAAGCGTATAAAGGCAATAAACAAGGCAAACATCTTAAAGGAGCGAGTACTATTTCGCAGCAAACAGTTAAGAATGTCTTTTTGTGGCCAGATCGAAGTTGGCTACGAAAGGGTTTCGAATTGTATTTTACCTTTCTCATTGAAAACTTTTGGAGTAAAGAGCGAATTCTGGAAGTTTATTTAAACAGTATTGAGATGGGCAATGGTGTATTTGGAGTTGAGGCTGCTTCTGAATTTTGGTTTAATAAAGATGCCAAGCACCTTACGCGATACGAAGCGGCGTCCATCGCGGCAATTTTACCCAATCCTAGAAAATATAGTGCCGCTCCTCGGACCAATTATATTGAAGGCAGAAAAACTTGGATTGTAAAACAGATGCGTAATTATGGTACTTTTGAGATTAGAAAGGCTGTATCAAAATGACGAACAAGGAACTAAAATCTATTTTGCAAAAGGAATGTTCTCGAATTGTTGAGGAACGTCACCAGAGAGTAAAACAATCCATTATAGGTATTGAAGAATCCTTGTTTGAGGAGTCTAAGAGTAGTGCTGGAGACAAACACGAAACAGGAAGAGCAATGCTTCAGATTGAACGCGAGAATAAGGGGAAGCAGCTACAAGTAGTTGAAAAAACCCTTCAGGCCTTAAAAAGAATTGCGAACCATACTACATCAGATACTGCACATTTGGGAAGCCTCGTTTTTACCACTATCGAAACCTATTTTATAAGTGTTTCCGTGGGTGTTATCAACGTTCAATCTAAAAACTACATTGCTGTTTCTCCAATGTCTCCAATTGGCATGACTCTTATGGGGAAAAAGGAAGGTGCAGGGCTTAGTTTTAATGGAAATGAGTTTAGAATAATAAAGGTCGTTTAGCTAATTAACTAGAATTAATAAAATTGCTAAAATAGCAGGCAGTGCCTGTACAAAAAATATTTTCTTATCAGCCGTAAATGTGCCATAGATGCCTGCTACTGCTACACAGGTTAAAAAGAACAAAGACACATTGGTTTGCCATTCTAGATTTTTAATAAAGAAAGTCCAAATAAGCCCTGCCGCCAAAAAGCCATTATATAATCCTTGATTTGCCGCCATAACCTTCGTTTTTTCAAAAAGATCAGGGGGAAAGGCTCGAAATACTTTTCTTCCTTTAGTGGTCCAAGCGAACATTTCAAACCATAGAATATACAGATGAATAAAGGCTATAAATGCTATAAAAATTTTAATTGCAACTGCCATGATTTATTGTTTTGGTAGATATTGTTGAGGTAGAGGGTTTTCTTCAGACTCTTGCATCCAGTAAATATTTACAACCCACCAGCGTTGATTATCAAAAAGTAATTGAATACTATTAATCCCCCGCATGAATGGCTCGGAATCTTTCTCACTGCGAAAAGACTCATAGGTGCTAAAGACTTGAGTTATGTTGCCAAAAGATTGGACGCTACGATGAATCTCATTTTCAAAAAAACCATTTTCAACAAGCCATGCGCCAGAACTTTTAATATAATCATCTGGAGACATATAGCGCACGTCAACAACACCCTCTTTATTTTTTCCTGACGGAATTAGTCTGGCTTCAGGTTTAAATAAATACATAAAAAGCTCCCAATTTCGTGCTTCGCCTTTTTCACCAGATATAACACCGTAGAGTGTTTCTATGGTTGAATCCAGCGTTGTAACCTTATTAAGATAGGTGTCTTGAGCGTGTAAACTAAAGACACAGAAAAACAATACTAACAGTGTTGGTTTTTTCATTTTTTTTCAAGTTTTACCATGGAACCTTCAATAAGTTTTTCAGAATTTTCAAAATACACTTCTCGATTATTCCAATTTGCTAGGATAAGATAATCTTTCCCTCTAAAGTACGAATTTTTTACTGTTACTTGAGGTGCATCTTTAGCTTCAGAAATTTTCAATTGGTGTGGTAGTAAGGTTATTTCTTCAGAAGAGCTTTTAAAAGAAAAGAAACTAGAAGGCAATAGACTTACCTCTCCAAAAAATCCAGCTTGATAAGGCGTGTTGATACTTTTATAAACAAATTCGGGCGTCCCAGAAACTTCAATACTCCCATCCTTCAAAAGTATGATTTGGTCTGCATAACTAAGCGCTTCATCGCTGTCATGTGTTGCGGTTATACAGGCAATATTGTTTTCTTTGAGATAGGAATAGAGCGTTCGTTTTAGTCTATTTTTTCGAAAGGAATCAATATTGCTAAACGGTTCATCCAGAAGCAATAATTCGGGTTTATTTGCCAGTGCTTTTGCCAATGCTACTCGTTGTTTTTGTCCGCCACTTAGGTTTTTAATAAGCGTATTCGCAAAGTCTTTTAAATCGACCACTTGAAGCAAGTCTATAATACGTTGTTGATCTTCTGCCTCATTCATTTTGGTGAGATGTGAGGCTATGTTTTCTGAAACAGTCGTAAAAGGCATAATATTGAATTCTTGAGCGACTAGTTTAATAAAAGGTTCCCCTGGTATAAGGTTGTGTTTGGGGCCAAGAAGTTGTTTCTCATTCCAATGAATGTTACCCTTTTCTAGGTGTGTCAACCCATAAATGAGATGCAAGAGTGTCGATTTTCCACAGCCACTTTCTCCTAAAATTGCGAGATGCTCACCTTTTTCTAGTTTGAAAAAGAGGTTTTTCAGAATAATTGCTTCAGCGTATGAGAAAGATGTTATGTTGACCTTTAGCATTAAGGGAAAAAATTGATGGTTCCTCAAGATCAGTCAAGAGGCTCCTTATTAAATTTGGTCTCAATTCAAGTTTGTCCTGAGCTTATTGAATGGCTAGGCGAGACACAACTATTCTTTAATTCCTTTGTTTACTTTCTCAGGAAGCACCTCATACCCCATGTTGTATAAGGTAAACCCAAAAATATCGGCAAATTGTTCAATTGTCTTACTTACTGGAGTTCCGGCCCCATGACCGGCATCTGTTTCAATACGGATTAATACGGGATTATCACCAGCTTGTTTTTCTTGAAGTTCTGCTGCAAATTTAAAACTATGAGCAGGCACCACTCGGTCATCGTGATCGCCAGTTGTTATCAAAGTAGCAGGGTATTCTACACCTGGTTTAACATTGTGAACAGGAGAATATGCCTTCATATATTCAAACATTTCTTTGCTGTCTTCTGATGTTCCATAGTCATAAGCCCAACCAGCTCCAGAGGTAAAGGTATGATAGCGTAACATATCCAACACTCCAACAGCTGGCAAAGCGACTTTCATTAAATCTGGACGTTGTGTCATGGTTGCACCTACGAGTAAACCACCATTCGAACCACCTTGGATTGCAAGATAATCTGAAGAAGTATAGTTGTTTTCAATTAGATATTCGGCAGCGGCAATAAAATCATCAAAGACATTCTGTTTTTGCATTTTAGTTCCAGCATTGTGCCATTTTTTCCCATACTCTCCACCACCTCTAAGATTAGGAACAGCAAATATCCCACCTTGTTCCATCCAAACGGCATTTGTTATTCTAAAACTAGGAGTGAGACTTATATTAAATCCCCCATAGCCGTAAAGAATGGTTGGGTTTTTTCCATTGAGTTTTATTCCTTTTTTGTGGGTAATAATCATTGGGACTTTTGTTCCATCTTTGGAGGTGTAAAAAACCTGTTTACTTTCGTAATTTTCTGAATCAAAATCTATTTTAGACTTACGATATAATTCCGAAGTTCCTTCAGCAATATTATATTTATAAATATTTCCTGAAGTAATGTAGTTTGTAAAGGTGTAATATACTGCAGTTTCTTCTTTTTTAGAATTAAATCCACCAACACTACCAATGCCAGGGAGTTCTACTTCTCGCACTAGATTTCCATCATAGTCATATTGTAATACTTTTGAGACTGCATCGACCATATATTCCGCAAAGAAAGAACCTCCCGCAGTGGAGGGACTTAATACATTTTCCGTTTCAGGAATAAAATCTACCCAATTTTCTGGGGTTGGGCTTGAAGCATCCACCGTGATTATCTTTTTATTTGGCGCATTCAAATTGGTAACAATAAAGAGTTTTGAACCTATATTTTCAATTATATAAGAATCTGTATCTGTATGATCTAAAATAGTAACAAACTTACTGTTTGGTTTACTTAAATCTTTTAAGAATAATTTATTCCCAGAAGTTGATACTTGAGCTGTAACTTGTAAATAGCGATTGTCCTCACTTACATTTCCTCCCACATAACGGTGTTTTTCTGAAGGAATCCCTCCAAAAACTAGCTGATCTTCTTTTTGCGAAGTTCCTAGTTTGTGATAGTAAAGTTTGTGTTGATCCGTTTTAGCAGAAAGTTCACTGCCTTTTGGTTTGTCATAACTTGAGTAATAGAACCCGTCGTTGGCTTTCCAAGAAAGCCCACTGAATTTAACATCAATTAAAGTGTCTTCTACGATTTCTCGTGTTTCGACATTCATTACTAATACTTTTCTCCAATCACTACCCCCTTCAGAAATACTATAGGCGGCAATTTTTCCATTTTCAGAGAAACTCATATTTCCAAGAGAAATAGTTCCATCTTTTTTAAACGTATTCGGGTCCAAGAAAATCCTTGCTGTACTAGGGTCTTCTCCAGTTTTATAACGATACATCACAAATTGATTTTGAAGTCCGTCGTTCTTATAAAAGTAAGTATAGTCACCTTCTTTGAATGGTGCGCCGGTTTTTTCATAATTCCATAGAGAAGAAAGACGATCTTTTAGTTCTTCACGAAAAGGGATTTTGTCTAAATAACCATAAGTGACTTCATTTACATTTTTTACCCAGGCTTCGGTTTCTTGGCTTCGGTCGTCTTCGAGCCATCGGTATGGGTCCATTACTTCAGTCCCGAAATAAGTATCAACGGTATCTACTTTTTGTGTTTTAGTATAATTCACATCAATTTTTTCTCTATTAGAGCCTTCGGTTTTACAGCCCAAGATAGTTATGGCAAGTAAAATTGAAATTTGTGCTTTCGTCATTTTTCAAGTTTTAGTGGGGGTAAAAGTAATAAAATCTATGTTTTCAGCTTCCTTTAATTTCAAGGACTCCTAGCTTATTTTTCTGTCTAATAGCTTAAAATAAGGGGCGATAAACTTTCCAATGTTTAAATATTAAAACAGCATTGATAATAGTAATTACCAGTGCGCCTCCAATACTTGGAAGGTCAAGAAATAAATGAAATAAAAGAATATTTATGGAGATAGGGGCTAGCAATAATAACGCAAACGGAACAGATTTATTCACCAAAAGCATAAGACCAATAATAACTTCAAGAGCACCAACAATTTGTAAAACGTATCCAGAAGCTTTCAGCGAGGACATGAATTCGCCTGCATTAGCTGGCATTTCAGGCATTGGCATAAAGCCTATAAATTTATTGAGGCCAAAAACGATTAATCCCAACGCAAGAATTACACGAAGGATTTTAGTAAAAGTTGAATTCATATAGATGGTTTTAAGTGTTATAGTTTGAAAGATACTGAAAAAAATAAAATTCGCTTCCAAATGAATTGAAAACGAGCTTTATAGAACTATAAAATCTTGCTTTATGTAAATAGTGGTTTGTACGAATCCCAATTTTTATAGATTAAATATGCATTAATTAAAGCCACTACTACGGCAGGCCCAATATTCGGGATGTTCAAGAATGCATGAAATAAAACAATGTTAATCGAAATTGGGACGAGCATCACTAAAGCAAATGGCACCCATTTTTTTAAGATTAGTAATAAGCCAACTATTACTTCTGTAAGCCCAACTAACCTCATGAGGTATCCATTTCCAGTGTTATCAGACCAAGAATGTCGAAGAGCATCAAATAAATATTGTGCCTGAGGATAGCCGGTAAAGTCAAAATCTTGAAGGAACCATATAAATTTATTCAGGCCAAAAATAAAAAGCATAAGCCCAAGGCCGGTACGAAGAATAATGTGAAATATTTTCATGAAGGTGTTTTTTGGTTATTTGACTTTAGACGCAGTCAACCAATCACACTTACAAAGTTGAAAAACAGGTCTAAACTAAGTTGTTGGCAACAAGATATTCCGCAATTTGAATTGCATTAGTTGCGGCTCCTTTTCTAAGATTATCACTTACCACCCACATATTTAAAGTATTGGGTTGTGTTTGGTCTCTGCGAATACGACCAACAAACACTTCATCTTTGTCATGTGCGTACATAGGCATTGGATAGGTGTTAGTATCAGGATTGTCTTGCACTGTTATTCCAGAAGTCTCATGAAGTAGTTTGCGCACTTCACTAAGGTCAAAATCATTTAAAAACTCAACATTTAGAGCTTCACTATGGCCTCCCGCCGTTGGGATACGAACGGTTGTTGCCGAAACAGAAAAACTTCGATCGTTTAATATCTTTTGAGGTTCTCTGGCCAACTTCATTTCTTCTTTTGTGTAGCCATTTGCCTCAAAATCATCGCAATGTGGAATTGCATTTTTATGAATTGGATAGGGGTATGCCATTTCACCTTGAACTCCGGCCATCTCATTTTCCATTTGCCGAACAGCTTTCACACCAGTTCCTGAGACAGATTGATAGGTTGAGACAACGACGCGTCGCATTTTATATTTTTTATGTAAAGGCGCTAATGCCATTACCATCTGTATGGTAGAACAATTTGGATTGGCAATAATTTTATCACTAGTTGTAAGCTCATTCGCATTTATTTCAGGAACGACTAATTTTTTCGTAGGATCCATTCTCCAGGCAGATGAATTATCAATAACCGTGGTTCCAATCGCTGCAAATTTTGGAGCCCATTCTAGAGAAGTTTGACCTCCGGCAGAAAAAACAGCAATACTCGGTTTGGCGTTGATCGCCTCTTGCATTCCAATAATTTTATGTGCGGTTCCATTAAAAATTAGTTCTTTTCCAATCGAGTTTTGGGAAGCAACAAGGAGTAATTCCGAAATAGGAAAATTACGCTCTTGAAGAACTTTTAACATCACGGCTCCCACCATTCCAGTGGCACCAACAAGGGCTATTTTCATGCGAGTGTAGTTTAGGTGTTCAAAAATAGGCGATAAGATTGAATTTTTTCAGAATAAAACGCTAAAAAAGAACCCTCCGAAGCTTTACGCAAAGAAGGGTTTTGTTAAAATATATAGTGTAGCGGAACTACATTAGGTTTCTATTTTTTAAGAAGATCTCTAATTTCTGTTAGCAGATCATTATCTGAGGGTCCAGCAGGTGCAGCAGGCGCAGGAGGAGTCTTTGTTTTGTTGTAGGCTTTTACAATCATGAATAAAACAAAACCAACGATAACTAAATTAATAATTGAATTAATCCACTTACCATACATAATGGCATTTTCACCTTTAGTAACAGAACCATCTGCAGCAACAACAGCCTCGTCTAATACAACTTTAAGATCTGCAAAATCATACCCACCTGCAAAGTGACCTACAAATGGCATCACAATATCATTTACAAATCCACTTACTACAAGCCCTAAAGCACCAGCAAGTAATACGGCTACGGCAAAGTCAATAACATTACCGGTCATAATAAAATTCTTAAATTCTTTAATCATCTTTGATAGGTTTATTTGTTAATAAGAACCTAATTTACGGAAAAAGTTAATGATTTTAACAATTGAGGAGGTAACAAACACTTATTTTCGACGTACAACACGTTTTACGCGTTGAGAAATGGCGGTGAGTAATTCGTAAGGGATAGAATTAATGGCCGACGATAATGCTTCGGCCGTTGGGTTGTTCCCAAAAACAATAGCCTCATCTCCTTCATTACATTCAATACTACTAATGTCTACCATTATCATATCCATGCAGACATTCCCAACGATAGGTGCTTTTTGACCCGCAATGGAGACCCATCCTTTTCCGTTCCCATAGGCTCTACTTATTCCATCTGCATGACCTATTGGTAAGGTGGCCGTTTTTGTAGTTTGAACAGCATTAAATGCTCTGTTATATCCAACCGATTCTCCTTTATGAATGTCATGAATTTGTGAGATTACTGTTTTTAATGTCGCAACGGCCTTTAATTTTTTGTCTTCTTCTGAGTTGTTTCCAAAACCATATAATCCAATTCCTGTTCGCACCATATCAAATTGTGCCTCAGGGTAATTTATAATTCCAGACGTATTAAGGTTATGAAGTAATGGTCGATACCCTAGCTTTTCTGAAAGTTCTTTTGAAATGCTTCGGAAGGAATCCAGTTGTGTTTTAGTAAATTGTTCTTCTGATGGATCTTCACTTGCAGCAAGATGAGAGAAGGCAGATTTTACAACAACACTTTTGGTTTTCGAAAGTGCTTCGGTGATAAAATTAATATCACTATTTCTGAAGCCCAGTCTATTTAATCCGGTATTAAACTTAAGGTGAATAGGATACTCTCTTTGATTGTTCTTTTCAGCGAACGCTATAAAATCCTGCAGCATTTTTTTTGAATAGATACTCGGCTCTAAGCACTTTTCAACAATGAGGTCAAAATTAGTGGGTAACGGATGCAAAACCAAAATAGGTGCTGTTATGCCTCCTTCACGTAAAGATGCTCCTTCAATTGCGTAGGCCACGGCAAAATAGTCGGCACCAAGTTTCACCAACTCTTGTGCAACAACAGTCGCATCGCTGCCATAACCAAAAGCCTTTACCACGGCAAGTACTTTTGTATCAGGCTTTATTTTTGAAGTAAGGTAACGATAATTGTGACCAAGGGCATTTAGGTCTATTTCGAGTAGGGTTTCAGTCGCTTTAGACATTGACTACGATTGTTTTTTTGGCGGAAATTCTTCAGCGTCTTTTACGTCCATCTTACTCACCTTTTCTCGAAGCATTGCCTTATAATAAGCGGCTCTACTAAGCGGTTCATATTCTTCAGTTTCACCTAAAAGGACAAGATCATCACTCTTTGCTTTACGGTAGCTATAATTGGCGAGATTCCCAGTGCGGGTGCAAACGGCATGTACTTTTGTTACATATTCGGCAGTTGCCATTAGCGCTGGCATGGGTCCAAAAGGATTTCCTTTGTAATCCATATCCAACCCAGCAACAATTACACGAACTCCTCTGTTTGCAAGATCATTACAAACTTTTACAATTTCATCATCAAAAAATTGAGCCTCGTCAATTCCAACCACATCACAGTTGTCTGCAAGAATTGGAATGTTTGCGGCCGCAGGAACGGGAGTAGAACGTATTTCATTACTGTCATGAGAAACCACCATATTTTCTTCGTAACGAATATCTATGGTAGGCTTGAAAATTTCAACTTTTTGACGTGCAAATTGTGCACGTTTTAGACGTCGAATTAACTCTTCGGTTTTTCCCGAAAACATAGAACCGCAGATCACTTCGATCCAGCCAAATTGCTCTTTCTGATTTACGGTATTTTCAAGAAACATAAGTTTGAGTTAGGCGAAACATTCAGTATTAAAATACCATCATATAAAGTAAAGTCACTTCTATAAGCTTCCTTAGTATTAAAACATGTTGCCTTAGACACAAGAAAACAAAAATAGTTGACGTTTACATAAAGGATGCGTAAATTTATAAAAACAAAATAGAGAAAAACAGAATAATTTCAAAAGTTATAGAAAGGCTAAAAATTACAGTCAGATTCTTGTTGGAATTAACTTTTTCTCGAACCATAATTCGATAAAAATTAAATGAAAAATAAAATTCGTTCAGAAATCTCTAAACTCGCTAAAGAGCTTATTTTAAAGGAAGCATCTTTTGAGTCTGCTAAGCTTAAAAAGAAAGTGAGACAACTGTATGAACAATTAACGGTGCTAGATTATCTAGAGTCTCAAGTTAAAGATACCATGAGTTCTGAAGAGACAGAAGCGCTGGACTCGAAGAGTTATCGAGAAGAGAATTGGTTTAAAGAACCAGAGCCAGTACCTCAATCACAGCATCAAGAAGATTTAATAGAACCATCAACCGAAAAAATTAAAGATATCGTCGCCCAAATGCCATTGGAGTCACAAAAGGTAGATGATTTGTTAAAGGAGGTGCTTCCGCAGAAAAAATATATAAAAAATGACCTGGAAGAGTTTGCGTCTAATTATCAGCAGACCCCAACTTTTAAGCGCAAAGAGTTAAAACCATCTGGAGACAAAGAAAACGTATCAGCTACTACTAATGGATTAAATGCTGAGAATAAGGCTAAGTCGATCAACGAATCTGTAAATAAGGGGTTAAACATTGGATTAAATGATAGACTTGCATTTGTAAAACATTTATTCGATGACAGCACAGAAGATTATTTGCGAGTTATTTCACAAATAAGTAGTATGAAATCATTCGATGAGGTGAATACATTTATAGAAACAAGGGTTAAGCCAGAATACAGCTCTTGGCAAAATAAGGAGACCTATAGTGAACGTTTTTTGAATATTATTGAAAAGAGTTTTAACTAACCTTTAAACTATGCGCACCACAAAAATAATTTATTGGATAGCAACCGTTTTGCTATGTGGGTTGTTTTTGTATTCTGCAACGCTATACCTCACAAACACCAAAGTAATTCAGGGCTATTACCAAGATTTTCATTACCCAATGCATTTGGTAGTCCCAATGGCCGTTGCAAAAATATTAGCTGTTATTATGGTTCTTTGGAGAAAAAGCATATGGTTAACAGAGTGGGCCTATGCCGGACTTTTCTTTGACCTCGTACTTGCTTTTTTCGCCCATCATTTTGCCAATGACCCAGAGGTGACATTACCTCTTCTAGGCCTGGTTTTTTTATTAGTTTCTTATTTCTTCGGAAAAGTAGTCCGCACATAAAATATGGGAAAATTATACCTCGTACCAACGCCTATTGGGAATCTCAAGGATATGACATTTCGTGCTATCGAAGTGCTTAAGGATGTAGACCTAATTTTGGCAGAAGACACTAGAACAAGTGCAAAACTCCTAAAGCATTATGAAATTACTACGCATATGCATTCCCATCATATGCACAATGAGCATAAAACCACCGAAGGTATAGTGCAACGTTTAATAGCAGGAGAGAGTATCGCGTTGATAAGCGATGCAGGAACCCCAGCAATAAGTGATCCGGGTTTTCTGCTTACACGTGCCTGTGTAGAAGCAGGAATAGAAGTTGAATGTCTTCCAGGCGCAACGGCATTTGTACCTGCATTAGTCAATAGTGGATTGCCTAACGATAGATTTGTATTTGAAGGCTTCCTGCCGGTTAAGAAAGGGCGCCAAACACGGTTGCTTCAGCTTGCCGAAGAAACACGGACTATAATTTTATACGAATCTCCTCACAAATTACTTAAAACCTTAGCGCAACTAATCGAATTCTTTGGAGCGGATCGAAGTATTTCAGTCTCTAGGGAGCTTTCAAAACTACACGAAGAAACAATTAGAGGGACCGCTACAGAGGTTTTGAAGTATTATGAAACCAAACCCCCAAAAGGTGAAATTGTGATTGTGATAGGAGGGAAGAAATAAGAAACTATATAAAATGAATATCGTAATTAGATACAAAGATTCAGACGATCTGTCCAAAGAACTATATGAAACCAAATACTATTTTTACAATAAAAGGGTATTTAGTGTTAATAACCAGCCAAAAAATGAAGTCCTACGAGGGTTTGAAAGAATCAATTTTTTTATAGGATCAAATAATAGTGGAAAAAGTCGTTTTTTAAGGGGAATTTTTAAACAAAACAAGGAGTCTTTTGAAATACTTAAAGAGGAACAACCAATAATTGAGTCATTCGAATTTATTAAAAATACACAGGCTCAATTGAATGATTTAGATGGTAGAGTGAATAATATAAACATAAGAGGATTAAGAAAAGCATTCGATATTTTTTTAGCTGAGAACGGTATTAACAGAAGGGATTATCAGAATTTTATAGAAAAAAATAGTATCAAAGATAATTTAAGCGAATCAATTCGAACTTTTAACAATAGTATTGTAAGAGGGGTTTATCGTGATGGAATAGAAACTAAAACCCTTGAAAATGTCCAAAAATGTGTAGGCCTTTGCAATCAGATGTTAAGTGAAGTAGTTTACAATTCAAAGAATAGACAAAAGAATAAGACTTACATTCCGGTGTTAAGATATGCGAACGTATCTAACAATCTCCCGGAGTCCTCATACTTAGAAACGATAAAAGAGAATTATGGAATCGAAAATGATGTCTTTATTGGTTTAAATTTATATGATGATATAAAATATTTACAAGGTGAAGGCTATGAGGTTCAGGAAAGGAAAGATAAATTTGAAGAGTTTTTGTCTTTAAACTTCTTTAATCTGAAAAAAGTAAAAATAACCCCTTCAAATGATAAGAAAAAAATTAGACTTTTAATAGGTGAAGAGGAAAGGTATCTTTATGATCTTGGAGATGGTTTACAAGCTATTATATTATTAATGTTCCCTATTTACGTAGCATCGGAGAATCACTGGATTTTTATTGATGAACCAGAAAACCATTTACACCCAGGATACCAAAAGATTTTTTTGAAGACTTTAATACATGACGAGTATTTGAGAAGAAAAAACTTAAAGTATTTTTTCACAACCCACTCTAATCACTTTTTGGACTTATCCATGGTACATAGTGATGTTTCAATATTTCAGTTCAATAAAGAAGATGAAGAGAAGATAAACATTAAACAAATTGAAAAACCTGATAGAGAAACTTTGGATATTCTAGGGGTTTCAAACTCATCAGTATTAATTGCTAATTCTTCAATTTGGGTCGAAGGACCTACTGATAGAAAGTATCTTAGTTATTGGCTCAAGGCTTTCGCCAATTATAAAGAAGATTCACCATTGATAGAAGATATCGACTTTGTTTTTTTTGAATATGGAGGTTGCCTAATTGCGCATTACTTATTTGATGATGAGTATAACGATGCTGTTGAGGTCGTTGGAGATAAGATCAAGGCCTTTGCAATATCTAATAAGATTTATTTATTGGCTGATGATGATAATGTTTCAGGAGTTTCAAAAAAAGCCAAAAGAAGAAAACATTTAGAAGGGCTTAGTCAAAAATCCAAGAATTTTGAATACCAAAACACAGAAGTAAGGGAAGTCGAAAACCTTTTGCCAGTAAGTCTTGTTGTTTCTTTCGCAAAGGAGTTGTTAAAAGATGAAAAAGATTTTGACAAATTAAAGGGGTTAGATATATCTCAAAAGGACTATGAGAAAATAGGTTTGGGCAAATTCTACGAAGACTTATTTCTTGAAAACAAAATTCCTAAAACAAGATATAAGGTATTCAAATCGACTTCTGAAACTTTAAACGCTAGTTATAAATTTAAACTTTGCGATTACGTCCTTCAATCGGGATACGATTATAAAAGGTTAATTGAAGACAACAAGGTTTTAGATAAGTTAATTAGAAAATTGCATAGTTTTATTGATTCTTAATAATGGAAATTCTTTTAAAAGGCATCCAAGCTTGTACTATCTGCAAAGAACACCTTCCTTTAGGACCAAGACCAATTGTTGCAGCCTATCCCGACGCAAAAATTGTAATTATCGGTCAGGCGCCTGGAACAAAAGTTCATAAAACGGGAATTCCTTGGGATGATCCAAGCGGAAAGCAATTACGGAAATGGCTTAATGTTAGTGAAGAAGTGTTTTATGATGAAACACAAATTGCAATTGTTCCCATGGGATTTTGTTACCCTGGCAAGGGAAAAGGAGGCGATTTACCACCCAGACCAGAATGTGCACCTCAGTGGCACCAGCAACTTCTCGATAAAATGCCGAAAATTGAATTGATCATTCTAATCGGGATGTATGCCCAGAAGTATTATTTAAAGGAAAAAGCAAGCAAAACCCTAACCGAAACGGTAAAGAACTACAAGGACTATTTACCCTTGTATTTTGCATTGCCCCATCCATCTCCTAGAAATCGGTTTTGGTTAATGAAAAACCCGTGGTTTGAAAATGAAGTGGTACCTATGCTTCAGAAAAAGATCACTAATAATCTAAAATAAAATAGTGCGATTCAGTTCGTTCTTTTAATACAGTGGAATATTCAACAATCAACAATCAACAATCAACAATCAACAATACTATACGTGCTTCCCTTTATTCCAGCCGTGTTTTCCTAGATATTGATCACCACTTTCTACGGCACCGTCTTCAATAGATGTTCCCATTGAGTCGTTCCAGCGGTTGAGATAACCAAACAAGGAAATAACTCCTAACATTTCCACAATCTCTCCTTCGTTCCAGTGTTTATACAAACGTGTTTTAATTTCTTCATCTACATTATTTGGAACCTGTGAAGCTTGAAGCGAAAAGTCCAAGGCGGCTCTTTCTGCTTCCGAAAAAGCAGGATGCGTTCTGTACTCCCAAATGTTATCTAGCTGCTCTTGTTCTGCTCCGTAGCGTTCTGCAGCGCGAATAGCATGGGCTTGGCAATAGCGACAACCCGTAGAATTGCTACTTACCCAGGCAATCATTCTTTTAAGGGCTGAGGTGACCCTCCCTTCATTGGCCATTACAGCTTTGTTTAGATTGATAAAAGCTTTACTAATAGCAGGGCGATGCTGCATGGTAAGAACACTATTTGGACAAAAGCCCAAGGTTTCATTAAAAAACTCGGCTAGTTGTCTGGTTTCATCATCGTGATCTGGAGAAAGAGGTGTTACTAAAGGCATAGGGTGTATTTTAGTTTTACGAAGTCTCGAAAATACAAACTCTCGCATCCAAATTCCAATTTTTAAGCCCTAATATTTCAGCAAACGAATTACGTTATTTGTGGTTTTCAGAAAATACATTCCGTTTTGAGCTTCGGAAAGATCTATGATGGTTTCGCTGTTTTGTAAAACGCATTTCTGAATGATTTTTCCACTTATATCTGTTACAACATAGGTGCTTTCAGAATCAAAATCAGTATTACTTTTTAAGATAAATAGACCTTCCGAAGGATTTGGGAAAATGCTAATTTCTTTTAAATCGTTTTCTTCAATTCCTAAGGGGTTATTGTTGTAACGACCAATATAAAAATCCTGGTCCTCACTGAACCATGGCGTAGCTCCAACGGCAACAATTTTTCCGTCTGTTTGCAAAATAAATTCAGAGCCAGAGGGCTCTTGTCCCGAATTACTTAAACTGAGAGTTGAATCAATCTCGCCGTTTTCAAAGAGACGTTTAACAGAAAGATAACTCCATTCAAAGCAGTCCAAGACGTCTTCCCCGATAAGGATTCTATTATTTTCCTGAATAATTAATTTAAATGGGATAGCTCCAACTCCAGACAAAATTATTATTCCGCCAGAGCCAAAAGTTTCGTCTAACACTCCGTTCGGTAAAAACCGCAGTAGATTACGTTTAAATGCACTTTGACAACCACCTGCAGTTGTAGCAATCACAATATTTCCATTTTGTGCAATATCAAAAGCTGCGTAGCTACTATTTTGAATAGACCCTATATCGATATCATGAAAGATTGAACCATTGGTGCCGAATGAACTGTCTATCGATCCGTTTGACAAAAATTTCATCAAAATGATTTCTGAAATCTCAGTCTTTGCTCCTGTTGAGAGTAGAATGACGCTGTTGTCATTTTGGATTTTAAAATCTTTTACGCTTATGCTTTCAAATGGAACTTCGATTATTGAAACCCCATTGTTTCCAAAGGTGGTATCTGGAGCTCCATTTATCAAATATTTTTGAAGTACAATAAAGTATTCAGAACCATTAGTTGTAGCTCCTACTAATAAAAAATTGTCATTGTTTAAAATTTTTATTTTTGATGCTTTGTTAATTGGGATTAATGAACCGTTGTCCGCAAAAGTAGTGTCTAGTTCTCCAGAACTAGTAAAACGCTGAACCAGATAAGATCCATTACTATTTCCACTAAGTAATATTTTACCACTATTTTGAAGGCTAGCCTCAGTTGAAGGGTCAAAACCATTTGATATTACAACACCATTACCCCCAAAAGAGGTGTCTAACTCTCCGTTTATTAGATATCTCAGAATTACCGAGTTTGAACCTCCAGAACCTGAAGTTGATCCGGTTACCAATAATTTACCATCGGTTTGCTGAATGACATCATTTGAATAATCGTTATTGTCATCAATACCAGTCAAAACGAATCCCGAACCCCCAAATGTTGTGTCGAAAGTTCCATCCTGAGCAAGTCCTAAAATTGGCACTAGAAGCAGGAGTGAACACAGGAAAATTTTATATGTTTTCATTAGTGTTTGATTTAATGTTTTAGTAAACGAATTACGTTATTTGTCGTTTTCAGAAAATACATTCCGTTTTGAGCTTCGGAAAGATCTATGGTGGTTTCGCTGTTTTGTAAAACTCCTTTTTGAATGACTTTTCCACTTATATCTGTTACAACATAGGTGGTTTCAGAATCAAAATCAGAATTACTTTTTAAAGTAAATAGGCCTTCCGAAGGATTTGGGAAAACCGTAAATTCTTCAGTTTCAAATTCAGGAACTCCAAGGGGGTTGTTGTTATAACGTCCTATGAACATTGAGCAACTCGTATCTAGTTTCCGACCAAATCCAACAATTTTTCCATCGCTTTGCATAATAATCCCATAACCCCAGATTTGATCCGACTCAAGTTCATCCAGAGTAAAAGAGGGGTCAATAGATCCATTTGGAAAATGCCTGCTAATTGAAAAAACATATCCAGGTTCATAAGGATCTTTAATTTGTGCGATAAGAATCCTACCGTTTTCTTGTATAATCATTTGAAAAGGGATGGGCCATCTAAAGTTGTTGGGCAAATAGTAAAACCCATTGTCTCCAAAGGATCCATCTATTTGACCGTTTGGCAAAAAGCGTAGTAGATACGGGTTAATGCCAGTCTGCCTAGTTCCTGATTTTCCACAAATAAAGATGTTCCCGTTTTGAGCAACATCAATACCCCTTGCACTTATGGATTCTCCATAGCCTGGTGTTACAGGAATATTTTTTATTGTAAAGCCGTTATTTCCAAAACTACTGTCAATGAAACCAGTTGCTAAAACTTTTATTAAAATAACTTCTGGAGAATTATAATGACCTCTTGTTAAAAGAACCAGGATACTACCATCGTTTTGAATCATAAACCGACTCAAACTTAGTCCTTCGGCTAGAACTGGAATCGAAGAAATTCCATTGGCTCCAAAATTCACATCGATAGCTCCATTAGGTAAATATTTTTGAAGAATAATTGAACCATCAGTACCATCAATCTCTAAGCCTATCAAAAGCAAATTATTGTCATCTAGCACGGTCATTAGCGATGCGTTGCCAATAGGTTCTAGGGTGCCGTTGTCTGCAAAACTAGTATCAAGCACTCCCAGATCAGTATACCGTCGAGTAACGTAGGTGTCTTCGCTGATTCCGCCAACTATAATTTTTTCATTGCTTTGTAGGTCAACCTTTCCTCTTCCTATTCCTGTTAAGGTGCTACCGTTATCCCCAAATGTAAGGTCTAAGGTTCCATCTGTGTGATATCTTATCAGCGATGGAATTTCATTTTGAGACCAATGTTCTCCAGCTGTGACAACAAGTTTCTCATCTGTTTGTTGAACCAAATCATAGGCAGAACAGGTGGTGTCATTATTAGTGAGTATGTAACCATTATCACCAAATGTTGGGTCGAAAGTACCGTCCTGTGAAAACATCATCAAAGGCAGAAAAAATAGAATAGAACAAAGAAAATGACAATAGGTTTTCATAACTACTAGGTTTTAAATGATTAGCACAATAAAACATTTCAATCTTTATAATTGAAGACTTTATGATAGTATTGCTTTCTGGGGAGTAGCTATAAGCGAGTTTATTTAACACACTTAGACTTAAAGGTAGTTATTATTTAGAAAGGCGCAAAATATTCGTAATTTTATAACTTCTACTCCCCATATAATAATTAACTACATATGCGCTGGACACTTTATCCAAAGCCAGATCCTAAAACAACAAACGATTTAGCAAAGTCACTGGGAGTTGATAAACTTATTGCTTCACTTCTGGTACAACGTGGAATAGAAACTTTTGAACAGGCAAAGAAATTTTTTAGACCAAGCCTTGACGACCTGCACGATCCTTTATTAATGAAAGACATGGACCTTGCGGTGAATAGAATTGAACAAGCCATTGCCAATAATGAAAATATTTTGGTGTTTGGCGATTACGATGTTGACGGTACTTCGAGTGTAGCCTTGGTTTCGTCCTATTTAAAAACATATTATCCGCAAGTCCATACCTATATTCCAGATCGATACGATGAGGGCTACGGAATATCCTATAAAGGAATTGACTTTGCTGCCGACAATGATTTTTCATTAATAATTGCCCTCGATTGCGGAATTAAAGCAATTGAAAAAGTCGCTTATGCTTCCGGAAAAGGGGTCGATTTTATTATTTGTGATCATCACCGACCGGGAAAAGAACTTCCGAAGGCAGCTGCTGTTTTAGACCCAAAAAGGGACGATTGTGAATATCCATATAAAGAACTGTGCGGTTGTGGGGTTGGTTTCAAACTAATCCAAGCGCTTTCAGTAGAAAGAGGGCTTACCATTGATGATTTACTGCTCTATTTAGACCTGGTTGCCACAGCTATTGGCGCTGATATAGTTCCAATAACGGGTGAAAATAGGATCTTGGCCTATTATGGTTTGAAAGTCATAAACTCGAATCCGAGGAATGGTTTTAAAGCAATTATTGAGCAGGTTAAAAAGGAAACACTTACCATAACCGATGTTGTGTTTATCATTGCTCCAAGAATCAATGCCGCGGGTAGAATGAAACACGGAAATTATGCGGTTACGCTACTAACTGAAACCGATAGTGATTTGGCGAAGGAATATGCTTCAGAGATTGAACAGTTTAATAAAGATCGAAAGGATACCGATAAGAAGATAACTTCAGAAGCCTTAGAACAAATTACAGCTCATAAAGAGGAGGCACGAATGACCACAGTAGTCTATGATCCAACTTGGCATAAAGGTGTAATAGGAATAGTTGCGTCTAGACTTATCGAAACCTATTACAGACCAACACTAGTTTTTACTAAGAGTGGAGAGAAACTAGCGGCTTCGGCACGTTCGGTTAAGGGATTTGATGTTTATAATGCGCTCGAGGCTTGTTCTGAGCATATTGAGCAGTTTGGCGGTCATATGTATGCCGCGGGTCTTACACTTTTTGAAAAGGACTTTGAAAAATTTAAAGCTGAATTTGAAAAAGTGGTTTCTGAAACAATAGATCCTAAATTATTAACTCCTGAAATTGGAATTAATGCCGAAATAAACTTTGACGATATTACACCTAAGTTTTTTCGCGTCTTAAAACAGTTTGCACCTTTTGGACCAGGGAATATGACACCCGTTTTTATGTCGCAAAACCTGAAAGATACTGGTTGGGGCAAATGTGTTGGGGAAGATAAAACGCATTTACGCCTCACTATGAAGCAGAACCATTCAAATCAATTTGTTGGAATTGGCTTTGGTTTAGGGGAAAAGAAGGAAATAGCCTGTAATGGAGCACCGTTTAAAGCAGCGTTTGTAATTGATGAAAATGATTGGCAGGGGAATGTTAGCTTGCAATTAAGAATCAAGGATGTTAAAGCCTAAACGAATATTCTTTATTTTTTGAACTCTTTCAATTGAAAGGTTTCACCGTCAAAAACGCCATAGGTATAATGTGTTATCCAATCTCCCAAATTGTAATAAGTGGAACCCTCACCCACTTTAATTTCCATTGGTAAATGGCGATGTCCAAAAACGAAATAATCGTAGTGCTTCGTTTCTAGTTTTCGCTTGGCATACAAAGCCAACCACTCTTGCTCTTCTCCCAAAAACACTTTGTCGTCGTCTCCAGAGATTAGTTTGTTTTTTACAGAAAGATATTGTGCTAATCGCATTCCGAGTTCGGGATGAAACCATCTAAAAAGCCAACTAAAAATTGGGTTTGTAAAAACCTTTTTCATTCGCTTATAGCCTTTGTCGTCAGGGCCCTTGCCATCTCCGTGACCCAACATAAAAGTCTTACCATTAAAGGTAAATTCCTTTACATCTCGATAGGTTGGAATGTTTAACTCTTTTTCAAAATAGTCGCGCATCCATAAATCATGATTTCCAACAAAAAAATGAATTGGGACACCGCTATCACTTATTTCGGCAAGTTTTCCAAGCACTCGAACAAATCCTTTTGGCACAACTGTTTTATACTCAAACCAAAAATCGAATAAATCGCCTAATAAAAAAATTGCCGCCGCATCTTCTTTAATCTCGTCAAGCCATTGCACAAACTTCCTTTCACGTGGTAGACTTTCGGCTGCAGTTGGTGCACCTAAGTGATTATCACTTGAGAAGTATATTTTCTTACCGTTCGGAATTTGCATCGGGTAAAGATAGTAGTAAAATTGAATATTTTCACCTCGAAGCGCGTCAAGGTTAAAGGGTAATAGGCAAGATTCTAGTTATCGCTAGCAAACCATTGCGCATAACTTGATGCAGTTTCTTGAAGTTTCAAAGAATGCAATTCGATATTTTGAGGAAGTCGACTTTTAATTTTTTCAGCAAAATCTACCACCATCATTTCACTAGTTGGTTGATAGTCAACTAAAAGAACGTTGTGGTCGCGCTTGCTCAATTCCTTTGCCAACTCCACATGGGGGGTGTTCTTATTAAAAACGGTGGCGTGATCAAACACATCTACAATTTCTTCTTTCACAATTCGCTTTAGGTCTGAGAAGTCAATAACCATCCCAAACTTAACATTGCCAGAATCGGTAATAGGCGTTCCAATTACTGTGACCGAAAGCTTATAACTGTGTCCATGGACGTTCCTGCATTTACCGTCATAACCATAAAGCGCATGGCCCGTTTCGAAAGAAAATTGTTTTGTGATACGAATGTTGCTCATAATACGTTCTGCTAAGGCAGCTATTTTTCAATTAGTGTTAATCTAATCTTAGTTAATCACATTAAGAGTGAGACTACTTATTCTTTCTTCTCTTTTCGGATTTTTTAAAGTAACGCCAGTTTTGATACTTTTTAAAAAGAACAGCAAAGACAATAATCAATCCTAAAATCATTAAACCACCCTTTCCGGTGAGATATTCAAATATTTCCATATTCAGTATTAAATTTGCTAATACAAATCCAAGGCAAGAACCCGTTATTTTCGTTTTTTAATTTTATTGTAAACGAACACACCAATTAGGAAAAGACCCAAGACTAAGAAGAGCCCGTTTCCGCTTAAAAATTGCAATATATCCATTGGAGTAATTTTTTGTAAATGTATTTAATTTTCAACTAAAGGAATGTACTTCCTCTTAAATTTAACGATAAGTGCGATAGCGCGATAGGCAATCCAAATTAATAAGGCACTCCATATACCAACCAGACCCCAATCCATATATTTTGCAAAATAGAGGGTTGGTAAAAATCCGAATATGGTCGCCCCGAGTAAAACGTTTCGCAAATAGGCCATTTCACCAATACCTTTAAAAATGGAATCCAAAGTAAAAGCAACCGCATTAAGAGGTTGACTAATTAGGACCATAAAGAACATCCCATAAAAAACCGCTAACACCTCAGGATCTTTGTTAAAGAGCAATCCTAGTGGTTTATAGAAAAGTAATCCTAAAACAATGAGGATAGCCGCAACACCTATATTATAGAGGTTCACTTTCTTTGTTAATTGCCAGAGAGAATTGAAGTTCTTTTCACCAAGTAATTTTCCGCCAAGCGCATTTCCTGCAGCACCATATCCATCTAGAAAAAATGCAGTAAATAACCAGATGTTAATCGCAATAGCATGGGCGGCTATATATTCTTTACCAAGGCCGGCAGCTTCCTTAACAGCAAACATCAAGGCAATATTTAAAGCAAGTGAGCGTATAAATAGATTGAAACTCATGGAGACTAACCTTTTTACCTCTGGATGAAGTGGAAAGCGTAATCTAAGGGAGACTTCAGTTTTTTTGAGTAGAATGATAAGCGCTAATACGGCCATTACTGCCTGAGAAATTAGACTCGCCCAAGCAGCGCCTTTTACACCCATTGCAGGAATATAATCGGTTACACCATATACAAACGCAATGTCTAGCCCTATATTAATTACCGCCCCAGACGCTGCAATTACCATGGGCCAGAATGTATTTTGAAGTCCGCGGAATAAACCAAAGACTGCGAAGGTAAAAAGCGTTAACGGAAATCCCCAAACACGTATCTTATAATAATCTAAACTAAATTGAAGGATGATACCATCAGCATTCAAAAGCTGGAAAATTTCTTCAACAAAAAAGTAAGTCGAGAACAATACAACAATACTTAAACCAATGTTGAAATAAATTGCCTGGGCTGGAAAGCTGCCTAAATCACTCAGTTTTCCTGCGCCTAGATTTTGTGAAACAATGGCAGATATTGCAGATCTTGTTTGACCAAGAATCCAAATCAACATCGACAGAAAAGCCCCAACAATTCCTACGGCAGCAAGGGATTCTGTGCCAAATTCTGAAATGTTTCCAACAATGGCAGCGTCTGTACTTGAAAGTACGGGTTCTGCAATTCCTGAAATAATTGCAGGAATTGCGAGTTGCTGAATTCGTTTAAAGGAGATATCTGTTATTTGCATGTGCTAAGCGCAAAAATAAAGATTAAAAGACGGTGATTAGTAATTATAAGATTGGTTTTATCAATCTCGATGTAAAGTTGTTTTATGCCTATTAATTTGTATTTAGAACCAATTCGTAGCAATAGAATGGATGCTCACTTTGTTTTGGAAAAAAGATATTACCTAAACGGGTATAACCTCTAGCTTCATAGAATTTTTGGTTTCGGTGATTTTGACTGAAGGTGTCTAGTCGGATTGAGGAAATGTTATTTTTAGTGGCCATTGCTTCGGAAAAATCCATCAATTTTTTGGCATACCCTTTTTTTTGATGGAAGGGGTGAACAGCAAGACGATGGATGTAGTAATTTTGACTGTCTGGGGTGAGCCAATCGATATCATTGTATTCTGAATCTTTTTCAGTAGAAATAACAACACAACCAATGACTGTTTTTCCTGAAAGTAAAACGTATAATTCGCTGCGTTTTAGATCGTTCTGAAACGCTTCTTTATTCGGGTAAAACTCATTCCATTGTAAAATTCCTTCAGAAGCCATTTTGGATCCGCAAGCACCTGTTATTATTATAATTTCCTGAATTTCTGAAAGTTTTGCCTTCCGAATCATTTTTAAGAATTAATTTTGCAGTAGATTTAAAAGTAAGAGAAAATATTATAGTATGAAAAATATATTGGTTCCTATTGGATCTTCAGATAACGCGGCAAGTAATTTGCAATATGCAATTGACCTTGCTCACGAGATGGATGCCCATGTGTATGTAATTTCAGTATTTCAGGAATTATCCAAGGTTGGAGGTCTTACTAAGGTAAACGCAATTATTAAAGAAGACACTGAGAATCGTCTCGATGAAGTTCTTTCTCAGGTTGACCCAAAAGGGGTTACCGTAATTTCACATCCTATAAAAGGTGAATTGATTGAGAGTCTCAACCGTGTAAATAAACATGTGCCCATTGATTTAATGGTGCTTTCTCCACGGAGTAATTCGATTCGAGAAGAGGTGTATTTAGGCAATGTTTCGGGAAAACTTTTAAAAGGAACTAATTTTCCAATTTTAGTAGTGCCTGAAGGTTACAAGTTTAAAAAGCCAAACTCTATGTTAATGGCTTTTAAAAATGGAAGTTTTGAAAAAAAGAAGGCATTAGAGCCCGTTAGACAACTAATCAATAAGTTTGGATTGGAACTACACTTACTTCATGTGGAAACACCGGAAACTAATGATGAAATGAAGACCGTAAGTAGAAAGTTAACCAAACTTCAGACATCTTATACGAAAGTAGAAAATGCGACTACTTATCAGGGAGTATTGGCTCATTACCATGACTATAATTCAGATATGCTTTGTGTTGTGCGCAGAAAAAGAGGGTTTTTCAAAAAATTATTGGAGAAGAATGTGGTTTTAAAAAAAGAGTTTTATACTGATAAGCCATTATTAGTTTTACAGGTGCAGGAATAAATTTTTTACTATTTTCGCATTCACTATTTCGTATTAATTTATGGCAAGAAACATTTTGGGGGATTAGCTCAGTTGGCTAGAGCGTTTGGCTGGCAGCCAAAAGGTCATCGGTTCGACTCCGATATTCTCCACAGGAAAAAGCAATGCGAAAGCGTTGCTTTTTTTGATTTAAACGATACTGTTCAAATGGGGTTAACTGGAAACCTTTGTTTAAGTATTGACACTTTCGGATTAGTTCGTTGTTTCTTAAGTATTTGTTAATCATGTCTTTTTTTCGAAAATTATTTGTTTGTTTGCTCAAACAGGCACATTTTGTAATTAAAAGCGACAATTTGTCGGTTAACGCTACGTTTTTTGCGTTAAAATAAACTGGTTCGATTGTTGTATTGATACAAACGATGGAATTATTCAATTATATTTATGGTTAGGTGAATATATTTGTATAGCTTTAAATAATACTTTAAAACAACAACAAATGGAAATTTTAGATAGGGCTCTCGAATTTGAGCAAAGAAAGCTTTCCTTTCAAAATACTAGTGACCGAATAGTCGCTTCGAGAGAAGCCAAGGAACTTATTCTTGGTTTGAATGATATTTATAAAGTGAATAAAGATCCAGAAGTAATGGATTTGATGAAAAGACTCACAGTTATAAAGCGAAAAATAGAAGTTAGATTAAAGGGGCGCTCTTTGACCTCTTAATTATTTTTTATTAAAAACTTAATTGTTAGATTCACTGCTTTAAGTAAATCTTTAGGTAATTTATCTTCTTCCCAAGGATGGATTGTCCCAAAGGTATGGTTTGCTTCTTGAACAACTTCAAATTGGCTTTTCGGATTCCAACTATGCAAGGCCATTGCCTCTTTTATGGAAACGGTTGCGTCTTCTCGCCCGTGAATAATTAACTGTGGTTTTCGTAAATTCATCACGGCACGTTTGATCGTTAACTGGACTTCATTTTCAATAAAATCTGTGTAGAATTGAAAATAAAGTGGCATCTGTTGTTTGGTTCTACCATTTTCAATGTAAGTAATTCCGTTTGTTTTCCAGGCCTTAAAGGCATCGGTTCCTTCTTGAAATCGGGCTTTGAAATCGGAAACGGCTGCCCAAGTGGTAACGGACTTAATTTTTAAATCTTCTTCCGCCTTTATTAATGCAATTCCTCCTCCGCGACTATGTCCAATGACATTTATATTTGTCAAATCCATCTCTGATTCATAAGAATTTTCAGAAATAACAAAATTAAGGACCCTATCAAGGTCATCTAATTCGGTACTATAATTATTCATTGCAAAGGACTCAAGATCTGGAAAATCTATTGGGTTTGTAACAGTACCGCCATTAAGTGAAAAATTAAATTTTAGAAAGATGAAACCCGCTTTTGCAAAAGTTTCAGCTACAAGTTGCCAAGGACCCCAGTCTTTAAAACCTTTGTATCCGTGGCAAAAAATAACAACAGGTTTTTTTCTGGGAGTTGAGGTATAATAGAGGTCATAAACAATAGATTTTTTATCATCGGAATGTAAAACGCAGTTTTTTTCTATGGTCATTAGTTGATCTCTTTTTCAGTAAATGGAATGTTTTTATCACAGATTTCAACAATCAATTTTTTTAACTCCAATGTATATTGTTCAAGGGTCTCGAGAGTAATCTCCGTCTCTTTCACCTTAGCACGAGACTTATCCTTAGTGGCAAATTTTAGAAATCCACTTTTTAAATTTTTAAAGGATATAATACCAGCTTCTGCATTTTGGACTGAAGTGGTTTTGTTGATCATTAAAGCATAAGCCAATACTTGCATCGCTTTACTATACTTATAATCCTTAGTAATTTCGCTCCAATCAATTATCTCCAGACTTGCTTGTTCAACCCTCCCTGTTTTATAATCTATAATACGTAATTGTCCGTTGTATTGATCCACACGATCTACTTTTCCTCGAATCTTAACTGGAAAGTTAAGTTCCGAAATTGGAATTTCGATTTCTAAGCTGGTTTCAATTTGGATAATTTTTATTTTATTTCCTTTTTTTACTTCCTCAATTTCATAATCGATAAAATTTGAAACATAGCGTTTGGCCACCTCAAAAATTAGAAGATTTTTTCCTTTATTGAAAGATCCAGCTTTGAAAGAAGCTTGAAACTGATTTGTGACTTCTTCGTGAATGCGGTCCTTCATTTTCAGAAGTATTTCATTAGATAGATAATCACCTTCGTATGGTTTGTAAAATTTTTCAAGCGTATCGTGTACAATGGTTCCTAGTGTATTTGGTGCAACTGTTTCTTCTACTGTATCCAGCTCACCTATTCCGAGTACCTTATCAAAATAGAAATCCATCGGGTTTCTAATATACGATGTCAGGGATGAGGGAGAGAAACCCTTACCTGCAATTTCCATTAGGCGTTGCATTACACCTTCAGTTTTTTCAATGGTTTTTAAGTCATGTTTCGCTATTTCAACGGCCGGAGCAAGCACAATTTTTTCAATGTTATGATTGGCATGTTTTTCAACTTCTAATTGTAAAAGGAATCTGCTTTTTTCTCCTGCATTGAGTCCATCGCTTTGATTATTATACAGAAGGGTAATTTGTTTGGCTCTGTGTAAAAGATGATAGAAATGATAGGTATAAATAGCATCTTTTTCAGTAAAATGCGGCAATCCAAATTGTTGTTTTATATCATTTGTAATGAAAGATGCGTTCGATTTACCTCCGGGAAGCATTCCTTCATTAACAGAGGTCATAATGATATTTTCAAAATCCAACACTCTACTTTCTAAAACTCCCATTATTTGAAGCCCGTTATAGGCATCGCCTTTAAAATCTAATGTTGTAGTTGTGATTAGTTCTGTGAATAAATTATATATCGTTTTGACACTTTTTAAGTATAAAAATGAATCGTTTAGTGCATTAATTTTTGAAAAAATCGAATTTAATTGATGTAACACAGTTAATTCAATAGGATTTGATAAGAAGGCTTCTCTAAAATACTCAACTAATTTTAAGCATCGCTGCAAGGCTGTTTTACTGCTATTTTCCCAATCCCCAAATAGTTCAGTTAAGATATCTTTGTTTGACCCACCTGAGAGGCTATATATGAGCTCTAATGTGATATGTGAGGTGTTCTTGAAGTGAATGGCTTCTATTATTTTCTGAGCATTTGGAAGAATACTAGGCAGGATAGGGTGATTTAGAATAGTTAGAATGTCCTTATAATAATATGCATCTCTTGGGTGAAGGTGAAGTGCTAAAAGGCTTTTAAAGAATTGTGTGGCAGGAAATGTTTTGATGCTAACACCCATTGTAATATTGACAGAATCAATATTTTTTGGTAAGGAGTAAAGAATTGGCACTAATAGAGTTTCATCTGCTAGGATCACTGCAGTTTTCTTTATGTCGCTTTCTGAAAATTCAGAAAGAAGCTCACCTACATATTTGGCCTGAGCAATACTCTTTTTGGCTTCCACGAATTGGAATTTCTTTTCGTTTTGAAAATTACTTCCAATTATTTGTGGAGGTATTGATTGGAAATAGTCCCATTCTTGGATATACTTTCTTAGGAAAAATGAAGCACTGTGCCTATTATCATTATAAAAATGGGAATCTGTGTCCCAGTATACTTTTGCATTACCCGTATCTAATAAACCTTGAAATATATCCTGTTCAGCCTTGTTTAAGGCATTAAACCCAATAAAGATATGTTGTTGGGTGCTTTTGGCATCACGATATTGCTCAAGACTTTCAGTGGCTTTCCTGTATACCATTCCTTGGTATCCAATTTTATCCTGAAGCAGCGCAGATTTGAGGTTTTCATAGAAGTCGTGAAGACCACTCCAGAAACTTAAATAGTTTTCTATAAGCGGTGTTGTTTCATTTTTTACATACCAATGATTAATATGTTGAACACTATTAAGATAGTTAAAGAATGGCGCAGGATCTATTAGATGTCTGTCAACTTCATTGAAGTCACCCAAGAGCGTAGTTGCCCACGAAGTATAAACTTCAAAATGCTCTTTTTCTTGGATAGAGTTAGTTTTAAGATAAGCATCGTAACTTTTAAAAAGTAATTCTGTGGTATCAACAATTTTAAGGCCAGAGAGTTCTTCTATGAATTCCTCTATACTAATTATTCTTGGAGCAAAATTAGTTGTTGTGGCAGTCTTTCTTAAGTAGTGTTTTAGGAATCCTCCAGCTCGCTTGCTTGGAAGTATAAGTATAAGGTTAGAAGTATCAGTATATTCTTTTTGTACAGAAAGTAAGGTTTCCTCTAGAAATGTTAGCATTCTATAAAAATAAGAAACGCCCCCATAAATGGAGGCGTTTCGAATTATTTATTTGAAGAGTATTCTTATTTTTTCAAAGAAATCTCAACACGTCTGTTTTTTTGTTTACCAGCTCTAGTCGAGTTGGTTGCAATTGGTCTAGATTCACCATAACCAACAGATGACATTCTGTTACCACTCATACCAATTGTGGTTAAGTAAGTTACAACTGAAGCAGCTCTGCTATCAGAAAGCTTTTGGTTAAGTTTATCACTACCGTCGCTATCTGTATGACCTTCAATCACGAAGTCAGCGTTAGGGTATTCTTTCATAATATCAGCGATATTTTGAAGAACAGCGTAAGACTCTTGACGAATTGTTGATTTACCAGTATCGAACAAAATAGTTTTAGAGTAATCGTTCAATTGCTTGATAATTTCGATAGATACTTCTGGACAACCTTTGTTAGCTACAGTACCAGGAACATCTGGACAAGCATCATCTTTGTCAAGAACACCGTCACCGTCTCTGTCTGGCCAAGGGCAACCTTTGTTCGCAGCTGGACCAGCTTCATCTGGACAAGCATCAACATCATCATTCACACCGTCACCATCTCTATCAAGAATAGGGCAACCGTTGTTTGATTTAGGACCTGCCTCAGTAGGACATCCATCTTGATTATCTGGAATACCGTCACCGTCAGTGTCAGGACATCCATTATATTCAGCTACACCAGGAACTTCTGGACAAGCGTCGTTTCTATCTTCAATACCATCACCGTCAGTATCTGGACAACCATTAAATTCTGGCAAACCAGGAGTTTCAGGACATTCATCATCTTTGTCGTATATACCATCACCATCAGTATCTTTTCCACCAAACTGGAAAGCTACACCAACAGAATGTTGGAAGTGTGTAGTTAAGTAATCTTCGAAAGCATGCTTATAAGTAGATTGGAAATTAAGAGCAAGGTTTTGACCTACCCAAAATCTAACTCCAAGAAGTCCATTTGCGGTACCAGCACCAATATCATCAATCCAAGTGTAACCTCCACCAACACCAACAACTGGGTCGAACCAACCACCTGGCTTAATAAGGTTTCTCAAGCTATACTTTACTTCACCATCCAAACCGTAATAGGTTACATCGTCAATAGCGACGTCACCAATTGTTTCAATTCTATTGATTGTACCTACGGCAGCAAAAGTGAATCCACTACCAATGTATCTACCAACAGATATTTTTGATACAGAAGGAAGAATGTTCCAATGGTCTTCTACGTTAAAATACTCGTCAAAAAGTTCTCCTCTTGAAGCTGAGTAAGTTTCTTGACCATCCTCAAGTCCAATTGGGTAAAGGTCAACAGCGTTTACACCAACCTCGATTGCCCAAGGATTGTTTTCGTCTTGAGCATTTGCTACACCACCTACTAATAGGATAAGGGCAGCAACTAAAATACTGTTAAGATGTTTCATATTCGATTGTTTAATTTTTTTAAGTGTTAATTATGAGCAAAAGTAAGTTGTTAAAACTTATAAACAAAAGCAAATCTATTAAATTTTTTGGAAATATCAAGTTTGTTAGTAGTAAATTAGCATACTTAGGTCTTAATTACTTCAAGTCTCTTGCCAATTTTAATAAATGCACTTATTGCTTTATCCAAGTGCGCTTTCGTATGAGCAGCAGATAGTTGAACCCTAATCCTGGCCTTTCCTTTAGGTACTACTGGATAGAAAAAACCAATCACATAAATTCCTTCTTTTAATAACAAATCTGCCATGGTTTGAGAAAGTTTAGCATCATACAACATTACGGGAACTATTGCAGAATCTCCCTCAACTATATCAAAACCGGCAGATTTCATGCCTTTTTTAAAGTAGTTGGTGTTTTTTTCAAGTGAATCTCTTAATGTGGTGTCATTTGAGAGCATCTCAAAAACTTTGATGGAAGCTCCAACAATTGCTGGTGCTAGAGAATTTGAAAAAAGATAAGGCCTTGATCTTTGACGTAGAATCTCAATTATTTCTTTTTTCCCGGTGGTATAACCACCCATCGCACCACCAAGTGCTTTTCCTAAAGTTCCGGTAATAATGTCAATCCTGCCCATTACTCCTTTCTCTTCTAGCGTTCCTCTTCCTGTTTCGCCTATAAAACCCGCGGCATGACATTCGTCAATCATTACCAAAGCATCATATTTATCAGCTAGATCACAAATCTTATCGAGTGGAGCGACTACTCCGTCCATGGAAAAAACACCGTCCGTAACGATAATTTTGAATCGGGTATTTTTTTCAGTTGCAGCAATTAATTGTTGCTCTAGATCCTCCATGTCACTATTTTGATATCGATAACGAGCGGCTTTGCATAGTCTTACACCGTCTATAATTGATGCGTGATTCAAGGAGTCTGAAATAATAGCATCTTCGGGGCCCAGTAATGGCTCAAAGACCCCTCCGTTAGCGTCAAATGCAGCTGCGTATAAAATAGTATCTTCAGTTTGATAATAATTTGCAATATCCTGCTCTAATTTCTTGTGAATGTCCTGAGTTCCACAAATAAATCGAACTGAGGACATTCCAAAGCCATGTGTATCCATGGCGTCTTTGGCGGCCTGAATAACCTCTTTATTTGAAGAAAGGCCTAAATAATTATTGGCGCAAAAATTTATAACTTCTTCTCCGGTAGAAATTGTAATTACTGCACCTTGAGGTGACGTAATAATCCGTTCTTTTTTATATAAACCATTGTCTTTAATCTCTTGAAGTTCCTGATCCAAATGGTCTTTTATCTTTCCGTACATATGCTTATTTTAATAACTATTTTAAAGGTTCAAATTTAAACTTTATTTATTACAATTTCGGTGTCATTTGTATAGACCAATATTTTTTCTGAAACTGTTTTCCCCATATCCTGTAAGGCAGTTGCATAACTATTAATTTGGTCCTCGTGATGGTAGTTTGGCTCCCCCGTTTTATAATCGATGATTGCCACTGAATTTGACGAATGAAAGTTGAGTCTATCGGGGCGTAGTAGCATACCAGATGCAGTAATAATTTCTATTTCGTTTTTCACTATGGCCGAAAGATCAAAGAAATGTTCTAGTTCGGGATGATTTACGATTGCCAAAACCTTACGTTCAATATTTTCAATTTCTAATTGGGAATAGACGGTTCTATTTTTTAAGTTCTGAATTATATCATCAACATCATTTTTGGTGTCAATTTCGGCCATGATATCGTGTAATAAATTTCCTTGGTCAATAGCAATTTGAGTTTTAGTTCCCCATAAGGCGGACTCTGAAGTTATAATTTTTAAATTATGAGTTTCGGGAGCTGTTGAAATATATTTGGGAGCAAGTTGGTTTGAATCGGTTGTTGAATCGTCAAATAATTTCTCGCCGGTAGTACCAAACTCATATATTAACTGTTCGTCATTCCATTCTCCACTATTTTTCAGAAATGCTCCAAACAATTGATTGTAATTTTTGGGAACGTCGTCTTTTATTTCCGAAGGAATTTCGGCAAAAATATATAGCTCATTTACGGCTCTAGTGAGTGTTACATAAAGGAGGTTAAAATTGTCCAATTCCAAGGTATTTCGATGTTGAGTATAGAGTTCCAAGCCCACTTCACTATAATTGGCAAGTTCACTATTATAATGAATGGGAACCTCGTCAAAATCATACCCTTGCGACGGGTTTAACGGATACCAAATAGTGTCCATTTTCGTTCTATAAATTTCAATATCTGCATAGGGGAAAAGGACAACGGAAAACTCTAAACCCTTTGCTTTGTGAATAGTCATTAGCTGTACCGCATTGGCCCCATCGTTAGCAGGAATAGAGATTTTGTCTTTTTCAAGCTCCCAAGTATCTAGAAACCCAACATTCATGCTTTGTGGACTGTTTTCAAATTCGATCACGAAATCCATAAAACTAAACAAATAGGCATCGGCTTTTTTGTTAAGGAAAAACTGCCTAATTATATATTCACAACCTTCGTATAAAGTAACTGACTGAAGTTGTTTTAGGCTAAAATCTATATCATATTTTTTTAGTTGGGCCTCAAAATTATCGGCAGAGGAATTTAAGAAACTAGAGAAAAATGCATGTTTTGATTCTGAAATTATAAAGTGATCGTGAAGAAAATCGAGCAAGCCTACCTTGGCCTCATTGTTTCCAAAATGCCTACTTAGCTGTAGTGTATTAATGAGGCAATTGACCAATGTAGAAGATTGTAATAAAAGGGTTTCCGAAGAAATCACTGGAATATCTACGCCCAACAGATAGGCTCCTAAATAAATACCATCCTTTTTACTTCGGGTTAGAATACAGATGTCTTTTTCTTTATATCCACGCGACTTTAAATCAACTATTGTTTCATAAACACGCGCTGCATAAACTTCGTCTTTTTCAGATTTAAGCTGTTTTTCTACAAACTCAAATTTGACATATCCGCCAGCTTTTTGAGTGCTCTTTTGATCATTACCTGTTTTGTAGAGTTTTTTGTAAACCTCGTCACCAAAATAGTCTGCAGCGAATGAGAAAAAGCTGTTGTTGAACTTGATAATTTCTTCGCTACTCCTAAAGTTTGTGTCCAAGTTGACAATTTCTTTTTCCGAAGTGGCAAAGGGAGTGAAACCATCACTTAGACCCATAAATTGTTCTGGAAGTCCACCCCGCCACCGATATATTGATTGTTTTGCATCGCCTACCAAAAGTAACGAACCTGTTTTCTCTTGAGCATCTTGTTGAGAAAGCGCATTGTCGATTAATGGTCTTAAGTTATCCCATTGCAGCAGTGAAGTGTCTTGAAACTCATCTATAAAGAAATGTCGGTATCTTTCTCCCAAGCGCTCATAAATAAACGGTGCGGGTTGATCCTTAATCTCCGAATTAATTAGCGCGTTGAATTCTGAAATAAGTAATTGGTTTTTTTCTTTTTTTATTGTCTGCAACTCTTTATTAACGAGATTAATTACAAAAAGTGGAGTTAAGTTTCTAAGAAAAGAAGAAATGAGCTTTAAATCAAAAATGATTGCTTTTGAACACTCAAAATTTTCTATAAAATAGGGCGTTAATTCATCAATTATGGCGGCAATATCCGGACTTTTTTTTAGAGTTGTAGCCGTGTAAAGTGGCGTTGCGCCAAAGTTGGTTTGCCAAGCAGTTTCGTATGAAATAGATATTTCTCCTTGATGCAGTTTTTGTAGGTACTTCGGAAAAGAACTTCGGTTAAAATTATTTTCTTGCAATCCAGATTCGTTTATGCGCTGCAGAGTTTCTGAAGCTATCTGAACAACGTTTTCAGACAACTTTTTTTTACGGTCTAGCAGTAGTTTTTTAAAGATTATAAAATCATCCAGCGATTTTTCTTTGAGTTTTTCTAGATGAACAGCGTCATTCTCTTTAAAGAGCAAACTTGCAGTTTGCGCAATATCTTTTGAAATATCCCAAGATTTGTCGTCATCCGTTTTTTCTAATGCGAAGTCCAAAAGAATTTTGGTGATTTTTGGGTCTTCTCCTGCCTTACTTAGAAGTTGGTCAACTGCCTCTAACAAAAGCTGTGAAGTGTCCAGACTTACTTCAAAATTGGAAGCTAATTTTAAATCGCGAGCAAAGGTTCTTATAAGCCTGTGGTTAAAACTGTCAATAGTTTCTACACTAAAATTAGCATAATGATGTAGTAAATGTTTCAGAATTTTTTTAGAACGCTTCTGAATTGTTGAAAGATCCATATTCAATTCTTCAGATACTTGAAGAATCATTGGTGCAGGATTGGTAGTAATTTCCGCCTTAGAAAATGAAATTAGATTCTCAAGAATACGTTGTTTCATTTCGGCCACAGCCTTGTTAGTAAATGTAATAGCCAGCAAATGCTTGTAATAGCTTTCACTATTTGAATCTAAAATTTGAGTTAAATACTCTTTAACTAGTGTAAAGGTTTTTCCGCTTCCGGCAGAGGCATCATAAATTTTAAAAGCAGCAGTTTTTTTCAAAAGGACTTTTTTACTAAAATAATCAAAAACAGATCTACGAGAGCGGATAATTGAAAATATCTATTCCATTATAAAAATCTTATAAAAGCTATAACAGTTTATGCGATGATTAATATGTACTTTTGGGGTAGAGATAAGAGAATAATAACCATAAATCTGAAGAAATATGTCTTTTGAATTACCACAATTGAACTATGCACACGATGCATTAGAACCCCATATCGATACTAAAACCATGGAAATTCATCATGGAAAACACCACCAAGGGTATACAAATAATTTGAATGCTGCCATTGAAGGTACGGACAATGCAGGAAAGAACATCGAGAATATTTTAATGAACCTCGACATGAACAACAAGGCCCTTAGAAATAATGGAGGCGGTTATTTTAACCATAGTTTGTTTTGGGAAGTAATGTCACCAAACGGAGGAGGAGAACCAAAAGGGGATCTGGCAAACGCTATTAAGGAAGCCTACGGAAGTTTTGAAGCTTTTAAGGAAGAATTTTCGACAGCTGCTAAAACACAATTTGGCTCTGGATGGGCTTGGCTATGTGTTCATAAAGGAGGAAAAGTTGACGTTTGTTCTACTCCCAATCAAGACAATCCATTAATGCCAGGAGTAGCTTGTGGAGGAACACCAATCTTAGGGTTGGATGTTTGGGAACACGCCTATTATTTAAATTATCAGAATCGTCGTCCAGATTATGTTGGAGCTTTTTTCAATGTGATTAATTGGGAAGAGGTTTCTAGGAGATATACGGCGAATAAATAGTCCTTATTAAAAAACAGAATTAGACCCGTTCACGAAAGTGAACGGGTTTTTTTACGCCCAATTTCTGAGACCCATCAACATGATTCTTGGTGAATGTGCGTATTGAGCCGAAAATTAAAGAGCTAAGTGATTTTTATTTCTCAGAATTTGGCGTATAAAAAAAGGTAAACGAGTGTTTACCTTTTTTTGCCCCAAATCTACCATGAACTTAACCTACTTATGCTATGGTATAAATCAAATATAACGTATAATTAATTTTATTAATTAGATTTTTAGACAAAAGCCCTTTTTTTTCGTTAAAAGGTGATTATAGTTATAAAGTTGTTAAATTTTACTGTTAATATCAAGATAAATTAACAGATATATTGCGTTTTTGTAAATTTTCAATGATAGAAAGTTGATTGTTTTTGTTGGGTTTTCAACCTTGAATTAAGGAACTTGAAAAGGTGATAGGGGATTATTATGAATGCCCTTTTCAAGAGGCACTAATGGAATATGCCAAAATAAAAAAGGTAAACAAGTGTTTACCTTTTTTGCCCCAAATCTACCATGAACTTAACCTACTTATGCTATGGTATTATTCAAATGTAGTTTAATCATGCGAACAGATAGAAGATTTTTCCTACTTTTAGATGAAAGGGATTTATTTTCGATTAAAGGCTTGATCTAGCTCGATTTAGCATTTTATTAGTACGCTCTCTCCGGATTTCCTTCGTAAAAGTTTATGTATGCTTTATTAACAACACGATTTCCTCCAGGAGTTGGATAGTTACCAGTAAAGTACCAGTCTCCAAGATTTTTAGGACAGGCCTTATGAAGATCATCTACTGACTGGAATATCAGTTTTACTTTAGCTTTGATAGTTTGATCGCTAATAATTTTTGCAATTTTGTCCGATATTTGTTCATCTGAAAATGGAGCGTAAAGTTCTTTTACATGGTTTACAACCTTACGGTCCTTTAGTTCCTGTTGTTTTTTACATTTATGATAGATTTCTTCAACGATATCGAATGTTCCATTGTCTCTATGAAGTTCTAAAGCGGCATTAAAAGCGACCAAATGTTCCAATCGCGCCATATCAATTCCATAACAATCAGGATAGCGAATTTGAGGAGCAGAAGACACCACTACTATTTGCTTTGGATTAAGGCGATCCAGCATTTTAAGGATACTTTTCTTTAAAGTTGTTCCTCTTACTATACTATCGTCAATAATTACCAGATTATCATTAGGTCTTACAACACCATAAGTTACATCATAAACGTGTGCAACTAAATCATCACGACTGCTATCGTCTGTAATAAACGTACGTAGTTTTACATCCTTGATTGCAATCTTTTCAGTTCTAATTTTATGTGCTTGTATTTCCTGAAGGCGTTGGGGAGTAAGAAGTTCTTTTTCTTTTAAAATAGCTTCATTTTTTTGTTTGTTCAGCTCATTTTGTGCCGCATCCAACATTCCGTAGAAGGAGGTTTCGGCTGTATTTGGTATAAATGAAAAGACTGAATTTTCAGTGTCATAATTAATCGCCTCTAATACTTTTGGCATCACCAATCTGCCTAATTCTTTTCGTTCCTGATAGATTTCAGCATCACTTCCGCGAGAAAAATAAATACGTTCGAAAGAGCAAGACTTACGCTCCACAGGCTCTAAAATTTGCGAAGTACTCATACTTCCATCTTTTTTCAATAGAAGCGCTGTTCCTGGTTCAATTTCCTTTACTGAATCGAAGGGTACATTAAATACAGTCTGAATTACCGGTCTTTCCGAAGCCACAACAATTACTTCCTCATCTTGATAATAATAGGCTGGTCTAATTCCAGCAGGGTCTCGTATTACAAAAGCATCTCCATGACCTAACATTCCAGCCATAGCATACCCACCGTCCCAATTTTTAGCTGATTTGCGTAAAATTTTGGCTAGGTTAAGATTTTCGGCAATATATGGGGAAGCCTCAATTTTCGTCATTCCCTTTGCCTTTGCTTGCTTGTATAACTTTCGAACCGCATCATCCAGAAAGTGTCCAATTTTCTCCATCACCGTAATGGTATCCGCCTTTTCCTTCGGGTGCATTCCAAGCTTAATCAAATTATCAAAAAGTTGATTTGTGTTGGTCATGTTGAAATTACCAGCAATGATAAGGTTTCGGTGCATCCAGTTGTTGGTTCGCAAAAAAGGATGAACAGCTTCAACACTATTTCCCCCAAAAGTTCCATACCTCACATGGCCCAAAAAAAGTTCGCCTAGATATGGAATATTCTTTTTTTGTGCAGCCACATCATCTTTAATTGAGGGAGTCGCTTCGAATTCTGAATTTATTCTTTCGTTTATTTGTGCAAAAATATCTTGAATGGGTTGAGAAGCATTGGAACGCACTCTACTTATATATCGTTCACCTGGATTGACATCCAATTTGATACTAGCAAAGCCTGCACCATCCTGTCCGCGATTGTGTTGCTTTTCCATCATTAAGTACATTTTATTGACACCGTAGAAAGCAGTGCCGTATTTTTCTTTGTAGTACTCAAGTGGTTTTAACAATCGGACCATTGCAATTCCACATTCATGTTTTAAAGCGTCGCTCATAATTATATCAGAAAAATAGTGAACAAAAAACGCCCTAATTTTTAGGGCGCCTATTTATGTTAATTCAATATCAAATTGTGTTAAACTTTTAAATTGTTGTAGGCGTTGATGTACTTCGCTTTTTGTGAGCTGAAGCATTCGCTCCGTTCCAAATTTTTCAACACAAAAAGAAGCCAATGCTGATCCATAGATCAGAGCCGTTTTCATGTTTTTATAGCTGAAGTCTTCGGTTTTTGCCAAATAACCAGAAAAACCACCGGCAAAAGTATCTCCAGCACCAGTAGGGTCAAAAACTTCTGCTAAAGGCAAGGCTGGGGCGTAAAAAACATCATTATTATGAAACAATAATGCGCCGTGTTCACCTTTCTTAATAACAACGTATTTGGGTCCCATCGTCATAATTTTTTCTGCTGCCAAAACCAGCGAGTATTCGCCACTTAATTGTCTGGCTTCTTCGTCATTTATTGTTATTACATCTACCTTGGCAATAACTTGTTTTAACTCTTCCAATGCACAATCCATCCAAAAATTCATAGTGTCCAGAACGACGAGTTTGGGGTTTTTCATTTGATTGATAACGCCCATTTGCACCATTGGATGTAGATTTCCTAGCATTACCACTTCGGCATCTTTAAATGAATTTGGAACAACTGGATTGAAATCTGCCAAAACATTAAGTTCGGTTGCCAATGTATCACGAGAATTCATATCGTTGTGATATTTTCCACTCCAAAAGAATGTTTTTCCATCTTCTACAATTTCTAAGCCCTCTACATTCATCCTTTTATCTTCGAGCATAGAAATGTATTCTTTAGGGAAGTCTCCCCCCACGACAGAAACAATAGCTGCGTCAACTCCAAAATTAGAAGCTGAAAGCCCTATATACGTGGCGGCACCACCAAGAATTTTATCGGTCTTTCCAAAAGGAGTTTCAATAGCATCAAAAGCGACTGTTCCAACTATAACAAGTTTACTCATAACAGGGTTTTAAAAGAAGTTCATCTTGGCGTCTTTTGCCTCAATAAACGAAGGTGCAAAGATACGGTTTTGTTAAGTGATAAACCAAAATAAAAAAGGAGGCTATTTTCTTCCAAAATCGGCTGGAATTTCACCCCAAGCCTTTGTTTCCCATTTCACAACTGTCGTGGAATAGGTGTTTGTTTTGAGCCAATTTTCTGCTCTTGCCACTAGTTCGAATACTTTTTTATTCTTGGCAGTTTGTTTTAGCTTAGTATTACACTTTTTCTTTTTTACCCAGCCCATGGCAATACGTGAATCTGTATAGAGTATACGATCGCTATTTTTTTGTTTCAGAAAGGCAAGTCCGTGGACAAGTGCCAAAAACTCTCCAACATTATTAGTTCCTTGTTGAAAAGGACCTTGATGAAACAATTGTTTTTTAGTTTGGGTATCTACTCCACGATATTCCATTATTCCTGGGTTTCCACTAGAAGCCGCATCAACAGAAAGTGAATATAAGTTTGGCTCGCCAATTTTAGCCAAGGCTGAAGCAGTTAAAGTTTTCTTTTTAGATCCTTTTCCTTTATAATCTGAGTATTCTTTATTGTAGGCTTTTTTAGCTTCATCAAAAGTCTCAAAGGATTTGTATTGTGCGCCTTTCACACCCTTTATTGAAAGTTGGCACTCTTTCCAGCTGCCAAAGATCCCTGCGGGATTTCCGAACCAAACAACATAGAACTTCTGTTTTTTTGCCATAAGTTTTCCCAGTAAGGGAGTCTATTTATTGTTTCTTATTTCTGAAAGAATTAGTTTTTCAATCACTTTTGGGAAGTGTTCGTATTCCAATTCATGGATCTTCTCAGCAACGCTTTCAGCTGTATCTTTTACTGAAAGCGCCACTTTTTCCTGAAAAATAATTGCTCCCTCATCATAATTTTCGTTCACAAAATGGATAGTGATCCCCGATTCTGATTCTTTATTTGCAATAACTGCCTCATGAACATGCTGTCCGTACATTCCTTTTCCGCCATACTTAGGAAGGAGGGCAGGATGTAAATTAACAACTCTATTTGGAAATTCTTTCAGGATAATTTCGGGAAATTTTAGGAGGAATCCAGCGAGAATAATATAGTCTGCTTGCACCTCTTTTAATTCCTTTAGCACTCCTTCAGAAGAAAACAACGAGGCCTTGTTGAAATATAAAGAGTTAATATTCAATATCTTAGAGCGATTTAAAACTTTGGCATTCTTCTTGTTTGAAAGCACAAGAACAACCTCAGCAAATTTACTTTGTTGAAAGTATTGAATTAAGTTTTGAGTATTGGTACCATTGCCCGAAGCAAAAATAACTATACGCTTCTTCATTAGAGTTTCTTTGGGAGTTTTCAGAAGTAATTAATAATAAACAACAAAAGTAAGGTAATAGAGTTTTACTTCGCTCAAAAATGTTTAAATTGGTTGCACATTTTAAATGTTAAAATGGTGTTTTCAATTAAAATATTTTATTTTTGCCACTTATAATTAAAATTAAAAAACAAGAATTATGTCAGACATTGCATCAAGAGTAAAAGCAATCATCGTTGATAAATTAGGTGTAGACGAAAACGAAGTTGTTATTGAAGCTAGCTTCACTAATGACTTAGGAGCAGACTCACTAGATACGGTAGAGCTTATTATGGAATTTGAGAAAGAATTTGATATTCAAATCCCAGACGATCAAGCTGAAAATATAGCCACAGTAGGTCAAGCAATTTCATATATAGAAGAGGCTAAATAATAAGACTTCTATATGGAATTAAAGCGAGTTGTAGTTACAGGTCTTGGAGCCCTTACCCCCATTGGCAACAATATTGTAGAATATTGGGACGCCCTTAAAAATGGGAAGAGTGGTTGCGCACCAATAACGTATTTTGATACTGAAAAGTTCAAAACAAAATTCGCTTGTGAGCTTAAGGATTTCGATCCACTACAGCATTTTGATAGGAAAGAAGCCAGAAAATTAGATCGCTTTGCCCAATATGCCCTTGTTTCAAGTGATGAAGCAATAATAGACGCGGGGATTAACCTCGATGAGGTAGATAAATTTCGCGTAGGTGTTATTTGGGGAGCAGGAATTGGAGGCTTGGAAACTTTTCAGAATGAAGTAATAAACTTTGCAGAAGGGGATGGAACACCACGTTTCAACCCCTTTTTCATTCCAAAAATGATAGCGGATATAGCTCCTGGCAATATTTCTATCAAACATGGATTTATGGGACCAAATTACACGACGGTTTCAGCTTGTGCGTCCTCTGCCAATGCAATGATTGATGCCTTAAACTATATTCGATTAGGGCACTGTGATATTATTGTAACAGGAGGTAGTGAGGCAGCGGTTACCAAAGCGGGAATGGGTGGATTTAACGCCATGCACGCGCTGTCAACGCTTAATGAAAGTCCAGAAACTGCTTCAAGACCCTTTGATGCTACTCGTGATGGGTTTGTATTAGGAGAAGGTGCTGGAGCACTTATTTTAGAAGAATACGAACATGCGATCAAGCGTGGTGCGAAGATATATGCCGAAGTCGTTGGCGGAGGAATGTCTAGTGATGCTTATCACATGACTGCTCCTCACCCTGATGGAATTGGCGTAGAGAGAGTAATGATTAATTGTTTAGAAAATGCAGGTCTAAAACCAGACGATGTAGATGCCATTAATACCCATGGAACTTCCACGCCTCTAGGAGATGTTGCTGAATTAAAAGCAATTACAAAAGTTTTTGGCGATCACGCAAAAAACATCAATATCAATTCGACTAAGTCAATGACTGGTCATTTGTTGGGTGCTGCGGGAGCAATTGAGGCAATTGCATCCATTCTAGCTATGAAATATGGAATTGTACCTCCAACAATAAATCATAGTACGGTTGATGAAAACATTGATTCCTCCCTTAATTTAACTTTAAACAAAGCTCAGAAACGAGACATAAAAGTAGCCCTAAGCAATACCTTCGGGTTTGGTGGGCATAATGCTTGTGTCTTGTTCAAAAAACTGGATTAAGTTAAATGGCTTCATTAAAAAACATATTTAATTCTCGTACCGAAAAGGGCGGGAATTTTTTTTTAGCGTTAAAAAAAATATTAGGCTTTAAGCCAAAAGATATTTCTTATTATGAGGTTGCCTTTACGCATCGTTCTACAAATGAAAAGAACAGCGATGGCGAACCACAAAACTATGAAAGAATGGAGTTTTTAGGCGACGCAATGTTAAGCTCTGTGATTGCTTCACATTTATTTAAGAAAGTACCAGGAGGAAATGAAGGTTATCTTACTAAGATGCGGTCTAAAGTTGTGAGTAGAGAACATCTTAATGAATTAGGTCGTGACCTAGGCCTTATTAACTATGTAAAGACAACGATTCCAATCGAACAATTTGGAGGAAATATTCATGGAAATGTTTTTGAAGCTTTGGTAGGTGCAATCTATTTGGATAGAGGTTATGGTTATTGTGAAAAATTTATCTCTAAGCGAGTTATTAAACCTTATGTTGACATAGAAAAACTCGAAGGAAAGGTTATAAGCTATAAAAGCCTTTTTATAGAATGGTGTCAGAAGCATAAGAAAAATTTTAAGTTTGCTGTTTATGAAGATACTGGTAATGACACCTTGAAACATTTTGCAGTAAAGCTAATACTGGAGGATGAAACCGTGGGGAAAGCTCGAGCTACTTCAAAAAAGAAAGCTGAAGAAAGTGCTGCGAAAAGAGCATATTACAAACTTCAAGTTAGAATTGATGGTGAAACGGCTTAATGGCGTTTTATTCCTAGAAAAACCTTACTTTTATATTTCGTCTTATTGAGAATTTAACGATTTGATATTGTTAGGAATCAAAAGATAAAACCTAAATAATAGCTAATTCTTCAACAATTCATAACTTTCTAAAATGGGACATCACAAATTGATATTGGATGATGATTTTAGGGAGGAATTCTCTCTAATTGCCTTGCATTGTAGTGAAGAAGATTATAAAGTGGCTTATTTGCTTAATAAACAGCTCAATCTAGGCCTTAAAAGAGAAGAGGTTGATTTGGACTATTCAAATGAAGAACTTATAGCAACCTTTTCTTTATTTCATTTTAATAGTGATTTGCAGTATACTAGCTATGATTTAGTTTCGAATAAATGTAAAGCAGTTGTTCAAAATGATCAAAATGAAAGTGGCTTATTTAGTGGGGAGACTTCAGAAAAAAATGTAACAACCTATTTAATTCCAGAGTTCAAAAAGGTGGATTTCTTTCTAAAGGTATATTCTGAATTCGCAACAATTCCACTTCGGCGGATTATTGCTTCAATAAATGAAATTAATCAAGTGATTTCAGCATATGAAGTGGATACAGATAACATAAAATCTAAGAATAATTTAATATTTGACTAATGCCAAACCAGAAAAGAACAAAGATAGTTGCAACCTTAGGACCTGCCACTTCAGATCGTGAGATTTTAAAACAAATGATTTTGGAAGGGGTTGATGTTTTCAGAGTGAATTTTTCTCATGCCGACTATGATACAGTTAAAGAAAGTATAGCGACTATAAGAGATTTAGGACGAGAGTTGGAAACAACGGTGGCGATTTTAGGGGATTTACAGGGACCAAAGTTGCGTGTTGGAATGATGAAGGAAGAGGTAGTAGTAGAGCCGGGGGATAGAATTTCGTTTTGTTCTGGCGATGAGTTTGAAGGCACGAGTGAGAAAGTGTATATGAACTATGATAACTTTCCGAAAGACGTAAAAAAAGATGAGCTTGTGCTACTAGACGATGGAAAATTGATGTTTAAAGTACTAGAAACTAATGGCAAAGATGAGGTGAAAACAATAGTTATTCAGGGTGGACCATTACGGTCTAAGAAGGGTGTGAATTTGCCAAACACAAATATTTCACTGCCTGCGCTTACTACAAAAGATAAAGAGGATGCCGTTTTTGCAATTTCTCAAGAGGTTGACTGGATTGCCCTGTCATTTGTGCGTCATGCCGAAGATTTAAAAGAGTTACAAGCACTTATTGAAGCCCATAGTGAAGATAAAATTCCAATCATTGCTAAGATTGAAAAACCTGAGGCGGTTGCCAATATTGATAAAATTATTGCGTATTGTGATGGTCTTATGGTCGCCAGAGGCGATTTGGGAGTTGAGGTGCCTGCTGAAGAAGTTCCGTTAATTCAGAAAGAATTGGTGCTAACGGCAAAACGTGCCAGAATACCGGTGATTATTGCTACTCAGATGATGGAAACCATGATAACTTCACTTACGCCAACACGGGCTGAGGTAAATGACGTTGCCAATTCTGTAATGGATGGAGCCGATGCAGTGATGTTATCTGGAGAAACATCGGTTGGAAAGTATCCCGTAGAAGTTATAAAAAAGATGTCTAATATTTTACGAAATGTTGAAAATTCACCTTTGATAAACGTTCCTCAAGAACCACCACATATTAGAACAAATCGTTATATCACCAAGTCTATATGTTATCATGCTGCTCTTATGGCAAACGAAATAGAGGCAAAAGCGATTTGTACCTTGACAAATAGTGGATATACTGCTTTTCAAATATCGGCTTGGAGACCATCGGCATATATATTAGTCTTTACCTCCAATTATAGAATACTCTCACGCCTTAATTTACTTTGGGGAGTAAAAGCATTTTATTATGATAAGTATGTAAGCACAGATGAAACCGTGGATGACGTGAATAAAATTGCTGTGAAGCGAGGGTTTGTTGAAAAAGGCGAATATTTAATTAACTTGGCCGCAATGCCTATTGTTAATAAAGGAATGGTCAACACCTTACGTGTATCTCAAGTATAATTAAATAAAACGCCCACCAAAAGTGGGCGTTTTATTTAATTATTTTCGATTGACTCAAACTACTCGACTTTTTCGGTCTTTTCAATTTTCATCGTTTCCCCAACTTTTGTTATCACCACTGTATATCCAAATTCTATCGTAGAATAAACATATTCAATTTTTTCTAACTCATCGTCTTGTCGATTTACACGAAGCTCACTAGTCCAAACTCCTTTTTCGGGTTTTTTATCTTTTATAATTTGCTCGTTTTTGCCTTTTGGATCTGGGAAGTCAAAATCTTTCGGAAAATCAAAAAGACTTTGTGCTACAAAAAAGGCTTCATGCCACTGTTTGGTGGGCAGCATTAGAGTTTCTGTATTGGTTGGCTTACTAGCTGTACCGCCAATGCTTTCAGAAAATTGCACCTTCGGAAAAAGGACTTTTAACTCATTAGCATAAGTCTTTGCTTTGCTATCAATTTCAGGAGGGAAAAACTTGGAAAGATATCCGTTAAACGCAAACCCTCGTTTGTGATTAAAAGTTATTTCGTTCATGCCTCCTTTAATTCCACCAACGGTCATTGTGGCGTTTTCTTCAGGCGTGATGACCTTAACCTTAGTTCCATAAGGCATTTTTGCAATTTTGTCACTTTTCAAGTTATTGAATTCACGAAGACTCAGCCCGCTATATGCTGTGACATATAAGTATTCGGGTGTGCTTTCTTCAACAGTTGTATCTACTAATGCGAGATCATTGACCGTTTGGTCGATTGGAGTGTCTTGGGATTCATTTTTACAAGCAACAAAAAGAATTGATGTTACTACGGCAATTAAAACTACTTTTTTCATAATTATTGGGATTTAGTTACTAATTAATTCAAGTAGTTTTCTTTCTATATTAAAAATCGAGTTTAAGTTGAACGTCTATACTTTCTTTATTCTCAACAACTTTCTTTTTGCCTTCATTGTTGAGGTTCGATATTGATATTCCCAACAAACGTACCGAATCTTTCATTTTCTCCTGAAATAACAGTTCTTTAACAGTTTCGAGGATAAGATCACTTGCTGAAACAAATAGGGGTAATGTTTTGCTCCTTGTTTGTAACGTAAAATCACTATATTTAATTTTAAGCGTTATTGTTTTTCCTGCCAATTTGCTCTTTTTCATTCTCTTTTCAACTTCATTGGCAATTTCCTCAAGTCGGTCCAGCATAAAGATTTCACTGGCAATATTCTGATCGAAAGTTCGCTCGGCAGCCAAAGACTTTTGTTTTCTGGATGATTTCACCTGACTTAGATGAACGCCTCGCACTATTTGATAATATGAACCACCGCCTTTTCCAAAGTGTTCTGTAAGGTATTCTTTGGTTTTTGTTTTTAGATCGCTACCCGTATAGATTCCTAGTCGATACATTTTTTCCTTAGTGACTTTGCCTACCCCATAAAACTTTTTTACATCAAGTGCCTCCATAAACGGAATCACTTCTTCTGGCGGAATGGTTTTTTGACCATTCGGTTTATTTACATCACTAGCAACTTTTGCAACAAATTTATTAATTGAAATTCCTGCCGAAGCATTTAAACCAGTGACATCTTTTATCCGTTGCCGAATTTCTTGAGCAATCAAGGTGGCGCTAGGGTTTCCTTTTTTATTCTGAGTAACATCGAGATATGCTTCGTCCAGTGATAGTGGTTCTACTAAATCGGTATATTCGTAAAATATTCTTCGAATTTCAGCGGATACTTCTTTGTAACGAGCGAAATTCGGTTTCACAAAAATTAACTCTGGGCAATTTCTTTTGGCAGCAACACCGCTCATCGCAGACCTTACTCCAAATTTTCTTGCCTCATAACTAGCGGCACTAACCACCCCACGAATCTCGTTTCCACCAACTGCAACAGGTTTTCCTCGTAGATCTGGGTTGTCTAATTGTTCAACAGAAGCATAAAAAGCGTCCATATCAACATGAATTATTTTTCGTAAGGGAACTTCCAACTCCATCCCATAAAATTATAATATCTTAGTGAGAATTTGAACTTTATATATGATCGAAATAGAACGAAAATTTCTAATAACTTCCCAAGCTTTTAAAAATGAAGCATACACGAGCACTCGTATAGTCCAAGGCTTTTTAAATACCCATCCAGAGCGCACGGTTCGGGTGCGAATTAAAGGAGAAAAGGGGTTTATAACCGTTAAGGGCAAGTCGAATGAAGAAGGGACTATTCGAGCCGAATGGGAAAAAGAAATTGCGTTAGGCGATGCTGAAATGTTACTCAAACTATGTGAAGATGGGGTTATCGAGAAAACTAGATACGAAGTTAAATTAGGAAATCATATTTTTGAAGTGGATGAGTTCTTCGGAAAAAACGAAGGCCTAACTGTTGCTGAAATAGAACTAACTTCAAAAGATGAAGTATTTGAAAAGCCCTCGTGGCTGGGCGAAGAAGTTACAGGCCAAATACAATACTACAACTCGCAATTGAGTCAGCAACCATATAATACTTGGCAATTATGAAAATCACACACTTACTATTTATTTTATTTGGGGCCTTTATTTCTTGTAATGAAAAACTAGAGGATCCCGAAATTACTTTTAACAATGAGCGTGCAGTCGAAAGCACTGGGTCTGTGGCAAGTCAGATTTCAGAATTAAAGAAAGCAGGATATCAGATTTTTGATTATGTAGATGAAGAGAGTGGTGACACTATTATAATGCAAGAATATTATATGGCTTTTCTTAAGCGCGGGCCAAATAGAAATCAGTCGAAAACCGAAGCAGATAGTTTACAAAAACTACATATGGCTCATTTAGGGAGAATGTATAAGGAGGGATTTGCAGATATTTCGGGACCTTTTGGGGATGATCAAGAAATACGAGGAATTACTATTTATAGTGTTCCAAATCTGAAAATGGCTGACAGTTTAGCAAATTTAGATCCTATGGTGAAGGCGGGACGTTTGGAGATTGAAATTCGTCCTTGGTGGGCTGGAAAGGGATTTCCACTACGCTAGTAAGCGCACCATTTCCCGAACTAATTTAAGATCGGATGCTCCTTCTACGCCCGTTTCAAAAAACGAAGCGCTTGTTGGCTGATCAGATTTTTTAATTGCTGAAAAATGAATCGAATCAAAGTTTGCATTTTTAAAGACTAGTGCGTTTTCTTTATTGATACCACTTCCGGGCATAATTTGGATTTTATCTTCGGAACGTCGTTTCAATTCTATTAATAATTCAATTCCGTCAAATGCCTTTGCTTGTTGCCCTGAACTAAGCAATCTTGTGACACCGAGTAGTTTTAGGTCTTCTAAGGTTTGAAGTGGATCACGACTCACATCAAATGCCCTGTGAAATGTGAATTCCATTCCTTCCGAAGCTTTAATTAGTTGTTGATTATATTCAAAATTAATATTCCCATTTGTTGTTAAAATACCACTTACAACTCCTGCGCAGCCCATTGCTTTACAATACTTAATGTCATCGAGCATTGTTTGAAACTCTTCTGTGGAATAAACAAAATCTCCGTCTCTTGGTCTGATTAAAACGTGAGTTGAAATAGCTAACTCTGTTAGTACTTTATTAATCAATTCCCTATTAGGAGTTAATCCACCAACTGAGAGGTTTGTACAAAGCTCAATACGATTTGCCCCACCCTTTTCAGCTGCATAAGCACTTTCGAAACTATTGGCACAGACTTCTATAATCATTGTTCGAAAATAATAAATTAAAGTGAAGCCTTGCTAATCTCCACCAACTGCTTTAATTCATTACCATCTTGATCTGTGGCCGTAAGTAGATGGGTGCCAGATTTAGGAACTACCGCAATTTCATGAAAGGTCTCTGTACTTCCAATATATTCTTGATCCAGATACCAATACACGGTCGTTTCGGGTGACCGATGTGCGAGTTTAAAAATTACCTCGTTTAGGTTTTCACCAAAATCTTTAGCGAGCAGAATCGTTTCGTTTTTCTTCGGAAAAATAAACTCCATTTTACGTTCTCCTTCTTGAAGACATTCTTCGAAGAATGAAGGCAACGGCTTGTATTCTGGATGTAAAGGAGCGTAGTAGTATTCTAAAATAGGAGGTAGCGTAAACCAGCTTTTCTGTTTCATTTTGGCTAATGGATAGCAAGAAGAATTGACACGATTACTTTCAGAATCATTTAAAAACACTTTTTGATGATAGGAACACGAAGTTGTCTTGATGCCGTTTTTCGGAACAAATTCCGAAACTGTTTCTTCACAAAATACACCTGCTAAATGACCGCTTTTCTGACAAACTTCAGCCTCTATTAATTCATCATAAGGAGTGGCGAACCAATCCGATTTAGGCAATATATCCAATACATCAAAAAGAATAGGAGCTGCTGCCTGAATACCTGTAAGCCCTGGACGTCCTTCACCATCTGCATTTCCAACCCAAACTCCAATTGCATATTTTGAAGTAACTCCTACCGCCCAAGCATCTTTAAAGCCAAAACTTGTACCGGTTTTCCAAGCCAAAGGTTGGGAGTTACTAAAAAAGCCCCAGTTTTCCTCTCCCTCAGGGCGGTTAACGTTTTGAAGCGTGGTGAAAGTACTATAAATTGCTCCAGCATTAAAAACGTTGGAGGTGTTTCTCACGATTCCGAAATCAGCTTTTTCATTTTGAACATAAATCGGATCCATAAATTCATTATTTCTATATTCACTCGAAGAGGCATTAAAGTAATTAAGTGTTGAAGCCATTCCAGCATAGGCTTTTGTAATATTCCAAAGAGAACTTTCGGCGCCACCTAGAATAAGCGTTAAACCATAGTGATCTGCGGGATGATTAATATCACTAAAATTCATTTCTTGAAGCTTGTTATAAAATCGTTCCAAACCGTGTGAGCGTAGCATTCTTACTGCAGGGACATTAAGAGAACGAGAAAGCGCAATGCTTGCTGGAACTGCGCCGTTAAACTGTTTATTATAATTTTCTGGACTATAACCATTTACTACTGTTGGAATATCTGTCACCAAAGTATTGGGTAGTAGCTCGCCACTATCCAGCATTGCTGAATACAGAAACGGTTTTAAAATACTTCCTGTGCTTCGAGATTTATTGATAATATCCACATAGTTATTGTGGTTCTTTGTGGTGGGGGCGTTTCCAATGTATGCTAAAACCTCTCTAGTCTCCACATCTAAAACGAGTACCGCTAAATTGTTAATTTGGTTCTGACTCAAGGCAAAATGATGTTCTTTTGAGATTCGCTTTATTTTTTTCTGAAGTTCATAAAATATGGTGGTTTTTATTCGTTGACCTCGAAAATTACTTCGTATTTTTTCAGTTAAATGAGGAGCTATTTCTGGTAAAGGAACGGGTTTGCCAGGAAGTTTTTCATCCAACGCGAGTTCGTAAGTAGTTTGATCAATTATTTCTTTCTGAAACAGTTTTAAAAGAAGCTTGTTTCGTTTCGTGAGAAGAATCGATTCATTTTTCCCTGGAAATATCAAGGCTGGCGCATTTGGTAGTACCGCCAAAGCTGCAGATTGTCCCCAGCTCAAATCTTCAGCTGGAATTCCAAAGTATCTCCAAGAAGCAGTTTCGAGACCAACAACATTTCCTCCAAAAGGAGCATAAGAGGCATAGAAGTTTAGAATTTCTTTTTTGGAATAACCCGCTTCAAGTCTTGTTGCTTTAATGATTTCAACAAGTTTTTCGGCATAACTACGTTTCTTGTTTTTTCTTGAAAGTCGTATAACTTGTTGCGTAATTGTGCTTCCGCCGCGACGTTTTTTGGTAGTGATGTTTTGCCAAAATGCCTTGCTCATGGAAACAGGATTAAAACCCGGGTGATTGTAAAAATGCTCATCTTCAAAAAGTAGAATCGATTTTTCGAAACGATATGGCACCGAGTCCATTTTAGGAAATCGCCATTGCCCATCATCTGCTATTCTTGCCCCAAGCATTTCACCTTCCCTGCTCTTAGTTACAGTGGCGGTGGGAACATCAAATAGGACTGACGGCAGACAGAACAACCAGAAAATAAAGCCCACAACACCGAAACTAAGTTTGATTTTGTGTTTTTGGATTATAGATTTAAAATTAATTTTCATAGTTCTTATTGTTCAATTGTCACCCATACTCCTTTGTTTCGAGCGTAATAATTATTATTATACATAGCTTCAACTTGAGTGCCGGGCAAATAATAAGTTCCTAAGTAGGAGGCATTCAGTTTTATAATGAATGTCTTGGATTTTTTTGCTCCTATATCAAAATAGAAGTTGACACGATCATCCCGTATATCGGTATAACGTGCACTTCCTTCAGCGCCGCCGCTAAGTTCGGTAAAACTAGTATTGACAACTTCCCAGCCTCCTGGAAATATTTTGGATAATGCTATGTTTCCAATCCAGTCAATTGAAGAATTTGTTACAACCACTTTAGCAATAATTTCAGTTCCTTGTCGCAGTTTTGAGGTGTCCAATGTTTTTCCTTCCCCATCAAGGTATTGTGCTTTGATAGTTAGATTTTTATGCTCCGCAAGTTCATCTCCCAAAGGCAATTTTCCTTTTTGAGCTAAGGTTACATAAACCACATTCGCTTTTTTGTTGGATATCGTAACTGAATTGCGACCTATTTTAACGCTAAGATCTCGTTGCGCAACGACGCGATCGGTTTTAACAGTTGTGCTTTCGCCATTCTTTGTAAATGCGATTTCCATTGACTTTCCACCGTTCTTTTGAATCATTTTTGCGATAGCCAATAAGCCATAGGCAGTTTCTTGAGTGCTAAACCACCGTTGTGATGAAAGCTCTTTTGCTAAAGAAATTGCCATTTCTCGTTGGCGAGCATCATTTGTTGCCACCATAGTTTCCAAAGCCATTGCTTTATTTCTGAAGGGTGATCCATAGGTGTAATAGTCGTACTGTTTGGGAACAAAACTAATATTCGCAATTTGAGAAAGTTGTTCTGCCACGTTCTTTTTGCCAGCAAGGGCGTAAGCTGCTGCTAATCGCCATTTGGTATCGTTGCCAAGATTTTTTGATTCCCTAAGACGGTTCATAGCAGCGAGTTCGGGCTGACCAGCTAAGGCTAAAGTGTATAAGCGATAGGCCTGTGTTAACTCAGATTCATAGTGAGATTGATTTTTTCTCCATTGGCGGGCAGCGTTCTTCTGGTAACGAAGCCAGTTACCCATAAAAGTAATAGGAAGTGCGTGACCTTTTTGCTTTGCTTCGAGCATAAAGTGTCCTGCATAATTTGTTCCCCAGGCATCTGCTTCGCGCTCGCCTGGCCAATAACTTAAGCCTCCATTGCTTCCTTGAAAATTACTGAGACGTTGAATCGCAATTTTAATGTTCTTTTCAATTTCTTGTTTCTTTTCGAAGGTAATATCAAAAATATCAGCTAGGAATAGTTGTGGAAAGACACTCGAAGTAGTTTGTTCGATACAGCCATGTGGATACTGAATTAAATAATCCAAGCGGTTTCCAAAATTCATAGGAGGAACTGTAGAAAACTCAAGTGTTGCTCCATTACTGCCAGAAACTCCAAAAGTATCAAAGTCAATTGTCTGATTGCCATTTGCGGTTAAGATATAGGATGTCGCCTTTTGAGAAATTGGATTTGGGTTTTCCACATCTATTTCTACTTTGTAACTTGCTTTTTCACCACTACCCGAAGCCAAAACTTCAATGGTTTGTATTTCTGAAGTTGGCAATACTTCAAACTCAAAATTTACAATTTGCTCGCCAGGTTCAGAAAAAGTGATGTTTTTAGAGATGCCGTTTACTGGTTTTAAGGCACCCCCAACTTTCACCGAAATATTCGCCGTTTTCACTTTCTTGTCCATAGCAAATACCGTTACTGGAAGTGTGACTTTCTCGCCAGGCGATAATTTCCGTGGTAAAGAAGCCAACACCATCAATGGCTTACGTACTGGGGTTGTTTTATCTGTGTTTCCGTAAGCGCTTTTCAGGGTTTCGCCCGCTATCACCATTGTTCTAACCGACCCAATATAATTTGGCATTAGAACCTCATGACTTGCTTTCTGTCCGGCCGCTAATTTAAAAGGGCCTAAGTATTTAACAACTGGTGTAAAACGGTCTGCTTTCCTGTTTTTGGCACCCGCAGCAGCATCGCCACCACCAATTGCATAAATGTTGTTTACACTGCCAGAGTATGCGCCAATCACATAATCGTAGATGTCAAAAGTTCGGACTCCTAGAGCTTCTCTAGTGTAAAAGGCTTCGTGAATTTTCGGGGTTTCGAATCTAGTAAGATCCAACAATCCTTCATCGACTATTGCAATGCTATAGGTCATCGGTTTTCCTTTTTCTTCTGAAACCTTTAGTGTAAATTTTTCTTCTGGTTTTAAAACTTCTGGCATTTCTAGTTCTGGAAGTAATACCGAAGCAGCGTCTTCAACTAAAATTGGAATGACTCCGTACAAACGAATAGGCAAATCATTTTTAGTTTGTTCGTGCGGCTGAAGCAAAGAGATGTTGACATAGATATTTGGGGTCATATCCTTGGTTAGTTTTATAGTCGCCTTAGTTTCGCCTTTTTTGGTTTCTACCCACTGTGTTGAAAGTACTTCTGTTCCGTTTTCAACACTTATTAAAGCTCTGCCTTGACTTCCCGATGGGAAGCTAATAATAGCTTCATCGCCAACATTGTATTTTTCTTTATCTGCTGAAAAAACTAACATTTTGGCACTTTCAGAGTTTCCATCCATAGGCGCTTTCCACCAATTTCGATAAAAATATGTGATTCGGCCCGTTGCGTGTCCGCTCTGTTTATCGGTTACACGAATAAGGTAACGCCCTCCTTCTTCCTCAGGAATATTTATATTGAAGTTTCCTTTACCCGCGCTATTTGTGGTGACATTGAATTCCTTAATTGGACGATGTATGGTCGCATCTTCATACCTAGATAAGTTGTCATTTCCGCGGTTCCACCACCATCGCCATTCAATTTTAAACACTTTTACTTCTAACTCTCGATTGCCACTTGCGTTTCCTTGAGCATCTACAGAGGCAAGATCGAAAACAGTATTTTCGTCTGTGAAGTAAGATCCGTATCGATGCGCATCTGGCGATTTTAGACCCACAAAGTAGTTGTAAGGGGCAAGATTTTTTGAAAATACATCAATAGAGAAGTCACCACCACCTTCAAAAATTTTGGTTAAGAAAGTAGCGCGAAGCATTCCTGGAGCCTTTTCGCCAAGAGCAATTTTTTTGTTGAAATTGATTGCCCCTTCAGAAGATAAATTACTTTTTAGAATAGGAATTTCTACTTCATTAAAACTTCGAATTGGATCATTGAAAATATACTTGTTAAATTTTGGAAAAGCAGTTGCAGTAGAGCGAAGTGTGGCGTCCATTTCTATTTTTAGATTTCTGGCAGGAGCACCGTGAAGCCAAGACCCTATTGCGGAACCTTCGATGGCTTTGCTGGCATCCAAGATTTCATCTTTAAAATCGAGTTTAATTTTGAGTCGGTTAGGTTTAATTGTAGCAACCCTGAGCGATTTACTAAACTGCACCCCGCCAACACTTATAGTGGCATTCCAATTGCCTGTTGGCGCTGAAGCTTCAGTTTTAATAGGAAAATAATAGAATCCATCAATACTTTGATTGGCAATGGTTCTTTGCACAAGCTTTCCTCTCGCGTCGGTTACTTCCAGGTTCACAGGATGGTCATTGGGAAGTTTGTTGACAACATCATTTAAAACAAAGGTGAGATGAATGCTATCTCCGGGTCGATAAACCCCTCTTTCGGAATAGATAAAACCTTTTAATCCCTTTCGTAACTGTTTCCCTGAAACATCAAAATTACTTAGTGAAAGTGCGTTTCCATCCTCTAGTTTCGCATAGGCGTAGTTAGCTCCTTTTTGTGCAATCGCAAATGCTATGGTTTTCTCGCTATCGTAAATTGAGAATCCATTTGAATCTGTAGTTACGGTTTCTATAAGCTGTTGTTGGTAGTTGTACAAATTGACTTTTATACCACTTTCTGGTGCCGTAGAAAGTAAATTATTAGTGATAAAATGATAAGATTTATTGTTCCCTTTTTTAACAATAAGCCCTAAATCGGACCCTAAAACATTTGTTCTAACAACGCGATCATAATTATAGTATGCTTGATGACAAGGATTGTCCCTATTTTGCCAATTGTAATTGGTGTTTCTCCAGTTATACAGTTCGTTGTCCCAGTATTGCGCTTCTCGTTCTTCTTCATCACTATTGGAGTTATCTGTATAATCTTCGTAATAATAGTCGTCTTCATAGGAATCTTCTTCCATGTTTTGTTCTGAAAAATTTACCGAACAATCGTAGCTGCTGTATTCTTTTTTGAAACTTATTTCAATTTGATATAAAGCGCCAGGATCTGCCTTGAAGAATTCGGATAGATTGATGGCATGTGCCTTCCATAATCCGTCAGAACCTGAAGAATTATCTTCTAGTTTAATTGTTTTTTTGGCAACCCTTCTTCCAACGCGTTTAACATCATACCAACTTGAACTATTTAAATTAGAAGTTTGCAAGAACTGCAACATATTGTCTTCAAATATTTTAATGACATGCACATCAACTGCCGAAAGATTAACAGCTTCAAAATAAAGTGGTGTGGAGGGAGCATTTGGAAGAATAACGCCTTTAGAAATTAGCCGTACATCTGGTTTTAGTTGTTCAAATGAAATAAGTTCTGAAAATTCTTTTTTCAGATTAAAACCTTCAGAATTTTTAATACCATTAAAGATAGAAACGTTAACATTTCCAACGATTCTGTTTGAAGGATACACAAGCAAAACGTTTCCGGTTACTTCAAAACGGAGGTTTTCTGAGTTTTCTAATGTCACCAATCCAGCGAAATTTTGATTTTCTTTAAGTGGATCTGAAAAATTAATTGAAAGGGATGCCGATGGAGCCACTGTGCTTTTTATATCTACAACCGCAAAGTTGTTTTGTCCAGGAATATCAAAACTGTTTTCACCTTTATTTTTGGACTTTATAGCTTTTCCATCCCAGGAAATTTTAATTTCACTGTCTTCAACACTGCGCTGAACGCTATCAATTACGAAATTGAAATATCTTGCGTCCTTAGTGTTGGAAGGCCATTTTATTTTTATTTTTTTACTTCCTTGAGCGACACTTATCAGTTGCGTTGCTTTATCCAACGCAATTACATCACTTGTTTCTATAACACCTTCTAAATATTGCCATTGTTTGCTATAGGATTGTAAATTTCCAAGGGTTATTTTAAAATTAGGCTGAATCGTTTTAAAGCTGAACCTGTAGTCTTTGAATTCTTTTTCAACGTCTTTATAAAACTTATTCAGTTTTACAACAACTGAATATTCGGTATTGGGTTTTAGATTTTCAGAAGGTTGAAAAATTAGGCTTCTGCCATTTTCGACACTAAGTTTTCCTTCAGCCTTTGGTGAGATTTTTAGATATTCTGATGGAATTTCTTGAGTAATCTCAAATTGTTCTAAGGTTTTCGCCAGATCTATTTTAATAGGGTTGGCAATTGAAATAGTACCATTGGTATGATAAGAAATGTATTCTTTAAACTTAAATAGATTGTCGGTTTCTGAAGATTTCTTTTTTGTATCACAGGAAGAAAATGAAATGAGTAAAAGTAAAAGTGCGGCAATAATGCGGTCTAAGGCTCTCATAAGTGATGGTTTTGTTGTTATTAAAAATACAGTAAATAGACTTATTTGCAACGCAAAACCATTCAATCTTCCTAGAAATCAGGAAATTGATTGCGTGCTTTATAGAATGAAGGGAGGGGGTGTTTTTTGTTAACGACAGATTGTAGCGAGTTCGTATTTTGTGTTTTAATATTTGGGAAGAGTTTAACAATAGTGCCGCTGTCTTCTTGGTAGGTCTTTGATCTTGAAGATTAAAAGCGCTTGCTTAAACGAAGGGCATTAATCCTTAAACAACGTTCTGTATGCCAAATACTCTGTAAGATTCCAAGAGAGAAAATTTTTGCGCTCCCATTTTTTCTTGAATTGCTGTTTCCTAAATTTTATGTCTTCACTGTAATTAGAGAATTTGTTGGGGTATGCGGCTTTATGGAATGTTTCATTCTGAAAGATTTCTATTTCTTTAAACGCTTCCGTTGAAGTTTCTAAATAGGGTAAGGCCTTATCTGAAAGCTCATACATATATCCAATGTCTAAATAGGACTTTTGTGCGTTTGCAAAATTATATTTGGCAATTGTCACATCCCAATTTATAAGTGATGATATTACAAGTACGATATATATTGCCAACGTATTTGTTTTAAAAAGATAGAAGGTGGATTTTTTGTGCTTAATTTTAATAAATACAGAGTAAAGCCCGTATAACGTCATCAATAAAAATAGTATAACACCAATTCGCTTATAGGCTAGCGCGAAAATTTCTATATACCTGTAATTTCGAATTGCGACTGAAATTAATAAAACACCGTTCTGAATAAGCCAGATATAGCTAAGGAGTTTTAATAATGTATTGTTTTTGTAAAAGTTTAGGTTTCCTCTGAAAAAATATAGTACTAAGGCTATGGAAATGAGGATTGATAGAATGAGGAGATAGGTCCCTTCATGAACAAATTGTTTTAGTGTCTCACCGTCCCATTCAAAATTAAACCATATGGAATGTATATCGGTGATATTTACTACTAGGATAATAAGGTTGAGTATTACAAATAAGAATATTCCTGATTTGTATTCGTTTTTTAGCGCTGTTATTTTAAAATTTCTGGACTGATTTATTCTGGTTCTAGTTAAATATTCTTTTGCCGAGTATTCTTTTTCTATCCATTGTTTTTTAAGTGTTCGAATAATTAAAAAAGTGCTTAGAAGAAGAGAAATTAAAAAAGTAAATACTAATGAGAAATTCACCCCTCCAAAAATAGAAGTCAAACCCTTTTGAATAAACAATCCAGTTTTCGCTGTCAGCTTATTAATCGCGGGGCTAGAAAGACTATAAATAGTTACGAAAATAGCTATTATAAGTAAAGGAATTATAATAACTCTGGTTTTATTTACCATACCTCCAATGGTCTTATTCTTGGATTTAGAATTTAGAATTTTATTAATGAATATCGTTTGAGTTCTCAAGAATGCGAAGCTGGAGATGGCTAAAACTGTAGTCAATGATTTTACCTCCGTGTAATTTAAGGTGCCTGCAAAAAGAAATAAGGTTATAAAATGAACCCAATAAGCATATGCAGAATACACTATAACGGTTGCCACCCCTGTGATTATAAAACCCAAAAAGCATATAATATGAAGCCTGCTTTTAAGGTTTAGCTGTCTATTACCTATAAGCCAAGCTATATAAAGAAGTTCGAAGAGAAATAAATTGAGTCCAATACCTTGTTTATAGAAAAAAAGAGTAATAATAATCGCGCTCACAAATACTGGAAGTAGGGACTTTTTTAAATTCATCTAATGAATGTTTATTAAAAGATTAGATGTAATTTTTTCTCTCGTAAGTCCGCTTTATCGATTCCTATTGAAGTATTGCATAAGAACCTTTGTTTTATAAAGATTAGATAAGCGAAAACGATAAAGGTTGCGTTAACTGTTCCTTTTTGTGAAAACATATTCTCTTTTCACCTTGCAGATTCTAACCTTGTACCATTCATACCATTGTTGCTTACCAAGTTTTTGAGCCTCTAGATGGTCTAAGTTCGCTTTCCAATTTGAAATGTCCTCTAGAGTCCTCCAATAGCTAATGGTAATAGCTAGTTCTTCCCTCGCATGTTCAAAATCAACAAATCCTGGTTGCTGGCGCGCTAGCTCTTCCATTTTTAGAGCCATTTCAGCATAGCCTTTGGAATCTGCAGTTTGAACGTTAGTAAAAATAACGGCATAATAAGAATCCATATATTACTCTTCTTTATATATCTTAACAATAAGTTCACCCTCAGCATTCATATGGGCACGATACATCCCAGCAGTATTAAACTCCATAGCCACATTTCCATCTTTATCTATGGAAACAATTCCGCCATTTCCACCTAGGGAAGGGACTTTTTCCTGTATAACTTCACGAGCAGCTTCTAGCAAAGAAACTCCTTTATATTCCATCATTGCTGAAATATCGTGTGCTACCATAGCTCTAATGAAGTACTCACCCCACCCAGTAGATGAAACGGCACAGGTTTTATTGTTGGCATAGGTTCCAGCGCCGATTATAGGAGCATCACCAATCCTGTTCCAGCGCTTATTGGTCATTCCTCCAGTGGAAGTTCCAGCCGCAAGATTTCCATTCATGTCAAGTGCCGCGCAACCCACGGTTCCAAATTTTGAATTTTTGATAAATGGATCTTCAAAAGGATTAGACGCAAGCTTGTCTTTTTCTCGTTGTTTTACTTTTTGCAAGGATTGAAACCGTTTTTCAGTATAGAAATATGATGGATTGACCAAAGTGAATCCTTTTTCTTCTGCGAAAATTTCTGCTCCTTTTCCGCTTAACATCACATGAGGAGACTCATTCATTACGGCAAGAGCCAAATCGATAGGGTTTTTAATACGTGTAACTCCCGCTACAGCTCCTGCATTAAGGTTAGATCCGTCCATAACCGAGGCGTCAAGCTCGTTTGTTCCTTCATGTGTAAAGACCGCTCCTTTTCCTGCATTGAATAATGGGGAGTCTTCCATCACGTTTATAGTTTTTGTGACTGCTTCCATGGCTGACCCTCCATTTTCGAGAATAGCATGACCTATTGAGATCGCTTCTTTTAATTTTTCTCTGAAGGCATTTTCAAGAGAATCTCCCATGTTTTCTTTGAGAATTGTACCGGCGCCTCCGTGGATTACAATTCCGAAGTTTTTATCGATTTTTAGCGTTTCACCCTTTGAAATTTGCATTTCGTCGATGTTTTTAATGCTATTTTGACAGCCAAAAACGAAGAAAATGGCAATAAAAAGTGTTAAAATTTGATTCATGTGCGATTTTTTTAATACAAGCCTAAGATAATCCAAAATCCTTTGTTTTACGCGGGCTTACAAAAGAAATTTATGTAGGAAAAAACAACGAAAAATCATAATAAATCCGATAAACGGGATATAAAAAACGATGAAATGTAATTTGATGTAAGAATTTATTTATATTTGACCAGCATCATGCCCCAAATTTGATGTCCCCGTAATTATGAAACTACTAAAACTTAACCTACTTGTTTTGGCATTGTTGTGCCTAACTGTTTCTTGTCAAAAAGATGATAGCTTTTCTGCTGAAGAAACGGATTTTTCGATTGACTTAAGCCTTGCCAATGAAACTGATTGGAAAATGGCGAATGAAATTCTCGACTTGGTAAATGCACATAGAAGTTCTATAGATTTATCCATGATTTCTAAAGATCAACAATATGCTTCGGCTTATGCTGTAGATCATACACAGTATATGATGGAAAAAGAGAAAATCAATCATGATAATTTTGGTTTACGCTCGGAAGCTTTAAAACATAAAGGAGCTATAACTGTTGGAGAAAATGTAGCCTATGGCTATGATAACGCCGATGATGTTGTAACTGCCTGGCTAAATAGTCCAGGACACAGAAAAATAATTGAAGGGGACTTTACCCATTCAGGATTTGGTGTTATGAAAACTGAAGATAATAGATACTATTTTACCCAACTTTTCTATAAAAAGTAATACCTTACTAACTTTTTAATTTCGGCCAATTGCCTTATTTTTATACAAACAATAAAAATAAGGCTATGGCTATTCGTAAACCTTTCAATCTCAATCGCTGGATCGAAGAGAACCGAGATAAATTAAAACCACCTGTAGGAAATAAAAACATCTACGTAGATTCGGGGGACTATATTGTTATGGTCGTTGCGGGGCCAAACGCTCGAAAGGACTATCATTATAACGAGACCGAAGAACTTTTTTATCAACTTGAAGGACAAATACAGGTAATAATTCAGGAAGATGGAGAACGTAAGGTAATGGAACTGGGGCCTGGAGACATGTATCTGCACCCTGCTAAAATACCTCATTCTCCTGTTCGAGGTGATAAATCTATTGGTTTGGTAATTGAAAGGAAAAGAGCGGGATTGGGTTATACAGATGGCCTTCTTTGGTTTTGTGATAATTGCAACACTAAAATACACGAAGTTTATTTTGAATTAAATGATGTTGAAAAGGACTTCCAACCTCACTTTAAGAATTTTTATAATTCGGAAGCACACCGTACCTGTGATAACTGCGGCACAGTAATGGAAACAGATTCTCGATTTATAGGAGATTAGTTTTTACTTCCGAAGAAATACTTCGATTTTCCATGTTTTAAAACCTCCTTTCGAAACGAAGGAGGCAACCTTTATTTTATTTCGAATTCCTTAAGTATTACGTACCTTTGCACTCACATTCACGAAAAAAATAAATTAAATTTATGTCAACTGTAGCAACAACATTTGGAATTGAAGATGCACTAAGTAAATTGGGAATTGAAGCAGTAAATCAAGGGACTTCAACTGGAAGTAATTGGTTTTCTGGAGGAGAAGCACTATCTTCTTATTCTCCTGTAGATGGGAAACTAATTGGAAAAGTAACCACTACAACCAAAGATGATTATGAAAAAGTCATGCAAACTGCAGAGGAAGCTTTTAAATCTTGGAGAACAAAACCTGCGCCTCAAAGAGGTGAAATTGTGCGTCAGTTTGGAAACAAATTACGCGAATTAAAAGAGCCTTTAGGACAATTGGTTTCTTACGAAATGGGAAAATCTTTGCAAGAGGGATATGGTGAAGTTCAAGAAATGATCGATATCTGCGATTTTGCTGTTGGTTTATCGAGACAGTTAAATGGGCAAACCATTCCTTCAGAACGTCCTGGACACGTAATGAGAGAGCAATGGCACTCTATAGGTGTTGTTGGAATTATCTCGGCGTTTAACTTTCCAGTAGCTGTTTGGGCTTGGAATACGGCTTTGGCTTGGGTTTGTGGCGATGTATGTGTTTGGAAGGGTTCAGAAAAGGCTCCTATTTGTACAATAGCTTGTCAAAATATTATTGCTACAGTGTTGAAAGAAAATAACTTACCTGAAGGAATTTCTTCTATTATTAATGGAGATTATAAGGTGGGTGAAATGATGACTACAGATACTCGCATTCCACTTATTTCTGCAACTGGATCTACAAGAATGGGAAGAATCGTTGGTGCAACTGTTGCAGAACGTTTTGGAAAATCACTATTGGAATTAGGAGGAAATAATGCAATCATTATTACACCAACTGCCGACTTAAAAGTGGTGGTTCCTGGTGCAGTGTTTGGTGCTGTTGGTACTTGCGGACAACGTTGTACTTCAACGAGAAGACTAATTATTCACGAATCAGTTTACGATAAAGTAAGAGATGCTATTGTTGGTGCCTATGGCCAAATTAAAATTGGAAATCCATTGGACGAAACGAAACATGTTGGGCCATTGATTGATAAGGATGCTGTGAATATGTATTTAGCTGCTATTGAAAAAGCAAAAGCTGAAGGCGGAAACGTATTGGTTGAAGGAGGCGTTTTACAAGGAGAAGGATTTGAAAGCGGTTGTTATGTTAAGCCAGCAATTATTGAGGCTGAAAATCATTTCGAAATTGTTCAACACGAAACTTTTGCTCCAATTCTTTATTTAATGAAATATACAGGAGAAGTTGAAAACGCAATCGATTTGCAAAATGGAGTTGCACAAGGCTTATCTTCTGCGATAATGACTAACGAAATGAAAGAAGCTGAAAAGTTCTTGTCATTTGCAGGATCCGATTGTGGAATTGCAAACGTAAACATTGGCACCTCTGGTGCTGAAATTGGCGGGGCATTTGGTGGAGAAAAAGAAACAGGTGGTGGGCGTGAGTCTGGATCTGATGCTTGGAAAGTATATATGCGTAGACAAACAAATACGGTTAATTATTCGGATGAATTACCGTTAGCACAAGGCATTAAATTTGACTTGTAAAAGTAGTTTATGATATTCAAAAAAGCCGTTTAACCTTAAGTTAAACGGCTTTTTAGTTTTTTAAATTAAACGACTCCGTTAGGCTCTACCCATTTAAATTTAGTAAGGTCGGTTGGGATTGAAATACGTTCAGCAATTCTTGTCATTCTAGAAGGAAGTTTCATTAAATAGTCCCGTGCTTTTTCGGCATCATCTGTAAGCGAGGTCATTTTATCAATCTCCCAATAAGTATTTAATTTTGCGAGAATATCAATATAATCGTGGGTAGTATAAACACCTAATCTTTGTGCTGCATTTGAGAAGTTTTCAAACGCCGAAGCAATACCTTCTCCAGATTCACGTAAGAATTGAGCAGGCATAACTATTTTTTTCTTCATCATATCCTGAAATGCTAACATCATTTCACTTGGATCATACTCAAATATTATTTTTACAAATTCGCGATATGCTAAATGATGACGCATTTCATCTCCAGCAATAACACTGCACATTTTACTTAGCATTTTATTCCCTTTTTTCTTAGCTAATTGTCCCACCCTTTTGTGCGAAATATTGGTAGCCAATTCCTGAAAACTAGTATAAATAAAATTGCGATAAGGATCTCTGGCTGTCCCAATGTCAAAACCATCACTTATAAGATATTGGGTGGTTTTCTCAATTTCTCGCATATCAACCCGCCCAGATAAATAAAGATATTTATTGAGAGCGTCTCCATGTCTATTCTCCTCCCCAGTCCAATGACGAATCCATTTGGACCAACCATCCTTGCCAACTTGATCTACACCATCCATATCCATTAACCAAGATTCATAGGTGGGTAAAGCCTCTTCAGTAACCATATCACCAACTAGAACCACCCAAAAATCATAACCGAGTTCTTTTGCTTCTTCTCTTATTTGAACAATTCCGTCCATATAATTCTCCTGCTGCAGATTGGGTAAAATGTCCGAAGGCTGCCAAATTTCTTCAACAGGAATTAAGTATTTGTCCATGAAACTATCCACTGATTTTTCGACAGTTTTCATTACTTCTAATCTGATATTTTCTAAGGCCATAGCGTTCTAAGAATTTGTCTTTTTAAGACAAGGAACTTCAAAGATAGGAAGAACCTAATTTCTTTGGCTTTAAAAGTCTTAATTTCTTCCTTTTTCTTCAGGATAAAGTGTCCAAACTGGGTCGCTTTGCCATACCTCTTTGGTTTTAGTATCTAGGATTGATAGCGGCCCCTTAAAGGCCGCACCTGTGTCTATATTCCAAACATTAGCATAGTTTACAGGAGTAGTTTTTCCCAATCGGGTGACAGGCGTATGTCCTATATAAATTTCTTTAAATAACAATAGTCGTTTAGGGTAATTTAGATCAGTTTTTGCCAAAGTTGGATTTAAACTACAAACAAGCTCCCAAAGAGTTCTGTCCCAATACACAGTATTAGGAAAATATTCATGCTCAGGGCCGTGAATATTGGTAAATCCAGCATGAAGATACAATCGATTGCTTGAATCTATATGATAGTTTTTGAGGTTTTCAAAAAACAGAAGATGCCGTTGTAGTGCTGCTTCGGAAAAGTTCTTATAGCTTTTTTTACTCGATTCTCCTCCATGAGCAAGCCATATAGGATTGTTTTCTTTTTCCTTCAGAAATGCATAAACCAACTCATCATGATTTCCCCGTAATAGAATACAATTATTCGTTTCAGAAAAATTAATTAAAAACGAAACGGTTTCCGAAGCCTCACTCCAACCGTCTACATAGTCGCCAAGAAAAATAAATAAATCGTTTGAGGTTCTGGGAATTAAACCTAGGACTTGTTTAAGGGCTCTTAAGCCGCCGTGTATATCCCCAACAACATAGGTTTTTTGCATCTTATGTGAGGGATAGAATTAAAACAATAACGGTGAGTATTGTTAGAATAAGCAAGAATATTTTCCAGAAAGAATACGGACGTTCTCCAGATAATGCTCCAGTCTGGCCATTTACAAAAAAGTTGAAACGTTTGCCATTAAACTTATAGGCGCTCACATATACAGGTAATAAAATATGTTTGAAAGTTTCCCCTTCCAACCTTATTTCAATCTTAGTTACTCGCTGGGTATCACCACCTATATCTCGCATCGCCCAACGTGTTGCTATTTTTTCAGCTTCTTTGTTAGACTCAAAATGCCCTTCTTTTAATGGAATGGTATATTTTTCGGTAACAAAACCAGCTAGAAAGCTACTGTCAAATGGTTGCAACGCTTTCAAATTCCAGAGTGCTATCGATTTAGGAATGACTCCTGCCCGTTGTTTTGAAGCTTTAATTAAGGTGTCATCAACAAATCCTTTAATTATACCCCTTGCTGGTGACCACCTTGTTCTTCTCTCCTGTCTTGAGTCGCGCCTTCCTTTGTTATCGATATAGGGAACGCTAACATAATAGTAATCGCCACGCTGTCCTACATAATTACCGGTTAGTTGGGCATCGAAGGTCCAATAAGGAGCGTATAATCCTTTAGTGTTTTGAGGATCAATTGCGGCTTTTTTTAAATTATTGGGAGCAAACCAAAGCCCATTCACCCAATTTTTAAAAATCTGGTGTGCTTTTTTCTGGTCGATCTGAAATGGCAAAACGGCACCAGGCAAAATCCAATCTTCCTTATACGCATCTTCAATAATTAACGGAGTACTGCAATAGACACAGTGTAATGATTTATAATTTTCCTCAATATGCTGATTGGCGCCACAATTTTTGCAATGCAACACTGTTATTTCCTCACTATGTGTCTGAGATCCCATTTCATTGAGGTATTTCTTAAGTTCCAATTCTTCAAAGCCATTTTCAGAAGACGGAATTTGCTGTGTATGGTTACAGTAATCACATTTTAACTCGGTTGTTCCAGGGGCATAGGTAAGCTCTGCACCACAATTGATACATGATTTTTTTAATTCGGAAGTAGAAGAAGTTGTTTCTTGCATGTTACGTCTCGTTCAGGAGAGTATCCCAGCCAAAAGAATAAATTATGCTCCTGGCAATGGTGGCGGCAAACTTCCCCCCAAAAAGACTTTAAGTTCTTCTATTTCATTCAAAGCCATCCAACCCGTCATTCCTTGTTTCCAAATTAAGCTGTCTTTATTGATTGTTCTGTTGGCAAATAATGCTTTTAATTGCTCAAAGCCCACAGGGCCTGCTTGTTGTCCGTTTGCGGCATAAAAATATTGAATAGCTTGAGGCATCGGAGGTGGCATCGCCCCTCCCTGTTGTATTGGCATTTGAGTTTGACCTCCCATTTGTGGGCTCATCATTCCTCCCATTTGTTGGGCAAGGACAAAGCCCATACCCATTCCCATTCCAGCACCTGCAGTTCCTCCTTCATTAAGCGCAGCAGCTTCAATTGCTTTTGCAGTTTTAAACTTGGTTAGTTTGTCTAAATTTAATTTGTCTATTCTACTGTATTCGAAGATTTCTTTCTTAAGATCTTCGGGCATCGATACATTTTCGATGAAAAACTTTTCAAGTGAAACACCAACACTATTAAATTCCGCTTGCATGACTTCTTGGCAGGTTTCTGAAAGCTCTGTGGTATTGGCGGCATATAATTCGATGGGTAAATTTGCCTCACCAACGGTGTCTGTAAATCGAGTAGCGATTAAACTTTTTAGGTGTTCATTGATTTCGAAATTGGTGAAGTTATTATCCGTTCCAACGATGTCTATAATAAATTTTCCTGCATCAATTATTTTGAAAACGTAGGTTCCAAAAGCTCTTATTTCAACCAATCCGAAACGTTCATCGTTTAAAGTAATTGGGTTTTTAGTCCCCCATTTTTCATCTGTAAAAAGGTGGGTGTTTACAAAATAAACTTCGGCTTTAAAGGGGCTGTTAAAACCATATTTCCAACCTTTTAGCGTCGCTAAAATGGGCAAGTTTTGTGTGTTTAAGGTATAGGTGCCGGGTTTAAAAACGTCTGCCAGCTGACCTTCATTTATAAATACGGCGGTTTGTCCTTCTCGAACTATAAGTTTTGCATCATTTTTAATTTCGTTTTGGTAGCGTTCAAAACGATGGCAAATAGTATCGTCTGTATAATCGAGCCACTCGATTATGTCTATAAATTCGTGACTTAATTTCTCCTTTATTTTATCAAAAATGCTCATTGGTTTTTGCTTTAGGATTTATTTTTTTATAAATTTTTCTACTTGTTTTGTTCCTTCGGAAGTTGTGATTTCTAAAAAGTATATTCCCGATCTATATTCTGAAACATCAATAGCTTCTTTAGATTTTGAACGAAAAGACTTGAGTAATTTTCCTTCTAAAGAATAAATTTTACAAGCCAAAATTTCAGAAGTTATTCCTTTAATTTTTATTATTTCTGAAGCGGGATTAGGATAGATGTAAAACCCTAGCTCTTTATTCTCTGAAGTATTTAAAACAGTAATTTCACAATTTTCTGAAACTTGTATATTCCAAGAAATTCTATACATACATAGGGCTGGGCAGTCCCCACTATATAAACTAAAGGTAAATATATCTTGGTCAATGACAATATCTGAAACCTCAACTGGCTGACCTGAAATATAGTATGGGATGCCAGTATAGTTAAACCTGAGTTCAAAAATGTTATGGTAAATCTCTGCAAAGTTGAAATCGGGGATACCTATAAAATCATCGATTATTGCATTTAGATTTAGAAATTCAATGTCGGTAACGATTAGGAAAATAGTACATCCACAGGTTGATAAATCAAAAAATTCACTGATTGTGAATTGATATTCGGACATTAAATTATCCAATTCAGGAATCCCAGAAACTCCAGTGTTTTTAAAATCTTCAACCCATGAAACATTAGTATCTACACTAAAACCAATTGTTTTTAATTCGAGGGGGTAGTTATATTCTTGGTTTACGTGGATTTGAAATTCATTGAAAAGAGAGTCAACAATTGGGCTGTTAATAGAATTCTCATAGATGGCGGATAACTTTTCCAAATAAGGTGTAAACCTAGCCTCAGGAACAAATGGGTTAAAATGATCTGGATCCGTTGGATTACTTATTATATCCCTAAGGGCTAGAAGTTTTGCATCGAATTCGTAATTTTCCTGAATGTAGGGATGAATATTGCATTGAGAAAAGCCAGTGGCGGCAATAATCAAAAACAACAATGTCCATTGAAAATTCTTTCTCATTTCCCAATTTTAAGAAAATTAAAGTTACTAAATTAATTATACTTCACCTTCCTTAATATTCGCACTGTTTCTTTAAAGGCTTGATAGCTTATATCATCAAAGTTTTTAAGAAAAGGTTTTGCTTCAAATAGTTTTGTTTTGGCATCAGGAAAATCATTTAGAAAACATATAAGATACGTTGCTGGAAGGCTCTTTAAGTCTTTCTTTTCTGAAAGTGTCAACTCAATATTTTTCTTAAGTTTTTCGATAAGAGCATTGTTTGCATTGTAGATATGATGTAGTGTTTTTTTGTTGAAACGAGGTGGTTCAAAAACCAATTCTGTAGCAATATGGTGTGAGCCATTCTCCTGAAAGCTTATTCGAACCTCTTCCAAGGGATAGTATCGAAATTGATTGTTTAACCCTAAATGAACATACTCTGTAATTTTAAACTCCTCTTCCGAAAAGGAAATACTCACTTCATCTAAAGCCGAATAAAACAGTCGTACTTGCTCGTTTATTAATTCTATATCTACCCGAGAATAATAAGTTTCACCTTTTACTTTTTTGATATTTCCTGCCCAACAAACCACAAAAAGCTCTTTAAAAACTTTATAATGGGATTCTAAGTCTTTATGACGTTCATTTATAAAACCGATAACTCCATCCAGCGTCATTTCGATATTGTTCTTTGCCTTGTTTTCAATAGCGTGAACGATTTCTGAATTCACATCCTTTATCTCAATGTCAAAATCTTTCGGCATTGAAATACTACCATCTCGCATAAAAATGGAACCACCCCAATATTTCCAAATGTTTTTTCGCAGGGACGTTATTTTTCCATGAGGACGAATAGTAACTAAGCCTACAACTTTGTCTGCTGGTAGCTTCGGAAAGGCAACATTTTCATAAATAATTAGCGGGGCATTGGTTAAATAAGCATTTATCAAGTTTTGAATTTTGCTATCATCAAAAAAATCGACTCCGGTAATTTCGTTGGTTTCATCCTCCACACCAATCACAATAAACGAATTATTTGCAGGGTTGCTATTACTTAGAGCGCAGATATGTTTTAGAAATTTGGCTTTGCCTTCTTTACTGCCAAGGTCAATTTTTCGTTTTTTATCATAGAAACTGCTCTCATCATTGTGAGCTAAAAGATTTTTGATAAGAAGGCGTTTGTTAATCAAATTTTAATTTTTGTTTACTATAGTTGAAGATGCTTGATCCAAACACATCACAGTTAAATCTGCAACATTCACATGTGGAGGTCTCGTAACGACAAACCAAATAATATCGGCAATATCTTCAGGTTTTAACGGAGTGAACCCTTCGTATACCTTTTCTGCACGATCACTATCTCCTTTAAAACGGACTTCGCTAAATTCTGTTTCAACAAGTCCTGGATTTATCGCTCCTACCTTTATCCCAGTACCGTTGAGGTCGAGACGCATCCCCTGATTTATGGCGTCAACAGCATGTTTGCTGGCACAATATACATTGCCTTTTGGATATACTTCTTTTCCTGCCGTAGAGCCAATATTGATGATGTGACCACTTTTCTTGGCAAGCATTTTCGGCAAAATTGCCTTGCTTACATAAAGAAGTCCTTTTACATTGATGTCGAGCATGGCATCCCAATCGTCTATATTTCCTTGATCAATAGTGTTTAGCCCATGTGCATTTCCAGCAGTATTTATAAGAATATCTATTTCAGAAAAGGCTTCTGGTAGATTCTGAAGTAAATCAAAAACAGTGGTTTTGTCACGAACATCAAAATTTAAAATGTGTACAGACGTTAGTTTTTTTAATTCGGAAGCAACAGTTTTGAGGCGTTCTTGCCTTCGCCCACATAGAATCAAACGGACCCCGTTTTTAGCAAAGAGTGTCGCAGTTGCTCTTCCAATTCCAGAAGTTGCTCCGGTAATCAATGCCGTTTTATTTTTCATGTTATTTAAAGTTAAAAGGTTTGGATATCTAAAGTTAAACCGTTGTTAAGCGTTTAGTTAATTCCTGTTAATTCTCACGAAAGCGTTAAAACTAAAGTCTAGGTTTGTTGAAACAAAAATAACGTAACTATGAGAAATTTAGTAAAAGTATCGCTTTTAATCCTCTTAATTTTTGGGTTTACAGGGTGTAAAAATGACGATAATGCGGATAATGTACAAGGTACTTCCCGTATGTCTGTAAAACTTGTTGATGCCCCAGGAGATTATGACGCAGTTCTTATTGATGTTCAAGAGGTAATAATTAAGTATAATGGCGGTCAAGAGGATGTTAGTTTGGGAATAATCCAACCAGGAGTTTATGATTTATTGGAATTAACGGGAGGGGTTAGCTTATTGTTGTTTGACGATGACGTTCCTGCTGGAAGTATAAGTCAAATTCGACTTGTACTTGGTGAAAACAATAGTATTGTTGTTGACGGAGAAACAATTTTGCTAAATACCCCAAGCGCGCAACAATCCGGATTAAAAATTCAAGTGAACGAGACGCTTGAACCAGGGATTCTGTACGAGTTTTTATTAGACTTTGACGTGGATGAATCTATTGTGGACCTAGGAAATGGAGGGTATAATTTAAAACCAGTAATTAGAGCAAGTACCGAGGCACAATCAGGTGCAATTTCTGGAGTTGTGTTACCAATTGGAATGCAGACACTAGTAACAGCAGATAATGGAGTTGATCAAGTTTCTGCCTATACCAATGTCTTGGGAGAGTTTGTTTTAAGCGGTGTTCCTGAAGGTACTTATACAGTTACTTTTGAAGCGGACATTGTGTTACAATTACCTCCAATTGTTGTAGAGAATGTCGTGGTTGCGGTTGGTGAAACAACAGTAATGAGTACAGTAACATTTTAATCTCTTAATTTAGATTAGTTAAAAAAAGTGAAGCCTTGTCTTCACTTTTTTAATGTAAATTTTTTCCCAGCGCACAAATTTTTAAAAAAAATAGGAATATTGGAAGCTTTACAAATTGAGAGAACCCTTTATTTTAATGATATTTTTAACCAAGTGTTAACAGGATTTTAAGTAATAAATTTCCAATTTGCGTCGTCTTTAGAACACAATAGCTTTTACTGAAAGAAATATAACATGGAACAAACAACGACTGCCTTAGATATTGGCGCATTGAATGAAAAAATTGAAAAGGAAAGTGCTTTTATTGATATTCTCTCACTAGAGATCAATAAAGTAATCATTGGTCAAAAACATATGGTGGAGCGACTCTTGATTGGATTGCTTGGACAAGGGCACATTTTATTGGAAGGAGTTCCGGGTCTTGCAAAGACTCTGGCAATTAATACGCTTTCCAAGGCCGTTCACGGTAGCTTTAGTAGAATTCAATTTACTCCAGATTTGTTACCTGCTGATGTTGTTGGAACTCTTATCTACAATATGAAGGTAAACGATTTCAGCATAAAAAAAGGACCCATCTTCGCCAATTTTGTTTTGGCAGATGAGATTAACCGAGCTCCTGCTAAAGTGCAATCGGCCCTACTGGAGGCGATGCAAGAAAAGCAAGTAACCATTGGGGATGAAACATTTATTTTAGACAAACCATTCCTTGTAATGGCAACACAAAACCCTATAGAGCAAGAAGGAACCTATCCATTGCCCGAAGCGCAAATGGACCGTTTTATGCTAAAAACGGTGATAAAATATCCGCAAATTGCCGAAGAACAATTGATTGTTCGTCAGAATTTGAAAGGGGATTACGAACAAGTAAATCCTGTAGTTACCATTGCTCAGATTAAAAGAGCACAGGAAGCGGTTCGTGAAGTGTATATGGATGAGAAAATTGAGAAGTATATTCTCGATATCGTATTCGCAACACGTAACCCAGAGAACTATCGTTTAGCAGATTTAAAACCACTTATTAGTTTTGGGTCTTCTCCTAGAGGAAGTATCAACTTGGCGATGGCTTCAAAATGTTATGCATTTATTAAGAGACGCGGTTATGTAATTCCTGAAGATGTTCGCGCCGTTGTTCATGATGTATTGCGCCACCGTATTGGGATTACCTACGAAGCGGAGGCAGAGAATGTTACTTCCGAAGACATTATAAATAAGATTGTTAACGAGATTGAAGTACCATAGCGATTGTTGATTTTAGAATAGCGATTTCAGATTCTAGAATTAGAATAGATCGCAACTCATAAATCTTAGACAATAAATTGAAAAATGGATACTAAAGAACTTCTTAAAAAAGTACGGAAGATTGAGATTAAAACACGTCGCTTAAGCGATCACGTGTTTGGTGGAGAGTACCACAGTACTTTCAAAGGACGTGGAATGACTTTTAGTGAAGTACGACAATATCAGTTTGGGGATGATGTTCGAAATATAGATTGGAATGTAACTGCGCGCTATAATGAACCTTACATAAAGGTGTTTGAAGAAGAACGAGAGCTTACCTTAATGTTGATGGTAGATATAAGTGCTTCTGAACTCTTCGGAACGGATGCTCAGTTCAAGAATGAAATACTTACAGAAATCGCTGCAACTTTAGCATTCTCAGCAACTCAAAATAATGACAAGATTGGACTCATCTTGTTTACAGATGAGATTGAGCTTTATATTCCGCCGAAAAAAGGAAAGTCACATGTGCTTCGCATTATTCGAGAGCTCATAGAGTTTCAACCAAAAAGTAAGAAGACAGATGTAGCTATGGCGTTGAAATTTCTTCGGAATGTAATGAAGAAAAAGGCCATTGTTTTTGTAATGTCAGATTTCATTACCGATGGTTATAAAGACACACTTAAAATTGCGGCTGGGAAACACGATGTGACTGGAATTCGAATCTACGATCGACGCGAAGAAGACATTCCTAATCTGGGGATGGTACAGATGGAAGATGGAGAGACTGGCGAGTTAATGCTAGTCAATACGGGTTCAAAAAGTGTACGTAGAAATTACAACGCTTATTATAGAGAGCGAGTTGACTATTTCCAGGACTCTTTCTTAAAAAGTGGTGCTGGGGCCTTGAGTTGTAGGGTTGACGAAAGTTATGTTAAAAAATTACTGGGGTATTTTAAAAGAAGATAATAGAGATTAAAGTATTTATGTTAAATCGCATATTTAATAGAATTCAATTTTTGAACAAAGCATTTGTGACAAGACTCGCAGTTGTTTTGACACTATTATTTGTAGCAAATTCATTCGCTCAGGTTACCTCTTCTATCGATTCATCCTCTATAAAAATTGGCCAGGAAATTCGATACACCATTCAAGTCCAGGTGGATTCTACAGATGTAGTTCTTTTTCCAGAAGGACCAACTTTCGCTCCACTAGAAATGATTGAATCTTATAAACTTGATTCAACTTTCGAGCAGACTAAATATCGTCTTATCAAAAAGTACGGATTAACTCAATTTGATTCGGGTCACTTTACCATTCCTAGACAACAAATATTAATTAACAATAAGCCGTTTTTCACCGATTCATTAAAAGTTGAGGTTCGAGATGTGGTGGTAGATACTACCAAACAGAAAATGTTCGATATAAAACCAGCTGTTGAAGTGAATCGCCCTCCATTCGATTTTAAAGAATTACTTACTTGGTTGTTACCAGTACTGTTGGTTCTTGGTTTGATTGGTTATGCTTTATTTCGAAGAAAAAAAAGAAAAGAAGCGAAAGAAGAAATACTTCCACCTTACGAAGAAGCGTTGGTCGCATTAAAAAAGCTGGATGATTCGCATTTACTTCAGGAAAATAAATCTAAAGAATACTATTCACACCTCACCGAAATTGTAAAAAGATACCTTGATAGAGAAGTGGATGATTCGGCCTTAGAAAGTACTTCAGACGAGTTAATTGCACGTTTAACCTTGCACAAAGATGCTGGAAATTTTGATTTTGACAGGGAGACTATTAGACATTTAGACCAGATATTAAAACGCGCCGATTTGGTAAAATTCGCCAAAATGGAGCAAACCATTGGTCAGGTTGAGTCCGATCGAGGAACCATTGAGGAAATCATCAATGAAACACATGAAGTGATTCCAGAACCCACAGAAGAAGAGCTATTGTTGAATGCACAATATTTGGAAATGCTTCGGAAAAAACAAATCCGTAAAAAATGGATGATTGGAGTAACAACTGCGATTGTAACGATATTGTTATCGGGTGTTATCTACGGTAGCATCAAAGGGTTTGAAAACTTAAAGGATGTAGTGATTGGAAATGAAATCCGTGATCTTTCAGAAGGAAGGTGGATTAAAAGTGAATATGGAAACCCAGCTGTAATTTTAGAAACGCCGGAAGTGTTAGTGCGTACTCCTATAGAAATTCCGGAAGGAATGAATACTATGATTAAAGAGATGAGTATGTTTAGTACCGGTGAAAAACAAGGACCACTTTATGTTGTGGTGACTACGACTAAGCTCTCTCAACCGCAAGAGATCAATATGGAAGATGCATTGGAAGGCTCCTTGGCGGAATTAGAAAAAGGAGGTGCAAAGAATATGGTTGTAAAACAAGAAGGATTTGAAACAGATAAAGGGATAAAAGGAATTAAAGCATATGGCGAATTTAACGTGCAGATCTCAGATACTAAAGTATTAAAGGATCCAAGTACCTATGAATTACTACTGTTTACCCAAGGAGATGGAATTCAGCAAGTACTCATCGTTTATCAAGATGATAAGAGATTTGCCGAAGGCATTAAAAACAGAATTGTACAATCAATTGAACTTGAAATCGCAGAAACTAAAAAGTAATGCTTGAAAACTTTGAATTTGTAAATCCGCAGATCTTCTGGTTGTTTCTTATACTTCCAGCATTAATACTATGGTATTTCTGGAAGCGGAATCAGCAAACGGCAGCGTTAAAAATTTCAAGTATCAAAGGTTTTAAAACTGGAAAAAATTGGTTGGCAAAATTACGCCCATTGTTGTTTGTGCTTCGTTTACTTGCCCTTTCAGCAATTATTGTTGCTATGGCCCGCCCTCGAACTGTTGACGAATCCACCCGCATTAAAACATCACAAGGAATTGATATTGTTATGGCCATAGATGTTTCGGCAAGTATGTTGGCAAGAGATTTAAGACCAAATAGATTGGAGGCTTTGAAAACAGTTGCGGCACGATTTATAAATGCGCGTCCAAATGACCGAATAGGCCTTGTAGAATACGCAGGCGAGAGTTTCACCAAAACTCCGTTAACAAGTGATAAAAGTATTGTGTTGTCTTCTTTAAAAGCAATTGTCTATAACACCGTTATTGAAGGAGGTACGGCAATTGGTTCTGGATTAGCAACGGCTGTGAATAGATTGAAAGAAAGTAGAGCAAAAAGTAAGGTTATTATTTTGCTTACAGATGGAGTGAACAATACAGGCTTTATAGATCCTAAGATTGCAAGTGAATTGGCGGTGGAGTTTGGAATAAAGGTATACACCATTGGTCTTGGATCCAATGGAATGGCTTCTTCACCTATAGGAATTCGACCAGATGGCGGATTTCAATACGGAAATGTAGCTGTGGAGATTGATGAAGATTTACTGAAAGAGATTGCAAAAACCACTGGAGGACAATATTTTAGGGCGACAAGTGCCACAAAGTTGAAGGAGATTTACGACGAGATTAACAAGTTGGAAAAAACAGATATTGAAGAGTTCAAGTATACCAATTATGATGAAATGTTCCGTCCGTGGGCGCTTTTGGCACTTGGATTATTAGGACTGGACTTGCTACTGAGATATACTTTGTTTAGAAGTTTTGTTTAAAAATTTAATTAATAATTAGGCTCCGCTTTTGCGGGAAATGAATATGTATCAATTAGAAGAACCTATATTTTTTTATGTATTGTTCGCCATTCCGGTGGTAATATTGCTTTTTCTGTTGGTTGCAGTTTGGAAAAAACGAACTCAAGCTCGTTTTGCCGATTCAGAATTGCTAAAAAGACTGAGCCCTAGTAAATCTGTATTTAAGTCTATATTAAAAGTTCTAGTTCTAAGTTTGGCAATAGCCTGCTTGAGTTTTGCGCTTGTGAATCCTAAGATTGGAACCAAGTTGGAAACAGTAAAAAGAGAAGGGGTCGACGTTGTATTTGCATTGGATGTTTCCAAAAGTATGCTCGCTGAAGATATTGCACCTAATCGACTGGAAAAATCAAAACAATTGGTAACTCAAATTATAAATAGTTTGGCAGGTGACCGGATAGGTATTATTGGATATGCAGGGAGTGCCTTTCCACAGGTGCCAATTACTACCGATTTCTCTTCGGCAAAGCTCTTTTTAACTGGAATGAATACCGATATGGTTTCTTCTCAAGGTACTGCAATTAATGAAGCCATCCAGATGGCGCAAACCTATTACAATGATGAAGAGCAAACCAATAGAGTATTGTTTCTAGTTTCAGACGGTGAAGATCACGAAGGAAATTTCGAGCTAATCGCTTCCGAAGCGAACAAAATGGGGATTCGTATTTTTACAATTGGTGTTGGAACTTTACAAGGCGGCCCTATTCCAATAAAGAGAAACGGTGTTTTGCAATCCTATAAAAGAGACGAGAACAATGAACAAGTCATTACGCGTTTAGGAGAAGAAACGCTGAAAGGCATTGCGGAGGCTGCAGATGGAGAATATATTGATGGCAGCAATACGGAAGAAGTGGTAAATACTGTGCGTGCAATTTTGAATGGAATGGATAAAAAGGAATTTGAAGCCAAGCAGTTTACAGACTTTAAAGATCAGTTTCAGTGGTTTCTAGCTGGGGCATTATTTTTGCTAATATTTGACATATTATTGCTTGAACGCAAAACCGCTTGGTTAAAAAAATTAAACCTATTCAATGAGCATGAATAACAACATAAAATTTATGAAAGCAGGGAGCTTGCTCAAACTTGCCGTATTTTTCGTTGTCTTCGGAATGACTTCAGGAGTGACATATGCTCAAGTTGATAAGGAGAAATTGAAAGAGTTGAAGGAATCTCAGGAATTATTGAGTGATGCAAGTATAGCGCTTCAGAAAGAAGAATTTCCAACGGCCGAAGCTGAGTACAGAAAGGCTATTGCATTAAATCCTGCAGATGAAATAGGAAAATACAATTTAGGAACGGCTTATTATGGAAAAAGCAAGAATACAGAAGCTCTAAACCGTTTTAAACAAGCAGCTTCAATAGCAACTGGGAAATCTGAAAAACACAAGGCGTTTCATAATTTGGGAAACACTTATATGAATGAAAAGAAATATGCTGAAGCTGTTGAAGCTTATAAAAATGCGTTGAGAAATAACCCTACAGACGATGAAAGTCGGTACAATTTAGCCTTGGCAAAAGATATGCTAGAAAAGAATCCGCCTCAAGACGATAAGGGTGACGATGAGAATAAAGATCAGAATAAAGAAAACGAGGATAAGGAGGATAAGGATAAAGACGGGGACAAAAAGGAAGACGATAAGGGTGATCAAAAGGAAGATAAAGATAAGGGTGACGAAAAAGACGATAATAAGGATGGTGATAAAGAGGATAAGGAAAAACCTAAGGATAAAGAAGGAGAAGGCGATAAGCCGCAACAACAACAGCCTGTTCCTGGTCAATTGTCACCTCAACAGGTAAAAAGCTTGTTGGAAGCAATGAATAATGAAGAGAAGAAAGTACAAGATAAAATTAACGCTCAAAAACAAAAGGGCGCTAAAGTAAAATCTAACAAAGATTGGTGATATTATGAAGCTGAAGTATTTTATATATACGATTATCTTTTTACTTGGCACTAGTGCGGTGCATGCGCAAGTACAATTTGATGCTAAGGTTAGTAAAAAGAAACTGGGAATTAACGAACGACTTCGTGTAGATTTTGAAATGAATCAGGACGGGGATAATTTTAATCCTCCAGATTTTAATGGTTTTAGAGTAGTGGGAGGCCCAAATCAATCGGTAAGTAATTCCTGGATTAACGGAAAACGAAGTTATTCAAAAACCTATTCTTACTTTCTATCACCACAATCACGAGGAAAGTTAAACATAGGACAGGCAAGTATTGAAATTGAAGGCGAAACCTATAAAACTTCGCCTATTCAAGTGGAAATTACAGCGGCGGTAACCGTTCCAAAAGATGGAAATAATGCGGAATACGTTGCAAGTGAAAATGTACATCTAGTAGCCGAAGTTTCAAATGCCAACCCGTATTTAAATGAAGCAATAACGGTGGTTTATAAAATGTATGTTTCGCATGATGTAAGCATTACTAGTAATTGGCGGGAGATTGATACGCCTAAATATGCCGATTTTTGGAGTCAGAACATAGACAATCAAGGTAATTTTAAGATTTATGAAGGAGAGTATAATGGAGAAGATTATAGATATGTAATACTGCGAACTACAGTTTTATATCCTCAAAAAACAGGAAAACTGGATATAGAACCACTAACATTAGATGTTCCTATAGATGTGCCTGGAAATCGAAGAGATTTGTTTGGGCGTAGGTTGACAACACGTGTAAATAAAACAATCTCGGCAGGTAATAGAAAAATTGATGTGAAACCAATCCCTTTAGATGGAAGACCAGATAATTTTACCGGGGCCGTTGGAGATTTTAAATTTAGTGTAAGCACAAATAAAAATACCTTGGATGCCAATGAGGCATTCGAATTAAAAACTACGGTTTCGGGTACCGGAAATTTAAAATTGTTCGATTTACCCAGTGCAAAATTACCTAGTACGTTGGAAGTATATGAGCCCGAACACATTGAAAGTGTTCAAACAAAAAGAACAGGGATGATAGGAACTATTAGTGAAACATACACTGTAGTGCCTCAGTTTAAAGGAAATTACCCAATTCGGCCTATCACTTTTTCTTTTTTCAACCCGAAAACAGAAACGTTTAGCACCCTTTCTTCGGAAGAAATTATAATCAATGTAGAAAATGGACCAGTTTCGGCTCAAAAGGAAGTCACTACAGTAACTGGCGACTCCAAACAAGCAATTACGCAATTCAAAGAACAGTTTAAGTATATTAAATTAACTTCAGATTTGGAGCCAATAGCACAAACGACCTTCTTTAAATCGACACTTTTCTGGTCATTATTGGGCGGCCCTATTTTGTTAATTCCATTATTTATTATTGGAGGTAAAAAACGCAGACAACGCCTGGCAGATGTGGAAGGGAATAGACTTCGGAAGGCAGATAAATTAGCTAGAAAATACCTTTCCGAAGCAAAGAAAAATATGGGAAGTCAGGGTGTCTTTTATGAAGCGCTTGAAAGAGCGCTCCACAATTATCTGAAGGCAAAATTAAATATTGAAACTTCAGAGTTTTCCAAGGAAGGAATATCTGGACTTTTAATTGAGAAAAGCGTACATACAGATAAAGTAACGGATTTTGTGAGTTTGCTTAAGAGTTGCGAGTTTGCGAGATATACGCCCACTTCTGATGTTACCATTCAATCAGATTATAATAAAGCGGTGGAAGTAATTACCGCCATTGATAAACAAATACATCAAGCTAGTTATTGAAAATGAAACACCTACTGTACATTCTTACATTTTTAATAACTAGCTTGAGTTTTGGACAAAGCGAGCCATTATTTGAGCAAGGAAAAGAGCGTTATAAAGAAGGAAAATACCAATATGCAATCAATAGTTGGATGAAGGTTCTAGATAATGACGAACATTCTGCTAATTTGTATTTTAACCTTGGTAATGCGCATTATAAGTTGAATAATGTAGGGCCTAGTATATTTTATTACGAAAAAGCCTTGCAATTGGATCCTTTAGATAATGATATTAAAACCAATCTTGCTTTTGCCGAAAACGCTCGAATAGATTCGATTGAACCGCTACCAAAAACTATTTTTACGAAATGGTATACAATGCTTTCGGGGGTTCTTGGATTTAATGGTTGGGCCACATTGGCGGTGATTTTTTCAATGCTTTTCGTTTTGTTGTTCCTACTGTATTATTTTTCAGCTACTGAAAGAAAAAAGCGTTTGTTGTTTGTGGGGTCGCTACTGTCTGTACTCGTTTTAGTCGTGTCGTTGGCATTGGCGTTCCAGATACAAACTGATGTAGGGAAGGACAAACCTGCTATTATATTTGCTGAAAGTAGTGAGGTAAAAAGCGAACCGAATATGGGAAGTGAAGTATCTTTTAAACTTCATGAAGGAACAAAAGTTCAAATTATAGAAAATGATGATAGTTGGGTGCGTATTCAATTAATCGACGGAAAAGATGGTTGGATTCCGGCGAGTGATTTGAAGGCATTGTAAACCTATTCTTCTTCCTCAGGAACTTCAGGGATCTCTTCTTCAGTTCTATAATTTTCAAATTCTGCTAAGAGATTTGGAAGCACCATAGGAGCCAATGACGCAATGGGTTCATAAAATACAGAACCTGCTTTCTTTTCTTCAGAAATAAGGAACCCACTTACACTAGTTGAAGCGTTGATATACATAAATATCACACTGATGATAAAGGCATATTTTAATGCACTAAAAACACCTCCCGCGAGTTTATTAATCAATCCCAGAGCTGCGAAATCGGCTATTTTGGTTAGTAATTTTCCCGCCATATTCACAACAATAATAATCACCAAAAAGGTAACTGCAAAGGCAGCCAAATTAGTGGTTTGTTCGCTCCAATTGAAAGCACCATATAAAAAAGCTCCTGCATAGTGCGAAAAATAAGTGGCGCCATAAACTCCCGCAACTAGAGCTGCCAAAGAGGCTAAGGTTACAAACAACCCTTTTTTTATCCCCGTGTAGAATGCAATAATTAGAATGATGCCTAATACAATGTCAACCGCGCTCATAAAAATGTGTTTTCGTAAAGATAACATTTCTTGTAAAACGCGAAATGGAAGGATCAATTTTGATGGTATAAAAGATAAGGTGTAAATAATTATACCATTATCTTTGCCTTGGAATAAAAGATATGGCAAGAGACGAACAATTAAAGGAACGATGGGAAGCTGCCGTGAAGCTACTCAGCAATCGCTTTGCTGATGGCGAGAAACTAGATCTGGATGCAATTATTTACTTAATTGGTGTTCAAGAATTGGGGCAACTCCATAGAAAGTTTAAAAAGGATGAGAAAATCAACCTAATGCATATTGCAATTTGTAGGTTGTTAGAACCATTTGGATACTATGAGTTTGAGTATTTTGACGAAAATGGTTGGCCTCATTATAAAATACTAGAACAGTTACCACCATTAAAAGCTGGAGAACAAAGTGTATTGATGAAAGAGGCTATTGTACAATACTTTGTAGACAAGGAAGTAATCCAATAGAAAGAAAAAGTGTAATTTTGCCTGCTGAAGATTTGTACCATGTTAGAGAAGATTAAAAAACACATTGCCGAAGTTGAAGCCTTTAAAGCATCTTCGAAAGAAGAAGTAGAAAATTTCCGAATTAAATATTTAGGAAAAAAAGGACTGCTAAACGATTTCTTTGCCGATTTTAAAAATGTGGCAATTGATCAGAAAAAAGAATTTGGGCAGGTTGTAAATAAATTAAAGAGCAGCGCCGAGGAAAAGGTAATTAGCTTGAAAGATGCTTTAGAGAGTAAAGAAGAATCGTCTGGTGCCTATGGCGATCTTTCACGACCTGGTGATCCAATTGAATTAGGTTCTCGACATCCTATCTCGATAACAAAAAATAAGATTATTGATATCTTCACACGCATTGGATTTAATGTTTCTGAAGGTCCCGAAATAGAAGACGATTGGCATAACTTTACCGCTTTAAATCTTCCAGAGTACCATCCAGCGAGAGACATGCAGGATACCTTTTTTGTTGAAAAGGATCCAGATGTATTACTTCGTACCCATACCTCTTCTGTTCAGGTGCGTTATATGGAAAACAACAAACCGCCAATTCGGACTATATCGCCTGGGCGCGTGTATAGAAATGAAGCAATCTCTGCTAGATCGCATTGCTTTTTTCATCAAGTGGAAGGATTGTATGTGGACAAGGGAGTGAGTTTTGCCGATTTAAAACAAACGCTTCAATATTTTACTACTGAAATGTTTGGGAAGTCAAAAATTAGACTCCGTCCTTCTTATTTCCCGTTTACCGAGCCAAGCGCCGAAGTAGATGTGTATTGGGGGTTGGAAACCGAAACAGATTACAAAATGACCAAAGGGACAGGTTGGTTAGAGATAATGGGCTGCGGAATGGTGGATCCTAACGTATTGACCAACTGTGGAATTGATGCAGAAAAATATTCTGGATTCGCCTTCGGAATGGGAATTGATCGAATTGCCTTGTTGTTGCATCAAATTCCAGACATCAGAATGTTCAGCGAAAACGATATCCGTTTTTTAGAGCAGTTTAAAAGTTCGTTTTAGGATTCTTTCCAACAATTATCAAATGAGAAAAGACATCGAAATTCCTGAAGTTAAGGATGTGTACGTCGCAGCGGTTTTCGAATTCAATGAAGACTACAACACCCATGATTGGAATATTTACATAATAAATGACGGCGATGCTCCTATAGAAACCGTATTAATTGTATCTCAAGGATATGATGAAAAGGACATGACCTCTCCTATACGAAAAACCATCAAAATGGTTCCTGCCAAAGGCTACGCTAAAATTGAGTTTATAGACGAAAGTGTATTTAAGCTAGATAATTTTTTTAGTGTTACGTACTTTTTAGACGATAAAATGTTCGATAAGCGGTTTGAACTTCCAAGAAATTCTATAGCCGAAGACAATGCTGTTGCCCTACCAGTAATGGATAATACAGGAGTTTTAGCGAAATAGACGCTATAATATCAATGTTAAAACCCCCTCAATTTTGAGGGGGTTTTGACTTTATAACATATTTTTAAATTTACTCTTTTATTAATTGTTTGGTGATTTGACCCTGCTCAGTTTTTATTATTAGGATATAGCTGGAATTTGCGAGTTTAGAGATGCTAATCGTTTGATCAAGACCCATGTTTGAAATGTCGATTGACTGAACCAATCTTCCCATGAGATCATAAATTAATAAACGCTCCAACTCTATGTTGTTGGGATTACTAAGCGTTACCTGATAAGTTGCTGGATTTGGATAAATTGAAATTGACGTTAAACCCAAATTAGAATCGTCGAAACCAAGTAAACTAGTTGTACTAAATCCACTATGTACAACAAGATTTCCTCCTGTAAGTACCATTTCATCAGTACTAATGCCTATCCAATTACTTGAGTACAATAAGATGCCATTCGAGTCTGTAAGTGTAATCCCAATTGAATCGAATTCTCCTGGCTCACCTCGATCTGTCATATCGATACTCAAGGTATGATTTCCGCCGAGCGATATATGGTTTAAAGGATCGGTGACGTCTTTTAAATTAGCCTTGGTCATAAACTCAGCTTTTTTATTTTCTTCGTCTGCAATATCAACTCCTAAGGATTGAATAGCATTTCCTTTAATTTGATAGGTATGAACCCCATCCCCTTCAAGTATTCTAAAGATAATATTCGAATTACCTTTCAATCTTCTACCATTTTTATTGTACTTAACGTTAAATCCGAAATTGGATTTTAGACCCGCAGTAGACGCATAAACACCTTCAGAATTATCTGGAATGATATATCCGCCGCCTGTAATAAAATCTCCTACAGGCTTGTAAATCGTTAGAATGGAGTTATCATCTGAGCTGTCACGTGTATAACATCCTCCTACGACAATACCTATAGTAAAGGTTTCGGAAGTTTGGTTTCCAATATCTACTAACCACTCATAACTTACTGTTCCTGTTGTAGGATCACTTGGGTCGAAGAGATCGGTTACAGGGATGGCAGGTGAAATATCAGTATTATCGTCTCGGTTAACAAATGTTATAGTTGCGTTTCGAATATCACCCGGATAGCCATCGAATACTTCCTGAATGTTTGCACTTAAAACGACCACGGCTTCTGAAGAATTCTTATTCGGGGTAGCTTGAATGGTATGCCCAGTATATTCTACAATTGCATCTTCAGGCATAATCTCGAATGGATCACTATCCGTACTTCCTAAGAAACATGCATCCTCAACGAACTCAACATCAACAGAATAGTTGCCTGGTTCCTGATCTAGTATTAGCACAGTTGAAGCTTGGCCATTGGTATCTGTATTGGCAGCGGTAACTTGGGTTCCTATTGTGAACGAAATTGATTTTCCTGAAACCCCAATGCCATCCGCATCCAGCAAAGTTGCCGAAAGTGTCACGGGATCGGTGTATTGACCTTCTAGGTCGCCATCGTAGGTAAGGGTTGTTGGATGTTTGGTAATCGTTACAGTAGTATCGCAAGTATCAATATTACCATGAGTGTCCGTAACAATTAGTGTTATCACATTATTTCCTACGTCTGAACAATCGAAATTCTCTTTGGAAATGGTTATCGATTCAATTCCGCAGCTATCGAACGAGCCATTATCTATATCTGCTGCTGTTAAACTGGCCATTCCATTTGCGTCCAACTGAAGATCGAACGGAGCAACACAAACAGCGGTTGGTGGCCCCGGCGTGTCAAATGCTTCGGTTCCATCGGTTCTATCGTCTGTGTCTCCTTGATCTGCACTAAGCCCCAGACCGCGTCTTGCGAAAGCACCCCAAATGATACATTCATTTGCGCCTCCATAAATAGCAGCATCTGCAGCAAAAATTGCATCTCGACCATCTACAAAACCTGGACTACAGGGCTGTATTTTCATAGCTTCTGTAACAATGGCCATTGCCATAATATTTCCGGCATCTTGATTCACATCTCCGGTGAAATTATAAAAATTAGTATTGAAGCCATGTTCATCAATTAAGTCCCAAGTAAGATCCCAAAGCATAGTTGCCCATACTTCCCCTAAATCGTGCGGACTGCCTCCGGTTGTTTTAATGTCGTCATAAGTATGTGGATTTACGCCCATATCTGTAGAATACATAAAATTTCGGATTCCGCTTCCATTTGCACCGTGATTAAAAAGATAGGTACCTACTCCTCGAGCGAACGTTCCTGTATCTCCCGAATTCATAGTTAACATATATCCGTAAAAATCACTCCAACCTTCACCCATTTGTTCATCATTATCAAGACAATCTGAATCGCCAGCACCTCCAGTTAATCGGTTAGAAATTCCGTGACCATATTCATGTGCAATTACCAAATTATCGAAATCACCATCTTTATCTCCACAGAGGAACATTCGCATTCGCGGATTGGATCCATCAACTGGGGTTCCGAATCGTGCATTACAAGTTTCGGATCCTTCTTGAGCTTCAGCATTTACGCTATCACTTCCTGCCCCACCATTTCCATAGTTGTTCTCCTGAAAATTCCCAGCACCTTCATCAAACCCATATTGGTATAATACATCGTGTATAATATTATTCCAATAAAATAAATTGGTTATGGCCGAATCTTCATATTGATTGGCATTGGTATAAGTTTGACTAAAGGGATAGCCTGTAAATTCTAAACTAGCTCCTGGATCGGGCTGATAGCCTGGATTGTCTCCATTCTCATATGCATTTACATTATTTCCCTGTGTTACGGTGAATTCTGCACCAGCGGCACCATCTGTGTCGTGCCAGCCGAATGGTGAGGCTGTTGCATTTGCTGGATTTACTACTGTTGATCGTCCACCGTAAAATGGATTTTCAAGGGGCATGGCAAAAACCTCGTAGCATTCGTTGCACGCAGCCGAAATGCTCTCCGTGGTTGAATCATAATTTGGAATATCGAAGAGATTGGCATTATAATCTAAGGCAATGGCATTCGTACTATGGTCGTGAGCCAAATTACAATAGTTAGTCCAATTCTCTTTAGATATAATATTCCCCGTGGTAGCATCTACCTTAAAATTCCACCAATCTGACGATGTAAGCTCCGCCACAGAAAGTTCCCAAACTAAGCTTGTACCTATGCCTTCCTGATAGAGATACATTAATTTAACAGGAATTTCTTCGGAAGAGATACCGGCTTTTGAATAGAGGGCTTTTTTATTGATTCCACTTGCAGAGCTTAGCTGCTGAAGCGATTTCAAATTATAGCCCATCTGTTGTACGACTGAGGAAATGGCCTGCTCAGCGCTTAGACTCTGAGTAGCGTTTTTCACTGTTGCTTCAATTTCGTTCACAAAGTTGTTGTGTGAAGCAATGGTTTCCCCTGTTTTGTCAATATGTACGCTGGATTCGGTTCCTGCGACTTCTAACCCGCTAATTGCTTGTCGAAGATAGACATGCCTTATCTTGCTAATACTACTAATGTGTTCCTTGGTTATGACATAGGAATCACTTTTTTTCTGAATTAATTGGTCTAGTGGAATTGAAGATGTTGACTCCTCTTTTTCTTCAGAATTGTTTGTTTTTTGAGCTGAAAGTTGAATACCCAAAAAACACATGGCAATAGCCATAATTGTCTTTGTTTTCATAATAATACAATTTAAAAAGTTTATAAAATGTTTTTTGGGGAAATAAAAATTGAGGAGAAGCTAATATAATAAAAAGAGATAACTAATTGACACAGAATGATGTAAGATTATTCAGACAGGTTAATTTAGCTTTTCTGCTCATTCTTAAAAAATAGAAAACGCTAGTTTTTTTACAAAAAAAGACTGCCTCTTCAGACAGCCTCTTTTTGTTTTAACCTAAAGAATTACCTATTCCTTAATTATTTGCTTGGTCATTTGCCCATCAAATCCTTGTATGATAAACATATAGGTTGCACTGGCCAATTCAGAGAAGTCAATGGATTGTTGAGTTCCCATTGTTGTTAAATCTATTGTTTGAATCAGTCTTCCAGTTAGATCGTAGATTGCCGCTTGTTGCAATGCTATAGCTTGTGGATTGCTAAGGATAATAAAATCCTTGGCTGGGTTTGGATATAGCGCAATACTTGATAAATCGAAGTCTGACGTACCTAAAATACTTTCCGAAGAGAATCCGCTATGAACTACAATATTACCACCAGAAAGCAACATTTCTGCTGTTTCAATCCCGCTCCAATCACTGGAATACAACAATACCCCCCTGGATGTGGTAAGGGTAAGTCCAATAGAATCATCAATTCCAGGTTCTCCTCGATCTGTCATGTCTGCCTTAAGCCTTAGATTACCCCCTAAACTTATTGGATTATTAGGATCTGTTATATCTTTAAGATTGGCCTTGGTAATAAATTCGGCTATTTTATTTTCAGGATCACCTATATCCACTCCTAAGGATTGGATGGCATTTCCTTTTATTTGATAAGTATGAACTCCATCCCCTTGCAGTATTCTAAAAATAACATTCATATGTCCTTTTAGTTTACGACCACTAGCATTGAATTTTACATTAAACCCAAAGTTGGTTTTCAAACCTGCTGTGGAGGCATATTGTCCTGCCGAATTATCCGGAATAATATGGCCACCCCCTGTGATAAAGTCACCAACGGGAACATATACGGTAACTACGACATTATCATCCGAACTATCTCTTAGATAATATCCATTGCCATCCTGTGATCCCACAAGTATGCCTACGGTAATGGTTTCGGATGCACTGTTGTCAATATCAACCAGCCAATTATAACTAACGGTTGCTGTTGTAGGATCGCTTGGATCAATAAGGTCTAAAGCGGGGATCCATCCTGAAATGGCATCGCCAGAATCTCTATTTACAAACTTTACCATGGCGTTACGAATATCACCTTCCAGTGGGTCGTTTGCAAAATCGGTGACAGTGATATCCTGTACATTAGCACTTAAAACAACAATTGCTTCGGAAGAGTTTTCATCTGGAGTTGCTTGTAGGGATTGTCCCGTATAGGCTACAATCGCATCTTCTTGGGTTATGTCGAAAATATCGGAATCTGTACTACCAAAGTAACAATCATCTTCAATAAAGGCAGTTTCTACGGTATAGGCTAAGTTTGGATCCTGCGTTAAAATCAGGGTGGCCGTAGCAAGCCCGTTTACATCGGTAATTGCAGTTGTTGATTGTGTCCCAATGGTAAAGGATATTGTTTTTCCTTCTACAAACAATCCGTCCACATCGATCAAAGTAGCCGATAGATTCACTTGATCTGAATATTGTTCATCCAAATCACCAGTATAGGTGAGTGTGGTAGGACGTTTCTCGACAGTAATAGTTGCCGTTTTAATTTCACTATTACCAGTACAGGCATCGGTAATAGTTACCGTTATATCTACCGAAGGTGTATCGGTACAAGTAAAAGATTCTTGACTAAACATAAAGCTTAACTCCGAGCCTGTACTTCCTATTACAATAGCATCTTTATTTGCTTGTGTAAAGGTGTAGTTTCCGGTGGCATCTAGTTGTATTGTTAATGGATTAGCAACTGCTAAAAATGCTAAACAAGATGATTCATACGCTCCCATATCTACCGTTCCTCCCTGTATTCTGTTTTGCCCTGTAATATCGGTAGTTGCAATATTGGGAGCAGCATTGTTACCCATATTTATAATAGGACTCCCGGCGGGTACTAGCCCATCATCTGCAGTATGCCAAATACCATCGTCCCCTATGGGGTTTGCGCTGTTGGTAAATGGGTTTGTTGTAAGTGCTACAAAACCTGCTCCTGCAGCGATATTACCCCCCGTGCCATCAGAGGCATTGTGAGTGGAGGCTAGGTTTATATTATCTCCTTCTATATCTGTACTATTATCAAAAAACACGGTATTGTATAAGGTTGAAGAAGAGGCATTATTATTGTACATCCCTCCTCCGTATAAATTAGCGGTATTACTGCTAAAGGTCACATTGGTGAGTGCAGGAGATGAAGAAAAATTTTCCATCCCGCCGCCGTTATTAAAAGCCGTATTACCGCTAAAGGTCACATTGGTGAGCGTGGGAGATGAATATTCATTAGCCATCCCACCGCCATAACTAGCTGTATTACCGCTAAAGGTCACCATGGTGAGCGTAGGGGAAGAAGAAAATTCATTAGCCATCCCGCCGCCATCATAATAAGCCGTATTACCGCTAAAGGTCACATTGGTGAGTGTAGGCGATGATTCACGATTATACATCCCTCCGCCATCGCTGTCGCTGGCCGAATTTTCGCTAAAGGTCACATTGGTGAGGATAGGGGAAGACGAATATAGATTATACATCCCTCCTCCGAATACATCAGCCGAATTACCGCTAAAGGTCACATCGGTGAGTGTAGGGTTGGAACTATTAAGATTAGCCATCCCGCCGCCGAAATAATTAGTCGAATTACCGCCAAAGGTCACATTGGTGAGTGCAGGGGAAGAAGAATCATTATTATACATCCCGCCACCGCCATTGGCCGAATTTTCGCTAAAGGTCACATTGGTGAGTGTAGGCGATGATTCATAATTAGACATCCCGCCGCCTTGCACTGCCGTGTTCGTGCTGAAATTCACGTTGGTCAAACTTGGGGAAGAACTATTATTGTACATACCTCCGCCATCTGAGCTTGCACTATTGTCAGAAAAAGTCGAGTTAGATATAATGGGTGATGAATTAGAAAAATTATTCATAGCACCGCCAGCGTTTGCTAAATTGCCAGAAAAGATCATATTGGAAATTATGGGAGATGAAGCTCTATTAATCATACCACCGCCAAATCTGTTACCAAGACTTGTCCCATTAACTATAATACTAGCATTGCTATCGCTATTACCATGGGTTACGGTAAAACCATCTATTGCTGCCACAGCTGTTAATCCAGTAGTAAGAACAACATGATACGTATTATCACTACTATTGTTAAGGTTTCCAATGTCCCCACTAAGTGTTGTGGCATTTGCGGTTATGCTTAAATCACGATCGGCCAAAGTGGCTTCCGTACCGGCAAAACCCCCGTATAGTTGTACGTTGTTCACCATTAAGAAGGTGTTTTTACGTCCATCGGGATTACCAAAGTTGCCATCTTCTGGGCTGTACATAGGTTTGTAGGTGCCTTTTGCCACAAAGATTTGTAATGGAGTGGTTGCCCAATTGGGGTCTTGGTTTAGGTTTGCCCATGTTAACGCATCTGCCAGTTCTGCGACGGCGTTGGCCCAAGAGTCTCCGCTGCCATTACTATTTGTTGCATTTTTATCTACATAAAGAATATTGTTGGCATCGGGATTAATTTGAACGGTTTGATTTTCATAAGCTCCCACATCTATGGCTGCACCTTTAATCCTATCTTGGCCCGCTATATCTGTAGGCAAGGTGTTTAGACCGCTATCCCCAGCATTAACAAGTGGGCTACCATTAGCTGGTACTAATCCATCATCTGCTGTGCCTAGTATATTATCTGTACCATCAGGATCTGTACTGTTGGTAAATGGGTCTGCTGTAAGTGCTACAAAATCTGTGCCTGCAGCGATATTACCCCCTGTACCATCAGAGGCATTGTGGGTGGAGGCTAGGTTTATATTATCTCCAGATATGTCTGTCCCGTTAGAATAAGCTCCATTCCCGTAAAACACCGTATTGGTGAGCGTAGGGGATGAATGAAATCTACTATAAATCCCGCCACCATAACCATTTGCCGAATTACCGCTAAAGGTCACATTGGTGAGCGTAGGGAAAGAATAATACACATTATACATCCCGCCGCCATCTAAACCCAAATTACGGCTAAAGGTCACATTGGTGAGTGTAGGCGATGATTCACGATTAGCCATCCCGCCACCGTAAGCAAGTCCCGAATTACTGCTAAAGGTCACATTGGTGAGTGTAAGGGATGATTGAACATTAGACAACCCTCCGGAAAAATTTTTGTTAAAATATTCACCACTATAGATAATGACACCATAAGCATTTGCATTTCCGCCTTGTAGGCTAAAGCCATCCAAGACAAAAGCAGTACCTAAACCTACGGTAATGAATACGTGGTAGGCGTTTTCTTCATTACCCGTAATAGAAAGCGTAGCTCCAGAACCTGTTACCACATCATTGCCCATAAAATCGCCACTGAGTAGGGTTGGGTTGGCAGCGGGGTTTCTTTGGCTTAGTAGGGTTTCGGTACCTGCAAAACCTCCATAGATTTCTATGTCTTTATTGGCTATATGAAAGGCATTATTACGGTCTGTAGCTCCGCTACTTGTAGTGCCATCCGGTGCTTGTATAGGTAAATAAGTGCCATTGGCTACCCATACCTCGGTACCCGCTGTTGCATTATCTAAGGCGTCTTGTAAATCTGTGAAGGCATTTGTCCAAGAACTGCCATCATTGGCTCCTGTAGCATCTATATCTACATAGGTCTGTGCATTAAGCTTACTCCCTACGGTTATAAGAAGCAACGAAAGCGTTAAAATTTTAAGGTAATGTAGTTTCATAATTTTTAATTTTTTTAGAGTTTCTAGTGTGATTGGTTAAGGTTGATATTTAGTTGTAAAATATTTTGAACTAAAGTATTCACTATAAAAGGGCTTGTCAACCACATATTGATGTGGTTTTTATGCCTTTAATTTGATGTGTAATAATTTTTTTAGTGCTTTATACACTCGGAAAATTCTACAATTCCTCCTCTGGTTCATTTTCTTTAACTAAATTAGACTGTGCGAAGAAATGCGCCTTGTCCTGTAACAGATGTACTCAAGTTATTTATTCCAGGTAAGAAAGAAGAAGACCTTATTTAAGGCTTACTTAATAATTGAAAAAGTTAAAACATCAAAAATAAATTTGAAAGCTCCCCAAATTATTTTGCGGATATTTAAAGTCCTTGTTGTTTGGTGCGGTGTATCACTTACTCAGCTCACAGCGCAAACCTTATCCCAAATTGAAATCTTAACAACAGAGCAAGGATTATCTTTTCGAGACGTTGCTGCTTTAACTCAAGATAGCTTGGGGTATATGTGGTTTGGAACGGCCCAAGGCCTCATTAAATATGATGGCTACTCTTTTAAATTATATAACAGCGATCTTAACAACCCTAATTTTATAGATAAAGAATTGCTAACCGACCATAATACAATTTATAGAGATCATAATTTTTTATGGTATGCAGCCAATAATTCTTTATTCAAATTAAACATAAAAACAGACAGTATCGTCGCTTTTAATAAAACACATGGTATTAAAGGAGATGTTATTGAATTACATATTGATTATAAGAAACAGGTGTGGGTCGTTACGGATAATCACTGGACATCCAAAAAGGAAGAGACGTATCAATACCTCCAAAAATTCGATGACAATCATAGTTTTGAAATCATTGACAGCCTGAGACGAGGAACTCGTGAGTTTACAAGGCTAACGTCAGACCGTGACAACAACCTATTTTGGTCAACCCTCACAAAAGGTACTTTGATGTACAATGAAAATGGAAAGTTACTTCGCAGCACTTATGACTTAAATATTTCTGAAAATGTGGATGAAATTTATTTTAGAGGAACTTCATTTTTTGATCAAAAAAATAGACATTATTATTTCCCAACTAATAAAGGAATCACGCGTTATAACCCGATTAACAACAATTGGGAGACTCTTTTAAATGAAGCGATAAGCATTCATAGGGCCATCGAAGATACTGAAGGGAATATTTGGTTTTCTGGTAATTCGCACTTGTTTAAAATGGATCATCTAGGCAATTTCACCGATTTTACTGAAACTATTCAAGAGCATTTAGCCTTCACCAATATCTCTCAGCTTTTCGTTGATGATAATGGTCTGTTGTGGATTGCTACCGACAATGGACTTTTAAAGCTTAAGATTAGGCCTAAGGTTTTCAAGCAATTATATAGATCAGACGATAAAGACTGGGGAAATAGTATGCGCAGTATTTTCGAAACCGAAGAAGGTGCCATCTTGGCCATGTGCGAGCTTGACAAGAAACTTGTGGCCTTTGACAAACAGGGTGAGCTACAAAGAGAGCTTGAATTATGGGGTGATTATCCAAAAACTAAAAACCCATTACACGGAGCCCGTTTTTTTGCTATGGATGCAAACAAAGAGTATGTTTATACGGTCAATGACGATTTAGTGAGGATTCGTTTAAAAGATAATCAAGCAACTATTTTTTCAGAATTTTCTTCAAGGGTTAATGTTACTGGTCCAAATCCAATTATTTCTCTTAGAGATGGACGTTTGTTGTTTGGGTTTACATTAGCAAAACTAACACTATACAATCCTGAAACAGGAGAAAGTAAATTGGTTTTTAACAATGGAGGTTTAAAAGACATTTTGCATTTCAGATTCTTTTTAGAAAGTAAAACGCCTGGTATTATTTGGATAGGGACTGTAAATGATGGCCTATTAAAAGTAAATTTAAATGGAACGATAGAAGCACACTACCACCTTAACTCTAATCCTCCTTTAAATAAAAATAATATCATGGTAATTCATGAAAACGAAGATGAGAGTTTATGGTTGGGCACTTTTGGAGGGGGGTTAAATCTTTTAATTCCTAATGAAAAAAAGGTGATTGTTTATGATCAGGCAAAAGGTTTAGCTAATAATAATGTGGTAGGTATTTTACCTTATAAGAAGCAGTATCTTTTGGTAAGTACGTATAATGGACTTTCCTTTTTTAATACTAAAACGGAAAACTTTCAAAACTTTTTTGAAGAAGACGGCCTATCGCATTATGAGTTTAATTATACTTCCTTTTTTAAGGACAGTCATAGCAATTACTATTTTGGTGGTATGAATGGGATTAATAGATTTAACCCAAAAGATTTAATTACGGACAACCAATTAAACGCTTTACGATTTACATCCTTAACGCGCTTTAATAGTGAAAGCAATGAGATTCAAAAAACAGATTTGTCTTATACTACGATTAATCCCATTACGATTTCGCCTTACGATCAATATTTTCAGCTCAATTGGACTATCCCCAATTATTTTAAGAATAACGGAAATCAGTATTTCACAAAATTGGAAGGCTTCGAAAGCACTTGGTTTTCTCAAGAGACTAACCCTTATGTTAGGTATAATAAATTACCCGCCGGAAATTATGTATTGAACATAAAAGGAGCAGATTTTAGTGGTGCCGAAAGTAAAAATATTCTAAGAATTCCCATAATTGTACAATCTATATTCTATAAAACGTGGTGGTTTATACTATTATGTGCTTTAATAGTATTGGCAATTATTTATGGGTTATTTCAGTTTCGTGTTAAGCAGTTATTAGCTTTAGAACAATTACGAACAAAAATTTCGAGTGATCTTCATGATAATCTAGGGTCCATGTTGTCGGGTCTTGCTATGCAATCTGAATTATTAGAAGCAAATGCTAAAATAGAAAATAAGAGTAAGCTAAATAAAATTGCCACAACAAGTCGGGATGCGATTTCTCAAATGAGAGATATAGTATGGAGTATAGACAATAGAAGAGAACGAACTTCCGATCTTTTAGAGCGAATGGAAGAATTGGCAGAAGAACTATTATTTCCTAAAAACATTAGCTTTCATCTAGAAAAAAATGGTCTAAATCTTAATAAAAAACTAACGATTTCTACCAAACAGCATTTATTTTTCATCTATAAGGAAGCCGTTACAAATATTTTAAGACATTCTGATGCCAAAAATGTAAGGGTGCATTTTACCAATCAAAATGGCTTTGGGAAAGTGATTATTAGTGACGATGGTACAATTAAGAAAACCAATAAATCTACGGGGTTTGGCCTTGTAAATATGAAACTACGGGCACAAAAAATGAACGCGACAATAAGCTTTATTAAAGAAAGTGGGTTCGAAATCCATTTAAAGCTACCTTTCAAATTGTAAGGTAAAACCACACGAAGATGTGGTTGCAATACAATTTATACTGTGGTAAGTTTATAGTCTTATTTGAAAACCATGAAGAACGCTATCAATCTTGCAATCATAGAAGACGATCCAACAATACAAAATAGTTTGTGTGAATTTTTTGGATCACAATTAAATGTAACTATTTCGATGGCTAAGTATTCTGTCGAAGAGTTTTTAGAGGCTGTAGAAGGGATCAATAATTTACCTACTATCTTGTTACTAGATATTAATTTGCCAGGTATGTCTGGTATTGATGGCCTTCCTCTTATTAAAAAGGCTTGTCCGGACTTGGATATTATCATGCTCACTACATTTGAAGAAACCGACATTATTTTTAAGGCTTTAACTGATGGAGCCTGTTCTTACATCTCTAAACGTGTTCCTCTTAAAAAAATAGGCGAAGCAGTTCAAATTGTAAGTGAAGGGGGTTCTTATATGTCGCCATCGATCGCTAGAAATGTTGCAAACTACTATAAACCAAAAAAGGAAAGGGAGTATCTTTTAACAGACCGGCAAATGAGCGTAGTAAATGGCATTGTTACTGGAAAGAGCTATAAAATGATTGCGGACGATTTATTTCTGTCAATAGATACGGTTAGAAGTCATATAAAAAACATCTACAAGATATTAGAAATTAATAGTAAGGCCGAATTGATGAGAAAATCGTTTAATGATCAACTTTAGTTTACTACTAATAATAAAGGGTTTTTGAATATGGAAATTTTATTCAGGTGTAAAGTTGGCCGGCAGATTAGTCGAACTTCTCGGTCAATTTATTAAAAACTTTTTTGGGGTCTTTATTTTCGTAAAGAATGCTATAAACCGCATTGATAATTGGAGTTTTGGCCTTCTTTTTCCCTTTCAATTGATTTAATTCATAAGCGCTTTTGGTCGCATAATAACCTTCAGCAATCATACTCATTTCCATTTGCGCACTTTTCACGGTATATCCTTTCCCTATCATATTCCCGAACATTCTATTTCGACTAAAAACAGAATAACCTGTAACCAATAAATCGCCTAAATAAGCAGAACCGTTAATGTCACGCTTCATTTTATGAACTTTTTTCACATAGCGTTTCATTTCCCGAATGGCATTGCTCATCAAGACCGCTTGAAAATTATCTCCATAACCAAGACCGTGTGCAATACCTGCGGCAAGCGCATAGATATTCTTGAGCATTGCGGCGTATTCGGTTCCAATTATATCATCGCTTGTGGTGCATTTTATATAGTCACTAGAAAGATTATTGGCAACTAATTGCGCTTTTTCTTGATCGGCACAGGCAATCGTTAAATACGAAAGACGCTCCAAGGCAACCTCTTCTGCATGACAAGGACCCGTGATAACACCAATGTCCTTAAATGGAATATTATGGTGTGTAAAAAAGTGATCTCCAACAATAAGGCTGGTTTCTGGGACAATTCCTTTAATAGCTGAGAATATAATTTTTCCCTTTAAGGAAACTGATAGTTTTTCCAATTCACTATGAACGAAAGCCGAAGGAATAGCAAAAATAAGGTAGTCGGCATATGCTACCAATTCATTAATATCGTTGCTTAATAGTAGTTGATCGGTATTGAACTCCACCGAACTTAAATAGTTTGGATTGTGCTGCTGTTGCTTTATATGCTCAAGGCTATAAGTGCTTCGCATATACCAGCCAACCTGATCTAAATTTTCACAAAGCATTTTTACGATAGCCGTGGCCCAACTTCCTCCTCCAAATACTGCAAATGTTGGTTTACTTGACATAGAATGAATTTGATCTATTCAAAAATACCCAATTAGGGCTAAAGTGAGTAAGGTTTGTGCATCAAATTCCAAACACGGTTTATAAACTATATTTCCTTCAGCAGTTAATATTATATTTAAATGCCTGAAAGATAGTAATTTATGTTTTTGGCACATCTTTTGAAATTTAATACCTAAGAATTTTAAATTACCATATTATGAACAGACTTAAACTAATACTCGGCTTTGCACTTTTGGCAACTGTTTTGACTTCTTGTTATCAAGAGGTGATTGTAGAAGAAACGCATACGGACCCAATTCCGACGGTGACCTTAGGAGCGCTTGTTTCGTCTTATGAATTATGGTATGTGGATATCGATCGTTCTTCGGGAAGTGATTATATCCCATTTATGCAAATGGCGTTCACCCTGTCTTTTAGAAATGGCACGATGTACGCAAATAATAATTTGGTGGGTATTGGTGATCAAGGCGGTGGCTTCGGAATAAGTACAGGATACTATGATACTTTCAATTTCGAATTGGATCTGTCTCACGATATCGATGGGTTTTACACTTTTGAAGTAACACGGTTAAGTTCAAGTGAGCTTCGATTGTACAATAGAGCATTAAATGTTACATATATATTGGTTGGTTACCACCGTTCAACCTTCGATTATAACAAATTGTTTTATGACAATATTCATTATTTTCTACAGGAGTATGTTACTTGGGAAAAGACATACACAAGTGAATACGGAGCGATCAATGATTTTGACTATGAAAACTATCTTCAGTTCTTAGCCGGTGGTGGGAATGGAAATTTTAAAAGTTCTCAAGACCCAAATGGCATTCATTATAATGATCTAATTTGGGACTATACAGGGATTTACAATGTTGACGATGTGCAAGGAAATCAGTACCTGAAATATTTAACACTTGATTATGATTTTTTAGGCAATGAACATTTCGAATTAAGCGTTAGTAATGATAGAACAATTGAATTGTTTCACCCACTGTCTGGTACTTTGTATCGTTTTACAGGGCGTGGTTATATTCAATATAAAAACAGTAAGGGAAAATTGCGTGAATCTAAAGCCACCATCGCTAAACAAATGGTGAAGATTAGCAAGTTTTAATATTTCGACTGCGCTCAGTACAAGCAGTTTTACAATTTTTGGTTGGTTAGTTAGTAAGCCGCTTCGTTGATATCTATTAACGGGGCGGTTTTTTATTTCTGAAAATAGTATCTTAGATTGCTCAATTAATCAAAGACCCTTGGATTTCAATAATAACAAGTTAGCTGTCGAGAGGCTTACCGCTTTATGGGCACTCAATGAATGCGGCTTAGGGGGGTTTATGCATGCATTAAGCTCGCCTTTTACCGGAATTATTGTGGGAGGGATTTCAATTCTATTACTTAGTTTAATAGCCTTGTATTCTGAAAACACTTGGTCGGCAATTTTTAAAGCCTTGTGTGTTGTTTTATTGGTTAAACTGGGGGTTAGTCCACACACGCCAATTGGAGCCTATGTTGCGGTGTCATTTCAAGCACTATTTGCTGCGTTGGTCTATAGCTTGTTTCATGTAAAACTATTGACAACCGTTCTATTGGGTGGGATTACCTTCTTGGAATCTGCAATTCAAAAACTCATTGTACTTACCATTGTGTATGGTCAATCTTTGTGGGAAGCAATAAATGTTTACGGAGCCTACGTAAGTGAGAAAATGGAATTTCTTCCTTTGGCCTTATCGTCAAAAACCCTTAGTCTATTATTTATATCGTTCTATTTTAGTGTTGGGGTTTTGGCAGGCTTTTTAATTAGTAAAACGATAGCATTGATTAAGGATAATAGCACAACTGAAGATATATACATTCCGAAGCATTCGAACTTGGATATCGGAATTACGAAAAAGTGTGTTTTTTCAAAAAAGGCACCTATTTTTTGGGCAGTAACATTACTTTTAGTCTGTATACCGTTGGTCTTTTTTAATACAAAGTATGGGGGTCTCGAAAAAGGAATGTACCTAGTAGCGAGAAGTGTGTCGATACTTTTAATATGGTATCTTTTGTTAGCTCCATTATCTCTTAGATGGCTTCGGAAACTTTTGTCTAATAGGAGTGGGCAATACAAATTAGAGGTGCAAAACACCTTGGATTTATTACCCTATCTGCAGGACATAGTGTTGCACGCATGGGGACAGAGCAAATCGCTGAAAGGATTTGAAAGAATACAGAACTTTATGGTAAAAAGTATCGTGTATAGCATATATTTTAATAGACCAAAATAATTCAGTTTTGAAGAGACGCAATTTTATAAAAAAGACAGCTTTAGCATCAATCGCTACGCTAATTGGGGCTGAAATAGTCTATGGACTTAATATGGTTGAAGGATATGAACCATTGGCACTACAAGATCCAGATCCATTTACTATGTTTAAGAAGGGCAAAGGAATGGTTGTACTCAACGACAAGCCATGGAATATTGAAGCGCAAGCTCATTTATTGGACGATAAGGTAACGCCTAATAAGTTTATGTTTATCAGAAATAACGGATTGATTCCGGAAGGTATTGACGTAAAGAATTGGACATTGACAATTGATGGAGAGTCTGTAAAAGCTAAAAAAACGTATACGCTTTCAGAGTTGAAAACAAAGTTTAAGCAGCATACTTATCAGCTTACTTTAGAGTGTGGCGGAAATGGCCGAAGCGAATTTAACCCACCTGCAAAAGGGAATCAGTGGACCGTTGGAGCGGTGCATTGTGCAAATTGGACAGGGGTACGATTACGAGATGTATTGGAGGATGCAGGAATAAAAAATGACGCAGTGTACATTGGATATCACGCTGCGGATGTTCATTTAAGTAGAGACCCAAAGAAAGAACCTATTTCTAGAGGTGCTCCCATGGCAAAATCATTGCAAGATGAAACCCTATTGGCCTTTCAAATGAATGGAAAAGATATTCCCTTGGTTCATGGGTATCCGCTGCGATTGGTTGCTGGAGGTTGGCCAGCCTCTGTTTCTGGAAAATGGCTTAATCGAATAAGCATTCGAAACAAAATTCATGATGGTCCTAAGATGACGGGTACTTCGTATAGAGTGCCTTGCGAGCCTGTTGCTCCTGGAGATAAAGTGAAGGATGAGGATATGTGCATTATTGAATCAATGCCTGTGAAGTCTTTAATTACGTATCCAAAATCTGGGGCGATTATTGAAAAAGGGCAGTTGCTACATATACGTGGACATGCTTGGGCTGGAGAGCTTGAAGTGTCCAAAATGGAATACTCTATAGACTTTGGAGCTAGCTGGAATCAATGCACTGTAGAAGCAGCAGTAAATCGATTGGCCTGGCAGCATTTTTCTGCGAGCGTACAATTTCCAATAAAGGGATATTATGAAGTTTGGGCGAGGGCAACCGATTCTAGAGGTGTAGCACAACCAATGTTATTGCCTGGTTGGAACCCTAAAGGATATTTGAACAATGCCTGCCATAGAATTGCTGTTAAAATAAAGTAGATGTCTAAGGAGGATGATTTTCGGGAAGGAATAAAAAAGATATATCATCTTTTGAAGCTCTTATTGACCCTTTTTTTACTTACCGCTACCTTATTATTTGTGTATATAAGTAATTTCGAATTTTCACCACCCGTTGGCGAGAAGGATGCATATGTTGCTAATCTAGTTGAAGATGAAGATCGAATTGAAAATGGTATTCATGTGAGGACGGGTTTTATTGAGGCCGAGGGTTTAATGGAGGTGGTTAATAATTGCACCAATTGTCATTCGGCAAAACTGGTTATTCAGAATAGAATGAATGCGGAACGTTGGAACGCCACAATAGAATGGATGCAGGAAACCCAGAACCTTTGGGATTTAGGGGGCAATCAAGAGATAATAGTGAATTATCTGGTTTCAAATTATCCGCCTCAGGAAATAGGTAGAAGAGCGGCGCTAACGAATATTGAGTGGTATGAATTGGAAGATTAGTGTAGTCATTTTATTAGTGGGTTTTTTGGGATGTAAAGAAGAATCGCTTCGGAAAGACAAAGAGGGTAAAGCAGAAGCGGAAACATCATCAACTTCCTACTTCATAGAGGCAGACGAACTCTTAAAATTGGCGAACAACTCACAGATTAAAATTGTAGATTTTAGGAAGCCGGAAATTTATTCAGAAACACATATAAAAGGGGCTCTGAATATATGGCGCCCAGACATTGAGGACAGCTCATATCCGTATGGTGGAATGATGGCAAATTCAGAAAAGATTGAAAAACTCTTTGGTGATTTGGGGATTGCAAATACAAATACAATTGTCATTTATGACGATAACGGCCTGTGTGATGCTTCGCGATTGTGGTGGATACTACAGAATTACGATTTTACAGAAGTCAGATTACTTAACGGCGGATTCGATGCTTGGAAAACGATTAATGGTGAAGTCTCAGCCGAAATTCCGAAAATCCAAAAAACTACTTTCAAGTTAGTAGAAAACCCATCAATGCGCTATTATATTTCAAAAGAAAGCTTGGTAACAGCTCTAAATGGGGAGGCTTTAATTCTTGATACCAGAACGGAGGATGAATATTCTGGAAAACGACAGAAAAAAGGAGCGGCAAAAGGAGGTAGAATTCCTAAAAGTGTTTTATTGGATTGGTCAAATGCTATTAATTATGAGGGTGATAAAAAAATGAAATCCGTGGCTGATTTGAAGAACATCTATGGGCGGTTGTTTCCTTCCAAAGAAGATACCATTATCGTGTATTGCCATAGTGGTGTTCGATCGGCTCATACAAGCTTCGTGCTAACACAATTGCTAGGGTATAAAAACGTAAAAAATTATGACGGTTCTTGGACAGAGTGGAGTCATTTTGAAGATTTAGCTATAGTACAAGACAGTACGACTACAATTATTAATTAGCCGGGTTTTACCTGTAAAAATTCATTTCATCTATATACTTCCAAACAGCATCCGGAAGCATGGGACGAATGTTTTTTCCGCCATTAATGCCTTTTCTAATAAAAGTAGAAGAAAGTTCCATAATTGGGGCATTCACTTTATGAATTGAAGGATGATTACTAAATTGAGTTTCTACCGCACCTTCCGAAATCCTAGGATATACATAAATGGCGTAACGGTCTAAAATCACCTCGTAATTTTTCCATTTATGAAAGCTCTTTAAATTGTCCTCCCCCATGATTAAGCAAAAGGCTAGTTTCGGGTGTTTTTCTTCAAGATGTGCTAAGGTATTTACCGTATAATTTGGTTGTTCCAAATCAAATTCGACATTACTCGCTTTTAATTTTGGATAGTCCTCTAAGGCAATACGAACCATTGTTAAACGATGATTATCATCCAGCAAGGTGTTTTTCTTTTTATGAGGATTGTGTGGTGTCACCACCATCCAGACTTCGTCCAAATCGCTAAACTCTACCATATAATTAGCAATCGTTAAATGCCCCACATGAATTGGGTTAAACGTTCCAAAATAGAGTCCGATGCGTTTTTTTAAAGTCATTTATTCTTCCTCTGAAGTATGATTATTCGCTATAAAATCTGAAACTAATTGCTTTGCTTCCAATAAGGCGGTATCCAAATCGTCATTCTTAATAATATAGTCAAATTGTGGTGCAGTTGCCAATTCTACCGAAGCTTTTGCGATTCGCATATTGATGCGTTCATCACTTTCGGTTTTGCGTTTTTTAAGTCGAATTTTCAGTTCGTCGATGCTTGGAGGTTTTACAAATACTGCCAATGTTTTCTTTGGGAATTTCTTCTTAATTCGAAGTCCACCCACAACATCAATATCGAAAATCACGTTCTTGCCAAGTGCCCAAATACGTTCTATTTCAGTTTTTAGAGTTCCGTAGAAATTATCACGATACACTTCTTCCCATTCTAGGAAATCTCCGTTTTTAATATGTTGCTTAAATTCTGTTAGATCAATAAAATAGTAATCTTCTCCGTCTTTTTCCTCTCCTCTAGCTTCCCTAGAAGTTGCCGAAACCGAAAATTTAAGGTTGAGCTTTTCTTGCTCAAGCAAGTACCGAACAATGGTTGTTTTACCGCTTCCCGAAGGTGCTGAAAATACTATTAATTTTCCTCCAGCCATTACAAAACGTTTAGGGCTTGTTCCTTAATTTTTTCCAATTCATCTTTCATTTGCACCACTAATTGCTGCATAGGGGCAAAGTTGGCTTTAGAGCCGATGGTATTAATCTCTCGTCCAATTTCTTGGGTGATAAATCCTAATTTCTTTCCGTTTGAGTCATTAGATTCAATACTTTCATTAAAATAGTTGAGGTGATTTTGAAGGCGTACTTTTTCCTCGGTGATATCGTATTTTTCCAGATAGTAAACCAATTCTTGTTCAAATCTATTTTCGTCTACGTTCTCTTTTAGATCACTTACAGCTTTGTGCAATCGCTCTTTTACATTGTCCATGCGTTGTGGATCAATAGTTACAACTTCTTCAAGCAATGAAGCTATTATTTTAGAACGCTTTAGGAAATCATCTTCCAATACTTTTCCTTCGTCGGTTCTATATTTATTAATGTTTACAAGGGCTTCATCAATGGCGTCCAAAATTACTTTAAACTCCGCTTCATCAATTTCTTCTCGTTCCGTTTTTAAAGTTTCTGGCATTCTAACGGCCATTTTCAATAATTCCACTTCATCACCTTCTACAACATTTCGCAACTGATTCATATATTCTTTTACCACAGTTTCATTCAACTTGGTAGTTGTGGCTTCGCCAGTAACTTCAACATATAGATTGAAATCCACTTTTCCACGCTCCAAAGACTTTGCTAGTCGGTCACGCATCACCAATTCCTTTTCCCGATACGAAGAGGGGACTCTTGTATTAAGATCTAGGTTTTTACTGTTCAACGACTTAATTTCTACCGTAATTTTTTTGGAAGGTAGTTGAACTATGGCTTTCCCATAGCCTGTCATAGATTGAATCATATACTAATTTTAGAAGGGCAAAGGTAGTAAATTTAGGGTTCATTTGTAAGCTTGAAGCCTATCTATGATTTCTCTGAATCCTATCCTCTGCTTTGCGGTGAATTATAAAATCGCAATCAAAAATGAGACAGAGTTTATATAGCCCTATTGCCTTTTTTCAAGTATTATTTCTTAATAATCTTTTTAGTTGTTTCGCCTTTGTCTGTTGAGATTCTTAAAAAATAAATACCAGAGCTTAGTTTTTGTAAATTAAGTTCTTGCCTATTTCCTTTTTGGGTAAATATCTCGTTCCCAGAAACAGTGTAAATTTTGGTTTCAATAATTTCTCCTTGAGATAAAGAGATATTCAAAACATCATGTACTGGGTTGGGAGATATTTTTATTTCAGGTAATTCTCGATCTCGTATTGCTAATTCTTGATTTCCGTAAATAGCTAGGTTTCCTTCATTATTTGTGATCGTTAATGTTTTTATACCGCCACCCATGTTTTCAATAGCATAATTGAACGGGTTCTTTGCAAGACCTGCATTTACAAAATAAATAGAATAATGCTTATCCATAAAATCAGTGTAAAATGGATCTATACAAACACCAAGCAATAAAAGAGGATTGTCATCTAGATTAAATAGAGTAGAACCTTCAAAGAAAACAGGACCCCAATAATAATCCTTACAAAGAGAATGTCCTACTTGAAAATAATCAGGACTTATATCCAATTCACCCCGTAAAGTTGGCAAATAATCTACATCATCTATCACTACTTTTTGTAAAAACCAAGTGTTTTCAAGCAATTGTGGATCTTGTGCTAGCCCCTGTGTAGTGAACGTTAGTAATAGTATATAAAAAATCTTTTTCATAACTGTTAAGCTTAACAATATAAAGTCGCCAATAAAGACAAAGGTAATTTTAAGTTGGAGGGGAGTCAATAAGGTAAATGTAGTAATTATTGAGGAATATTAATTTTGATTTAATTTATAAACTCCAAAGCTCTTTTTTCACTGTAGTAAAGTTTATTGGTAACGTGGAAACCTACATGACCTCCGTGTTTTGGAGTTTCAAGAAAAATGTTCTTTGATTCTGAAGCGATTTCATACGGATAGCAATCTTTAGAAAGGAAGCTGTCGTTTTTAGCATTTAAGATAAGAACAGGTGTTTTTATATTCGGTAAAAACTGAAGACTACTACTTTTCTCGTAATAGTCGTATGCGTCTTTAAACCCGTGTGCTGGCGCTGTATAAATGTTGTCGAAGGCAAGTAAAGAGTTGATTTTTTTGTATGCTTCGGGGGACATTTTTTCTGGATAGCGAGGCATTTTACGTTTGTATTTTTTCTGAAGATCATTAACAAACGTTCTGTTGTAGACCCAGTTTTCACGCTTAACAAGTGAGTTTAATGATCCTTCCAGCTGCAATGGGGACGATATGGCAACTCCTTTTTTTAGCTGCTTCGGAATGGAATCTCGTTCGCCAAGATATTTCAGCACTACATTTCCGCCTAGGCTAAATCCAATCAGCGATATTTCATCATAACGATCTTTTTTCAGAATGACTTCAATCAAAAAAGCAAGATCATTTGTTCTACCAGAATTGTAGGATTTATAAAGTAAGTTGTCTTCGCCACTACATCCCCTATGGTTCATAGCCGCAACATCCCAACCATTTTCAATAAGTGTCTTCCCTTGACCCGTTATATAAACGCGTTGTGCATTTCCTTCTAGGCCGTGTAAAAGAATAGCGACTTTTTTTGAAGGTTTTTGAGCAAAGGACCAATCTATATCCAAGAAGTCACCATCGGGCAAATTAATACGCTCTCGTTCTTGGACCAGCTTCGGAATAGGACGCAATTTTGCCGAATAAATAGTCGAAAAATGACCATTTTTAAAAAGGAAGGTTGGTTTATGAAGGCTTTTAATTAAAGGCATTTGAGGTGTAAAAATTTAACAAAATCTAAGGATAAATGATGCATTGGCCGTTCAAAAGTACTTTAAATTTGCACAAAAATTTTAGATGTACATTAAAGAGTTTGAAGTTAGATGGAGTGACGTGGATGCAAATCGCCATTTGCGAAATAGTGCATACATTGATTTTATGAGTCATACGCGAATGAGCTTTTTCTTAGAGCGAGGCTTCGGACAGGTACAATTGGCTAAAATGAATCTTGGGCCAGTAGCATTGTATGAACATATGTATTATTTTAAAGAGGTTTTTCCAGGAAAACCCATACGTGTTTCATTGCAATTGAAAGGAATTTCTAAAGATGGGATGTTTTTTGAATTCTCTCATAATTTTTACGATTCAGATGGAAGAAATGTTGCTCGTAGTGAAATGATGGGGGCTTGGATAGATTTAAAGGAGCGCAAATTAACAGGATTACCACCCGATTTTTTTGCCTATTTGGAAGGACTTGAAAAGACGGCCGACTTTAGGATCATCACAAAAGAAGACACGCGTAGATATGGGCAATTCCCGAAGGATTTAAATCAGTCTTCAATTAGCAAGTCCTAGACTTCTTCTGGTGAAACAAAGTTCTTTTCAACTTCTTTTTTCTTCCTAGTGGATAGGAAAACTCCCAGAAATATTAACGCTGCCGCACCCATTCTAATGGTTGTTAAACTATCTGATCCAAGTAGAATTGCAAAGAATACCGCCAGTACTGGTTGCAAATATATAAATGCACCAATGGTGGATGGACTTAGTTGTTTAAGTGCATAAATATTGCATAGATAGGTAATAACCGTCGTGCCTACTACAACAAATGTGAGTTTCCAAATAGTGTCGAAACTAAGGTGCATCCAAGCCACTTCACTAAATTCTGAAATTCCAACAGGGAGATTCATAAGCACTGCGAATAAGAAAAATAGCTTCATCAGGGTAATCGAACTATATTTTACGACCAGAGGTTTGACCATTATTAGATAAACAGAGTAAGAGGCTGCATTTACAATAAAGAGTAAATTACCTAAAGGGATGTTGGGGGCATTGGGTTGTGTTTTTGCGCCAAACAGGATTAAAACTAAAGCCCCTAAAAGACCAATTCCAATCCCTATTGTTTTCAGCCAAGTGATTTTTTCTTTCAGGAATAGCGCAGATAATACCAGCAATAATACAGGTGCAAGTGTTATAACAACCGAACTGTTTATTGGTGTTGAGAGGCTAAGGCCCTTAAAGAACATCAGCATATTAAGTACCATTCCAAAAAAGGCACACCCAACAATACGAAGCCAGTCTTTCTTGTCAATTTTTTCATGGGGATAAAAAATACTAATCGCCCAAAAGATGATTCCCGCACCCGAAACACGCAAAAGAATAAATCCGTAAGGAGCTATAATATCTGGCATTAAACCCTTTGCAAGTGTATGGTTGAGACCATATATTGTACTTGCCAAGGTGGCTGCTAAAAGTGCTAGAACCCTAGAATTCATTAGTTATGAATCGATTTTTTTGCTGCTTCGACCGTTTTTTTGCTATTTCCGATAAAGATTTCATTATTATTTAAAATAACGGGACGACTTAGGAAGGTATAATGTTCAAGTATGAGCTGTTTTATGTCGTTTTCTGAAAGAGTTTCATTTTTTAAGTCACGCTCTTTATAAAGCTTTGCTCTTTTACTAAAAAGGGCTTCGTAGCTCCCTGCTAGTTTTTGAAGTTCTTCCAATTGTTTTACGGTAATTGCTTCTTTTTTTATATCCTGAAACGCGAATGAAGAAGGTAATTCTAATTCTCGAATTATTCTTTTACAGGTGTCGCAAGTGCCAAGATGATATACTTTTTGCATCGTAGTTTTATTTATTAGGGAGGTATTTTGTTACTTCCTGAATTGGAATCTTAAGTGTTATGGGGCCATCTGCATAGCTGGCGATTTCGTACTGATTGTAAAGTAAGATGAGGTCAGTTTTGGTGAAACCAATTGTTTCGGGTAAATAAAACACCTCATTTTCGAACCAAAAACCAGTATCATTTATCGATTCTCCTTTTGGAATATTATTTGCGTCTCGAAATTTTTCTTCGACAATAAGGGTGAAGTCTTCTAGGTTTTCAAAAAGATCTTCCAGGGCAATTTTAGCTCCAGTTTGAGGGTCAAAATTTAGAAAAGTAGTATTTCCATAGCCGTGCGCTCCCCCAGTATAAAGATATAGTTGCAATTGAATAGAAACTAATTTCTTAGAATTATAGGTCTCAGTAGCATTGATTTCTGCAAAATACTCGGCAGACATATCGGGGAAATCGGCACTATCCATTCGGTAGGATTTTATAAACCGTTCGGCAGCTTCAGGAATTGTCTTTGCCCTGGGTTCACTTTCATCTTCGATATGCAATGCGGAAATAATAGCAGTGCTTATTTCCGAATTAATCTTTTCGGAGGCTTCGGAATTTCCATTTACCTTAACATAATTGATAGTTATGTCTGGACAGCCAATATTTTTGCAAAGCTCAAGTGAGTTTTCAGTAAAACTTTCCGAAGTGAAAATCAATGGTACTCCTTTACTACAACTAAGAAATAGAGTGATGGTAAGTAGATAAAAGTAAACTTGAAATTTCATTTGTTAAAAATACTCAAGATTTAATAATAATGGTTTATAGAGTTACTTTTGTTTTTAAAATTAGGACGGATGAAATTTAACACCAAAACTATTCATGGGGGACAACAAAATGTAGATCCGGCCTACGGATCTGTAATGCCTCCAATATATCAAACGAGCACTTATTCGCAAACTACTCCAGGTGGGCATAAAGGGTTTCAGTATTCTAGAACTGGAAATCCTACACGGACAACACTTGAGCGCGCTTTTGCGAGTCTTGAAAATGGTGAGTTTGGACTTGCCTTTGGCAGTGGCCTCGCAGCTATTGACGCGGTTTTAAAACTGTTGAAACCAGGCGATGAAGTTGTTTCTACCAATGATTTGTATGGAGGTTCATATCGGTTGTTTACTAAGATTTATGAGGACTTCGGAATAAAATTTCATTTCGTTGGAATGCAAAATGCGGCCAACATTGAAGCTTATGTAAATGAAAACACAAAACTAATTTGGGTGGAGACTCCTACCAACCCAATGATGAATATTATAGACATAAACGTTGCTGCAGCTATTGCTAAAAAGCATCGAGTTCTATTAGCCGTGGACAATACTTTTGCAACGCCCTATTTACAACGGCCTTTGGATTTGGGAGCAGATATTGTGATGCATAGTGCTACAAAGTATCTTGGCGGACATAGTGATGTTGTGATGGGTGCTTTGGTTGTAAGCGATAAGAAACTTGCGGATAGGTTGTATTTTATACAGAATGCGAGTGGGGCGATTTGTGGTCCGCAAGACTGTTTTTTAATGTTGCGAGGTTTGAAAACACTTCACGTTAGAATGCAACGCCATTGTGAGAATGGGAAGAAAGTGGCAGCGTATTTATCCAATCATCCTAAAATTGAAAAAGTATATTGGCCAGGTTTTGAAAGTCATCCCAATCATGAGATTGCTAAAGCACAGATGAATGATTTTGGAGGAATGATTTCATTTGTAACAAAGGGGAATGATTATAACGATGCAGTTAGCATTGTTGAAAATTTAAAAATATTTACGTTAGCTGAAAGTTTAGGGGGTGTTGAAAGTCTTGCGGGACATCCTGCAAGTATGACGCACGCTAGTATTCCGAAAGAAGAGCGGGAAAAAACAGGGATTGTGGATTCCTTGATTAGACTGAGTGTTGGAATTGAAGATGCGGATGATTTAATTGCAGATTTGAAACAAGCGATAGGTTAGAAAAGATTGCTAGAATAAAAAAAGGGACTGTTTTTCACAGTCCCTTTTTTTATTCTATATCGTGTTTATCTAATCTATATAATAGATGTAACCAACATTTAACCAGTAAATCCAATCATTTGCTTTGTTTTCTGGAACCGAAACCTCACCATTATTCTCGAGGCTGGGGTTTAACCCGTCTACCCAGTTAGAAAAATAATACTGCCAGCGACTATCCAACATCAAGTCACTTAACGGACTCAGTTTATAACGTATTCCTACACTGGTAACAACCCCCCAAGTATTTCCAGGTTCTTGCTGGTACGCATTAATATATTTTTGAGGTGAATTTTGCAAGGTATTAAGGGCTCCTGGTCTTTCTGTATAAACTTCGGCATCATAACTCACCCAGTGTAATCCAAAACTAATAAAGGGAGCAATTTTATAGGAACCGGCAGCAAAATCACGAATACTCAAAGGAAAATACTCCAATTGGGTTCCAATATCGAATACCGTTGTAGAACCTTTCATAGCACGCAATTGATCTGGGAAAAGTCCGGTTTCACTTGGATCTACCCAACGCCCAAAATGCTCTAAATTAGTTTTATGATAATCTATTTCATTTCTAATCTTGAAGTGATCGTTAAAATACTTATCTCGCGTATAGCAATTACAATCTGCTCTATAAGAAAAGTTAATATAATGGATGAGTCCTACACCGAGACCAACATTACCAGAGTTCGTTTCGAAATCATTTCGAACACCATAATCTGAATAAAAGGCGACAGGTCCAGTTATTATTCCTAGCTCGTGAGAGAAGCCAAACTGGCTATAAACTTCCTGTTTAGAAAGGGCAAGAAGTAAAAATACCAATAACAAAATTCTGGTATTCATTGTAAATTAGGTTTAGATTGAGACGTAACAAATATATAAAAACATATGAAACGGGGAAATTTAATATCGAAATTTCACTTATTTATATAATTTTGGCATTCTTTTTTTACATTAAACTTATATTTGCTTACTAATTAACGAAAACGTTTTCAATAAATTATTTATAGATGAAACCAAGTATAAAAGAGTTCATTTCAAAAGTAGAGAAAATGAATCCCAACGAGCCTGAATTTATGCAGGCAGTAACTGAAGTTGCTGAAACGGTAATTCCTTTTATTGAGGAAAATGAAACATATCAAAACAAAAAATTGTTGGAGCGTATGGCGGAGCCAGAGCGTACAATTATGTTTAGAGTGCCGTGGAGTGATGATAAAGGGGAGATTCAGGTTAATAGAGGATATCGAGTTGAGTTTAACTCAGCAATAGGTCCTTATAAAGGAGGGTTGAGATTTCACCCTTCAGTAAACCTTAGTATTTTAAAGTTTTTAGGTTTCGAACAAGTGTTTAAAAACAGTCTTACTACACTTCCTATGGGCGGTGGTAAAGGAGGTTCGGATTTTGACCCAAAGGGGAAAAGCGACTCCGAGGTAATGCGTTTTTGCCAAAGCTTTATGACTGAACTGTCTAGACATATTGGGCCAAACACTGATGTACCTGCAGGAGATATTGGCGTTGGAGGGAGAGAGATTGGTTATATGTTTGGGCAATACAAGCGTCTTAGAAATGAATTTACAGGAGTGCTAACTGGAAAAGGTCTTTCTTATGGAGGGTCATTAATTCGTCCAGAAGCAACAGGATATGGAAATGTTTATTTTGCTAAAAACATGTTAGCAACACAAGGCGACAGCTTCAAAGGTAAAACGGTTGTGGTTTCTGGATCTGGTAACGTAGCGCAATATGCAGCAGAAAAAGCAATGGAGTTTGGAGGAAAAGTAGTTACATTTTCAGATTCTGGAGGGTATATTTATGATTCAGAAGGAATCAATAAAGAAAAACTTGCTTTTGTAATGGATTTGAAAAATGAAAAACGAGGACGTATAAAGGAGTACGTAAGTAAGTATCCTTCTGCCGAATACCACGAAGGAAAACGGCCTTGGGATGTGAAATGCGATATTGCATTACCCTGTGCTACTCAAAATGAATTGAATAAAGAAGAGGCGGCTGTTCTTGTAAAGAATGGTTGTATATGTGTTAGTGAAGGTGCTAATATGCCTTCTACTCCAGAAGCAATTGAGGTATTTCATACTGCGAAGATATTATTTGCTCCTGGGAAAGCTTCGAATGCTGGAGGTGTTTCAACCTCAGGATTAGAGATGTCTCAAAATTCCTTACGATTGAATTGGACAGCAAAAGAGGTTGACGAAAAGTTACATACTATTATGAACGATATTCACGCAGCTTGTGTGAAATACGGAAAAGATGGAAATGGATACGTGGATTACGTAAAAGGAGCAAATGTTGCTGGCTTTGTTAAAATAGCTGATGCAATGTTGGCACAAGGTGTAGTTTAACATTCTTTTCTGAAGTAAAATTTGAAAAGGTTGTCTAAGAAAAGGCAACCTTTTTTCAATTAAATACCGCAATAAAAACTATTTTAGATTGTTATAGTCCTTTAAGGAAACTGTTTTTTATGAAGCTTATTATATCACTTTTTTTGTTTTTGGTTTCTCCAATGATTCAGGCTCAAAACTTTGAGAATCTTTGGACTGGACATTTTTCGTATGTTTCGGTTAAAAGTATTTCCCAGGGAAATGATAAAATTTATGCGGCTTCAGAGAATGCTATTTTCACTTATGACTTAACCACAGAGGAAGTAACTACAATTTCTACAATTAATGGCTTGGCCGGAGGGTATATTTCAACCATTTACTATAGTGAAACACATAGTCTCTTAGTAATTGGTTACGAGAACGGACTTATGGAGGTCGTTCTGGACGATGAAGAAGATATTTTAACTGTTGTTGATATATTAGACAAACCAACAATTCCTCCAGATACCAAGCGTATCAATCACTTTAGTGAGTATAATGGGAACTTATACATCTCAACCGAGTATGGGATTTCGGTATTTGATTTGACAAGGCTAGAGTTTGGAGACACTTATTTTATTGGAGACCTAGGAACTCAAATTAATGTGAGTCAGACCGTAGTTCAGGAACCCTACATTTTTGCGGCAACAACCCAAAACGGAATAAGACGGGCGATGGTAAATGATGACAACCTTATTGATTATCGAAACTGGATTCCGCCAATTGTTAATGGTGGTTATAAAGGAGTACAACGTTTACAAGATGAACTGTATATCCTTAATACAGGCAATACAGTATTTAGGATGACTCCAGAAGGTGATATTACTAATGTTGGAGGGTTTAGTGAAAATGTTATTGAATTTAAATCGAATAATGAACTGCTAACAATAGCAACAGCAAATACAATACAAGCATATTCCAGTGGTTTTGTTCAAGAAGCTACTGTGCAGAGTATTCCAGACTTACCTTATCGTTTGCAATCGGGATACGCATTTAATAACCACTTTTACCTTGGAACAACAGAAATAGGATTACTAAAAGTTCCTTTTGGAACTAATCAAGAGGAGCAAATTTTACCCGATGGACCTATTAGAAATGATCCTTTTGCTATTGATGCTTCGGCAGGACAATTATGGACAGTTTTTGGAGATGTATCGGTTACATATAACCCGTTTCCGTTGAGCGATAGAGGAATTAGTAATTTGCGAGATGGTGTTTGGACTAATTTTTCATATTCAGCGCTTTCCGAAGCAGTAGGAGGAAAAAGAATTAACGACCTTGTATATGTTACTATTAATCCAGCTGACCCAAATGAAACTTATATTTCTTCTTATCAAAAAGGGCTGCTTAAAATTGAAGGACAAGAACCCGCTTTTTTGTTTGATAATTCAAATTCAAACTTGGTAATACCTATAGACCCAAACGATACTGATATGGGAATTAGATTGTATGGTTCTCAGTTTGACAGACAAGGAAATCTGTGGTTATTGCAATCGAGATCTAATGAAGGTCTTATTAAATATACTCCAGGAGGACAGTTTCAATATATTGATGTTACTTCGGCTATAAATGGAGAAACCGAACAAGCATTTACGAAAATCGCCGTAAGTAGAAACGGAAGTGTCTTTTTTGGGACTTCAGAAGGAGGGCTGATAGGTTATAATTCATTGAATGGAAGATTTAATAGAATTGAGGAAGGTGAAGGAAATGGAGATATACCAAAAAATAGCGTTCGTGCACTAACCTTTGATAGTCAGAACCGACTTTGGATAGGAACTAGTCGCGGTTTGCGTGTTTTGTTTAATATTGGCGGCTTTTTTGAAGAAGGTGCTGAAATTGATGCACAACCAATAATAATTCTTGAAGATGGAGTAGCTCAAGAATTGCTTTTTGAACAATTTATTACAGATATCGAAGTAGATGGTTCAAATAATAAGTGGATTTCAACCGCAACGTCCGGAGTGTTTTATTTATCCTCAAATGGACAAGAAACCTTGTTAAGATTTACAAAAGACAATTCGCCATTACCTACAAATGATGTTCAAGATATCGCTATTGACCCTTTTTCGGGGGTTGTATATTTCGCGACTGTAAATGGATTGGTTGCATATAATGGAACAGCCACTGCACCTCGAGATAATTTGGACAATGTTTACGCATACCCAAATCCGGTTCGGCCCGGGTTTAGTGGAAATGTTACTATTGATGGGCTTACGGCAGATGCCAATGTTAAAATTACAGATATTGAAGGGAATCTGGTTTTTGAGAAAACTTCGGAAGGAGGAAGTATTCTTTGGGACACTACTGCCTTTGGGCAATATCGCGTGGCTTCTGGTGTCTATCTTGTGCTTATTACTACTGAAGATGCCTTGGAAACCAAAGTTTCCAAAATAATGATAATTAGGTAATGGTTATCACGACCAAAGCCATTGTTTTTTCTGCATTAAAGTATTCAGACGCCGACCTTATTGTCACTTGTTTTACCGAAAAAGTAGGAATCAAAGGGTATATGTTGCGCGGGGTTTTAAAATCAAAATCAAGAAAACTAAAAGCATCTTATTTTCAGCCATTAACACAATTGGAATTGGTGGCATTTCATAAAAACAAAGGAACTTTAGAACGTATTCAAGAAGCCAAGATTCTTTATCCTTATCAGACAGTGCACACCAACGTTGTTAAGTCTGGAATGGTTATGTTTCTATCTGAAATGCTCAAAAACTGTATCAAGGAAGAAGAACAAAACCTTGAGCTATACGAATATTTAGAAAATGCCTTTTATTGGCTAGACAGTCACGATGACATTGCAAATTTCCACATCCTTTTTTTATTAAAATTGTCTGCACATCTTGGCTTCTATCCAGATACCTCAACTATTGAAGGTGAGTATTTTAACCTATTGGACGGTTGCTTCCAAGAAAACGGAACAAATGGGTATTGTGAAACGGGACAGGTTGTTTCTAATTTTAAGAGCTTCTTCGGCATAAATTTTGATAGTATCACGCACATAAAACTAACCAAAAAAGACCGTTTGAACGCCCTTAATTTATTGCTAACATATTATCAATTGCATTTGCAGGGCTATAAAAAACCGAAGTCACTTTTGGTACTTAACCAACTTTTTCAATAAGTACATATGCGTTTACTATTACTCCTTGTAGCAGGGATTTTTTTACATTCAACAGTAGTTGCACAAAAAATTCAAATCCTAGAAAATCTCTCTAACCAACCAGTTTCTGGTGTGGCACTATTTAATAACTCTAAATCGATAAACGGAATTTCAGATTTTGATGGATTTGTAGATGTTTCGACCTTTTCAGATAATGAAAGAATTACATTCCAGCATATTTCGCATGCTTCAGTTACATTGACTAAGCAAGAAATTATTGCCGGAGGGGCAAAAGTATACTTGGTACTTGATGCTAGTTCTTTAGATGAAGTAGTGCTTTCCGTAGCAAAATTCGGACAGAATAAAAGAGATATTCCTCAGCAGATAGTGAGTGTGACTAGTGAAAATGTATTGTTTAACAACCCACAAACTTCAGCCGATTTATTAAAGACCGGCGGACAAGTATTTATTCAAAAGAGTCAGATGGGTGGTGGAAGTCCGAACATTAGAGGCTTTTCGACCAACCGTTTGTTGATTACCGTAGATGGAGTACGATTTAATACCGCGATATTTAGGGGCGGAAACGTGCAAAATGTAATATCGATTGACCCTTTAGCGATTGAGCGTACCGAGGTTATTCTTGGTCCAGGATCTGTAGTATATGGAAGTGACGCCGTAGGAGGAGTTATGAATTTCTACACTAAGAAGCCAAAATTTTCCTTTGTTGAAGGGATGGATGTTTCAGGAAATGTAATGGCCAGATATGCGACTGCAAGTGAAGAAAAAACGGGACATTTTGATTTTAATATCGGGAGTAAAGAATGGGCATTTTTAACCAGTGTTTCTTATAGTGATTTTGGAGATCTTAGAATGGGGAAGCATGGTCCCGATGATTATTTAAGGCCTTTTTATGTAGATACCGTTGACAGTGAAGATATCCTTGTTGAAAATTCAGATCCACGCGTCCAAGTCTCAACCGGGTACCGACAAATAAATACCATGCAAAAGGTGCGCTTTATGCCTTCTGAAAAATGGGACTTTAATTTAGGAATGTTTTATACCACGACGAGCGATTTTCCAAGATACGATCGATTAATTCGCCCTCGAGATGAAGGTTTGCGTAGTGCCGAATGGTATTACGGTCCGCAAGAATGGATGTCTGGAAATATACAAGCCAGAAATAAAGCGTATAACAACGGAATCTATGATGAGAGTATGTTTACAGTTTCGTATCAGCAATTTAAAGAAAGTAGAATTGATCGAGATTTTGGAAGTTCCGATTTATTTGAAACTGCTGAAAAGGTGACAGCTTATTCAGGAGCTGGGGATTTTGAAAAAGATTTTAATAAGGCAAAGCTGAACTACGGAATTGAATATGTGTATAATAAAGTGAATAGTGAGGGTAAAAAGACAGATATTTCAACAGGAATTTCAGAAGCCGATGCATCGCGTTATCCGGATAATTCAACTTGGCAATCGATGGCGGCTTATACAAGTTTGCAACTTAAACTTGCTGAAAATTTTTCATTTCAGGGAGGACTTAGGTACAATCATGTACTCATTGATGCTACATTCGATAAAACATTTTATGACTTCCCATTTGCCGAAGCAAGCATCAACACAGGAGCATTAACAGGAAGTGCTGGATTGGCGTGGAATCCTAGTGAAATTTTAGGTTGGCGACTTAATTTCGGAACCGCTTTTAGAGCACCGAATATTGACGATGTGGGTAAAATATTTGATAGTGAGCCAGGAAGCGTCGTAGTTCCCAACCCCAATTTAAAACCGGAATATGCAACTACGGGAGAGATTGGAGCCACATTAAATTTTGACAATGTGGTAAAACTAGATGTTGGTTCGTATTTCACCAGCTTAAAAGATGCCTTGGTACGTCGTGATTTTGAATTAGACGGAGAATCAGAAATTCTTTATCAAGGAGAATTAAGTAATGTACAGGCAATTCAAAATGCTGCAAAGGCGGAGGTCTACGGATTTGAAGCAAGTCTTGAGATTAATTTTTGCGAGCAAATACAACTTAGCTCTCAATACAGCATCGCCGGTGGTTTTGAAGAAGATGATAGTGGAGCAAGCTATCCGTTGCGAAGTGCGCCTCCGCAATACGGAAATGGGCACTTGATTTTTAAAACCAAAAAATTGAAATTAGACGGTTTTGTTGATTATAATGGAGGATTCGATTTTAATGAGCTTGCGCCTTCACAACAAAATAATGACTACCTATATGCGAAGGACGAAAATGGGGATCCGTATTCTCCGAGTTGGTATACGTTAAATTTTCGAGCACAGTATAGTATTACAGATGCCATTCAACTAAACGCGACCTTAGAAAATATTACCGACAAACGATACAGACCCTATTCAAGTGGACTTACTGCACCGGGGCGTAATTTAATTGTCGCTGCTTCATATAAATTCTAAGGGATGGCAAAGAAAGGGAAGGCAAAAAACACTAAAAATAAGGCAAAGCACTCTAAGTTAATGGGTCGTAAGATTAACAAACTAAAAGCGGAAAAGACCACTCGAGCAGAAAAACTAAAGGCTATTATTAAAAAATCTCAAGAAAATAAAGATTAATTGTAGCTATTTTTCTTAAAAGGGGGTTTTCGTTAAACATTAATTAATATACTGATTAACAATGTATTATGCATTTTGGCAAATGATTGTAAGTATTTGTAAACAACTATAAACGATAGTAAGTATGTACTAACCAACTAGATTTAAATTCCAGTTTTATGTTTGCAGTGTTGAATCGTAAGAGCGGTTCAGTTCGATAGATCTTCGGGACGAGCTCGAAGACAATTCTTAACTGTTTATTTAAAATTTGAAATTATGAACACACTTAGAAACAAAGTACAGTTGATTGGAAACTTAGGAAATGACCCAGAAATCATTACAATGGATTCGGGAAAAAAATTGGCAAAATTTAGCATTGCTACTAATGAGTCTTACAAAAATGCACAGGGTGAAAAAGTGACAGATACCCAATGGCACAATGTAATTGCTTGGGGAAAGACAGCTGATATTATTGAGGCTTACGTAACAAAAGGAAAAGAAGTGGCCGTTGAAGGGAAACTTACCAATCGTTCTTGGGATGATAAAGACGGAAACAAACGCTACACCACAGAGGTAGTTTGTAGTGAGTTATTACTACTAGGGAGTAAATAAAATACCGTTTGGTATATTTAATTTAATACCTGTTGTGAAAGCAACGGGTATTTCTTTTTAACATATCCCAATTATCAGGGACTAAACGATAATTCTTAAGGCACTTCACACTGCACTTGGCCTGCTTCTACAATTGAAATAATTCCTCCCCACATACAATTTAAACTACAGCTATTATTCAAGGCAGGTATATTTGCAATCATAAAACTTGGACTTCCGGGAGCCCAGGGAGTTACGGTTGCTGGAATACAAGGCATTGGTGTTAATACCCCTAACGCGGCAGTTGTAGCCGCAGCAACAGTTGGATTAGCAATAGAAGAACACATTCCGAATGGAGGGATGTTTACCATTGGTTTGTTGTCTAGAATATTAGCTGCGGGCATATTGTTCATCATTATTCTATTTTGTGGTAAAACAATTAAGTTCGACGGCGCAACTCCAAAGGAGCAAATCATCGAAGCTCCCATACATACTTGTTGTGGCATAATTAAATGGTTTTATTTTTCTCTATTAACTTTTTGCTATCTCCATTGAACATCTAGCGTTTTTGGCATCCAGCTTAGTTTTATTTTAGTGATATTCCAAGGTATTTGGTCTAGTAGCATGTCCCACGACTTCTGTTCTACTTGAAGAAAAAAAGCGTCTTCATTCTCTTCTAGCCTTCCGTCGCGTTGTAAAAAAGTGGTCCTTAGTCCGTCGATTGAAGTATTATTTAAAGGCGTCCAATGCTCCGTTATTGCCGCTAAAAGGCTGTCACAAACAGCCCTTTCATTCTCTGTAATCACTGAGAGATTCTCGACAGGTTCTGTAAGTTCTAAACCGCATAAAATTTTATGTATGGCGAGCTCATGTTCTCCAGAGAACTCATTGCTTGTCGCCGAATAGTTGAGCAATTGTATTGCCTTGAATTGGCTATTTTTATTTTTGAAAACGCCATCAATAAGAAGGTCACATTTATCAAATAACATACCTAAATAAGGAGCCATAATGATGAGCCCTGCACTGGTTATATAAAGTTGGTTTTGTGTTTGTTCTAAGTTGTTGCTTGGTTCGTCTTCGATTATATTTGAGCTAGTTAGGTGTTTAAAAAGGTTGCTTAGTATTTTACTATTAGAACCTATTATGCCTTTTTTATTATTCTCTTCAACTATAGCATTGCCAGTTTCGCCTCCAATCTGCTTCACCATTTTTTCGAAAGTTTCCTTAGAAAATTGAGAAACTAGCCTCTTATGCACAGTTTGGTTTTTGGAAAACTTAATAAGAAGCCCTCTTAATGCATTACTATTCGTTAAAATGATATTTTTTAAAAGTAAGTCCGGAGTTTCCGAATTGACTGTATTCCATGGGAAATGACCGTAAAGTAAAAAATATTCTAATTGTGCAATTTTCGAATCATGGGTCTCAGTTTTCTCAGCGTTATTTTCAGTCAAAAAAGCAGTTAATACCTCTTCAATTCTATCAAAAATTTCTTGTTCATAATTGGAGGGGTCTATATTTCCTAGATTTAATTCTACGGTGTCAAAATTATGTAAGACTTCTTCTTCCGAATAAGTATTAAGAATTGTATTTAGTAGCGTATTAACTTTTGATGTGTGAAATCTGCTTATTGAATTTTGTAATTGATGTGCGCTCTCCTTATCATTAAATTGAATATCATACCGAACGGTTTTTATAAAATGTTGTTGGTCAATTTTCATCGATTATGAGTTTATTAGGACCATTAACCCTTTAGCCGTTAAATTCCCATCACTAGAAATTGAACAGGCTGTACTTCCTGAAATTTTAGTGGACACATCTCCGGTAATTGAGACTTCAGATGAAGAAGCAGCGAGGGATTGGTCACCTTTAATCGAAAGTTTCATTCCTTGTATATTTACTTCTTCAGCTGCCTTAATATTTATACTAGTCTGGCTTTCTAATGAAATTCCACTGTTAGTCATTTCAATTTTATTTTCGTTCTGATCTGTGATTGTTATTGCTCCGTCTTCATCGCTAAGAACCATTGTATTACCGCCAGGTGTTTGGATGGTAAATGTTTTTTTAGCATCGTCAAATTTTAGCTGAAGTTTGCTTTTTGTAACTATAGTTTTGATTGTGTTTTCTTCATCTGGAGTTGAAGGTGTAGGGATAGCGTTACTAAAAACACTGCCCAGTATTATTGGAAAGCGAGGATCATCATTCATAAAGCCTAATAAAACTTCATCTCCAATTTCTGGTATGAAAAAAGCCCCAACACCATTCCCAGTGTAGAAGGTTGACAATCGCGCCCACATTGCTTCGGCATTTGCTCCAAGAATTGGAATTTCTACTTGTACACGAAACTGACCTTCAGGATCATCAAAGGTTTTTTTAACAATACCCGTTTGTAATCCATTAATTCCAGGGATTAAGCCAGCTGCTTTTGGAGCTGACACAGAGTGCTTTTCAATAAACCACTCAGGAGATAAGCCTAATTGAACATCGGTACGCCATAAACCGTCTTCAACGGTATGAATCACGCTCGAGATAAAGGCTTCTCCATCAAATTGCCTGCCAACACCATTCAATTGAATCAAGGAATTTACTTTTGCCTTTGCGGAACCTTGAAAAGTAATGGACCCTTTAAACCTTGATAATCTGGATTTCAGCATCACTGCGTTTGACCAACTTTGAATGTCCTCTTTTGATATACCTGCCGATGAATTTAAATTGTTTGTTCCAGAGGATAACACTTCAGCCAAGGATTTTCCGCTAATATTTCCTTGCTGATTTATGTTTGGTTCTGAAGATTTGGCTTCAATTATCTTTTGACTAGTCATATCCCAAGCCGTACTTTTTGCTTCGGAAAATTGATGGGTAGCGTCTAGTTCTCCTTCAAAATCTATAATATCTTGACCAAATGTTACTTGTAACTCAGGTGTACTTGAAACATCTGGCTTTGCAACGATTAACTTTCCATTCTCTGTTAATACTATCATTCCATTTACTTCAGCGCGTGTCACTATAAAATCCCAATCTGAAGCATAGTATTGAACCATTTCTTTATGTACAGTTGTCGTTGAGGTCACGTCATGACTAAGACCATTTTTATTCACGATTTTTTGAATGATATTGCTATCTGTCTCATTTGTAAAAATAGCATTGCTCCTGCTAACGGTCATTTTTAAGGCTTTGTCTTTGCAGATTAGCTGTAATTGAGTCCCTTCTGTGCCGGATATTTTTAAGAGTTGTTTTACTACTATTCCTTTAAAAACCGTATCATTTTTACTATGATAACCCAGTTTTATTTCGATTTCTGCTCCCGGTTTGAAAGTGTCAGATTCTGTAACAGGAAATGATTGATCTTGTGCATTTCCATTGGCTATTATTATCTCTGCAATTGCAATTCGATTGACACATTGTTCTGTGCGTAAGGAAATAACCTCATATGTATCTGGGAATTCACTTCCATTCGATAAAATGGAAAATGAAATTAAATTGGATTCTTCGGTTACTGGTGAACTTGGCATGGTAGGGTTATTTTATAATTGTTTTCTAGTAATTTTTAGTGTCGATATAATGTTATCTCTGTTTTAAGCTAGCAAGTTCTTTTTTAATCGCTTTTTTACACTCTTTTAAAAGATCGTTTTTGAGATTTTGGATGGCATCATCTTCAAACATTTCCACTTTTGTTTCCTTAGGCTCTACGATGTTTACCTTAATAACGAGTTCTCTAATTTCTATTGGCATAGTTTAGTTTTAAAGATTAATTAAATAGATCAAATCCAAAATCTTCGTCCTCCGAATTTCCTTGATTGGTACGTTCGGTAAACGAACTATAGGCAAATTCTAATGCTTCAATTAAGATTTCATTGTTCATTGAGTTCAAATCTGAAACGGACCATTTTACAGGCCATGCATTTACAAAGCTCCAAGATTTTAAAGGGACACCATTTTCGTTCAATAGATAAACAATTATAGTTTTGGTTTCGATGAGTTCGCTTAATCCTCCTCCTAAAGTCTTTTGGCACCAAGAAATTAATTCTGAATTTTTTGGAGCCAATCCTCTTTTAAGCACTAGGTTTGAAAATTTCACAGAAGTTGGAACACGATGTTTGAACGCATTATTTCCACCTTCTGAAACTTCCTCTATTCCCATTTCCATACTAATACCCGAGACTTCTTTAAATGAAGCATCTTGGGTTCCAGAAATTCCACTAAAACTTAGTTTAAAATAAAATGCTATTGGTGGATATATTTGTGCCATTATCCTTCGTTAGCTATAGTGAGACCTTCGTGAGCTAATTCAAGCAATTCTACAGCCACTTCATTGGCATCCGATTTCATATCCGTACCAGTAATTTTGGTTGGCCAGGCGTTGGATAAAGTCCAAGTCATAGTTGGATTTCCACCTTCATCCAGTAATTGAATTACTACCGTCTCTCTTTCAATAGTATTCATCTTAATAGCATCATACCATTTCCAGAAATTATTATTGTTTACAAAAATTCCTTTTTTGAGGGTTACATTTCCCGTTTTAACAATTCCCGGCATTTTAATAGTTGAGAATAGCTTGCTATCACCATGTCGATATTCTATGGGTTGTGTTTCGGTTTCGAGTCCTGAAACTTCCTGAAATGAAACCGCATTATCCTGTGAGTCTAGAATTACCTTGAAATAAAACTTAGGTAATGGCCAAATATTATCTTGAGCTTCTCCTGCCATGATATTTTGTTTTTAATTAGAATTAATTTAAGCTTTTTGCATTTGTTGTTGGAATGTGACTATTATAAATTCTGCAGGATGTGAAATAGCTACTCCAATAGATACAATCATTTTTCCATTTAGTATGTCATCATTTGTCATGGTAGTTCCTAACCCAACATTTACAAAAAATGCGTCCGTAGGTTTTGCGCCTACTAAACCTCCTTGTCTCCAAAGACCTGTTAAGAAATTACCAATCATACTTTCAATATTAACCCAAGTAGTAGCATCATTTGTAGCAAAGACATAAGCTTTTGCCGCGTCTTTTACCGATTGTTCAATATAGATAAGTGTTCTTCTTACATTGATGTATCTCCAGTCGTTGGAGTTTCCGTCAAGTGTTCTAGCTCCCCAAACTAAAACACCGCTACCTGGGAAGGAACGGATTGCGCAGATAGATTTTCCGCCAATAGGCACATTAAGGTCTTCTTGTGCATCGTGATCTATTTTAACAGCGGGTTCAATTACATTTTGTACGGCAACATTGGCAGGTGCCTTCCACACGCCATCGCTATTATCAACTGCCGTAAAAATTCCTGCCATTGCTGTGCTAGGCGCTATGAGGTTTAGCTTCTTTAAAATACTGTCCAAAACCAAAGGATAAAATTTACTTACATTTCTTAGTATTTCATCAGCTTTTTCTAGATCATCTTTTGTGGTAGATACTTTGGTTAAACTAGCAATCAGATCATCCAGCCCATTCTTTTTATTGGCGATGGGATCTGGAAATTCATTATTTAAAGCAATTTGAAGTATTTCTAAAGAAGTATTTGTCAATTGTTTTATTGAAATTTCTGAAGATTGATAAATAGTAGTGTGCAACCAAGGATAGTAAGCTGCAGCATAGCTATTTGATTTTGGCAAAATTGGATTTACATTCATTCTGAAGGCGTCGATAATTGGAGTACCCGTAATGTCAGGAGTAATATACCCTCCGGGAACATCTAGAATGGCGACTCTGCTTTGCATATCTGCTCCGCAGTGATTAATCATTTTACTCAAAATGGAATAAGCTCCAGCATACTGTGTTGCCAATGGGTCGGACAGAATTCCTGTGCTAAATTCAATAGCGTCTGGAACTAAAAGCATGGTAGGCTCGGTTTCATTTTTGAGTAGATCTATTGCTTCAGTAATGTCCGCTACGCTTGGTGTAACATCATATCCTCCAACACTCATTATATAGCAATCAGCTCCTCCATTAGCGTAGAAGAATTTCATTGCAGCGTCCATTCTAAATATGGTGCCTGCTGGTGTAACAATAAAATTTTCAGGAGGATTTCCGAATTGAAAGTCCGAATCTTGAATTCCGCCTGAAGCTATTTTTGCTAGATTGAATTGAACCGGAGGAAGTGTCTCTCCAAAAAAAGTAAAATACTGAGACAGCGAATTAATCTTAATGGCCTTATTTATTACACTTTCTCCATTAAAAGTGGTTCGACCTGTATATCCAACAAATACCGGAATAGCAGTTGGAACTGGTATCACTGAATTGCCGAAAGCATCTATTTCCTGAATGTAAACACCCGGCGTTTTATATTTTGCCATTATTTTTCAATTTTGTTAAACATAAACTATTGTTGTTGCACAGATGGCCTCAGCTCCATTTGGGGTAACATACATTTCTAAATTCTCTGCACTTGGGGTTGGTAGTTTTATGGGTTGGGTTGTCAATCCTACTGTTCCATTTGATTGGTACGAGAATGTTAATTCTGGATTTTCGGAAAATTGTTGCCTTAGTTTCTTTGGAAACTGACTGGTATAAACCTGAGCTTCTTGTCCATTTATGAGTTGTTTTAGTTCTGGATTTTTAATGTATATTTTATCGTTTGGACTATGCGTTTCTTTGTCTTTTACTTCCCCAAGCTGAATCCCAATCGATCGATTTGAGGGAATGACTATCTGATATTGCCAGTACACTTTCCTAGCTTTAAAATCAATTGTAAATGAAGGAATTTCGGATATGGTATTAAGAACCAAGTCTAAATCTAATTTTAGAATGCCAAGACAGTTCGGTTGATATTGAGTGTTGAAATCGGTTAAAGTTGTTTCTATAAGGTCATCTTCAGAAACCGTTTCACCAATTTGTAACTGAGAAGACCCTTCAAAATTTTGAAATAGAAATATCTCTGGTACGGTTAGTGAAGGAGTTTCGGTATAATTTAAAAACAGAGGATCTGTATTAATTATTTGAAAATAAAGTTCTTTTAATCCAGAGAGTTCGGTTTTAATATCAAAATGTTCGGCTTCAGTACCGCAATAAAATGAGATGACATTGTTTTTTTTCTGAAGTAATATTTTATAATTTTTTAAGGCGACAGCGGTTTTATCAAATGGCACTAATTTCAATACCTCGCAAACATCATCTTTAAAATAACCGTGTGTAATTTTAACCTCCAACCATTTGTAATAATTGATATCCATAGTTCGCATTTTATAACAAAATAAAGAAATATGTAGCCCAGAAAAATAATTTTTATCGCGGCTATTTTTCTAAAAATTGAACCTTAGGGGAAGAATCAGTATTGTGTATCAGTTCGTTGATGAATTTACAACTTTTTGCAGAAGTAACAAGTGGACACAGCTATTTTTGAAATGGGTTTTTCCATTTCAAAAATATCGTACCACTATAAAGCAAGTTGTTGAATAAAGTAGTTAGAAGTAAGTACTTAAATATTAAATGTTTAGGTTTTAATTTATAGTAGCCCCATTATCAACTCCATCCGAGCCTGCACTGAGCGTTGACGAAGTGTCTGGATTTACAAAAACTAGTTTGCCATCAACATCTTCAGTCATTAAAATCATTCCTTCACTGTCCACACCGCGCAAGGCTCTGGGTGCGAGATTTACTAAAACAGTCACTTTTTTACCTATAATCTCTTCTGCCGTAAAACTTTCGGCAATACCAGAAACAATAGTTCGTACATCAATTCCAGTATCCACCTTCAATACTAATAATTTCTTCGCTTTTGGCATTTTTTCAGCTTCAATAATGGTTCCAACTCGCATATCGAGTTTCGTAAAATCATCGAAGGTGCAAGTTTCTTTTTGAGGGGCTACGGTTTTGTTTGCTGCTTCGTTCATTTTTTTACTTGCTTGTAGTTTCTCTAATTGTGACTGAATTTGATCGTCTTCTATTTTGCTGAAAAGCAGTTCACCTTTTCCAATAGAATGACCAGAGGGAAGAAGGTTTTCTTTTTCTGAAACAGTTTTCCAGTTAAAGGAGGTCTCGACTGTGCTCGACCTGACATTCAATATGTTTTTTAGTTTTGTTGAAGTAAACGGTAAAAATGGGTCACTTAAAATGGCTAAAGCTGAGGCAATTTGCAAAGCCACATACATTACAGTCTTTGTTCTTTCCTCGTCGGTTTTAATTGTTTTCCAAGGTTCCTCATCGGCCAAATATTTGTTTCCTAAACGCGCCACATTCATCAATTCTGTTTGTGCCTCTCTAAAACGATAGCGATCAATAGAACTTGCAATTACCTCAGGATAAGCTTTTAGTTCATTAAGTGTAGCCGTATCTATTTCGGTAAAACTTGAAGCTTCAGGAACTACACCATCATAATATTTATGGGTTAAAACCACCACACGATTGATGAAGTTTCCGAAGATAGCCACCAATTCATTATTATTTCGCGCTTGGAAATCACTCCAAGTAAAATCATTATCCTTAGTTTCTGGTGCATTTGCGGTTAGCACGTATCGCAATACATCTTGCTGGTTCGGAAATTCTTCCAAATATTCGTGCAACCATACGGCCCAATTCTTACTTGTAGAAATTTTATTTCCTTCAAGATTTAAAAACTCATTCGCCGGAACATTGTTTGGAAGAATGTAGCTTCCTTCTGCTTTTAGCATACTTGGAAAAATAATACAGTGAAACACGATATTGTCTTTTCCAATGAAGTGTAACAGTTTACTTTCTTCATCTTTCCAATACGGTTCCCAATCTTTACCTTCTCTTTCTGCCCATTCTTTGGTGGCAGAAATATATCCAATGGGAGCATCAAACCAAACGTATAACACTTTTCCTTCGGCTCCTTCAACGGGAACGGGTATTCCCCAATCCAAATCGCGCGTTACTGCACGCGGCCTAAGACCATCATCAATCCAAGATTTGCACTGTCCATACACATTAGTTTTCCAATCTTTTTTATGTCCTTCAACAATCCATTCTTTTAACCAAGGTTCGTATTGATCCAGAGGTAAAAACCAGTGTTTTGTCTCTTTCAGTGTTGGAACAGCTCCAGTAATGGCACTTTTCGGATTGATTAAATCGGTAGCATTGTGAGAAGTCCCGCAGTTTTCACATTGGTCTCCATAGCTCTCTTCATTGCCACATTTAGGGCAGGTTCCAACTACAAAGCGATCTGCTAAGAATTGATTTGCCTCTGCATCGTATAGTTGTTCCGTTACTTCTTCAATAAATTTTCCATCATTGTATAATTTTGTAAAGAAGTCGGAAGCTGTCTTATGGTGTATTTTGGCGGAGGTACGAGAATAATTATCGAAGGTTATTCCGAAGTCGGAAAATGATTGTTTAATTATCGCGTGATATTTATCTACCACTTGTTGCGGTGTAATGCCTTCTTTTTTAGCTTTTAGCGTAATTGGAACTCCATGTTCATCACTTCCGCAAACAAAGGCTACATCTTTACCTTGCAATCTTTGAAAACGCGCATAAATATCGGCAGGAACATATACTCCAGCTAAGTGTCCAATATGCACAGGGCCATTTGTGTAAGGCAATGCCGCTGTAATTGTATATCTTTTAGGATCTTGAATCATAATTCAATTTGAAAGGACAAAAATAGGAATTTTATCTTCGGAAAAGTATTGTTTTTTGAGGTGCTTCCTGTACTTGTGCAGTGCAACTTTCTTCATTTTGCACTCTAATGTAAAAAGCATTCAAATTTGAGGCCTTTTAAACGCTAATGAGTCTACTTGATCAATATAGATTTACTATAAAACTCACCTCCAGTGGCAATACGATATACATATTGACCGTATGATAGTCGAGATTTAACACCTTCTCTAACATCAATTTTATGCTTTCCAAGAAATAAAACCTCATTTGCTATTGTTCCAATTTCTCGCCCCATTATATCGAAGAGTTTAATGTCCACATGACCTGTATGTGGCATGTTTATTTCGATATAGGTTCGATTGTTTTGATAGACTGGAACATGGGTAAATCGTGTTGTATTACTAAAATCTGGATTTGTCAGCACTTGACAAGTGAGACCTAATTCTAAACTCTCGTATGTTTGGTTCAGTAAAATTAGACTTACAATTGAAGGGTCTAAACAAAACCAATCTGTCAAGACTGTTGAATAAACATCTCTAAAATCTGAGGTAGGTATAAGATTATCGTGACTATCCCAGGTCGTTAAATCTGGGTGATCGCCAACAAATCCACTGCCTTCGAGTCCAGAGCCAAATAATAAGACGGGAGAAGCGGCACCGTGGTCCGTTCCATTCGAGCCATTTTCGTAGGGTCTACGGCCAAATTCTGAAATAGTCATGGTTAATACCTTGTCATCCATTTCAGTTACCCCTAAATCATCATAGAAGTGTTTGATGGACTTTGATAAATCTTCCATTAAAGTTCTATGATCATCTATTTGGTTAGCATGGGTGTCAAAGCCATCTAGTGTTACCATATAAACTTTTGTGCCTAATCCACCCTTTATCATTCGAGCAACAATTGCTAGTTGATTTGATAGTTCTGCATCTTCATAAGGAGCATCGTTGGTAGAGGACAAATACGCATCATTTAGCACTTGAGAATAAATAAAGGTGGTATTTGCTGTAGAACGCATAAACAGCAATTTATCTCCATAAACACAATCGGGAACATTTAAAACATCGTGAAGTGCGCCATTTTCTGCGACTGCTGAAAGTTGTGCAGGATTCGCAACCGAGAAAGCATAATTATTATTGTTTCCTTCAAAAACAAGATTTCCAATGCTTCCAATTTGGATTGCTGGCGGATCATCTGGGGGGTTTATTAAATAGTCTGGATACAAATCTTCAAAATATCGTCCCCACCATCCAGTAGGTTCAAAATTCACGTCCTCCGTAGACGCCCAAATTTCAGAAGATCTAAAGTGAGATAAATTTTGATCAGGATATCCAACACCATGGACTACCTTCATTTGTCCATCTCCCCACATAGACTCAAGACTATCCATAAAATTTGGAATGGCGAAATTGGCATCTAAATTAATTAGGTCATTTTGATCGTAACGAATTGTAGGTCGAAGATTAGCATAAGTTGCGTAATCGTAAATGGGAACAATGGTATTAAGTCCATCGTTCCCTCCTTTTAATCGCACAATTACTAAAATATTATCATTATTTACTTCGGAAAGTGCTACCGAAAGAGGAGATGGTTTTGTAGCCGTTATTGCCGCATGTCCGAGGGTCATACTTCCGGCTCCAGCTAAACCAAGGGCTTGAATAAATGATCTTCGATTCCAAGTGGAGTGCTCTTGATCGTGAATATATTTTTCTTCTTTTGACGAATCCTTTTTAGGAATATGATGATTTGTACTCATGGGGCGGATTATTTAAGTTGGAATTCTGGAATGGTGGCAACGTGCTTTAAAAGTAAAAACACTTGATACGGTGCTGAGGACCAATTGAGGTTCCAAAGGCCATCATCGTAATAATTTTGTGGAACATCCCATTTAAAGATAACAGTTGCTATTTCATAATCTCCAGGGCTATACAATTGTTTTGCCATCAATCTATTTATAATTACTTCTGTAATAAAATATGGATCGTTACTATCATTGGAAAGATCTTTTGCAAAATCTACTAGGGTAGCTTCCAGCCCATTATCGAAAAGATAACCCAAATAAAGCTCCAGTAGCACCCATCTTCCTGTAAGAGTTGATGCATTAATCCAAGTTTCGTCTCTCTGCCAACCAGAAACATCCAAGGGGTCATACATTTCTTGCCCCATAAGAGCCGCATAGTAAATAAATGCTTCCATTAGGGTATTGTCATAGTAGAACCCTGTTTCTTTGACAAAGTTGAATATAACATCGGTAGGACTTTTAATAACAACTCCTAGTGCTCGCTCATCAAAGAAATGCTCACTTTTCAATAGTAGTTTCAGCATTGGTACAAGTTCAAAATCATTGGCAATGAGCATATTTGCTAAAGGTTGAATGATTTCTTGCTCGATTGTCGTATCTACGGTAGGGCTAACAAAAAAACGATAGATTTTTTCGCAGATATAAAATGCAATCTCATTAGATCTTTCCTGAAAAAGAATATCGATTACATCATCATATCCCCACTCACCAGTTTGACCAAAAATTGTTTTCGTACCATTGTCAAACGTACTAATATTGAAATATATGACGGCTCCATAGTCATCCCAATGATTATAACCAGTTAACGCTCGGGCCGTTTCCAAAATATCTTCTTGTGTATATCCATTGCCTTCTCCGAGGGTAAATAATTCGAAAAGTTCGCGGGCATAATTCTCATTTGGGTTAAAATTGGTGTTTTCAAATCCATTGAGATATAGAAGCATTGCAGAATTAGTGCCCATGGCTCTTGTAAAATCTCTAAAATTTCCTAATGAATGACTTTGAATAGTATTGTAATATTGGAACATATAAGCACAATGATCATAGACCTCAGTTTCGGTCACAAAATGATTCATCCAGAAATAAGCTAGTCTTCCTCTTAAACCATCATTTATTATGTCATTTCCGGTTTGTATTCGCCACTCATTTTTATATTGATCATTTTCAGTATTGTAATCTGTAAAGTCGTTAAAAGACCAATAGCCCCAAGGCGGAGTCGTGGTTGTGGGTAAATTAAATGCAGTATCTACTAAATTATCAATGAAATCCTCTGGAGATAAGGTAAGTGCAGCATCAACCTCGGTTTGCGAAGCTCCAAATCCGAGACGTCTAAATACATGATTCACTTTTGAAGTATCCCAAAGATTTTGCGAAGTAGGAACATAAGGTTGGAGTGTAGACGTATTGCATGAGGGGTTGGAAATTAGGTCCATGGAAAATAGGTTTTTTGTTTTGAGACAATTTAAAATTACTGAATAATAGCGACTTACGTAATAATTGCCTTAATTTTAACTTAAATGTTTAGTATTTATTCTTTGGACATGTAAATTTAACAGATGGTTACACCCCCTTTTTTAATAACAGGAGACGTAGTTGGTATTGTCTCTACAGCTCGAAAGATTACCACTCATGAACTTCAGCCATTTTTGAAGTTGCTTGAAAGTTGGGGTTTGAATTTTGTATTAGGAGCGACAATAAACTCAGAGCATCATCAATTTGCAGGAGATGATACTTTGAGAGCTAAGGATTTTCAGCAGATGTTGGATAATCCCGAAATTAAAGCAATTTGGTGTGCACGTGGAGGTTATGGAACTGTTCGGATTATAGATTATTTGGACATTACAAGCTTCAGAAATAACCCAAAATGGATTATTGGTTATAGCGATGTTACGGTTTTACATTCTCAAATACATTCGTTTGAAATAGAGACTTTGCATGCCAATATGGCAATCGAGATTGATACAAAAACTGATGCAACGCGAGATTCAGTTCGAGAGGTTCTCTTTGGGAGTAAGTACGAAATAAAAATACCTTCCGAAGAAAATATTTTAAATAGGACAGGTGTTGCTCAAGGCCAATTGGTTGGAGGAAATTTATCCCTTCTATATTCTCTTATAGGAAGTCCTTCCGAAGTAAAAACCGAAGGGAAAATTTTATTTATTGAAGATCTTGACGAAATGCTCTATCATATAGATAGGATGATGCAGAATTTAAAACGGAATGGACTTTTAAAGAATATTACTGCTTTGGTCGTTGGAGGAATGAACGATATGCGGGATAATACTATTCCCTATGGAAAAACGGCACAGGAAATTGTTTTGGAGGCAGTTTCAGAATATCGTTACCCTGTTTGTTTTGATTTTCCAGCTGGGCATATTGATGATAACAGAGCCTTGATTATGGGGAGAGAGGCAACCTTAAAAGTTTCAGAAAATGAAATTCTACTTAGGTTTTAGAAGTAACTAATTAGTATGGCGTATCACAACGAACTAGGTAAAATCGGAGAGCAGTTAGCAGCAGACTATTTAGTCAGAAATGGCTACGCCGTTTTGGAGCGAAATTTTGTTTTTGACAAAGCCGAGATAGATATCATAGCACAAAAAGAGGAACAAATTATTGTAGTTGAAGTAAAAACACGAAACAGTGCTGTTTTTGGGGATCCCCAAGAATTTGTAACAAAAGGGAAAATTAAGCTACTTGTAAAAGCGGCGAATGAATACCTAATATCAAACCACTTAGAGGCTGAAGTACGTTTTGATATTATTGCAGTATTAAAAAATAAATCGATTGAAAAAGTAGAACATTTTGAAAATGCTTTTTACCATTTTTAACTGTTTTATAAGTGTTGTTGTACCCAAAAGGACGATAAATTATCCGGTGGAGCCTATATTTGAAATAAAAAGAGAATGCTTAATTCTTATCAATTAATAGATATTGTAATCGTTATAGGAATTTGTCAGGGAATTTTTCTGTCACTTACCCTACAGCGTATTTCAAACAATAACCGAAGCGCCAATATGATGTTATCTATTCTTTTGGTACTAGCAACAGTTATGCTTATTGGACGATTTGTATATTTTAGATTTCTCACCGATTTTGTTTTTCAGTGGAGTTTGTTTGTAGATTCAATAGTATTCCTCTTTGGGCCTTTTTTATTCCTATATATTAAAAGGTTATTGTTTAAAGCTGAAACGCCATATCGACTTTCTATTGTGCATTATATTCCATTTTTTTTAATGGTTGGAGTTGCCGGATTTTATATTGTTTATTATAGCCCTCAAGAATATTATCAATTATTTGTTGTAAGTAATTTGATGCTTTTGTTTAATATTCTTTCATTGCTTATGATTGCGTTTAACTTTATCTATTTGATAAAGTCATATGTTCTTCTGAAAGCCTATAGGCTAAACGAAAGAGACACTTTTTCTTTCGATCAGACCCCACTTACATATTTGCATTTTTTCCTTCTTGCTTTTACAGCTTGTTTGCTAGCTTGGCTTTTCAGTTTTGTGAATTCAGTTTTTCTCGACACCTATTTTACCTTTGTCAATTATGAAAGTGTCTGGGTAGCAATTCCTGTATTCATATATGTGATAGGATATTTTAGTTTGAAACAACCAGAACTCTTTCGGATTCCATTAGAACCAAGAGCGATTGACAAAAGGAATAGGCTAACAGAAATAGAATCACGGCTGTTAACTGAAAAATTGGATAGTCTTATGCTAAATGAAAAAGTATTTTTACAAAGTAATTTAACCTTAAAAGACGTTGCCGAAACTTTGCGCACTTCAACCAATAATATTTCGTGGTTACTTAACAATGTGTATAAAACAACATTTTACGATTTTATTAATAGTCACCGTATCAAAGAATTTATCAATAAAGTTGAGAATAATGAACATCTTCAACATACTATTCTTGCGCTCTCTATGGATGTTGGCTTTAATTCTAAATCTACTTTCAACAAAGCCTTTAAGCTCACTATGAATGAAACGCCAAGTAATTTTATAAAAAGTCTTACGGCAGCATAAAAATTTGTAGCACTGTATCCAAACGGTCGATTTCTGGGTATTCTGAATTTACTTTTGAGTAAAATTAAAATTCAGAATTGTGAAAAAGAGAATAATTTATTTTACCATTTGTTGCTTAATTGCGGTTAGCGCGCAGGCTCAAACTGTCTCAACTTTAATTGAAGAGTTTCCTGGTGATGGAGAAATGTCCTTCGATAGTAATGGAGACATATATGTAAATGATAGTGGTGAAAATGGAAACCTCGATGGAAAATCGGTTTGGAAAGTAATAAGAAGCACGGGAGATTTTTCAATGTTTATAAACGACCTACCTATTTGGGTAGTAGGAAGTGCATTCGATTTAAATGAAAACCTCTTAGTAACGGGATGGTCTGCAGGAACAATATCTAGGATTAGTCCCGACGGTAGTTCAGCTAATACAATTTCAAATGGTATTGATGGGGCAGGGAGCCTAGAAGTAGACGAATTAGGCAATATTTATGTCGTTGAATATAACTCGAGCAGAGTATTGAAATTCGACAGTAATGGAGATTTTATTGAGTCAATCGCCACAGGAGCACCAATTCAAAACCCGGCAGGACTTGCTTACGTTCAAAGTACAGGAAGCTTTTACGTGAGTAATTGGACAAATGGCGATATTGTAGAAATAGACGCCGACGGTAATATGTCAGTCTTTGCGAGTCTGGAATTCGATGGAGTTTTGAGCGTTGGCCCGATAAAGATTTTTGGAAATTATATGTATGCTACTTCCCCTCAATATCACAAGATTTATCGTGTTGATATGACAACACAGGAAGTGAGTCACTTTGCAGGAACAGGAGTTGCCTCAAATATCGATGGAGATATAAACTCGGCAACTTTTAATACCCCAACTGGTATTGGTAGTTTAGACGGTAATACAATTTATATAGCTGAAACGTTTCAAGGAACAGGAAGACTTCGCGTAATTGAAGATGTATTGGGTATCGAAAATATTGCCTCGAAGAAATTAAAACCTATCATATATCCAAACCCTACAGTAAACACACTTAGTTTGAAATTGAATGCTACTGATTTAGCCTCAATAGATGTGGCTTTTTTTGATATTATTGGGCAAAGAATAGAGATCCCTAAGCCGAAGATACAATTCGATCGCCTTGAGTTTGATACTTCGAGTTTGTCAAGAGGCGTATACTTTTTACAACTCAATAATGGTAACCCGACCTTCATAAATATACTAACCTTTATAAAAGAATAATTGTTAAATCAAAAGCTATGATAAAAATAATTCAATCAATTACCGTATCCTTATTTTTAGTAACTGTAGGCTGGTCTCAAACTGTTACCACCTTTACTAATGGAACCCCAGACGATGCAATCGTCTTAGACAATGCCGGGAATATATATTGTTCCAATTACGTTGGGGATACTGTATTTAAATTTACACCAAATGGTGACGTTAGCTCCTTTATAACGGGATTAAGTTCACCAAATGGGTTGGCATTTAACTCCAACCAAGAACTATACGTCTGTGACGGACAAGGAAATACTATATACAAATATGATATTGATGGAAACCTATTGGCTTCCTATCCTGTAACGGGACATCCTTCAGGAATCATAAAATCTTTTGAAGATGACTCCATGATTTTTACGCTTTACAATGACAATGTCATTAAAAAATTAGATACAGATGATACGATAACAGACATCTCTAACGCTCCTGAATTAAGTGGCCCGGTTGGTATAGCATATAGTGAAAACGGAACTTTATTTGTTGGAAATTATAATAACCGCATAATATATAAAGTTTTAAGCAATGGTGATTTAGAATATATTGCTCAACTCCCTACTGATGGGGGGCCATTGCCAAACCTAGGTTTTATTGCTTATGGACAAGGTAGAATTTGGGGAACAACCATGGGAAGTGATAAAATTTTCTCAGTAAATCCAAATGGGGTGGATGACTTTATGCTTTTCGCGGGAAGTATACAAGGAAGTAATGATGGAGATATTTCAAAAGCAACATTTAATACTCCTAATGGAATCTATTTTGATGAATCAAATGGCATTATGTATGTAACAGATTTTGGAACTAAGAATCTTAGGATTATAACTGGAATATTGGGGATTGAAACAAATAATTCTGATAGGCTGAATCTTAAGTTTTATCCCAACCCAGCGAAAAACTCAATTACTATTAGTGGAAGTACTTTTAATTCTAATTATACCATAAAAATTTATGATATATCTGGAAAATTACTTTCGGAACAAAAAGAAGAAACGATTGAATCCAATTTTTCGAAGACGATTGATGTATCAAGTTTATCTCCTGGAACCTATTTTTTCGAATTTTTTGATGGTACCGAATCTGTCTCAAGAAAGTTTGTAAAGCAAGACTAAACTTTATTTTATATTTGAATACATGATTAGAGGTTATAACGAAGAAGATCAGAATAGTGTATTGGATGTTTGGTATAAGGCATCAACATTGGCACATCCATTTTTGGAAGAGGCCTTTGTTGAAAAGGTGAGAACAGACATGAGAGAATTGTATTTGCCAAACTCTAAAACATGGGTGTATGTTGAAAACAATATTGTTTTAGGCTTTATTTCGATGATTGAAAATGAAATAGGGGGCTTGTTTGTATTACCTGACCACCATTCGAAGGGAATCGGGACCAAATTGGTGAATTATATGCAAAAATATCATTCCGAATTGGAAGTTGAGGTTTTTGAAGCAAACCTCATAGGCAGCGCTTTCTATGATAAATATGGCTTTAAATTTCTTGAGGAATTAAAACATGAAGAGACTGGAAATCGGATATTAAGACTAACTTTTAAATTTCAAAATTAGTCATTGGGCGCAATGATTTTTTCCAACGCTTCAAAGTCTTCCGGTTTTGCTACAATCTTCTTATACTGGTCTAACACAAAATAGGTGGGTGTAGCATTTACATTGTAGTCATCACCAATTTTATTCTCCCACTTTCCAAGCCCGAGAACATTTATAAATTCCGGAAAGTCATAAACCTTATTTTCCCAATCATAGGGAGAGTCTTCTAGTCCAACTGCGATTACCTTTGTTTTTCCAGGTTCAAAACCTTTTACTAGTTCCTGTAATTTTGGCACTTCTTTTAAACAATGCGAACACTGGCTGCTCCAAAAGACAATAACATATTTTTCTGCGACATCAATTTTATATAAAGAACCTTTAGTTGTTTTTGCTTTTTCATTTTCTTCCCAAGAAAAATCAGGAGCTTTTGCACCTATCGATAAGCTTTGATATAATACTAGGTATTCTACTAGTGTAAGGTCCATTGCACGAGTACTAACAGGGATCAAATACTTCTCGGCAATATAATTTGCAGCCGAAACCTCATTGATGTCTACAAGTTTTTGCCATAAATAATGCAGTAGAACTTTTTGGTATTCAATAGTACAATTCTCTAATTGCCGATAAACTGCGTCAATATTTTTGTTATACCCTTCTGAATCATTTTCACTCTTCTCTACAAACCCAGTGATGTAGTTAAATGAATAATCAATCAAAAAATTCGACGCTTGAAGTATTGGGTTGTTGAAATCTACCATATCAAAATAAGTAGATTTTGTATTCGAGATATAGGTTTGAAGGTCTTCCCCTTTCTTCGGAAAATAGGCGCTGTTTGCTACAATAAAATTATATGCTAGTGTGCCTTTTGCTTCTGTTTCAAATCTTTCTTGAAGTTCATTCAATGTTAAAAATAAACCTCTAACTTCTTCATATCCATTTTTGTATTTTTCACCAATTTCACTCCTAATAGCATACATCTCTGCTTCATAAGCCGCTAATAATTGATTTTCGTTGGAAGTATTAAAAACGATTCCTACGGTCTCGCTAAAAGTAAATTCAATATTCTCTTCGCCACTATAAATTATGTCAAAGCTGTTATCTTCAGGAGGAAGATTATACATTATTCGATACATACCTTTTGTAGCTGATGAATCTAAATTAATGGTAAAACTACCTTCTTCATCGAGTCTGGCATCGGCGGTATAAAAAGGTGAAGTTGGTTCGAGCCTGTATAGGATGGCCCATTTATATTCTTCAGCAGGAGAAAAAGTTCCTTTAATGGTGTGTTGTGCAATTGCTAGAATAGGGAACAGAAAAATAATAATAAAAAACTTCTTTTTCATAAGGTATAATTAAACAAGTTCAATTTACTAAGACTCCGAAACAAGAACTAGTCCATAAAATACGCTAAGGCCTTTAATGCTTTGTCTACAGAAGTAATATTGTTAAAAGTAATGATTAATCGCAATCCATTTCTGGTTTGCTTTTCTTTCATTTTTACACTGTTTGGGTTTGACTGAACATAATTGAGGACCTTAGTAAAAGCTGTGCTTTGATAGAAAGAACTTTGTTGATCTGAAACAAAATAACCTACTAATTTGTTCTGTTTCATTATAACTCTTTCTAGCCCCATCGCAATAGCGATGCGCTTAATACGAACGCTATTTAGCAAATCGTTTACTGGCTTCGGAATTTTCCCAAAACGATCGACCAATTCAGTTTCAAACTTTCTAAGTTGTTCTTCATTCTTAAAGTCGCCCAGTTTATTGTATAAATTGAGTCTTTCCGTAATGTTGTTCACATAATCATCTGGAAAGAGCAATTCGAAATCGGTATCAATAACCGTTTCTTTTACAATATCCTTTTTCTTTTCTGCGCCATCAAAGAGATCTTTAAACTCTTTTTCTTTCAATTCATCAATGGCCTCTGCTAGAATTTTTTGATAGGTTTCAAACCCTATTTCGTTGATAAATCCACTCTGTTCTCCGCCCAATAAATCTCCAGCGCCACGTATTTCGAGATCTTTCATGGCAATATTAATTCCGCTGCCCAATTCGCTAAATTGTTCTAAAGCGGTTATTCGCTTTCTAGCGTCGTCTGTCATCGCAGAATAGGGTGGTGTAATAAAATAACAGAAGGCTTTTTTATTACTTCGTCCCACACGGCCTCTCATTTGATGAAGGTCCGAAAGACCAAAATTATTTGCATTATTTATAAAAATTGTATTCGCATTCGAAACGTCCAGCCCACTTTCAATGATAGTAGTTGAAACCAAAACATCAAATTCATTGTTCATAAAGGCGAGCATCAACTGTTCCAACTTTTTTCCGTCCATCTGCCCATGACCTATACCTATTTTAGCATCTGGCACTAATCGCTGAATCATCCCAGCCACTTCCTTAATATTTTCAATTCTATTGTGGACAAAAAACACCTGTCCACCACGTGAAATCTCATAGCGAATAGCATCTCGAATGGTTTCTTCAGAAAAACGAATTACATTGGTTTCTATTGGATATCTATTCGGCGGAGGTGTGGTAATTACCGATAGATCCCTTGCTGCCATTAAACTAAACTGAAGCGTACGTGGAATAGGAGTAGCCGTTAATGTAAGTGTATCGACATTCTCCTTTATGGTCTTAAGTTTATCTTTAACAGCAACGCCAAATTTCTGTTCTTCATCAATAATAAGTAAACCAAGGTCCTTAAATTCAACCGATTTGTTTACCAATTGATGCGTTCCAATTACAATGTCGAGTTTGCCGTCTTTTAAGCCTTCAAGCACACTTCTGCGTTCTTTTGTACTTCGGAAGCGATTGAGGTAATCCACATTCACCGGCATTTCTGAAAGTCTTTCGGAAAAAGTTTTAAAATGCTGAAAAGCTAAAATGGTAGTGGGAACCAAAACGGCAACTTGTTTTCCATTGTCTACGGCTTTAAAGGCAGCGCGAATTGCGACTTCTGTCTTTCCGAAGCCTACATCACCACACACCAGACGATCCATTGGACGATCGCTCTCCATGTCCCTTTTTACATCGGCAGTTGAGGTGATTTGATCTGCGGTGTCTTCATAAATGAACGAAGATTCTAGTTCTAATTGTAAATAGGAATCTGGATCATAAGAAAACCCTTTTTGAAGCCTTCTCTTTGCATATAACTCAATAAGATCATATGCAATGAGTTTTACTCGGGTCTTGGTTTTTTGTTTTAAGTTTTTCCAAGCCGCGCTTCCTAGTTTGTAGATTTTAGGAGGAGTTCCGTCCTTTCCATTGTATTTGGAAATCTTGTGGAGCGAATGAATGCTGAGATACAAAATATCGCGTTCTCCATAAATTAATTTAATCGCCTCCTGTTTTTTTCCTTCGACATCAATTTTTTGTAATCCGCCAAATTTACCAATTCCGTGGTCTATATGCGTTACATAGTCGCCAACTTCAAGATTGGTTAGTTCCTTGAGGGTAATTGCTTGTTTTTTGGCATACCCATTCTTAAGTTGAAACTTATGATAGCGCTCAAATATTTGATGATCAGTATAACAAACGTTTCTATTTTCAACGTCAATGAATCCTTGATAAAGCGGAAAAACTACGGTTTTGTATTGCGCAACTTTTTGCTCAGCGTCCTCGAAAATATCGTGGAATCGTTTAGCCTGTTGCTCACTGCTACAAAAAATATAATTTTTATAACCATCTGAATCATTGTTGTTTAGGTTTTCAATTAATAAGTTAAATTGCTTATTAAATGAAGGTTGTGGCTGTGTTTTAAACTGAATGGAATCTACTTCAGATTTATTAGATATTGTAACCGTTGAGAAGCTTGAAAGTTGTTCCTGAAGCAATTTTGATGTACAGAATAATTCTGAAGGCTCACTCATTTTTACCTCGCCTTTCGTCTCATTGAAAGCCTCGGTTGCCTTCTTAAAAAGTTTATCTAGACTACTGCTTAATAACTCCTTATTTTTAAGAAAAATAACCGTTTTCGCCGCGATATATTTTAAAAAGCTCTCCCGGTTCTCTTCCATCATTTTATTCTCCACATTGGGAATAATCGAGATCTTCTTTAATTGCTCTAAAGATAGTTGAGTCTCTACATCGAAGGTACGGATGCTGTCCACGTCATCTCCAAAAAACTCAACCCGATAAGGCTCGTCATTGCTGAAAGAAAACACATCCAATATTCCTCCTCTTACCGAAAACTCTCCTGGTTCGGTAACAAAGTCGGTACGCTTGAAACGATATTCGAATAAAATTTCATTGACAAAATCGATGGATAAAGTATCGTTTACAGAAATTTTTAAGGTGTTGCGTTCAAGTTCCCTGCGAGTTACTACTTTTTCAAATAAAGCTTCGGGATAGGTGACAATTAATGCTGGTTTTTTACGAGAGTTTATTCGGTTTAAAACCTCAGAGCGCAACAATACATTTGCATTATCTGTTTCTTCAATCTGATAGGGTCTTCGGTAACTTCCGGGGTAGAACAGCACATTTTGATCACCGAGTAAATTTTCTAAATCATTGAGATGATAAGCAGCTTCTTCTTTATCGTTAAAAATTAGAAGATAGGGAAGCTGTGTAGTCTTAAAAGTATCTGCAATAACCAAGGATACAGAGGATCCAACTAATCCTGAGACGGCTATATTTTTTTCGGAATTGGCAATAGCATCCCCTAGTTTTCGTGTGGACGAAGACTTTACAAAAAGCGAAGTAACTAAAGCTTTGCTCATAAAGGCGCAAAGATAGTATAGTCAGTTTTTATAAAAAACAAGAAAGTAGTTTTTCTAAATCACCTTTAGAATTGTACACATTTGGGGCTACGCGGATGGCATTTCCGCGAAATGATACAACTATTTTTTCATGTGAAAGCCTTGATTTAATCGTATCCATCGAGGAGGTTTCTGGGAGGTAAATCCCAAAAAGGTGCTGGGCTCTATGTTTTGAATCCTCAACAAAATAGCCTCTTTGATGAAGAATTGGAAAGATATCCTCCGTGATGTTTTGACAGTAGTTTTGAATATTGTCAGGCTTCCAGTTTAGTAATTGTCTAATCGCTTCTGAAAGCATGGGTGTTAATATAAAATTACTCGATTCGCCCATATCGAAACGTCCAGCTTTTGGTTTAAAGTTTTCGTTGTAGTTCACCAAATTTGCAAAGTTTTCACTGCCTTCATGATTCATCCAATTATTTTCAATAGGCATACCGTGATGAAATTTTTCCCCAAAATAAGCCATGCCCAATCCGTAAGATCCCATAAGCCATTTGTAACCCGCACATATCAGGGCGTCTGGTTGAATTTCAGAAACAGAAAATGGAAGCGCACCAATACTTTGTGTGCCGTCTATAATTAAATAGGCGTTTACATCATTAGTGCGTCTTCGCACTTTTTTTAAATCGAATAGAGTGCCGTCGGTCCAGTGAACATTGGGAATAGAAACCATTTTAGTCTTGGAGGAGATTGCTTCCAGCAATTTCTCATTCCATTTTAGTCCTCGTTCGGGTCCAATAGGAGGTGCTACAATAGTTTTAATAACAACCCCCTTTTCTTTTTCTAGCTGCTTCCAAGTATAAAAATTGCTAGGAAATTGCTCTTGAAGCAGTATTATTTCATCTCCCTTTTCGAACGAAATATTTTTAGCAACACAAGCCATTCCGTAGGAAACAGACGAAATTATTGCGATACTCTCGGAATCCGGTGCGTCAATAAGCGCTGCGAATCGCGCTTTTAAAATCTTTTTATCGGTAAAAAAGTGGGCCCCTTCAATGAGGTATGGGTTGTTCTTTTTCTTAAGGTTTTCAATTCCTACTTTCTCCACAGATTTTAGTTGCGCAGACATTGTGGCACAATTGAGATAGGTGAATTCTTTAGAAAGGCTAAAAAGGTGTTTTTGATTTTCTAACATGCTTTAAAGTTAGGATTTTGGCATTAATATTTCTAGAAGACGGAAAAGTTTGATATCAACTTTTTTTTCCGAAGCAAATACAAGGAAAATGTGAATTACAAATTTTATATTTGCAGTATAATATTGAACTATGTCATTTACAGATTTATTTGAGAGCGGAGAACATAAAAGAAACTTAGGGCACTTTGCTTCTATTGTTAGTATTGCTGCCGTTGATGGTGCACTTAATACTGATGAAGAAAAAATGTTGAAACGTTTTGCCAGAAAATTGGATATAGACGAATCTGAATATACCGAGGTTTTAAAGAATCCCACTAAATATCCAATCAATCCTCCAAATTCTGCAGATAAGCGTTTGGAAAGAATGCACGATTTGTTTGAAATGATTTTTGCAGATCATGAAATTGATGAAGACGAGCGTCACTTAGTTGAAAAATACGCGATTGGATTAGGATATACAGAACAATTGGCGACAAAACTTATTAAGCGTTCAATCGATATTTATAATGGTGGATTGGATTTGGAAGATTACAGATATCTTCTAAATAAAAAATAGGTCTAAAATAAAATTCCTGTTATTTAATGCCAATATGAATAATGTGGCGATTGCTTGGGTTAAGCATTCTTCATGAATTCCTCTGCTTTTTCTACCATTAGTTTACTCCCACAAATAAAAGGAACACGTTGGTGAAGTTCGGTTGGTTGAATGTCTAATATTCTTGTGAAACCATTGCTCGCTTTTCCCCCTGCCTGTTCTGCAATGTAGGCCATTGGATTACATTCGTATAACAAACGCAATTTTCCGTCTGGATTTTTAGACGTATTTGGATAGATATAAATCCCCCCTTTAATCATATTTCTATGAAAATCTGAAACTAAAGAACCAATGTATCTTGAGGTATATGGACGATCACCCTCTTCTTCTTGGCAGTACTTAATATAATTTTTCACTCCTTGAGGAAAGTGAACATAATTTCCTTCATTAACTGAATAAATTGTTCCAGTTTCAGGAAATTTCATATTTGGATGTGATAAATAATAGGTTCCAATTGCAGGATTTAATGTGAAACCATTTACACCGTGACCTGTACTATAGACAATCATTGTTGACGTACCATAAACAATATAACCAGCCGCTACCTGCTGATTTCCAGGCTGAAGAAAATCATCTATAGTCACAGGGGTTCCCGCTGGAGTTATTCTTCTATAAATTGAAAATATGGTTCCAACCGAAACATTTACATCAATGTTTGAAGAACCGTCTAAAGGATCAATTAAAACAACATATTTATTATCGTTTTTCTCATTTCGTCCTTTAATAGTAATAAAATCGTCTTCCTCTTCACTTGCTATTCCGCAAACTATTTCACGATTGGTTAAGGTCTTTATAAAGGCTTCGTTAGCATAAACATCAAGTTTCTGTTGATCTTCGCCCTGCACATTTGTATCGCCCGCAGCTCCCAAAATATCAACCAGCCCAGCTTTATTTACTTCGTGATTTACAACTTTCGCTGCTAAACGTATAGAATTTATTAATCGAGAAAGCTCCCCCGATGAATACTGAAACTCCCCTTGATTTTCAATAATAAATTCGCCAAGGGTTTGATTTTGTTTTGCCATTTTGCTGGGTTGTCGTGAATTTCTTGCAAATATCGGGATTTTTAAGAAAATGAACCGATATTTGTGTAGCAAACTACCATCATGGATATTAAGATTAGAAAAGCAAACAAGGAGGATATGCATCAGGTATTGAAGCTAATTACAGAGCTTGCGGTATTTGAAAAGGAACCAGATGCTGTTCTAGTTACCGTTGAAGAGTTGCAGCATGCTGGATTTTCTGAAAACCCACAATTTACTTGCTTTGTGGCCGAGATGGCTTCGGAAATTGTTGGAATGGCACTTATCTACTTTCGATTTTCTACTTGGGTGGGAAAAACGGTACATCTTGAAGACCTTGTGGTAAAAGAAAAAATGAGGGGAAAAGGAGTTGGAAAAGCATTGTATACAGAAGTAATGACCTATGCCTTAGCGCAGGGTGTGAAACGTGTAAATTGGGTTGTTTTGGGATGGAATGAAGGTGCTATTCGTTTTTATGAACGGACAGGAGCCAATGTCATGAACGAGTGGTGGCAGGTTGAAATGGATTATAATGGAATTAAAAATTATCTTGAGAATTCATGAGTAAAGTCTTCAAATTTGGAGGGGCCTCTGTAAAAGATGCTGAGGGAGTCAAAAACCTAGCTTCGGTACTTCAATCGACAAAAGAAAAAGACCTTATCGTAGTGGTTTCTGCGATGGGAAAAATGACCAATAGTTTTGAAGGAATCGTTAGTGATTATTTTTCGAATCCTGAATCCTTAATGGCATCGGTGAGTGAAGTATACAATTATCATTTCAAAATTATTTCAGAATTATTTCCGTCAAGTACCCATCCTATTTTTCATAGGATTAATTCACTCTTTAAGGAATTAAATCATTTTTTAAAGACGACGAAGTCAAAAAATCATCCTTTTGTTTATGATCAGGTTGTATGCTATGGGGAGCTTTCTTCCACTTCAATTGTTTCGGCATATCTTTCCGAAGTAAACATAAAAAACACCTTACTCGATGTGCGTACTTGTATTAAAACTAATGCGAGTTATCGAGATGCGATTGTCGACTGGGAAGCAACTCAACAGAACATAGAACGGTTTGTGAACCAGAAGGGAATTACAATTACACAAGGATTTTTGGGTTCTGAAGACACTAATAATTTCACAACCACTTTAGGACGGGAAGGGAGTGATTATACTGCGGCTATTTTTGGCTATTGTTTAAATTCACAAAGTGTTACTATTTGGAAGGATGTTCCTGGAGTCCTTAATGCGGATCCGCGCTACTTCGCAAAAACACAATTATTAAAGCATATTTCGTACCGCGAAGCAATAGAATTGGCTTTTTATGGCGCCACTGTAATACACCCTAAAACGTTACAACCTTTACAAAGAAAGGAGATACCATTGTTTGTAAAATCGTTTGTAAATCCGCTAGATACAGGAACCTGCGTAGGCAAAGGCGTTACCTTAGACCCTCAGACCTCTTGTTTTATTCTGAAGCGAAATCAGGTGCTTATCTCCCTTTCTTCTTTGGATTTTTCTTTTATGATTGAGAATAATATAAGTGAAGTGTTCAAGCTTTTACATGACTATAAAATGAGGGTGGAAATAATCCAGAATTCGGCCATTAGTTTTTCAGTTTGCGTAGATAATAAATTCAATAATTTGGAACCGTTGCTCGCAAAACTCAGAGAGCGATTTAATGTGAAGTGGAATGAAGGGGTAACGCTATATACGATTCGACATTCCAAACCGATGGAAATTAAGGCCTTAATAAATGGCAGAGAAGTGTTAATTAAGCAAGAAAGTAGAGATACCGTGCAGCTAGTTATTAAGGAATAGTTGAATTGGTTTCGCTATATTTGTTTTTCGTACTAACTGTAAAAGTTCATGGGATTAGTTACTGCAAAAGAGGTCGCCAAAGCCATTAAACTCGATAAATTTGGCTTTATTGGGACTTCCATGGGTTGGGCTTTAATGAAGGTGCTTAATATTTCTACACTTAATAAGATTTACGATCGGAACAAGCATTTGAGCGAGCTTGAATTTATTAATGCTTTGTTGGATGAATTTGAGGTTAACTTCGAAATTCCCGAAGAAGATCTAAGACGAATTCCTAAAAAAGGACCTTTTATAACAATTTCCAATCATCCGTTAGGTGGAATAGACGGAATTTTGCTTCTGAAAGTATTGCTCGAGCAGCGTCCAGATTTCAAAATTATTGCAAATTTCTTGTTGCATCGCATAGAGCCATTAAAGCCTTTTGTGATGCCAGTAAATCCTTTCGAAGATCACAAGGATGCAAAGTCTAGTGTACACGGTATAAAGGCTGCGTTGACACATTTAAAAGAAGAACATCCACTTGGTATTTTCCCGGCAGGAGAAGTTTCAACCTACCGTGATGGCAAATTGGTGGTAGATCGTCCCTGGGAAGAGAGTGCGATGAAAATAATTAAAAAAGCAAATGTGCCCGTGGTTCCTATTTATTTCCATGCAAAAAACAGTAAGTTATTTTATCGATTGGCAAAAATGAATGACACTTTTAGGACCGCCAAATTACCTTCAGAGTTATTGAATCAAAAGGATCGTATGATTAAGGTTCGGATTGGAAACCCAATTTCGGTACAAGATCAAAATGAGCACGAGTCCTTACCTTCTTTCACCGAATTTCTTCGGAAGAAAACCTATATGCTTTCCAATGCTTTCGAAAAGAAGAAACTACTCGAAGGAATTCCGAAGAATTTAAAAATTCCGAAGGCACCTAAAAAAATTGCTGGTGCTATTCCATTGGCTGCAATAGAGGCAGAAATTGAAATCCTTCGGGATAAAGATCTACGCTTGCTAAAAAGTAAAAACTACGAAGTATTTTTGGCTCCTGCTCAAAGTATTCCCAATATTTTACAAGAAATTGGACGTTTGCGTGAGATTACGTTTCGTGAAGTAGGAGAAGGAACAAATAATGCAACAGATCTCGATAAGTTCGATTCGTATTATCATCATATGTTTCTTTGGGATAACGATGCTCAAAAAATGGCAGGTGCTTATAGAATGGGCCTAGGGTCAGAGATTTTTCCACGATTTGGTATCGACGGATTTTATTTACAGGATTTGTTTCGTTTCGAACCAGAATTGTATCCAATGATGAGCAAATCTATAGAAATGGGACGCGCTTTTATTATTAAGGAATACCAACAACGGCCTATGCCGTTGTTTTTACTATGGAAAGGAATCGTACACACCACATTGCGCTTCCCAGAACATAAGTTTTTAATTGGCGGCGTAAGTATTAGCAATAAGTTTTCTGAATTCTCTAAATCGTTGATGATTGAGTTTATGAAATCCAATTATTACGATCCGTATGTGGCACAGTATATCAATCCTAAAAAGGAATATAAGGTAAAACTGAAGGATGCTGATAAAGATTTTATTTTTGATAAAAGTGAAGCCGATTTAAATAAGTTCGACAAGATAATTGATGAGGTAGAACCCGGAAGCTTGCGTTTGCCAGTATTAATTAAAAAATATATTAAGCAAAATGCCAAAGTGATTGCCTTCAATGTAGACCCTCTTTTTAATAATGCTGTAGATGGCTTGATGTATATTCGTATTGCAGATCTACCCGAAAGTACAGTAAAACCAGTAATGGAGGAGTTTCAAACCGAGCTGGAGCAAAAATATATGAACCGAGGAGAGGAAGAATAAACGTCTTTATTTCAAAGGTCGCTTCTTGATCATACCGCCTTTGGCATCTTTAATACTATGCATTACTAAAAAGGCATTTTTATCAATTTTGTCTATTTCCGTCTGAAGTTTTACAAGTTCCAAACGAGTTATTAGTGTATAGATAATGTCTGTTTCTTGAAGGCGTTCTCCCCGTTTTCCGAAACCTCTTTTTCCATTGTAGATTGTGCAACCACGCCCCATATTTTCAATAATTGCAATTCTTATATCTTCGCTGAAATCTGAAATAATTGTTACCCCAACATATTCTTCAATACCTGAAACCACAAAGTCAACGGTCTTTGAAGCCGCCAAATAGGTAAGCATCGCATAAAGTGCTGTCTCCATATTAAAGATGATGGAGACTACACCAAAGATGACAACATTGAATAACAGAATGACATCACCAATTGTTAAGGCTGTTTTTCTGCTAATGAAAATAGCAAGTACCTCGGTGCCATCTATAACCGAACCACCTCTAATAGCCAATCCAATACCTGCACCTAAAAAGAAACCACCAAAGACGGCAATTAAGAGTTTGTCATCGGTAATTGTAGGGAGTTCTATAAAATGGACCGATATCGCCAGAAAGGTAATAGCAAATAAACTACGTAACGCAAATTGCTTTCCTATCGCAGAATACCCTAAAACAATAAATGGGAGGTTTACTGCAATCAGAAAAATAGAGAGAGAAAGCCCCGTTATTTCGGTAAGAATTAATGAAATTCCTGTTGCCCCGCCATCAATAAAGGCATTGGGCAGTAAGAAACCCTTCAAGCCGATACTAGCGCAAATAACTCCTAAAATAATTAAAGTTCCTTCCTTCAGTAAATGTGAAATCTCAACCTTCGCCGCACTTATTTCCCTTTCATACTCTGTTTTTGGGACTTCACCACCTAGATTTTTAAAACGCATTTGCGTTAGACTATCAACAACATATCTAAAAAAAGATTTCATTTAAATGGTTTTACTTTAATACGAAGCTACTAAAAAAGGACTCAGTAATAGGAACTAAAGGAAACATTTGAGTATTATTCTTTCAAGAGCTTTTTTAATCCAACTCCCGTGGTTGTTTTTACTTCAACAAAAAGTAAACCAATAGGTAAAGATGAAATATCCACTTGTTCTGTATTTTTATTTTTTTGCAGTAGTTTTTTCCCCAATAAATCATAGATAGTTACACGCTCAACGGGATCAAGGCTTGTTATAAACAAGAGGTCTTTGGCTGGGTTGGGATAGACCTTAAGTCCTTTTATATCAAAGTCTGGGGTTCCTAGAATAGTAAGATTCTCGTACCAGTATAGGTCATTTCGTCCTCCCTGATTATCAAATCGAGAAGTGCTTATTAAATCTAAATCCCCATCTCCATCTATATCCACAGGTTGGATGTTGTTTCCCGTAGTTCCCCCTTTTGGTGGCTCTACAAAATTGGTAGAAAAAGTAGCATCCCCATTATTAAGTAGATAGACTTTTCCATGCCTAAAACCAGAATCGAAAGTGATATCTTGGTCACCATCATTATCTATATCGGCAGCATAAATACTTGGTAAGCTAGAGCCGTCACTAGAGCTAAAAAGGATTTGGGTTACACCAAATGTACCTAAGCCGTCTATATTCTCTCTCCATAAAACACTTCCTTCTTTTTCGCTGATGTTATCTAAATCTCCATCACCATCTAAGTCTGCCATTTGCGGATAGTTTTCATACAATCCAGAAGTTTCAATAACATGCTGCTGGCTAAAATCACCCAGGCCATCTACGTTTTCAAACCAAGATAGTAGCGTACTACCTACAGAGTTGGTAAGAATGTCTATATCTCCATCTCCATCAATATCCCCCAAAATTTGCTTGCGTGCTTGAGATAGGGTGGTACTAATAGGAATTAAAGGGCCAAAAGAACCATTGGCAAGCTGTTCTATCCAATAAAAACCACTGCCATTAGAGACTCCTAATACCAAATCTAAGTCCCCATCCCCATCCAGATCTCCTGGGGCAATACCACCTGCACGATTTAAGCCAGCGGCAAGCGTCTGGAAGGGAGCAAAGCTACCATCCCCAAGATTGCGGTAATAGGCAACAAAGTCTTGGTCAAAATAGCTAATTATTAGATCATCCTTCCCATCTTCATCTAAGTCTGTAAAAGCTTGGCTAACAGCCTGCCCCATTCCTGTATCTATAGTAATTGGAGGAGAAAAAGTGCCTAGCCCATCTAGGTTTTCATACCAAGCAACTAACTGCGAGGTTGTAGTATATAAATCCTGATCTCCATCTTGATCAAAATCTCCAGAATTGATTTCTTGAACACCTCCAACATCTGAGGCTGCAAGATGATCAATATTAAATAACTGGGCAGTAGCGGTTGTAACAAGAGATAATAGGGTTAATAAAATATAAAACTTCATAGTATAAATGCCTTTTTCTTCCGTGATTAAGCCTGATTTTCTATTATAATAAACTATTTAGATGTTGTTCAAACTAGAATAATAGCTAGTTTGAAATACTTAAAGGGGAGATAATGCAAGCTCCAAGCTACAAAAAAAGAGGGTCACTCCCTATTCATTTTTGGAGTTATTAATAACGTTATGACAGAGAAAGCCTTTCAAGTAGCTACAGTTTTATAACATCATTGGTTTGAGCAACTTTAAAACCATTGTTAATTATGGTCTTATAGGCATCACTTTCTAGGTTTAATGCAGGATTGGTATGATTGAAATGAATAAAATGAATTTTTTGTTTTTCTGAAAGGGGTAAACTTTCGAAAAGTTTCATGCTTTCAATAATAAAGGGATGCGGAATTTCCGAAATATCTCGGTTGCCTAATTCTACACCATCATAAAAAGTAGCATCTAAAAAAGCATAATCTACCTTCTTTATGGCATCAATAATTGAAACTTCCCACTTTTCCCATTTATCGATGTCTGGAATAAAGAGTGCCGATTTATTTGGGCCTATAATTTTATATCCAACTGTTTCTGAAAATTCATCCCGATGTGGCACCAAAAAGGGAATCACAGTAAGGTTAGGAGTAAGTAAAATTTCTTTTTGATTTTCCATTGCCTGAAGGGCAATATTTTCTGTTGTTACTAATTGACTCCATGGACCATTTTCTTCTAAAAAGGTTTTCATCTTAGGCATCGTGTAAACAGGAACTTTTGATGTGTTGGTGGCTTCTTTGCCCAAATACATTAGACCAGTATAATGACCAATATGTGCGTGAGTTAGAAAGATTCCATCTGGAATTTCCTTTTCTGAACCTGAAAATTGCTTGAGAAATTTTAATTGCGTTGTGATATCTGGAGTCGCTTCAAAAAGAAATGATTTATTGTTTTGAGAATCGATAACACCTAATGAAACTACTTTCCGAAGCGGATCAGGATTTTTAAATAATGGTTCACAGCATTCTTTTTTACAGGCAATGTGAGGTGATCCCGCGTCTTGAACCGTTCCAAGAACAATCAAAGATGTTTCAGAAATAAGGGTGGAATTTACAGAGACCTCAACATTAGTCGATCGTTTTTGATTACAACCAATAAGGAAAATAAACGATAAAATTAGCAATGGTAGTTTCATAAGGCTAGATTTTATTATTACTTTGAAAGTGTTGAATTTTCATCTTCATTTTTTTTCTCATCCTTGTATTTTTTGTGCAATTGGTACAAACGAACCCCTAATCTCGCGAAGAGAATTACTGCAATTACGGTAACAATATCAAATGTGCTCATTGATTTACTAGCTAAGAATTTCTAAAATGATGGAGGGTCAGTTATTTAGGTTCAATAATTAAAAAAATGGCTGTACTATCGCCAATATTTAAAACCTCATGCCATTCAATATGTTCATTGTAGAAGTCGGAGCCAGTTGGCACCTTAACTTCTCGAATGCCTGCGGTGTCTTTAATTCTGAATGTACTACCTGACAGTGTATAACCAAAGTGCGCGTTATGATAATGACGTTCATGTCCTACTCCTGGAGGGAATGTACATTTTAAAACTCGAAGAGCGTCATTTTCTTCAATAACTTCACAAACGGATTGCTCTTTCCAGCCGGCTTCCAGAGGATCGGAGAGCTTATTTTTACTATTACAACTAAACAACAATACACTGAAAATAATTATTAGAACACGGATATTATTCATAATTAAATTTTGTTAGCCGCTTCTATTCCTTTTAGTGCTAGCAATCTTTTAGGCGCTGCTTCAAGTCCTATCTTATAATGCTCAATAGCTTCTTCCTTTCTATTTTGTGTGAGTAACCAATCGGCAAATAACTCATGAGTAGGTTTTTGGATAGCAGGCGGGCCGTAACTATAACTTATGCTTTCTTCGAGCGCAATAGACTCTAGAAAATATTCTTCGGTCAAAACGGGGTTTTTGTTCAAATCGGAAGCAAGCGCCTTCAATTGTAATTGTCTAATTTTCGCCTCTGTAATATCTGTCTCATTGGCCTGATCCCTGGTCACACCTGAGCAAAGCTTCGCATTGCTGTTCGATACAATGAAATTGGCTCTCTTTGAATCATTTTCTATTTTTGAAATGATGCTGTCAAGACCTATTTTGTTTCCCGTTTTATAGTCTTTCATGCCTTCTAAAAAATGATATTGGGAACGTACAGAAACGTTGAGATCGGTAATATCTATTTCAATATCTGCAATTTCATCTGTCCAGTTATTTGTTCCAACGAGATAGGTTCCCTTTAAAAAGACTGCATGAACTCTTGCTCTTTTAGAGGGATTTTCTTCGGAATATTGACGCATATTTAAAACCATTTTTTTTGCTTCTTCCGAATTTCCTTTTTGCAAATGACCATATTCTAGCCAATGATACGCATGATATCCTCTGGCATCATTGTCCAGATTTTTTCGTTTCATTCTATTCACACTTGCCTGGTATGAATTTATATTGGAAGCAATTACTTCATCCCACATTCCCATTGCGACATAAATATGCGAGGGCATATGAAGCGCATGACTTGCATCTGGCGCTACTATTGAATAGGCATTTGCGGCTTCTAAACCAAGAGATGCATGCTCTGGGTCATCATACGAATGTATAAGATAATGTAGGGCGCCAGGGTGCTTCGGGTTTTCTTGAAGAATGCCTTCGGCAATTTTTGCTCCTTTACCATAAATCACAACATCTCTGCCTTCGGGAACTGAGCCTAACAATGACAAAGCATAGAATGCCGCAATTTCATGATTTGCTGGATATTTGCGACTTAGTCCTTCCATAAAATTGGCATAGGCAATATCTCTTTCGAGCTTTTCTGTTTTTGGCTGATATAGAACCTGAACAGCCTCAATGAAATCTTTTTCCAGTTGGGTTACTTGTTCATCGAGTTCAATATCATCTAGGTGCTTCAAAGCAGAAAGGGCATCTTCATAGTCTTGTTCCCCCCATAAGCTATGGTTGTAGGACATCGCTTCACCCCAATACGCCATTGCCATTTTTGGATCTTCGTCCTGTGCTAGTTTAAAAGCTTCGCGCGCGTCTTCATATTCAAAGGAGTGTAGCAGTAACAATCCTTTTTCAAAGTGGGGAATTGCTTTTTCTTTTCCACTTACATCAATGCTTACAACACCGAGGTCTTCCAAATTCTGTTTTTTCTTTTTACAAGAAAACACAACAAGAAGAGCCAGCAATACTACAGAATATTTCATAATATATAATTTAATCACTTGTTTGAATATCAAGTAATAATTTCTTTGAAAAGATAGCGATTTAAAGGTTATTCTTTACAAATTGAGCACAATACCTCTCAATTTCTTCTCTTGTTTTTATAAATGCTTCGGAAATATCTTCTTGAGAACCCACTACTTTTGAAGGGTCGCTAAAATTATGGTGCAGTCGAAGTGCATTTTTGGAAGGAATAAAGGGACAGTTTTCATTTGCATGGTCGCATACCGTAATGATAAAGTCGAAATCTATTTGCGCATATTCATCCACGTGATTTGAGGTGTGATGCGAAATGTCTATGCCGTCGTCTGCCATCGTTTTTACAGCACCAGGATTTAGCCCGTGAGTTTCTATTCCAGCACTATAAATAGTTGCTTTTCCTTCTGAAAATTTTTCAAGATATCCTTGTACCATCTGACTTCGGCAGCTGTTTCCTGTGCAAAGCACTAATACATTTTTCATATAGTTTATTTTTTTACTGCGTCTTTCCATTAGTACATTATCATGCCATTTACCGTTTCTTTGCGCTATTTTTTCACGAAATCCGAGTACTCTAAAACCACAATCTTCATGAAGTTTGATACTCGCTTTATTTTCAGAAAAAATCCCAGCCTGTAAAGTATAAAAGCCTTCTTTTTCACTTTTTGAAACAAGGTGATTCAAGAGTGTTTTTCCAATTCCTTTTCCTTGATAATTTGCATCCACATAGATTGTATCCTCGGCAACACCTTTATAGACTTCTCTTTTAGAAACTGCACTTAATGCACACCAGGCAACTACTTTATTGTCTAGCAAAACTACAAACCGACAGACGTTGAGAAACTTAGTATTCCAATCTTCCCAATTGGGAACAGAAGTCTCGAAAGTCGCAAGACCTGTTTTTTGGCCTTCAGAATATATTCTGGAGACATCGGCATAGTGTATTTGATCTAACGCAACGATTTGCATATTAACAACAACCTCCTCCTGGGGTACAACAAGCTTCGGCTACGTCTTCGTTTTGTGTTTCCGGAACACCACAAGTTTCCTTCGCTTTGCAGTCGGTTTTATTTACAGCTAATTTAAAAATTAAGTTATTGTCGCGTATTTCATAATCGTTAACAAATAGTTGTGCGGTATGAAATAGTGAATTACCATATTCGAATTTAACTTCGGAAGAGAGGTCGAACGCCTTCATGGTTCCAACTTTTTTAAGAATAGCAAGCGCCTTATAGGTAGTCATAAATTCGGTTTTTTCTATTTCTGAAGGACTTTCCCAAAGCTGAATAACGGTTTCGTTCCAAGCATCCGTTTGTGCGCCACAATCGACAGAATCAATAGCGATATGTTTTACTTCAGTAATGTGATAGTTTGCACCAACTAGTTGATTGGGAGCGTATTCAAAAAGTAAAGATTTGTCTTTTTGTGATTCTAGGACTTCAAATAGTTCTTGTGTTCTCATAATAGTTGTGTTTTAGGTTAACAACATTTTTTTTCGGTGGTTTCAAAAAACTCTTGAAATAAATCTTTCAACTTTGTTAATTGAACTTTATTAATAGTGTAGTACTGACTTTTCCCAGCATAGTTACTCTTAAGCAATCCTGCTTTTTTAATGACTTGTAAATGCTGTGAGGTTGTAGGTTGTGAAAGCCTAATTTTTTCGGAAATATCTTTACATAAGCAGCCTTCGCAGTCTCCAATATAGTTTAGTATTGAAATTCTGGCAGGATGAGAGAGCACCTTAGCTAGGTCTGCTAGCTGGTTGACGCTCGTTGAATGTATATGTCTTTTTGAAACACCCATGTTTTTTATAATTGTTATATAGCAATATTACGATATTATAATTAATAAAAAAAGCCTTTGTTGTTTTTTTCAAAGGCTCAACTTTTTAGAACCAACCTTTTTTACCCACTTGGTAGGTTTGGTAGAACTCTTCGTCGCTTTTAGTAAGGTAAATAATTCCTTCAATAAGACCAATAATGCCCCCCAAACCACAGGTTACAACAGTAATTACAATTTGGATAATTCCTTCTTGTGTATATCCAAGAATGAATTTGTGAATTCCAAGAGAACCTATTACAATTGCCAAGATTCCAGCAATTAGTTTTTTATTCTCGCCATTATTTGTTGCTTCATTCCAGCTTTCTTTCATATCGTTGAAGGTCTCTTTTGCTTCTTCTTTAAATTCACCAGCAGCTTCTTTTGCTTCTCCCGCAAACTCTGAAGCTTTTTCACTAGCCGAATTCATTGCGTCCTTGGCTTTGTCTTTTAAATCGTCACCAAGATTTTCTTTATTTTCGTCGCTCATTGTATTTAACTTTTAGTTGGATGTTTTTTCAATTCTAAAGCTACAAAAAATATCAGAATGCGCTATCAATTGGTTCCCATAATTCGATTTTATTTCCTTCAGGATCAAGAATCCAACCAAATTTTCCGTAGTCATATTCTTCCATTTCGCCAACAACTGTGACACCTTCTTCTTTTAATACCTTTAGCAACTCAACTAGGTTTTCTACACGAAAATTCATCATGAACTGTTTTTCACTTGGCTTAAAATATTGAGTGTCATCTTTAAATGGGCTCCATTGTGTAGAGCACTTCTTACCCTGTTCGTCTTTCCACCAAAAGGTCCAACCGTATGCATCTGTGGGTATTCCCAATCGTTCCTTATACCATTTTTTTATGTTATCTGGATCTCTGGTTTTAAAGAAAAAACCACCCAAACCTGTTACTCTTTGTTTCATAGGGTCTATTTTTTAATGTTAGCTTCGTAAGTCGAGATCCAATCGTCTACAGAAATTTTTTTACAAAGCTCAGCAATTAGCTCGTAAGGAATGTCGTCTATTTTTTTAAAGCGAACACAGCTTTTTCCCATATCCAATTTGTATTTACAGTGTTTTGGATATTCAGAAACGAACCATTCCATTAGGGTTTTGTCTGCATATAATCCCATATGGTAAAGCGCAACGAAATTCTTTTGTGAAGCAATATTTGCAAATGGTAGGGGCAATTTGGTGTCACAATGATACCCATCTGGATAAATTGAGTGTGGCACATAAAACCCAATCATTTTATAATTGATACCTTCTTCAAAACCTTTTGGGAGGTTCTCTTTTAAAGTTTTTCTTAATTTCTCTACTGGTCCTTTTCTTTCTTCTGGAATTAGATCGATGTATTGATCTACAGTTTTAGCTTCGTATTGCATGATTTAGTTATTTGCGTTGTAATAGTAGGGCAGAAAGAACAGAAACAATTATTCCAATCATAAAGACAGTGAGAGCCATTAGCAGAAAACTCATCGTGGGGCTACTAAACAGCTCTTTTTCTTCTTCCATTTTGATCAAGGCGGCCTCAAGTTCAATTCCAGAGAGCGACTCTTTAAGTTCTGCAACATGATGAGTGTAATACTCCGTCGTGAAATCTGGATTTAACTGAAGATAGATTATATCTACAATTCCAAAGGCTATTGAAGCGAACAAACTAATTAATAAGCCAATTAAAACAGCTTTTCCAAAGGAAACCTTTCCCTCATTTTCCTGATCCCTAAAATGTTTTATCCCAAAAAAGACAAAAGATAGGGAAACAATAATTGATGCATATCCTACAACTTCTTGACCAGAATATCCTAAGCCAAGCCCTTTTCCAACAAACCAACCTATTAAGAAAAGAGCACTGATTGCGATTGCCGAATAAATTCCGTATTTAAATACTGTGTTTTTCATAAGTACTAAAGTTACTAATTTTGAACAAAACTAGAACAAGGGCTCGACAATCTCCTCATACTAAAGTACCAAAACGGCTAGAACTTTGGTATGAAAACAACTTATGCAATGATTCTCATCTCCTTTGCTTTTTGAATTGCCTGCGTTCTGCGTTTCGCGTTAAGTTTCACATAAAGATTGGAAATATGTGTTTTTATGGTGCTTTCAGAAACAAAAAGACGTTCGGCTATTTCTTTATTGGAAAAGCCATTGGATACTTCTAGCAAGATTTCATATTCCCGTTTGCTTATTCCTAATTCCTTAACTTTATTAGAATCTATTTCTTCCTTGAGCATCAATTTTTCTTTTTTCTGAAGGCTTTTTTTATGAAGTAGAATTCCTATGACCAAAAAAATGAGTGCAATCCCCACAATAGCAAATTCAATTTTTAAACTACCTGAACGAATTGAATATTTGCTCAATTGAAAAAGTATCAACAATGCAAAAATCAAAGTGCTAAATATGAAAATAGTCTTTTTCATAGCTATCTTCTGGAAATTGAATTTGAAAACTGAAGAATTTTATCGACCACAACTTGAGCCAATTTTTTTTTACTTTCAATCGTCCATCCCGCTATATGTGGGCTTAAAATTACATTGTCAAATTTTAATAATTCTTCTAAAGCTTCAGGAAGTTTTTCTGAAGAGAATAGAGATTCGAAAGAGAGCTTTTCATATTCAAGAACATCAAGCCCTGCGCCTAATATTTTACCGCTTTTTAATGCCGAAACTAAATCGGCTGTGACAACACTTTTACCTCGTGCTGTATTCAGAAACCAGAAAGGTTTACTAAATCCATTTATAAAATCGGTGTTAACCAATTTATCAGTAAGCGGTGTCCATGGCGTATGTAAACTAACCACATCAGCCATTTCTTGTATTGTTTTAATTGATACTTGAGTTGCATTTTTGTTGCCAACATCTTCTTTAATATCATAACAAAGCACGCTACAATTAAATCCTTTTAGTTTTTTAGCGAAGGCTTTACCCATATTTCCATAGCCAATAAGTCCAATAATTTTACCGTCTATCTCTACACCCCGATTTGCTTCTCTGTGCCAAAGTCCTTTTTTAACCTCACAATCCGCCTTATTGAGGTTATTAAATAAAGACAATAACATCCCCAGAGCGTGTTCTCCAACGGCATTTTTATTTCCTTCGGGAGCAGATATTAGATGAATGCTTCTTTCTTCGGCACATGGGATATCAATACTTTCAATCCCGGCACCAACTCTTGCAATAAACTTTAAATTGGTCGCAGCGTCTATGAATTGAGCATCAATTTTAAATCGACTTCTAATTACAATACCATCATAACTGCCCATAATTTGTTCAACATCTTCTTTAGGAGAAGTATAGTCTTCGTGATTAACAAAGCCAGCAGCAGTTAACTCTTCTATTAACAAATTGTGGTTGTTGTCGAGGTGAAGAATTTTCACAGTTTATATTTTTGGATAATGAGTTTGGGTTCTCTCGCTTGTGGTATCGCCAGTATGTGCTGTAGTCAACTTCTCAAATAGCAGTACATGTACTTCTTCTCCGTTTTGAGTTTTTGGACAATGTTCAACCCCTTTAGGGACTACAATAATTTCACCTTCGTTTATTATTTCCATTTTGTTTCTGAAATGCATTTCGAGTGTACCTTTTTGAACATAGAATAGCTCGTCTTCTGCCTCGTGTTTATGCCAAATAAAATCCCCTTGAATTTTAGCAAGAAGTACTTGCATATCATCGACAATGGCAATTTGATGTGGATGCCAGTGTTTACTGAAACTTGATAGTTTTTCTTGAATATTTATGGTTTCCAAAGACGCTTGTTTTAGACAAACAAGGTACTAATTTCTTCGGTTATTTTTGTGAGGCGGTGCGTTTTTCCATCAAGCAGGCACCAAATGGTTTTGGCATCGACTATGGTTTTTTTATCACGAAGTCTAATTATTTTATAATGACGTTCACTTTTAACTCCATAGGTGCTATCTACCCAAGTACGCAGTTCCAATTCTTCACCCTCAAAGGCAGAGGAACGATACTTTATATTGTGTTCTATAACATACCAGACGTATTTTTGTCTTAGGGTTTCGGTGGACTTTGATATCCAATGAGCTTCAGCTGCTTCAAGACACCATTCTAAGTATGTAATATTATTAACATGACCTCGAATATCAATTGCCGAAGCCGGAACAATAATGCGTTTAGAAATTATTTCAGATTTCAAAATCCTAAAATTACTTTTGAAAGGTAAAAGAAAAGAAATATTCCGAAGATATCATTACTCGTAGTTATGAACGGTCCAGTAGCAATTGCAGGGTCGATGCCTCTTCGGTCCAAAATAATTGGTACAAACGTCCCAATTAACGCAGCAACAATTATTACCGAGAGCATAGAAATTGCGATGGTCACACTCACCAATAAATCTTGTCCTACTATAAAACCAAAAAGCATTACTAGGCCTCCAAGTGCCGATCCATTAATTAATGCAAGACCAACTTCTTTGAGTAATCGATTCACAAGGCTTCCCTTCACATTATCATTGGCTAAACCTTGAACAATAATTGCACTTGATTGGACACCAACATTTCCCGCCATTGCGGCGATAAGAGGCGTAAAGAAAAACAGAATTGGGTAACTTTCAATAGCTTCTTCAAAACCCTGCATAATATAAACACTTCCTAATCCACCAAAAAGGCCCAAAACTAGCCAAGGTAAGCGCGCACGAGTTAGCTCCCAAACGCTATCATCTGCCTCAACGTCTTTCGAAATACCAGCTGCTAGTTGATAATCTTTCTCGGCTTCTTCTTTAATGAAATCAACAATGTCATCAATAGTTATTCGACCTAGTAAGATTTGTTCATCGTTAACTACAGGAACTGCTTCTAAATCGTATTTCTGCATGAGTTTTGCAACATCTTCTGCATCATCATGTACATTTACCCAATCTACCTTCGGAATATAGATTTCTTGAATTTTGGTTTTGGCATCTGCAGTTAAAAGGTCTTTTAAAGAGAGGCGGCCTAATAAAACGTTCTCTTTATCAACTACATAGATGGAGTGAACTCTTGTTACATTTTCAGCCTGTCGACGCATTTCTCTCACGCATCCCGCAACTGTCCAGGTATCCTTAACCTTTACAAGTTCTTTAGCCATTAAACCACCAGCGCTGTTCTCATCATAAGATAATAATTCTACAATGTCGGCTGCGTGTTCTTCATCTTCAATTTTCTCGATTACTTCCTGTTGGATTTCATCATCCAATTCGGCGATTACATCTGCTGCATCATCAGTATTCATTTCCTCTAGCTCATCAGCAATTTCCTGTGGTGAAAGACGGTCAAGGATTCTTTCTCGTACATCATCATCAAGCTCCATAAGTGCTTCAGAAGTAAGATCAGATTCTAGTAATTTTATAAGGAAAGTTGCGTTGTCACTACTAAGTTCTTCAAGTAGTTCGGCAATATCGGCAAAGTGAATATCATGTAATTGTTCGCGTAGAGAATTACCATCATTTTGTTCAATGAGGTTTTCAATACGGGCTATAAAGTCATTCGAGAGTTGAAATTGCATCTTCCTCCAATTTTAGTGTGAGATCGATAAATTGTGCCACCGAAAGTTGCTCCGGACGCTGGCCAAAGATAGTATCTTCTTTTAGTTTATCGGAAAGATTGAAAGATTTTAAGCTATTGCGTAATGTTTTACGTCTTTGTTGGAAAGCCGTTTTCACCACTTTAAACAACATATTTTCAGTACACGGAAGCGAATAATCCTTTTTTCTTGTTAGTCTTAGAACGCCGCTGTCTACTTTGGGGGGAGGGTCGAATACCGTGGGAGGCACCGTAAACAAATACTCTGCTTCGTAATAAGCTTGTGTTAGTACCGAAAGAATTCCGTAGGTTTTGTTTCCTTCCTTAGCACAAATTCTTTTTGCTACTTCTTTTTGAAACATACCCGAGAATTCTGGTACCTGTTCCTTGTTTTCAATTGTTTTAAATACAATTTGTGTTGAAATATTGTAGGGGAAGTTTCCAGTAATTGCGAATGGTTGATCTCCAAATACATCACTTAAATCGTATCTTAAAAAATCCCCTTCGAGAAGTTCTAAATTTTTATTGAGAAAATGCGTTTCTAAATAAGAGATGGATTCGGTGTCTAAATCCATTGCGATCAAATCAATATCCTTTTCTACCAAGTATTTGGTTAGCACACCCATTCCTGGGCCAATTTCCAAGACATTGCGATACCCTTCTAAGGTTAATGTATTGCTAATTTTTTGAGCAATACCTTCATCTTTGAGAAAATGCTGTCCTAAATATTTTTTTGCCCGTACGCTCATCCTTACTTAAAATTTACACTATACTCGTCTATTATTTCGAGTTCTGTTCTAAAGGCGAGCGATTTATCTGAAAACTTTTTAAGGCCTTCACTTTGCAGTTTATCCGCATCGAATTTGTAATAGTTATTTAATTCTTCTCTAGATTTTGCTCTGTACTGAATGGCATAAGTAATACCTCCCTTTTCTTCCTCTACAAGGACTTTGGTGAGTTTGGCTTCAGTAAACCTTCCTGTGGCCAATACCTCGGGGATATGGTTCTTAATCCAAGTTAACCATTCTTCGTGAATGCTTTCGTCAACATTTACGGTTACGTTGTATATAATCATTGTGTGTTTCTGATGTTATTACTGATCAATTGCATCTCCTCTTAAGAGCCTAAACCTTTTTCTAGCATCTACATAGTAGATACTATTGGCAAATTCAAAAATAATTTGCTCATAAAATTGTTTTGCTTTTTCAGGTTGGCCTAATTTGTTTTCATATAAATTCCCCAAACGATAAAATGCATCATCTGCTAGAATATCTTCTTTGTAAAATTCGATTAACTTCAAATAGTTAATCTCGGCTTTGGCATACTGCTCCGTTTTTTCATATAATTCACCTTGTTTTAATAAGGCTTCATCTTCTATTTTTTCACCTTTATGGTTTGTAATTATATCCTCTAATGCAAGAATTGCCTTCTCTGTTTTATTCTGAAAAGACATCAAATCGGCTTTTGCATATTTTCGTAATGCGGTTTGGGTTGAATCTTCGAGAGAATTATCCCGAATCATTAAACTAAGCTCCATGGCATCGTTCGCGATAAGTTGTGAAGCGGATTTCCGAAGCACATCCAATTGTACCTGCGCCCACTCAAAATCTCCTTTAAAATAACTTGTTTGTGCAACTTTAAAACGAGCTTCTTGAGCCAAAACATCGCTTTGTACTTTTTTCTGGATTTGAGAATAATAAATTAGGGCTTGATTAAATTTCTCATCAATCACCAAAATATCTGCCAACTCCATTTTTACTCTCGCTTCTTGATAAGAGGTAAGGTTTTCTTTTGAAAGGGTTTTTAGGTTAGAAATGGCATCTTCTTTTTTGTTCATTAGAAAAGCCAAAAAATGATTGTAGTCTATTTGCAGCAAATACGTACTTCTTCCCAGTCCATAAATCTCGAATAGATCCTCGAATTGTTTTTGAACCGTTTCATATTCTTTTTCAGGTGTTGTCTTTAGTTTAATTTTCAGTAAATATTGGTGTCCCCTTAATTTTAATTCTGGATTTGGAGAATTTTCGATAAGAAAGTTTACAATTGGGACAGCGTTTTCATAATCTTCTTCAGCAATGGCAATAATGACCAAATTGTTAATACCCCGCATATCCTCATCCGTTCGCTTATAAATTGCTTTTTCTTGCGTAAAGGCCTTTTTAAATTCTTTTTGCTGAATAAACAACCAACTTAATAGTTCATTGTATAAGATGTTCTGCTCTTTTTGTAGTTTTTCGAGTAGAATTTTTCTCAAAATTACATTTGCTTCATTCGAAGGGTCTTCAGTAATATAAAGGCTAAAATTCTGCTGGGCAACCCCTCTTCCAGAAGGATTCTTTTCAGTTAAATCTACATACTTCAAAAACATGTCCTCTAGCCTCCCTAATTCCCCATATAAACGAGCAAGTTGTATATTTAGATTAAGTGCTGGATTAAGCTCCATGGCAGTTTCATAGGCCATTACAGCATAGTCCAGTAAACCATATTCCTGAAACGTTTTTCCAATACTATACACATAATTGGGGCGCTCTTTAACGGCTTCAATGGCTAGATCGTAATTTTGAGTGGCTTCTATTTCTCTATCCTGAAGTGCATAATTATATCCAATGTCAACATAAAGCTTCGGAATAACACTACCAGAAGTAAGTCGCTTTTTTAATAATTGATTTGCTTCTTCAAAGTTTTCTAGCTGTTGATTTGCCTCTACAAGTGATATTAGATAATCCAGTCTACCAGGGTTATCGCTAACCAATTTACTGTAGATGGCAATAGCCTTTGCATATTTTCCTTGATCAAAATAGTTTTTTGCTAAAAGATCGCTTTGTGCAATTACAGAAGAGCCAATAAACAGTAATAGTAAGAAAGCTAGACTACGCATTAGGTAAAGATAGGGTTTTGAGTTGCTAATTATCTATCAAAAATAAAACCAAGCTATAATTCTCTAATAACGAATTGCACTTAGTTAATTATATCGAACCCACAATAAGGGACTAAAACTTCAGGAATTTTAATTCCTTCGGGGGTTTGGTAGTTCTCTAAAATACCGGCTAATACACGCGGCAAAGCCAATGAACTTCCGTTAAGAGTATGTACAAGTCTGTTTTTACCTTCGCTATCTTTAAAGCGAAGTTTTAATCTATTGGATTGAAAAGTTTCAAAGTTTGAAACAGATGAAATTTCCAGCCAACGGTCCTGTGCTGTTGAAAATACCTCAAAATCATATGTTAGTGCAGCCGCAAACCCTAAATCTCCACCGCAGAGGTTAAGGATTCTATACGGTAATTTTAGTTCTCTTAAAATTCCTTGAATGTGCGATACCATTCCTTCAAAAGCGTTATAGCTGTTGTCTGGATGTTCTACACGTACAATTTCAACTTTGTCGAATTGATGCAGTCTATTTAGGCCACGTACATGGGCACCATAACTTCCTGCTTCTCTTCGGAAGCAAGGGGTGTAGCCCGTACAAGTAATGGGTAAATCTTTTTCATTAACCAAGTCACCTCTAAACATATTTGTAATAGGGACTTCGGCCGTTGGAATTAAATAAAGATCATCTGCGGTTGAATGATACATTTGCCCTTCTTTATCTGGCAATTGTCCAGTGCCAAAGCCCGAAGCTTCATTTACCAAATGTGGTACTTGAAATTCGGTATATCCAGCGGCAGTATTTTTATCTAAGAAATACGCAATTAAAGCACGTTGTAATCGCGCGCCTTTTCCTTTATAGACTGGGAATCCAGCTCCGGTAATTTTTACGCCTAATTCGAAATCAATAATATCGTACTTTTTGGCCAATTCCCAATGTGGTAAAGAGTCTTCAGATAATTTTGGAATAGCCCCTTCACGAAATGTTTCTTCATTATCATTCTCATCTGTTCCTGAGGGAACCAGCTCATTTGGAACATTAGGAATGGTGTATAGGAGTTGTTGAAGTTTTTCTGAAGCCTCGTTAAGAGCGTCATTCAATACTTTTGAAGCTTCTTTTAATTGCCCAGTTTTTTCTTTTAAAATGTTCGCCTTTTGTGTTTCGCCATTCTTAAAAAGAATTCCAATTTCTTTTGAAAAAACGTTCGACTGCGCTAGTGTTTCATCTAGTTTTGCTTGAGTTCCTCTTCGCTCTTCGTCTGCTGCTAATACTTGGTCAAAAACTTCTGTAACATTCAGACCTCTTTTTGAAAGTGCTTCAATGAATTGGTCTTTGTGCTCTCTAATTTCGTTTACCTGTAACATGCTCCTTATACATTTTTAAGGCAGCAAAGTTAAACAATATCTGTTAGTTTATTACAAAAATGACAACCGTTAAAAGCACTGAGAATTATTCATCCAGCAATCGACGGCGCAAGAAAATCCAGCTGTGCCATCACTAGCAAGAACGCATTCCATCAAGGCCATTAAATTTAAATTATCTAAACAATTTTTGAGAGCGCCTTGTGTTGCTGCGGTGCCATCTGAAGCACCCCAACATGTTTTAGAACCACTAATATAATCTCCTACAGACATCTCCACGACTCCTGTGGTTGCTATTTTTGTTGATCCCACATATAGATCGCCGAGCGCACCGTCAGCATTTGCCACCATGAACCATGAAATACTAGGGATGGTATCCGATTTGTGTTTTACAATGCCTTTTGCAGTAAAAAGTTTTTCTTTGGAATCAAAACTAACTTTACCTGGAAAATTGACTTGTAGATAAGCTAGTCCTCCAAAATGATCTGTAATTTCATTTTGATAAGGAGGCGTCGAATCTTTACATTGAGTAAATAAAAACAAGGCTAAAAATGGCACAAATAAGAAGAAACGAATATTTTTTTTTGAAATTTTCATGGAGTTAGTTTTCTTAAAGATAATATAAACCAACTGATAATCAAATGGTTTGATGTTTTAGTGTCACCTATAAGTTCTATTCCAGGCTTTTTTGTTTCACCTTTCATTTATTTCGAAGTCCCTGTTCTCCTGAATGTACTTAATCTGTAATGACAACTTTTTTATAACTCTCAGGAGAAGGTAAAATCCAGTCATGATGCTTAAAGTGATGCCATTCTTCTACTGCAAGGTCTATGTTAGGATCTATAAATTGATGAAACTCTCCTCCATTAATTCTTAGGCGAATATCTGCGAACACTTGTACGTCATGTCCTTCTTCCGCCTCAGAAATCTTTATACGTTGGGCTAGTTGCCAAATTAAATCTGGTTTTGTTTTAAACGAGTTACGTTGCTTACTGGTTAGTAATTTATTAAGATCGAAGCGTCTGCGGATATTTGTTTCTTTATCTACAGTCCAAATAGCACCAGTTGCTTGTTTAGACCGAAGCATCATGCGCCAGCTAAGGCGATGACCTTCTTCTGTCCATAGCACATCATCTTGAAAAAACCAATGCCGTAAAGGCAACCCTAATTGAATAACAAAGTAAATAGAAAAAATGCCAATCCAGAGATTTTTGAGTTTCGGAAGGATGATTTCCCCCTTAGCGTACAATGTTTTTTTCTTGAGAAATCGCTTCTGAAGTGTTTTCGACGAAAAGAAAAATAAGGCAAATGCAATGGACATATACGGAAAGATTCCAATTTGGAATACTACCGAGTTAAACAAATGAAAGATTATTGAAATAATAAAGGCAATCATTCTAGTGCGCTTCCATAATAATAACGGCACAATTAATAAATCAAAGAAGATTCCAACGTAGGCCAAGATATAGTGAATCCATTTTAGCTGTAAAAAATCGCCAATAAGCCAATAGCTTTTTTTACCATTCATGAACATTGCAATCGCTGTAGTGTCTAACCAATCTGGATACCACTTTGCCACCGCAGCATAAGTATAAACTAACCCTACTTGAAGAATTAGCACCAAAAGGCACCAGCGCGGCATTGAAAATGATTTTTTGTTTGAATTGTACTTTGCATCTAGGGAGAAGTATCTATTGGCGGGTAAAAAAGCCATAATCCAACAGAGTAACATCATTAAGTAATAATGATTGTTATACGACGTCTTTTGCATTAAATATACAGCTGTCCAAAGAATGGCATAAGCAATCATGCTAAATCTGTATTTGTAACCCAGCATTACCATAACTCCAAACACGCCCATTAATGCAAAATAGAAATACATTCCATTGCCAGGAAGGGGTTGTAAAAATTCAAAACCAATAAAATTGAAGGTAAAATCTGGAGCTACTAAAGTTCTACGCACCCACCCAGTTGCAATAGCGCCAAAGGCTTCGAGTGAGATTAAGAAACCAAACACTGCACGAAATAAAACGAGTCCGGCGTTGTCTATATGCTTGAACAGAAACTTATTCATGATTTTTTAGAAATGCCCGCGCAAAATTTTCGTCATTCTCAATGGCATTCTTTAAGTCTTCTAGCGAATCGAAAGTGACCTCATCTCTAATGTGAGTAATAAAATATAACCTCAGATTTTGGCCGTAAAGATCGCCACTAAAGTCAAGAAAAAAAGTTTCAATAGTTTTTTGAGTGCCGCCAACCGTCGGGTTTGTGCCAATACTTGTGCAGCCAAAAAAGGGCATGTCATTTATTAGCGTCTTCACTATGTAAACGCCATTCTTAGGAATTAATTTGTACTTCTCTTCAATTTTGAGATTTGCAGTTGGGTATTGAATGGTACGACCGATGGCTTTTCCTTTTTCTACACTACCCGAAAGCATAAAAGGATAGCCTAAATAATTGCTAGCGGTTTCTATATCCCCGTGAGATAGAGCCTTTCGTATTTTTGTGGAACTCACAGCTACATCATCCAGTTCTTGAGCGCTTATTTCTTCAACTTCAAAACCGTAAGTCTTTCCAAATTCTCTTAGATCTTCAATATCTGCATTTCGATTGCGACCAAAGCGATGATCATATCCAATTACAATTTTTTTGATGTGTAAGCGGTTTACCAAAATGTCGCGAACAAACTCAAGAGCGGTAAGCCTTGAAAATGCCTTGGTAAAAGAATGAACAATAAGATGGTCCAAGCCAGTTTGCTCTAGAAGCTCTTTTCGCTCATCAATGGTGTTGATTAATTTTATTCCCGAATCTTTTTGAAGTACCATTCTGGGGTGTGGAAAAAAGGTGAGTAATACCGAATCTAAATTTTCTTTTTTGGCGGTTGCAATTAGCCGTTTTAAAATTGCTTTATGTCCTACATGAACACCGTCGAAAGTACCTATTGTGACCACAGAAGGACGTTCGTTTTTATAATTTGCGACTGAAGAGTATTCGTTCACGTTATTTTCCGTTATAGGTGTTCATGGTAATGTTAATGCCGGCAAGACCAAAAGATTCTATTATTTTTTTCCCAACTTCCAATCGTTCTGTCAATACTTTTTCTTCTTCAGTTGTCCAATCACCCAGTACATAGTCTACTTGTCTTCCTTTTGAAAAAGCATCACTTATTCCGAAGCGAAATCGGTTGTATTTAGTTGTTTGCAAAATATTTTGAATGTCTTTTAGACCATTGTGCCCACCATCACTTCCTTTAATTTTAACGCGAATACTTCCGAAAGGTAAATTTAGATCATCGGTGATGACTAATAGATTTTCAAGAGGAATCTTTTCTTTTTCCAACCAATACGAAACTGCCTTTCCACTAAGGTTCATATAAGTGCTAGGTTTTAGCAGAATAAAAGTTCTCCCTTTTACTTTATGTGTGGTGATATCTCCAAGCTTGGCTGTTTCCCAAATAAGGGATTCTTGTTCGGCAAGATAGTCTAGCATTTTAAACCCAATATTATGGCGGGTATTATGATATTTAGGGCCAATATTGCCCAATCCAGCTATGAGAAATTTTTTCATAGGATCTCCTTCGGTGCTATTAGTTTGTTTTTTTGATGAAAACAGGTTTCTGAAAAATGAAATGCACATACATTTTATTAAACTTCAGTAAAAATAAAAAAAGCATCCCGAACTAACGGAATGCTTTCAATTTATCTTGAATTAAGATGTTTTATTCTGCAGCTGCAGTTTCTTCTGCATCGGCACCTTCTGCAGTAGCAGTTTCTCCTTCTTCTCCTTCTTCTCCTTCTTCAGCCTCATCTACTTCATCTTCAACAGCAGTACGAGAAGTTCTAACTTGACAAATTACTGTGTTGTCTGAATGAAGAATACTAAATTTTTCATCTTGAACAGCGGTAACATACATTTTAGCACCAATTTTCATCTCAGTAATATCTGCTTCGATAAAATCTGGAAGATTCGCAGGAATCGCTTTTACTCTAAGTTTACGACTTACAATACGCAATGTTCCTCCATTTTTAACTCCACGAGAATTACCAACAACACGTACAGGAATTTCCATCATAACTTCTTTATCGTCGAAGATTTGGTAGAAGTCCATATGTAAAATACGGTCGGTTACTGGGTGAAATTGAATATCTTGAAGAATAGCATTTACTTGAGTGCCATCTTCTAAGGCAATTACAACTGTATGCACGTCTGGAGTGTATACTAAGTTTTTAAATGCCAATTCTGGTGCTGAAAAGTGAACAGGCTTATCTCCTCCGTATACTACGCAAGGAACCATTCCAGCATTACGTAAGGCTTTGGTTGCTACCTTGCCCACGCTTTCTCTTTGAGATCCGTTGATTGTAATTGATTTCATTACTTTAATTTAGTTTAAATTTTTGTTTTCCTTATTTAAGGGCTGCAAATGTACTGTTTTTTCTGAAAGACAGAAAATAAAAAAGGAGAAAACGAATCAAACAAATCTGTCTGTAATTTTCTCCTTTTTTAAATTGAAAATTTACCCAAGACTACATCAAGAATTTAGAACTGATAGATTTATTGCCATGCACGCTTAACATCACGTCTGCGAACAGATCTGCACAGGTTAACACGCGTATTTTTGGACTTTGTTGTCGTAACGGAATAGAGTCCGTAACAATCAATTCTTCAAGTTTAGATTTTGCCAATTTCTCATAGGCATTTCCCGAAAGAATGGGGTGGGTGCAAATTGCTCGCACACTTAATGCGCCACGTTCCATCATTAGATCGGCTGCTTTTGTGAGTGTACCTGCTGTATCGACCATATCGTCAACTAATACCACATTTTTGCCATTCACATCTCCTATTAATTCCATGTGTGAAATGATGTTCGCTTTTTCCCGCTGTTTGTAACATATCACTACGTCACTATTTAATGCCTTAGAATAGGCATAGGCTCTTTTTGAGCCTCCCATATCTGGAGAAGCGATGGTGAGATTGTCTAAGTTTAGACTTCTTAAATAGGGTAGAAATATGGTGGAAGCGAATAAATGATCCACTGGTTTCTCAAAGAAGCCTTGAATTTGATCCGCGTGTAAATCCATAGTAATAATTCGTGTGGCACCTGCTGTCTCCAACATTTTAGCTACTAATTTTGCCGCGATTGGCACACGAGGTTTGTCTTTACGATCTTGACGCGCCCAACCAAAATAAGGCAATACAGCAGTGATATGGCGGGCAGAAGAACGCTTGGCAGCATCCAACATTAGCAACATTTCCATCAAGTGGTCACTATTTGGATGTGTTGATCCAATAATAAAAACTCTACTTCCACGAACCGATTCTTCAAACGACGGCTGAAATTCTCCGTCACTATAGGTTGAGGTAATTACATTACCCAGAGAAATGCCAAAAGCGTTGGCAATGTTTTGGGCTAATTCTTGACTCTGTTTACAAGCAAATATTTTTGGTGCTGGTGTTGATGATGACATTAATCGCTGTTTTAGTTGGATGCTACAAATGTAAATTAATCGCAAGCGATTCTAAAAAAATGATATCAGGAATTACTAACAAATTTAAATAATTGTGTATTTTTGCCGTCCAATTGCTCGAGTGGCGGAATTGGTAGACGCGCTGGATTCAAAATCCAGTGACTTCGGTCGTGCGGGTTCGATTCCCGCCTCGAGTACGAATAAACCGCAAAAACGGTTAATTATGAGCGAGCTTCAAAAAGGAAGCTCGCTTTCTTTTTGAAGTTAAGCGAAATGATTGTTTTTACGGTTTTCAAAGCGACGACGCAGGGAACAATTGCGAAGCGATTGAATCCCGCGAGTTGCTTTGAGTAAAGCATTTCTTTTTAGGTTTTTAGTACTACCACCGAGGGAACAATTGCGAAGCGATTGAATCCCGTGAGTTGCTTTGGACAAAGGAAATTGTTTCCTATTATTCCTTTACAAATTTCTGAATACTTTTCCCTTCTAGAGAAGAAACTTCAATAAAGTAAAGTCCTTCGGAAAGACTAGAGACATCAATAGATTCTTCATTACTTTCAAAATTCATGACTTCTTTTCCGCTTATGGAATAGATTTTTATTGTTTCAATCTGCAGGTTTTCAGAAGTAATAAATAATTGATCTGAAACGGGGTTTGGATAGATATAAAATTCGACCAGGTTTTGATTAGAAATATTCAAAACTGGTTCATTTTGATACTCTAAAAAATAACCAGGAATGCTTTCAAGACGTAATCTCATTATTCCAGTATTTACATCCGTCCAGATTTCATAGTCATAGAATTGCCCCTCCATGTTAAAATAATACGAAAAATAGTCATTCTCTAAATCCACATGAGACTGTGGCGGGTTATTGCAAGTACCGCATAGACAGAGATCGAAAAAAGTTAATTCTAGCAAATCGCTTGTTGTTTCATAATTATATTCACCTCCATACTCATTACACGCCAAACCTGTAAAAAATAGTTGATTATCGATTGTCATATCTATCGATAAAAATGGCTGAACATCTGACAGATAGGAGGTTTCTCCCAAATCTATACCATAGGAGTGCAAATACCAAGTACGATATAAATCTGGATCTTGTGCAAAACTTTGAGCACCGCAAAAAAGCCCAAAAAGAAAAAGTAGTATATTTTTCATAGTTATTGTTTTAAAGGGGAGTTCTAATAAAGATACAAAATTTGAGCTACAATGCGTATATTTGGTACAACCTTGAAAAATCGCATCCCCAATGTCAGACTTCTGGCTTTATTTTAAACTAGGTCTTGAGCACGTACTCGACTGGAACGCCTATGATCATATCTTGTTTCTAGTTGTTCTCTGCGTCCCTTTTACATTTATTTCTTGGAGGCGTTTACTCTTGTTAGTTACTATGTTTACACTAGGACATACCATGTCACTCTTATTGGCATATTATAATGTGGTAAGTGTTTCTAGTAATTGGATTGAGTTTTTAATTCCTATCACTATTTTGGTTGCGGCTATATTTACAATGTTAAGAGCAGGAAAGGTGGGTCGCACAGAGAAAATAGGAGTTCTCTACTTAGTTACTGTTTTCTTCGGATTAATTCACGGTTTTGGATTTGCAGGATATTATAGAATGATCAATATAGATGGTGGAATATTGCCTCTTTTTGAGTTTGCGCTTGGTATTGAAGTCTCACAGATAATTATTTCCCTGATTGTGCTGTTACTGGCATTCCTTGCACAGACTTTTTTTCGGTTCAATCAACGGGATTGGGTGTTGGTGGTTTCGTCCATCGTAGTGGGAATGGTGATCCCAATGCTGGTCGAGAATTGGATTTTTTAAGCTTTTCAGAAAAAGAACTACCTTTATTTTATACACTTTTGGAAATAGTTAACATAACTTATTTTGTTAGACTGTAACTTCCAGCTAATTTCGCTACTTATAGTTTTAAATTACACGATTTAATTTTAAAGCAGTTTATTTTTGATGAATTCCAATAACGACAAGCAAAAACAATACGATATAGCATATTTACGAATGGCAAAAGAATGGGGGAAGCTATCGTATTGTAAACGAAAACAAGTAGGCGCATTAATTGTGAAAGATAAGATGATTATTAGCGACGGATACAATGGAACGCCAACCGGATTCGAGAATGTTTGCGAAGATGAAGAAGGAGATACAAAATGGTATGTGCTACACGCCGAAGCAAATGCAATTTTGAAGGTGGCCTCTTCTACGCAATCTTGTTATGGGGCTACGCTTTATATTACCTTATCACCCTGTAAACAGTGCAGTAAATTGGTGCATCAGGCGGGAATTAAGCGTTTGGTTTATCATGAAGAGTATAAAGACAATGCTGGCGTGAAATTTTTAGAAAAAGCCGGCGTTAGTGTTTCTTATATTAAAGATTTAGGATAGCAGTGAGATTAAAAAAGAAATATGTGCCTTTAATAGTTGGTGTGGCAATAGCCGTAGGGATGGCTATTGGCTCAAAACTTAATTTTAATGATTCTACTGAAAAAATATTCGCTACCAATTCAAAAAAGGATAAACTCAACCGGCTTATAGATTATATAGATTTTGAGTATGTCGACCAAGTAAATACAGACAGTATTGTTGATGTTACTGTCAACGGTATTCTTGAAAATCTAGATCCTCATTCAGTGTATATTCCTGTAGATGAATATGAAGAAAATGCGGACGACATGCGCGGGAACTTTGTTGGAATTGGCATTAGTTTTTACCCCTACAAAGACTCTATTGCTGTTATTAGAGCGATAAAAGGCGGGCCAGCCGAAAGAGCCGGAATTAGAGGAGGAGACCGTATTTTATATGCAGATACAAATAAGCTTTTTGGAGCGCAGATTCACAGAGATAGCATTACAGACCACTTAAAGGGAGAAATTAATTCGAAGGTGCAACTTCAGGTCTATCGCAAAGGGGAAAAAGAGTTGTTGAATTTTAATGTGAAGCGAAAACGTGTTCCATTAGTAAGCGTAGATGCTTCGTATAAGTTGACCAACTCGATGGGATATATTAAAGTAAATCGTTTTTCTGAAACCACTTATAAAGAACTTGAAACAGCTTTGGATAACTTAATCGATCAAGGGATTAGTAAGTTGGTACTTGATTTACGAGACAACCCAGGAGGTTATATTTCATCTGCAGAACAAGTAGTGGATGAGTTTTTAGAAAACGATAAACTTATTCTTATTACAAAGAATAAAAATGGTGATGAAAGTAAATCCTATGCGTCACGAAGAGGGGATTTTGAAGATGGAGAGCTCTATGTTTTGATAAATGAGAATTCGGCTTCGGCCAGCGAAATAGTGGCCGGCGCTTTACAAGACAATGATAAAGGGACCATTATTGGACGTCGATCTTTTGGGAAGGGATTGGTGCAACGGGAAATGGCTTTGGGCGATGGAAGTGCCGTCCGACTTACAATTGCAAGATATTATACTCCAACGGGACGTTCAATTCAAAAGCCATATGGGAATGGGAATGAGGCGTATTATGAGGATTATGAAAAAAGATATAAGAATGGCGAACTAATAAGTGCAGATAGCATTAAAGTTGCCGATTCTCTTCGATTTGTTACTCCAAAAGGGAAGATTGTTTATGGCGGCGGCGGAATAATCCCAGATGTTTTTGTTTCCAAAGACACCAGCCCAGAAAATGAAACACTTCAGTTTGTTTCACGAAGTGGATTTATGAGTTATTTTATTTTTGAATATCTGGATAAAAATCGAAACCTTTTTAAAAGCACGAGCTTTCTTCAGTTTGCAGACGAGTTTGAAGTAGATGAAGCACTTGTGAATGATTTTCTCGAATATTCGAAATTTAGCGATGCAAGACTCAATTTGAAAGACTATTCCGTAGCGCTTAAAAATGCTTTGAAAGCGAACATTGCCCAACAATTGTATGGACCTAATGCCTTCGAATTTATCTTAAATGAAGGCGATCCTATGCTTCAAAAAGTACTCGAGTTAGAAGCCACTAAAACCAAAAAATAAATCCGACTTTCATTAAGTACTACGGAAAATGTTTTTAAACATTCAAATCGAACGGTTTTTCCTTTGATCAAGCGGTACATTACCGTTAGATATACCGTTCGCTCAATGATTCTTTTATAGCTCCTTAGTTAATTCCTATCTTGTCGCTATATAAAACCAACAACGCGTCTTTAAAGGGGATACATTAATGAACATACACTGGAATACCACTATAGTCAACCCACAAGAATTAATCAATATTTCTAGAGGAGATAAAAATAGAATGTTGAAATATTTATATCAATTTCAAGCCTTGATTCCAGTGCGGATTGAAGCACTAAAAGAAAGTTTGAAGGCTGAAGACAGAAAAATGGTACGTCAAATATTACATCAAATGACACCGCAGCTGCAATTTTTTGGAATCGAGGATGTTGTTCCATCCATAAAAAAATTAGAACTCGAATATGCAACCATGCCTTTTGAAGATTTAAATTCTTTGGTAGATAACATTCTAAGCAAATTGAACTTGGCTATTAAGGATGTAGATTCCATTTTGAAAGATAATTTCTAATCAACAACCTCATGCAAAAAAAACAGATTCTTTTAGTCTTAGTAGTTTTTGGATTTTTCATTACTGCTTCATCACAATCTCTTTCAAAAGTCAAACTTGATTCATTATTAGTAGTTTGGAATAATGTATCACAACCTGACACAACACGTTTAAACGCAATACATAAGGTAGCTAAAGAGGGTTTCCGTTTTACGAATCCAGACAGTGCATTTTATTATGCACAATTGCAATATGATTTTGCAAATTCAATCAAAAATGAAAAATTTCAAGTACTTGCATTAAATGTACAAGGTGACTCCTATTTGTTAAAAGGGGAACCTGACAAAGCGTTTGATTTACTTAGTAATGCATTGAAAATTTCTAAAAAAATTGGAGACAAAAAACTTGAAATAATAACCTTAGGAAATACCTCAAGAGTATTCGAAACTAAAGGTGATTTGGAAAAGTCTCTCGAATATAATTTGCAGATATTGAAATTAAGTGAAGAGACAAAAGATGCTTCAGGAGTTGGAAAAAGTTTAGCAGAAATAGGTGAAAATTACGTTATGAAAGGTGATCTAACAACTGGGTTAGGGTACCTTAAACAATCTAAAAAAATATTCGAAGACCTTGAAAGCCAATATGATATTGTAAAAGTACAGTCTTTTATGGCTAATATTTATATGCAGCAAGGAAATCTAGACGAAGCACTAAAACTTATTCATTTAAATAAAGCATATTTTGAAGAAACTGGAAACAAGACACTTTTGTCTGGTTCCTTATCTAATTTAGGTGGTATTTATGCGATGCAAGGAAATAATAAAAAAGCTCTAGAATATTTAGAGCGCGCTATGGTGTTTATAGAAGAATCAGGAAACATTCCATACATCGCAGGACTTTCTCAAAATATTGGGTTTATTTATTATGATGAAGGCGACTTTGAACGTTCATTAGAATATTTGACTAAAAGTTTAAAATTATCTAAAGAAATAAAGAATGAAGAATATATTGCCAGTGCAAAAAGTAAAATTGGAATTATTTTAGCCGATCAAGGAAAATATAAAGAAGCAATCCCATACGGCAACGAAGCATTAACATATTACCAAAACATAGACGATGTAAGTGGTATTAGTCTCACTTCGAAAAGCCTTATAAAGAGCTATAAAGCTGCTGGAGATTATGAAAAAGCATTTGAGATGAATGAACTTCACTTTCAGATGCGTGATAGCTTGAATAGTAAAGAAAATCAAAAAGCACTTATTGAATTACAAGTACAATCTGAATACGAGAAACAAAAGGCAATCGATGATCTTGAAAATGAAAAGGAAATTGCTGTTGAAGCGGCAAAAACAAAATCACAACGAAAAATATCTATAGCAATTGGTATCGTATTATTATTAATCTCTCTCTTAGCATATGTTATTTTTAATCGTTTAAAAGTTACTCGACAACAAAAAGCCGTTATTGAAGAACAAAAAAAGAAAGTAGAGCAGTCTGAAAAATATAAGGAGCAGTTTCTGGCTAATATGAGTCATGAAATAAGAACACCAATGCATGCCATTTCAGGAATGATAAAAATATTGAAAAGGAACGAGCATCCTCCAACTCAGGACGTATATCTCAATGCGATGCAGACTAGTTCGGACAACCTGGTGGTTATTTTGAACGATGTGCTTGACTTGTCTAAAATAGAAGCTGGGAAGCTTGAAATAGAATCTATTCCAATGAACCCTCATTTGGTAATTGAAAACGTTATACAGATTCTAAAGTATAAGGCTGAAGAAAAAGGATTAAAGCTGTCTTATAAAATGGACGCTGCTGTCCCTACTTTAATTATTGGAGACCCCACACGCTTGAATCAGGTTTTGATCAACCTTGTTGGAAATGCAATAAAATTTACTGAAAAAGGAAGTGTTGATATTTCGGTACAAGTCAAAAATGAACGGCTTCATTTTCAAGTAAAGGATACAGGAATTGGTATTTCGAAGCATGAACAAGAAAATGTTTTTGGAGCTTTTGAACAGGCTAAAGATTCGACAGCACGTCATTTTGGAGGCACTGGACTTGGTCTAAGTATTTCAGAACAATTAGTAGCATTGCAAAAAGGGAAAATTTGGTTGAAAAGTACGGAAGGAGTTGGTAGTTCTTTTTATGTTGAGTTACCTTTAGTCATTGCGAGCGCAGATGCTGTAGGTGCCGACCTTATTTCCGAAGAGAAACTAAAAACCATGGCATCGGCACTTAATGGGATACGTATTCTTATTGCTGAAGACAATCCGTTCAACCAAATGATTGCACGGGATGATTTGTCCTACTATATTCAAGGAGTTTCTATTAAAATTGTTGAAAATGGTGTTAAGGCTGTTAAGGAATTTAATACAGCCACTTATGATTTGATCCTGATGGATGTGCAAATGCCGGAAATGAATGGGTTTGAAGCCACCAAAAAAATTAGAGAAATAGAAACTGTGGAGAAACGAGAAAGTGCTATTCCAATTATTGCCATGACGGCAAGTTTATTAAAAACTGAGATTGACAACTGTTACAACGCGGGAATGGATAATTATATCCCAAAGCCTTATACCTTAGAAGAATTAGTTGGTCCAATATTTAAAGAGTTAAGGTCACACCACGACAATTAATACAACGGATTAATTCAGATAAACTATTAACAATTAAAACCTTGCCTATATGATCAATCAATATCCAAAAGTATTTATTGTCGATGACGAACCGCTACTTTCAGAGATGCTATCCGACTATTTATTGAATAATCAACCAAATTTAGCAATTACGTCTTTTCTAACTGGTGAAGAATGTCTTAAGAAACTCTATGAGAATCCGGATGTTATCATTCTAGATTTTCATTTAAATTCAAAAGTAATGGATGCTGCCAATGGTATTGACATTCTTAAAGAAATAAAACAAAAGAATAAAACAGTGCCAGTTATCATGCTGTCCAGTCAAGAGAGTTATACCAAAGCGGTGCAAACCATAGGACTTGGAGCGATACATTATGTGATAAAAGGGAAAGATGCATTTGAGGAAATTCAAAAAATCATTGAGGTTAACGTTTAACTAATTAATACTATGATAGATTTATCTTTTTTAGAGAAAATTTCAAAAGGGGATATTCCTAAAATGAAAAGATATATATCCATGTATCTAACCGTAGCTCCTGAAATTTTTGAACGGATGCAAAAAAATTTAGATGAAGAAAATTGGTTGGATTTAGCTTTAAATGCACACTCTATAAAACCACAGACTGATTATATGGGTATAGAATCTTTAAAGCAGGTTTTAATGGAAATTGAGAATGCCGTTGTAAAAAGCAATTATACTTCGTTAGCAATGTTATTTGAAACAGCTTTTGAATTAAATGAAAAATCTCAAGTTGTTTTAAACAACAAACTAAAAGAACTCTGATTTGTTTTATTTAAGCTATGATATGCAAAACCTATTTTCAGTACCCACTTTTAAGTGTTAAGTTTATAAACTATGCTTTCAAATAAGATTAGATGCTTAATTATCGATGATGACGCTTTTATACGAGAGCTGCTTCAGGACAAGTTGGATCAATATTTCCCAGAAATGGAACTCCTCTCTACGGCCAATAGCGGAAGAGATGGCTTACAGAAAATAGCAACCTATCAACCAGACTTAATTTTTCTAGATGTGGAAATGACAGATATGACGGGCTTCGAAATGCTGGCACAACTTTCAGACATTAAGTTTCAAGTCATATTTATTACTTCATATAGTCATTACGCCATTAAGGCTATTCGATTTAATGCGTTGGATTATTTGCTTAAGCCAATAGATTTAGGTGAATTAAAAAGAGCAATCAATCGATTCAAAGATCAATCTAGAAGGAATCCTCAAAAAGAAAATATAGCATTAGCCTTGCGAAACAGCGCGACTAAGAATGTAGCGGAGCATATGTTGATTTTAAAAACACAGGACGGTGCTTTGAAATTAATTTTAAAGGATATAGTTCATATTGAAGGCGACAGAAACTATAGTTATATCCATCTAAGGAATGCTACAAAAAAATTGGTTACAAAAACATTGAGCGATTTGGAAGAATTGCTTGACTCCAAGGGTTTTTACCGCTGCCATCGATCACATATTCTAAATAGAGAGCATATAATTAAGACCAAAGGTATTTCGGTAGTATTAACCAATAATATACAGGTTCCAATTTCAAGACGAAAAAAGAAACAATTCTCTGAATGGTTCGAAACATTTCAATTTACGATGAAATAAGGTATTTCATATAATATTTGATTTTCTAAATGCGACGAGTCGTCGCATTTTTCTTTTTACTACTGTTGCTAAGTTCCCGCTTAATCATCCGTTGGCACAACCGCTTCACCGTTGGATAAATCAACTTACCATTAGATAAATGGGTCAGTCAAAGCCTTGATACTCCAGCTACATTTACGTCAAGCAATAGTGCTTAACTAATCAATAATATAATCTCATGAAAAAATTAATCTTTTTAATTTCATTCGGTTTTTTAATTACAGCCTGTAGTAAAGAAGACCCAAATGACCAAATTATTGAACAAACACCGGATACAATAAATGTTTTAAAAGTGTCCAATGGTGTTAGTACCTGGGAAACTTTACCGGCAAATATTGACTATCAGGTTGAAACTACGACCCCAAGAATAGGTGGAAATAGTGCTCATACCCACGGTGAAATTGCCAACTTTGCAACTTTTTCAGGAACTCAAAATAACGGAGGTGCCCATGGAAGTGCAGTAATTTATATACCAGGTCAGCTACATATTATTTTGGAAACTTCAAGTGTTGCTATTATTGGCACTGATTCAAATGAAGCTATTTACGGGGGAATGGTTGCCGAGGTGGTATTCAATAATATTCCACCACCGCCACCGCCACCACCTTGTCCAACATTTCCAAATTGTCCACCGCCACCGCCACCGCCGCCATGTTCAAATTTTGACATTGGAACCTATGTATACTTTTCTGTGACTGATAATGGACAGGGGACTAATTCGGATCCTGATGAATATCGAGGTGTTCTATTACCGAGCTGTTCTGCATCGTCAAATGGTTTCAAAACGTTTCCTTGGGGCATTTTAGGCTCAGTAACGTTGGATCCAAACGGGCCTGATAATGTAAAAGTGAATAACTAGATAAAATTAATTGTTGGTGCGAGTGTACTGCAAAAAATAAATCAAAATCCCCCAACTAATTATAAATTAGCTGGGGGATTTTTCTATTAATCGGACTCGCGTCTTAAACTAGTGGGCTTTATCGGTTCTTTCTCGCAATTTGCTTTGAAACCTCTAAAATGAGAAGTAATAAAATAACACAACCGGCGGCCAGAATTCCAATGGCGGCAATTGAACTTTCTCCTTCAAATAGATTGTTAAAATCCAACTTAGTGATGTTGTAAATTACCAATATTGAAGCAATAGCAATAAGTATGTAAGTGAATATTTTCATTAGTTAAATAATTCTTGAATGTTTGAGGTGAATAGTTTCACCGCAATAGCAAGTAAAATTACACCAAAAATCTTTTCTATAATAGCAATCCCATTTTTGCCTAAAATACGTTGTAACTTTCCAGAGGTTCTTAAAACAATAAAAACAATAACCACATTTATACAAATGGCTACAATGATATTTTCTAGTCCAAATTCTGCTCTTAGTGATAACAAAGAAGTTAAACTTCCAGGGCCGGCAACAATAGGGAAGGCAATTGGGAATACAGTTGCCATCTCCAAATTCTCATTATTTTGTTTAAAAAGCTTGATACCGAGAATCATTTCTAAAGCAATAAAAAATAAGATAAACGAACCTGCAACAGCAAACTCATATACGTTGATTCCTATTAATTTTAAAATTTCCTCTCCTATAAATAAAAAGACAATTAATACAACTGCTGCAATAATAGATGCACGTCCACTTTTTATTTTCCCAGATTTTTCTTTAAGCGAAATAATAATGGGGATACTTCCTATAATATCTATCACGGCAAAAAGCACCATTGTAGCGGTAGCAATTTCTTTAATATTGAAATTCATAATATTGGCTGTTTCAGTCGACAAAATTAGGTATTAAAGTGCAAGCATTTTATAAAAGATGGGAATTAATTTTGGTATTTTCTTCAGAAAAAAACGTAAAAACAGCATATCTTTGACCCATGTTTCAATTGGGAAAAACCATAGTTTCTGAAGATCTTGTAGAAAAAGATTTTGTTTGTAATTTAGGAGCCTGTAAGGGTGAATGCTGTATTGCAGGCGAAGCAGGTGCCCCCTTAGCTAAGGAAGAAACGGATATTCTGAAAGAAATCTATCCTAAAGTAAAGCCTTTTCTTCGTCCAGAAGGAATCAAATCCATTGAAGCTCAGGGTACTTTTATTACCACAGATTTGGATGAGCTTGAAACACCTTTGATAGACGGTAAAGAATGCGCCTATGTTACCTTCACTGCAAATGGAACTGCTAGTTGTGGAATAGAAGATGCATATAATGCTGGTACTGTTGATTTTAAAAAGCCTATTTCATGTCACTTATACCCTGTTCGAGTTCAGGAATACAGTGAGTTTGCCGCAGTTAATTATCATAAATGGCCTATTTGTAATGATGCTTGTACACTAGGGGCTTCACTTAAAGTACCCGTATATAAATTTGTAAAAGAAGCTTTGATTCGGAAATTCGGAGAAAATTGGTATGCCGAGTTAGAAAAAGTGGCAATTTCGCATACTAGCTAGCGAAGTAATTTTTCCAAAAAAGCCTGTTTATTTCTTCTAGAAACGGGAAGTTTTTTGCCGTTTTCTAAGACGATATATCCACCATCATTTTTATTGAATTTTGAAATATAATTGAGATTGACCAAATGCGATTGATGAATTCTAAAAAAATCAAATTCACTTAACATTAGATCGTACTCCTTAATTGATTTAGATACCGTTATCCTTTTATCCGTAATAAGGTAAATGGAGGTATAATTATCATTTGATTCACATCGTATTATCTCGTCAATTTTAACCAGTTCTATTCCTTCGGAAGTAGGGAATGCAATTTTTTTGACACTGTTTTGATTTCCTAATAATACTTCAAGTTTCGAGTGAACCCCCTTTAGGTCAGTTTCTGATTTGAATTTTTCTATTGCTTCAATTAATTCTTCGGGGTTAATCGGTTTTAGTAAATAATCCACAGCACTTATTTTAAATGCTTTAACTGCATATTCACTATAGGCGGTTACAAAAATGATGCTAAACTGAATGTCATCAATGGATTCCAACAACTTAAAACCCGTGCCATCTGTCATTTCTATGTCGAGGAAAACGAGTTCGGGGTTTGTTTTTTTTAAAAGTGCTATACCGCTAGCAACACCATCTGCTTCTCCAATAATTTGTACATCAGTACAATACTTTTGTAAAAAATTACGGAGTGTATTCCGACTCTTTTTTTCATTTTCAATGATAACGCTTCGAATCATAATAATTCCTGAGTGTATGGAATTTCAAGATCTATTTTAGTTCCTAAAGAAACCTCATTATCATATAAATCTTGGATTTTAGTAGAATAGCTTTTCTTTGTTATTTGGGTGTAATTTGATAATCGGTCATTAATTAACTTCATTGCCAAGGAAATGTGCTGTCCATTTGGGGATGTTTCTTTTTTGGAAGCGGCAATTCTTCCAATACCATCATCTTCAATGATACAATTTAAGACAGCATATTGTTGGTCTTTGCCAAGCTTCGTTTTGACACTAAATGAGATATTTATATTTCCTTTAGTTTTTTTAGGTTCTAAGCCATGCAGAATGGCATTTTCAACAAAAGGTTGCAGTAGCATGGGTGGGATCATAATTTTTTCCTTATCAAGATTCTGAAAATCAATAATGTATTCAAAACTATTCTCAAATCTTAGTTGTTCTAATTTTAAATATGATTCTAATGCATTAAGGTCATCTTTAAGTAGTATAAACTCTTCTTGAGAATGCTCTAATATCTGTCGCATTAATCGAGAAAAGCGAGATAAATAAATTTCAGAATTCATAGTGTTGTTTTCAGAAACATAGCTTTGTATCGAATTTAAAGCATTGAATATAAAATGTGGGTTCATTTGAGAACGCAACAGGCGTTGTTCCAGTTCTATTCGCTTGCTTTTAATTTCATGGTGAGCATTCAGTTTTTTATATTTATTTGCGCGCCAAACAAAATAAAGTAAAACCAGAAGTAAGCCAGAAAGGACTAAGAAGAAAATTTTTATATTCCGCTGTTTTGTAATTTCTAACGCTTGTTTTTTTAGGGTCAAGTTTTGAATTTCAATTTCTTTGTTCTTCTGAGAAACATCAAATTCTGTTAAAAGTTCAAGAGATTTTGCTCTCGTTTTTTCGTTGAAAATAGAATCATTTAGAGAGATTAATCTATCGTAATATACAATTGCTTCCTTATTGTTTCCAGAGCTTTTTAAGGCCGAAATAAGTTCAGATATGGCATTAGAATATGCTTCTTTTTTTCCAATCTTTTTAAAATTTTCAACAGCTTTTTTATAGTGGTTAATTGCTTTAGATGGTTCATTATACATCATCGCAATTTTTCCAAGATAAAAATTAGATTCGGCAATACCTTCACTATCTTGAAATTGAATAGCTAAAGTTTCAGTTTTGTTATATAAAACTTTTGCGGTATCATAATCTTTATGATAATTGAAATTAATATTACCTAATTGCAGTGTAGCTACACGTAGTAATCTACTTAAATTATTTTCCTCACAAGTTTTTTTCGCTTCTTCTAAATATACAATTGCTTCTTCATAATTTTCTAAACGTTGATTACAAATCCCTATGTTTAAAGTAGAAGCCGCATAGCCTGGGATAAAGTCAAGATCATTGAAAATAATCCTCGCTTTTTTATAGTAATGGATGGCTTGTTCATACTCTTCTATATCTATATATATATTTCCAAAAGTTCCAAAAGTAATTCCTTGTAGCCTAATGTTTTTTTGTTCCTCAAAAATAGCTAAAGCTTTGTTATAGTATTCAATAGCATCATCGTGTTGCTCTTTAATGAGATAGGCGTTACCAATATTGCCATATGCAGACGCAATAAATGAGGAGTCTTTAATTCTAAGTGCAATATCTAAACTCTTATTTTGGTAATACAAAATAGAATCTGCCTGTGCAGTTTCATTAAAACTTACCCCTATATATCTTAAAAACTTACTTTCTTCACGTTCGTCTTGAAGCTTTCTTGCCAATTGAAGACCTTTTCGGTAAAGACTATCCGATTTTTTAGGGATAGTATAGAAATAATGATCACCTAAAATCCCAAGAGCACTCAATCGCTCTTCGTCAATAGTTGAATGTGCTTTTAGGGTAAGGCTATCTATGTTTTGTGCTTTTGAAGAATAATAACAAAAGAGTGAGACTATAATAAATAACCAATTATAAGGTTTCTTCATAACTTTAAAAATATGAAAATTTATGGATAGAGAGAACTCTGCGTTTTTTCAAACTAATTTTTGCCTTCAAGGCCTTCAATTCGATTTAGTAATTGTTGAAGTACAACCTTGTTTTCGTTTTGACTTTTTTCAAGTTCTTGAATTGTTTTTTGCTGTGAATCAATAATTTTTTGTTGTTCCTGAATTGCTTTTACGGCTACAGGAATTATATCGCTGTAATAGACCCCTAATCTTTCATTCTGCTTTTTAATAGGCAACGATCCATTTTCTGGAAATTCATAGTCATAATCTTTTACAACTTCTGGAATAACTTCTAGTAATTGCTGGGCCGAAAATCCTAACTTAGTTTTTTGATCATAGCTGTTTTTCCATTGAAAACGAATCGGGTTTAGGGCTAAAAGTTCTTTTAAGCCATATGTAATTTGGGCAATATTTTTTTTGTCACGAATATCACTAGTTTGAATGGTGCCATTGGTAGCATAAACATCATCCCATCGTAAAGTGGCAGAACCTAAATCATTGGTATTGTCATTATGAGGTAATAAACTTGCGCTAAAAGCTAACATATTTCCACCTACATCTGCGACATATTCGGCAGAACCTAACCCTATTGTTGTTCCTCCTGTTGATAGCTCAAAATCTGCCACAAAATCAAGTGTAGTACCGTTTACAACTAAACCATTACCTGTTAATGTTGGATTATTTCTTCCAAAACTAACAACATCGTTACCTGCATCTAGGTAAAAAAGATTTGTGTTAGTCTCACCCTCTATTCTGAAATTCCTATCCAACCCCTGTTCATTAAAAACGAACCCTGTATTGGCATCAAGATCTATAGATGCAGATCCATCTTCATATAGAATAAAACGACCGTCATCACCATCATCAGTTAAAGCAGCTAGATTTATACCTCCTGTGTTTAGATCTTTCCAATAGGTGTCACCTCCAAAATAACTACTACCATTACTTCCTACTTCAAAAACATCAACTCCGTTGTCTTGTACTTTAAAATCACCTGAAGAATTTAGGTTATGAATATAGTTATTTGCGTCTTGAGTAATGGTGGTTGCTTGAGTAAGTGTTCCACCTAAAACTATATTATTTGCGTTGGTAGTTAGTCCATTTTCGGCAATAACATTTAGAGTTACAGTTCCAGTAGTTCCTCCTCCCGTTAAACCTGTTCCCGCCGTAACCCCAGTGATATCTCCAATAGCTAATGATATAGAATTTCCATCTTCAATATCTAATTGCCCAGTGGATGAGTTATAAGAAAGAGTTTGATCGTCTGTTCCAATTCCATCTTGAAGAGAAGATAGGTTGATTGTTTCTGAAGTTCCATTTTCTATACCAATTGTTAGGGTTGTTCCGGACAATCCAGAACCGGAAATGTTTTGGTCATCCGTTCCTACGGTTGAAGAATTAACCCAGTTAGTGTTGCCCGTACCATTGGTTTGAAGAAGCTGATTTGCATTACCATCCATAAGAGGCAGATAATATTCATTGTTAATGTTAATTCGTCCATTCTTGAAAACTGTAAAAGCATCATTTTCTGCGCCTACTCCGGTACCATTGCCAATTACAAAAAGTCGATCTTGTGTTTGCCAAGTGTTAACTGAAGAAGGGATATAAATGGTGTTGAAGGCTCCAAAAACGGTCTCATTATAAGATGGAGCGTTGGTGTTGTGTCCAGCAGCGAATGTGTTAAATCCCGAGGCAACGGTGTTATTGCCAAAAGCGGTTGATCTAATGCCTACATTTATATCATCCCATTGACTTTCACCAGCTCGCCCTGACCTAAACGCACTTTTAAAGTTATTATAAAATAAGCGCATGTCAGTATATGTAATTCCATCATCGTCTAATTGGGATGATCCTAGCAAAAAATTGCCATTTTTGAATAAAATTAGCCCATCTTTTCTTGCCCCACCACCTCCAAAACCATTACCAATAACAAAGAGTCTGTCATCAGAATCCCACTCATTGATACGGTTGGGAGTATAAATCGTATTGTATCTGCCAATTACATATTCCAAATATGAGGGCGCCGTTGACCCAATACCAAAGGCTACAGACCTGCCTCCAGACGCTATGCCTCCAGTGGCAGCAAATGATAGGGTACCACTTGCGGTTCCCGATCCTAATACTGTAGACAAATTACCCACATTAGAGTCATCCCAAGAAGTGCCCCAAGCACTTCCTGCTCTAAAGGCCCCTTTACTTTTTTCAAAGAACATGCGTTTATAGTGATCTAGGTTGCCATTGAAATCCAATTGGGGAGCACCAAATAAAAAATCGTCGTTGGCATAATTTCCTGGAGCATTACTCGTTACGTTTGCCGTAGTTGAAAACGCATTGGTATTTATGGGTGTAGAAGAGGTTATTAATTTCTCCCAAATTGTTCCATTAAAAGAATAATATCCAACACCGTCACCACCAATAACCGCTGCATTAGTATTGTAAATAAGTAACCCCGTTGCGGCAGTGGTTGTACCATCCAGCATAGTTGTAGTAACATTTGTTAAACTAACACGAGGAATTAATAACCCTTTGTCCGTGGCAACAACATCTAAAACTGTAGAGGCATCTGGAGTAGTTGTGCCTATCCCAATTTGTGCAAAGCTGGAAGTGATAGCCAAAAAAAGAAAGCTTAGTAGGAGTAATAAACTAAGCCGATTTAAGGAATTTGATTGGGAAGCTTTCAAGTGAATCATAATAATTTATTTTATTGTTCAGAATTAATGTTGGTTGAATTGTGATTCACAATGTAAATGACTATTTGCCGTAATGAAATAGGAACTTAGAATTTGGTAGGTTATGGAAGGAATTTGGTTTTTAAGACAATAGTTTGGAAGGTTTTATATAGGTTCTTGACAATAATCACTTGACCCAACGTTAAATTATTTAGATGTCGTTTTTGTCAGTAAATAATAAATCTTAGCCGAGACATTATGAGTTCCACTAATTGATTTATGTAAGGTGCACGAGAATCATTATATTTGAGCTTAACCTGCCCTTAATGCTTCGTTTATTTGCGCTATTATTTGTTGTTAGTATTTCCGTTTCCCAAGAGAATAAACAAGATTCTGTATATGTCAATGCTCAAAATGAAGAAATACTAAGGCTTAGACAGACTGGAAATTATCGAGCCGCTCTTGATTTAAATGATTCTTTATTAGAAAAACTAGAAGCCTTTCCGAACACATTATTATATGCAAAGACCATTCACACTAGAAGTAGGGTAGAAATTGATTTAGGATCGTATGATGATGCGATAGCTCATGCTAAACAAGCAAAAGAAGTATACAAACGATCCTCTAAACTTTCAGAAGTCGCTGCTATAGACAATATTATTGGGGTAGGATTTTATTTTAAGTCACAATTAGATAGTACGCTATATTATTACAATCAATCTTTTCTTCGGAAAAAAGAACTAAATGTTACGGCATGGCAACTAGCGATTTCTGCTTATAATTTAGGAATTGTCTATGAAGATTTAGCCAATTATGATGAGGCTATCGCAATTTATATGGAAGCGGTCGATTTATTAAAAGTAGATCCAACCGAAGCTAATTTTCTTTCTGATATTTATTTGGCAATTGCCAATACGTACAAACATAAAAATGATCTTGTAAAAGCCTTAGAGTTTACAACCCTAGCCTTAAATGAAGGTTTGGGTAAATATGGAAATGACGACCCTAACATTAGTTTTGTTTTTGAGAGCTATGCGGGGGTTCAACAGGCTTTAGGGAATTTTGAAGTTTCAGAAAAGTATACCTACGATCTTATAAAAATTCGTGAGAAATACTACGGAAAAGAGCATAAATGGACCGCACAGGGTTATAGTGATTTATCCGAGATATTATTAATTCAGAAGAAAAATGATAGCGCATTATGGGCAATTGAAAAGGCAATATCAATTGAAAAAAAAGTAAATAATGAAGTCGATTTCGGGGATATTTACCTACACAAATCAAAGATATTATCAGAATTAATAAAGTATGACGATGCACTAAATTGCGTACATAAAAGCCGGGAATTTTATATTAAAGTATATGGTGAAGCACATAAAAGTAATGCCGCAACCCATTTACAAGAGGCAAAAATTTATTTACAACTAGAAAATATTTTGGCAGTAAAGAATAGTCTTAAGGCTGTTTACAAATCTATTCAATACGACACTTCGGATTTAACGACGTTGAGTGCTCCTTTTATTGTTGCCGAAGCCCTACAATTGGAATTTAAAATTGAAGCAGATCCAGTGGATAGAATGAAAATAATTGATCAGCAAATTTCATTAGTAAACCATATTAAGAACTTTTACCAAACCTCAGAAGCAAAGATTTTTTATAATGCTTCCACATCATCAAATATTAGTGAATATGTGGATTTTTGTTTTCGATTGTTTCAAGAAACTAATAAGTTAGTATATTTTGATAAAGCATTGGAGCTTGTGCAATTGGCAACTAATAGTGTGCTTGCTGAAGAGCGCCAGAATATTGTTTTCACAAAGACTAAGGATGGAGAACAGGCCTTTAGAGATGTGACATTAGCACGGCAACATTGGGCTAGAGTTAATCAGGATCTGTATTATGAAGAGTCGGCCGCGGTTCCTAACAAATTACTTTTAGATAGCTTGCTCGAAAAAAGAATTGTTGTTTCAAGAGACCTCGACAGGGCTATAAAAATTTACGAGAAGTTCTCTTCTGAAGTGAGTAAATTACAGGTTTTCAGTCTAAATGAAATAAAAGAGAAGCTAAAGAATGATCAACAATTGCTTCAATATTACGTTGGTAAAGAAGATGTTTATGTCTTTGTTATAACGGCGGAGTCCTATCAATTTTTGAAATTAGGTGGGGTTCCTGAAATGAGACTACTTGTCAATAAGTTAAGAGAACAGTTAATTATACGGAATTCAGTTTTACCATTAACAACACTATTATACGATTTTTTAACTCCTAAGGAAATGACCATTTCAAACCCGAATTTAATTGTGATTCCGGATGGTATTTTGGCCTATGTTCCGTTTGAAATTTTGACGGATTCTGCTGAAACTAAACTTTTAGAAAACTATGCAGTAAGCTATAATTCAGCATTGAGTTTTATTGTGGTTAATAATGAGAGAATGCAAGAATATCCTAATTACTGGTCTGGATTTGGAGTTACATATAATGGAAATAAGAGTTTGTCCAAAAGTAAAGAAGAGATAGAAATTATAGGTCAACTTACAGAAGGAAAATTGTACCTAAATGAAGCCGTAACAAAGGAACAGATTTTTCATCAAGCTAGGAAAAGTAGAATACTGCATTTAGCATTACACGGAGTAATAAATGAGAATAATCCTCTGTATAGCGAATTTATTTTGGAGGATGAAAAAATTACGGCTTCAGAAATATATAATCAAAAGGTTTTTTCAAGCTTAGTGGTGCTAAGTGCTTGTGAAACGGGTTATGGAACAATTCAAAAAGGAGAAGGTGTTATGAGTTTGTCGCGAGCGTTTAGTTATGCTGGGGCTTCGAGTACTCTTATGAGTCTATGGGAGGTTCCAGATCAACAAACAGCAAAGCTCATGAGCTATTTTTATAAGCATTTAGAAGAGGGAGAAGCAACGGATGTTGCTCTGAAAAAAGCAAAACTAGACTTTGTAAATAATTCTTCTACTCAATACCTTAAGCACCCTTATTACTGGGCAGGATTTGTTGTTTCTGGGGATACTTTCCCTTTAAAAAAACCTCCGTTTTATAAAGATTGGCTTTGGATTGTATTGAGTATATTTATTGTTGTACTATATTGGGTGTTCTACAGAAAGAGAAAACAATCTATTTTTTCAGAGAACCTTCAACCTTAGAGAGTTTTTCTTCTAACAATATTTGCGACTTTTTTAAAGCATCGTTTTCTTTTTTTAATTCAATAACATATAGGTATAGTTCCTCAATCTTTTCGAGATTGGTAATTGTAGTTTCGGCCAAATTAATCGACATCCCATCTGCCTTGACTTCCTCATAGGATTTTACACCTGGCAAATGGCCATTTTTTTCAATGAACGAAGCGACTTGATATAATGATTTAAATTGATATTCTGGGTTTATTTCTGAGGTATCGTTGAAATAGCTTTCAAAAACATAGTCTGGATAAGTGCTGGTGTCAGTTTCAAAATCTACTGCCCTAGCAGTACCATAGACACGAAGGGGGTATCCCCCATTTAAGCTTATCTCAACTTTTTCGGCGGTATCGGACTTAAAAATAAAACTATCTCCAGTATCTTCATATTCCAAGCCCCAATCGGGGTAGGTAGTGGAATGGGAGAGTACCATTCTGTCCACATTAGACGTTCCGCCATCGAACATATATATCATAGAACTTGGAGTTCCAGAGCTTTGTGCAAAAGTAATGCTGGTTTGGTCGCTCGTAAAATGAATGTCATCCGCTACAGTAGCAACGTCAAGATTCGTTCCAGTTCTAGTCCAAAGTGATTCACTTGGATTGTTAACCCAGCTTACATTACCACTACCATCTGTTTGCATGATTTGGTTAACGGTTCCACGAGAAGCAGGAAGAATATAGCTGTTAGCTTGGCTAGTTCCAATTGAGAATCTACCCAGGAAGTAGCCTGCATATCCAGTTGCTTTTCTAACATCACTATATATTCCATATTGAGTGTTAGAGTTGGTTAAACTAGGTATAAAAACATAGGTTCCATACAAATCAGCATTGTTGCCGAAAGCACCATTCCCTAGAGTAATATAGGTTCCGTATTGTGTGCCACCAGTACCATTGTATAGCTCTACTTCGAAGCCTTTTTTAATATTTGAAGCGTTGGCGCCCAGTTGGGTAGTATATGCTGTTTGTTCGGGCGCATTTGCACCATTCAATATACTCACTTGAACCCCTCTTTCTCTTAAGGCGCCTGCGCCGCCAAGGGAAAATATTGCACCTGTTTTGTTATCTGGACCATTGTTGATCTCAGATTGGTAACCAATTTTGTCACCGCTTGTATTTTCGCTGATATCTATATGATACCCTGTTTTATTTCCTGTTCCTGTACCAATAAAAGAAATATTATGACCGATATGCTCTGAACTACTAATACTTCCCGATAAATCAATTGCTGTTTCCATGCCAACCACACGAATGTTTGTCGCGGTGATAACATTGTTTATTCCCCTTGTGGTAGGAGTGCCTCCATTACTATTCGTGACATTTGTAGATAGATACAAATTTCTAGTACTATTCATTCCACTGGGATATGCCCCAGTGAAGAGCGAACTAACCCCAGTGCTTAATGAAGAAGTATCACTATTTATATCTTTTCTGGCAAAAATTGCGATGTCATCTGTTTGCGCATCGGCGGCCAAAGCAGTGCCAGTAGGATTGTAATTTATACCCAAGCTGCCATTTGTAAAAATAGCATCATTTATATTATCTGGTGCCGTGGTTGTTCCAAACTCATAAAAATCGTGATCGCCAAAATTAGAAGTATCTACCCAATTTACATTTCCTATCGCATCTGTTTGCATTACCTGATTGGCGACTCCACGAGATGGTGGGAAAGTATAATTGTTTGCTGAAGTGGTTCCAATGGAAACATTTCCGAGAAAATAGCCCGCAAAACTACCAGCCCTTAATACTTCGGAGTAAAAACCATAATGAGTTCCTGAAATAATTGGGTTTGCAATTACATAACTACCATATTTATTGCCCGTTCCACCACTAAGAAAGGATGTATAAACACCATAATGATCAGCGTCGCTCGAATTTCCCATTTGGTTGTAAACTCCATATTTAGTGCCTGTTCCGCTATTTGGCATATTATTAAAAACAGCATATTGTATTCCATCCCCACTACCGCCAAGTGCATTGAACGTTCCATAATGTGAACCATTACCAGTATTGTTAATAAAATTTAGTGCGCCATATTGGAAGCCATTGCCAAAGCCGCTCAGCGTATTGTTCATGCCGTAATGTGCGCCAGACCCATTATTCCCAATAGTTGTGTAAATACCATGCATGGCGCCATTATTAGACCCATTAATTTCATTGCTAACACCATGAACAATCCCTGTAGGATTACTCATTCTATTAAATAATCCGGTAGTATTTCCTGTACCACCTCTACTCATTTGGTTTCTAATACCAACTGATTCACCGGCGCCAGAGCCAGTAATCACATTGTTGATTGCCCAGGCCTGACCAATAGAAACGTTTAAAGAGTTACTGAAATTGGTTTTAGTAGTTCCTGTGGAAGATAAATTAATAGCTCTATTGAAAGCAGAATTATCTTCAATATCGAGAATATAGGTGGCTGTATTTTTTCCAATTGCAATGTGGCCCATTCTAAAAACGTCATCGGTAATGTCGTCTGGAGCTGTAGAGGTTCCTTCCTCATAAAAATCGTGATCGCTTCCTACCCCTGAAGAAGATGAGGTCAAAATTTTTTCCCAGGTGGTTCCATTAAACGTATAGAACCCTACACCGTCTCCACCGAGAGTACTCGCGTTTGTATTATAAATAAGCAGACCATTTGCAGCGGTATTTACTCCGTCCAACATGGTAGTTGTAATATTAGGCAGATTAACTCTAGGAACCAATACACCTTTATTAGGGGCATGTACTTCTAGCACCGCCGAGGCATCTGGTGTTGTTGTATTTATACCTACCTGAGCAAAGGTTGAATACAACGTTAATAAAGACAAAATAATGAAACTCTTGAATGTATATGAATCGAAATTCGAAGTCGACCCTTTTAGAATAACACTGTTTTTCATGCTAACATATTTTTATTAGTTACCACTTAGTGGTAATCAATTGAAGGATGTTAACATATTAAGTAAATTAATCTAATTGTTCTAGTAGTTCGGTAGCTTTAGTTTCAAAATCTCCCTTGATGTCAATAACAAATTGGAGCTCAGTTTTTGCGTTTTTAAGATTGTTTTCTTTTAGGTAAATTAATGCAAGATACCAATGGGCCTGTGTGGCTAAGGAATTATTGGAGTCGTTTAAATAAGTTGTCAATTGTGTCTTAGCCTCCGTTGTTTTGTCCTGCGCTAATTGACTCATAGCGGCATAGAAAAAAGTGTATGATTTATCTTCTGTATTGCCTATTTTTATAAAGTAGTATTCTGCTGTGGAATAGTCTTTATTCTCGTAGGCTATAAATGCCTTTGTAAGTATATTTTCCGTATTTTCACCACGAACGATTGGCTGTATTACATTTGTAAACGGGGTAAAATTTTGTGCAAATAAAGCTTCGTGTGAAGGTTGACGATTTAATTGAACATATCCCAATCCGAATAGAACTGCGATTGAAGCAGCAATCATCCATTTTTTATAATTGTCCTTTTTTGCAGTTTTTTTGTTTTCAAGAGCAATCAGTTGTTTTTTAAACTGGGCATCCTCTTCTATATTAATAACTTGTTTTATATTTTTCTGAAACACAAGTTCTTTTTTGAAATTTGGATTAGTATCTAGTAACTGATCGAAATGTTCTTGCTCTTTTATAGAAAGCGCATTGAGCAGGTGTTTTTCGATTAGTACTTCGTCTTTCATCTTTTATCAGAGTTAATAGCTTCTTTCAGGCTTCTTAAACAGCGAGATTTTTGACTTCTTACCACATTTTCACTGTTGTATCCAGCTTCTTTTACAATTTCTTTAATACTTAGTCCTCTATAATAGAATAATGTTAACACTAGCCTGCATTTTTTTCCTAATTTCTGAAAATAAGTACGCAAAAGAATTTGTTCAGTGGTTAATGAAAAAGACTCTTCTAAAACAACTTGTTCAATTTTTTCTTCTCGGATATTAGTTAAAGAAACAAACTTTTTATTTCTTTTTAATTCGTTAAAAATTAAATGCTTACCTATTCCGTATAAATATGTTTTCATACTACTCTGAACAGGTTCAAGCGTACCGTTTAAAGCATTTTTCCGAAGTGCTACAAATGCATCTTGATATATGTCTATTAATATTTCATCCGAAAGTTGATAGCGCTTACCAAATTGAAGGAATCCACTTCTAAATTCATAATAAAGTGATTGCACGGCGGCGGCATCTCCTTTAGTAAAAACTGTTATTTTGTGGTTTTCCATAAAAACCCCGCTAAGGGATGATAATAAAATGAATCTTCGATTACTAATATATGGTGTCTTGGTAGAAAATGAAAATTTAAATGCAATGTCACTTCACATTGCTATTAAAAAGTTTAGTCTAGACATCGCCTAAATTGATAGGTTTTTGCTGTAATTTTACAATGATCAATAATTTGTATGTGGTTTGTTAACTGATAATCATTACCTTAGTTACTAGTTAACCTTATTATAAAATATTATGAAAAAACTATTTCTTTTAACTACGCTGCTTGTGCTATTCGTTGGTTGTGATAACCCCGTGTCAAAAAAAATTCAAGAAACGAAGGAAAAGGTGTCGAATACCACCAAAGCCGTAAAGGAACTCAATACAATGCAAGAGGATATCTTGAAATTGCAAGAAATGGAACCGCTAACAAATGAAGACTTGAAAGCGTGGCTTCCAGAAGATATTGATGGTATGAAAAGAACGGGATATAAAGCTGGGCAAATGGGAATGATGCAAATAGCCTCCATTGAAGCTACCTACGCTACCGAGGACAAATCGCAAAAATTTAAAGTTGAGATAATTGATGGTGCAGGTCAAATGGGAGCGACGGCCACAACTGCAATGCGATTTATGTTTTCTCAAGATTTTGAAGAAGAAACTGAGTATAAAACAAGAAGGACTATGAAAAGGAAAGGAGTAAAGGCTATTGAAGAGTATCGAAAAAACAACAACAATAGTATTATCGAATTTATGGAAGATGATCGCTTTTATATTAAGGCAACAGGAACTAATATGAGTTTAGATCAAACTTGGAAGGCAATTGACAAATTAGACACACGAGATTTAGGGTAATACTAATTTAAAAAATGTTAATTGTGAATTAGAAATTCACATTCGATTCTTAATTTTAAAGAGGTTGTTTTTAACGACCTCTTTTTTTGTTTTTGGAATGTAAAAAATGGCACTTTTGCTTTTTCTGAAAAATATTTTTCCAAAATGTCACATCAGATTTGTTAAAAATTATTGTTAACTAAACCTTGTTAAAAAGGTGTTCATGCACCGTAAAACGGAAGCCTCTCAGGCTTTTCAACGACAAATATTTGGATTGTTAATAACCTGTCAGAAAAATATTTAAATATCTGATAATCAATCATATAATTTATTGAATTAACAAAATTATAGTAACAGTTTAAATTCTAATTTGTTGAAAACTTTGTTGAAAACCTGAATTCCATTTTTGGTAAATTACTATTAAAATTATCCATATTTGTTAGTCCCTAGTAATGACAAAACATTTACTATTTAAAAGCAAAGGACAATGAACGAAGTAGAGCCAATTTTAGAGAAAAACGAAAATAGATTCGTAATTTTTCCTATTCAACACCATGATATCTGGGAGTGGTATAAGAAATCTGAAGCAAGTTTTTGGACTGCTGAAGAAATTGACCTGCACCAAGATCTTACGGATTGGACTACCAAGTTAAATGATGATGAGCGTTATTTTATCAAACATATTCTTGCGTTTTTTGCTGCTAGTGATGGGATAGTAAATGAGAATTTAGCAGAGAACTTTGTAAATGAAGTACAATATAGTGAAGCTAAGTTCTTTTATGGTTTTCAAATCATGATGGAAAATATCCATAGCGAAACCTATTCCCTTTTAATCGACACTTATGTGAAGGATGAAACGGAAAAAGATCAACTTTTTAACGCTTTGGAAGTCTTTCCTGCGATTAAAAAGAAGGCCGATTGGGCACTTAAATGGATTGAAAGTCCAAGCTTTGCAGAACGATTAATTGCGTTTGCGGCTGTAGAAGGGATTTTCTTTAGTGGCGCGTTTTGTTCTATTTTCTGGCTAAAAAAGCGTGGTTTAATGCCTGGACTTACTTTTTCTAATGAGTTGATTTCACGTGATGAAGGAGTTCACTGTGATTTTGCAGTACACTTACACAACCACCATTTAGTAAACAAAGTGCCTAAAGACCGTATTCGCGAAATAATTGTGGATGCACTTAATATTGAGCGCGAGTTTATTACCGAATCACTTCCCGCAAGTCTTATTGGGATGAATTCAAAATTAATGACACAATATCTCGAGTTTGTAACCGATCGCCTTTTGGTTGAATTACAATGTGAGAAAGAATATAACACCACCAATCCATTCGACTTTATGGATATGATATCGCTACAAGGAAAAACTAATTTTTTCGAAAAACGAGTTGCCGAATATCAAAAAGCAGGTGTAACCAATACAGACAAAGAGTCAAACAAAATTAGTTTCGACGCAGATTTCTAGAGGAGTTTCCGAGAGAGCGGATAACTTTTTTATATAGTACTGATTGGGTGCAAAGTAGCAGTTGCGCCATAGAAATATTTTCAAAAAAATTAAGTAACCTCACAAACACAAGAACATATGAATGTAGTAAAAAGAGACGGCCGAAAAGAACCAATCATGTTCGATAAGATCACCGCAAGAGTGCGTAAACTCTGTTATGGTCTAAACGAATTGGTGGATCCAGTAAAAATTTCGATGCGTGTTATTGAAGGGTTATATGATGGTGTGACAACAAGCGAATTGGATAATTTAGCCGCTGAGGTTGCAGCTACCATGACAACGTCTCATCCAGATTATGCACGCCTTGCAGCGCGTATTTCAGTCTCGAATTTACATAAGAATACAAAGAAGTCTTTTTCCGAAGTAATGGAGGATTTATACAGCTATGTAAATCCAAGAACAGGAAAAAAAGCTCCACTCTTAAGTGATGAGGTGTATAAAGTGATACTGGACAATGCAGACGATTTAGACTCTACAATTATCTATAATCGTGATTTTGGATACGATTACTTCGGATTCAAAACTCTGGAGCGTTCCTATTTATTAAAACTGAACGGTAACATTGTTGAACGACCTCAGCATATGTTAATGCGTGTTTCTGTGGGGATTCACTTAGATGATTTAGCAGCGGTAAAAGAAACCTACGAATTAATGTCGAAGAAGTTTTTTACACACGCAACACCAACATTATTTAATAGTGGAACACCTAAACCACAAATGTCTTCTTGCTTCCTGTTAGCAATGCAAGACGATAGTATTGACGGTATCTATGACACACTGAAGCAGACTGCAAAAATCTCACAATCGGCTGGAGGAATTGGATTATCAATTCATAACGTTCGTGCTACTGGATCCTATATCTCTGGGACGAATGGAACCTCAAATGGAGTCGTACCTATGCTTCGTGTGTTTAATGATACCGCACGTTATGTAGATCAAGGAGGAGGAAAACGTAAAGGCTCTTTTGCGATTTATGTAGAACCATGGCATGCTGATATTTTCGATTTCTTAGATTTAAAAAAGAATACAGGTAAAGAGGAAATGCGAGCACGGGATTTATTTTATGCTATGTGGATTCCAGATTTGTTTATGAAACGTGTTCAAGAAGACGGTGAGTGGACGTTAATGTGCCCTAATGAGTGTCCAGGGCTATTTGACTGTCATGGGGATGAGTTTGAAACATTGTACCATAAGTATGAAGCCGAAAATAAAGGAAGAAAAACGATTAGAGCCCGCGAACTTTGGGAGAAAATAATGGAGTCTCAAATCGAGACGGGAACTCCGTATATGCTGTACAAGGATGCGGCTAACAGAAAGAGTAACCAAAAGAATTTAGGAACTATTCGGTCATCAAACCTATGTACCGAAATTATGGAGTATACTTCTCCAGATGAGGTTGCAGTTTGTAATTTAGCGTCTATCGCCTTACCAATGTTCGTAAAAAATGGAGCTTTCGATCATAAAGAATTGTTTCGTGTAACAAAACGTGTTACTAAAAACTTGAACCGCGTTATTGATAGAAATTACTATCCAGTAAAAGAAGCAGAGAATTCTAATTTCCGTCACCGTCCTGTAGGGTTAGGAATCCAAGGATTGGCAGATGCTTTTATAATGATGCGTTTACCGTTTACTTGTGACGAAGCACAGAAGGTAAACCAAGAGATTTTTGAAACACTTTATTTCGCTGCCTTAACCGCTTCTATGGAAGAGGCTAAGATAGATGGAGCATACGAAAGCTATAAAGGTTCGCCAATTTCAGAAGGCCTATTCCAACACAACCTTTGGGGAATAGAAGATTCTGAATTGAGCGGTCGTTGGGACTGGGGAAAACTTCGTAAAGAGATTAAGAAAAATGGAGTGCGTAACTCTTTGTTGGTTGCTCCAATGCCAACAGCATCTACCTCTCAAATTTTAGGAAACAACGAAGCATTTGAGCCGTATACTTCAAACATCTATACACGTCGTGTATTGTCTGGGGAATTCATTGTAGTGAACAAGCATCTATTAGAAGATTTAGTAGGACTTGGACTTTGGAATGATGATTTGAAAGAAGAAATTATGCGTGCCAATGGATCTGTACAAGGTGTAGACATACCACAAGACTTGAAAGAATTGTACAAAACAGTTTGGGAATTGAGTATGAAAGATATTATCGATATGTCACGTCACAGAGGGTATTTTATTGATCAATCGCAATCGTTGAACCTGTTTATGGAAAATGCGAATTACGCTAAGCTTACTTCTATGCATTTCTATGCTTGGAAGAGCGGACTTAAAACAGGAATGTACTACTTAAGAACTAAGAGTGCCGTAGATGCCATTAAGTTTACATTAAAGCAGGAAGTGAAAAAAGAACCTGTTGCTGCGGTTGCGGCTGGACTTGAAGCCGAAGGTGTTTCTGCGGTATCTAGCAAACCGATGACACCCCAAGAGCTAAAACAATTATTAGACAAGTCTAAGAACGGAGATGAGGATGATGACTGTTTAATGTGTGGGTCTTAGAAATTATATAAGTTAAAGAAAAAAGGGAGCTGCTAAACGGTTCCCTTTTTTATTACTTCAAAATATCTGTTCCTAAATATTTGTCATCTTTATTGTAATACCAAGCTCGTTTTTTTGGCATCTTAATTTCATTGACAATGGTCTCTTCCGTGAGTAAGATGTACTCTCCGGTATTTTTCCCTTCTTTTATTGGATCTCCCTTAAAAAATTGATAGATTTCTAAAGCGTAAGTTTCTGGATTGAAATAGAAAAACCACACGTCACTTCCTACAGTTTCGTCATAAGTTGCCTTCAGCACTAAATACTCTTTACCCTTAAATATTTTTCTTTCAATTTTTTCAGAAATAATAGTGCCTGGGTCTTTTAATTTCATAGGCAAACCATAGAGATAAGTATAGTAGTTTTTGTATAGATTGGCCCTGTCACACGTTAGATTGTGTTCATTTTTTAAGGCTTCGGAAAGATTTGAATTACCGTTTAACGCAACTTCACATTTTGCTTTTTTTAAAGCATATTCGGTTATTATTGTATCTCGAATTGCTTTTACATAGAAATATTCTTCGGGGAGATTGATATGGATTTCACTGTCTCGATTTGAAGAAGAGGGGGTTTCCATAGTGACTAAAAGTTTCCCGCTGAAGGTGTCCCAATTCCCATTGGGATCATGATATGCAATTGTTTTGTCTAGTAATTGTTGTCCTGTGAGTTGCGAAAAGGATTTTTCAGAAACAAATAGAAATATAAAAATGAAAAAGAGTCTCATAATAGTACATTTTAGACCATAAAGGTAGTTATATGATGGTCAATTATCTGTACAAAAAAGCCTCACAATCTCTTTAGGAGAAAATTGTAAGGCTCAATTTGCAATAGCTTTATACTACTATTCCTTCTTATAACTGCTGTAATACTCTTCCATTAAGTTCATTAAAGCGGTAACCAAATCCTTTGTTTCTAACAATAAATTGAAATATAAAGTTGTATTCTTTGGACTTGATTCTTCGGTGCGAGTACGCTCTATTTGTTTTTGAATTTTTTCAGAAAGACTATCAAAAATTTCCTGTTTTTTGTCCAAAACATAGCTAATTCGATCAAATTTTCTACTGTTGAAAATTTCTTCAATTTCAGAAAGTAAAGCCGAAAGCGAATCGTCAATCTCTTGAAGGTCCTTTATTTGATTAAATCGGAGCGCCTTATGGTTGTTGTTTACGTGCTTGTAACTTTTCTTTGAGATAAACTCTAAAGACTGGGTTACATCGGTTAAATATGCCAGGATTGTTATGTAGAAGTTGCTCCCTGGAACACTGGTTTCATCCAATTTTTTGATGAAGTAAAAAATATTATCTCGCAATTCTTCTACTTCCGCATCCAGCTTTGCAATACCCTTTTTGCTCTTCTTAAGTTTTGCCAAATCCTGTTTTGCTAAACCTCTTAATACATCCGTGTATATTTTGTTTGTTCTAGAAGCCATGTTCGAAATATTCGCAGCACTTTCGGCAATAATTCCCTGTACCGTGCTACTCTCCGATTTCTTTAAGCCAGTATGAGTTCCTCCATTATTGTTTTTATTTTTATGAGAAATATAGTTTCTTACTAATAAAAGAACGACTAATAAAAGCAATACTGGCACCATTACCTTGACGTTCCAATGGATTAGGAAAGCCACTATTCCAGCTGCAGCAAAGGCGCTAAAGGCAGTGAAGAACCAACCTCCAATTACATTTAAAACTCCTGCAACTCTGTATACAGCACTCTCACTTCCCCAGGCTCTATCCGCTAATGAACTACCCATCGCTACCATAAATGTTACATAGGTTGTAGATAGGGGTAATTTCATAGAGGTTGCGATAGAAATAAGTATACTCGCAACCATTAGATTAACTGCAGCTCGCACCATATCAAATGCAGGTGCCTCTTCTCCTTTTTGTAGAACCACTAATGGTTTCTCAAATTTTTGATCGATTTTCTTCTTGGTTGAATTAGGTAAAACATTAGAAAACATAAAGGATATTCCTTTTGCGGTTCTTACAATACTTCTTGACAGAAAATTAGGTTCAAAACGTTCTTTTACAGAATCCTGACTTGAAAGATCAATAGACGTTTTAAGTACGCCTCTTGCTTTTTTGGAAAACCATAAAGTTAGAACCATTATAACTCCAGCAATAAATAATAATATTGTAGGGGTAGGAACTTTTTGGCCCATGACTCCCATGCTAAACGCATCCGCTGCAACTCCAGAAACCATCCAAGCTTCGTAAGATTGTAAAGCCGCAATTGGAACCCCAATGAAGTTAACCAGGTCATTTCCAGCAAAGGCCATCGCAATTGCAAATGTTCCTATTAGAATTATAAACTTATATACATTCACATTAAAATACTTATTCAATATTGCAGAAATCGAAGTCCAAATAACAAAGCTAATTGCCACAATAGTAAGGGTATTATCAAAAACCAAATCTTTAAAATCTGAAGGGATAATACTCGTCCCTTTTAAGCCTTTAATAAAGATGAAATAGGTAATTGCTGTGGCCGCAATCCCTCCAAAAAGGTTCGCTACCCACGCAGACTTCTCTTCAAATTTAAAAGAGAGTAAGAGTCTCGAAATATATTGTACAAAGGCCCCGACCGAAAATGCGACGACAACCGAAAGTAGTATTCCAAAAATTATTTCGGTAGCCTTGTCCGTATTGATATATCGACTTAGGTCTGAAAAGGTTTCTGTCCCAGAAGCACCAATTTTTATTAATGAGATTACCACTGCAGCTCCTAATAATTCAAAGACGATAGATACCGTAGTAGAAGTTGGCATTCCGAGAGTGTTAAAAAAGTCCAACAACAGAATATCGGTAATCATCACAGCCATAAAAATGATCATGATCTCGTTAAAATAAAACTCGCCTGGCACAAAAATACCCTTACGTGCGACTTCCATCATCCCGCTAGAAGATAGCGCTCCGAAAGCGATTCCTAAACTAGCAACTATCATAATCGTCTTAAAAGAAATAGCTTTTGAACCTATGGCCGAGTTCAAAAAGTTTACAGCATCATTACTAACACCCACCACAAGATCTGCAATTGCAAGTACTGCTAATGCAACAAGCATCAATACGTAAATATTATCCATAATTATAGTAATTAAATCGGTGCAAAAGTCACAATAATATTGAGCCTCATTGTTACCAAATTGTTATTTATTAAAAATGTAAATCAAACCCTAAACGAAATTCTAATCCGTCTTCATTATCAGCTACTGTGTTGTAACTAAAGTCACTTTGAACTTTAAGTTTATGTCCTACAATATATTTTGAAACTCCAATAGTATATTGTTCTTGGGTATCTTTTCCCGTTATCGCATCATAGTCTAGTGTGGTAAAGCGCCCTGCAACTTCGTAATTATTTTTGAAAAGATAACCTGCTTGAAAGTTAAATGCGCTTCCCACTTGCACAATATCACCAGTCTCTGTAATCCCATCTAACTCAACAGCAATGGGAGCATCAGCATCTCGATTTGCATATTCACCCATAAAAGAGAAACCTTTATACTTTAACATTGCATCTACGAATAGTGTTGAGATATCAGTTTCGTAAAAACCTGAATTAGTTGCCATATAGGAACCTTGATTACTTCGGTTTTTAACGGCGTCTTGATTATAATCATAGGTTACGCCAACCATAAGTTTTGGGGTTTCTTCTCGTTTTAGATCTGCCTGAACATAATCACCATTACTTTTAAATTCTCCAAAGGGAAGGAACTCCAAACGCCCAGTATATTGATGACCACCTAAGTTACCACTGGTAATATTCCTGCCTTCTCCTTGAGAGATTGCGATTTTTTCACGAATCATAAATTTTTCTGAAAGCATCGCCGAGTGCCGTACTTGAACCCCAACGTCACGATCAATATTGAATCTGCTATTCAATAAAGAACGATCAATTAATTGAAGGTTAGCCGAAGAAACAACACGTTCTACATTACCCGGAAGTTTGGTTTGACCAACCCATAGCTCAAAATTTTCATAAAAATTCCACATAATTACTGCATCCAAGATTATCCGAGGTGCATTACTATTAAATTCATTAGCTCCTGAAACATCTCTATTTGAAAGGCCTAATTCGATTTTATATTTCAATTTTGGAGAGTAGGCAAAACCACTAAATTTTAAGCGAGCTCTTCGAATTAAGAAGTTTTGTTCAGCTTTACCATATTGGTCACCATCGTAATCCCAAGTTGACATAGCTCTAAATTGAATTCGAGGAGCAAACTTAACACTCCAAGTGCTGTCCTTTGCAATTAGATTAAGCATTCCATTGCCGAATTTTGTGGGGGTTTCTTGTTGGGAAAATCCAAGCGTAGATAAGCAAATCCCAGCTATAAACAGGAAGTAACGTAAATTCATTAAAATCGCTTTAAGTTTTTGTCGCTGCAAAGAACTTAAACCAGTGTTAAGTGAATGTTTCCTAAATGTTATCTTTAACCTAAAAAGGCTACCTCTCTCGAGGCAGCCAATGCACTTTAGAATCTAGTCGACAAAAACTAAGCGATTTTGAAAATGCTTCACAAAGAAAAGGGACAGATGTAGTGTTACTGTGAAGGGAATATTAAAAAAACATTAATAATAATTTACCGAAATTAGATTTCCAATGTTAAATTTTAATTTTTAAAGTGCTGAAAAACAATACTTTAAAATTTCAATGTAAAGTTAACGTTAAGAAATAGTTTCAGAATAGTTAATAAACTGCTACATTTGAGTAACGAAATCCCAAAATTATTTAGTTATGAAAAAGCTCATTTTCTTGTTGGTTGTATTGTTTTCTGCAAATATTATGGTTGCACAATGTTGTAAAACCAAAACGGACGGTAAGAAAGATTCTTATATATTAAACAAAGGTCTTATTGAAGCAACTTTATATCATGAGAATGGTGAAATAGCACAAAAGGGATTTTATACTGAGGATAATAAGCTACAAGGTGAGTGGATTAGTTATGATGTAAAAGGAAACCAGACAGCAGTGGCTCAGTATGATAATGGAAGTAAAGTTGGTACTTGGACATTTTATCAAGGAAACACCCAAAAGGAAGTGACTTATACAGATTCTCGAATTTCTAAAGTTAATACTTGGGAGAGAACAGATACAAAAGTGGTTAGCAATCAACCATAATGAAGTGCAAAATATATTTTTAAAAAAGATGTCGTTTATTGACATCTTTTTTTTGGGATAAGAGTTCTAATTGTGCTTATATTGTTTTATAGTTATTTTAACAAACGGAGGTATATATAATTCATTTTTGCGTTTATATTTGCCAAAATTGAATTAATTTATGATAAAATCTTTTTTGGCGGTATTTTTTTCATGTTCCTTAATGTTTACAATAGTTGCACCTACTATTTTGAGTGCTTTAGATTGTGAATATAATAGGGTATTGTTATTGGACCCCATTGAAGAAGAACCTCACAAAAAAGTTGTAACTAGTTTTGAAGAGGATATTAAAATAATTCAATCATTGCTTCCAGTGCCCGAATTCTACTGGGTTAAAGATACTAACGAATTTGGTTTTTATGTAGAAGATGTTTCAATTCACGTCCCTAGCATAAATGTACCTCCCCCTGAATTCTTCATTTAATTATTAGATTATTATTTTAATTTTAAAAGTAGTCGTTATATCATGTAGCGACCAATTTATTATATTTTATACTTAACGTTCAATGAAAAATTTATTTGATTTTAAACATTTAAAAGGCGATTTATTTGGGGGTATTACCGCTGGAATTGTCGCCCTTCCATTGGCCTTAGCTTTTGGGGTAAGTTCTGGGCTTGGTCCGAGTGCAGGGCTATATGGGGCTATTTTTGTTAGTTTTTTCGCAGCTTTATTTGGAGGTACTAATACGCAAATTTCAGGACCTACTGCACCAATGACTGCCGTTAGTATGGTAGTAATTGCAGGAATAATTGCAATGAATGATGGAGATGTAAGCAAAGCATTACCTGCTATTTTAATTGTGTTTTTAATGGCCGGCTTGATGCAAATTGGATTAGGCGTTCTTGGAATAGGAAAGTACATTAAGTACATCCCTTATCCAGTCGTGTCTGGTTTTATGACGGCAATTGGAATAATTATTTTGGTTACGCAAATTCTTCCAGCAATTGGATATTACCCAAAAGAAGATGCTGAATTTGTAAATCAGTTTAAACCAAAAGCTGAAGAGATAATCTTAAACAATATTTTAAAAGAAGAAGCTGGGGAAGGAATTCTGGTGCTAGAAGATTTCAAGGAAACAATTGTTAGAGCAGATGGTATTACCCAAGCTCAAATTTTAAAAGAGTCACAAACTTTGGCTGCTTCTGAAGCATCTGGAGTTTTTGGAGCAATTAAGGTGTTGCCAGGAGCATTACAAAATATTAGTTGGTTGGAGTTATTATTGGCTTTAGGAACAATCCTTATCATATATGGATTTAAGCGGATAACCACTGCTATTCCTAGTACTTTGGTGGCTCTGTTAGTGATGTCTGGAATTGCCTATGGGTTCGATTTGAATTATCGCCCCATAGAAGAAATCCCAAGTGGTCTGCCAATTCCAAATTTGGAAATGTTTACTACTTTCAGTCTTTCTAGTATTACCCCTTACATATTTACGGCATTAACCTTGGCTTTACTAGGAGCCATAGATTCTCTCTTAACCTCGGTTGTTGCGGATAATATGACGAAAACAAAGCATAAACCCAACAAGGAACTTATAGGACAGGGAATAGGGAATAGTATAGCCGCAGTTTTTGGTGGAATTCCTGGGGCAGGTGCTACTATTAGAACAGTGGTAAACATCAATTCAGGTGGAAAAACAAGGCTCTCAGGAATGATGGCTGGGGTTTTATTACTGATAATTCTATTGTCCTTGGGTCCCGTTGCTTCTCAAATTCCAGCGGCAGTTCTTGCAGGAATTTTAATAACAGTAGGAATTGGGGTGATGGATTATAAAGGGCTTAAAGCTATTCCATATATGCCAAAACCGGAAGTTATTATCATGTTAGTGGTACTAGTACTTTCTTCGGTTTGGAATTTGGTCTATGCCGTTGGAATAGGACTTGTTATTGCGTCTTTAATGTTTATGAAGAAAATGGGTGACCTTACCGCAGAGCGATCTGATGTAAAAACACTGCTGAAGGAAAAAGCTTGGGATGATGAACATGATTTTCCAGAATCCCTTAAGGAGAAAGTATATATTAAACATCTTAAAGGACCTTTGTTTTTTGGGTCTACAAGCGATTTTCAACAACTTGCATCTCAGATTCCAGATACTGCTGCCGTAGTAGTAATTAGGTTGGGCAGAATGCAATATTTAGACCAATCTGGCCTGTATGCTATGGAGGATGTTTTAGTAGATCTAAGCAATAGAGGGATTAAAGTGGTATTTGTTAATATCTTAAATCAACCAAAATATATGTTTGAGCGAATTGATATTATTCCCAACCTCGTACCTCAGGAACAAATATTTAAAACTTTTAGCCAATGCTTAAAATGGATAAAAGAGAATGTGAATAATGAAATTGAACAATAAAAAAGAAAAAAATGAAAGCACATACAAAAGAAACACAAGCAACGATGACACCTCAGAAAGCGGTGGAATATTTGAAAGAAGGTAATCAGCGATTTCAAAATAATTTAAGAGCGAATCGAAACCTTTTACAACAGGTTAATGAAACAGAAGAAGGTCAATTTCCCTTCGCAACTATTTTAAGTTGTATAGACTCTAGAGTTTCTGCGGAATTAGTTTTTGATCAAGGATTAGGTGACATTTTTAGTATACGTATCGCAGGAAATTTCGTAAACGAAGATATCCTAGGAAGTATGGAGTTCGCCAGCAAATTGGCAGGGACTAAACTAATCGTTGTATTGGGGCATACGAGTTGTGGCGCTGTAAAAGGCGCATGTGACCACGCCAGAATGGGGAATTTGACGGCATTAATAAAAAAGATCGAACCTGCTGTAGATGCAATTAAAGATCCACAAGATGATTCTCTTAGAAATTCTAGCAATCTAGATTTTGTTAATAATGTAGCGGCTAAAAATGTCGAGTTGACGATTGAAAAAATTCGTAGAGATAGTCCAATTTTAACTGAAATGGAACGTAATAATGAGATTCGAATTGTAGGAGGAATGTACGATGTTGGTACTGGAAGTGTAACCTTCACAGATTAATACGTCCTGTTAATTAAAAATAAAAAAGCCTCCATAATTTTGGAGGCTTTTTTGGCTATTCAAAGAAAATATAAATTCATTAAATTATAATCTTGCATTAATCCAAGACCAACTTGAGATATCTACGGCGGTTCCGTTGAATACGTCATCTTCAGGAGTTGACATTGGAACACCATCGATAATCACGTTTTCAATTGGCCCCAAATCCTTCATATCAACATTTGTTTCATATCCAGTTAGTAGAATATTTGTCAAAGTAGCACCTGATTCTTTTTTAAACTGTAGTGCTGTACCACCAGTAGAAGAAACAGCCGTAAAGTTTAGAAAAGTTGGATTAAAGTTATCTTTATCGGCTTCAATAGCTGTAGAAAACCCATTGATTTCGTGAAGCACATATGTGTTGGTCATATTTCCGTTCCAACCTTCTGTCCAATCAACAGCATCATCTTCATTGTTTTTAAGATATACGTTGGTCGCATTAACTGTTCCGCCAAAGAACTCAACTCCGTCATCAGCCCCATTAATTACAGCGACGTTATTAATTGAGGTTTGATTACCAACAGCATATAGAGAAATCCCATTATATTGAGAATCTGAATTAATTTGAGCACCAGTTCCTAATATGACAAGATAGTCTATGTTTCCCGAGTCATCGTTGGTATTATTTCCACCATAAATGAATCCCCCAACTTCAGCGGTTGCATTTACGCCAGCGGTTGTTGGTGCGTCGCCACAAATAGTTAAACCACCCCAGTCGCCAGCATTTTCGTTTAATGAAGACATAACCACTGGATTGGACTCAGTACCATTAATTTCAATGTTACCTCCCTTTAATACAGCAATATATACAGAAGTACCACCATCTCTAGCTGTAATTCTGGTTCCTGCAGGAATAATTAATTTTCCATTGGGTTGAACGATATATGACGAATTTAACAGATAGTTTACACTGGGATCAAGCGTTACTATTCCTTCAACAACTCCTTGCAGAAGACTATCATTGCCAGACTGATTTGAGTTTACCCAATTAAAAATACTAACGTCCACACTGGGTGTGGTGGTATAACTTAGATTTGGGTCTGCAATGTTTCCTTCTATGATAACATTTGCTAATGGACCATCATCTTTCATTTCAACAGATACATCGTATCCAGTCAACGAGAGACCTGTAATAGTAGCTCCAGATTCTTTTTTAAATTGAAGTGCTGTACCTCCAGTTTCAGAAATAGCTGTAAAATTTATAATCTTGGGGTTATTGTTGTCTTTATCTGCTTCAATGGCCGTTGAAAAACCATCAATAGTGTGCAACACGTAGGTATTTGTAATGGTTCCATCCCAACCTTCAGTCCAATCAACCGCGTCATCTTCATTGTTTTCAAGATACAGGTTTGTAACTGAAACACTTCCTCCAAAGAATTCAACTCCATCATCCGCGCCATTTACAAGCGCCACATTGTCAATTGTGGTGCCAGATCCAACAGCGTATAATGTTAAACCATTGTACTGAGAGTCTGTAGAAATTTGTGCTCCTGCGCCTTCAATAATAAGATAGTCTATGTTACCCGAGCTATCTGCTGAATTGGTTCCGCCATAAATTAGACCTCCAACTTCGGCAACAGCATCAATACCGGCGGTAGTGTTAGCTTCTCCACAAAGAAGTAAGCCTCCCCAGTCTCCTGGGCTACCTGTGGTCGACCTCATTATTACAGGAAGATTGGCAGTACCTTGAATATCAATTTGGGCACCTTGTTCTACAGCAATATATTTATCTGTACCTACTTGAGACACAATTACAGTTCCTGCTGGAATTGTAAGTTTTGCACCAGTTTTTACTGTGAAGGTTCCTATAAGTGAATACGGTTGTGAAGGGTCTAGAACGCGATTTGATTCAAGGTTTCCAGAAAGTTCGAAATTCTCCATTTGACCCCCGTCATCTGTAATTTCGAATTCATTATCGCTACTACAACCAGTAACTACTAGGGCTGCTGTAACAACAAAAAAAGCTGCAAATTTTTTAAAGTTTTTCATGATTTTTTAAGTTTGATTAAGGTGTTTTTAAAAAGTATAGTTAAGGTTTAGATCAATCTGGCTTCCTCTTGTATAAGAAAGAACAGTTTGCTCAGTTTCAATATTAGTTGTACTTGGTTTAACCAGTTGTGTTCTTTTGATCTCAGGATTAACTAGGTTTTTTCCTGTTAGGCCAATTTTGAAATGTTCGGATAATTGTTTGCTTAAGATGAGGTCAAGGGTTACAAAACCATTTTCTACAATAGCATCGTTATAGTTAATGTCACTTGATGTTTGAACTTCTGCAGATCCTAGGGCGTAAATTTTATCTGAAGCATAGTTGGCTGCCAATGTTGCTTCAAAAGGTTTTTTGGTGTTTGTATTATAATTAAGAGAGACATTCCCAATCCATTCTGAAGCCCCTTGTAAGCCAGTTTCGGTTAGGCCTTTATATCTGAATGTTCTAATAAAATTTCCGTCATCGTCAAGTATTTCTTTTAGGTCTTGCTTATGCCACATGCGTGAGGCATTTATATTTAATTTTAAGTTGGGCCTGTCATCTCCAGAGATAAGATTCACACGGCCTTCTACTTCAATTCCATAAACCTCGGCTTCTTCACCAGCATTGAAATAAGAAAATACACCTGAAGAGCCTCTGTCTTGTACCTTGTTAATTGGATTCTCGATTACCTTATAGAAACCAGTTAATGAAACTAACTGGTCATTCGAAGGAAAGAATTCCCACTTTAAATCATAGTTTCGATTTAAAGAAGCCTCAATATTTGGGTTACCTCTTGTTACTTGCCCTACGGGGGAAACATATTCGAAAGGAGCAATTTCCTTGAATTCTGGCAAGGTGGTAGTATAGCTATTCGCAAAACGTATGCTCTGTTTTTCGTTAATCGCATACTTCAAATTAACAGAAGGGTATAGTCGTCTGTAATCTTTAGAGGCAGATCCTGTTCTTCCGGGAATATTATTTACATTGTAGGCAACGTCTATATCATCTTTTTGAAAGCGAAGACCTCCTTCAACCGTAAATTTTCCGGTGATTCCTGTAACGGCTAGATATCCAGCTAGAGATTGCAGATCTCCGTTATAAAAATCAGGCTCTAATTGATTAATTTCTAGTAAACCATTATCGAAGCTCAATTGGGTGAATATGTCGGAAATTTGATCTATGGATTCTGGATTAATTGCGTTGGTAAATGTCTCCTCAACACCAAAAAATTGTGAACCAAAAGTTCTAGTTTTTTTACGGTAGTTACCCCCAATGTTAATATGGAAAAGGTTGGAGTCTTCATCTATAATTTTAAATACATCGTTGAGACGACCATTGTATTCTATGTCTTCTATTTTTTGAAGACTCTTTCTTTGTTGAAAACCTCCGGTTCGACCCAATTGAACAATATCACTGTTAAAGTTCACTTCATTTCTAATACGATTTGGCTCATCGGCGCTTAGAAAATTGTAACCAGCTGCCCAGTCCAACGTGTTTTTTTCACTTAAATCGTGATCTCCAATTAGCTGGGTAACCGATAGAAAGGTCTTTTTAAGGTTTTGATCTCTTACAAATTGAAATAATCCTTCATTTGGATCTGTTTCCTCAAAAAGGGTAGAAGTTCCTTCACGCCCACCTTCAAATACTTGATCTTCAATTTTATTGATAAAAAGCGTATTGAATTTAAGCGTGTGATTGTCGTTTGCTCTAAATCCAGCCGATAGCAAAGCTGACGTGGCTACAGTTTTTTTCCAGGTGATTGCATCCGTTATACTGTCATCAATAAAATTAGAGCGAAATTGTCTAAATTCACCTTCACGATATTCAAAGTTTTCAGATTGTCCAGCGGTTAATAAGACTCTTATTTTTTCTCCAATTTTCGTTCCTGCACTAAATGAATAGGATCTATTTATAGGTAGATCAACTACTTCTGGATTCCAGCTTTGTTGTGTAAGAGACTGTTTTGTTGAAAGGTCTTTCTGATAGAATCCAAAAGTAAGATCCTTATCATTCGCCGAAACCTTAAAGTTACTATAAACTCCATCGCTTAGCACATTTGAATTTACTGAGGTGCTTGCACTAATTGAAAGTTCACTACTGCCCGAAAGTTCCTTAGAATTAATATTAATAGTACCTGAAGCTTGATCGGTAGCCGTTTTAGCCGAAGTTGTTTTGCTTATATCAAGACTCTGAATAAATCTTGCCGGAAAAAGACTTAAATCTATATTCTTGCGCTCAATATCGTCTGAAGGAATTGGCAAACCATTTAAGGTGGTATATAAATATCGGTCACCCAACCCTCTTACAAATACGTCACCAGAGCCTTCTGATTTTGTAACGCCAGAAATTTTTTCTGTAGCTCCAGCCGCATCAGACACACCTAGTTTTGAAAGCTGTTCCGAACCAATACTCTCTTTAATGGCAATTGTTCTTTTTTGTTCTAAAAGAAGCGATACTTCACTCTCTTTTCTGGTAGTTGTTTTAATAAAAACTTCGTCAAGGGCCGCTGCACTTGCGCCCATAGGAACATTGACGGTTGTCACTTTAGTTGCTTCAACTAGAATATCACTTATAGTTACAGATTCATAACCTACAAAGCTAAATACTACTGAATATCTCCCAACTGGAAGATTTTCAAGTGTATATAGGCCGTCAAAGTCGGAAGTAGTTCCTTTCTCAGTTCCATTAATAAATATGTTCGCAAAGGGTAATGGTTCGTTATTGTAATCTTTATCCGTTAGTACTCCAACGATAGAGCCGGTTCCCTGAGCAAATGAAATTGCGGTAAAACCGAAAAGTAGTAATGTAAATAATTTGGTCATGTTTTGTCGTTAAATTCTTGGGGCAAAGATGCTCTTACAATGTAAAGACGAGGTTAATTAAAGATTAAGTGTTTATCATATCAAGGTTAGCTAAATGTTAAGTTCATGAGATATCAATTTTTTAGATTTTCCTTTTTGAAAATACTATCTTGCCTTTCTAAAATGTATAACAATGATGCAATGGGAGCAACTCCTTTCCTTACGACGACAAGGAGATACCAATAAAAGATTACGAATAGAACAGGATGAAACCAGACTAGGTTTTGAAGTAGATTATGATCGCGTTATTTTTTCTTCTGCTTTTAGGAGTTTACAGGACAAAACACAGGTAATTCCACTTTCAAAAACATCTTTTGTACACACTCGTTTGACCCATAGTTTGGAGGTATCGGTAGTAGGGCGTTCGCTTGGGCGAATGGTAGGACGCGCAATTCTGGAAAAGCATCCTCACTTACACACTGTGCACGGACATCATTTCAATGATTTTGGTGCGATTGTGGCGGCAGCATCATTGGCTCATGACATTGGAAATCCACCCTTTGGTCATAGTGGCGAAAAAGCAATTGGAGATTATTTTGCCCGTGGAAATGGTAAGCGCTTTAAAGAGAAATTGACAACGGCGGAATATCAAGACCTAGTGGATTATGAAGGAAATGCGAATGGTTTTAAAATTCTTACAGAGTCTAAGAATGGTGTTCAAGGAGGTTTGCGTTTGTCTTTTGCGACCTTAGGAGCATTTATGAAGTACCCTAAGGAATCATTCCCAAAGAAGCCTACAAATCATATAGCAGATAAGAAGTTTGGTGTTTTTCAAGCTGAAAAAGATTTCTTTGATGAGGTAGCCTTAGAGTTAGGTCTTTTAAAAAGAGGTAAGAAAGAGAACCTAAGCTATAACCGTCATCCCCTTGCTTTTTTGGTGGAAGCTGCAGATGATATCTGCTATACAATTATTGATTTTGAAGATGGGATTAATCTTGGTTTGATTGAGGAAGAATTTGCTTTAGAGTATTTAATAAAGCTGGTGAAAGGAAGTCTTAATTCTGAAAAGTATAGCAGTTTAAAAAAGTCATCAGACCGCTTGGCATACCTTCGGTCATTGGCAATAAGCACTTTAATTTCTGAAGTCGCGTCTATTTTTATAAAACACGAAGAAATTATTCTTGCTGGAGATTTTTCCGAAGCATTGCTTGATAGAAGTAGTTTTAAGGCACAAATTGATGATATAATTAAGATAAGTATTGAAAATATATATCAGAGTACGGAGGTAATCGATAAGGAGATAGCGGGCTATTCAATTTTAGATACTTTGTTAGAGACATATACTACGGCCTTTGAGAACCATCAAAAAGGTTCAAGTCGTCATTACGATCGATTAATTTTAAACAATTTTGACAAGGAGTCTTTAGAAAACCAAACGGTTTACAGCTATTTAATGGAGTGCTGTAGTTTTATATCAAGATTAACAGATGGCAATGCGTTACAGATATTTCAGAAGATAAAAGGAAACCTTTAATGTATTTTTTTATGCAATAATTAAAAATGACTAATTTTTATTTAATAAAACATTAGATAATGTAAGTATTTATCAACTTTAATGTTAAATGTTGAGATATTGTAAAATATTACTGAAGTTTATGATATTTTTATAAACTTAGAATTATTTAATCAACCATAGTGTGGGATGTCTTTGAAATTTGTCTCATACGTTAATCGTAAATTTAAAAAAATATGAAAAAAGTACTCTACTTACTTGCATTTATTACTGTAGGTTTTGCCAATGCGCAGGACTTCAGTGGAGTGATTGGCTCTTATCTGAGTAACAATCACGCCGAATTAGGATTACAACCTCAAGATGTTGGGGAGTTTTCTGTTAATTCCCAAAGTTTTTCCAAGAGCATGAACTTGAATAACGTGTATGTGAATCAAATGTATCAAGGGATTGAAGTTTTTAATTCAACTTCGTCTATTGCTATAAAAAATGGGAATGTTGTTAACGCAAATATTTCTTTTACAGAAAATTTGGCACAGAAAGTTAATACCACTACACCTTCTATCTCTGCAGCTGCAGCCATTTCGAGTGCGGTTAGTGCATTGAACGCGGGAAGTTTATCTAATTTGGTGCTTTTAGAAACAGTTGGAAACAACGAATTTGTGTTTTCTAATGGAAGTGTCTCATTGGAAAATATACCAGTAAAATTGGTATATCAAACAACCGAAAATAATACGTTACGATTGGCTTGGGATTTAAGCATTTATCTTTTAGATGCAACACATTATTATAGTGTTAGAATGGATGCAGTATCTGGAACTCTTTTAAATACTGTTGACTGGGTAGTAAGTTGTAATATTAATGATGCAGGACATATCCATTTTTCTAAAAAAGAAGAAAAAAGTATTTTGTTTGCTAATGAAGCGTCAGTTTCGATGAGTGCTGCAGGAGGTGCTCAATATAGAGTTTTCCCAATTCCGGCGGAAAGCCCTAATCACGGACCAGAGGCTTTGGTGCCCGACCCAGCAAATGCAATTGCTTCTCCTTTCGGATGGCATGATACAGACGGTGCTGCAGGCCATGAGTTTACAACAACGCAAGGAAATAATGTTCATGCTTATGAAGATCAAAGTAATAGTAATTCAGGAACTTCTCCAGATGGAGGTGCTACTTTAGATTTTGATTTCCCATTTGACTTGAATATGGAGCCTTCGGCTTATGTAGAGGCAGCTACAACTAACTTGTTTTACATGAATAACATTCTCCATGACGTATTGTACCAATATGGTTTTGATGAAGAGAGTGGTAACTTCCAAGAGAATAATTATGGAAATGGTGGGAATGGAAGCGATTCTGTGAACGCTGAAGCACAAGATGGTGGCGGGACAAACAATGCCAACTTTGGAACTCCACCAGATGGATCAAATCCAAGAATGCAAATGTATTTATGGGATTCAGCGCCAGGAGAACTTTTAATAATTAATAATGGTCCATTAGCTGGTGGTTATATTGCTATTGAAGCTGGCTTTGGAGGGCCACTTACAACAACTCCTGTTACGGAAGATACGGCTGTAGTTGTAGATGATGGTACTGGAGATCCTCAAGACGCGTGCGATAATATTACAAATGGTGGGGATTTATCAGGAAAAATTGCAATTATTAGAAGAGGGGACTGTGAATTTGGATTTAAAGTATTGGCCGCGGAAACTGAAGGTGCGATTGCTGTAATTATGGTAAATAATGTTCCTGGAGCGCCAATTGTTATGGGAGCTGGAGTCAATGGAGGTTCTGTTACTATACCATCTGTAATGGTAAGCGATGTTGATGGTGATGCAATGATTGCCGAAGTATTAGGTGGTGGAACAATGAATGCCTCTATGGCATTGCCAGCGTCAACAGGACCGATGCTTGATGGTGATTTAGATAATGGGATTATTGCGCATGAGTATGGACATGGAGTTTCTAACAGATTAACAGGTGGACCTGGAACTACTGGTTGCTTGAGTAATACTGAGCAAATGGGTGAAGGATGGAGTGATTATATTGCTCTTATGTTAACTATGGAACCGGGAGATGCTGGAGAAGATATTAGAGGTATTGGAACGTATGCTACCGGACAACCAACTTCAGGTAATGGTATTAGAACTTTTCCTTATACAACAGATATGGCAGTTAATACACATACCTATGATGATATTAAAACAGAATCAGTACCTCATGGTGTTGGATCTGTATGGTGTGCTATGCTTTGGGAAATGACATGGGATTTAATTGATGAGAATGGAGGAACTATTGGTGATATTTATACTGGAACTTCTGGAAATAATATGGCTTTGCAGTTGGTTCTGGATGCTATGAAACTTCAACCATGTAGTCCTGGATTTATTGCTGGACGTGATGCCATTTTGGCAGCAGATGTTGCCGCAAATGGTGGAGCCAATGAGTGTCTAATTTGGAACGCATTTGCAAGAAGAGGATTAGGACTTAGCGCAGATGGAGGTTCTACCGGAAGCGTTACTGATGGTACTGAAGCTTTTGATGTACCTGTTGGTTGTGAGCTTGGAGTTAATGATAATGGTTCTAATAGTAACTTTATTATTTATCCAAACCCATCTAACGGAAACATTAACATTAAATCTCTTGTCGATGCTGGAAACGTAACAGTTTCTATATACGACCTGAATGGTAGAGCAGTGTATTCTCAAAATATGGAGTTACACAATACTGTAAGCATTAGTGCAGAAGGAATAACTTCTGGAATATATGTTATTCAAATAGACGGAGCTGATTACAACCAGACTTCAAAATTAATTATAGAATAATTTAAATTCAATAATTTCTGAATTAAGAGGCTGTCTTTATAGACGGCCTCTTTTTTTATATAAATAAGTCTAGGGTATTTTTAATACTTTCTAAAGAGATTCCTGCCAACTCTTGAAGTTCTTTTGTAGTACCATGCTCAGGAAAGGCGTCTGGTATACCAAGCATTTCAATTTTGTTTCGATAGTTATTCTTGGAAGCAAATTCAGAAATACTACTGCCGAAACCTCCCATAAGCACTCCGTCTTCCACAGTTATTATTGTCGTATATTTTTTGAAGATATCATGAAGAAGAACTTCGTCCAATGGCTTGATAAATCGCATGTCATAACAAGCAATTTTTTTTGCAGAAGAATGATTTTCGATTGCTTCTAAAGCGTTTGTAGTGATTGCGCCAATCGTTATGATGGCGATATCCATCCCAGTTTTTAATTGCTCACCCTTACCTATTTCTATTTTTGAAAAAGGTCTTTCCCAATCTAGAATGTTTCCTCTGCCTCTAGGATAGCGAATAGCTATTGGCAATGCTAGTCCCAATTGAGCCGTATAAAGAATATTTCTTAATTCAATTTCATTTCTAGGAGCAAAGAGGATAAGATTTGGTATACATCTTAGATAGGCAATGTCGAAAATACCGTGGTGCGTGGCGCCATCTTCTCCAACAATTCCAGCTCTATCTAGACAAAAAATCACGGGGAGTTTCTGTAAACACACATCATGTATAACTTGATCATATGCACGTTGTAGAAAGGTAGAGTAGATGTTGCAATACACAAACATTCCTTGAGTTGCCAAGCCTGCAGCCAAAGTAACCGCATGTTGCTCTGCGATGCCAACATCAAAAGCCCGAGATGGAAAAATATCCATCATGTATTTTAGAGAACTTCCAGTAGGCATTGCTGGAGTAATTCCAACTATTTTTTCGTTAATTGTAGCGAGTTCGACAATGGTTTTTCCAAAAACATCTTGAAATTTCGGAGGTAGATTTTCGTTGCTTTTAGGGATTAAATCACCCGTTTTGGCATCGAATTTTCCTGGAGCGTGATACGTAACTTGATTTTCTTCAGCTTGTCGTAATCCCTTTCCTTTTTTGGTTATGACATGAAGCACCTTAGGTCCACTAACATTTTTAAGTCTTTTTAATTCTGAAATTAATTCGGATAAGTTGTGTCCATCAATTGGCCCAGAGTAGGTAAAATTAAGTGCTTCAAAAATATTATCTGTTTCAAGTGCATCATCTAAATTAACTTTTGTGAAGTAAGCCTTCAAAGCTCCAACACTGGGATCTATTCCTATCGCATTATCATTTAGAATAACGAGAATATTAGTATTCGTTACTCCTGCGTGATTTAATGCTTCAAAAGCCATCCCACTGGCAATAGAAGCGTCTCCTACTGCGGCAATATGTTGTCTTTCATTGTTTCCCTTTAGTTGAGAGGCAATTGCCATACCTAGCGTAGCTGAAATTGCTGTACTACTATGGCCTGTGCCAAAAGCATCGTATTCGCTTTCGCTCATTTTAGGAAAACCGCTAATTCCACCTAGTCGTCTATTGGTATAAAAATTATTCTTTCTACCAGTGAGAATTTTATGACCATAGGCTTGATGACCTACATCCCAGACGAGAATATCTTCGGGAGTATTAAAAACATAATGTATGGCTATAGTTAACTCTATTACTCCAAGACTTGCGCCCAAATGCCCTTCCTTAATTGCGACAATGTCAATAATAAATTCTCGTAATTCTTGGGCAAGTTGAGGTAAATCCTTTGGAGATACTTTCCGAAGATCATTTGGAAATGAAATAGTATTTAAAATGCATTTAGGCATGACGCAAAGATACGCTTCTTGAGAATTAGTAAATTAGTAAATTTGTACATTTGAATAAATTGAAGAGAATGATAGCGCCGTACGATGATAATTATTTTATGAAAAAGGCACTTTACGAAGCTGAAACCGCCTATGAAAAGGGAGAAGTGCCTATAGGGGCTATTGTTGTTGTCAATAATCAGATAATTGCTAGGGCGCATAATCTAACAGAAAGTTTAAATGATGTTACAGCTCATGCAGAAATGCAAGCGGTAACTGCTGCTGCAAATTATTTGGGGGGTAAATATTTATTGGACTGTACCTTGTACGTCACTATAGAACCTTGTCAAATGTGTGCAGGGGCTTTGTTTTGGAGTCAGATTTCCAATATTGTTTATGGAGCAAGAGATGAGCAACGAGGATGCATTAACCTTAAAACGAAGTTGCACCCAAAGACTAAGATGAAAGGAGGTATTTTGGAGAATGAAGCCTCTGGATTATTGAAACAATTTTTTATTGAGAAACGAAATTTAAATTAGTGAAGGGCATAAAAAATCCTCTATAATAATCTTGTATTATAGAGGATGAAATCTTAATAAGTATATATCTCTTAGTCGTGGATAACACGAACTTGTGCTGCGACCACTCCTTTTCTTCCTTCTTCTTCCACATATTCTACTTTGTCTCCTTCGTTAAGGGCTTCCCCATTAAGTCCGGTAACATGTACAAAAATGTCTTTCCCGGTTTCATCGTTGGTGATAAAACCAAAACCTTTAGATTCGTTGAAAAATTTTACTGTTCCTTCCATTGTAAAAAAAATAAATTAATAATTTGGTGTTATTGAGCTATAAATGTAATGCGGTTTTTTAACAATATGAAAAATAAATGAAAAAATGTATTTAGTTTATAACTTATTGTCTTTTTGATAGTTTCGCATTTTTTCAATACTCTCTTTAGTTAGCATATAGTCTTTAACATTTTTGTCTTTCCAACGATGATATATAAACAAGGGCATTAAAACAATAAAACCGAGAACGACCGAGAGGCCAATTATTAGATGTCCCGTTACTTCGTCTTGAGTTTTAACATAAAAGCCAGTGCCAAATCCTATAATGACAATTAGTAATAAAATAGTTAAAAAATACTTCATCTTTATTTTCCTGAAAAATCAATCAATTTTCTTCTGTAAGCTGTTAATAATTTAGATTTGGATACAAACCCATAATAGACGCCATTTGAAATAACCGGCAAGTTCCATGCAGCTGTATCTTGGAATTTTTTCATTACTTCTGTCATTTTATTGTTTTCCAAAGATATTATTGCTGGAGGATTTTGCATCAAATCTCTTGCAATTATTTCGGCATACAAACTTTGATCAAACATGACAGGACGGAGGTCATCAAGTAGAATTATTCCTTCAAGGATATTAGTATCAGGATTAACTACAGGAAATAAATTTCGATTGGATTTAACAATGGCTTGTTTTACAATTTCACCTAATGTCATATCGGGATGAACACTAATAAAATCTCGTTCAATAACGGTCTTTATATCCATAAGTGTAAGGACAGCGTGATCTTTGTTATGCGTAATGAGTTCTCCTTTTCTTCCTAATTCCATAGCGTATACGGAATGTGGTTGGAAGTATTTTGTTATTGAAAATGAAATAGCAGCTGTGATCATTAAGGGAATAAATAATTCGTATCCGCCTGTTACTTCTGCTATTAAGAAAATGGCCGTTAGGGGTGCATGAAGCACTCCAGCCATTAAACCTGTCATCCCAACCAATGTGAAGTTACTTTCTGAAATAGGAGAAGACAGCAGCCCAATATTATTTAAAATTTTAGCGAAAGTGAACCCCATAATACTTCCCATAAATAGGGTGGGAGAAAAAATTCCTCCAACACCACCGGCTCCAAATGTCAATGAACTCGCTATTACTTTAAAAAAAACGAGTCCAGAAAGTAAGGTAATCATCACCCAAATGTTTGAGCTATCTAGGTGAAATATGTTGTTTTCGAGTGCCTTCTCCGGATTCCCCTGAACTAAATTATTAATGATATCATAGCCTTCACCGTAAAGTGGAGGAATAAAATAAACCAAAATTCCAATTCCTATTCCACCAACAAAAAGACGTTTTATGGGCGAACCAATTTTCTGAAAGAATTTCTGAAATCGTTCAAAAATATTTGTGAAGAATATGGAAACAAATCCTGCAATTATTCCCAATAGTATATAAAATGGAATGTCTTTCATTAAAAATTCATCTTCTATATTGAAGGGTAATAGAATATCGCTTCCGAAGAAAAAATAAGACGTTATAATTGCAGAAACTGAAGCCAAGAGCAAAGGGATCATAGATGCAATGGTAAGATCTAAACTAAACACCTCTATCGCAAAAATTATGGCAGCAATTGGCGCCTTGAAAATTGATGACATCGCGCCAGCAGCCGCACAACCTATTAACAAGGTTCTAGTTGCCTGGTTCATATGTAGAACGCGAGATAAGTTTGAGCTAAGAGCCGCTCCTGTAGCAATTGTTGGTCCTTCAAGACCTACAGATCCACCAAAACCTACGGTAATGGGGGCTGCTAATAAGCTTCCCCACATTTGAAAGCGTTTCATTATACCTTTCTTTTTAGAAATTGCAAAGAGGGTAGCTGGAATACCTTGTGTAGGGCGTTGTCTAATAACATATTTAATAATTAAATAGGTAAGACTTAACCCAATAATGGGGAAAATAAAATAAAAGGCACTATGATATTCTTGAATTAATTTTCCTTCTAATAAGAGTTGGATAAAATGAGTGCCGTTTTTAATTATCACCGCGCCTATTCCCGATAAAATACCAACAGCAATACTAATAATATATACAAATTGCTTGTGCGAAATATGTTTCAATCGCCAAATGAGAAATCGCGTTAAGATGTTTTTTTTTTGCGCAGACATTTATATAGAATCAAAAAATCCTGCAATTGCAGGATTTTAAAGTTACGATTTTAAGTTCAATTGTAAACTTAATTCTTTTAACTGATCATCATCTATAGGTGCGGGTGCATCGATCATTACATCACGCCCTGAGTTATTTTTTGGGAAGGCAATAAAATCTCTAATTGTTTCTTGCCCACCTAAAATAGCAACTAATCTATCCAAGCCAAAGGCCAACCCACCGTGAGGGGGAGCGCCATATTGAAAGGCATCCATTAAAAATCCAAACTGTGCTTTTGCTTCTTCCGGCGTGAACCCTAGGTAATCGAACATCAACGATTGGGTTTCTTTATCATGAATACGAATAGAACCTCCGCCTATTTCATTACCATTTAGTACCAAATCATATGCATTGGCTTTTACGTCACCCGGATTCGTTGCTAATAATTCTAGCTGCCCAGGTTTTGGGGAGGTAAAAGGATGATGCATGGCATGGTATCTTTTGGTGTCTTCGTCCCACTCTAATAATGGAAAGTCAACTACCCATAGTGGTGCAAACTCGTTTGCTTTTCGAAGACCTAGCCTTTCAGCAAGCTCCATACGTAAAGCACTTAGTTGTGCTCTAACTTTATTTTTTTCTCCTGAAAGCACACAAATCAAATCTCCTTTTTGGGCACCCGTTGCTTCAGCCCATGCTGCCAAATCTTCCTGGTCATAGAACTTATCCACCGATGATTTGAAGCTACCGTCATCATTGCATCTTGAATAAACCATTCCTAACGCTCCAATTTGCGGGCGTCTGACCCAATCAATAAGCTGGTCAATTTCTTTTCTAGTGTAGTTATTTCCTCCAGGTACAGCAATACCCACAATCAGTTCGGCACTGTTAAAAACATTAAAATCTTTATGTTGTGCAATTTCATTTAGTTCGCCAAATTCCATCCCAAAGCGAATATCTGGTTTGTCGTTACCATATTTTTTCATGGCATCGTCGTATGTCATTCTAGGGAATTCAATCACATCAACATCATTAATTTCTTTCAACAAATGCTTCGTAAGGGCTTCAAATGTATTTAGAATGTCTTCTTGGTCAATAAATGCCATCTCGCAGTCAATCTGCGTAAATTCTGGTTGTCTATCCGCTCTTAAGTCTTCATCTCTAAAACACTTTACAATTTGGAAATATTTGTCCATTCCCCCAATCATCAAGAGTTGTTTAAAAGTCTGAGGAGATTGTGGAAGCGCGTAAAACTGACCTTCATTCATTCGTGATGGAACAACAAAATCACGAGCCCCTTCAGGGGTAGACTTAATAAGATAAGGAGTTTCAACTTCAACAAAATCCTTTTCAGAAAGAAAATTTCGTACGGCCATAGTTACTTTGTGGCGAAAAATGAGATTCTCACGAACAGGGTTTCTTCTAATATCGAGGTATCTATATTTCATTCTAAGGTCTTCACCACCATCGGTAATATCCTCAATCGTAAAAGGTGGAGTAAGTGATTTATTTAAAATAGTGACTTTTGTTGCTAAAATCTCAATGTCGCCCGTTGTCATATTTGAGTTTTTAGATTCCCGTTCAATTACTGTTCCTGTAACTTGAATGACATATTCTCTTCCAAGATTTGAAGCAGCCCCCATCATCTCTTTAGGCGTGCGTTCAGCATCAAAGATTAATTGAGTGATACCATATCGATCTCTAAGGTCGACCCAAATTAAGAACCCTTTATTTCTTATTTTTTGTACCCAACCAGATAAAATTACTTCTTGACCTATGTTTGAAGCGTTTAATTCGCCATTCGTATGCGTTCTATACATGTAATATTAAAGTTTCGTGTGCTTAGAAAGCTGCAAATTTATAAAGATAAAAGATGCCAAGCATCAAAAATTTTCAAAAGAATATTGCTTTGATTTTCAGCTTCTTGAGAGGGTAGAAAATTTTATGTTAATAATTTCCTAACAAAGAGTAAATCTTTTATTAACTTTACGGCTTCAAAAAAGCAACAAATGAGAAAACAAATCAAAAATGGAAGTAGTAGTTTACTACTATTATTACTTATTTTTCCGTGCTTTGTGTTTGCACAAACGATCACGGGAAAGGTAAACGACAATAAAGGGACAACAGTTCCCTTTGCAAATGTTATTCAGAAAGGTACCACTAATGGTACTACTACTGATATGGACGGTAATTTTTCTATCGATGTAGAAAGCTTACCTACAGTATTGGTATTTTCGTCGTTAGGATATACAACAGTAGAGCAGAATGTAACTTCTGCAGGACCTGTTAGTGTTACTATGGCGGAATCTGCAGAAGCATTAAGTGAAGTTGTGGTAACTGCTCTTGGTATTTCTAGAGAGAAAAAATCCCTGGGTTATGCAACACAAGAAGTAAAAGGTGAAGCAATTTCAACTGTAAAAAGTCAGAACTTTGTTAATTCACTGTCTGGTAAAGTAGCGGGTCTGGATATTAAATCATCTGGAACACTTGGGGGATCAACCAATGTTGTAATTAGAGGTAGTTCTTCCATTGCTGGAAACAACCAAGCTCTTTTTGTAATTGACGGTATTCCTGTTAATAACTCGACAAATAACTCTAAAGACCAAACAACAGGTCGTGGTGGTTATGACTATGGTAATGCAGCATCGGATATTAATCCAGATGACATTGCATCGATTAACGTATTGAAAGGTGCTGCGGCATCTGCATTATACGGGTCTAGAGCTTCGAATGGGGTTATTATGATTACCACAAAAAAAGGAAAGCAGAGAAAAGGAGTTGGAGTAACTCTTAATAGTAGTTTAATGGTTGGTTATGCAGATATATCAACTTTACCTAGATACCAGACCAAGTATGGTGCTGGTTATGGGCCGTATTATGGAACGAATGAAGATGGATATTTCAATGATTTCGAAGATATAAACGGTGATGGTGTAGCGGATCTTACGGTGCCTTTTACTGAAGATGCTTCTTGGGGAGGAGAGTTTAATCCTAGCCAAAATATTTATCAGTGGACTTCAATTTATCCACAATTGTCTACATTCGGACAAGCAACTCCATGGGTTGCAGCGGAAAATAATCCTAATTATGTTTGGGGAGCTTCAACTACAGCTATAAATTCTGTTTCCATTGATGGAGGTTCAGACACTAGCTCATTTAGATTGGGGTATACTAATATGCTACAAGAAGGTAACTTGCCTAATAGTTCAATAAAAAGAAACTCTATTAACTTTAACGGTTCACAAGAATTGTCAGATAAGTTTACGGTATCTACATCCTTTACTTTTACTAAAACAGATGGTCAAGGTAGATACGGTACAGGATATGATTCTAACAATGTAATGCAACAGTTTAGACAATGGTTTCAAACGAACGTAGATGTTAAGCAACAGAGAGATGCTTATTTTGCAACTCGTGAGAATATAACTTGGAACACGCAGTCTGGAACAGATTTACGCCCAATTTATTCAGATAACCCATATTGGACTTTCTACGAGAATTATGAAACTGATACTCGTAAGAGATATTATGGTAATGCAGTTCTAAATTATGAATTAAATGACTGGTTAAGTTTAATGGGAAGATTTGCGTTTGATACTTTTTCTGAATTACAAGAAGAAAGAACGAATGTAGGAAGTGCAAATGTATCTCAGTATAAGCGTATAAATAATAATGTTTCTGAATACAATTACGATTTATTCTTGAATTTTAAGAAAGATCTTTCTGAAAAATTGAATTTAGATGGAAACATTGGATTTAACCTTAGAAGAAATGAATGGAGTCGATTTGAAGCTGCAACTAATGGAGGTTTGAACTTACCTGGTGTTTATACTTTGGATAATAGTGCGAGTCCTTTAGGAGCGGATAATTTAACGGAGTATGAGGCTGTTCAAATGGTTGATGGTCTTTTTGGACGAGTTAGTTTAGGATATGATAATTTCGCATTTGTTGAAGGTACTTACAGAACAGATAGAGATTCTAGTTTGCCAATCGATAATAATAGGTTTAATTACTGGTCTGCTACAGGTAGTTTAGTGTTTTCCAATTTAATTGATGCCAATTGGTTATCTTTTGGTAAGGTAAGAGCAAATTATGGTGTTGTGGGTAATGGAACTGATCCATACCAAGTATTTACAACTTATACTATTCAATCTCCGTTTGGAGGAGTTGGTTCTGCTTCAAACAGTCCTTCTTTAAAGAATCTTAACTTATTACCGGAGGAACAAGAAAACTGGGAAGTAGGTTTAGAAATGCAATTTGCTAAGAAACGATTAGGTTTTGATGTTACTTATTATGATGCCTTAAACATTAATCAGATTACTGATGTACCAGTATCTAATGCGACTGGGTATACTTCAGTATTGTTGAATGCAGGTACTATCTCTAATAAAGGATGGGAAGTTCAATTAAATGCTACACCGCTTAAAACGGATAACTTTAGTTGGGATCTATCTTTAAACTGGTCTAAGAATGAGAGTTTGGTTGTAGAGTTGACTGATGGAATTGAAAACTTACAACTTGGATCATTCCAAGGTGGGGTTTCTATAAACGCTACTCCTGGAGAGCCTTATGGAACAATTCGCGGTCGTGATTATGTATATCATGAAAACGGACAAAGAATTGTTGGAGCTAATGGACGTTATTTACTGTCTGATGAAAGTAATGTAGTAATTGGAGATATAAATCCAGATTGGAATGCAGGACTTAACAATAGCTTTAATTATAAAAACTTTAATTTAAGTTTTTTACTTGATATGCAAAAAGGAGGAGAAGTTTTCTCTCTTGATACGTATTATGGTTTTGGAACTGGATTATATGATTTTACGGCTGCAGATAACGAGCTGGGTAATCCACTTAGAGATCCTGTAGCAGACGGAGGGGGTATTCTTTTTGAAGGAGTAAATGAGGACGGGACGCCTAACACAACTAGAGCAGAAATGACTGGAGCTGGTCGTTTTGGATACAACCAACCAAATGCAGCTCACGTTTATGATGCAGGATTTATTAAGTTGAGAGAAGCGAGTTTAACATATAACCTTGGTGAAAGAGCTTTAGCTCAATTACCATTTAATACTGTATCCTTTTCTGTAATAGGAAAGAATCTTTGGATTATAGATAAGAGTGTTCCTTACGCAGATCCTGAAGCAGGTTTAAGTGCTGGTAATATTCAAGGAAATCAATCTGGATCTTACCCTTCTATTAGAGAAATAGGGGCAAGTCTTAAATTACAATTTTAAAAATAATAATTATGAAAAGAATAGTAATAAGTATTATATCTATTATGGTATTATCATCATGTATGACTGATGAGAAATACGAAGATTACAATAGAGACCCTAAGAATCCTACGCAAGTTTCTGCTAATTTTTTATATAATTCGGCAGTAAAGAGTTTAACGGATCAAATGACTAGTACGAATGTTAATGATAATGTATTTAGACTATTGGGTCAGTACTGGACGGAAACTACCTATACTGAAGAGTCTAATTACGATTTGACAGGAAGAAATATACCACAAAGACATTGGTCTGAGATGTATAGAGATGTGTTGTTAGATTTGACAAATGCTCAACAGTTAGTGATGGAAGATGAAAGTAAATCAGAAGGTGAGAAGAGCGCGGCGTTTGCACAGTCAGAAGTGTTAATGATATACACTTGGCAACAAATGGTTGATACCTTTGGTAATATTCCTTATACTGAAGCTTTAACTGACAATAAATTGCCGGTTTATGATGATGCTGCAACAATCTATACTGATCTAATTAATCGTCTAGATGCTGCTATTCCAAATTTAACTGGTAGCGGTTTTCCTGGAGCAGATGTTATTTATAACGGAAATGGAGCTTCATGGAAAGCCTTTGCTAACTCGCTTAAATTGAAAATGGGGCTTCGTATTGCCGATGTTCCTAGTATGCAAGCATTGTCAACCTCCACAGTTCAATCTGCGGTAGCTGCTGGTGTAATTACATCAAATGCTGGAAATGCGTCTTTCCCTTATGAAGGAGCTTCACCAAATACGAATCCTGTTTGGAGTAGTTTAGTAGAATCAGGAAGAGCCGATTTTGTTGCGGCTAATACTATTGTAGATATTATGAATACTTTGGAGGATCCAAGAAGAGCTACCTATTTTAGACAAAATCTTGGTGCAGGAGTATACCAAGGTGGAATCTATGGTACTACTAGTAACTACTTTACTAATTCACAGGCTGCTGATGTAATGCATGACCCAACAAACCCTGCTTGTTTAATAGACTATGCAGAGGTGTCTTTCTTTTTAGCTGAGGCTGCCGAGCGTTCAATTGTTGGAACGCCAGCTGACGCAGAAGGACATTACAACAACGCAATTACTGCGTCATTTGATTATTGGGGAGCGGCTAATGTTGGTGATTATTTGAACAACCCTGCGGTTGCTTATACTACTGCTTCAGGTGACTGGAGAGAGAAGATAGGTACTCAGTTTTGGTTAGCAATGTACAATAGAGGATTTGAAGGATGGACAGCTTGGAGAATCTATGATGCTCCTCAAATGAATATTCCTGGAGATACTGAAAATCCAGTACCTTTCAGATATACATATCCAGTGAACGAGCAAAACTTGAACCCAACTAATTGGGAAGCAGCTGCTGGTGCAATTGGTGGAGATGCTCAATCAACAAAAATATTCTGGGACGTTAACTAAGGGCAATAGCTTGTAGTTAAAAAACTAAAATATATTATTATAGTTCTTTTGAACTAGCCAAAAAACCGTCCTGACGAAAGTTAGGACGGTTTTTTAATTTTTAAAAGGTTGAAAATTTTACTTACTTAAGTGTTATTGTATTCTTTGCTTCTTGAATGATACTTTTTCTCACTAAAATGAGGTCTGATAGATAAATTTAAAGCATAATACATGTTAATATAATTAGAAATGTTATTAATTAATAAAATGTTTATTAACTTCGGGAAAACAAAAACGACTAATTATGAAACAAAAAAACTCTAATTGCAGGATTTTCCTGCTTTTTTTACTAGTTTTTCCTTGTTTTGTGTTTGCACAAACAATTACAGGAAAAGTAAACAGTGATAAAGGAGATACTGTCCCCTTTGCAAATGTTATCGAAAAAGGAACATCTAATGGTACAACTACCGATATGGATGGTAATTTCTCGATAAATGTATCGGGATTACCAGTAACCTTAGTATTTTCTTCTCTTGGTTATACAACCGTTGAGCAGAATATTACAACTGCAGCACCAATAAGTGTTGTAATGGGTGAATCCGCTCAAGCGCTAGATGAGGTGGTAGTAACTGGATTGGCAACCTCTATAAAGAGGTCTAACTCGGCTAATGCTGTTGCTTCACTTTCAGCTGAAGAACTTGTTGGTACTACACCACCAGCGACTTTAGATGGAGCACTTTACGGTAAATTTGCAGGAGCAGTGGTTAGTGCAAATTCTGGGGCACCTGGAGGAGGACTTTCAGTAAAACTACGAGGAGCTACTTCTTTACAAGGTAACATTCAGCCACTTTACATTATAGATGGAGTCTACTTAGACAATTCGTCTATTTCAGGTGGATTAAATGCAGTATCTGCAGCAGCAGCAGGAGGTAGTGCTTCTAATCAAGATAACCCTACAAACCGAATAGCAGATATCAATCCAGAAGATATTGCTAATATTGAAATATTAAAAGGAGCTTCTGCAGCTGCCATTTATGGATCTAGAGCGGCAGCAGGGGTAGTTATTATAACAACAAAAAGAGGTAAAGCAGGAAAAACTCAATTTAGGTTTTCACAATCTACTGGTTGGAATGAGGCCATTAATTTATTTGGACCTAGAGATTATAACGAGGAACGAGTAGAAGCCAGTTTTGGAGCGAATGCGGTTGCGGCGTTTGTTGCTGCAAGAAATGAAGGAAGACTTATCGATTACGAAGATGAGATCTTTGGAGAACATGGTTTAATAAGTAACACTAATTTTAGTATGGCAGGTGGAGATGCTAAAACAAAATTCTTTGCAGGTGTTACGCATAATAATGAGGATGGCATTGTTTTAAATACTGGTTATGAGAAAACATCACTTAGATTAAACTTAGACCACAAAGCAAAAGACTGGTTAAAATTTGGATTGAGTACAAATTATATTTATTCTTCATCTGATAGAGGGTTTTTCAATAATGATAACTCAGGTACTACTATAGGTGTTACACTCACAGGTACTACTCCTTGGTTAGAATTGTATCCAGATGCCAATGGAGTTTATCCTGACAATGGTGCAGGTGCTTCGAATCCACTACAAACAAGAGATTTGGTTCGAAATAACGAAACAGTGAACCGTTTTGTGATGGGGGGTACTATGAACATGGATGTTTACAGAGGCGACAATTCAAATCTAGAGCTAATTCTTCGAGGTGGTCTGGATATGTACGGTCAAAAATCTAGAGCTATTTTCCCTAAAGAACTTCAATTTCAAAAACTTTCTAATGGAGGACAGAATGGAGTTTCTGTACAAGGAGACACACAGAATAAAAACTATAATTTATCTGCTTTCCTAGTACATAACTTCTTTACTGATAGCGATATTAACTTTAGAACACAGCTTGGTTTAACAAATGAGTTCTTTGATAGAAATACAACTTTGATTACTGCTACTGGGTTGGTTGCTTCTGAAACAAATACGGATCAGGCGGCTAACACTGGAGTAGATCAGACTAGAATCAAGCAAGAAGATTCTGGGTTTTTTGTACAAGAAGAGGTTAATTTTAAAGATATGTTTATAGCAACGGTTGGTGTTAGAGGTGACAAATCTTCAAACAATGGAGATGCAAATAACCTAACTTATTATCCAAAGGGGTCATTGGCCGTAAATATTGGAGAGTTTGGCTTCTGGAAGGAAGATGCTAAATGGAACCAACTTAAATTGAGAGTTGCCTATGGTGAGGCTGGAAACTTTCCACCAGCGGGAGCATTATTTACTTCTTATAATGCCTTTTCAACTGATGGTGTATTAGGAATTAGCTTAATTGGGATTAAAGGAGATAAAGATATTGTTTCTGAAAGACAAAAAGAATTGGAATTTGGAATTGACTTAGGCTTCTTTGATAACCGAGTGAATTTTTCAGGAACTTATTATATTAAAACAATTGAAGATCTTATTTTACAATCTGCACTACCGCCATCATCTGGTTTTACATCAGAATTTGTTAATGCTGGAGAAATGGAGAATAGAGGGATCGAACTTGGTTTAAATGTTACTCCAATTAGTTCTGATGACTTTCAATGGGACTTAGGCATAAATTGGTTTAAGAATGAGTCTGAGATTACCAGATTAGATGTTGAGCCTTTTAATGTTGGTGGTTTTGGAGCAACCTTAGGGACGTTTAGAATTGAAGAAGGTAAAAGCGCAACGCAAATCGTTGGTATTGGACCAGATCCTGGAGAGAATGGTTTCCAAGTTCACGGAGATTCAGAGGCTGATTTCCAAATGGGAATTAATAATAATTTGAGATATAAGAATTTTGACTTATCATTTTTATGGCAATGGAAAAAAGGGGGAGACAATATTAACCTAACTTCTTTATTAACAGATTTAAATGGAACGAGTCATGATTATGATACTGTAGATTTAGACCCTGAAGGTGTTTTAGGTAACGGAGATTATAGACTTAGTCAATTAGGGTCGTCTGCGGCTCCATTTGTTGAAGATGCGTCTTACCTGCGTTTACGTGAATTAGGATTGTATTATACAGTTTCAAAAAGACTAATGTCAAGCGTGCTTGGTGGTCATATAGATTCTGTTAGATTAGGATTCTCTGGATCTAATTTGATTAATATTTTTGACTATAATAGTTATGATCCTGAAGTTTCTAACTTTGGGGGAGGTACTATATTTACAGGGGTTGAGGTAACTCCATTTCCTTCGTCAAAAAGATATTTATTTCACGTAGGGGTTAACTTTTAAAATAAAAAATTATGAAAAAAAATATATATAAATTTTTATTCTTTGCATCGGTGGTCACATTATTGGGCTCTTGCAATGTTGAAGAATTTTCAGATTTGAATAGCCCGGAAGTAGATGCTTTCGAAGATAACCTAACAAGGGGTGATTTACAAGATCTTGTTGGAGGTGTGTTATACAGTTCAAGAGTACGTCTTGGGACGTATTATGATGACTGTGGTGTGATTGGACGAGAGTATTGGAGATTTTCAAGCTCGGATCCACGTTTTACAGGTGACTTATTAGGACGTGAAAATTCTGTGTTGGATAACAATACTTTTTATATCACTAATCCTTGGGCTGCACGATACAGAACAGTTAAGAATGCTAACCTAATTTTAGGATTCTTAGATGGTCAGGATACTTCGGCGCAATTTAGTGCACAAGAAGTGTCTGCAACAAAGGGTTTTCTTAAGACTTTTATTGCTTATGAAATGCTATTGAACTTGAATTTAACCTATGAAGGGGGAATTCGTTTGGATGTAGCAGACCAAAGTAACTTAGGACCTTTTGTTTCAAAAGACCAAGCCTTAACTGGTATTAGCGAAATGTTAGCTGATGCAGCGAATGATTTATCTAATGGTGGATCTAGCTTCCCGTTTGGGGTTTCTTCAGGATTCTCAGGATTTGATACCCCCTCGAGCTTCAGACAAGCAAATAAGGCAATTGCAGCGCGTGTAGCTATGTATCAAGGAAATGCAGCTGGGACTTTAGCTCTTTTGCAGGATTCGTTCTTAGAATTAAACGGTGCTAATTTAAACAGTGGTATTTTTTATAATTTTTCGGAAGATGCAACAGATTTGTTAAACCCTATGTTTTTTAATATTGAAGGTCTTTCAACTGCAGGAGCGAGAATTATGCAACCGTCGTTTTTAAGTGATGCTGAAGTAGGGGATTCAAGATTGTCTAAAGTTGTGCAGCTTAATGAGCCATTAACTCTTGATGGACTTACAGGAGATTATGCAGTTTTCAGATATTCTTCTAATACGGAGGCTATTCCAATTATTCGAAATGAGGAATTGATTTTATTATATGCTGAAGCAAATATAACAGTTAACCCTGGGCAAGCAGTGAGTGCTCTAAATATTATTAGAAATAGTGCGGGGTTAAATGATTATACTGGTGCAACAGATACAGCGTCATTAGTAAATGAAATGCTAAATCAAAGAAGATATTCTTTATATGCTGAAGGACACAGATGGATTGATATGAGAAGATATAACAAATTAGGAGACCTCCCAATCGATAGAGATGGAGATGATGTTTTTACACAGTTTCCAGTTCCATTAACTGAAGGACAATAGTTTATCTACTTAGCTACATAAGCAAAAACCCGTTCACGAAAGTGAGCGGGTTTTTATTTGATAATAATTTGGTTCCCCTTACTATTTGGTAGGCTCTAGGTCCAAAAGATCATGCTGCTCTTTTGAAGACCTTGAGTGTAACCACATCTTAAATTTAGTTGCTAAGAAGAATAAAATAGGAACTACAATTAACGTAAGGAATGTCGCTATAAATAAACCATAAATCACTGTCCATGCTAAAGGTCCCCAGAAGATAACATTATCTCCTCCAAAATATAGATTAGGATCGAATTCGCTAAACAGAGTATAAAAGTTTATATTAAGTCCCGTAGCAAGAGGTATGAGACCCAGAATGGTCGTTATAGCAGTTAGCAATACAGGACGCAAACGTGCTTTCCCCGCTCCTACTATGCTCTCAAACGTATCTTCAATTTCTAGCAATACATCCTTAGCCAATCCCTTGGACACCTTTTTTCGGTCAATTAGCAATTGAGTGTAATCTAGCAAAACGACACCGTTATTCACAACAATTCCCGCCAAGGAAATTATTCCCATCATAGTCATCATAATAACAAACGGTTTTCCTGTAATAATAAGTCCACCAAATACTCCAATAAGACTCAGGAAAATAGCGAGCATAATAATGGCAGGCTTAGAAACCGAGTTAAATTGAAAAATTAGAATAAAGAAAATTAGACCAAGGCCGGTAAAAAATGCGCCCATTAAAAAAGACATTTGTTTATTTTGCTCTTCTATTTGCCCGGTATAATCAATTTTAACCGTGGCAGGTTTCTCTGTAAAACTTTCCATTTCTGCTTGAACCTTTGTTACAATCGCGGCAGCATCTGTATAGCCCGGTGTTAGGGCAGAGTATACAGTTACAACGCGTTTTAAATCTTTGTGCTTTATTGAGCTGAAACCTGAGTTGTTTTTTTGCTTTATCAGGGCAGAAACTGGAATCTCCTTAATTTTTCCTGAAGCTTGATCTCTAAATGTAATTTTCTGATTGAAAATTGCGCTAGTATTGTACCTGTTTTCCTCGTTAAAGCGCACGTAGATATCATAATCCTCCCCAACTTCTTTATAAACACCTGCTTTCGATCCGAAAATAGAATTTCGCAATTGCTGTCCAATCTGACCAGCACTTACACCCAATTCACCTGCCTTCTTTCTGTCAACTTCCACCATAACCGAAGGCTTTGATTTATTCACGTCAATCTTCAGTTCATCAATACCAGGAATGTTTTTTGTGTTAAGAAAGTCACGCATTCTTTCGGCAGTTGCAATTAACTCCGTATAATCATTTCCTTCCAATTCAACATTGATGGGATATCCAGCTGATGGACCTACGGCATCTTTCTCTACACTTATAGCTACTCCGGGATAAATATCTTTTAAAGCTTCCTGGACCTTTTTTTGAAGATCCTTACTTTTAAGTCCTCGCCTATATTTAAACTCTCTCATGGAAGCGGTTATTTTTCCACGATGAGGCATTTCTGCAGCCGACCCACCATCGGTCTGTGGATTACCTGCACCTTCTCCTACTTGTGATACTACACTTTCAACTAAAAAATTATATCCATCATCTATATGCTCTTCAGAATTGAGAACCGCGTACACACGTTGTTCTATATCCTTAGTTATTTTATTAGTTTTTACTATATCAGTTCCTTGCGGATATTCAATGTAAACAATAATTTGATTGGGGTCATTGTCTGGAAAAAATTCAACTTTAGTTCGTTGACTTCCAATGGAGGCCCCAAACCCACCAAATGCTATAAATAATAATAGAAAGGTTCCTGAACTAATTATATAGGGTCTCCAACCAGTTAAAGCTGCTCGAAGTAACTTTTCATAGCCGCGCTCCCATCTAGTTAATATTTTAGTTTGAAAATAGTTTGCCATTTTCCGAAGTCCAAATCGATATACCCAAAGCATAATTGCAGTGAACACCATAATACTCCCTAATGCTCTGTAAGTGCCGCCAAAAAGTAATATTAAGGCGCCAATCGCTCCTACCACCGAAGTGATAATAACGATACGTCTTAGAGGCATTTCTTTGTCTTCTATACTCATGAATTGAGAAACCATAACTGAGTTAAAGAAGATTGCTACAAATAATGAGGATCCAAGGACCACCGAAAGAGTTACCGGGAAGTAGATCATAAATTGACCCATAACCCCAGGCCACATTCCTAAAGGAATAAAAGCTGCAACTGTTGTGGCGGTCGAAATAATAATTGGAAATGCGATTTCTCCAATTCCTTTCTTTGCTGCTTCTACTCGACTCATACCTTCCTCATCCATGAGGCGATAGACGTTTTCAACGACCACAATTCCATTATCTACGAGCATACCTAGACCCATAATTAATCCGAAAAGTATCATTGTATTCATTGTATAGCCTAACATACTTAAGATCATTAGCGACATGAACATGGACATAGGAATTGCAAACCCTACAAAGAGAGCATTCTTAAAACCTAAAAAGAACATTAGCACCCCAACCACTAGAATAATTCCGAATATGATATTATTTACAAGATCATCGACTTGACCTATGGTCTTGGAGGATTGATCATTGGCCACGGTAACTTTCAGGTTACTGGGAAAAACATTTTTAATTGCATCATCAATAAGTACTTCGATTTTTTCGGCCGCTGCAACCATGTTCTTTCCTGCTCGTTTTTTAACATCAAGCATTACAACACGCTCTCCAAACTCTCGAGCATAGGTTGTTCTTTCCTTCTCTTTAAAAGCTACCGATGCGACATCTTGAAGGTAAATTGCATTCCCGTTTTCAGATTTAATTACGAAATTATCTAGTTCTTTGGGGTCATTTATTTCACCAAGAATTCGCACTGTTCTTCTTTGTCCACTAGAAATTAAATTTCCTGCAGACATAGTTGTATTACCGTTACGGACCGCTCCTAGAATATCGTCAAAACTAACTTGAGCAGCCATCATTTTATAAATATCAACCGCAATTTCAACTTCTTTTTCTTGTGCCCCTCTTATATCGACTTGCTTTATTTCCGGTAAATCTTCAATTTCATCTTCTAAATACTCTCCAAATTCTTTAAGTCGCTCTACAGGATAATCTCCAGAGATATTTATGTTAAGAATGGGAATTTCTTCAGACATGCTTAGATCAAAAATATTAGGCTCCACCTTAGCATTGTTAAAAGTAGGCCAATCTTCACCAGAGGTTTCTGAGTCAACTTCGTCTTTAACTTTTTGTTTGGCTTGGTCAACGGTAATGTGTTCGTCAAACTCAATTATAATCATAGAGTAGTCTTCCTGTGACGTGGAAGTAACTTCTACTACGTTGCTAATAGTTTTGAGTTTATCTTCAAGAGGATCTGTAATAAGCTTCTCAATATCTTCGGCAGTATTTCCTGGATATAGAGAGCTTATATAAATTTTTGTCTCTTTAATTTCAGGAAAGTTTTCACGCGGCATGCTGAAATATGCTGAAACTCCTAAAAATAAGATAAGCAGCATCAAGACATAAATGGTGGTCTTGTTGTTTATTGCCCAAGAAGACAACCCAAATTCTTTGTTTACTTTTTTGTGTTCTTCTGTCATGATTCAGGAACTTATTGGTTTAATATTTTTACAGACTGTGCGTCTTTTACACTTCGCGCACCTTCTACTATAATTTCGGCACCGTTTTCGATTCCCTTTAATACTTCGATAACATCTCCCTGCGTTTTTCCAGTTTCAATTATCACCTTTTTTGCGATGGCTTCGTTATTTTTACTTTTGCTGGTAACTATATAAATATATTGTTCGCCTTCAGCATTTTCAGAAATAATACTTTGAGGTATCAATAGCGCTTTTTCATTTGTGTAGTCATTAATTTTCAGTTTAGCCGTTAAATTGGGCTTAATACTTCTATCCTTGTTAGGAACGGCCACTTCAATCTTAAAGCTTCTATTTGCAGGATTAATAAAATTTCCAGCTTGACGAATTTTGGCATCAACAGTTTTTCCTAAAATTGGAAATTCTACCAAGACCGTTTTGTTTTTAGTAACGTTAGAAATATAACTTTCAGGAACATCAGTTTCGATATACATATCACTAAGATTCACGATTCGAAGTATTTGAGACTGCCCAGGAGCTACAACGGTACCTTGCTCAGTTATAATATCATCTATAATTCCAGAAAATGGAGCTCTTATACCTGTTTTACCTAATTGACTTTGCATTTGTCCAACAGCTTTTTGCTGTCCTTCATAGTTAGACTTGGCTTGTAAATAAGATATTTCACTTCCAATTTTTTGATTCCAAAGACGTTCTTGTCTTTCAAAAGTGGTTTTTGCCAAGTCAGCTTGAATCTGCATTTGAGCTACCTGTTGCCCTAGTCCGCCATCATCAATTCTTGCAAGTAATTGCCCTTTAGAAACTGATTGTCCTTCTGTCACATAGACATTAGTTAATACCCCACTCATTTCAGGGTAGACAATCACGTTTTGCTTTGTCATTACGTTTCCTTGAAGTTCCAAATAATGGTTGAAAACTTCATTTTTTGCTCCAAAGGTTGTTACTAAAGGAACTTTTTTAGTTGTATCCAATTTCGAAATAGCCGCATCAAGCTGCTTCATCTGTGTAGTAATTGCGTGTTGTTTGGCGGCAATTTCTTCTTTCTTAGCTCTAATTTCGCTAAGATTTCCAGATTCTATGACATTCTCTATAGTTTTCGCATCATTTCCACAGGATATAAAAAACGAAGAGGTTACTAATAGTATAATAATTTTTTTCATAATGAAGACTTTTATAATTGAGGGGACTTTAGTTGTTTATTAAATCTGGGGCATTAAGTACCGATTCTAATTCTGCTTTTGTGGTAATCACATCATGCATAGATTGAAAGTATTGTTGTTGAGACGTGTATAATTGAGTTTGAGCTTGACGAAGTTCAAAGCTGGTGGCCAGCCCTTCGGTAAACTTAATCTGATTTTTATTTTCTATACGTTCTGCTAAAGCAATGTTCTTTTTTGAGTTTTCATAATTTTCTATGGCAAATTGATAATTACTCTTCGCCGTATTTAATTCTAAGGCAATATTTTGGACAACTTCTTCCATCTGAGTTTCGGCTTGTTCAAGCGCAATTTTGGCACGCTGTGTTTTGGCAGAACGCATGCCACTACTAAATATGGGAACATTTAAGCTCAGGCCCAATAAAGAAGATTGATACCAGACTTGCTCACTATCAAAAAATGAGAAGTCATCACTATTGGCGGCCGTACCATAATTTACAAAAGCCGATAAGTTTGGCATTGCTCTACTCTTTTCTAAACGCATCTCTAATTGACGTTGTTCGGTAAAATTTTGAGCAATTTTGTAGTCCACATTATCTTCTATATTAAGCGCATCGTTTAGTAAACTCAAACTAATATTTTGAAGCGCTAAATCGTCTAAAGAGTCTTCAAAAACGATATTTTCATCAACGTCAATTCCTAAGGCCACATTAAACATCTGCCGCGCAATTAACGAGCTTCGTTTGGCGTTACTTAGTTGAGAATCGATCTCCAATAAAGTGATTACAAGTTGTTCTACATCTTCTTCTTCTGCGAGTCCGTTCTCATAAATTTTGCGGGTTTCAAATAAGTTCTTCTCTAAATTAATTTTATTTTTTTCAAAAATTGCAATTAGTTCTTCTGAAAGGACAACACTTCCGTAGGCGTTTATTATACCCGTTCTTACTTGGAGGTTGGTCTTTTCTGAAAGGTTTGCGGAATATTTTAAAAAGGTTTTCGCAGCCTTTAATCCCACTAGATAGCTCCCATCAAAAATTAACTGATTTAATGTCGCTACTGCCGAAGCATTTTGTTTGGTTCCAAAAGTTACCGGAACAAAGGTGCCTGGAGAACCTCCTGTGATTTCAGCTGGTAAGAGTGTTATTGGCTGTTTCAAGTTATTATTGTAGGATATCTTCCCGTCTATTTGGGGAAGTCCTGTGGCGGTGGTTTCCCATTTCTGTTGTAGTGCAATGGCAATGTCACGACGAGCGTTAATTGCAGAATAATTACTGTCTATAGCAAACGAGATTGCCTCTTCTAGATTGAAACTGTAGGTGTTGTTTTGTTGTGCAAACCCTAAGGCAGATAACAATAGGAAGTTTAAAATGACTCCTTTTCTAATCATTTGATTGGTCGTTTATAAAATTATTAAGTGTGAGTTGTCCTTTTTTGGTTACAATGCCTCTAAGGTGATATTCTAAGAATTCGCCCATTAATTGAGCTTTTGGGAATCGTTCACTGGGAAAGAGCTTTTCATCTTTGGTACCGCTAACTCCAATAAAATAAATTCTGGAAATAAATTCAATGTCTAAATTATTACGATATAGACCCTGTTCCACTCCTTTTTTTAGATTGCGCAGTGTACATTCCTGCATCATTTCAAATTGTTTGTTTTTCAGGGACTGAAAGATTTCGGGATAGTATTTTTGCAACTGATATTGAGGAGATGCTTTTTCATCTTTAAGATGCATCATGACAAATTTCTTTATGTCATAAAGTTCTTCAATGGGATTTTTATCTTCCTTGCAAATACAATCAATACCGTGGGTAATAATTTCTAATAAATCAAGAACGGATTCTCTTATGAGATCCGCTTTATTTCTAAAATGGGTATAAATGGTCTTTTTAGAAATTCCCATTTCATTTGCAATATCATCCATGGTAACACTCTTGAAACCAAGAGTGATAAACATGTTTGCCGCTTTTGATACAATTTTTTTTCTCATAATCGAGTGCAAAGATACAACAGGAAACTTTAAAAACAATATAAGTTTCCAAAGTTTTAATCTTTTCTTAACGTTTGGGAATTGAAACCTTCAATTATCTACTTTTTATCTTATAATTGGTAGTCATTTGGCTTACAACTTGTATTTTTGTTGGAAATTTTTTGAATGAGTTCAATGGAAAAATATCAGGAAGCACTTGCCCAAAAGTTGGCAGAAACAATCCTAGCTAAGGATCCAGATCGATTGTATGGACCTATTGCTTATATTGTTTCGTTAGGTGGTAAGCGGCTTAGACCTCTACTCACTTTAATGACCTGTGAATTTTTCGGAACCGATTTCAAAAAAGCCATGCACGCCGCCCTGGCCATTGAGCTATTTCATAATTTTTCCCTGATTCACGATGATATAATGGATAATGCACCATTGAGACGAGGAAAAGAGACGGTGCATGAAAAATGGGATATAAATACTGGAATTTTGTCTGGAGATGCAATGCTTATTCTAGCGTATCAACTTTTTGAAAACTATGACCCATTGTTATTTAGTGATTTGGCAAAATTGTTTAGTACAACTGCTTTACAAGTTTGTGAAGGACAGCAATATGATGTGGATTTCGAAACACGTGATGACGTTTCGCTTTCCGAATATATAAAAATGATCGACTATAAAACGGCTGTTTTAATAGGCGCTGCAATGAAAATGGGAGCAATAGTGGCGAACGCTTCTGATGAATGTAGTGATAACATTTATGTTTTTGGCCGTAACTTAGGAATAGCATTTCAATTACAGGATGATTACTTAGATGCTTTCGGTAATCCTAAAAACTTCGGAAAGCAAGTAGGAGGGGATATTATAGCCAATAAGAAGACATTTCTTTATTTAACAGCACTTCAGAATAGTGATGGAAAACAAGCAGAGGAACTTATGCATTTATTTAGAACAAGTCCTAAGAATCCGTCCGAAAAAATTGTGCGTGTTAAGGCAATTTTTAATTCTACAGGGGCTGCCGAAGCCATTAAAATGGAGATTTCGAAATACACCAAAATGGCGAATGCGGTATTAGAGAAAGTAGCCATTTCCGAAGATAAAAAGGATGAACTTCGAGAATTTGGGAACGCATTAATGGCAAGAACTGTTTAAAGTTGGGTCGTTATCTTCCTCAATTAAAAAGGAATCAATCCCAACTTTAAACACGATAAAAAAATAAGTTGTAAACGATACATTAGATTGCCGCATTTTGTTCTATAAATATATAGATTCGAGGAATGTAGTTTACGGATTTGTTGTATTTTTGTTACGTTTTAAAAATAGACCACTTTATTCCAACTATGGATAAATATTCATTTCTTAACGCAGTTCATCCTGCTTATATCGCCGAACTTTACGATACTTATTTAAAATCTCCAGATACCATTGAGCCTAGTTGGAGAGCTTTTTTTCAAGGATTTGACTTTGGAATAGAAAATGGTTCGCTTGAGGCCTTGGGAATAGAACAAGGAGAAGGTGTAGTTCCAGAAAATGTTTTAAAGGAGTTTCAGGTTATAAAGTTGATTGATGGTTATCGTACTCGGGGTCACTTGTTTACCAAAACGAATCCTGTAAGAGCTAGACGAAAATATGAGCCAACACTAGCAATTGAAAATTTTGGACTTTCAGAAAGTGATTTGAAAACCTCGTTTAAGGCAGCCGAGATTTTAGGTATGCCGGAAACAACGCTGTCAGAAATAATAAGACATCTTCAGTCAATATATTGCGATTCCATTGGAGTTGAGTATATGTATATTAGAAAACCTGAAGAGATTCAGTGGATTCAGAATAAACTGAATGTAAATGACAATCAGCCAAATTTTTCAGAAGAACAAAAAAAACATATCCTAAAAAAGTTAAACGAAGCGGTTTCGTTTGAGACCTTCCTTCATACAAAATATGTTGGTCAGAAACGTTTTTCTCTGGAAGGAGGGGAGAGTTTAATTCCTGCACTTGACACACTTATTGAAAATGCCGCAGAGAAAGGTGTTAAAGAGTTTGTAATGGGAATGGCGCATAGGGGTCGTTTAAGTACCTTGACAAATATCTTCGGTAAAAGTGCAAAGGATATCTTTAGTGAGTTTGACGGCAAGGACTACGAGCAAGATATTTTTGATGGTGATGTAAAATATCATTTAGGTTGGACATCGAAGCGTACTTCAAATTCTGGGAAAGAAATTAATTTAAATATTGCTCCTAACCCTTCTCATTTGGAGACGGTAGGTTCGGTAGTAGAAGGAATTGCTAGAGCGAAACAGGATCGCCATTATAAAGATGATTTTAGCAAGGTACTACCAATTGTAGTCCACGGAGATGCTGCAATTGCAGGACAAGGTATTGTATATGAAATTGTGCAAATGGCACAATTGGATGGATATAAAACAGGGGGAACAATTCACATTGTGGTAAACAATCAAATTGGTTTCACGACTAACTATTTGGATGCTCGTTCTTCTACCTACTGTACAGATGTTGGGAAAGTAACGCTCTCTCCAGTCTTACATGTAAACGCAGACGATGCAGAAGCAGTAGTTCATGCAATGCTTTTTGCGCTTGACTTTCGAATAAAATTTGCAAGGGATGTATTTATCGATTTATTAGGATATCGAAAATATGGTCACAATGAAGGGGATGAACCACGGTTTACACAGCCAAAATTATACAAAGCAATTGCAAAACATGATAATCCAAGAGACATCTATGCTCAAAAATTAATAGAACAAGGGATTATTGATACGGCCTATACTGCTAAATTAGAACAAGAATACAAGGACAAACTGGAAGAGAACCTTCAAGACTCTCGAAAAATTGAAAAGACGGAGATTACTGCAATTATGCAAGATGCATGGGAAGGATTTTATCATGCAGATGAAGTTAAAATGCTTGAGCCAGTAGACACTACCTTCAATTTAGAAAAACTTACTGAAATTGCTGAAGTAATTACGCAGCTTCCAAAGGACAAAAAGTTTCTTAGAAAGATATCAAAACTTATAGAAGCTCGTCATACCATGTTTTTTGAAAATAATCAGATGGATTGGGCGATGGGGGAATTGTTAGCATATGGCAGCCTTTTAAAAGAAGGGTTCGACGTTAGGATGAGTGGACAGGATGTTGAAAGAGGAACTTTCTCACATAGACATGCCGTTGTAAAAGTTGAAGACAGCGAAGAAGAAATTGTATTGCTAAATGACCTAAAAGGTGATCAAGCAGATTTTTATATTTATAATTCATTACTTTCAGAATATGGCGTAGTTGGTTTTGATTATGGATATGCTATGGCAAGCCCAAAAACCCTTACAATTTGGGAAGCACAATTTGGGGATTTCAGTAATGGCGCCCAAATAATTATAGACCAATACTTATCTGCGGGTGAAGATAAATGGAAAACTCAAAATGGACTTGTAATGTTATTGCCTCACGGGTATGAGGGTCAGGGAGCGGAACATTCTTCAGCGAGAATGGAACGTTATTTACAGTTATGTGCTAGAGACAATATGTTTGTTGCAGACTGTACTACACCAGCAAATATGTATCATTTGTTGAGAAGACAAATGAAAGTAGATTATAGAAAACCTTTAATTGTATTTACACCTAAAAGTTTGTTGAGACACCCTAAAGTGCTTTCTACCAAAGAGGAATTTGCGAATGGAAGCTTTCAAATGGTGATTGACGATGCAACGGCAGAGGTTAAAAAAATTAAAACTTTAGTCTTTGTAAGCGGAAAATTTTATTATGATCTTTTAGAGCGTCAAGAGGAAGTTGAAAGAACGGACGTTGCCTTGGTGCGAGTAGAACAGTTGTTTCCGTTACCTATCGAGCAGATAGAGGCTGTTATGAAAAAATATAGTAATGCAGATGATATAGTTTGGGCACAAGAAGAGCCTAAAAATATGGGAGCGTATTCTCATTTACTGATGCATTTTAATGCAGCACGAAACTTTAGAGTTTGTAGTCGTAGAATGTATGCGGCACCTGCTTCTGGTAGCAGCGTACGTTCAAAACAACGTCATGCTAAGGTAATAGATAGCGTTTTTGATAAAACAAAAGAGTAAGTAGAACAAATTCCCACATAGGGAAGAATATAATAATACTATGGCATTAGAAATGAAAGTCCCTTCTCCGGGAGAATCGATTACGGAAGTAGAAATTGCGGAATGGTTAGTAGAAGATGGTGATTATGTTGAAAAGGATCAGGCCATTGCTGAAGTAGATAGTGATAAAGCAACCTTAGAGTTGCCAGCTGAAGCAAGCGGAATTATCACTCTTATGGCTGAAGAAGGTGATACTGTTGCGGTTGGAGCAGTAGTTTGCCTAATTGATACGGATGCTGCTAGACCAGATGGAACAAAGGCCGAGGCAAAAGTATTAGAACCAAAGGAAGCCAAAGTGGAGGAAGTAGTTGCAGCGCCTAAAAAGGAGAGCTATGCCACTGGAACACCTTCACCTGCTGCCAAAAAGATTTTGGACGAAAAAGGGGTGTCAACTGATGCTATTAAAGGAAGCGGCCGAGATGGTAGAATTACTAAGGGTGATGCAATTAATGCTGTTCCTTCCATGGGAACTCCTGGTGATGGCGAAAGAGGAACTGAGCGAAAAAAATTGTCAATGTTGCGACGTAAGGTAGCAGAGCGTTTGGTTTCAGCTAAAAATGAAACCGCAATGCTCACCACATTTAACGAAGTGGATATGAGTCCAATTTTTGCGCTTAGGAAACAATACAAAGAGGAGTTTAAGGAAAAGCATGGTGTTGGTCTTGGGTTTATGTCCTTCTTCACGTTGGCTGTTGTTCGTGCCCTTGAGTTATTTCCTGATGTAAATTCGATGATCGATGGAGATTTCCAGATTAAGCATGACTTTAAAGATATTTCAATAGCCGTTTCTGGGCCAAAAGGACTTATGGTTCCAGTTATTCGAAATGCAGAAAACTTAACATTTAGAGGAGTTGAAGCTGAAGTAAAACGACTTGCTATTCGAGCAAGGGATGGTAAAATTACAGTGGATGAAATGACGGGAGGTACTTTTACTATTTCTAACGGGGGTGTTTTTGGCAGCATGTTGTCAACTCCAATTATCAACCCTCCGCAATCGGGTATATTAGGAATGCATAATATAGTTGAACGACCAATTGTTAAAAATGGCGAAATTGCTATCGCACCAATTATGTTTGTGGCATTATCTTATGACCACCGAATAATAGATGGTAGAGAATCTGTTGGGTTTTTAGTTGCTGTTAAAGAAGCATTGGAAAATCCAGAAAAATTCTTAATGGATAATAATATTAAGGCGTCTTTGGAGCTTTAAGGAATAAAATTACAGATATTAAAAAACCCATCTTGCATTTTGACGAGATGGGTTTTTTAATAAAACAATTTAAAAGTGAAACTTTAATAAAATGGGATGAAGTAATTAATTATATTTAATAGAATTATCGATACAGCAGAAACCAATAAGACTATAAAAATGATTTTTTTATAGTTTTTTTCTTGAACTTTTTTTCCCCGACGCATTGCCTGAATTTTCATACAGTAAAAGTCAGAGTTTTCTCTTAAATCTGAAATACGTAGTTACACGTATTTTTTACTTAATAATGCCTAAATAAACTTGTTATGATGCTCTTTTGCCCATATTAAAAGACTATTCGTTTTGGGCTCAAGTTTTAACTTCGTAATAATATTGCTTCGATGTTTTTCGACTGTCCTATAAGAGATAAATAAAAGCGAGGCAATTTCTTTATTTGTTTTATCTTTTGCTATTAATTTAAGAATCTTCTTTTCTGAAGGGGTTAAATTTACTAATGTTCCATCTTCAGGGAATTCTTCAGCTAATAATTCGATAATCTTCGGACTAAAATAATGTTTTCCACTAGTTACGGTTTTAATACAATTCTCAATTTCTTCTAAGGCGAACTCCTTTAGTATGTAACCAAAAATATTTAGGTCTTGTGCTCTTTCATATAACTCTCTTTCTTTATGCAGTGTTATTAGTACAATTTTTGTGCTAACTCCCGTCTCCTTACATTTTTTAGCCACATCCAATCCTGACATAAATGGCATCTGAATGTCTATAATTGCAATATCGGGGCTCTCCTTTAAAATCAGGTTGTAGGCTTCTTTGCCGTCATTCCCACTTCCTATGAGGTTGTATTTTTTCTCAATTAAAAAATCGTTTAGACCTTTTAATAACAGCGGGTGGTCATCAGCAGTTATGATTGTATCGGTATTCATTGTAAAGGAAATTTAAACTCTATTAACGTTCCATTCTCTTTTCTTGAAATCACTTTCATTTGTCCATTAAGAAATTTGGTTCGCTCCAATAGTGTTTTTAATCCAAGTGATTTTTTGTCTTTATATTTTTCAGAAAAATCGAAGCCTACGCCGTTATCTTTAATGGAGATGGTAATATTATTAGCAAATTTTTTAACCAATACCTTAGTCGCTTCCGCCTTTGCGTGTTTAATTATATTACTTAAACTTTCTTGAATAATACGATAAATATTGACCTCTCCTTCTGGAGAAAAAATATCATCAATGTTATCTATTTCTGAAGATATAAATAGCACAGTGTTCTCGTCTATTTGAGTAAGGGTATGCTCAATAGCCTTTGTAATGCCCAGTTCCTGAAGGGCAAAAGGATGTAAGTCTCGAGAAATATTCCGAACTTCATCAATGGTGGTATCCACCATTTTTTTGGCGCTTTCATTTCCAGAAGTAATGAGTTTGTTTTTTAAAAGCAATAGCTGTTGCCCTATGCCATCATGTAAGTCTTTAGAAATACGCATGCGTTCTTGTTCTTGAGAAACAAGTAACTTTTGGCTAAATTCCTCCTGCAAGTTCTTCTTAGATTTTAAATTCTGCCTATTCCGATAAAGTAAAATAATACCAAAAATTAGCATAAAAGCTAGGCTTACAAAAAACATGAGGTTTTTAAACGTTTGACTATCTTTCTCTAGAAGTTGAATGTTAGTATTTTTTTCGACTAATTCTTTCTCCTTCTCTTGAATTTCAAATTTTGTTTGATAATATGCTAATGAGTTTGCATTTGCGCGGTTATAAATGGAGTCTCGTATTCTCGAATAGATATCTTTATTTATTAGACTCTTCTCATAACTTTTCATTTCCTTGTATATTTCCGAAAGCATCAGATAAGCATCGAGAACTTCTTCTTCATAACCCAAGTCGGTTGCACTTTCCAATTTTTTCTTAGCGAACGTTAAACTTTTTTCATAATCACCTATAGCTTTAAGATAGGTAGCTTTGGCGCCGCTATAATTTAATTCGGCGTAACGATCTTCCGTGACCTTTATATAGCGAGGTTCTATAAGCTCGATTTCTTGAATTGCTTTTTTTAAATCACCACGTCTACTGTAATACTCAGCCAATTTCGCATGAATATAGATAAACATTTTACTGTTAAGTGAGTCGTTGTGGTTTTTATCTGCCTTTAATAAATACTCAAGCTCCAATTTATCATTCCCAATTCTTTTATAGTCCAATGCTTGGTTGTAATATTCGGTGGATAGGAATTCTGTTAAATTAAGCTCAATAAGTTTGTCTACTAAATCGTCTCGTTCTTTTTTCGCTTTCTCATAAAAGCCATTCTTGCTAAACATTGTAATATTACCTTGTTGTGCAAAACACATATACCTATAGTCTTTAAGATTTTCATAGTAGATATATGCTTTTTTATAGTCCTCACCAGCTTTTACAAACTTGCCTAAATTTGAATTGGCCTGACCTCTAAAGAGATAGGCGTCTGCTGCAAACACGGAATCTTTTTCTGGAAAATGAGAAAGTGCTAAAGTATAATCTTCAATAGAGGCTTTTAAATCTACACCGAAATTTGCATCTCCTCTTTTTAAATATAACTTTCCTAATAAGGTACTGTCTTTTATTTTGTACTTACTAGCAAGAACACTACTCAAAATAGTAACTGCCTTTCCAGGATCATTACTAACTCTCGTTAAGGGTCGCTGTAATGAAATGGCTTTATTGGCGGCCAAATGAAAACTGTCAAGTTTCTTTGCTAATTCAATGTATAAAAAACTGTAGTTAATGAAGGTGTTTGGGTCAATTTTATACGATTTTGACAGCACCGAATCTAATGCTTCTAGTTGTTCTAATTCACTCAAAGCAGAATTGGCCTTATCTTTATAAAACTGTATTTCCTGCCCATATGTAGTAACCGAAATAAGAAATAACAATAGATATACTATTGAGAATTTTTTGGGCATTATGAATTTTGTTAGGTAGATAATTAAAAGTAGTAAAAATAATGATGTTCAAATAGCTATTAATAAGATTTTTAAAGCAGGTAGAGGCAATTTCTACCATAATCTATCACCCCTCGTTTTCTTTTTAAAAAATCTGCGCCTATAATTCCGTGTACTTCTTTTTCATTAGCCTGTGATAGCGCATTATTTACATGAGATAAATCGAAGAGGACAAAATCAATGTTTTTAAGTTGTAACGTATTAATAGAAAATGTATTATTTCTTGCTAAGCTTGTTGCCATATTGATGGCTCCTGCTCCAGCAGCCTTAATCAAACTTTTTTCTCTATTAAGAAGAAAATATTTGGCGTATAAAATCCCTATACAACTAGTAGACGCACCAGTATCTAAGATAAACTCGCCAGAAATTCCATTAATTTTTGCGGAAAGTTTGTAATGACCCGTAGCCAGTTTTTTTAAGGGAATTCTATAAAAGCCTTTTTCTTCAAGGAAACTTCTTAACTGCGTCACATTTTTATTGTAAAGATAGTAAACAAAATAAGTAGCTTTGTAATTATGTTAACAGATACCCATACCCATTTATATAGTGATGCTTTTAACGAGGACAGGGATGCGATGATAAACCGCTCTTTTGAAAATGGCATTAATCGTTTTTTTATTCCTGCTATAGATTCTGGATATACGGAGGCGATGTATGATTTAGAAAGGAGTTATCCTGAAAATGTTTTTTTAATGATGGGCTTACATCCAACCTCAGTGAAGGAAAACTTTGAAGCTGAATTATCGCATGTGGAACAGCAATTTGAAAAAAGAAGTTTCTATGCAGTAGGTGAGATTGGAATTGATTTATTTTGGGATACTTCGACTCTTGAGATTCAGAAAATCGCATTTAGGCGTCAAATTCAGTTAGCAAAAAAGTATAATTTACCCATAGTGATTCATTGTCGCGAGGCATTTGATGAAATTTTTGAGGTCTTAGAAACTGAAATGGATGACAAACTCTTCGGGATTTTTCATTGCTTTACTGGTACACTTGAGCAGGCCTATAAAGCTATTTCTTATAATATGAAGTTAGGTATTGGAGGGGTCGTTACTTTCAAAAACGGAAAGATTGACACTTTTATTAATAAGATTGATCTTAAACATATTGTTCTTGAAACGGATTCGCCTTACCTTTCTCCAGTTCCGTTTCGTGGAAAGAGAAACGAGAGTAGTTATTTATCTTTGGTCTGTGCGAAGCTGTCTCAGATTTATGGAGTTTCAGAAGAAAAAATAGCAAAAATTACCACTGCAAATTCTGAAGAGGTTTTTGGAGTTTAGTGAGCTAAAAACAATAAATTTAAGTAGATATGGCAATTACCAAACCAAGAATTCTTTTAATCTATACTGGAGGTACTATAGGAATGATTAAAGATTTTGAGACGGGAGCCTTGCGTAATTTTAACTTTAAAGACCTGCTGATGCATATTCCTGAGTTGAAACTTTTGGATTGCGAGATATCAACAACAAGTTTTTCCCGGCCCATAGATAGTTCAAATATGAACGTAAAGTATTGGGTTGATATCACAACTATTATTGAGGATGCTTATGAGAGTTTTGATGGCTTTGTTCTCCTTCATGGAAGCGATACCATGTCGTATACGTCTTCTGCTTTGAGTTTTATGTTGGAAAATCTAAAAAAACCAGTAGTATTTACAGGGTCTCAATTGCCAATTGGGGACTTAAGAACAGATGCCAAGGAAAATTTGATAACCTCAATTCAAATTGCTGCTTTGCAGGAAAATGGTCGTCCTAAAATTGCTGAGGTTTGTCTTTATTTTGAATACAAATTATATCGTGCAAATAGAACAACCAAAATTAATGCCGAGCATTTTGAAGCCTTTGCTTCGCTGAATTACCCAGCTTTGGTTGAAAGCGGTGTTCATTTGAAAATAAATAATGAAGTTTTATCGGTTCCAAATAGAAGGAAAAAGTTTAGGGTTCATAAGGAAATGGAGAGCCGTATTGTATTGGTCAAAATGTTTCCTGGAATGGACGAAACCGTCGTGAATTATCTTTTTTCATATCCTGAAATTAAAGGGTTGGTTCTGGAAACATATGGAAGTGGAAATGTAACCAATGAAGCTTGGTTTTTGGAAGCACTAAAGAGAATAATAAATAAAGGTATTCCTGTTGTAAACGTAACACAGTGCTCTGGCGGAAGTGTAGATATGGCACAATATGAAACTGGAGTTGGATTAAAAAAACTTGGCGTGATTTCTGGAAAAGATATCACCACTGAGGCTGCTTTGACCAAGTTAATGTATTTATTAGGACAAAAGATTCCTGCTAATAACTTCAAAAACACATTTGAAACTTCATTAAGAGGCGAAATGATCTAAATAAAGGGCTGAATTGTTTTTAAGTCTTTGGATTTTTTTTGTTATTTGCCTTCCTAAATTTTAATGTAGGTAGAACTATTATTAGAGAGGTGGCCGAGTGGCTTAAGGCGCACGCTTGGAAAGCGTGTATACGGCAACGTATCGAGGGTTCGAATCCCTTCCTCTCTGCAAATGTGGGGGATGCGGTATAGTATAGTTATCAATAGAACTGTGAGAAGGTATTGATTATAAAGAGTTATTTCTTTTAAAAACTAAAAGCGCATAAGGCCCAAATTGTTTGTGAGAGGCGCGTTTTTGATTTAAGAGGCTCCTTTCGTAATTAATAAAAGAATGAAGTCGCGAATTGTACAGAAATATTTGTAGTTTATCTATTTAAACTACTTTTAAACTTAAATTCAGAAGGTAACATACTTAATTACAGCAAATACGGGCAGGCATCAAATTTATTATTGCAGATTAACTAAATTATTTTATATCTTTAAACCTTAAACTAAAAACGAACTTTAAGTCGATAGCAATGAAAAAAATATTTTCAATTATGGCAATTGCCGCACTAGTTTTTGCGGGAACATTTACTGCAAATGCAGGAGCAGCTCAAATTATGCCAACAAGCGCACAATCTCTAACTACAGCAGCAACAGTTTCATTTATTCAAGATGACGGCGCTGCAGCTGGTGAAGAAGAAGTGGGATGGCACCAAAATTTAAAACAACGTTTTATTGAAGGTGGACCGAGCTTCATGGGAATTGTACTTTTATGTTTGATTCTTGGTTTGGCAATTGCAATAGAAAGAATTATATACTTAAATCTTTCAACTACAAATACTAAAAAATTGGCTGAAAGTGTAGAAGATGCTTTGAACAGTGGTGGTATTGATGCGGCAAAAGAGGTTTGTAGAAATACAAAAGGACCCGTTGCGTCTATTTACTATCAAGGTTTGGATCGTGCAGACGAGAGTATTGATGCAGCAGAGAAAGCAGTTGTTGCTTATGGTGGTGTGCAAATGGGACAGTTAGAAAAGAATGTTTCTTGGATATCATTATTTATAGCACTAGCTCCAATGCTTGGTTTTATGGGTACAGTAATAGGAATGATTCTTGCCTTCGATAAAATTGAGGCGGCAGGTGATATGAACCCATCTCTTGTTGCAGGTGGTATTAAAGTAGCACTTTTAACAACGGTATTTGGTTTAGTTGTAGCAATTATTCTTCAGATATTTTATAACTATATCATTGCTAAAATTGATAGCATTGTAAATAGTATGGAAGATGCTTCTATCACGTTAATTGATATGTTGGTTGACTACAAAAACAAAAAATAATTTTAAAACATACCAATAATGGGTTTACATAAAATATTAAAAATTGTAGCATTGATCCTGAGTGTCGCTGGAGTTATTTCTTTGGCGATGATCGTTTCAAATGGAGATGATGCTGTTAAGGCAAGTGGGGAAGGACTTGATGGGTTTTTATACATTGCATATATCATGTTTGCCATTGTTCTTCTTTTTGTGATTGTGTTTGTACTTAAAGGTCTTCTTGCTGGAGATATTAAGAAAACACTAATTACAATTGGAGCGTTTCTGGCAGTGGTTATCATTTCCTACGTAATGGCAGATGGTGTTGAAACCATGATGAAAGATGGAAAAATGCTTTCGGCCAGTGGTTCTAAATTGATTTCAACAGGTATTAATGCCTTTGTTATATTAGGATTAATTGCAATAGGTGCAATGGTATTTAGTGGAGTTAAAAAATTAACGACGAAATAATGGCTAGAAGAGCAACACCAGAAGTTAATGCAGGTTCTATGGCAGATATCGCATTCCTCTTGCTTATCTTCTTTTTAGTAACAACTACTATTGAGAAAGATAAAGGGATTGCTAGGCAATTGCCTCCAAACGAAGAAGTAACAGATCCTCCAATTATTAAACAGAAAAACTTGTTTATAGTAAATGTAAACAAGAATGATCAATTACTTGTTGAGGACAAGTTGATGGAGTTAAAGGATTTACGACAGGCTGCTATTGACTTTTTAGACAACGGAGGAGCTCCTGCTGGAAGTCCAGAACGATGTAATTACTGTAAGGGAAAAAGGTTACCAGAATCTTCAGATAATCCAGATAAGGCTGTTGTTTCTGTTCAAAACCATAGACTTACTTCGTATAAAATGTATATATCAGTTCAAAATGAGTTGGTAGCAGCATATAACCATCTTAGAAATAGAGAGTCACAACGTTTATACGGATGGGACTTTACAGAGATGAAGAAGGATTTGGATGAAGCGAACTATCAAGGTAATGAAGAAGAGCTTCAAACAAAACTGGAGAATATTCAGAAATTATTTCCTTTAAAACTTTCCGAAGCAGAACCAAAAAAGTCAGGACAATAAACCAAGGAAACTATGTCAAAATTCACAAAGAAAAAATCAGGCGAATTACCGGCGGTTAATACAGCTTCCTTACCCGATATTGTATTTATGTTATTGTTCTTTTTTATGGTAGTAACTGTATTGAGAAATAATAATTTGTTGGTAAAAAATGAATTGCCAAAAGCAGATCAGGTTGAGAAATTGAAAAAGGATCGATCTGTATATATCTTTGCAGGAAAACCAAGTGCTCGATATCAAGATAAGTATGGTAAAGAAGGAAAAATACAGATAGGTGATAAGTATACCGACGTATCTAACCTAAAGGCTGCATTAACAGAAGCAAGGGCTAAATTATTGCCTGAACTTCAAGATAAAGTGATGGTGGCCTTAAAAGTTGACAAAGAGACCAATACGGGTCTTGTTACTGACATCAAACAGGAATTAAGGGATTTAAATATGTTGAAACTTATTTATATCACGGCTCCTGGTACTGAAATAGAGAATTAACAATAGTTAATTTCTTTTAAAAACGCCTTGTACCACTTATTTGGTAACAAGGCGTTTTTTGTATTAGAGATATTAAAAATACAAGTATATTTATACTATGCCTAAACCTATTACAAGATGCTTTCTTCTGTTTCTGCTTTTGTTCTGTGTAGAAGGTATTGCACAAGAGGTAAATGCTGAAAGTGAAGTGGATCTCAAGTATCGAGAGGATCAATTTTACATTGGCGCAACCTACAATCTTCTGTCAAATGTACCGAGTGGAGTAAGTATTCGCGGGCTTTCTGGAGGTTTTCAATTTGGATATTTAAGGGATATGCCTATTAATGAAAGACGCAATGTAGCAATAGCTCTTGGGATCGGTTTTTCTTTTAATGACTACGGTCAAAACTTGTTCATTGGCGAGACACAAAATGAGCAAACGGTTTTTACCGTAATAGATGAGGACGAAGTTGAGTTTACTAGAAATCGCTTTAGCACGGCTACCTTTGAAGTTCCATTAGAGTTTCGTTGGCGTTCATCCACCGCTTCTTCATACCGTTTTTGGCGCGTTTATGGAGGTCTAAGGGCAGGTTACGTCTATTGGTATCGATCTACCTTTAAACAACCAAATAATAACGTAAATCAAACAGATATTCCTGAGTTTGAGAAGTTGAGAATGGGGGCTACCTTGAGTTTTGGCTATAATACCTTTAATTTTTTTGTTTATTATAGCATAAATCCTTTCTTTAAGGATTCGGTAACAATCGAAAACCAAAACGTAGAGTTTAAAACTATTCGAGTTGGATTGATGTTTTATATTCTATAACCAGAAGTTGAGCATAATAAGTTGAGGAATTATTCCAATAAAGAAGCCGGCAATAAGTTCTGGATAATTGTGGGATTTTGTATGTAATCTTGACGAAGCCACCCAGCCATTTGCAATAAATAGAACACCAATAGCAATAAGTACGTTTACTTTAAAATGTACGCCTAAGGCTATAAGAAACATAGTAACTCCAGCAACACCTATTTGATGTAAACTCACTTTAAATTTCAAATAAACCAATAAGAGCGTTGTTATTGATGAAAATAGAATGCCGACAAAAAAGTAATACAATTCAGGGCTATCATAGGGGTCAAATACCATTTTAATTATCAAGAGAAGTAGTAAGCATTGTATCATTAGCGGATATTTTCGCTCTTCCACATTTTCCAACTGAATTGATCTAACAACTGCTAAATTTTTCAACAAGAAAAACACTATTATCGGAATAAAGAGCGTAATAATAGCGACAGCCAAAAGTCGAGCTTGTTGAATATCGGGTTCAATAAATCGTGGCGTTAAGGCATAATACAAAGCACTTCCCAGAAGCGGCATAAGTAGTGGGTGAAATAAATAAGCAGCAAAACGTAAAAAAAAGTTCATCAAATTTCTTTTCTAAGTCGAGCTACTGGTAGATCTAGTTGCTCTCGATATTTTGCGACAGTCCGTCGTGCTATAGGATATCCTTTTTCCAATAAGATTTTTGCGAGTTTATCATCCGTAAGGGGTTTTCTCTTGTCTTCTTCTCCTATGGTAATTTCTAATATTTTCTTAATTTCTTTAGTCGAAACATCTTCTCCTTGATCATTTTTCATTGACTCACTAAAAAAATCTTTGATAAGTCGGGTACCATAGGGAGTATCCACATATTTGCTGTTTGCAACTCTGGAGACTGTAGATATATCCATGTTTATTTTATCGGCAATGTCTTTTAAAATCATCGGTTTTAACTTACGCTCATCGCCACTTAGAAAATACTCTTGTTGCTGGTGCATAATTGCATTCATAGTTACAAAAAGTGTTTGCTGACGCTGTTTAATAGCATCTATAAACCACTTGGCGGCATCTAGTTTTTGCTTAATAAATTGAACAGCATCTTTTTGGGACTTCGATTTGTCTTTAGCCTCCTTATAGCCCTTTAGCATATTGGTGTACTCTCTGGAGACGTGAAGTTCTGGAGCGTTTCTCCCATTCAATGTAAGTTCTAAAGCACCTTCATTTATTGTAATTGCAAAATCGGGAACAACGTGTTCAACAATTCTATTGTTTCCGGAATAGGTACCTCCTGGTTTTGGATTGAGACCTTCAATTTCGTGAATTGCTGCACGTAGCTGATCTTCGGTAATGTCAAATTTATGTAATAATTTTTTGTAATGTTTCTTAGAAAAATGATCGAAAGTTTCCTCTAAGATTAACATTGCTAAACTGACAGATTCAGTTGATTCTTTTCTATCTAATTGAATCAATAAACATTCTTGAAGATTCCTTGCGCCTACTCCCGAAGGGTCTAATTCTTGAACTATTTTAAGGATTTTTTCAATTTTTAAAGTATCAGTATAAATATTCTGAGTGAAGGCGAGATCATCAACAATATCTAGTAATTCTCTTCTTATATAACCACTTTCATCGACGCTTCCCACCAAGAATTTAGCAATTTCTTTTTCTTCGTCGTTTAATCGATAGGTGTTTAATTGCTGTAATAAATATTGATTAAATGAAGTTCCAGCGGCATAAGGAATTTCTTTGTCCTCATCATCGGAACTATAATTATTGGCACTTAACTTATAACTTGGAGTTTCATCATCGCTTAAATAGTCATCCACATTTATATCTGTCTCAATAACTTCCGTTCCATTTTCAAAATCGTCTCCGTAATCATCATTTTCAAAATCATCATCGAAAGAATCTTCTTCATCTTTACCACCTTCTAGAGCTGGATTTTCATTCATTTCTTGGCTGATACGCTGCTCAAAAGCTTGTGTAGGCAATTGTATCAACTTCATCAACTGAATTTGTTGAGGCGATAGTTTTTGTGAAAGTTTAAAATTAAGCTGTTGCTTGAGCATCGATTAAATTATATACTTATAAAGTTAAAAAAAACTGGCTACTTATACGTTCAAAGCAACCAGTTTTAATAAAAGCTTGTGATACTTTCAATATAAAATTAGAACTCTGCATTTCCAGGTGTTCTTGGGTAAGGAATTACATCCCTAATATTTCCCATGCCAGTCACAAATTGTACCATTCGTTCAAAACCAAGTCCAAAACCACTATGTACGGCAGTGCCAAATTTTCTCAATTCCAGATACCACCAAAGTTCTTTTTCTTCAATTCCCATTGCTAACATCTTTTCCTTTAAGACATCATAACGCTCTTCACGTTGCGAACCTCCAACAATTTCTCCAATCCCTGGAAATAATACATCCATCGCTCGTACAGTTTTTCCATCATCATTTAAACGCATATAGAATGCTTTTATTTTTGCAGGATAATCGAACAGAATTACAGGACATTTAAAGTGTTTTTCTACTAGAAAACGTTCGTGTTCACTTTGCAAATCTGCACCCCATTCATCAATGATGTATTTAAATTTTTTCTTCTGATTTGGTTTAGATCTCTTTAAGATATCAATAGCTTCGGTATAGGTTACTCTTTTAAAATTGTTGTCTAAAATAAACTGTAGCTTCTCTCGTAAAGCCATTTCACTACGTTCAGCTTGAGGTTTATTTTTTTCTTCATTCAGTAAACGTTCTTCTAAGAAAGCCAAATCATCTGCACAATTGTCAAGTGCATATTTTACAATATACTTGATAAAATCTTCTGCTAAATCCATATTTGCATCCAAATCATTAAACGCAACTTCTGGTTCGATCATCCAAAATTCTGCTAGGTGACGTGATGTGTTTGAATTTTCAGCCCTAAAAGTAGGCCCAAAAGTATATACTTTTCCTAAGCCCATAGCGTAGGTTTCAGCTTCAAGTTGCCCGCTTACAGTAAGATTTGTTTCTTTTTCGAAGAAATCATTTTTATGATCTACATTTCCGTTTTCATCCAATGGAGGATTTTTTTGGTCCAAGGAACTCACGCGAAACATTTCTCCCGCACCCTCCGCATCACTTCCTGTAATGATTGGAGCGTTCATATAGTTAAATCCATTTTTTTGAAAGTACTCATGAACAGCGAAAGCCAATTTAGAACGAGTACGCATTACAGCACTAAACGTACTTGTTCTTACTCGAAGATGGGCTTGTTCTCTCAGTGTTTCAAGCGAGTGACGTTTCGGAGAAAGGATGGTTAATTTTACCTCTTCTGGATTTGCTTCCCCAAGAATAGTCACCTTAGCAACTTTAACTTCTACCGCCTGCCCTTGACCTTGACTTTCCACAAGGACACCTGTTATTTCGATAGCAGCACCTACGGTTATTTTCTTCAATGTTTCCTCTTCAAACTTTTCAAAATCTATAACACATTGGATGTTGTTAATAGTTGAACCGTCATTTAAGGCAATAAAACGGTTACTTCTAAAAGAACGAACCCAGCCCTTAACCGTAACGTCAAGATGTGAAGGTTCAGTTTGTAATAAGGTGTTAATTTCTGTATGCTGCATAATGGATTAATTGAGGTGCTAAGATACTTTTAAAAAAAATTCAAAAAAAATAAATTCGAAGTTCAAAATGATTTCTAACGCCTATTCATGAAGGGGTTGAATGTTTGATAAAATAATAGTTACTCTTCCTCACCGTCATTATCAGGTATAATTTTTAGGGAAGGTTTTTTGAAGGTTTCCTTGTTCGCAATGTTGCGTTCTAATGATAATAAAAGTGAGGGCAATAATAACAGATTTGCCAACATCGCAAATAGAAGTGTCGCAGAAACTAAAGCCCCTAACGCAACGGTGCCTCCAAAACTGGAAATTGTAAATACTGAAAATCCGAAGAATAAAACAATTGACGTATAAAACATACTCACGCCCGTTTCTCTAAGTGCGGCATAGACAGATTTCTTGATTTTCCAGTTATTAGCAATCAACTCTTGTCTGTATTTTGCTAAAAAATGGATTGTATCATCCACAGAAATACCAAAAGCAATACTAAACACTAGAATGGTGGAAGGTTTAATAGGAACTCCTAAAAAGCCCATAAGACCAGCTGTAATAATAAGTGGTAACAGGTTAGGGATTAAAGATACCAGAATCATACGTAAGCTTCGGAACATCCAAGCCATAAACAGGGCAATTAGTAGGATGGCGAGTGATAGCGAAATAACGAGGTTATTTACAAGATATTTCGTCCCTTTCTGAAAAACTAATGCTTTTCCTGTGAGTGAAACATTGTATCGTTCAGAAGGAAATATTTTAGTTATTTCTGCTCTTAGGTCTTCTTCAACACGGTCAAATCTTTCTGTTTCTGTATCCTTCATAAAAGTAGTGATACGTGCATATTGACCTGTCGAATCTACATAACTTGACAAAAGGTTGGTGCTATTCGCACTGCTCTTAGCATAGGATAATATAAATGTTTGCTCTTGACTATTGGGAAGTTGATAATATTCTGGATTATTATTGTAGTACGCTTGCTTCGAGTATTTGACTAATTCTACAACCGATAGCGGCTTAGAGAATTCTGGCACTTCTTTAATATATTCCTGTAATTCATCAATTCTTTTAAGCGTCGCGAGTTTCATTACACCTTTCTTGCGCTTTGTGTCTACTAGTATTTCTAATGGCATTATGCCTTCAAATTCACTCTCGAAGTACTTGATGTCCTTGTAGAACTCGGTCTGCTTGGGCATATCTTCAATAATACTTCCTGAAATTTTAATGTTAAAAATCCCGATTATACTAGCACATAGAAGCAGAATTGCACAAATATAAATAGCGATTCGATGTTCCCGAACCATTTTTTCCATCCAATTGACAAAGCTATTAATCCACCCTTTATTTAGATGTTTCAAATGCTTGTATTTTGGTACTGCCATATAGCTGTACATAATTGGAATTATCAGCAACGATAATAAAAATATGGCCAGTATATTAATGGAAGCAACAATACCAAATTCCTTAAGTAATTGACTGTTGGTAAGTATAAAAGTTGCAAATCCTGAAGCCGTAGTGACATTGGTCATCAAAGTGGCATTTCCGACCTTTGAAATAACTCGTTGCAATGATTTCGCCTGATTCCCATGTTGTTTGATTTCCTGTTGGTATTTATTAATCAGGAAAATACAGTTAGGGATTCCAATGACAATAATAAGTGGAGGGATGAGTGCCGTAAGAACGGTTATTTCATAATGTAACAAGCCCAAAATTCCGAAGGCCCACATAACACCAATAATCACCGTAATCATAGATATAATGGTGGCTCGAAAGGATCTAAAAAAGAAGAAAAAGATAATTGAAGTAACCAATAAGGCAGCTCCAATAAACATCCCAATTTCGTCAATAATATTTTGAGAATTAAGTGTTCTTATGTATGGCATCCCCGAAGTGTGGACTTTTATTCCAGTGTTCTCTTCAAATTTTAGTATTCTAGGAACTAAGGTCTCAACTATGAAATTTTTACGTGCTGGAGTATTTACAATATCCCTATCCAGATAAATCGCGGTACGCACAGATTGTTTGTTTGGGCTATAAACCAATCCATTGTAAAAAGGAAGTTTCGAAAATAACTCGTATTGATACGCATTCAATTTTTTTTGGTCGAAGATGGAATCTTTGATAAAAGGAACCATTTTAAAACCTTCTATATCTGTCCTTTTTTCGAGCTTTTGAAGATCACCAATAGAAAGAGTAAATTCTACTTCTTCGGCTTTCTTTAAATCGTTAGAAAGTTGATTCCAAACCTTGAATTTTTCAGGAGTAAATAAAGTAGAATCCTTAACCCCAAGAACAATAAGATTTCCTTCCTCACCAAATTGATCTAAGAAGTCATTGTATTCAAGATTTATTTCGTGATCATCTGGTAATAAATTTGCTTCAGTATAAGTAAATCGCATGTGCTTCCACTGCATTGCTAAAAGCACTGTTATTGCTGCAATTACGATAAGGATTAAGGTTCGATTTCGTAAAATAAAACGAGCAATTGCACCCCAAAATCCAATACTGAAAAGTTTATTCAAAATGTTCGTCAGTTAAGAGGGGGCAAAGGTACTAATTCCCAAGCAGGAAGAAATATTTTTAGAACAGATTTTATCGTTCTAAACCTTGAGGTAAAATGTAAATTTGAAGGAAACATTATCGTCAAAATCTGGAAGGGAATAATATCCATATCGATAGGCAAAGCTCAGACCAAATCCAAAGAGTAATTTATTGATTTCCAGTCCCGATTCTGAATAAAAATGATCTAGTGTGTTGAACACAGGACCAATATGCTTTTCTTTATTATTTAATGACCCTAAGGCGTGTCTGGTTATTAAAACGAGTTCTGGTCTAAGCCAGTTCGAGAAGTTAAATCGCGCGAAACTATGTTTTACTTGGAGGGTTGATAGTTTATCCGAAAAAAATTCCCCAAAATACATAGTTTCAAAAGTCCTACGACCCGCTACAGAAAATCGTTTTAAAATACTTCCTTTTGTAGGACTATTAGGGTAAGCGTGATATAGGTGAGTTAGCGGTACTTCCCCAAAGGCAACTTGTCCTTCTAATAGAAAATGAGTGGCAGAAAGGTTTTTTTGTTTTAAGAGGTAGTCCAATTTCAACCCCAGCTTGGTATAGTTAAAATCACCATCAAAAATACCTCTAAGCCCTTGCGTAATTTGGGCACTTATTTTTGGAATTTTATCGAAATATTCAATTTGACCATCTTCTGTTGTTATAGAATTTGCTTGCGAAGTAAACCGTGCTGAAACGGTTAGCTCGGTTATCTCATAACTATTGTACAGGTTATCATTGTCGAAGTAAAAATAATTTTCAGTTTGCTTTATATGGCTTTTTGAAAGCCTAAATTCTGAAATAATTTTTTTCGAGAATTCGTGCCAAATATTTGATTGCCAAGTACGGTGTTTATAAAATTGGGTTACGTTAACCAGTCGTGGTTCAAAAAGTGAATAAACTCTCGCATCGGTCAAAAAAGTTGAGGAACCTAATTCTCTTAAATCATCAATATAATACGCATTGAACCAGGTGTTTGTTTCTTTGTTCAGCCTAGCACTCCCGCCAATACTAAATTTTATTTTTTCATCAATAAACCCACGGGCTATATAACCGCCTATTTTATATTTTTCTGAAAGACGTTCGTTCGTAACACCTCCAAATCCAAGTCGAAGTCCCTCATAATTATTGTATTTGATAATGTATTTAAGGTCAGCGTCAAAAAATCCGAGACGGTAATAGCCCGAGCTAAACGGACTAATTCTTTTTTGCTGTGTTGTTGAGTCCTGTTCAGTTTTGGCTGGTTGGTTTTGCGCAAATGAAGATATCCCTAAACCTAGAATGAGGAAAAATAAAACCTTGCGCATATAGGATTTAATTTTTTCTTGTAAAGAATTACTATGTTATAAAAAAGCGGCAATAGGCCGCTTTATTGATTTGTCAACTAAATTACGGATATTAAACCGTCATAATTTCTTTTTCCTTCTTAGCTAGAATCTCTTCAATTCTCTTAATATGTTTGTCCGTCATATTTTGAATATCTATCTCAAGATTTTTTTTCATATCATCCGAAACATCCAAATCTTTAATGTCGTTATTGGCATTTTTACGATCATTACGCACGCCAATTTTCGATTCTTCTGCTTCATGTTTGGCTTGTTTTGCCAGTTCTATTCTACGTTCCTCTGTTAAAGGTGGCACATTTATAATAACGCTTTCCCCATTATTCATTGGGTTGAAACCTATATTCGCCGTATGAATCCCTTTTTCTATTTCAGGAATTAGCCCTTTTTCCCAAGGCTGAATTGAAATGGTCATCCCGTCTGGAGTACTAACGTTCGCTACCTGACCCAAAGGAGTTGGGCTTCCGTAGTAATCTACCATTACGCCAGCTACCATGGCTGGAGATGCTTTCCCAGCACGGATATTTACCAATTTTTTTTCAAGATGAACAAGCGCGTGACTCATCGCCTCTTTCGTGCTGTCTATAATAAATTTAATTTCTTCTTCCATACTATTTTCAGCTTAAGGCTGATGTCTTATTAATTATTCTGAATAGGATTTACAAAAATCAGACCAATTCAAAAATAGTAATTTTTTCCTTAGTTCGAAGCAGGTTCAACATGTAAGAGCAACAAGCTATAGGTTTACCTTTGTTCCAATATTCTCTCCCGAAACTACCTTCATTAAATTACCTTTTGTATTCATGTCAAAAACAATAATTGGCAATTCGTTTTCTTGACTTAATGTAAAGGCAGTGGTGTCCATTACTTTTAAACCTTTCCGAAGCACATCATCAAAACTAATAAAATCGAATTTTGTTGCGTTGGTGTCTTTTTCAGGATCACTAGAGTAGATTCCATCCACACGAGTTCCTTTTAAAATTACATCTGCGTGAATCTCAATAGCACGTAAAACGGCTGCCGAATCTGTAGTGAAGTATGGATTTCCTGTTCCTCCACCAAAAATAACAACGCGTCCTTTTTCTAAGTGACGAATGGCTTTTCGACGGATAAATGGCTCTGCTACCTCGTTAATTTTTATTGCACTTTGTAAACGAGTAGGAATTCCTTCATCTTCCATAGCACTTTGTAGGGCTAATCCATTGATTACGGTTGCCAGCATCCCCATATGATCACCTTGAACGCGATCCATTCCTCGACTCGCCCCAGCAACGCCTCTAAAAATATTTCCACCACCAATAACGATAGCTACTTGAACACCTTTTTCTATAAGTTGTTTTATTTCTTGGGCATATTCTTGAAGACGATCTGGGTCGATTCCATATTGGCGATTTCCCATTAAAGCTTCACCAGATAATTTTAAGAGTATTCTTTTGTATTGCATAGTGTCGTTTCCTTCAGCAAAAATAAAGAAAAATGTTGGACGAAAAATGTAAAATAAAAAAACCGCACTAACATATGTTAGCGCGGTTTTGTACTAGAATTTATTTTTGCTTAGGCTAAAGAAACTCTCTTAAAACCAACAACAGTTGCATCTCCTTTACTTGCTACATAAGCAGCAACGTTAAGTGAGTCGTCCATAATAAAGTTTTGATCTAACAAAGCTTGTTCGTGATCTAAAGTTGTATTGTCAGCAATAAAACGCTCAATTTTACCAGGAAGAATTCTGTCCCAGATTTGCTCTGGTTTACCTTCAGCCTTTAACTGTGTTTTTGCATCTTCTTCGGCTTTGGCAAGAACATCATCTGTTAATTGCGCTCTAGAAATAAATTGAGGAACATTTTTAAGTGTTTTTCCTAATCGCCCTAATTCGATATTATCTTTTTCGATTACTGCAATTCGTGCTTCAGTTTCAGAAGCAACAAATTCTGGAGAAAAATCTTTATAAGACAACGTAGTAGCTCCCATAGAAGCAACCTGCATAGAAACACTCTTAGCAACTTCAGCAGCAGAATCGGACGCAGCTGATAACGCCGTTAGTGCACCAATCTTGTTTCCGTGAATATAAGCTCCAACAAATGGTCCTTCTAAAATTTCGAAACCACCAATTTCAATTTTTTCACCAATTACGCCAGTCTGCTCGATTAATTTTTCTGCGACAGTCATCCCGTCAAAATCTGCAGCCATAAACTCTTCTTTTGATGAAGTGTTTAAAGCGATATCGGCCATTTTTTGAGCCATTGCTACATATGAGTCATTCTTAGAAACGAAATCTGTTTCGCAGTTTAGAGAAACGATAACACCTTTAGTAGCTGCATCATTTACTTTAGCGATTACAGCTCCTTCACTCGAATCTCTATCCGCTCTTTTTTCAGCAATTTTTTGACCTTTTTTTCTAAGGATAGAAATTGCTTCTTCCATATTTCCTTCAGCTTCAACTAATGCCTTTTTACAGTCCATCATTCCAGCTCCGGTCTTTTTTCTTAATTCGTTTACTTCTGCGGCAGTTATTTTTACCATCGTTATAAAATTTTAAAATGTATTTAGTCAAAAGGTCGTTTGATTGGTTTTCTTCAGAAAGAAAAGAATCAAACGACCTTTAAATTATAATAAAGTTTGTTTATTCCTCTTCGCTACTTGCTTCTGCAGCAACTGCTTTTTTAGCAGGTTTTTCGGCTTTAGTTTCTGCTTGTGGAGCTTCCTCCTTTGGAGTCTCAGCTTTTGGAGCTTCTTTCTTAGATGCTTCAGCAGCATCTTTTCCAGATTTTCTTTCGGCCAGCCCTTCAATAACAGCATTTGAAACCGCGCTCATAATCTTATCGATAGATTTTGAAGCATCGTCATTTGATGGAATTACATAATCAATAACACGTGGGTCACTGTTTGTATCTACCATTGCGAAAATTGGAATTTTCAATTTAATTGCTTCAGCAACAGCAATGTGCTCACGAGTAGTATCTACAACAAATAATGCTGCTGGAAGACGACTCATATCGCTAATAGAACCTAAGTTCTTTTCTAATTTAGCTCGTAAACGATCTACTTGTAAACGTTCTTTTTTAGATAAAGTAAGGAAAGTACCATCTTGTTTCATACGATCAATAGAAGCCATTTTCTTAACAGCTTTTCTGATAGTTACGAAGTTAGTTAGCATACCACCTGGCCATCTTTCTGTGATGTAGGGCATGTTTGCATTTCTAGCTTTTTCAGCAACGATGTCTTTTGCTTGTTTTTTGGTCGCTACGAAAAGTATTTTTCGTCCGCTGGCTGCAATTTTTTTAAGAGCTTCATTCGCTTCTTCAATTTTTGCAGCAGTTTTGTAAAGATTGATAATGTGGATTCCATTACGCTCCATATAGATATACGGTGCCATATTAGGATTCCATTTTCTTGTTAGGTGGCCAAAGTGTACACCTGCTTCTAGAAGTTCTTTAACTTCATTGTTGTTGTTTGCCATTTTGTTTTAGTTTACGTTCTGTAATGTTTAGATGTCAACCTTTTTTTAATACTCCGAAGCCATGGCAAAGGAGTACTTTATTATGGTTTAGATGCTAAACTAATCGTCCCGTTCGGCAGAACGGGGCTAACAGCTAATTAATTAAATATATGAACTTGGGTTCCAAATTAAATTTGAAACATAAAAAATGTTGTGGTGCCGCTCTTAAAGCGGCACGACATACATTTGTAATCTTAACGTTTTGAGAATTGGAATTTCTTACGGGCTTTCTTCTGACCGAATTTCTTACGTTCCACCATTCTTGGATCTCTTGTTAATAAACCTTCTGGTTTAAGAACCAATCTGTGTTCCTCATTAATCTCGCACATTGCACGTGACAAAGCCAAACGAATTGCTTCTGCTTGTCCTGTGATTCCTCCACCAAAAACATTTACTTTGATATCAAAGGTTGTTTCGTTGTCAGTTAATACAAGAGGTTGTTTTACTTTATATTGTAACATAGGAGTTGTGAAGTAATTCGCCAACTCACGTTTGTTAATCGTAATGTTTCCTTTTCCTTCAGAAAGATAGACACGCGCAACCGCAGTTTTTCTTCTTCCTATTTTATGTAGAGTCTCCATTATTTAGTTGCTTTAAGGTTAAATACTTTTGGCTTCTGTGCTTCTTGACCGTGGTCTGTCCCTACATTTACCTTTAAATTTCTGAATAAGTCAGCTCCTAATTTGTTTTTAGGAAGCATTCCTTTTACAGCCTTTTCTACAACCCTTGAAGGATCTTTACCAAAAAGTTCCTTAGCTGTCAAACTTCTTTGACCACCAGGATAGCCTGTGTGACGTATGTACGTCTTATCATCCCATTTGTTTCCAGTAAGGACAATTTTTTCGGCATTAATAATAACTACGTTGTCTCCGCAATCTACGTGAGGCGTGAAGTTTGGTTTGTGTTTGCCACGAAGTAATATTGCAACTTCACTAGCAAGACGACCCAAAGTTTGCCCGTCCGCATCTACTAAAAGCCACTCTTTGTTTACAGTGTTTTTGTTAGCAGATACTGTTTTGTAACTCAATGTATCCATTTCGTTTTTTGTCAATCGTTAATAATTCGTTTTTCCCCTAAACGAATAAATCGCGTAAGAGGGGTGCAAATGTAGTGTTATTTATTTGAATAACAAGGGGGGAGGAATTAATTTTCAATCACTTTTGAAACATCATTCGTCCAACTCTAAAATAGAATAAAAAAGGCCTTAGTGTTACCTATATAATTATTCCATTGTAATTATCAAATCATCCTTAGTAACCATCGCCCCAGGCTTAAGAGTAATTGACTTTATTCTTCCAGTTTTGGTAGCTGTTACAGTGGTTTCCATCTTCATTGCTTCTATTATAAATAAGTGATCATTCTTCTTAATTTCCTGTCCTTTTTTCACAAGCACTTTATATAACAAGCCTTGAAGAGGCGCACCAATTTGATTTGGATTTTCTGATTCCGTTTTTACGTTCACTTCTTTATTTACCTTAATAGATTTATCTTGTATTTCTACAAGTCTATTTTCACCGTTTACTTTGAAGAAAACGATTCTAACACCATCTTCATTTGGATTACTTACAGAAAGTAGTTTCACAATGATGGTTTTTCCTGGTTCTAAATCAATTAATATCTCTTCACCTATTTTCATTCCGTAGAAAAAATTCTTCGTGGGAAGAATAGAAACATTTCCAAATTGTTTGTGCATTTCGTGAGCATCTTCAAAGACCCTTGGGTAGAGACTATATGAAAGAAAATCCTCAAATTCTAAAGGACGTGTAAACCCCTTTTGGTATTTCTTTTCAAATGCCTGATAAGCGGAATCGAAATCGATAGGAATAAGATGTGCGTTGGGTCTATCCGTATAGGCTTTGTTGTTTTTTAAAATAATTTTCTGAAGTTCCTTCGGAAAACCACCTAGCGGCTGACCTAAATCTCCTTTGAAGAAGTTAATTACAGATTCAGGAAACGAGATTTCATGTCCACGTTCCATTACATCTTCTGGCATTAGATCGTTAGTCACCATAAAAATTGCCATATCCCCAACAACTTTAGAACTGGGAGTCACTTTCACTACGTTGCCGAACATGATATTTACAAGGCCGTACATTTTCTTTACTTCATCGAAGCGATCGCCGAGCCCCAGAGCTGTTGCTTGTGGCCGTAAATTTGAATACTGCCCTCCAGGAATTTCGTGTTGGTACACTTCTGCTGTACCAGATTTAAGCCCCGATTCAAAGGGATAGTATAAATCTCGAACGTCTTCCCAATAATTTGAAAATTGGTTCAAGCTATTAATGTCATAATCGTTTGCACGTTCTTGATGCTTCATCATTTCAACAATAGCGTTAAAATTAGGCTGCGATGTGAGGCCAGATAAACCTCCCAAAGCAACATCAACAACATCTACACCAGCCTCAATTGCTTTTAAATATGTTGCAGATTGTATTGAAGAAGTGTCGTGCGTATGTAAATGCAACGGAATATTTAACGTGTCTTTTAAAGCTCCCACAAGTTGGGTGGCTGCATAAGGGCTCAATAATCCAGCCATATCTTTAATGGCAATCATATGCGCTCCCGCATTTTCTAAATCTTTCGCGAGTTGAGTGTAATAGTTTAAATTGTACTTATTGTCTTTGGTATTTAAAACATCTCCAGTATAACTAATGGCAGCTTCCGCGATTCCACCAGTTTTGTTTCTAACAAAATTGATACTAGGTTCCATCGCTTTTACCCAGTTTAGCGAGTCAAAAATTCTAAAAATATCGATACCATTGTCCCAAGATTTTTCGATAAATTTTTCAATTAGATTGTCAGGATACGCTTTGTAACCAACTCCGTTGGAACCTCGTAGGAGCATTTGAAATAAGATGTTGGGTATAAGTTTCCGAAGTTCTCTCAATCGACTCCAAGGACTTTCTTGTAAAAATCGCAAGCAAACATCGAATGTTGCTCCACCCCACATTTCTATACTGAAGGTATTCGAGTGATTTTTAGCAAAACTTTCGGCCACCTTTTTCATGTCATAGGTCCTCATACGTGTTGCCAGTAGCGATTGGTGGGCGTCTCGTATGGTCGTGTCTGTATAATGAATTTTCTTTTCAGACTTTAGCCAGGCACAAAATTTTTCTGGACCTAATTCGGTTAATAAATCTTTTGTTCCCTTCGGAAATTCTGCAGCTTTGTCGAATGCTGGAATTTTTGGATTTCTGAATACTTTGTTGTCATCAACAAATTTCACGTCAGGATTACCGTTTACAACTACTTCGGCTAAATACTTGGTGATCTTTGATGTTCGATCCTGAGGAAGCTTTATTTTGAATAACGATGGCGTATTCTGAATAAAATTAACGGTTGCTGCACCTTCCTTGAAGGTGTCATTTTGAATTACATTTTGGAGAAAATGAATATTGGTTTTTACACCTCTAATTCTGAACTCTTTGAGTGCGCGAGACATTTTCCTTACGGCTCCATCCAAAGTTCTTCCATGAGCCGAAACTTTTACCAACATAGAATCGAAAAATGGACTTACGCTGTACGACTGATAAATACTTCCAGCGTCCAATCGGATTCCCATTCCTGAAGCCGAACGATAGGTTGTAATGGTTCCGTAATCTGGTGTGAAATCGTTTGAGGGATCTTCGGTAGTAATTCGACATTGAATTGCGAAACCATAAGTGGCCAATGAATCCTGCTCGTAGATTTTGATTTGCTTATCACTAAGTTTGTATCCACCTGCAACAAAGATTTGAGTTTTTATAAGATCAATTCCAGTTACCATTTCTGTTACGGTATGTTCTACTTGTATGCGAGGATTAACCTCAATAAAGTATACGTTGTCATCTTTATCAACTAAAAATTCGACGGTACCAACATTGTTATAATTTACCTCTTTGGCGATCGTCACAGCATATGTGTATAGATCTTGCTTCACTTTATCAGAAACATTGAAGGAGGGAGCCATTTCAATAACTTTTTGATGGCGTCGCTGCACAGAGCAATCGCGCTCGAAAAGATGTCGAATATTGCCGTGATTATCGGCTACAATTTGTACCTCGATATGCTTTGGGTCTTCTACATATTTTTCAAGGAACATGGTATCGTCTCCAAATGCATTTAAAGATTCATTCCTAGCAGAATCAAAGTAGAGTTCTAGATGTTCTTGGTTTCTAACAACGCGCATTCCACGTCCGCCACCTCCTGAAGCAGCTTTAAGCATTAAAGGATATCCAATGGAATCTGCTTCAGAAAGCGCCACTTTTAAAGAGGTTAATTTCTTTTTGTTACTTTCAATTATCGGGACATTGCATTTAGTTGCTATTTTTTTAGCCATTATCTTATCTCCCAGCGCATCCATAACACTTGGGTCTGGACCGATGAAAATAATACCATTGTCGGCACATTTTTTAGCAAATTCGGAATTTTCAGAAAGAAAACCATAACCAGGATGAATAGCATCTACATTTTTGTCTTTTGCCAAGGCAATGATTTGATCTCCGTCTAAATAAGGTTTTAACGGCTCGTTATCACCTCCAATTTGATAGGCTTCGTCTGCCTTGTATCTATGTTGAGAATAGCGATCTTCGTATGTAAAAATCGCAACTGTCTGAATATTAATTTCGGTACAAGCTCGTAATACTCTGATGGCAATTTCGCTTCGGTTGGCAACTAAGATTTTTTTGATTTCCATGACAAATAGGATAAAAATTAAATGCGTTTTAGAATTTCGCTAAAGATACAATTTACTGTGCATGCATAGTAAAATAGTAGAAACTATTTTTCGTATTTGATCTAATAATTATTTGATGATATACGGGTTTTCGTTTTTATAGTTCCTCACAACAAAATCAAGGGCACTTTTCAGAATTTCTCCCATATTGGATGCTTTTTTAAAATTAACATCTCCTGTATAAGTGAGTAGGTGGTTTTTTAGCTCCGCTATTTTTTCTTCTGAAGAAATAGTGTCTTGTAACATACATTTCATCAAGCCCTTTAACCTTTTTTTCTCACTCACCGCTCTTTTTGCTAAGAGGGATCGTTCTTCCCTTTTGTATTGTAGAATAGATTCGGGTTGCAATGATTTTAAAGTCATTTCAACAAATTTATTATTTTCCTTTAAGAACTGTGGGATATAGACTTTTATGTTGCCTTCATAACTTTGTTGATCAAAATCAATGGCTCTTATTCGGTACTGAATTCGATCAAAATCGTGAGTCAAAACCATAACATAATTGTAAGATCGCATATCCCCTAAAAGACGCACAAAACATCGTTCGTTAAATTTTACAAATTCCTTAGCAATTTCTTTTTTGTCGCGTTCTGAACATTGGTCTAAGTTATTTTCAATAAAATCATCCCCTGGAATCCCCGAAATATGCTCTTCAATTAATGTGTTGCCATGCACCAGAAAATTAATGTGATTAGGAGAGAGTAAATGTTCCAATTCTAATCCATAAATTCGAGAAGCATCGGCTTTTTTAATATAAAGAAAGATGTAATTATCGTTTAATATGTTTCTTACTTTTATCCGAAACGGCTTCGAATTTCCAAAGGTGCAATAGTCGATACTGTCAATAGACAAATAAGGAATCAAGATGTCGTTACCATCGGCATGTAAAATGGCATACATTTTTTTTAAGCTAAGATCTATTTCTTCCCTATCAAATTCTGAATAATACGAACTTACCCATAAAGTATCGTTGCCGAACTTATCATAAATGGATACTACGCCTTGAAAACGCAATAAATCGTCGTAATAAATGGGAATTTTTATATTTCTACCGTGACGCGTTAAATAGTCAGAGAGGGCATCTGAAATCTTATAAGTCGGTTTCTTCTTAGATATTAATTTTCTCATTTATTCAAGGGATAGTTCCTAAAGATAGATATAATTCTATGTTTTCGCTTCCTGCTGTAGCAAATTGGTTTTATCAAAAAAGGGAAGTTGTTCGATTGAAAACGGCCTTTTTAATGAGCTTCCAGCCAGTTTACTCCCAATCCCAATTCTACATCTAGTGGAACTGCCAAGTGATATGCATTCTCCATTTCATTTTTTATAAGGACTTTTAGTTCCTCCAATTCTGGCTTGTATATATCAAACACCAATTCATCATGTACCTGCAACAGCATTTTGCTTTTATACTTGCCTTCTGAAAGTTTTAAGTGGATATTTATCATTGCGATTTTAATAATATCGGCCGCACTACCTTGAATAGGGGCATTTACCGCATTTCGCTCTGCCGCACCCCGAACAATGGCGTTGCTTCCGTTTATCGCATTTAAATAACGTCTCCTGCCTAAAACCGTTTGTACATATCCGTTGTCTCGAGCAAAATCAACTTGCTCACTCATATACGAACGCAGTTTAGGGTATGTTTTATAGTAGGTCTCAATTAGTTCCTTCGCTTCACTTCGAGACAAATCTGTTTGATTGCTTAATCCGAATGCTGAAACACCGTAAATAATTCCGAAGTTCACAGTTTTGGCATTAGATCGTTGCTCACGTGTTACTTTGTCAAGAGGGACATTAAATACTTTGGCAGCCGTGGAAGCGTGAATATCTTCACCATTCTTAAAGGCTTTAATCATCGTTTCTTCTTCACTTAATGCTGCAATAATACGCAGCTCTATTTGCGAGTAATCGGCAGCGAGAAGGATATAATCTTTATCACGAGGAATAAAAGCTTTTCGAACTTCGCGTCCTCGCTCTGTACGAATAGGAATGTTCTGAAGGTTTGGGTTATTACTGCTCAATCGTCCCGTAGCTGCAACCGTTTGCATATAATCTGTATGAACGCGCTCTGTTATTTCCTCAACCTGAGTAGGAAGCGCATCCACATAGGTGCTTTTAAGTTTCGCCAATCCTCGATATTCCAATACATCCCGAATAATCTTGTGGTCTTTTGCAAGATAGGAGAGCACATCTTCGGCGGTGGAATATTGTCCCGTTTTGGTCTTCTTTGGTTTGTCTACTAGTTTCAATTTTTCAAATAGAATTTCACCTAGTTGCTTCGGAGAAGCGATATTAAATTCCTCTCCTGCTTCTTTATAAATATGTTGTTCTAGATCCAAAATATCCTTGTCCAATTCCGCAGAAAGGCCTTTCAAAAACTTCTCGTCTAGATTAATTCCTTCCAATTCCATATCTGCTAAGACCCGTAGCAAAGGGAGTTCAATCTCATTAAATAATTTCTGAATATTTGCTTCGCCCAATTCATTCTGAAAATGTTCTTTGAGCTGAAGCGTAATATCTGCATCTTCAACGGCATACTCAGTTTGTTCATTCAAGGGTACTTCCCGCATCGAACGCTGATTCTTCCCTTTTTTACCTATAAGTTCTGTAATAGAAACAGGCGTATAGTTGAGGTAGGTTTCTGCCAAAACATCCATATTATGTCGCATATCTGTATTGATTAGGTAATGTGCCAACATAGTGTCGAACAACTTCCCTTTCACAGGCAGATTATATTTTGCAAGAACTTTGATGTCGTACTTTAGATTTTGACCAATCTTTTCAATCTGTTCATTTTCAAAAAATGGGCGAACTAGTTCAATAATTTCTTGAGCTTCAGTTTTATTTTCTGGAAAAGGAAGATAAAACCCTTTTCCTTTCTCCCAAGAAAATGCAATTCCAACAAGTTCTGCAGTTAAAGGGTTCAGCCCTGTAGTTTCGGTATCGAAACAGACAGATGTTTGTTTCATTAAATTCTGAATAAAAAGCTTGGTTCCCATTCCTGGTTGTACAGTCTGATAGAAATGCTCTGTTGTAGCTATCGTATTTCGGGTATTTAAAACCGTCGCTTCGGCTGAAGGTTCACTATCACCGCCAAATAATGAAAACTGTCCGGCACCTGCTGCTGCGGGTACTTTTTTAGGACTTTCTTTTGGAGCGTCTTTTTTTGAAGGGGTATTAGAAGTACCCGCTGAAGCCTGAGCTTCGGGAGTAAAAATTTTAGAAAAATTATCGACTAACCTTCGGAATTCCAACTCTTGAAAAATATTGAGTACCGCAGGAATATCAGGTTCAGACATTTCAAAATCCTTTTCATTAAAATCTACAGGGACATCGAGAATAATTTTAGCAAGTTCTTTTGAAAGTAATCCAAGATCTTTAGCGGCTTCTACCTTTTCCTTCATCTTACCTTTTAATTCATGCGTATTTTCCAAAAGCCCTTCCATACTGCCATAAGCCGCAATAAATTTTTTGGCTGTTTTTTCACCAACTCCGGGAAGCCCTGGAATGTTATCGGCGCTATCCCCCATCATTCCTAAGAAATCAATTACTTGAAGTGGATCTTTAACCTCAAATTTTGCTTGCACTTCCGGAATTCCCCAAGTTTCATATCCCCCGCCAAATACTGGGCGATACATGAAAATATTTTCAGAAACCAGTTGCGCAAAATCCTTGTCTGGAGTCACCATAAAGGTTTTATAACCTTCTTTTTCAGCTTTTTTGGCAAGCGTTCCTATTACATCATCGGCTTCAAAACCTTCTTTCACCATTATAGGAATGTGCATCGCTTTCAAAATATCATAAATAAAAGGAATCGCGATTTTAATAGCATCTGGGGTAGCATCTCGATTAGCCTTATACTCTGGAAACATTTCATTTCTACTGTCGCTTCCGCCTTTATCGAAACAAACGGCTAAGTGATCTGGACGCTCCCGTTTTATAACATCCAAAAGGGAATTGGTAAAACCCAAAATCGCCGAGGTATCCATTCCTTTAGAGTTGATTCGTGGGTTTTTAATAAAGGCATAATAGCCACGAAAAATTAATGCATATGCATCTACTAGGAAGAGTCTTTTTTGGTCGGACATAATTTTTGGAAGTGTTATCCTCCAAAAGTAAAAAGAACCCTTTAGAAAACAGCATTTTCAGAATAAAAAAAGACCACTCCCCAAAGTGGTCTTCTTTTCAAAATATAACAAGCGTTGTACGCGTCGTTATGTATTAGTTTATTCTGTGTATTTGTAGTGTTGTTGTCCTAGGATTGCTAACTATGGTTCCGCTATACACTGTTGTGTAGTCAACAGACCTGCACCTAATATCAACCTCGTTAGTGTTAGTTAGATATAAGATTTCGTCAATTAAAATTGATGCGAACCCTGAACCGGTTGCTGACCGTAGTTTTGTTGCTACAATAACTCCATCAACGAAAATTCCTATTTCTAAATAATCATCAGCCGTTATGAGTAGACTTGCAAACACCCTGTAGTATCCTGATGTGTTTGCAGTAAATTGAGAAGTATTATTGTTGAATTCGGAATTAGTATCAGTGTTTTCAGTGTCAAACGTAATAAGTTCCCAAGTATTAGTGTTTGGGATGTTAACATGGTTGTCATTATTCACATTAACAATGGAAAGTGTTCCTGTCGAAGCCCAGCTAGTAGTGCCATCTCCAGCTGCAGTCAATACTTGACCAGCAGTGCCATCGGCAGCAGGCATGGTATACCTATTAGTTGAAGCGTTTCCTAATGACACTCGTCCAATAAAATAGCCTGCATAACCTGAAGCGCTTTGAACATCTGAATATGAACCATAATGTGTGCCAGCTAAACCAGAGGGGATTAGTGTGTAATTCCCGTATTTGTTTAAAGTTGAGGTTATGGAGGGGCCAAAACTATTATAGGTTCCATAAAGTTCACCTCCGGTGTCGATAGTTCCAATTCCGAAGCGATTAAAAGTGCCATACTTTGTATTGTTCTCCGTTCCTCTTACATCATTATACACACCAAAATGCTCACCTGTGCCTCCATCAATTAGATTGTAGGACCCGTATTTAGTGCCAATTGCATTTACTCCAGAAGCATTTAATGTGCTGAAAACACCATAACTTATTTGACTACTAGGTTGTTGAACGCCTAGACTAAGACCAGTTTGTGTAGTCGTGCTTGCCGAACTACTGTTGAATATAGTTCCAGAAAAAATAGTATTGTCTCCTATTGATCCATTAACGGTGGTTCTGTTTCCTACCTGATTGCCTGTTCCGTTTGCTACGGAGGTGCTTATTCCCGTATGAAGCCCAGTACCCGTATTGGTAATATAGGTTTCTATTCCTTTAATTAATTCATCGTGTGTTCCACCAAGTGTCTGTTGCATTCCAATATGATCTCCAGTTCCTGTGGAATTATCTATCATTTTCATGGCAATAAGATTTGTTGGCGCACCCGTAACTTCAATATCCAAAGGGGAATCGGCAGTGGTTTTTCCAATAGCTACATTGCCTTGAGTATAGATGTCGTCTGTTATTGCTGAAGGAGCGGTAGATGTTCCTTCTTCAAACCAATCTGCATCACTACCTCCGCTGGCTCCATTTATAAAGGAGAGTTGCCCCGCCCCATCTGTTGATAATACTTGATTGGGAGCTCCATCAGTTGTTGGGAAAGCATAGCCGGTTCCTGAAGGAACACCTACTTGTAACTCGCCATTTGCTCTTAGAATATTAGTATCAAATTCTCCATAAATTAATGCATTTGTTGAATTGGCGCTAGAGTTTTCAATATAGAGTTTATTACTACCAGTTTCGGCGTGACCGGCCCGCTGTCCAATAGCTACATTTCCACTTCCGCTCATATTACTATAAAGAGCGTCTTCGCCAATTGCTGTATTTCTGTTTCCTGCCGAGTTAAAACGCATCGCAGATTGACCAACAGCGGTATTTCGTTCTCCGGAATCATTATTTAACATTGTTGATTCTCCAATAGCTACGTTCTGTAATCCACTATCACTAACATTTAATGCATCATGACCAAGAGCCGTATTTTGTTTATCACCACTAATATCAGTAATTCCAGCCCCGTCACCTAAATAAACACTTCTACCTAAAGTTTTAGCATCGGTTAAGTCGTTTATTTCTTCTGCCCCTGTTCCTGCTAAAACTACCCAAGTACCATTGTAATAATAAAATCCAGGAGTATTGTTGGTTTGGTAAATTAACAATCCGTTTGCAGGTGTCCCAATAAGGTTTCGTTGCGCTTGTGTCATACGAGGTATTAAAACACCTTTGTCAGTTGCAGTAATATCTAAAATAGAACTTCCATTCGGGTTTGTGGTTCCAATTCCCACTTGGGCAGTATTTATAAAAATACATCCTATAAAAATTGAAAAAAATAAAATTGTTTTCATGATTACCTCTTTTAAAAAGCAAGGGCAGGCTAAGTTTTATGCAATCTCTTTTAGGGCAAAAAAAGAATTTTATATCTTGAGAAGTAAATCTAGGTTGGATACAACAAGAGGTCAATTCTATTTAGTGAAGAGCATAGTTTTTTTAGTGAATCAACTTTTTAGAAGAAAAAAGACTATTGTTCTTGCAATCTAAACAGTAGCGTTTCTTTATGAGAAGAACTCAAAGGAATCTCCTCCTTGTTCAAATAAACCGTTGAAGTTGTTGTAGAAGAAATTTTTTTAATGTTTACCCAAAAAGAGCGATGGGTCTGGATAAAATTGACCTGGTTCAGTTTTTTCGAAGTATGTTTTAGAGTATGCGGAACCAAATATTGATTAGAGGATGTATGTACGTAACAATAATTATCAAAGGCCTTTAGGTAGGTAATGCTTGCCTGGTTAATTTTATGGGTACGTCCCTCAGATTTAAGAAGTATAAACTCTTGGTTTGTTAAAGAAAAATTGTGCCAAGCTAGTTCAATATTACTTCGTAACCCATTCTCGGTAAAGGGTTTTACTATATATCCTAAAGGATGTGTTTCCTTTACTCTTTTTATTGTTTCTGGATCGGTTTGCGAAGTGAGGTAGAGGTACGGGAGATCACGTTTGTCAAGCTCTTTAGCCAAATCTATTCCGTCCTTTGCGCCTTCTAGTTGAATGTCCAGTAATATCAAATCGGGTTGGACTTTATCTATTATTGGAAGTGCTTCGTCATATTCATCACTATCTCCAAGAACTTGAAAGCCATGCTTTTTTAAAGCCGAAGTAATTGTAGCTACAATAAGTGGTTCGTCTTCAACAATATATATTTTTAATGCTTTCAACTTTTGTTGTTTTTTCTGAAGGGAAACTATGGATAGCTGATAAAAGAAGCTTTAATTTTTTAGTGAAGTTAATTCTTTTTTTAGTGAAAAGCTCTTCGGAATGGTTTAAAGCTCATTAAATCGATAAATATCTAACGTTGCTGAAGTACCGTTTAAGGAACCTTTAGAAAAAGCTACTTTAGCTTTTAGCTTTTTTGACAAAGCCTTTATAAGCTGGATACCGAAGGAAGTTTCTTTAATTTCTGAAGGCATCCCAATACCATTGTCTTCTACCCTAAGCTGAAGTATTTCTCCATTTTTACTAAACCTAATTAGCATTTCACTTTTTTCAGAAACTGGATTGAACGCATGTTTCAAAACATTCGTAATCAGTTCATTTAAAATAAGACCTAAGGGCGTAATGGTTTCAATATCTAAAACCAACGGAGCTACATCTAAGGAATAGTTAATGGGGTTTCGTTCAAATTGATGACTCTCAAAAATATCTTTGGTTAAATCGGCAAAATACTCTTCCGTACTTATGCCGACCAACTGATCCTTGCTGTACAATTTTTGATGAATTAAAACCATAGACCGAACCCTATTTTGTGCTTCCTTCATTGCCAATTTTGCCTCTTTATCAACAATATTTTCAGATTGTAGATAAAGCAACGAAGACACAATTTGAAAACTGTTTTTTACACGATGGTGTGTTTCTTTCAACAACACGTTTTTTTCATCTACTGTAGCCTCTAAGAGTATTTTTTGTTTGGAAAGCTGAATATTTTTACGTCTATTTTTAATAAAAAAGAATACCAAAAGGCAAAACAAAACTAATATAGAGCCCAAAATCCAAAACAATAGTTTTTGGGCGGCTCCCTTTTTATCCAGCTCCCGCTGATTTTTTTCAGTTTCATATTGTGCCTCCAACTCAAAAACAGTATCGTCGCGCTGTTTTTCTTTTATTTCTTCAAAAACGGTTACGTATGCATCTCTATATTCAAGGGCTTTTTTATAACTTCCGATGGAGGCATAGTAGTCTGCCAAATTTCTAAGAAGTAGGCTTTTATCTCTAATTCCAACTTTATTTAACACAGCTTCAGCACGTTTTAAAACCCCTCTCATATTTGTGCTGTCATGCGCTTTGGCCTTAGCATTTAGCAAAAAATATAGGTTTATTTCAGAGTCGGGGTTGTTAGGATTTATTTCTGTTGCTTTTTCAAGATAGGGAAAGGCCTCGACAAAGTTCTCTTGCTTAGTTAATAGAAACCCTAAATTGGCATAGGTACTGTAATCTAGCTCTTTTCTAACATCTAACTCCAAGCTTTCCAACATATATAGTTTTGCCTTTTCAAAATTTTCAAGAGAAGAATTAACAGAACCTAGATTTATCAGGCACTTCTTTTGAAGTTCCAAATCATCATTTTCCTTGGCCAAATCATAAGCTATAGTGTAGTACTTCAACGCATTTTCATAGCTATCCGTAGTGTGAAACATGACGCCAAGGGTATGATATATTGAGGTTGAATATGGAAGCTTGTATTCCTCACAAATACCGATACCTTCAAAATAGAATGTGCTGGCTTTTTCATAATTACCATCCACAATTTCATGGTAAAGTCCTTTAGTTTCTAGAGCTATTGCCTGACCTAAATAATATTTTTTTTCTTTCGAAAGTTTAAAGGCTCTGTCCGCGTAGAACAATGCGCTGTCATTTTGGGTGATTATATACTCCCAAGCCAAATCGGCATAGCCTTGCACTTTTTCTGAAGTGATGGTTGTGCTGTCTATAGCAAGTAAAATTCTTTCTTTTTCAGATAGTGTACTTTCGTTTTGAGAAAAACCGAGGCATCCGAAAATAAGGCAAATAAAAAGTGTAGTTATTTTCAATAGTATATCAATTGGTTAAGCATTTCAAGGTACAATTTTTTTAATTTGTTTTCTGAAGGTATTTAATTTCAATTCGTACTTTTCGCTTTTGATAGTTAACAGCAATAATGAATAAAAAATATTGCCATAGCAATCCACGGAGGTGCAGGTACTTTGTTAAAAGGGCAAATGACTTCGGAAAAGGAAATAGCATATAAAGAAGCATTGAATAAAGCTTTGGAAAGGGTTATGCCATTTTAGAAAATGGTGGAACTGCTACTGAAGCAGTGGAAATTGCAGTAATTGAATAGGAAAATTCACATCTAATTGATGCAGGTAAGAGCAGTTTTTTTATAGTAGAAGGAACTCCTGAGATGAATGCTACTATCATGGATAAAGCCAATTTACAAGCTGGCACAGTTTCATTAATTACTGGAATTAAAAATCTATCGTATGCGTTCTACTACAAAACTACTATGTCGAACATCAGAACTGATTGGAATAGCAGCACTACTAAATATATAAACCTCAATATAGTCTCCCTTATATAAGTACTCTATTGTATCGACCGTACGTATAATATTGCCCGAACCATGGTGTGTTTTTCTTTCAAGTTTTATAGCACTTCCATTTATATAAATTGCAATTATAAAGAGTCCAGTCGATGTGCTATTTGTAGCAGAAGTATAGCGTGCATTAATACGGTAATAACCATCTTCAGTGACTTTAAATCGATCTGTTGTAGTGCTAAAATTAGATCCTATATCTAAAACAGTGGTATCGAAGTTTAATTTAGTGTAGCTATTTATGGAAGAGGTTTGCGAGGTAGAAAGACTCATTTTTGCCAATGCAAAATTTGTAGAGGAATCTTCCCAACTAGTATTTCCTGAACCATCGGTTGTTAATACTTGACCAGACGTACCATCACTATTTGGAAAAGTATAAGCGTCGTTAATATTTAAACTACCATTTTTATAAAGTATAAGTGCATTACTTCTTGCTGCGTTTGAGGTACCATTTCCAACAACCAATACTCTATCTAATGGATTTGTTATAGTAGAAGTCGATTCAATTGGAGTGTAGTTTGTGGCAAATTTTCCTAAAACTGTTTCAAAAGAGGAATGTGATGTATTTTGATATCCAAAGGCAACAGATCCATACCCGGAAGCCGTATTTAAGAAGCCGTACGCAGTGGTATTACTACCGGATGCTATATTACTACTGCCAAAAGCAATAGAATTACCCCCAGAGGCAGTATTGCTAGCGCCAAGTGCCACTGCAGAATTTGCAGTAGCAATAGATTCATTACCAATCGCTGTCGAGCCTACACCCGAAGCTATCGTATTATACCCTAATGCCACTGAAAAGTTGCCTAAGTTCACTAAATTCCATTGCGTGCCATCTATTGTTCCAACTCTAAAAGCTCCTTTTCGGGGGTTAAAAAATAGTCTTGTGCCTGCTCCACTTAAGGCTAAGGTCGCTCCTGTATTATACGTTCCTGTTACTTGAAAACCACTATTCCCTTCAATAGACACTGCGCCATTGTCTGCTGTAATTGTTCTACCTGCTCCGGCACCGCCCTCATCATATGCTAAATCCAGTGTATTGCCATTATTAGTTCCGCCAACTGAATACCAAGCTGTAGCTATATCATCCCAATAATAGAACCCAGGCTCGTTATCAGTTTGGTAGATTAACAATCCGTTTGCAGGCGTTCCTATGAGGTTTCTTTGCGTTTGGGTCATACGAGGGACAAGAATGCCTTTATCTGTTGACTCTATATCTAAGATAGAACTGCCATCTGGTGTAGTTGTCCCGATCCCAACTTGCGCATATATAGTTGTAAGAGCTAGTAGTAATACAAGGGTTATAATTGTCTTCATAATCTATAAGTTTATAGAGCAAACAGTAGGTTAAGTCATTAACTTTTTTTGGGCAAAAAAAGGGTTTCATCGTAAGGTGTAGAACTAGAATAAAACTTTTTAATTGACATATATTTTGAAAATACTAATCTCCAATAGCTGGGTTAAATGAGGCAAAAAGACCATCTGGGTTCTCCATAATAGTCCATACGTGTAATTGCCATTGGCCAACTATTTCATTAAAATGCCATTCGTCTAAATCACCAGTAAAACCTTCTGGAGGCGAACTAGGATTTTCAGGGTCAGCAGGAACAATTGAATATTCAATACCTACCATTTGCATTACTCCATTGCCGTCTGGCACATAGAGTATAATTTCTGGATGGTCAATTTGAAACGTTCCGTCGGCCAATACCGGATTTAAATAATGATGACCCATATTTGGAACATAACCTGAGACATCTATACGACCTTCATCTGTTGCTGTATTGATATTAGAATATTGGCTTGTAGCAGATTTTAATTGATTAACTTCTAATTCCCAAGCGGCTAGCTGAGGTTGATCATTATCATCATCACTATTACATCCTACAATTAGTATAGATGTTACAATCAAGATAATTCCCTTTAAGTAATTAAGTGTTTTCATGATGAATATGTTTTGTATTAATTGATTATGGTGTAAATGTATACTCACATATTTATTTATAATACCACATTTATATCCTTGATTAATACGTTTGTCTCAGGTGAGACATTAATGTTAAAAGATGCATCAGGAATAGTAATTTGATCGCAACTTTATTCTCAATTTTACACAGTAACATCTACGCTGTAAATTTTGTATCTTATGATTTTATCTTGATCTTAAAATTGAAATAGCTAAGAAATTATTATTTAAAATGAATTTTAAAAACACACTTTTCTATTTTGTAATTATCTCCACTAGTCTTTCACAAGCTCAAAATTTATACGAAATAAACACTGAGTACCCTGTTCATAATCTTCAGGATAAATTATTAGTCATTGAAGATTTAGCAGAGAATTTTTCTCCAAAACAAATTTTGAATGACTCTCTTTTAGACTTTATTCCAGGCAATCAACTCCCAAGATTTTTAAAAATTGGAGTCACATATTGGGGTAAATTGCAGTTAGTAACAATTGATTCATTAAAAGGATGGAATCTACATTTTGAAGATAGGATGATTGGCCCCCCTGCTTGGGCCAAAAGTAATGGGAAGGTTGATGTATATGCCTATGCAAACAATAAGTTGATTTTCCATAAAAAAACTGGTGTCGAATACCCAAAGAGAGTGCGTGATGTAAAAGAAAATTGGGTTTTAAATCAAATAAGTTTGGACGATTTACCAATAAATACTAAGGTTACTCTGGTAATAAAAGCTAATGGGAATCAAATTGGATATCCTGCATATTTCAATTTGAGCGCAAGAAGTCCGGAACAAAGTCATTACCATCAGTTGTATGGGTTTAACAATAGTTTTAATCTAATTATGTTGGGTGTAACCTTCATAATTCTTCTATATCATGTGCTCCAGTATTTTTACTTAAAAGAACGCGTTTTTTTGTGGTTTTCTGTTTGGTTATTCTTTTGTACGTTAACACTGGCTATGAGTGTGGGAATGATTATTGGGTCTATAACAGAATTTCGTTTTGTCCTTTGGGCACTTATTGCTAATGGGGTATTTTATTCTTTTTGGTTTTTTGGTAGATCGTTTATAGACTCAAAGCAAAAATTCCCAAAACTAGACAAGGTCATGTTAGGATTAGCATTATTTCTCTTTGCTGAAATTTTAATAACTGCAATTTACGTTGCAATTTTTAACCCTCAGACCTATGTTACTGGAGTAGGAATCCATTACTTGGTACTTATTATGTATACAGTATTAAGTTTAATAGTTTCGACCATTCTTATATTTAAAAAAGATCTTTTTGCTCGTTATTTTGGTATTGGTTCTTTTATAGGAACGTCCTTTCTTTTGGTAGGAACACTTTGGGCTATGGGAGTTATGAGACCTATAGCCAATATGATTGATCCGTTTGCAACAGGTATATTTCTCCAAATTGTAATTTATTCTTTCGGCATTGCATATAGGAGACAGGTATTAAATAATAAAGCCCTAAAAGAAAAGCTTCATGTACAACAAACCAATTCAGAAATACAACGGATAAAGGACTTAGATGAGATTAAAACACGATTTTTTGCAAATATAAGTCACGAATTTAGAACGCCTTTGTCTTTAATTTCTGGACCGCTCAATCTTGCAAAAAAAGCTTCTAAAAATGAAGGTGAAAATATTTCTATTTCGTCAACGACATTTAATGTTATTACTAAGAACGCGAATAGGCTTCAAAACTTAATTGATCAATTATTAGAATTATCAAAAATTGAAAGTGGTAAAATTCATTTAAATCTGGAACAAGGTGGCTTGATTCAGTTCATAAAATCAATTACTTCATCTTTTGAGAGTATGTCTGAGCGTGAGAATATAAGCCTAAATAGCAGTTATCCAAGTGAGATTAATGGAGCATTTTTCGACAAAGATAAATTAGAAAAAATACTCAGTAATTTAATTACGAATGCCTTTAAGTATACTGCAGTTGGTGGTGCTGTAACCCTTACAGTTGAACATAGTAATAGCCATTATTCAATTGAAATATCTGATACTGGAAAAGGTATGACAAAAGAAGAAGTAAAGCGTATTTTTGAACGTTTCTACCGTGTTGAGGGATCTGAAAAGAAAGGCTCAGGTATTGGACTTGCTTTAACAAAGGAGATGGTAGATTTACACAACGGTCAGATAAGTGTAAATAGCCGAAAAAATGAAGGCACCACATTTAAAGTAAGATTGCCATACACTTTAAAATCATTGCCTCAAGATATTGCGGTTGTTTCGCCATATCAAACAGTTGAGTATTCTGAAACTACCTTAGAAGATATTCTTCCCGATAATAATATAATTCCAGCTTCACAAAATGAGCAATCTTCCCAAAACATGTCTGTTGTGTTGGTTGTTGAAGATAATGAAGACCTTAGAATTCATATTTCTGAAATACTTAAAAATCAGTATAAAGTTCTTTTTGCAGAGGATGGCATGAAAGGTGAACGTATGGCACTAGAACATATTCCAGACATTATTTTAAGTGATATTATGATGCCTAAAAAAGATGGTTATGCTATGTGTCATGACCTTAAATTAAATCAAAAAACAAGTCACATACCTATTATTATGCTTACTGCTAAGGCGGGACAAGACAATAAAAACGAAGGTCTTACTCAAGGTGCAGATGCATATTTAACCAAACCGTTTAATGGGGATGAACTTATACTTCGTATCAAAAACCTTATAGATTCGAGAAAAAAAATGTGGGAACATTTTAAATCCCTTGATCTTAGCATTGTTGACGATTTAAGTGTTACTTCTATTGACGATAAATTTTTACTAAAAGTTATATCTGTAATTAAATCTAACATTGACAATGAGCAACTTTCTGTAGAAGACTTGTCGAGAGAAGTAGGGTTTAGTCGCGCTCAATTGCATCGAAAACTCAAAGCGATTTCAAATAAATCTGCCAATCAATTAATTATTGAAATTCGGCTAAATGAAGCCAAGAATATGTTGGAAAGAAAATCGGGATCTGTTTCTGAAATAGCTTATTCTGTGGGCTATTCAAATTTATCTTATTTTACTAAGAGTTTTAAAGAAAAATTCGGACTATTGCCAAGCAAAATATAGTAAATTTAGAGGATGAAGAATAATTTTTCAATAGCCATCCACGGAGGTGCAGGTACTTTGTTAAAAGGGCAAATGACTTCGGAAAAGGAAATGGCATATAAAGAAGCATTGAATGAAGCTTTGGAAAAGGGTTATGCCATTATAGAAACTGGCGGAAACGCAACTGATGCGGTAGAAGCCTCGGTGAAGGTGTTGGAAGATTCGCCTCTGTTTAATGCTGGGAAAGGTGCTGTCTTTACAGCCGAAGGTACTCACGAAATGGATGCAGCGATTATGAATGGAGAAAACAGAAAGGCTGGAGCAGTTTCGTTAATCACTGGAATAAAAAATCCAGTTTCATTGGCACGGGATGTCATGGAAAAGAGTGAACATGTGTTTTTGGCTGGAGCGGGAGCAATGAAATTTGCCAAAGAGAATGAGCATACCATCATGAAACCAGAATATTTCTATGATAAATTGCGGTACGAACAATGGCAAGAGATTAAAGGAAGCGATAGCTTCCAGTTGGATCATTCTGTAAAGAAGGATTCTAAGTTTGGTACTGTGGGCGCTGTGGCTTGTGATCAAAATGGAAACCTCGCGGCTGCTACTTCTACTGGAGGAATGACAAATAAAAAATGGGGTCGAGTAGGCGATAGTCCCATGATTGGAGCGGGGAATTATGCCAATAATAAAACCTGTGCGGTAAGTTGTACCGGAAGTGGCGAATTTTTCATTCGAGGAGTTGTTGCTTACGACGTTTCTTGCTTAATAGAGTACAAAGGATGGTCTCTAGAAAAGGCGGCTTCCGAGGTGATTAATAAAAGGATTTTGGAAATTGGAGGCGATGGCGGTTTGATTGCGGTAGACGTAGAAGGTAACATTGCTATGCCGTTCAATACAGAAGGCATGTATCGAGCATCAAAGACTTCCGAAGGTAAAAAAGAGATTTCTATTTACAGGTAACATAACTTATTCTATTGTTTTTCGGCAAAAACCTTAAAATTATCTAACCATTTTTGGGCCTGTTTCTCAAACATCTTTGGAAATAATAAGGCCATCATTTTTGGAATAAATCCTCGAAAGGCAGTGTATTCACCTTCAGTTTCATATCTAGTTTTAGTGTTACTTAAAGCGATGAATGAAGATTTTAATGTATTATCCATATGTTTATGGTGATAACTGGCATAAAATGAATCAGGGAGATTATTTGAGATTATAGTCTCAGTAAGCTCCATTTCTCTTTTTCCTTGTTTGTAATACATTTTTGAAACCGCGCCGTCCTCGCCTTCAGCTCCATTTATTTTTTCTTTTCTTAAAAACCCATCCTGATATTCTCCAAGATGTTTTGGATCTGAAAAAAGTTCAACAACTTTGTCTAGCGGTTGATTAATTTCTATAACCCCTTTAAATTTCATAATTTCAATATTTATGAGATTGGCAAATACTTGTATAAATATACAAGTATTTGCCAATTTTTAGAAAGAACAATCTATTCTACTTTTTAATAATTTTGCCATTAAACAATTGCTTTTCGTTTTTACTAATAGTATATAAGTAGCTACCAGGAGATAAAAATGAAATGTCAAAAGTTTCGTTAAATTTTATTCCTTCAGATGCGACATTAGTTTTTTCATATAATTTCCGTCCCAAAAAATCAAACACCTTAAATACTAGATTTGAATATTCTGAATTAAATTCTGCTTCAACGGTTACTTTTTCTGAAACAGGGTTTGGATAGGCTTTTACATTATATAAAGGTGTTGAGCTTTCATTTATACCAAGGATAAGAAGGTCGTCTACTTTCCTTACAATTTGAGGGTTAATCACATTTCCCGATAGGGGCACAGCACAATTAACATAAAGGGTATTCCCATCATCTGAGACTGCTATTCCATTAGGCGTAGAGAAAGTAGCGTCAAATCCGAAGCCATCATCGTTGCCTCTTTCTCCAGTTCCTGCAACTAATTGCATTTCAAGATTTTCCAGAAATAAACCAAAAATTTGGTTGCCAGAATAACTTGCTATATATAAAACCTTAAGGTTTCTATCGTAATCCAGATGACCATTCCCATTCCCAATAGGGGTGTTCCCAATAATGGAAGTAACTCCGTCGGGTGTAATTTTGATGATCTTGTTGTTTGAAAAATTTGTAACATACAAGTTGTCGTTTTCATCTACGGTAATCCCATTTGGACACTCTAAGTCACCTCCTGAGGCAAATACTGTCGAAGTCAATGTTGGAGTTACTTTCTGTATTGTACCCGCATTACAATTGCAAACAAAAAAATTGTCTTTGCTGTCAAAAACAATACCAACGGGGCCGACGATGCCGTCTGATGTTACAAAGGTTCTTATGCCACCAACAATTTTATAAATGGCATTTGCCCGAATGTCAGATTGATATAAGATACCGTTACTGTCAAAATCATTTCCCGAAGCACCAATAAAATCGGTTGAGTACTGGGTGAGTTCCAAATCAGTATCTAGCTTCATTACATGATTTGGCAGACCATCTGGGTCTGGTATTCCCAAGAAATCACCAAAGTCACCAATATAAAGGTTTCCTGCCTCATCTAGCGAAAGACCACCACTCCCCTTAAATGAAGATGTTAGCGTACTAACCGTTATTTGCGCAAAAAGCGTTACGCTAAATAGATAAAGAATTGTCAAAAGTAGTTTTTTCATAGCTATAGATTTTTATAGTACTAAGAAAAAATAAATAGTTATGCAGTCTGTTACGGCTTATAAACATTTACAAGTTTTTTAAGTAATTGATTGTTTGAATGGAGTTTTTAAGCACTTACTTTGCTTTAAACTCTGTGGGTGTAATTCCAGTGTGTTTTTTAAATGTTTTATAAAAAGAAACGCGATTGTTAAATCCACTGGAAAAGATAATATCGGTAATATTCAAATGATTTTCATCTTGCAAGAGTCTTTTCGCTTCTTCTATTCGATAGGAATTTATGAAATCGAAGAAATTTGTTTCAAAATGTTCATTAATAATTTGTGACATGTGATGTCTAGAAAGATTCAGTTCATTGGCTAGATCATCTAATCTTAAGTTGCTTTTTAAATAAGTTTTTTCCGAAGCCATTAATTGTATTAAGCTGTTTTTTAACTCCATTGAATGTCCTTCAGTTAAACCCGTTTTTTTATATTTTTTAAATGGTAAAACGGAGTCCATAGACAAACCGTTGAAAACATCAGGTTGTACAAATCCAAAATAAGATACCAGACCAATAAAGAAGATAAGGGTATATGTAATAAAATAGTCGTGTCCTGTTGTAATAAGACCAAATCTAGATAACAGATAATAAGCTGTCATTGCAATTACGTAGCAGCCAAAAGAACCTAATAACCAATTTAACCATCTTCTTTTATTATGGCTTAGTTGATTGTTATTAAATTTAAAATATGTAAGACAAGTATAGAAGATCATTAAGAGAATAATGATGCCTAAATTGTGATTTGCATTAATAACGTAATCTTCTATTCGACTATTTTGAAGGACTTGTATTTTTTCTGAAGTACTTAAAACAAAAAATGGCGAATAAAACCCAATCATAATAACAAGAGGGATCGCGTGCATTAGATCTTTGAAACCAATTATTTTTCTCTCCACTACTTGTCTAGTATATAGATATATCAGCGGAGGATAAGAGATCCAAAAGGTATTGAGTACTCCAAAAATTATAACATATGGACGCGTATAAATCAATTGGGACCAGTAAAGAACATTGTACGTAATGTTCATCGCAAACAACAGTAAATAGACACCTAAAATTGTGTTAGCAACGTTGTCACCTTTACGTTTAAAAAAGAAGAAGAGGGACAACATTAAAGCTTGAAATGCAAAAAATAAGAAAATTATTTCCCAGAAATTCATAGCTAAATATAAAGAAATTATAATTGCTGTTAAGCAATTTCAGGATCATTAACTTGAATGCCAAGAGGGGATACTTTTACTTTTTTCTTTTTAATGTTGAAACGATCACCATTGGCTAAAATATGAGTCTTTAAATTGGTAAGCGACATAGGGGATCCTTCAGGAACATTTTTCCTGTTGTTATGTTTAACTTTTCGGGCATTAAATACTATCACCATTCCAGAGCCAATAACTTCAAAAGTGTCATCTTTTATTACCAATCCAGTGTCCTCGGCAAGCCCAATCCCTATGATTTTAGGAAATTTGGCAACAGCTTCAGCCAGCCGTCCAAAGCGACCTCTTCGTATAAAATGAGAATCGATTATCAAATCGGGAATAAAGCTCATCCCAGTACCCATACTAGTAGCCCCTTTTGTAAATGCCTCTTTGATACCGCCTCCTGTAATCATTTCGGCAGACATACACATGGCTCCAGCACTCGTCCCCGCGATTACAAATGATTCATTCATATAACGATCGCTCATAACTTTATGAAGCGTGGTCCCTCCAATTTTTTTAGTAATATTAGATTGATTTCCGCCAGAAAACATAACGCAGTTCGCTTTCTTCATTAATTCGATATTGTCCTTGTCCTCAGATTGTTCTCGCTTACGGATATCCATTAAATGAAGATTGGTGCATCCTAATTTATTAAATGCTAAAAGATAGTTCTCACCAACTTCTTTAGGAATGCTCGAAGCTGTTGGGATAATAATAATTAGCGCATTTGTTCCACCACTTTCTTTAACAACTCTCGAAAGAATTCCATCCTGGATATATTCTAAGTGATAAATTTCACTAGTTTCGATGCCTTTATCCTCGTTGCCACCAATGGGGATTAAAATACCTTTTGCGCTCATTAAGTCTTTTTATAAGTAGGCAAAAATAGGGGTTTTGTTCTGAAAAAAATTATATATTTATAAACTTTCATCCGTATGTGAGAATGATTAAGGAGGTAGTTTGACTAAGCCACACTAATTTTAAAGAATTTAAGAGCTCGAAGAAATATTTCGGGAAAGATGTAATAGACTTAATTTAAAGCCAAACCAAATGAAGATAAGAGAAATAAATGCTATGCGTGGTCCAAATTATTGGTCTGTTCGCCGCCATAAGTTAATTGTTTTAGTTTTAGATTTAGAAGAAATGGAGGAACGTCCTTCAAATACAATTGACGGGTTTAAAGATAGATTAGAGGCAATGTTCCCAACGATGTATGAACATCGTTGTTCTGAAGGAGTCCCTGGAGGCTTTTTCCACAGAGTGGAAGAAGGTACCTGGATGGGGCATATAATTGAGCATATTGCACTAGAAATTCAGACCTTGGCGGGTATGGATACTGGCTTCGGAAGAACTCGTGGTTATGGAGAAGATGGGGTTTACAATGTAGTATTTTCATATATCGAAGAATCTGTAGGGCGCTACGCAGCGGAAGCTTCAGTAAAAATATGTGAGGCATTAATTCTGGGTGAAGTATATGATTTGGAAGAAGATATTCAGAAAATGCGTGAACTTAGAGAAGCCGAAAGATTAGGACCAAGCACTGGTTCTATTGTTGAAGAAGCGGCTAGTAGGGGAATTCCGTGGATACGATTAAATAAATATTCTTTAGTGCAATTAGGGTATGGTGCAAATCAGAAGCGAATTCAGGCAACAGTGACTTCAGAAACATCTTCAATTGGGGTAGAGCTTGCTTGTGATAAGGAAGACACTAAATATTTACTGGAACAAGCAGAGGTTGAGGTGCCACGTGGCGATATTATTCGTCGTGAACGCAGTTTGGAAGAAGCTTGTAACTATGTTGGTTATCCCTTAGTTATTAAACCCGTAGATGGTAATCATGGAAGAGGGATTACGGTCGATATTCAAAATTATGATGATGCGCTTGCGGCATTTAATCATGCAAAAGATAGCTCTAGAAGTGGTGCAATCATCGTCGAAAAGTTTATTACAGGAGAGGATTATCGACTTTTAGTTATAAACCATGAATTAGTTGCTGCGGCGATTAGAACACCAGCTAATGTTATAGGAGATGGTAAATCTACAGTACAAACATTGATTGATAAGGTAAACGATGACCCACGTCGCGGTTATGGACATGAGAATGTACTTACCAAGATTACAGTCAATGAACTAACCAAAACAATTATTAAGGATGCGGGGTATAATTTAGACTCTGTACTTCCAGAAGGAGAGCGACTTATTTTAAAAGATACCGCTAATCTTAGTACCGGTGGTACAGCAGAAGATATTACCGATATTGTTCATCCTTCGAATGTCGCGATGGCAGAAAGAATTTCAAAAATTATTGATCTTGATATCTGCGGAATTGATATTATGACGGATGATATTACGAGGCCACTTTCAGAAACAGGAGGGGCAGTACTTGAAGTAAATGCAGGTCCAGGCTTTAGAATGCATTTGGCGCCAACAACCGGGTTGCCAAGAAATGTGGCCGCGCCAGTAGTTGATAAATTATTCCCACAAAAAGGAGATACAGGTAGAATTCCAATTGTCGCTATTAGCGGAACTAACGGAAAAACAACAACAACACGTTTAATTGCTCATATGGCAAAAATGAGTGGTTATAGAGTTGGATACACAACAAGTGATGGGGTGTATATACAAAACCGCTTGTTGATGAAAGGAGATTGCACGGGCCCTGCAAGTGCAGAGTTTGTATTAAAAGATCCGACGGTAAATTTTGCCGTTTTAGAATCTGCTAGAGGAGGGTTATTACGTGCTGGGTTAGGATTTAAAAATTGCGATATAGGTATTGTAACCAATGTTGCAGCAGATCATTTAGGACTGAAAGGAATTCATACAGTTGAACAACTTGCAAAAGTGAAAGGCGTTATTCCCGAAACTGTATTGCCAGATGGATATGCAATTTTAAATGCAGATGATGACTTGGTCTATGATATGAAGCGAGGAATCAATTGTAAGCTCGCCTTGTTTTCAATGGATGAGCATAACCCCCGCATACAAGCACTGCAAAAAATGGGTGGAATTACTGCTGTTTATGAAAATGGATATGTTACTATTTGCCGAGGGACGTGGAAAATGCGGATTATGAAAGCCGAAAACATTCCATTAACATATGGCGGAAAAGCCACGTTTATGATTCAGAATGTATTGCCAGCAATTCTCACGGCGAATATTAGAGGAATTAGTATTGAAGATATGAAAGCGGCTCTAGAAACTTTTATCCCTTCTGCGGCACAAACACCTGGCCGACTTAATTTATTTGAATTCGAAAATTTCACCATTTTATTGGACTATGCTCATAATCCCGCTGGGATGAGAGCGCTTCAGAAGTTTACAGATAACCTTGAATGTACTGTGAAAGTTGGTATCATTGCGGGAATTGGAGACAGACGTGAAGAAGATAATAATGAAATGGGAGCGATTGCTGCCGAAATGTTTGATGAAATCATTATTCGTCAAGACAAACGCTTAAGAGGAAAGACCGAAGCGGAGCTTATTAGTATGCTTGATGCTGGTATTAAAGCGATAGACCCTAATAAGAAAACGACTATTATCCCTTCAGAAAAGGAAGCAATAACCTATGCAGTAAATAATGCGGTAAAAGGATCACTTATTATTTTGTGTAGTGATGTTATTCCAGATGCCTTAGATTTGGTTCAAAAGTTTAAGGCTCAAGAAGCAAGTGGCGAAGTTGTGTTTTCACAGCATTAGAATTCTTCAAAAGGTCACCTTTTAAAATTATAAAAAAGCCGCTCCCCAAAGCGGCTTTTTTTCACAAAATATAAAAGAGAATATGTCCCGATTATAAATTTACTTTTGGGTGGTTAAATCATTAGACTGTAATCTTTTTTCTTCTAGTAGATTAAGTCTTGCTTCTATTTTTTCAAACTTAGAAAGTAAGGTTTTTAATTGCTCGTTTTCGATTTCTAGTCTTGTAACCTTTTCATTCAACTCTTTAATTCCAGCGGTAAGCAATGGGGTTAATCTGGAATAATCTACCATCATTGGGTCTGTTTCTACATCAGAATCTGGACTTCCAGAAACTGCTTGTGGATATATTGGTTGTAACTCTTGCGCTATAAAACCATACTCTTTAATTCCGGGAGTTACTTTATACTCATATTTTCTTGGAGAAATTTTTTGAATAAGATCAAGTGCCTCTGTAACGTTTTTTATTTTGGTTTTTAATCTTTCATCTGAAGTGGTATAATAATTTACTCCTGTAAGTGTAGAATTTCCTGAAATTCTTCCTTTTAGCGTTGTACCACCGAAGAAACCTGCAAAATAATTGTTAACTGTAGGTGAAGCGGTTCCAACCGAAATTTTTAAACCATCGGCCCCTGTTCCTGTCGAAGTATTCTTTATATGGGCAACATAGTTTGCATTTTCTGCTGTTTTAACTTCCAGTTTAAACGTGGGATTATTTTCACCAATTCCCACTTTATCTGCAAAATAATTAGCGGTACCTCCATATCCCCAGCTAAATCTACTTGCACTACCATTATAATATAATGCTTCAACACCATTTACTTTTAAAGCAATACCCGACGTGATACCTTCGTTTAGGTTGGCGATACCATTTACAGAAAGCATCTCTGATGGTGTATTCGTGCCAATACCAACACTACTACCATTGTTATAAATTATAGAATTACCTAAAGATGATGCACCAGTAAATTTTGGAATATAATTAGAGGTTCCTGAAATTGATGGAATTGCTAAGGTGTTCCATGATAATGATCCAGATCCATTGGTCGTCATGACTTGATTAGCTGTACCATCTGCAGTTGGCATCGTATAAGCATCGTTAATGTTCATACTACCATTTTTGTATATTATTAAGGCATTACTAGTAGTACTTCCTACTCCATTTCCTATTGTAAAAAGGCGATCATTTTGATTAAAAGTTGTAGTTGAAGCAGGAGTATAAGTAGTATTACGGCTACCTATAACAGTTTCAAAAGCTGATGGAGCAGTAGTAAAACTACCACTAGCTGTTGAATATTGACCAGAAGCTAATGCACCAATTCCAAATGCAGTTGAACCTAAACCAGAGGCTGTTGTGCCCTGGCCAAAAGCAGTTGCTTCAACCCCAGAAGCAGTGGAGCTACTTCCAAAAGCAGTTGATACACTGCCAGAAGCTGTTGTACCATGTCCAAAAGCTGTTGAAGTATATGAAGTTGCTGAAGAATCTTCTCCAAAAGCTGTTGAATTTAAACCAGAAGCAATATTCCATTTCCCAAAAACCATTGAATATACTCCTGATGCAGTATTTGTTTCTCCAAATGCAGTTGAATAACTTCCAACGTTTACATTATCCCATTGTGTTCCTGAAACATTACCAGCTCTAAATGCAGCCTTATTAGGGTTAAAAAACATCCGTGTTCCAGCACCTGTAATTTCTGTGTCAATCGCATTACCAGATCCAAAAGTTCCAGTTACTAAAAATCCATCGTCTCCATTAATTCTTACGGCACCAGTATCTGCGGTAATGTTTTTTCCAGCACCAGCTCCACCAAAATCATAGGCTTCGTCTAGTGTCCCACTACTTGAGCTTATTGTTGTAAAACTCAATTGACCAGCCCCATCTGTGGCTAAAACTTGTCCAGCAGCACCATCAATTGTTGGAAAAGCATACCCTGTTCCAGTTGGATTACCTATTTGAAACTCGCTGTTTGTACGTAAAATATTAGTATCAAATTCTCCATAAATGAGCGCGTTATCTTCGTTTGCATTGGTGTTTTCAATCCAGAGCGTGTTGCTTATTGTGTTCTGTCTACCGGCAAACGTTCCCAAATAAACACTATTATCACCAGTTGAGTTGGCTCCAGCCCAAGCACCTAGAGCTGTGTTATTTGATCCTATATTGGAAGACAATGTTCCTTGTCCAAATGCTGAGTTTCTAGATCCATTTGTATTATATCTCAAAGTGTTTTCACCAATTGCAGTATTAAATTCACCTGTTGTATTTGTGTTTAATGAGTGGGATCCAATTGCAACATTATCTCTACCAGATGTATTTTTTTCTGAAGCTTGGCGTCCAATTGCAATATTTGTATACCCATCGATATTATCATGTAAAGTCTGCAATCCAACAGCTATATTGTTTTGTCCGGTAGTATTTGAATACAATGTTTCGTAACCAATGGAAACATTCGAAGAACCAATAGTGTTAGCTACCAACGGACGATACCCTATTGCGATGTTTGTAGATCCAGAGGTGTTTGACATTAAAGACTCAAATCCAATTCCAACATTTTTATTATCTGAAACATCATCAACCGCACCAGCATTTATTCCTAGAAAGATAGAAGATCCATCATTCGTGCCATCACTATCACTTTTTCCATCGGTTAAATCGTCAATTTTTTCGACACCAAGATTAGGTGTTACGTACGAAACTTGTCCAGCCCCATCTGTTGCTAATACTTGTCCAGCAGTTCCATCAATTGTTGGAAAAGCATACCCTGTTCCTGTTGGATTGCCTATTTGGAATTCGCTATTGGTGCGTAGAATATTTCCAGAAGTACTATTGTCTGCACCAAAATCTCCATAGATTAATGCATTGTCCGCATCTGCATCAGAATTTTCTATATATAATTTATTATTCTCCGCTAATTGGTTAAATCCTGCATTTGCACCAAGAAATAAGTTGCCGGAACCAGTATTTAGATATCCTGCATAAAAACCTAAAGATGTATTAAAATCTCCTGTAGTATTGTTCAACAAAGCATTTCTTCCTATTGCAGTATTTCCAGTTCCATTTGTGTTTCCACCAGCACTTAGATGGCCATAAGCGGTATTTGAATTTCCAATGTTGTCTCTTAAACTTCCCCATCCCACTGCTACGTTGTTTGTTCCTGATATATTATCTTCTAGAGCCGTCAATCCAATCCCAATATTTGAATTATTACTACTATCGTCTGCGGCACCTGCGTTTATTCCAAGAAAGATAGAAGACCCATCTTCTGAGCCATCACTATCACTTTTACCATCAGTTAAATCATCAATTTTTTCAGCACCAATAGTCGGCGTTACATACGAAATTTGTCCCGCTCCATCTGTGGCTAAAACTTGTCCGGAAGTTCCATCTGCTGCGGGCATTAAATACCGGTTCGTAGTCCCTTCTCCTAATGAGGTTCTTCCAATTAGATAGGCGGCATAATCATTAACGGACTGTACATCACTATACAATCCATAACCCACGCTATTTGGGGCTGTTACTTTAGTGTACACTCCATATTTAGTAGAAGTTCTAACTCCAGCTACATCACTTTTAACTCCATAGTAATTACTTCCTGATCCGTCAATATTTAGATCTACAGTAAGTCCGGAACGATCCCCTCCAACATTAGAGGCTTGTTGAACTTCATATAAAACTCCATGTGTATTTGATGAGTTCCCTGGATTAGTAACATATAATCCTGCGGATCTATAGGTAGGCACATTTGAATAATAACCTAAATTGGCGGTCATATTACCTCTATTGTTGTAAGTTGAAATCGCGGATCTTGTAGCAAGAGTATAGCCTGAATTTTGTGACACCGATAATCCATCAGCACCATCATAGTCGGTAGTAATAACCATGGCATCTAAGCCACTATTTGAAGGCGCAGCGTCAATGGAACTGTTTTGACTTGCACTACTAAACCCTCCCAATGAAAGTTTATAATTTTGATCGGTTCTGTTAACTAAAACATTTCCAGTATTTCTCAACACGTTACCTCCAGATACAATCCAATCATCATCGACGCCCACAACACTTCCCCAAGAAGCGGGTCCTGCATTATTATCCCAAAAATAAAATCCTGGAGGATTTCCTCCAGAAGCGGTCGTTAAATAAACCATCATACCATGCTGTGCAGCGGTGGGAGCAGGGGTAGGAAAAGCATCTATTCTGGGTATTAAAATTCCGTCGGTATTAGATGGGTTAGCTGGATTGCTTGCAGTGATGTCCAAAGATGCTTTTGGGTCTGTGTTGTTTATTCCCACTTGTGAAATTCCGATGTAATGTAGAAGGAATAGTCCTATAAAAAGTGCTACTTTTTTCATGTCATTTATTTCTATAAATCGATTGAAACAATTTTTTAAATTGTCAATATGAGGGATCTAAGGTCTAAATTACTGGAAGGAGCAAAAGGAGAGGTCACCCGATTGGGTGATATTTAATTTTTTAAAATGGAGCGGATTTTAACAATTGCCTCAGGACGAGAATGGGCATCTAGTTTTTCGTATACTTTCTGGACATGAGTTTTTACAGTATTTACGCTAATGAAGTGCGTTTCGGCCATATCCTTATTCGAGTTGCCCTTATAAATGGCCTTCAAAATTTCGAATTCTTTTTGAGTAAGCGGGTTTGAAATACTTTTATTAATAACCTCCAAACTAAGTAGTTCTGTTTTATTGAAGGTGTTAAAATTGGAAATCGCAATTTCTATTCCAGCAACCAAATCGCCTTCGTCAAAGGGTTTTACAATATAGCCCATGGGAAGGGTGTGTTTTACCTTGTCAAGAATAAGCTTACTTGAATAGGAGGTGAGGAATAAAAAGGGAATTTTATAAGCTTCGTTAATGGTTTCGGCAATGGTAATGCCATCCGTATTTCCGCCGAGATTAATATCTAACAATGCCAAATCTGGCAAAGTTTTATCCAATAAACTAAGGGCGTCTTCTTTTGAATGTACAACCCCTATGACCTGATAATTTGCTTGGGTTAATAGCTCCCTTATGTCTTCAGAAATAAGAGGGTCGTCTTCTACAATAAGGATTTTTATAGTCTTCATGTTAACCAGCTTTTTTGTGGGGTATTTTTAAAGTGATTTGTGTTCCTTTTTCAGTAGAATTAATTTCAAGCTTGGCTTTTAATTTATCACTGAAGGCCTTTATTAATCGGAATCCAAGAGATGAAATCGATTCAATAGAAAAATCTTTTGGCAACCCAATCCCGTTATCAGTTACTGTTAAGATTAGAGCTTCATCTTTTTTCTTTAGCAGGATATCAATTCGCCCATCATAAATATCTTTAAATGCGTATTTCAGCGCATTGCTTATAAGTTCATTAATTATTAAACCTAGTGGAATTATCACATCAATGTCCAGTTTTAAACTATCAATGTTGGTGGATAGTTCAATATTTTTGTTTTCGGTTTGATAGTTTTTTACCAAACTATTGGCAAGTTCCGTGATATATTCTTGTGTTTCTACACCAATTAGGTTGGTATCTTGATATAAATTTTGATGAATAAGCGCCATAGCTTTCACTCGATCTCTTCCCATCTGTATAGCTTGTGATGCATGGGGGTCCGCAATTTGACGTTGCTGAAGACTTAATAAAGAGGAAATTACTTGAAGATTATTTTTAACCCGATGATGGATTTCTTTAAGCAGTGAATTTTTTTCCACAACAGTTACTTCCAACATATCTTTTTGACTTTTTAAAAGCAGGTTTTTTTTCCTGTTGTTGAAGTTAAAGATGCTTATAATTATAAGAAGCACTCCAAGAGAGCCTAAAATTAAAAACAAGAATCGTTCATTTGACTTCTTTTTTTCCAGTTCTCGCTCTTTTTTTTCAGTTTGATAGCTTGCCTCTAAATTATAAACCGTTTGATCACGCTGCTTTTCTTTAATTTCTTCAAAAAGACTAAAATAATCCTTTTGATAGTATAGCGCTTTCTCATATTCACCAAACGCCTCATAATATTTGGACAAAGCCCTATTAATATTGCTTTTCTCTCTTAACGCAAGGGTATTATTTAATTTTTCTAACAGGCGATTTATCTTGCCAGTCATACCAATAGAATCTTTCAGTGCGGCTTTAGCTTCAATTAGGTACATGATGTTTTCCTCTGAACCACTGTTTTTTGGATGAGCTTCGGTAGCCTTTTCTAAATAGGGTATGGCCTCTGGGTATTTTTCTTGTCTTATGAATAAATTTCCCAAATTGGCATAAGTAGAATAATCCAATTCTCTTCTTACATCTAGAGTAAGACTTTCTAACATCAACTCTTTTGCCTGTTCATAATCTTCAAGTGAAGAATATATGCTCCCAAGGTTAATTAAACATTTTTTTTCGAGAACTAGATCGCTATCATTCTTTGCCTTTTCATGAGCAATGGTGTAATACTCTAAGGCCTTTTCATAGTTGTCTGAAGTATGGAACATGACTCCCAAGGAATGGTAAATGGATTTGGCATAATCTAGTCCATTTGCTTCGCAAACTCTAATCCCTTCAAAATAATATTCACTTGCTAAATCATAATCTCCAGTTACTATTTCATAAAATAACCCTTTGCTTTCTAGAGCAATGGCCTCGCCTAATTTATAATTATTTCGCTGTGATAGGGTGTACGCTTTTTCGGTATAAAGTAGGGAGCTATCATTTTCTTCCAACGTATATATCCAAGCCATATCTACAAAGAGCTGTACTTTGATTTTGTCATTTTGCGTGCTATCAATTGCTAGTTGTAACTGCTGTTTTTCAGATGGACTTTGAGCCATCATTAATAAAGGCAATAATACGAAGAAGAGAATTTTCGTCAATGGTTTTATTTTAACCTTCAATTTACATTTTTTCTCAAAAGGAGTCAATCAAAAATTATAAAATTGAAAAGCCACCACAGATGTGGTGACTTTTCGCCCCAAATTTGATCGATAACCTAAGTTATCAACCTACTTATGTCCTGTGAAATTACGAAAATTATTGATGATATCTTCAGTTGTAAGAACATACGTACGTGATATGGAAACCTTCAATAAATTTCATATGAGCCTGATAAAGTGCGTTTTAAACTATTAAATAGTATGTGAAATAGAGATTATTGGCAAATCATCTTTATTGATTGAAAATCTTCCCTTACGATTTGTTATAAAAGCCAACCTGAGTATTTGTGTTTACGTTATCTTGATAGGTCATAGTTGAAAAGCCCTTGTGAATACAATATGCACCTGTTTCTCCAGCTTTGTTTATTGCAATGTAGCCAACTTGTATTTTTTCATAATTAGGTATTTTATTTACAATTCTACCAATAGCTTCTTCACAGGCCTCTTGAGGGGTTTTTCCTTGCCGCATAAGTTCTACAATTAGAAAACTTCCAACCGTTTTAAGGACTTCCTCTCCCATTCCCGTGGCAGTGGCGCCACCAATTTCATTGTCGATAAATAACCCCGAGCCGATTATAGGAGAATCTCCTACACGGCCATTCAATTTATAAGCGAGTCCGCTTGTTGTACAACCCCCCGAAATATCACCATTTTTGTCAATGGCGAGCATGCCTATTGTATCATGATTTTCTATGTTAATTATTGGTTTGTATGCCGAAGTGCGCTTCCATTCTTCCCATTCTTTTTTGGATAGTTCGGTGAGTAGGTCTACCCGTTTAAACCCTTTAGAAACTGCAAACTGTTCGGCCCCTTTTCCTGCTAGAATTACATGTGGGGTATCTTCCATGACCTTTCGCGCCACTGATATCGCGTTTACAATATTCTGCATATAAACCACAGCGCCATAATCTCCATCCTTATTCATAATACAGGCATCCAATGTCACATTTCCATCGCGATCTGGGCGACCTCCAAGTCCTACCGACTGATTTTTAGCATTTTCTTCTTCAACATTACAACCTTGCTCAATCGCCTCCAGAGCAGACTTTCCTTCTTGTAAGACAGCCCAGGCTTTTGCCGTAGCATTTGGAACTTCCCAAGTTGCAAAAACAATTGGAAATCCAGCTTTAGAGACTATTCCAGTTTCTGAGTTAGTATTAGTGCTTTTATTGGTATCGTTGCAGGCTATTGCAGACGCTCCAGCTATTACACCCAGGCCTGTTAAGGATGCATTCTGAAGAAACTTTCTTCTTTTCATAATCTTAATTTATTTCTGAAAGACTTATAAAGATACCAAGAATCCTAGTACACTAAAAAATCTAGCTCCTTATTAATTTCAAAACAGTTAAATATAAGTGAATGTTATTTTCATCTTTGCGAAACATAGTATCTTTAAAAAATAATTACTTTCTATGGGGATTCGTCTCATTATTTTTATTGGTATTCTTTCTATTTTAGATTTTTATGCATTTCAAGCAATCAAAACACTTACTCGAAGTCAGTGGATTCAATGGGCCTATATTGTACTTTCTTTAGGGATTTTAGGATACTTAGTGTATTCGTTTATGACCTATGATCGAAGCGTTGGCCCGACAAAAGAATCATTGAGGGTTGCAGGTTTGTTTTTGCTGTTTTTTGTTCCCAAACTGGTCTTGTTAGTTTTTATGTTTGGAGAAGATATTATAAGGGTGATCGTTGGAGGATATAACTACATGACGGATTCACTTTTAGATCGTAAAGCAACCGAATTTATTCCCTCAAGGCGAAAGTTTGTGAGTCAGGTAGCACTAGGAGCATCTGCGATTCCTTTTGCGTCTTTAATCTATGGAATGTTTAAAGGCAAGTACAATTTTAAAGTTTTGACGCATGTGCTTTATTTTGAAGATCTACCTGCGGCCTTCGATGGCTTCAGAATTACACAAATTAGTGATATACATTCTGGAAGTTTCGATGACGCCAAGAAAATTGAATATGCGGTTGATCTAATTAATGAACAACAAACAGACATCTTGTTGTTTACAGGAGATATTGTAAATACCAAGGCTGAAGAAATGGATCCTTGGATAGATACTTTTAAAAGAATACGAAAACCTCAATTTGGCAAGTATTCAGTTTTAGGAAATCATGATTATGGTGAGTATGTAAGTTGGCCTTCAGAAATAGAAAAAGAGGCAAATTTTCAGGCAATTAAAGATGTCCATAAAAAAATAGATTTTAAACTACTTCTAAATGAAAGTGAGTTCATTGAAAAAAATGGCGAACGCCTGGCAATAGTTGGCGTTGAGAATTGGGGTCATAATTTTAAGAAAGCAGGCGATTTACAAAAGGCTTCTGAAGCTACTTCAAAAGAAGACTTTAAAATACTTTTAAGCCACGATCCAAGCCATTGGGAGTATGAGGTAAAAACTCATGAACATGACTATCACCTTACCTTAAGTGGTCATACGCATGGGTTTCAATTTGGAATCGAAATTCCAGGTATTTTTAAATGGAGTCCTGTTCAATATGTTTATAAACAGTGGGCCGGAATGTATGAAGAGTTCGGAAAGTACATAAATGTGAATCGAGGATTTGGCTTTCATGCCTATCCAGGACGTGTTGGAATTTGGCCAGAAATTACAGTGATAGAGCTAAAAAAAGGGCGTAAAACCGCGTAAGCATTATTATTGCGTGGGAAATACTATATTTGTAGAACAAAATTGTTCAAGTAACACTTTAGATAGATGTCAAAATTTGGAGAATTAATAGAGACTAGAGTTCCTGTTTTATTAGATTTTTATGCAGATTGGGACGATGCTTGCAAGGGAATGCATCCAGTATTACGAGATGTTGCCGCGGCTTTGGGAGATAAAGCTCGTGTCATTAAAATTGACGTAGAGAAAAATCAAGAACTTGCTGAAGCACTTCGGGTAAAAGGTTTACCAACGCTTATGATTTATAAAGGCGGTGAAATGAAATGGCGTCAAAGTGGAGAACAAGATGCCAATACCCTTATCGGTTTGGTAAAGGAATTTGTCTAGCGTTTTTACAACGCCTTACTTTCCCAAGCTCTCTCTGAAATGAATTTTAACACTTTTGGAAGTGCATATCGAAGGTTTTTTTCGGCTTTAAGACTGTCGTGAAATATTACAATGCTGCCATCTTCTATCTTATTTAATACATTCTGAAGGCAATTTTCTTCAGAAATAGTTGTGTCAAAGTCGGCACTTAATACATCCCACATAATTATCTCATACCCTTTCTTCTGAAGTATTTTCAATTGTCGCGAAGTTGCTTTACCATAAGGAGGCCTAAAGAGTTTAGCGTTTTGAGTTTGAATCGCACTTTTTTCTATTTCGGCTTCACATAAAACCGCGTTTTCAATGTATTCCTTAGTTCCTGTTTTCCAGCCATTCAGATGATTGAAAGTGTGGTTGCCAACCGAGTGTCCATCAGAAATAATACGTTTAAAAATTGCTGAGTGCTTTTCGATATTGGCTCCAATACAGAAAAAAGTAGCTTTAAAGTTGAATTTTTTCAATTCATCGAGAACCCAAGGAGTGATTTCAGGAATAGGACCATCGTCAAAGCTAAGATAGACGCAATTATTTTTATTTGGAAGCGCCCAAACTCGCTTCGGAAAAATCCGTTGCACTAGTTTGGGCGTTTTCACCAAATATGGTTTCACTTTGGTTTAGTTTTCTAATGAAGGAGCTTCTATTGAATCTAACGATTGAGAATCTAAGGGAATTTCCACTGTAGAATCCTGTTTTATATCTCTATCTACGTCCATTCCTTCGTCTTCAGAATAGAAATGACGGAAAAGTCTTAAATAATTATTGAACTCATCTGCTTCTTGACGCGCCATTTCTTCAGTATCCTTGGCGATAATTATATCTATCAGTCCACGATATTTTTCCATATCGCTAATAATTTCATCTGCCATACCATACTGTCTTTGGATTTTCATCCCGCTATAGTAGAGTAGTTTTTCTTGGTATATAGTTGAAACGTCCTTGTAAACCTGTCTTGCTTTTTCAGGTTTATTAACTTCATAATAACCAGAAACAAAAGGCTCAAGCAGTGAATAATATTCGAAAGTATTCACTGGCATTTTCTCCATTGCCAGATCTAACACTTGCTCTGCCTTTTCTTTTTTACCTTCATTAAGTAAGGTTTCGGCCAAACGCGCAATATTACTTCGGTATGTAATTCCGTTTCTTCGTGTTTCAACGTCGTGATAAATAGCAGGATTTCCACTATTACCCCAATCCCAATTCATAACAATGTCGAACATTTTATCACCATCAATTCTACCCATGTCGAAAGGATTTCTAGGATTTACAGGAGTTTTTATAGGTACTAGTTTATAAACAACACCTTCTAATTGTAAATAATCCTTCATCCATAGATAATCATCATCGCCAAAGCTTCCGCCACTAAAATAAATAGGTCGTTCCCAGTTATTATTAGCAATGATATCCAGCATTAGCAGTCTGTTTTTATAAAGGAAATCACCCTTTAAAGTAATATCAATATAAGGTACAATTTTATCTGCATCCGCTTCATCTACAATTCCATTTCGCAGTACGGATTCTTTATCTACTGGAATCCGAATCACTTTGGAAGGAAAAGAATTTGCAAATGTGCCGCTGCCAAGCTCTACTTTGGTAACTGGGCTGTCATCCGCAACCCATTTCATCCAGGTTTTAATATCAATAGTGTCCTGTTTTGTTTCTTGAAATGCAATATAATCTCGAGTTCCGAAGCGATATTTATCGTGTGTAAGTTGTGACGGAATAGGATCGCTGGAAAAGGCTTTCTTTTTCATGTCATCTATATACCAATCTGTAGCAAACAGACTTGTATTCACAACCCGCACGTCCTGTCTATAGCCTTCAATTCCTTGTGCGTACCAAAGTGCAAAAGTGTCATTATCCCCAATGGTAAAAATAATTGCATTTTCATCGCAAGAATCCAAGTACATCTTAGCCATAGACTGGGCTGTATACCTATTTGAGCGATCGTGATCATCCCAGTTCTGAGCAATGAGTAAAACAGGTGCTGCAAGAGCAGTAAGTGTTAATACAATAGGAATCGCCATTTTTGGTTTTATATAATCTTTAAGCATTTCATAAAGTGCGTAGACTCCAAATCCAATCCATATTGCAAACACATAAAAAGAACCAACCAATGCATAATCTCGTTCTCGAGGTTCAAAAGGTCGCTCGTTGAGGTATATTTTTAGCGCTAATCCGGTAAATAAAAAGAATGCCAAGAGGACCCAAAAGTTTTTTCGATCATTTTTGAAATGAAAGACCAATCCAAGAATTCCAATAATTAATGGTAAAAAGAAGTAGGTGTTTCGTCCTCTGTTATTCTTAACATCCCTGGGCAGATTCTTTTGAGAACCTAAGCGCATTTCATCTATAAAATTGACACCACTAAGCCAGTTACCGTGCTGACTTGTATATTGTCCCTGTATATCGTCTTGTCGGCCGGTAAAGTTCCACATAAAATAGCGCCAATACATATATCCAAATTGATACTCGAACATAAACTTCATGTTCTGCAAAAAGGATGGTTTTTCAATATCCATAAAAGGACCAAAATCCTGCATAAACGAATGGTAATCTTTTCCGTCTACGAGGCCTTCATTATAAGCCTGTTTAAATTTACTAACCTCTTCAATGAGGCGTGATTCATTTAGATATTCCCGCTTAACATTAAAGTTTAGTCCGTCCGTAAATTCTAGGTAATTCTTTGAGTTTTCGATACTCCACATTCTTGGCAGGAATGCTTTGTGGTTGTTGTCGAAATTTTGAAGGGCGTTTTTATAATCATTTACAATGACGTATTTTCCGGCTTTTTCGTCTTTTTCGTATTTTGGTTTGTCGTCCTTATACGGGCTATCTTCATCTAAACCAGAATAGCCTTCGGTAAAAAGAGGGCCATAGAAAAGGTGAGTTTCTGGATATTGTTCTCTGTTATAATACGCAAGTAATTCGCGAGCATTATTGGGATTGTTTTCATTGATAACCGTTCCTGCATTTGCTCTAATAGGAAGCATTAACCAACTTGAAAACCCAATAAATATAAAAAGTACACAAAGTAATAAGGTGTTCAACTGCGTATAACTTTTCTTTCGTGTATATCGCAAACCGTAATATGCGATGCCAATAAACAATAGTCCAGCGATAATAGTTCCAGAGTTAAACGGCATGCCAATACTGTTAACGAAGAATAATTCCGAAGCACTAAAGAAGCGCATCGACATTGGCAATAAGAGTTTAAATATGAAGAGTAAGATTGCTACAACTACTACATTGGCAATGATGAAATTTTTTAAAGTAACTTCCTTGTAATTTTTGAAAAAATAAAGAAAACCAATTGCTGGAATCGTAAGTAATCCAAGGAAATGCACTCCAAAAGAGAGTCCAATTACAAAGGCAATAAGAATTACCCAACGATCTCCTCGAGAGGTGTTCATGTCTCGTTCCCAGCGAAGACCAAGGTAAAATAAGACCGACATAATTGTGGTTGCCATGGCATATACTTCGGCTTCTACCGCATTGAACCAAAAGCTGTCTGTAAATGCAAAGGCTAAAGAGCCCACAACTGCGCTCCCTAGGATGGCGATTTGATTATTTTTGTTAAGTTCTTGATTTTTTGAGACGATATTGGACAACAAGATCGTGAGTGACCAAAACATAAAAAGAATGGTAAATGCACTTGCAAAAACCGACATAAGATTAATAGTGAGCGCGATATTTGATGCCTCCAATGCAAAAATAGAGAAAAAGGCTCCTAGAATTTGATACAAAGGCGCTCCAGGAGGATGTCCTACTTCAAGGTTACTTGCAGTGGTAATATACTCCCCGGCATCCCAGAAACTTGCTGTTGGCTCTACTGTGAGCCAATATGTAATAAGGGCAATGGCAAAGACCGACCAGCCTAGAATGTTATTCCATTTTTTAAAGTGAAAGGAACCCATAGATGCTTACAATTTTGGTTGTGGCGAATTTACTAATAATATAAATAGCTATACCTCTAAAATAGGGCTAACGTAGATCGAAGACAGTTATTTTATTCTTAAAAAAAAGAAGAGGTGTTTTTTTGCTAAAAAATGTTTGCGAGAAACAAAGTTTGTCTTAAATTTGCATCCGCATTACGGTATTGGCCCATGGTGTAACTGGCAACACGTCTGTTTTTGGTATAGAAGAGTCTAGGTTCGAGCCCTAGTGGGCCAACAAAATATAATCCTGATCTTTAAAAAGGTCAGGATTTTTCGTTTTCTTATTGAAATTTATAGGGAGAGAAGTTTATCCTGAGCTTGTCGAAGGGAGTCCCCAGTGGGCCAACAATAATTAAAAAGTCTCATCAAAAATATTATTTACCTCCTTTATTATTTTCGGTATACTTTGTGTGTTGGACTGGACAGTAATTAAGAACGAAGAATTTTTACTTAAAAATTGTTATGTTTGTTGAACTAAATTAAATGAATAATATGAAAAACGCAATTACACTTTGTTTAATACTTTTTTGTACAACCTTAATGTTTGCACAGAAAGTAAAAGTAACGGATGGAAGTTTTAAAAACTTGAAAGGAATTTCAGCATATAATCTTGAATTTGATTATACGGATGTTATGATTCCAAAGTATGACTCTGAAGAGGAGTTCTTAAAGGATAAAATGGCAAAGCGTGATGAAAAAAATGCCGGAGATGGTGAGAAATTTAAAAAATCTTGGTTTGCAGATAGAGAAGAACGTTACGAGCCTAAGTTCATAGAATCTTTTAACAAACGATTTAAGAATGCTGAGGTAAAAGTTGGAAATGATATTGGTGCAGAATACACCATGAAAATTCATACAACGCTGATGTGGGCAGGATATAACGTTGGTATTGTTCGTAAGAACGCGAAAGTTGAAGCTACTGTTTCTGTTTATAAAACGGGTAATCCTTCGGAAGTTGTTTGGTCTGCAAATTACACGAAAGTAGAAGGAGGAGGAGCAATGGGTTATGATTTTGATTCTGGTTATCGTATTTCTGAAGCATATGCGAAGCTAGCGAAAGAAGTTGCTGCAAATATTCGGAAAAAGGCGAAGTAAGCTCTATTTTTTATAATAAATATTAAAGAAGCCGAATCTCTTATAGATCCGGCTTCTTTATTTTGTCAACTTTTACGCACGTTGGGATTCCATGTCAATTACCCGAGCTACGGTTTTTACAAGTCTATGATGATTCTTCACAAATGGGTTGGTTTTATCCCAAACATATCCCGCTAAAACAGCACATATCTGACTTTTAATCTCGGGATTTTCAGGTCGATGGAAGAATATTTTCTGTAGATTGCCCGTATACCATTCCTTTACATAAGTTGCAAAAACAGCAACCCCATCTTTAATATATTCAGAATATTCATTTTCCCAATCTACCCTTTCACCATTTAGCTCACTAGTGATTAATTTAGCCGATAGCAAAGCAGATTCGGTTGCAAATGTAACTCCAGATGAGAATACGGGATCTAAAAATTCAGCACTATTTCCGGTAAGCGCAAAACCTTTTCCGTAAAGTTGTTTTACAGCTTTAGAATAATTCTTTATTTCTATAGGTTGAAACGAGAAGTCTAAATCCTTAAACCTATCATTATAGTGTTTTGAAAGCGCGAGCATTTTCTTTAATTTTTCTGAAGGAGTCCCCTCATAGGAATCTAGAATTTCTGAAGGCCCAACATAGCCAATACTTGTTATTCCATTTGAAAATGGGATGACCCATAACCAGGTGTCGTCTGTAACAACATCAAATGTGATAATGGTTCCTTCTACACCGTCAGGTCTATTTGCGTCAACGATGTGTGCAAAAATAGAAGAGTGTTTTGGCAAAGCTGAAGGCTTGTCAAGATCTAATAATCTTGGAAGTACCCTTCCGTAACCACTAGAATCGATAATAAATTTAGCCTGAATAGTTGCCGTAGAATTATCCAAATTTTTTACGGTAGTCACCGAAGAGCCATCATCGGCTATTTTAACATCAATAACCTCTTGTTCAAAGAAAATATCAACTCCTTTTTTAATTAACTCTTGCGTAAGTGCGAAATCAAAATCGGCACGAGGCACTTGCCATGTCCAATCCCAACCAGGCGTATGCTTTTTGCTAAAGTCAAAATTACAGACTACATTATTTTTCAGAAATCGGGCACCAGCTTTTACTTCAAAATTTTGATCTTTCAAACAATCTAGCAATCCAACTTCCTCAAAATGATCCATACATCGAGGTAAGAGACTTTCTCCAATAACAAATCTTGGAAATTTGTTTTTTTCGACTACTTTAATTGATAATCCTTGATTGTTTAGATAAGAGGCTGCTACACAGCCAGATGGGCCAGCGCCAATAATTAATATATCTATGTTTTCGTCCTGAGTCATTGCTTACAATAGATTGATTTATATATTTAGCCTATAGGATGCTTTAAATTATTAAATTTGCATTCAAAATAACTATTTTTATTTTAGGTATTGTATTAATATTCATTAAAAGTTATTCCATTTTACATGTTGACAATTAAGGGAGAGTTAGGTGTTAAAGATTTTTACGAGGTTATTTATAGGAATGAGCCTATTTTAATCGATAACCAAGTTATAGATACAGTACAGAAGAGCTTCGATTTCTTAAAGGAGTTTTCAGAAAATAAAATTATCTACGGTGTTAACACTGGCTTTGGTCCAATGGCACAATACAAGATTAAGGACTCTCAAAGAATTCAATTACAATATAATTTAATTCGTAGTCACGCATCAGGAACAGGAAATCCGATTGCGCCAATGTATGTAAGGGCGGCAATGTTAGCTCGCCTTAATACACTTAGTTTAGGTAATTCGGGTGTTCATATTTCGGTTGTTGAATTGATGACAGAACTTATAAATAGGAATATAATTCCGCTTATTTATGAACATGGCGGTGTAGGTGCTAGTGGGGATTTAGTGCAGTTAGCGCATATGGCATTGGTATTAATAGGTGAAGGAGAAGTTTTTTATAAAGGTGAAAGAAAAAACACAAAAGAAGTTTTTGAAATAGAAAACTTGAAACCAATTACAGTTGCCCTACGTGAAGGATTGGCTATAATGAATGGCACATCGGTAATGACTGGAATAGGTGTGGTAAATACAATTTATACACGAAGATTGCTCAATTGGATGATTTCATGTTCTTCGGCAATTAACGAAATTGTGCAAGCTTATGATGATCATCTGTCAGAAGATTTAAACCGAACTAAAAGACATATTGGTCAGCGCAGTATAGCGAAAGCGATGCGAGAACATTTGGAGGACAGTACGCTTACCAGAAAACGTGAACACCATTTATATAATGGAAATAACGAAGTAGCTGTTTTTGAAGAAAAAGTACAGGAATATTATTCGCTACGATGTGTGCCTCAAATTTTAGGACCCGTTTTGGATACCTTAAATAATGTGGAAAAAATCTTAATCGAAGAGGTTAATTCGGCAAATGATAATCCTATTGTAGATGTTGATAAAAAGCACGTTTTCCACGGCGGTAATTTTCACGGAGATTACGTATCTTTAGAGATGGATAAGCTAAAAATTGTCGTTGCTAAAATGAGTATGTTAGCGGAACGACAATTGAATTATTTGTTAAATTCAAAATTGAATGATATTCTTCCTCCTTTTGTTAATTTAGGAGAACTAGGTCTTAATTTTGGAATGCAAGGAGTTCAATTTACTGCTACATCAACCACGGCAGAAAATCAGATGCTTTCCAATCCTATGTATGTGCATAGTATCCCCAATAATAATGACAATCAGGACGTTGTAAGTATGGGTACAAATGCAGCTCTTATTACAAAAAAAGTAATCGAAAATGCCTTCGAGGTTGTAGCGATCGAGCTAATTACAATTATTCAGGCTATAGAATACTTAAAATTGCAAAACAAAGTTTCTTCAAAAACCAAAAAGATGTTTGATGAAATTCGCAAAATTGTACCGGCCTTTACCGAAGATGTTGTTATGTATCCCTATGTCAATAATGTAAAAGAATATATTATTAACGCTGAAGATTAATATTATGAAACGCGCGAGTAAAAAAGGACATTTCTGAAGGAAATCATTAATGACTAGGAGCACGCGATTATTAACAACCACTAAATAAGAATACTATGAAAAAAGTAAGCCTTTTAATTCTAGCCCTTTTACTCAATTTAAATTTTGTCATTGCGCAAGAATTAGCACTCGTAAGAGACAACGATAAGTTTGGATACATAGATAAATCTGGAGTTATGAAAATTACGCCTCAATTTGATAAGGCCGGGGACTTTTCTGAAGGATATGCACCAGCAATGCAAGAAAAGAAGTGGGGCTATATAGATACATCAGGAAAATGGGTAATTCAACCCACTTACGACAAGGTAAAAGATTTTAATTCTGGTTATACCTTGATTCTGAAAGATGATCAATGGAATTATATTGATGCTTCAGGAACAATCCTTAAAACTCCTGTTCAAGAAAAATTTTACGACTTCGATGAAAATGGAGTAGCATTTTATAGAGTTGAAAATAAAATGGGGCTTATAAATACAAGTGCTAAAGTTATTCTTGAACCAACATATGATGCAATTAAGCCTTTCGTCGACGGAAGAGCAAGAGTGAAAAGTGGAGAGCTTTGGGGTATGATTGATACATCAGGGAAGGTGACGGTACCTGTCGAATATTCAAAATTAGGTGATTACGGCGGAAATGCGATTTGGGCTGCCAAGGGCGAGACCTACGGAGTTATCGTAAATGGAAAATTTGAAGCAGTAGCAAACGCAGATAAAATTTGGGACTTCACAAAAGATTCGAATCTTACTTACGCTCGCAAGGATAAGAAAGTTGGTTTTATAAATACCAAGGGAGAATGGGTTATTGAACCAACCTTCGATAAGGCTAGAGCATTTAATAATGGATTGGCGCCAGTTGCTAGAGATAAGAGTTGGGGTTATATAAATGAACAAGGAGCAGAAGTAATTGGTTTTAACTTTCGTGATGCAGAAGTTTTTGCTAACAATGGTTTGGCTCCTGTGAAAGAAAAAAAATTATGGGGTTTTATAGATAAAACTGGTAAAATGGTCATTCCTGCAAATTATATTATAACGGCAGGCGGATTGTCTCTATTCAGTAAAAATAACATTAAGGGGTTTCATAATGGTTTAGCACGAGTTAGATTTAAAAAAACTTGGGGATTTATCAATGATGGAGGAGAGCCACTAGGAGGAAAATGGTATCAAAATGTTGAGCACTTTTCTAAATAAATAAAAGTATTACACGGAGAACTTAAATGGAAGAAAAGAAAGTACCCGCCAAGTATGCGTTAGTCACAGGAGGTTCAAGAGGAATAGGACGTGCAGTTTGTATTCAACTTGCAAAAGATTTAACCTACCATATTTTAATAAATTACAATAGTAATGAAACCGCTGCAAAGGAAACTTTAAAAGAAGTTGAAGCTGCAGGTGGATCTGGAGAAATTATTCAATTTGATGTTGTCAACGCAGAAGCCGTTGCTTCAAAATTGGACGCTTGGCATGAAAGCCATAAAGATGCTATAATTGAGGTAATTGTTAACAATGCAGGGATTACGAAAGATGGTTTGTTTATGTGGATGAAGCCCGAAGATTGGAGTAATGTGATAAACACAAGCTTAAATGGGTTCTTTAATGTTACAAATCATTTAATTCAGAAGATGCTAGTCAATCGCTACGGAAGAGTAATCAATATGGTTTCAGTTTCTGGTTTAAAAGGTACTCCTGGGCAGACAAATTATTCGGCAGCTAAAGGAGCAGTAATTGCTGCCACTAAAGCATTGGCTCAAGAGGTTGCAAAAAGGAAAATTACGGTAAATGCCGTGGCGCCAGGTTTTATAAGAAGTGATATGACTGCCGAGTTGGATGAAAAAGAATTGAAGAAAATGATTCCGGCAAATAGATTTGGCGAAGCCAAAGAAGTAGCATATGTGGTTTCGTTTTTAGCTTCGGAAAATTCATCTTATATTACCGGTGAAGTGATTAATATAAACGGGGGAATATATTCATAAAACTAAGTTGGTTAGATGAGGCGAGTTGTAATTACTGGAATGGGAATTTATTCTTGTATTGGAAAAAATCTTTCAGAAGTAAAAGAATCTCTTTATAATGGTAAATCCGGAATTGTCTATGATCAGAAGAGAAAAGATTTCGGGTATCGTTCTCCATTAACTGGTATGGTAGATGAACCTAATCTAAAAAATTTCTTATCAAGAAGGGAGCGCATTAGTATGGGTGAGGAAGCAGTATACGCTTATGTAGCTACACTCGAAGCTCTTAAAAACGCCAAACTAGATCAAGATTTTATTGATAAAAACGAAGTAGGAATCCTTTATGGAAATGACAGTACTGCGAGATCTGTAATTGAGTCTGTAGATAAGATAAGAGAAAAGAAAGATACTACCTTAGTAGGTTCAGGGGCGATTTTTAAAGCCATGAACTCTACCGTAACAATGAACCTTTCTACAATTTTTAGACTTACCGGAGTTAATTTTACGATTAGTGCAGCTTGTGCCAGTGGTTCTCATGCTATAGGAATGGCATTTCAACTTATAAAAAGTGGTTTACAGGATACTATCATTTGTGGAGGTTCCCAAGAGATTAATGAACTTGCTATGGGCAGTTTTGATGGTCTTGGTGTTTTTTCAATGAATCAAGATTCTACAAAAGCGTCACGACCATTCGATAAAGATAGAGATGGTTTAGTGCCCAGTGGTGGTGGTGCTACATTAATTGTAGAAAGTTACGAATCTGCAGTTAAAAGAGGCGCTCCTATTTTGGGAGAAATAGTGGGATATGGATTTTCGTCCAATGGGGAACATATCTCTACACCTAATGAAGATGGTCCTTCAAGGGCAATGAAGAAAGCGCTAGATCAAGCCAATATGAAGGCAGGTCAAATAGATTATGTAAATGCACATGCCACTTCTACGCCTGTTGGTGATGCAAATGAGGCAAAAGCATTACTTGAAGTTTTTGGAGAAAATGGACCTTGTGTTAGTTCAACTAAGTCTATGACTGGGCACGAATGTTGGATGGCAGGAGCAAGTGAGGTAGTTTACTCTATGCTCATGATGGAACATTCCTTTGTAGCGCCAAATATTAATTTGGAAAATCCAGATGAAGATGCAGCAAAATTAAACCTTGTTAACAAAACGTTAAACAAAAAAATTGATGTATTTTTGTCCAATTCTTTTGGGTTTGGAGGAACAAATTCAGCATTAATAATAAAAAAAGTGTCTTAAAGTGATGACGAAAGAAGTAATTGTAGAAAAGATAAACTACTTTCTTGTAGATGAGTTTGAAGTTGAAGAGGAAGAGATTGCACCACAGGCAAACCTAAAGGAGACTTTAGAGTTGGATAGTTTGGATTTTGTGGATTTAGTAGTGGCAATTGAAGCTAATTTTGGTGTTAAACTAGTTGGCGAGGATTTTGTAAAAGTCATTACACTTCAAGATTTTTATGACCTTATTGAAGGAAAGTTAAGCTGAAAATTACCGATTATACTAATGTCCAATGAATGGGAAGGAAAATCGCGAGGTACTGTTTTAGGGTATAAGATATTTATTTTCTTTATTAAGAGATTAGGAATTCGCGCTGCCTATTTACTGCTTTATTTTGTGGCCTTATATTTCTGTTTCTTTGCTGGTAAAAGCACAAAATCTATTTACCATTATCTTCATAAAAGACTTGGATTTTCCAGGTTAAAGAGTACGCTTAATATTTTCAAGAGTTATTTTAAATTCGGTCAAACTATTATCGATAAGGCTGCTATTTCCACTGGACTTATAGATCAATTTACCTATGAATGTGATGGAGTTGAAAACATCATCAAGCTTTTGGACAAAGGACAAGGTGGGATTTTGATTAGTGCTCATGTGGGGAATTTTGAATTGGCAGAATATTTTTTCGAGGAGATTGATACCCGATCTCAAATTAATTTAGTTACCACAGATGCTGAGCATGAAAATATAAAGAACTATTTGGAGAGTGTAACCAAAAAATCAAACATCAAATTTATTTTAGTCGGATCCGATTTATCTCATATCTTCGAAATAAATGCTGCACTGAGTAAAGGAGAATTGGTATGCTTCACTGGAGATCGCTTTTTTGAAGGAACAAAGTTTTTAACTGAGGAATTATTGGGTCAAGAAGCTAAATTTCCGGCTGGGCCATTTTTATTGGCCTCAAGATTAAAAGTGCCAGTTGTCTTTGTGTATGTTATGAAGGAGACAACCAAGCATTATCATTTATTCGCAAGAACTGCAAAAGTTAAACATAGAGACGCTCAAGGTCTGCTAAAACAGTATACTGAAAGTGTTGAATGGATTTTGACTAAATATCCACTACAATGGTTTAACTATTTCAATTTCTGGAATGTAAAAGACAAAAAATGAAGGAAGTTCTAGTAGTTTATTATTCGCAAACTGGGCAGTTGTTTGATATTCTGAAGAATGTTGTTTCGACCATTGAGGATAGTGATGTGAATATTACTTATCATCAAATTGTTCTTAAAAGAGGGTATGATTTTCCTTGGAAAAAGGATGCTTTTTTTGATGTTTTCCCCGAATCAGTTTTACAAATTCCGTGTGAATTGGAAGATCCTAAAGAAGAAATACTAGATAAAAAGTATGATTTGGTAATTTTAGGGCACCAAGTATGGTTTTTAAGTCCGTCAATTCCTGTTAACTCTTTTCTGAAATCGGAAGTTGCTAAGAAATTACTGAAAAACACTCCTGTAGTTACTGTGATAGGTGCTAGGAATATGTGGATTCAGGCGCAAGAAAAATTAAAAAAATTGCTAGTGGCCTGCGATGCTAAATTGGTTGGAAACATTGCACTTGTTGATAGACACCTTAATCATATCAGTGTCATTACCATTACGCATTGGATGTTCGGAGGTAAGAAAAATAGAATGTATGGAATATTTCCGAAGCCAGGTGTTTCAGAGAAAGATATAAATGAGGCCTCTAAATTTGGGAGTCCTATAAAAAAAGCAATAATAGAAAATAATTTTTCGGAACTTCAAAATGAGTTACTTACATTGGATGCAATACGAATTATTCCGTTTTTATCGCTTGCCGATAAGCGTGCAAATCTTTTGTTTTCCAAATGGGCGAATCTTATCATAAAAAAAGGTGGTCCTGGCGATTCAAAAAGGAAGAAATGGCTCGTTTTTTTTAATTATTATTTGTTACTTGCAATATGGGTGATTGCACCTATAGTTTTTATCGTATTTTTGCTCACTTATCCCATAATGATGAATAGAATAAGCAGAGAAAAAAAGTATTTTTCATCTGTTGCCACAACGAAGGATTAATGAAAGACGTTTACATAACTAGAGTTTCCAAATTTTTACCCAATGCTCCCGTAGATAATGATACTATGGAGGAAAGGTTGGGCTTTATAAATGGAAAAACATCTAAAGCAAGACGTATAGTTTTACGCAATAATAAAATTGAAACTAGGTATTACGCAATTGACGAGAATGGCAATGTTTCTCACAATAATGCGCAATTGGCAAAAGAGGCGATTGTAGGCTTATGCGATGAGAATTTTACTGCTAATGATATACAATTACTTTCCTGTGGAACTTCTAGTGCGGATCAAATATTACCGTCACACGCAGCAATGGTTCATGGGTTTCTAGACAATAAAAATTTAGAGATTAACTCACCAACAGGAGCCTGTTGTAGTGGAATGAATGCACTTAAATATGGCTTTATGGCCGTAAAATGTGGGGATGTTGAAAATGCAGTTTGTACCGGTTCCGAAAGAATTTCTTCTTGGATGACAGGAACGATTTATGAAGAAGAGGTGGCGCATTTAGAAGCAATGGAACAGCAACCCATCATTGCATTTAATAAAGATTTTTTACGATGGATGTTGTCGGATGGTGCGGGGGCTTTTTTACTTCAGAATAAACCAGAAGGTAATTTGCCACTCAAAATAGAATGGATGGAAGGTTATTCGTATGCTCACGAAATGGAACCTTGTATGTATGCAGGAGGGGACAAATTGGAAAATGGATTCTTGAAACCCTGGAGTGAGTTTCCAACCGAAATGTGGAGCAAACAATCTCTTTTTTCTATAAAACAAGATGTGAAAATTTTAGGTGATAATATTCTTATAAAAGGAGTAGATAGCCTGAAGGACGCAATGATTAAAAACAATATAACTCCGGACGATATTGATTTTTACCTTCCTCATATTTCGTCCTATTATTTCAAAGACGGTTTGTTCAATGAAATGGAGAAACAAGGAGTTAAAATTCCTTGGGAAAAATGGTATATGAATTTAACCGAGGTAGGAAATGTTGGTTCTGCGTCTATTTATCTAATGTTAGAAGGATTAGTGGCTACTGGGAAATTGAAAAAAGGCGATAGAATATTACTTTCTGTTCCCGAAAGTTCACGTTTTTCTTTTGCATATGCTTATTTAACGGTGTGTTAAATGAATTTTCTTGAGAGTCAAATAACAGATAGAAGTTTTGTTGAAAACTTGATTCCGCAGAAAAAGCCGTTTGTAATGGTAGATAAGCTTTTATTTTTTACTTCTGAAAAAGTTGTTTCTGGATTGACTGTTTCTCCCGAAAATATGTTCACTAATAAAAATACATTTACAGCGCCTGGGCTTATTGAGCACATGGCGCAAACAGTTGCCTTGCACACAGGATACCAATACTTTCTTAAAAACGAACCTGCTCCTGTTGGATATATAGGAGCAATTAAGAAAATAGAAATAAATAGATTGCCTACCCTTTCCGAAGAATTAAAAACTACTGCCAAAATTTTACATGAAATAATGGGAGTGACATTGGTTCAAATCCAAACGGAATGTGATGGAGAAATTATCGCCTTCAGTGAAATGAAAACCGTAATAGCTTAATCATTGGAAGGAAAGCGCGAAGAACATATCAGTTTTAAGAATTTTCTACCACATAGAGAGCCTATGCTAATTGTGACGAGGCTTTTATACATTGATGAAACATCTGTGCATGCTGAGTTTGACGTTACTGAAGACTGTGTTTTTGTAAAAGGGGATGTACTTTCAGAAACAGGTCTTATTGAAAATGCTGCTCAAGTCTGTTCTGCGATCGTTGGACAAAGTTATTTCGACAAGGATGATCTAAAGGGCGAAGGAAATAAATTAGTAGGTTATATAAGTGCCATCAAAAAGGTTGAAATTTTTGACTTGCCAAAAAAAGGAGATATTATAACGACGAAGGCATCACTAATCTCTAGATTCGACACTGGATCTGTTACCATCTGCAGCATTGAATGTGCTACTTTTAATAGTGACGAAATAATTGTAGCTTGTACACTCAATTTCTTAATTCACGAGGTCTAATGAAAAAGAGTGAAGTGCCACAAGATGAGAGTAATTTGGCCTCAACCAATTTGAGAGAATTGTGTTATGCTGTGGACGAAAATGGAGAATATACTACCGAACATACTACAGGTTGGGACCCAAAAACAATTGCCTTAAGTAATGCCATAGATGAAATTAAGGAACGAGTAGCGTTGGCGAGATCCAAAGTTCTGGCGGGTGAAACTAGTCCTATTGAATATTATATGGAATTACACAAAATGGATCTTTCTGTTTTGGCAAGTTATGTTGGAATATGGAAGTGGCGAGTAAAAAGACATTTCAAGCCTTTGGTTTTTCGAAAACTTAGTAAAAAAACACTGCAAAAATATGCAGACATTTTCGATATTACCATCGAAAAACTACAACATATCGACACCTAATTCATGAAAATAGATTTTACCCATCATCAATCCGCACATTGCGAAAATGGAGTTGTTTCTAACCTTATGAAGCACAATGGATTTACTGTGAGTGAACCTATGGTTTTTGGAATTGGATCAGGCTTGCTGTTTTGTTATATTCCTTTTTTAATGGTTAATCACGCCCCCGCAATTACTTATAGAGCGATGCCAGGAGCTATATTTAACAGATTCGCAAAGCGAGTGGGGGTAAAATTTAAGCGTGAAAAATTTAAGAATCCAAAAACTGCAAAAGCTAGATTGGATCATAATTTGGAGAAAAATAACCCTGTGGGTCTACAAGTTGGAGTTTATAACTTAATCTATTTTCCAGACGAATATCGGTTTCATTTTAATGCACATAATTTGGTGGTCTACGGAAAACAAGGAGGTACTTATTTAATTAGTGATCCTGTAATGGAAACGGTTACCACCTTGACCGAAAAGGAGCTCGAAAAAGTGCGTTTTGCGAAAGGGGCATTTGCTCCCAAAGGGCATATGTATTATCCAGTGGCTTTCCCCGAAGAACTACATTTAAAAAAAGCAATTGTCAAAGGGATTAAACATACCTGTAGGGATATGCTGGCACCGGTTCCTTTTGTAGGGGTTAAAGGAATAAAAACTATTGCTGGACTCATTCGGAAATGGCCAAAAAAGAAAGGAACAAAAACGGCCAATCATTATTTAGGACAAATTGTTCGAATGCAAGAAGAGATAGGCACTGGCGGTGGTGGCTTCAGGTATATTTATGCAGCTTTTTTACAAGAGGCTGGTAAATTATTAGGGAATGATAAGTTAAAGGAACTGTCCTCAGAAATGACGGAGATAGGTGATCTTTGGCGAGACTTTGCCGTGGATGCTTCGAGAATTTATAGGAATAGGAGTACAAAAGTTGAAATAGATGTTTATGATGATGTAGCGACACAATTAGAACTAATCTCGAATAGAGAAAAGGCTTTTTTTAAGAAACTTCAAAAGGCAGTTTAGATATGATAGAGATTCAACAACTTTCAAAAAAATATAAGGGTTCCGAAAATTTTTCAGTTAAGAGCTTAAGTTTGAAAGTTGAGGATGATGAAATATTTGGTTTACTTGGGCCTAACGGAGCTGGAAAAACGACTCTTATTTCAATGTTGAGTTCATTGTTAAAACCAACTTCAGGAACTTTTACAATAAACGGGCTTAACTTTCAGGATAACAAAAACGAATTAAAACAGCTCATTGGAATTGTGCCTCAAGAATATGCCTTATACCCAACTATGACGGCTTATGAAAACCTTTTTTACTTCGGTAGCATGTACGGTTTACACGGCAATACATTGAAAAATTTAATCGAAGAGCATCTTGAAACCATGGGCCTAATACGGTTTTCCCATAAGAAGGTTCAGACTTTTTCTGGTGGAATGAAACGACGCGTTAATCTCATTGCCAGTATCCTTCATAAGCCCAAAGTATTGTTTCTTGATGAGCCGACCGTTGGAGTGGATGTACAATCAAAAAACGTGATCCTTGATCGCTTGAGACTTTTGAATAAAGAAGGAGCAACAATTATTTATACCTCACATCATTTAAACGAAGCCGAAAACTTTTGTAGTCGAGTGGCCATTATAGATCAGGGCACAATAATTATTAAAGGGATTCCAACCGACCTTATTTTGGCTCAAGAGAATGCACATAGTTTGGAAGATGTGTTTTTAAAATTCACAGGTAAAGCCCTTCGAGACCATGCGTAAATTACTAGCATCGGCATATAAAGAAGTAGTACTACTTTCCAGAGATATTGGTGGGATTTCCATTTTATTTATAATGCCACTAGTATTAGTTGTGACTATCACACTTATACAGGACAGTAGTTTTAAGACGATAAACAATACAAAGATTCCAATATTAATTGTTGATAATGATAAAGGAAGTGTTTCTGAAAGCATTTTTGAAGGACTTTCTAGTTCCAATTCTTTTGAAATAATTAGAATTCCTTCGGAAGAGGAAGCGAAAGCAGCTGTTTTTAAAGGGGACTATCAATTGGCGATTGTAATACCTACAACCCTTTCTGAAGCACTTCAGAAAAAAATAGATCAGAATGTTGAAGGAATTTTAGCAGAATTTGGTTTGGAGGAGGAAGAAGAATCAACTCCTTCAAAAGAGAATATAACTCAAAAGGAAATCAGACTCTATTTCGATCCTGCGGCTCAGATTACATTCAAAAGTTCGGTGAAAAATGGGATTGACAAAATGATCTCGCAAATAGAAACTCAATCTATTTATAGAGCTTTTCAGGAGCAGATGGGCGAAGAAGAGGGAACGGCAATTTTTGAAACCAAAAGTTTTATAAGTTTTAAGGAAATAGTGCCTACAAATAACAATGTGGATGTTATTCCAAATTCTGCACAGCACAACGTACCTGCTTGGGCACTTTTTGCAATCTTTTTTATAATTGTACCCTTGTCAATTAATATAGTCAAAGAAAAGTCGCAAGGTACTTTTGTGCGCCTTCGAACAAATCCTGTGAACTATGCAATTGTTTTAGGAGGGAAGACGCTGGTCTATGTTAGTGTTTGCTTGGTGCAGTTTACATTGATGCTTTTGGTGGGTGTTTATTTGTTTCCCAGTATTGGCTTACCAGAGCTGGATGTTTCGGGACGATTGATTCTTTTATATGTAGTTGCATTGTTTGCAGGCTTGGCGGCAGTAGGACTCGGGTTATTGCTAGGAACCATTGCAAAAACCCAAGAACAATCGGCTCCTTTTGGCGCCACATTTGTGGTGATACTTGCGGCATTGGGTGGAGTTTGGGTACCCGTTTTTATTATGCCGAAATTTATGCAACTTTTATCCAATTTATCTCCAATGAATTGGGGGTTAAATGGTTTCTATGATGTATTTTTAAGGAATGCGAATTTTATGGATGTTCTTCCAGAAATTAGCCTTTTATTATTGTTTTTTATCTTAACTACTTTTATCTCGATTGTCTATAATGAAAGGAAAAATGCGGTATAATTCCAATAAAGAAATTAGTTATACAAATGAAATCCGAGTGCGGTTTGTTGAGACAGACCCCTTAGGGATTGTTTGGCATGGAAATTATATTCAGTATTTCGAAGATGGCCGGGAAGCATTTGGGCGTCATCATGGAATATCTTATTTAGACCAAAAGGATAATGGATATGCATCACCTATTGTAAAATCGACAAGTGAGCATAAACTCCCTTTACGCTATGGAGATGTAGCAACAGTTAAAACAATTTATGTGGATTCGCCTGCTGCAAAAATGATCTTCCGTTATGAGATATTTAATCCAGATGGAGAATTAGTGTGTACTGGGGAGACCGTACAAGTTTTTGTAGCTTTGGATAGCGGGGAATTATCATTTACAATTCCTTCGTTTTTTACAGCTTGGAAAAAGAAGGAAGGTTTGTTGAATGAATAAGACCTACCTTTCATATAATAATATTGTTTCATCACTTGGTTTTGATAGTGAAGAAGTTGTGGCGAATATTGTAAATGAAAATTCTGGTTTGTCACTTGTTAAGAACGAGACAATTTCTTCAGAACCTTTTTATTCTTCTTTAATTTCTTCGGAAAAATTAATAGATACCTTTGCTCTTCTCAACCCAAATGATACATATACGCGCCTTGAGCAGATGCTTTTGGTTTCTCTTAAAAAAGTAATTGATGCTGCAGGGATTCCGCTGGATGAGCGAGTTGGTTTAATAATATCTACCACCAAAGGAAACATTGATGTTTTGGAGAAGGGAAGCTCTTTCCCAGAAGAACGGGCCTATCTTGGCAATTTGGGAAAGGTGATAAAAGGTTATTTCGGATTTAAGAATGAAACCATTGTTCTTTCAAATGCCTGTGTTTCTGGAGTTTTAGCAATTTCGGTTGCAAAACGATATATAAATCAAGGGAAATTTGATCACGTTTTTATTACAAGCGGCGACCTTGTAACAAAGTTTATTATATCCGGATTTACTTCATTTCAAGCTTTAAGCGATCAACCTTGTAAGCCCTATTGTAAACACAGAACAGGAATTAATATTGGTGAAGTAGCCGCTAGTGTTTTAGTTACTTCAGAAGAAAATAATTTACCGCCTGAAGCAGTTTTAATTCTGGGTGAAGGTTCTTGCAATGATGCCAATCATATTTCAGGGCCTTCTCGAACAGGCGAAGGTTTGGTTCGTTCGGTAAATTCAGCTTTAAAAGAAGCAAAGATTCAGGTTTCGGCAATTGATTATATTTCGGCTCATGGAACGGCAACAACATTTAATGATGAGATGGAAGCAATTGCTTTTAATAGATTGGGGTTAATTGATGTTCCACTAAACAGTTTAAAGGGGTATTTTGGACATACCCTTGGTGCTTCGGGACTGTTAGAAACCATCATAGGAATGCATTCGTTAGATCGAAATATATTGTTCACTTCCTTAGGTTTTTCTGAGTTAGGAGTTTCAGAAAAACTAAATATAATAACCAAAACAACCCCTAAAAAACTTAAAACATTTTTAAAAACCGCTTCAGGATTTGGAGGGTGTAATACGGCAGCAATTTTTCAGAAAGTAAAATAGTAACAGATAATAGCAAGAAATGAGTATTCAGCGAACCAGAAAAGTAGTCAAAAAGAAACCAATGAGAGCCATAGAAGCTTTAGAAGAAGCGCAGAAAATTGCTTTTGCACCTTTTATATTTCAAGCTACTGTCACTTTAAGAAATCTAGGTATTTTTGATTTTATCTTTGATAAAAGAGACCAAGGAGGAGTTACCATTCTTGAAATATCAAAAGAACTAGGAATTAGTGCTTATGGAGTTGGGGTTTTGTTAGAAATCGCAGAAAGCTCAAATATTGTAGCTAAGGACGAGCAAGGTAGGTACGAGCTTACAAAAACCGGCTATTTTTTAAATTATAACACTACTGCTAGTGCTAACATTAACTTTACGCAAGATGTTTGCTATCAGGGCCTATTTCATATGGAGGAGGCTATTAAAACTGGAAAGCCATCTGGTTTGAAGGAGCTAGGAAATTGGTCTACAATTTATGAAGGTTTATCGCAATTGACTCCAGAAGTGCAAAAAGCTTGGTTTGATTTTGACCACCATTATTCTGATGATATTTTTGAAGAAGCTTTGGATTTGGTGATGAAATCTAAGCCAAAATCGATCTTAGATATTGGCGGAAATACAGGAAAATTTGCTATCCATTGCTGTAAAACAGACGAAAATATTGCACTTCGTATAGTAGATCTACCCGGACAATTAAACAAAGCACTGGCCAATGCAAAAAAGAATGGCTTTGAGGATAGAATATTAGGACATGAAATTGACTGGTTGTCTGAGAATCCTAAAATTCCTTCAGGAGCCGATCTTATTTGGATGTGTCAGTTTTTAGATTGTTTTTCTGAAGAAGAGATTCTTAAAATCCTAACTACCTGTGTCGCGACCATGGATGAAAACACAGAAATGCGAATTACTGAAACCTTTACCGATCGCCAAAAATTTGATAATGCGAAGTTCATTTTGGAAGCAACGTCACTTTATTTTACTGTGATGGCAAATGGCAATAGTAAAATGTACAGTTCGGAAGTGTTTATGCGATTAATTGATAAAGCAGGATTAAAAGTTACAGAAGATATTAGCCTAGGAGAGTATCACACCATGTTGGTTTGTAAGAAAAAGTAAATTTCATTTGAACTCTAAAAATTACATACAGGCATTTTCACATATAAAGAATAATACGGTTAGCTTGAACGGTAATCCTATTTATAACCTTCCTGAACAGAATTTTTCAGTATTTATAAAAGCGGCTTATAAACATTTGGAGACAAAATATTCCAAATTTTTTAAGATGGATAATCTAAGTAAACTTGCTTTTTTAGCAGCAGATATTTTGCTTAAGGACAGCAAATCAGAAGAAGATGATATAGCCATTATTTTGTCCAATAGAGCCTCCAGTTTGGACACGGACAGAAAGCATCAAAGTTCTATATCTAATGCCGAACAGTATTATCCTAGCCCAGCTGTGTTTGTTTATACATTACCAAATATTTGCATAGGGGAGATTAGTATAAAACATGGACTGTTTTCCGAAAATAGTTTTTTTATCTTTGACCGCTTTAATGCCGATTATTTGTTGGATTACGCCGAAAATTTACTGCAAACCAATAAGGCTAAAAAAGTTCTTTGTGGATGGGTTGATTTTGATGAAGAAAACTACGAAGCTTTTTTATATTTGGTAGATAAGCAAGGAGATACAATACATACTAAAGAAGAGATAACCAGATTATATACATTATGAGTGAATTAAAACAAGAACTGAAGGAAAAGATTATCGAACAATTAAATTTGGAAGATGTGTCTGTTGATGACATAGCCGATGATGACTCACTTTTTGGTGACGGATTGGGGTTAGATTCAATCGATGCTTTAGAACTTATCGTAATGCTCGATAAGGACTACGGAATTAAACTATCCGACCCTAAAGAAGGAAGAAAAATATTTGAGTCTATAGAGGTTATGGCGAGCTATATTGCAGAGCACAGAGCCAAATAAATAGTTTCTTTTGAAAAAAGGCGTAGCGATTACAGGAATGGGAATAATTTCTGCCATTGGAAACAACGTGGCAGAAAATTACAGCGCGCTTATTGAAGGAAAAAAAGGAATTTCTAGAGTTGCGAAAATTGACACCGTGCATCGTGACGCTATTATGGTTGGTGAAATAGCAGCTTCCAATCAAGAACTGATTGACGAACTGGGGTTAGCTCCCGAAAACAATTACTGCCGAACGGCAATGCTTGGCGCTATTGCTGCAAAACAGGCAGTAGCGGATGCGAACATTTCCGCTATTAAAAAATACAAGACAGGTTTAATTTCTGCTACTAGCGTGGGTGGAATGGATATGACCGAACGGTTTTACTACGATTATTTAGAGGACAAAAATCTTCAAAAATATATTGAGGGACACCACGCCGGCGATTCTACCCAAAAAATTGCAGAACAACTGGGAATCGAACAAAGCCTTGTTACAACAATTAGTACGGCCTGCTCATCTGCGGCGAATGCTATTATGTTTGGCGCCCGACTCATAAAATCTGGAAAACTTGACAGAGTAATTGTTGGTGGTGCAGATTGTCTTTCAAAATTCACTATCAATGGCTTTAAGACATTGATGATACTTTCGGATACTTATAATACTCCTTTTGACGAAAACCGAAAAGGCTTAAATTTAGGAGAGGCGGCGGCTTTTTTAGTGCTAGAAAGTAATGCCGTTGTTAAGGCTGAAAATAAAAAAGTATTGGCCTATGTAAAAGGCTATGGAAATGCAAACGATGCATTCCATCAGACGGCTTCCTCTGAAAATGGTGATGGTGCAACTTTGGCGATGGAGAAAGCATTAAAAGTAGGTGGGTTACTTCCGAAGGATATAGATTATATAAATGCTCACGGAACTGCAACCGGCAACAATGACCTTTCTGAAGGGCGAGCAATATTGAGGGTTTTTGGAGAGAACTTACCTGAGTTCAGTTCTACAAAGGCCTATACGGGTCATACCTTAGCGGCCGCTGGGGCTATTGAAGCTGTGTATGCTATTTTGGCACTTCAAAATAATATTATATATCCAAACCTTAATTTCAAGACCCAAATGAAGGAATTTGAAATCACACCACAAACAGAACTCAAAGAAAAGGAGTTGGAAACGGTGTTGTCAAATTCGTTGGGATTTGGAGGAAATTGTTCTACATTAATATTCTCAAAACGAGCCTAATGAAGAAGGTATACATCCAAAGCGTAGGTTCTATTTCTGCTCAAAAAACTTTTGATAATAGCGAGTTTTTGGATGAAATATCAACCTATAATGATACGGTTATCTCTGCGATAGACCCGGTGTATAAAGATTATATTCCACCTGCTGCGGCACGTAGAATGGCGAAAGGAATTAAGATGGGCGTTGTGGCTTCAAAGCTTGCCTTAGAAGAGGCAGCATTGGAGAATGTAGATGCTATTATCACAGGAACGGGATTGGGATGTGTGGTAGATTCTGAAAAATTTGTTAGCGCAATAATCGATAATAAGGAGGAGTTTTTAACACCAACTTCCTTTATTCAATCAACACATAATACAGTTGGAGGACAAATTGCATTAGGCTTGGGATGTAAAGGGTACAATTTTACATATGTTCATGCAAGCAATTCGTTTGAATCTTCAGTGCTTGACGCTAAGATGCAATTGGAATTAGATGAGGTTTCTAATATTTTAATAGGTGGTGTGGATGAGCTAGGAGTTCATACAGTAAAAATTCACCGATTGATAAATCATATAAAATCTACTGCTGTTAGTCTGGATAACGTACTCTATTCTAACACTAAAGGTACGGTGTTTAGTGAAGGTGCAAATTTCTTTGTGCTAGGAAATACTAAAAAGGATAATAGCTATGCGGAGTTAGTTGCAGTTGATATTTTTAATACGCTGGCTGAAGGCAATCTTGCTGAGGCTGTTCAACAATTTCTGAAAGATAATAACGTCTCGATTGAAGACATAGATGTGTTGGTCCAAGGAAATAATGGAGATATTGAATTTGATCATTATTATAACAGTTTGAGTACGGGTCTTTTTTCTGAAATCCAACAAGTCTATTACAAACATCTTTGCGGTGAGTTTTATACGGCCTCATCTTTTGGAGTTTGGTTGGCTTCAAAAATTATAAAAACGCAAAGAGTTCCGTCGATTGTTGAATTAAACGATGTGAAAGCCTCGAAGATCGAAACAGTCCTTTTGTATAATCAGTATAGAGGAGAAAATCACAGCTTCACTTTGCTTCGAAAATGTTGAGGTTTAAAACAATAAATGTGATGTTTTTGGCAGTATTGGTAATACTGTTACTGCTAAATTATTTTTATACAATTCCTCCAATCCTTTTTTACTTCTTTTTTACGTTTGCTTTGGTGTTATGGTTTTGTATCACGATGTTAGGCTCTACATTGATAAATTGGAATTACCATCTCACCTCTTTACTTCATAATAGATCAATTGATAAAAACCAGATTGCCATCACGTTTGACGATAGTCCGAACCCAGAGTTCACACCAAAGGTTTTATCACTTCTGAAAAAGTACGATGCGAAAGCTACTTTTTTCTGTATAGGAAGAAATATTGAAGCAAATTCAGACCTATTTCGTAAACTTATTTCTGAAGGACATACAGTGGGAAATCACACCTACTCACATTCAAATAGATTTGGTTTTTTCTCTACCGAAAAAGTTGTGCTGGAGCTCACTAAAACAAATCAACTAGTAAAAGATATTTCGGGATTAGAATTAAAGCTTTATCGGCCGGCATTTGGAGTTACCAACCCAAATATTAAAAAAGCACTTCAACAAACCAAATTGACGTCCATTGGATGGAGCAAACGATCTCTTGACACTACAAATCTTTCAGAAGAAAGAGTGCTTAAAAGAATTATTAAAAACTTAAAAAGAGGAGATATAATTTTGCTTCACGATTCAAGTGATAAAAGCGTTGCTGTTTTGGAACGCTTATTGCTATTTTTGAAGTCAGAAAAAATGCAGTCGGTTACAATCGATCAACTGCTAGCAATTAAACCCTATGCGTAACTATCTTTTTATACTGTTTGTATTGCTTTCATTAACTTCTATGATTGCTCAGGAAGTTGCGATGAATGCTTTAGAGATTGACGTATTTAAACTGCAAGTAAGCAATGCTTCTAAAAGTACCACTACTATTGCGAGTGATTTTGTGCAGTTCAAACATCTGGATTTTTTAGATAATGATATTGAGACCTCGGGAAAATTGGTTTTTAAAGCCCCAGGTCTGGTTAAATGGGAATACACCCATCCTTATCAATACAGTGTGATTTTTAAGGAAGATAAACTGCTAATTAATGATGATGGGACAAAAAGTGATGTCGATATTGGAAGTAGTAAAATGTTCAAAAAGTTAAACCAACTTATTGTGAACAGTGTAAAGGGTACGATGTTCGATGATGACGATTTTGAAATTTCTTATGCTAAAGTAGATAAGGCCAATAAAGCCACATTTATTCCGAAGGATAAAAAAATTGCGGGGTATATTGCTGCATTTGAGTTACTTTTCAACAAGAATGATGGAACCGTGCAGGAGGTAAAAATGATTGAGCCTTCGCTAGATTTTACACGTATTGTTTTTTCTAATCGAGTGTTAAATGGTACTGTAAAAGATGCGGTTTTTAATAATTAGCCTATTTACTTTATTTATTTGTGGGTCCTGCTCATTAAAGACAACAGAAGGCTTAAGGCAGACTACGCTTACCAAAAAGGAGGTAATCAATCCCTATTTTTTAAATTCCACAACTGATTATATTTATAAAGCAAAAGTAGGTGTCTATGGAAGGTATTTTGGCGGTATTTTAATTATTAAAAAAGTAGCAGAAGATTCTCATAGAGTTGTGTTTACAACCGAGTTTGGAAGTAAAATATTTGATTTTCTGTACGAAGGTGATACCTTTACCAAGAATTTTGTGTTGGAAGATCTAGATAGAAAAATTATTGTAAATACCTTAGGCAAGGATTTTAAATTATTGATTTCGGAGAAAGCGGAAGTTTTGGAGCAATTTGCTTCGGAAGGAGTTACTGTTTATAAGACGAAAGCAGATAATGGTTATAATTTCTATTTTTATGAAGTTGCTTCAGAAAGATTAGATAAACTCATTAAGACTTCGAAGCACAAAGAGAAAGTGACTATTGTTTTTGAATCGTCGAATGCTTCCGAAGAGGCTATTGTGGCAGAAAAGATTACTATTAACCATTCAAATATCAAGTTAAAAATTGATTTGGATTATTTCAAAAAGGACTAAATGCTAATAGACGGATTATATACGATTGAAGATTTTCAGCAAGAAGCGCTGGAAGTAAAGGCTACAATACACCTTAATAAAGCGCATGATATTTTTAAAGGTCATTTCCCAGGAAACCCGGTAATGCCTGGAGTTTGTATGCTTCAAATCATAAAAGAACTCACTGAACAAGCCACCTCCAAGAATTTGTTTTTATCGGTTTCGTCTAATATTAAGTTTATGGCGATTATTAATCCAGAAGTGAATCCAGATTTGCTGCTAAATATTTCCATTGCAGAGGTCGATGATTTAATAAAGATTAAAAACACTTCTTCATTTGGAGAAACTGTCGCGTTGAAATTGAGTGCTACTTTTAAAATTATAGATTAGATGAAGGTTGTGTTTCTTTTTACTTTTTTGGTTTCAGTTTTTGTGGTTACCCCAAAGGTATCTCAAATACGTGCGGACTATAGTAAGTCTAATGGAAACCGCGAAATGATAGTAAAGCTACATGACGCTTTGACTTCAGTAGAGAGAAAAGATAACAAGGTTCTAGTCGCTTATAAAGGTGCGGTTTTAACTGCCATGGCCAAGTATGCTAAAGGTAAAAAAGAGAAAAAAGAATTCTTTAAAAATGGGGCAGAACTTTTAGAATTCGCCGTTACTTCTCAACCCAATGATATTGAAATACGTACTATTCGGTTAAGTATTCAAGAAAATGCTCCGAAGTTTTTAAAGTACAACAAGAGTATTCCTGAAGACAAAGAATTTATTCTGAAAAATTATAAGAAAATTTCTTCTTCGGCTGTACGTGAGTTTGTCTCGTCTTATGTAAAGCAATCAAAAGGCTTTAGTGCTTCAGAAAAAGAGCAGCTTTAATTCTATAATTTACCACTAGAATTCTCTATATTCATTTCTGTTTAATTTTTGATACTTAGACCTCAAATGTATATTTTTGTTCGCTGTTCAATAGCGCCATATCCCCACTTGCATTGCACAGTTGCATAGGAAGAACTGAATGAATCTATCAACCATTACATCAAAGTTAAAAGACCTACAGTGTTGTGTTATTATACCTACCTATAATAATCACAAAACATTGAAGAAGGTACTTGACGGCGTTTTGCATTATACAGATGATGTTATTGTTATAAATGATGGTGCGACAGATAGTACCAAAGCGATTTTGGAAGGTTATGTGCAGGTTGAACAAATACACTTAGCTGCAAATAAGGGAAAAGGAAATGCGCTTCGAATTGGTTTTAAAAAGGCGGCATCCCTTGGATATCAATATGCAATTACTATTGATAGCGATGGACAGCATTTCCCAGAGGATATTCCAGTTTTTGTTGATACACTAGAGAATTCAGAAAACAAAAATCTTTTACTTATTGGGGCTAGAAATATGGCTCAAGAGGGCGTGCCAAAGAAAAGTAGTTTTGGAAACAAATTTTCCAACTTTTGGTTTTGGGTGGAAACAGGAACTTGGTTAACTGATACCCAGTCTGGTTATCGATTATATCCATTAAAAGAGCTCGAGAACCTTAAATTTCATACCACAAAGTTTGAGTTTGAAATAGAAGTCATAGTAAAGGCTTCATGGAATGGTACTGAGGTAAAAAATGTACCTGTCAATGTATTATACAATGAGGACGAACGAGTTTCTCACTTCAGACCGTTTAAGGATTTTACAAGAATTAGTATATTAAATACCTGGTTTGTAATTGTGACCTTTCTATATATTAAACCGCGAGATTTGTATAGAAAATTTAGAAAAAAAGGACTCAAGAGATTCTTTATGGAGGATTTTTTAGGTAATCAGGATTCACCTAGAAAAAAAGCACTTTCCATAGCCTTAGGCATCTTTATTGGCTTATCTCCTTTTTGGGGTTTTCATACATTAATAGTAATTTTTCTAGCTATTCTACTGAAGCTAAATAAAACCATAGCTTTTGTATTTTCAAATGTGAGTTTACCACCGTTTATTCCATTTGTATTATACGCAAGTTCCAAGATGGGACAGTTTGTCTTAGGTATAGAATATTCGTATACCATGAAAGAAATGACCGAGAACTTTGAGGTTTATAAGCACCTCAAAACCTATCTTGTAGGAAGTTTTTCTTTGGCCCTCTTTTCTTCGGTTATTTTAGGAATTTTAGGCTATCTTATCCTTACAATATTTACGAGGAAGCAAATAGCAATCCCACATGAGTAAATTGTTTTATAAAGCATATCAATTCATCTCTACGAATAAGGTTCTTAGTTTGTTAGGTCTTTTTTTACTGCTTGGGTCCCTTGCGTTTTTAGCCACGAAAATCAAGTTTGAAGAAGATATAACGAAGCTTATCCCTTCCAACTCTAAAACTTTAGAAGTTCAAAAAGTGTTAAAGTCGGTGAACTTCACCGATAAGATTATTGTAAATATTAAAAGGCAGGAAAAGGGCTCAGTCAAAGATCTTACCCTATACGCGGCACAATTTGTAGATAGAATAGAAAAGAATAACAGCGAATATATTAAAAGCATTCAAGGGAAGGTAGATGAAAATGCAATTGATACCACGTTAGACTTTCTCTACCAACATGCACCTTTATTTCTATCGGAAGCCGATTATGATGTCATTAAAGCGAAGCTTCATAAAGACAGCATTATTGCAATAACTCAGACCAATTATAAGACACTTTTGTCTCCTTCAGGAATAATTGCCAAGAAAACTATTTTAAGGGATCCTTTGGGAATTTCATTTTTAGGATTGAAGAAGTTGGAGCAGCTTGGTTTTGGAGATCAGTTTGTCTTAAAAGATGGTTTCTTATTAAGCAAAGACGAACAAAATGTTTTGCTTTTTATTGCTCCAAATTTCCCTTCTTCCGAAACCAATAAGAACGAAGCCTTTGCAGAAAATCTCTATGAATTACAGGAAAAACTAAATGCAGCTTTTAACACCAAAGTTGAAAGTGAATATTTTGGGGCGGTTTTAATCGCTGTTGCTAATGCGCAACAGATTAAAAAGGACATTCAATTTACAGTAGGAATTGCTTTGACCATTCTCATAATTATATTTATAATTTTTTATAGAAAACTAACCGTTCCATTAACACTATTCACGCCCACCGTGTTTGGAGGATTGTTGTCTGTTGCGATACTATATCTTCTACGGACAGAAATATCAGCTATTTCGTTAGGAATCGGTTCTGTTTTGTTAGGAGTGACCCTCGATTATTCGCTACATATTTTAACGCATATCCGTAATAATGAAACAATAAAAAGTTTGTATCGGGATATCACTAAACCAATTTTGATGAGTAGTCTTACAACAGCTCTTGCGTTTTTATGCTTGCTGTTTTTAGACTCTCAAGCCCTTCAGGATTTAGGAATTTTTGCTGCGGTGAGCGTTTTAGGAGCTTCGGTTTTTGCCTTACTTTTTATCCCACAAGTGTACAAAGGGGATATTCAGAAAAAGAAGAGGAAGACAGTGCTCGATACAGTGGCAAGCTTCGATTTTCATAAAAACAAATGGAGTATTGGGCTTGTTGCTATAGCCTTGCTAGTAAGTCTCTTTACCTATCACACGGTTGTTTTTAATAAGGATATAAGCAAGTTAAATTTTGAACCGCCGGCAGCAACAAAAGCTAAGGAGAATCTAGATGCGCTTACAAATTTGGCTTCAAAATCTATTTATTTGGCTGCCTTCGGAAATTCTACAGAAGTGGCATTAAAGGCGAATGATACTGTTTTCAAGAAGCTAAAGAAACTCGAAGACCAAGATGCAATTATTAGTTTCAATTCTATTGGATCGTTGATTTATTCCGAAGAAATTCAGAAACAAAAAATAGCACGTTGGAAAAACTTTTGGACGCCGCTAAGAATTGAGCAAACGCAATTGGATCTTATAGAAAGTGGAAAATTACTTGGGATTAAAGAGACCACACATCATCAATTTTATGAACAATTAGAATCCTCATTTGAAACACTTTCAATTAATGATTATAAGGAAATTACAAGCTTTTCCATTGATGATTTCATTACTCAAGATTCGAGTTTTACCACGGTAACCAGCCTAGTAAAAGTTGATGAACAGAATACTGATAGGGTAAAAGCTGCCTTCAAAGGAAATACAAACATTTTGGCGATCGATAGGCAGGATATGAATGAAACACTTTTGGGTAATCTAAAAGATGATTTCAATAGTTTGATTGGGTATTCCTTGTTGGTAATCTTATTAATTTTAATAGGCTTCTATCGAAGTTTTTCACTAATGCTAGTAACAGCCATTCCTATTCTTCTCACTTGGTTTATTACCATAGGAGTAATGGGATTGCTTGGTGTTGAGTTCAATATTTTTAATATTATTATTTCCACTTTTATCTTCGGATTGGGAATAGATTATTGCATTTTTATTACCAATGGAATGCTTAAGGAGTATCAAACGGGTGAAAAAACACTCGCAACCCACAAAACATCTATAATTTTATCGGTGATTACTACGATCCTCGGTGTTGGCGTACTAATTTTTGCCAAACATCCTGCATTGTATTCAATTTCATTGGTTTCAATTATTGGGATTTTCTCTGCCATGTTTGTTTCATTTAGTATTCAGCCTTTGTTGTTTAATTTACTAATTGGAAGTCGGACCAAACGCCCTATTTCTTTTCGGTTGTTGATACATTCAGTTTTGTCATTCATCTACTATGGTTTGGGAGGGCTATGTCTTTCCATTTTTAGCGTTCTTCTAATGCCCTTGTTACCTTTTGGTAAAAAATTGAAAATGAAGGGATTTCATATGGTGATTTCAAAATTTATGAAATCGGTTCTTTATACCAATCCCTTTGTTAAAAAATCGATAATTAATACTGGAAATGAAGACTTCTCGAAACCAGGAATTATAATTGCAAATCACACTTCGTTTTTAGATATTCTTGCCGTTGGAATGTTGCACCCCAAGATTATCTTTTTGGTTAATGATTGGGTTTACAATTCTCCAATTTTTGGAAAAGCCGTACAGATGGCTGGGTTTTATCCGGTTTCTGGAGGGATAGAAAAAGGAGTGGATCATTTAAAGGCGAAGGTGGAACAAGGATATTCTTTAATGGCTTTTCCTGAAGGAACTAGATCTACTACGAATAAAGTGAGACGTTTTCATAAAGGAGCATTTTTCCTTGCGGAGCAACTTAATTTGGATATTATTCCGGTTTTGATTCACGGAAATTCTGAAGTACTCCCAAAAGGAAGTTTTGTGATTCGCGATGGAAGTATTAATGTAAAAATTCTAAATAGAATTTCGATGGAAGATACTTCCTTCGGAACCAAGTATAAAGATAGAACCAAAGCAATTGGCGCATATTTTAGAGATGAATTTGATACGCTTCGGAAGGAAATAGAAGGAGAAACTTATTTTCATACAATTGTAAAACAAGATTACAGATATAAGGGTGATTCACTTTACAAAAAAGTAGTTGCGGATTTGCAAGCGAATAAAACAGCGTATAAAGCGGCACTCGATCTAATTGACAAGAAAAGTAGCATTGTAAACATTTCGGACGGAGACGGACAGTTGGACTTCTTGTTGCTTTTGGATAGCGCGAACCGCAAGATTTGCACATTTATTAAAGATGAAGTTAGCCGAAGTATTGTAGCGAATAGTTTTATTACCGCTCATTATAATAGAATGGAGTTTGCTACATCTGCAGCGGAGGCCCTTGAGTACCCAGCAGATGTTATAATCATGGATGTGTCTGAGGGAAAAAATGGAGAAGCTGAAGGTCTTGTGAAAAACAAATTTTTAGACTTTCAAATTCTCTATAAAAACCAGAATCTTATTATCTTTAAACAAAAGGCAAATACTTGAAACTAAAGGAAAAATATGATGTTGTAATTGTTGGTAGTGGCCTAGGTGGGTTGGTGTCGGCGATTATTCTTGCCAAAGAAGGGAGGAGTGTATGTGTACTTGAAAAGAATCAGCAATACGGAGGAAATCTTCAAACCTTCTCACGCAATAAAACAATTTTTGATACTGGTGTACATTATATTGGAGGGCTTTCCAAAGGACAGAACTTATACCAGTATTTTAAGTACCTGGGAATCATGGACGATATTGAACTCAAACAATTGGACCAAGATGGGTTTGACATTATTACATTCGATAATGATGAGATTGAATACAAACATGGGCAAGGATATGATAACTTCATAAAAGGATTAGTGTCTCAATTCCCTAATGAGGAAAAAGCCATTCGAGCATACTGTAAGAAATTGAAAGATACGTGCAATAAATTTCCATTATACAATGTAAAGCTCGGAAAACCATATTATGATGACACAGAAGTTTTTGAACTTTTTGCGAAAGAGTATATAGATTCTATTACGACGAATAAAAAACTGAGAGCCGTCCTTGGCGGGAGTAATTTATTATATGCAGGAGAAGCAGATCGTACTCCTTTTTATGTCCATGCGCTGTCGGTAAATAGTTATATTGAAAGCTCATATAGATGCGTAAATGGCGGAAGTCAAATAACAAAGGCTTTACTAAAAAGGCTAAAGGAAGCAGGAGGAGAGGCATATAAGCGACATGAAGTAGTGGATTTTGAAGTTATCGATAAACAAGTAGTTTCCGCTACCACCTCGAACGGAAAAGTTATAAAAGGAGATTTGTTTATTTCAAATATCGAACCCAAGGTTACGATAAATATGATAGGAAAGGAAAACTTCAGAAAATCATATGTTTCAAGAATTGAGGATATTGAGAGTACCATAGCGGCATTTACTTTGTATTTGGTATTGAAACCTAACACATTCAAATATCTTAATAAAAATTATTACCATCACAAGGATCCAGATGAGGTGTGGGATGTACACAACTATTCTGAAGAGAATTGGCCAAAGGCCTACATGGTTTCAATGGGCGTTAAGAAGAACGGAAATGAATATGGTGATAATTTGGCCGCGATGACCTATATGAATTTTGATGAGATGCAACCCTGGTTAAAGACATTCAATACCGCCGCAGATAAAAATGAGCGAGGCCAGAGTTATGAAGAATTCAAGAGGTATAAGGAAGAGCAATTTATTGTTGAATTGGAGAAAAAGTTTCCAAATATAAGAGATTGTATCGAAGCAGTATATTCTTCAACACCATTGTCATATCGGGATTATATTGGTTGTAATAGAGGATCAATGTACGGATATGTTAAGGATGCTAACAATTCATTAAAATCGTTTGTTTCGGCAAGAACAAAAATTAATAATCTCTTTTTTACTGGACAAAGTTTAAATATGCATGGAATTTTAGGAGTAACCATAAGTGGTGTTGTAACCTGTTCCACAATTTTAGGGGGAGAGTATTTAGTAAATAAAATCCATCAAGCAAATAGTAGTGAAATAGTTAAAACATAAATTAAATGGGGCAGATTAGAACAATCCCTGTGGATAGGGTACATACTATTTCTAAAAAGGAGTTTTTTGAAAAATACTACAAGCCACAACGCCCTGTTTTAATTGAAAACCTAATTGAAGATTGGCCTGCCTATAGTAAATGGACTATAGAATATTTTCAAGAACACGCTGGAGATCAAATTGTACCTTTGTATAATAGTGAACCTACCAAAGGGAAACAAAATTCTGCAGCGCCGGTTCAGGAAATGAAGCTATTTGATTATTTGGAATTGCTTAAATCACAACCAACCGATCTTCGAATTTTCTTCTTTAATATTTTAGATAATATTCCGAAGTTTTTAGAGGATATCCGTTATCCAGACATAGGTTTAAAGTTTTTTAAACGTCTTCCAGTTATGTTTTTTGGAGGAGGAGGTTCGAGAGTTTTGCCACATTACGATATGGATTTATCAGATTTGTTTCATTTTCATTTTCACGGACATAAGAGTGTGACTTTGTTTTCACCAGAGCAGACTAAATATTTATACAAAGTTCCTTTTGCCGTTCACAACTTGGAAATCATCAATATGGATAATCCAGACTTTTCAAATTATCCGGCTCTCGAACTGGCCGAAGGAATGCAGGTTGAAATGAAACATGGAGATGCACTTTATATGCCAAGTGGTTATTGGCACTACATAAAATATTTAGACGGAGGTTTTTCAATTACACTTAGAGCCTTACCACGTCATCCTGTACGATTAATAAAAATGCTAGGAAATGTATTTTTAATGCGTCCTTTTGAGAATATTATGCGAAAAATTTGGGGTCAAAAATGGGTTGCTTATAAGGAAGCAAGGGTCGTTAAGAAAACAAATAAGAAATACGGAAAAGCAGTATAGAACAAATGAAAAGGTCCTACTTCTTTTACATATGCGTGCTGTTTGTATTAGCTTCTTGTGGGACCGCTAAATCACTTCAAAATCGCCCAGATTTAAGTAATTACAATGAAGATATTTCTGAAAGAGTTAAAACTTCAGATTCTACATATCAACTTGGGAACAACTTTCTGCTTAAAAATGAACATGGGCTTTGGGAAATGTACGTTGAAGGGGATCCTTTGGAAAGAGGATTGACAATAGGTAGTTTAACACAAGAATTATTACAAAGACAAGAAACTGTCTTCTTGTCTAAGGTAAACGACTTGGTGCCTTCCAAAACAAAACAATCCCTCTTACGTTTTTTTTTAAAGTGGTACAATCGAAAAATGTATCGCCATATTCCTGAAGAGTTTAAAACTGAAATTTATGGGGTTTCTAGGTATTCGTCAAACAATTTTAACAATATTGCCCCTCCTTATTTAAGAGCCTTGTATTTGCATAGTGCACATGACATTGGTCACGCCTTACAAGATCTAGCATTGGTTGGTTGTTCTGCTTTTGCGGTTTGGGGAGATAAGACAGAGGATGGAAGTTTACTTATTGGAAGAAACTTCGATTTTTATGCGGGCGATGATTTTGCTAAAGAAAAGATAGTCGCTTTTGTAAATCCTTCCGAAGGTTATAAGTATATGTCCATTACTTGGGGTGGAATGATTGGTGTGGTGTCTGGTATGAACGATCAAGGGCTTACGGTAACAATTAATGCTGGAAAATCTAAGATACCTTTAATTGCAAAAACCCCTATTTCTTTAGTTACAAGAGAAATATTGCAATATGCTTCGAACATTGAGGAGGCTATAAAGATTGCAAAAAAACGAGAAGTATTTGTTTCTGAAGCTATTTTCGTTGGAAGCGCAAAGGATAAAAAGGCGGCTGTTATAGAAGTGTCTCCAACTAATTTTGGTGTGTATGAGGTAGCAAATTCGGCAGCACAATTGATTTGTTCGAATCACTTTCAAAGTGCAGCGTATTTGGAAGACAAAAGGAATCTGAAGCAGATTGCAGAAAGTCATTCACAGTATCGATTCGACCGTATGGAAGAACTCATAAAAGAGGAAGAGAAATTAAATCCCTCCGAAGCAATTGCGATACTTCGAAACAAAAAAGGATTGGCGGATAAAGCCATTGGTTTTGGGAATGAAAAGGCACTGAATCAACTTTTGGCACATCACGGAATTGTATTTAAGCCAGCCGAATTAAAAGTTTGGACCTCCACAAACCCATATCAATTAGGAGAATTTGTCATGTACGATTTAAACGAAGTTTTTAGCAACCGAAAGGGGAATGCTTCTGAAGTGAGTTTAGCAATAAAGAATCAAACTGTTCCTGAAGATCCTTTTACAAAAACCCGGGCATTTAAGGACTATGAAGAATATCGTGTGATGGAGAGAGCTATGGAATTTGCGTTGGAAAATGATAAAGATGTTTCGGAGAAATTCCTTTCAGAATTAAGAAATAAAAATCCAAATTATTGGAAATCGCATTATCTTGCAGGAAAGTATTTTTACGAACATAAAAGATTTTCTGAAGCATTACGGGCCTTTAATGAGGCAAATACGAAAGAGATTACGACAGTTCCAGATCAGGAAAATATAATCAAGTACATTAGGAAATCAAAACTAAAAGCAAAATAATGATTCCGGAAATTGAGAAAGAGAGCAAAGTGAAGATTAAGGCGTTTCAGGAAGAAAAGCTACAGGCGTTACTTCGTTATCTAGATGAAAATTCTGCCTATTATCGAGGGGTTTTTAAAGAACATCAAATTGATATAAAGGCTATAAATACGCTCGAAGATCTTTCCAATATTCCAGTGACCACCAAGGATCAGTTGCAGCAGTTCAATGATGATTTTATCTGCGTTCCTAAAAGTAAGATTATCGATTATGTAACTACTTCAGGAACTCTGGGAGAACCAGTAACTTTTGCTTTAACCGATAATGATTTGGAGCGATTGGCTTATAACGAAGCTATTTCGTTTGCCTGTGCTGGAGTTGGTCAAAACGATGTAATGCAATTAATGACCACCATGGATCGTCGTTTTATGGCGGGGTTGGCTTATTTTTTGGGCGCAAGGAAATTGGGTGCGGGGATTATAAGAGTTGGGTCTGGAATACCTGAATTACAATGGGATTCGATTAAAAAATTCCAACCTACTTATTTAATTTGCGTTCCTTCTTTTTTGCTAAAACTTATTGAGTTTGCCGAGCAGCGCGATATTGATTTAAATACAACATCAGTAAAAGGCGCCATTTGTATTGGAGAACCGATCAAAAATCAGGATTTCACCTATAATGTACTTGCTTCAAAAATTAAATCATTCTGGGATATTGAATTGTTTTCTACCTATGCCTCCACCGAAATGAGCACCGCTTTTAATGAGTGTGAATACCATAACGGGGGTCACCATCATCCTGAACTAATTATTGCAGAGATATTAGATGACAATGATCTTGCGGTGGCCGAAGGGGAAGTTGGAGAATTGGTTATTACCACCCTTGGCGTAGAGGCTATGCCGTTGCTAAGGTTTAAAACGGGAGATATGGTTAAAGCGCATAATGAGGCTTGTAAATGTGGGCGCACTACAATGAGGTTGGGGCCTGTAGTAGGTCGTAAAAAGCAAATGATAAAATATAAAGGAACCACTTTATATCCACCAGCGATGTACAATGTGCTAAATCATTTTAGTAAAGTGGATTGTTTTGTAATTGAAATTTCTCACAATGATTTGGGTACGGATGAAATCTTAATAAAGATCGCAGCAAAACACGAATCTGAATCACTTTTAATTGAAATCAAAGATCATTTTAGAGCAAAATTACGTGTATTGCCTCGTATTGAATATTGTGATAAAAAAGAATTAAACGTCTTACGATTTCCTGCAATGAGTAGAAAACCTGTCGAACTCATAGATAAAAGAATTTTATAGATTTTTAACGGGTAGTGAGAAGTCTAAAGAATTGAAACTAGTGATTGAATATTACTTCCTTGCTAACTTTTTAATTACCAACAAACGATCAATTATTTTCTATAGGGACACTTTCTTCCAAAAGTAACCAGGTATAACCTAAAGGATTTGAGGCGTCTAAATTAAATACAGAATAATAACGTAGGAGCTCATTTGGGTTATTTGGGTTTAGCTTGAATGGTTGATCAACTTCTGCCAGGTTTGTAAGGTGAATAGCGAATCCATTCATAACAGGTTTCCAAATATTGTCTCTTAATACGTATAGAAAGTACTTTTTAAAATTTGGATCTTTTAGCTTTGCTGTGACCAGTAATAAATCTCTGTCAAAACCATTTAAACTAACTTTTGAAATTTCCCCTCCATTGGATTTTGGAATTAAAATCTGGGGGAGGAAATCATTTTCAAAAGCAATATAAGTAATTTGATTCTTGTTGTCCACAAACCTAACTCTCGCGTAAAACGGGATAGAGTCTCCGTTATAATTTCCAAATACGGCTCCATCTGGAATTACTGGAATAATCTTCACCGGTTTAGAGGTGATGGTTTCCAGAATTATCGGGGTTGATTCTGGTTCAGGCTCCTCAACTATCGTATTGGATTCTTTTACCGAATCTGCGCACCCTAAAAATAATAATAAATGAAGCGATACTAAAAATCGGATCATTGAATTTTAAAGGTAATTACGGGCATATTGGCATGATTAACCAAGTCTTCACTTATGCTACCATTAAAGAAGTGTGAGATTCCTTTTCGTCCATGAGTGCTCATTCCTATTAGTTGAGCTTTCTTGTCTTTTGCAAACTGTAGAATACCTTTTTCGATTGAGTTATCGTTGTATATGTTAAGAGTATGATTTTTTACTTCCATACCCTTTACAAAATTTGTCATAAGGGTGTGAGCTTCGGCGGTTGTTTTAAAATCGCCTGGCGTATTCACAAAAAGTAAATGCATTTTGGCACCAACATTATTAGCAAATTTTTGAGCTTGATTAAAACTCCATCGACACTCTTCGTCAAAATCAGTAGCGAAAACAAAGTCATTAATTTCAAAAACAGGATGATTATTTTTAATAACTAAAACGGGGATTTTTGAGGTCCTTACTACTTTTTCAGTATTACTACCAATAAACATTTCTTTGAACCCACTAGCCCCATGTGATCCCATGATTACCAGATCTATATTGCTTTTTTCTACAGTCAGACTAATGTCGTTATAAATTTCATTGTGACCAATGGTTTCATGAACATCAATGTTTTGTAGGTAAGGTTTTTTAAGAATTTCAGAAAAGTTTTTCTCAGCGAGTTTGATAAAATAAAGGGATTCGGGTAAACTACTATTATCGCTTGACCCTCCAATGCTCAAGGGCATTTCCAGAGAATGTAATAAGTAAATTTCACTTCCGTGTTTTGCCGCGAGTTGTGCAGCTACTTTTATGGCGTTTTCTGCTTGGGGAGAAAAATCGGTGGGTACTAAAATTCTTTTCATAAGGTCAAATTAGTTACAAGTTTATCAAGTATTAAGGTACAAAAATAAAATGGGAGCGGGCAGTTTTTTAATATTAAAAAAATTGATATATTTGCAAAGAATTTAATAAGAAAGAGAAGAGGGGACATAAAGTCCCCTCTTTTTATAGAAAAAAGTGATGCGCGCGAAGGTTACAGAATTATTGAATGAAGCATTGGAAGCAAATGAATCTCTATTTTTAATAGATTTATTAATTTCCGAAGGCAATAGAATAAGAGTCATTCTTGATGGTGATAATGGAGTAACCGTGGAAGATTGTATCAAGGTGAGTCGTGCAATAGAGCACAATTTGGATAGAGAGGAAGAAGATTTTTCATTAGAAGTAATGTCTAGTGGGGTTTCTGAATCTTTAACAATGCCTCGTCAATACGCTAAGAATATTGGGAGATCGCTTAAGGTTAAAGTGAAAGAAGGTGCAGATATAGAAGGAGAGATTATAAATGTAGATGATGATGCGGTTACATTGAAATGGAAGACAAGAGAGCCTAAGCCAATTGGAAAAGGAAAAGTGACTGTGCAAAAGGAAGCAATTATTCCTTATACAGATATTGTAGAAGCAAAAGTTATGGTAAAATTTAATTAAGATGATATGGAAAATTTAGCGTTAATTGATTCGTTTTCAGAATTTAAAGACGATAAACTGATTGACAGAGTAACGCTTATGGCGATACTAGAGGATGTTTTTAGAAATGCTCTAAAAAAGAAGTACGGTAGTGACGATAATTTTGATATCATTATAAATCCGGATAAAGGGGATTTAGAAATTTGGAGAAATCGAATCGTGGTTGCAGATGGTAATGTTGAAGATCCAAATGAAGAAATTTCATTAACTGCAGCTCAAAAAATTGAGCCTGATTTTGAAATTGGTGAAGATGTTTCGGAGGAAGTTAAACTCATTGATCTTGGTCGCCGTTCTATTTTGGCATTACGTCAAAACTTGATTTCAAAAATTCACGAGCACGATAATACAAATATATACAAGCACTTCAAGGAGCTTGAAGGTGAAATTTATACAGCTGAGGTGCATCATATTCGTCATCGCGCTGTAATCTTACTTGATGATGATGGGAATGAACTTATCCTTCCGAAGGAAAAACAAATTCCTTCAGATTTCTTTAGAAAAGGAGATAATGTTCGTGGAATTATTGAAAGTGTTGAATTGAAAGGAAATAAGCCTTCAATTGTAATGTCACGTGCTAACCCAGTATTCTTGGAAAAACTTTTTGAGCAAGAAATCCCTGAAGTTTTTGACGGTTTAATTACAGTTAAAAAAGTAGTGCGTATTCCTGGTGAAAAGGCAAAAGTGGCTGTAGATTCGTATGATGATCGTATTGATCCTGTAGGAGCTTGTGTTGGTATGAAAGGGTCTCGTATCCACGGTATTGTTCGTGAATTAGGAAACGAGAACATCGATGTAATTAATTATACAACTAACTTGCAGTTATTTATTACGCGTGCTTTAAGCCCTGCGAAAGTAACTTCAATAAAAATTAACGAGGAAACGAAACGAGCTGAGGTGATTTTACGCCCCGAAGAGGTGAGTAAAGCTATTGGTCGTGGAGGTCATAATATACGTTTGGCAGGTCAATTAACTGGCTATGAAATTGATGTATTAAGAGAAGGTGCTGAAGAGGATGTAGAATTGAGTGAGTTCTCTGATGAAATCGAAAGCTGGATTATCCAAGAATTTCATAAAATTGGACTGGATACAGCAAAAAGTGTGTTAGAATACGATTTGAAAGATTTAGTGTCACGTACTGATTTGGAAGAGGAAACTATTCAGGAAGTGATAAATATATTGAAAGAAGAATTTGAAGAGTAGCTGAAAGTTTAGTTACTTTATACAAATTAATTAGAATACAGAAACAGGAGAAAGCATTTATATGGCTGAAGTAAAATCGATAAGGCTTAACAAAGTATTACGGGAATTCAATATCTCATTGGATCGTGCTGTGGAATTTTTAAGTTCCAAAGGGCATGAGGTGGAGGCACGTCCTACCACAAAAATTTCCAATGAGGAATACCAGATACTTTTTGAAGAATTTCAAACGGATAAGTCCAAAAAAGAATCTTCTAAAGAAGTTGGTGAAGAAAAGAGAAAGGAAAAAGAGGAACTTCGTTTGGAACGAGAACGTGAGATTGAAGAAAAATCGAAAAGAGTTGCACCTTCAGTTATTAAAGCTACATCCAAGTTGGATGGCCCAAAACAAGTAGGTAAAATTGATTTGGACGCGGCTAAGGTCAAAAAAGAAGTAAAAGAAGAAACTTCTAAGGCTTCAGAAGTTCCTGTTGTTGCTGAAGTAAAAGAGGAGGCTGAAAAACCAGTAAAAGTTAAGAAAGCGGTTACACCTAAAGTTGAAGAAAAGGCTGAAACTCCAAAGGCAGAAGAAAAGGATAAAGCTCCTAAGGCCGAAGTAAAAGCTCCTGCTGTTGAGGTTAAAATGGAGACTTCGAAGGAAGTTGTTAAGAAAGAAGTGAAGCAAGAGGCTCCAACTGAAGATGTAGAAGAGGAAACGGATACTGTGCCTAAGAAGGTTGAAACACAGTATAAAAAATTAAATGGTCCAAATTTTACAGGACAGAAAATTGACCTTACTCAGTTTAAAAAACCAGAAAAGAAGAAGCCAGAATCGAAGCCAGGTGATGCAAAGGATAGAAAGAGTAAGCGACGTCGTATTAGTAAAGAACCTCAAAGAGGAGCGGCGAAGCCAGCCTCAAGAGATAGTAGAGGGCCAGGAAGAAAACCAGTTGGGCGTACAAATGTGCCAAAAGAAGAGCCTAGTGAGGAAGAAGTACAAAAGCAAGTTCGTGAAACTTTAGAGAAACTTCAAGGGAAGTCATCTAAAGGGAAAGGAGCCAAGTATAGAAGAGAGAAAAGAGATAGTCACCGTCAAAAAACGGAGGATGAACAAGCATTACAAGATGCAGATAATAAGTTGTTAAAACTTACTGAATTTGTAACTGTAAGTGAAGTAGCTACGATGATGGATGTAGCAGTAACGAATGTAATTTCGGCTTGTATGTCATTAGGAATGATGGTAACGATGAATCAACGTCTGGATGCCGAAACACTTTCAATTGTTGCGGATGAATTTGGTTTTGAAGTTGAATTTATAACCGCTGATATTGAAGAAGCGGTTCAGGAGGAAGAAGATGCGCCGGAAGATTTAGTGTCACGTGCACCAATTGTTACGGTGATGGGTCACGTAGATCACGGTAAAACATCGCTTCTGGATTATATTCGTGAAGAGAATGTAATTGCTGGTGAATCTGGCGGAATTACACAGCATATCGGTGCCTATGGAGTAGAACTGAAGGGTGGTCAGAAGATTGCATTTCTTGATACACCAGGTCACGAGGCCTTTACGGCGATGCGTGCTAGAGGGGCTCAAGTAACAGATCTTGCTATAATTGTTGTTGCCGCAGATGATGATATTATGCCTCAAACTAAGGAAGCAATTAGTCATGCTCAAGCAGCAGGCGTTCCTATAGTATTTGCAATAAACAAAATAGATAAGCCAGATTCCAATCCCGAAAAAATTAAAGAAGGATTGGCACAAATGAATTTATTGGTTGAAGATTGGGGTGGGAAAATCCAATCTCATGATATTTCGGCAAAAACAGGAGTTGGAATTCCAGAACTTCTTGAAAAAGTTTTGCTGGAAGCGGAGCTTTTAGAATTAAAAGCGAATCCAAATAAGGCGGCAAATGGTACTGTGGTTGAGGCATTCCTAGATAAAGGTCGAGGCTATGTTTCTACAATATTAGTTCAGGCTGGGACATTAAATATAGGAGATTATGTTTTGGCTGGAAAGAACAGCGGAAAAGTAAAAGCGATGCATGATGAGCGAGGGAAAAATGTTAAACAAGCAGGGCCTTCTACACCTGTTTCAATTTTAGGATTGGATGGTGCGCCTCAAGCTGGGGATAAGTTTAATGTATTTGAAGATGAACGTGAAGCGAAATCGGTTGCCACAAAACGTGCGCAATTACAACGTGAACAGTCGGTAAGAACACAGCGTCATATTACACTTGATGAAATTGGAAGACGTATCGCGCTTGGAGACTTTAAAGAATTAAATATTATTCTGAAAGGTGATGTAGATGGTTCTGTTGAAGCATTAACAGATTCGTTCCAGAAACTTTCTACTGAAGAAATTCAAGTAAATATTATCCATAAAGCAGTTGGGCCAATTACTGAAAGTGATGTGCTTCTTGCTTCAGCATCAGATGCGATTATCATTGGATTTAATGTACGCCCAATGGGGAATGCACGCCAGATAGCAGACAAAGAAGAAATCGATATCCGTACATATTCAATTATTTACGATGCGATTAACGACCTGAAAGATGCAATGGAAGGAATGCTATCGCCAGAGATGAAAGAAGAAATCACTGGAACTGCAGAAATACGTGAGACCTTTAAAATCTCAAAGGTTGGAACAATTGCTGGTTGTATGGTGTTAAGTGGGAAAATATTGAGAAGCGCTGGAATACGATTAATTCGAGAAGGAGTTGTTGTCTTTACTGGAGAGTTGGCTTCGTTGAAACGATTTAAAGATGATGCGAAGGAAGTAGCTAAAGGTTACGATTGTGGTATTCAAGTGAAGAATTACAATGATATAAAAGAAGGCGATATAATTGAAGCTTTCCAAGAAGTAGCTGTGAAGAAAAAGTTGAAATAGTACACTGTAGTGAAAAAAAAGCGACCCCAAGGGTCGCTTTTTTATTTACTAAACTTTAATAGTGATTACTTCCGCTTCAGAATAAAAGCAGAACCAAAACTTTTTTGTATTTCCATCAAGGCGCGATCCGCTTCTAAGCGTGAGCTAAAATTTCCTGCCCAGACCTTATAATTAGGGGTTTCATATTCGATCGATGCTGGCCAAGCACCATAACTATTTCTGTATTTTCTTATGGTAGAATTGGCGGTATTAAGTTCTCCATAATACAGTTGAATGGTGTAACCATCAGAAAGTTTATTGTCTTTTTCTAACTGCTTTTTGAGATCGAGTAATTGCGTTATTTTAGCATCCTTATTCACAGTGACCGTTGCTGTTTGAGCAAAAGTATTTTCAGAAAAAATAAAGGTTATAATGCTGATAATAAATAGCTTATATAAATATTGGATTTTCATTGTTTTTAAACTTTATTGCAAATGTAAAAGTTTATAACTTTAGTAGTTGCAAATTTATTATTTAGAATAAATATAAATTAAGAGTTAACATATTATTTGCATTTCGAAAATCGACTTAAAGTGGTACTTTTGTGCCGTTATTTGTGGCTTGTAAAACACAATTTGGTTATACTAAAATTACTAACCAATTACGTGCCAAACTATTGACAATAATATAACCATTAGTATGAAAAAGGTGAATTTCCGAAATCTACCCTCACAATTGTCACTTCTTTTGTTGGCTTTAATGCTAACGTTTTCAACTACTTTATTCGCTCAAGAAGCGGCTGCCGAAACTGGTGGTGCCGATGCTGTTGCTGGAAAAGCGTTGTTTAATGCAAATTGTGCCGCTTGTCATAAATTAGATAAGAAAGCAACTGGACCAGCACTTCGTGGTGTTGCCGATAAATACGACCGTGAATGGTTGCACAGTTGGATTAAAGATAGTCAAGGGATGGTTAAGTCTGGCGACGCAACTGCGGTTGCATTGTTTGCAGATAATAACAATTCAGTTATGACTTCTTTCCCAGCGTTAAGCAATGGGGATATTGATAATATTTTAGCATATACAAGTGAGCCAAAACCTGAGCCTGTTGTTTCAACTGATACTGCGGTAACTGGAGGCGACTCTGATGGTGGTGGTGTTTCAAATAATATCATATTAAGTGCATTAGCATTAGTCTTCTTGCTACTCGTAGTAATGTTGTTTTTAGTAACTGGTACTTTGAAAAAGATTGCTTCGGCAAATGGTGTTGAGTATCCTGTAAAAGAAAAACGACTTCCAGTATGGAAAGTGTTTGCTCAAAACCAGTTTTTAGTTTTGGTGAGTTGCATTTTCTTATTGTTGGCTTCCGCTTATTTTGCTTATGGGTATGTAATGCAAGTTGGAGTGGATCAAGGCTATGCGCCAGTGCAGCCAATTCATTTTTCTCATAAGATTCACGCTGGTGATAATAAAGTTGATTGTAATTACTGTCACTCTTCGGCTAGGAAAAGTAAGACATCTGGAATACCTTCATTGAACGTTTGTATGAATTGTCATAAGAACATTGCTGAGTATACAGGTGAAGAAGATGTTGCGAATGGTTATGACAAAGCATTCTACGATGGAGAGATTGCAAAACTTTATGATGCAGTTGGATGGGATGTGAATGAACAAAAGTACACTGGAGAAACGAAGCCAGTAAAATGGAATCGTATTCATAATCTTCCAGATTTCGCATACTTCAATCACTCACAACACGTAACGGTGGCTGGTGTTGATTGTCAGAAATGTCACGGTCCTATTGAAGAAATGGAAATTGTTGGGCAGTTCGCACCACTCACAATGGGATGGTGTATTAACTGTCACAGAGAGACCAACGTTGACTTAAAAGGAAACGAATACTACGAGAAAATTCACGAAGAGCTTTCTAAAAAATATGGAGTTGACAAATTAACAATCGCTCAAATGGGTGGATTGGAATGTGGAAAATGTCACTATTAAAAAATTAAAGTTAATTAGAAGTAAGAATATGGCATCAAACAAGAAATACTGGAAAAGTGTTGAAGAGCTGAACGAAAACAGTTCTATTGTTGAGACGCTGCAACAAAACGAATTTGTAGAACCAATTCCTACGGATGAGTTTTTGGGCGATAAAGAAACCCTTGAGGCATCATCAACAACACGTCGTGATTTCTTAAAATACGTTGGATTTACAACAGCAGCTGCTTCGTTGGCTGCTTGTGAAGGTCCTGTAATTAAGTCTATTCCTTATGTGATAGCCCCAGATGAGATTGTTCCTGGAGTTGCTAATTATTATGCTTCAACAATTGCAGATGGTTTTGATTTTGCCAATGTATTGGTGAAAACCCGTGAGGGACGTCCAATTAAGATTGAGCGTAATGACTTGTCTATGAACAACGGAAGCGTAAATGCACGTGTGCAGGCTTCAGTTTTATCATTATACGATAAGAATAGATTGCAAGCACCGGTTGTGGCTGGAGCAGAAGTTTCTTGGGCAGAATTTGATGTGGCGATTGCTCAGAAAATGAATGAGATGTCTGGTAAGGATATTGTCCTATTGACTCAAACTTTTGCAAGTCCTTCTACTTCAAAATTAATTAAAGAATTTACTACAAAGTACCCTAATGTACGTCACGTAGTATATGATACAGTATCATCTTCGGAAGCTTTGGATGCTTTTCAAAGTGTTTATGGAACCCGTGCTTTGGCAGATTATGATTTCTCAAAAGCTGAGGTTATTGTTTCAGTTGGAGCAGATTTCTTAGGAGATTGGCAAGGTGGAGGTTACGACGCAGCCTATGCAAAAAGCCGTGTTCCTAAGAACGGAAAAATGTCTCGACATATTCAGTTTGAGTCAAATATGAGTCTTTCTGGAGCTAACGCAGATAAGCGTGTGCCAGTTACTCCGTCACAGCAATTAAAGATTGTAAAAGCCTTAACAGTAGACGGAAGCCTTTCAGGTTTGCCAGAAGATATACAAGCAGCAGTTCAGAATGCTAAAGCTCAACTTAAAAAGGCTGGAAGCAATGGAGTTGTAATTACTGGATTACCAGATATTACTGCTCAAAAAATGGTTCTTGAGTGCAACGAAGGAAGCGCTATAATGGATGCTAAGCATCCAAGAATGGTGCGCCAAGGAAATACCGCTGAAGTACTTCGTGCTATGAACGGCGTTGTTTCAGGAGCTGTAAAGGGAATGATTACGGTTGGAGTTGATCCAGTGTATTCTTTTCCAAATAGTAAAGCATTCACTGAAGCGTACAAAAACTTGGAAATGTCCCTTGCTTTCTCAATGAAGAATGATGCAACGGCTGCAGCTTCTAAAATGGTGGCTGCAACACCTCATTATTTAGAGTCTTGGGGAGATGCGCAATTGAAGAAAGGCACTTTCAGTTTAATGCAACCAACAATCCGTCCGTTATTTAATACAAGACAGTTTCAAGACTGCTTGTTACAATGGACTGGAAATAGCAATAAATATTACGATTATATAAAAGATACTTGGACATCTGTTTTAGGAGGAAGCTCTTGGAACAAAGCTTTAGAAGCTGGTGTTTTCGGAAGTACTGCAGAAGTTGAAATGGAAGTTGTTCCATCTACTGAAGGAAGTATTGAATTGGAAAGTTCTTCGAGCCATGGAGCAATGACTGAAGTTGTTCAAAGTGGTTTGGAACTTACACTTTATACTAAAACTGGAATGGGTGATGGGCAACAAGCTAACAACCCATGGTTGCAGGAAATGCCAGATCCAATTACGCGTACTTCTTGGGACAATTATATAACTGTTTCTGCGGCCGATGCTTCAGAAATGGGCTTAGAAAATAGTCATGTCGCTAATGGTGGATTGAACGGAAGTTATGTCAATGTAAAGTCAGGCGACATTGTTGTTGAAAAAGTACCAGTATTAATTCAGCCAGGACAAGCAAAAGGTTCAGTTGGATTAGCCTTAGGGTATGGTAAAACAGCTGCGATTCAAGAAGAAATGCAAACAGGAGTTAATGCCTATGCACTTTATAATAACTTTTCTTCAGTTCAGAATGTAACCCTAGAAAAAGTTGCTGGGGAACACGAATTTGCTTGTGTTCAATTGCATAATACAATGATGGGAAGAGATATCATTCGTGAAACTTCTCTAGAGGTATTTAATACAAAGGATATTCAGGAATGGAATCCTACTATTTTTGTATCTAAAGATCATCAAGAAATTCCGATTTCATCTCCGGATGCTGATTTATGGGATGAGTTTGATCGTTCTATAGGACATCATTTTAATTTATCGATAGATTTAAATGCTTGTACTGGATGTGGTGCTTGTGTTATAGCTTGTCACGCAGAGAATAATGTTCCTGTAGTAGGTAAAGAAGAAGTTCGTAAGAGTCGTGATATGCACTGGTTACGAATTGATAGATACTACTCGAGTGTAGAGTCTTTTGAAGGTGATACAGCTAAGAAAGAAAATATTTCTGGATTAGGTAGTTCGCTTTCAGATTTTGGAGCTATGGAGCATCCTGCGGATAACCCACAAGTGGCTTTCCAACCTGTAATGTGTCAACATTGTAATCATGCTCCTTGTGAGACTGTTTGTCCTGTTGCTGCAACTTCACATGGTCGTCAAGGACAAAATCACATGGCGTATAATCGTTGTGTTGGTACAAGATATTGTGCAAACAACTGTCCTTATAAAGTTCGTCGTTTCAACTGGTTCTTGTATAATGAGAATGATGAGTTTGACTACCATATGAATAATGACCTTGGAAGAATGGTATTAAACCCAGATGTAGTTGTACGTTCTCGTGGAGTTATGGAGAAATGTTCAATGTGTATTCAGAAAACGCAGAAAACGATATTGGATGCGAAGCGTGATGGTCGTCAAATTAAAGATGGCGAATTCCAAACTGCTTGTACATTGGCTTGTGATAAAGGAGCCATGGTCTTTGGAGATATCAATGATCACGATAGCGAAGTATATAAAGAGAAAGAAGATAATAGAATGTATCACTTATTAGAAGCAGTAGGGACGAAACCTAATGTGTTCTATCAAACCAAAGTGAGAAATTCAAAAGAAGTTTAAACTAACTAAGAAATAGTATATAAATATGGCGTCGCATTACGAAGCACCTATTAGAAGACCCTTAGTTATAGGAGATAAAAGCTACCACGATGTAACTGTGGATGTTGCTGCTCCTGTGGAAGGCAAAGCAAATAAATCCTGGTGGATTGTTTTTACCATTGCCTTAATTGCCTTTTTGTGGGGAATTGGTTGTATTATTTACACCATTTCTACAGGAATTGGAGTTTGGGGTCTTAATAAAACAGTAGGCTGGGCCTGGGATATTACCAACTTCGTTTGGTGGGTAGGTATTGGTCATGCAGGAACATTGATTTCTGCAGTACTATTATTATTCCGTCAAAAATGGAGAATGGCGATTAATCGTTCTGCGGAGGCAATGACGATTTTCTCTGTTATTCAAGCAGGATTATTTCCTATTATACATATGGGAAGACCATGGTTAGGTTACTGGGTACTTCCAATCCCGAATCAATTTGGTTCGTTATGGGTAAACTTTAACTCGCCATTACTTTGGGATGTATTTGCAATTTCAACCTATCTTTCTGTTTCATTGGTGTTCTGGTGGACAGGTTTGTTACCAGATTTTGCAATGATTCGTGATAGAGCTGTAACACCATTTACTAAGAAAATTTATGGTATTCTATCCTTCGGATGGAGTGGTCGTGCAAAAGATTGGCAACGTTTTGAAGAAGTATCATTGGTTTTAGCTGGACTAGCCACACCACTAGTGCTTTCAGTACATACCATTGTATCTTTTGACTTTGCTACTTCGGTAATTCCTGGTTGGCATACTACCATTTTCCCTCCGTATTTCGTTGCGGGAGCAATTTTCTCAGGATTCGCAATGGTAAATACCTTATTAATTATAATGCGTAAGGTGTCTAATTTGGAAAACTATATCACCGTACAACATATTGAATTAATGAACATTGTAATTATGCTTACAGGTTCTATTGTTGGGGTTGCGTATATAACCGAGCTGTTTATTGCTTGGTACTCTGGTGTTGAATACGAACAGTACGCATTCCTTAATAGAGCAACTGGACCTTATTGGTGGGCTTATTGGGCAATGATGAGTTGTAATGTATTCTCGCCTCAGTTTATGTGGTTCAAAAAATTACGAACCAGCATTATGTTCTCTTTTATTATTTCGATTGTTGTAAACATTGGAATGTGGTTTGAACGATTTGTAATTATTGTGACATCATTACACCGTGATTACCTTCCTTCATCATGGACAATGTTCCAGCCAACATTCGTAGATATTGGTATCTTCATTGGTACTATTGGATTCTTCTTCGTATTATTTTTATTATATGCGAGAACATTCCCTGTAATTGCTCAGGCAGAGGTAAAATCTATTCTGAAAGGTTCGGGAGAGAAATACAAGAAATTGCGAGCTGAACATGGCGATGACGTAAAACATTACGATATGGTAGCATCTTCAGCTAAAGCTAAAGTTGAGACTAAGAGTTCTTCCGAAGTAAAAGATAATGGCGAACGATTAGGAAGCTTAATGAGTAAGCTTGGCGCATTCGATCCTGCTACACAAAAACAAGATGATCTTAAATTGATAAGTGGTGTAGGACCAAAAATGGAAGATAAACTACACGAACTTGGAATCTACACTTTTGAACAGGTTAGTAGAATGACCGATACTGAATATGATTTATTGGATAGCATAATTGGCGAATTCCCTGGAAGGGCGAAACGAGACGATTGGGCTGGACAAGCATCAAAACTTAAAAACAACTCCTAGATATGGCATCGAAAGTGATTCACGCTATTTATAACGACGACGATATCTTAATGCATGCCGTTAAAGAGGTTCGTGCTGAAAAATATCATATTGAGGAAGTGTATACTCCTTTTCCAGTTCACGGACTTGACAAGGTAATGGGATTAGAACCAACGCGAATTGCTATTACATCATTTATGTATGGTCTAGTAGGTTTGGCGGTTGCTATTACAATGATGAATTTCATTATGATTGAAGACTGGCCACAGAACATTGGTGGAAAGCCAAGTTTTAGCTACATAGAAAATATGCCAGCTTTTGTGCCAATTATGTTTGAGCTTACGGTATTCTTTGCAGCGCATTTAATGGTAATTACTTTTTATATGCGAAGTAAATTATGGCCATTTAAAAAGGCTGAGAATCCTGATGTAAGAACTACAGATGACCATTTCTTAATGGCTGTGGATGCAGGACATCATGATGTAGAAGAAGTTTCTAACTTTTTACGAGGAACGGGAGCGATCGAAATTAGTTTAATTGATAAGGACGAAGATCACTAATATGAGAAATATTGTAACTATAGGGATTGCCATAATTGCTTCATTAAGCATGGTTTCTTGTTTTAACAATGACAAGCCCAATTATCAGTTTATGCCGAATATGTATGAGCCAGTTGGTTATGAAACCTATGGTGCTTATGAAATATTCCCTGGTGGACAAGAAGCTATGCTTCCTGTGGAAGGTTCAATTCCAAGAGGGTGGCAACCTTACGATTACCCAAACACAACAGCGGGACTAGAAATGGCACGTACCGACTTAAAGAATCCTTTGGAAGTAACGGAGGCGAACTTAAAAGCTGGATCTGAACTATATGCTATTTATTGTGCTGTATGTCACGGTGATAAAGGCGATGGACAAGGTATTCTTGTTAAGCGTGAGAAGTTCTTAGGAATTCCTAGTTACGCAGATGCTGGAAGAAATATTACCGAAGGAGGAATTTATCATGTGCAAATGTTTGGTTTAAACGCAATGGGTTCGCATGCATCTCAAACTAATGAAATGGAGAGATGGCAAATTGCGCAACACGTATTGAATTTAAAAGCGGCCTTAAAAGGTGAACCATTATTGGTTCCTACCATAGATAAAACTTCAACTGAAGCTTTGGTTTCGGAAGATATTGAACAGGTCGTTGAGAATTCAAATCAACATTAATTAAAGAATAATAGAGAATAGCAAAAGATATGTATACGCTACCTAGTAAATTAAGACTTTTTGCGATTGTTTTTATGGTGATTGGCGCCATTGGTATCGTTTCTGGTTTTCTAACCGCTCCAAGTAGTACTGCGGAAGTTAAAGAAATGATGGTGGCTCATGGAGATGGCCACGGAGCTGAAGCATCACACGAAGCTACAGCTGTAGCTCATCACGAATCTGAAGCTGCAGACACTCATGCCGCACCTGAAGAAAGTCATGATACAAACGCTCATGGAAGTGAAGAAGAACACTTAGAACATACCTTACATCAATTGCAGAATAGACCTTGGTCTGCTTTGTATATTGCTTGTTTCTTTTTCTTTATGATCGCATTGGGTTGCTTGGCTTTTTATGCAATTCAATTTGCCGCACAGGCAGGTTGGTCTCCAGTATTGTTTAGAGTTATGGAGGCAATTACTGCCTATCTAGTTCCGGGAGGAATCATTATGTTCGTTCTTTTAGCTATGTCTGGAGTGCTTCATATGAATCATATTTTTGTATGGAATGATGCTGAAGTTTTAGCTCACGATAAGCTATTACAAGGAAAAGCAGGTTGGTTAAATGGTACTGCAATGTTAGTACGAGCTGCTATTTTCTTAGGAGGATGGTTATTATATCGTCATTTTGCAGTAAAGTTTTCTAGAAATAGTGATAATGAAACTGATAATAGATGGTTCAAGAAAAGTTTCAAAATTTCAGCTGGATTTTTAGTGTTCTTTATTTATACTGAATCTATGATGTCTTGGGATTGGCTTATGAGTTTTGATCCACATTGGTTTAGTACATTATATGGATGGTATGTTTTTGCGGGAATGATGGTATGTGCTATTACCACCATCGCGATCATTACCATTTACTTGAAATCTAAAGGATATCTTGACTTCGTTAATGATAGTCATATCCACGATTTAGGAAAATATATGTTTGGATTCAGTATTTTCTGGACGTATTTATGGTTTTCTCAGTTTATGTTAATCTGGTACGCCAACATTCCTGAAGAAGTAACCTACTTTGTTACAAGAATAGAACAGTTTAAATTACCTTTCTTCGGAATGGTAGCAATGAATTTTATATTCCCAGTATTACTACTTATGAATAGTGATTACAAGCGTGTGAACTGGTTTATAGTATTGACAGGAATTGTGATCCTAGCAGGACATTATATTGATATTTTTGTTATGGTAATGCCAGGAACGGTTGGTAGTTCATGGTACATTGGCATACCCGAAATAGGAGCACTTTGCTTTTTCTTTGGATTGTTTATTTATGTGGTGTTTACAGCTCTCACAAAAGCACCTCTATTGGTGAAAAACAATCCGTTTGTTAAAGAGAGTAAGCAATATCATTATTAATTAATTATTTAGAAGACAGATAACGATGACCGCATTTTTAGTTGTATTAGTAATCATTCTATTTGGAGTTGCTCTTATGCAAATGAATAAGATATTTTTAATGTCTAAAACAAAAGTCGATGAGACTGCTCAAATAGCTTCAGATAAAGATAATAATACGCAAGGTTATATAATGTTAGCCTTTGTGTTTTTTACTTACTTTTTACTCATCTACTGTTTCTGGGAATGGGGCGATGTGTTGCTTCCCGAAGCAGCTTCTGAACATGGAGCAGGCTTAGATACCTTGATGTTTGTTTCAATGGCACTTATTTTTGTTGTTGGATTTTTTACACTTTGGTTGTTAAGTTGGTTTGCGTTTAAGTATCGTGGTAAAAAAGAGAATCGAGCTTTGTTTTTTGCAGACAACGACAAACTTGAGTTTATCTGGACAATTATTCCAGTTATCGTTTTAGCGGGTCTAATTATCTACGGATTATTTACTTGGACAGACATAATGAATGTGGACACTGAGGATGATCCAATGGTTGTTGAGTTATACGCTTATCAGTTTGATTGGAGAGCTCGTTACTCAGGACCAGACAATACTTTGGGAGAAGCAAATGTTCGTTTAATTGAAGGCGTTAATCAATTGGGTGTGGATGTTTCAGATCCTAATTCACAAGATGATGTAGTAGTAAATGAATTGCATTTACCGCTTGGCAGAAAAGTACTTTTCAAAATGCGTTCACAGGATGTATTACATTCAGCTTATATGCCTCACTTTAGAGCACAAATGAACTGTGTTCCTGGTATGATTACACAATTTGCTTTTACACCGTCAATTTCAACTGCTGATATGCGACTTAATGAAGATGTGGTTGGAAAGGTTAGTAGAATCAACAAAATAAGAAGAGATAAGAGTGTTGAATTATTGGCTAAAGGCGAAGAAGCTTTAGAGCCATACGAATTTGACTATATGCTCCTTTGTAATAAAATTTGTGGAACAAACCACTACAACATGCAGATGAAAATAGTTGTTGAGTCTCAAGAAGATTACGATGCTTGGATGGCGACTCAACCAAACATTGCAGAAGTTATTAAAGAATAATAATATTAGTTGAAAGATATGTCAGCACACGCACACGACCACGCAGAAGATCACGATGATCACGGACATCACCATAAAGAGACGTTTGTAACAAAATACATCTTTAGTCAGGATCATAAAATGATTTCTAAACAATACCTGATTACGGGATTGTTTATGGGAATCATTGGTATTGCCATGTCCCTTCTTTTTAGAATGCAATTGGCTTGGCCTGATCATCAATTTACTATTTACGAAATATTCCTTGGAAAATGGGCTGAAGGTGGTGTTATGGACCCTAGTGTTTACCTTGCTTTGGTTACTATTCACGGAACTATCATGGTGTTCTTTGTATTGACCGCAGGATTGAGTGGTACTTTTAGTAATCTACTTATTCCACTCCAAATTGGAGCTCGAGACATGGCCTCTGGATTCCTAAATATGATTTCTTATTGGTTGTTTTTTCTATCTAGTGTGTTTATGGTAATGTCTCTATTTGTTGAGGCTGGACCTGCGTCAGCTGGTTGGACAATCTATCCTCCATTAAGCGCATTGCCACAAGCTATACCTGGTTCAGGTGCCGGTATGACACTATGGTTGGTATCTATGGCGATATTCATTGCGTCTTCTCTATTAGGAGCATTAAATTATATTGTTACAGTAATTAACCTACGTACAAAGGGAATGTCGATGACTCGTCTTCCTCTAACCATTTGGGCATTTTTTGTAACGGCGATTATTGGAGTGGTTTCGTTTCCAGTGTTATTGTCTGCTGCTTTAATGCTTATTATGGATCGAAGTTTTGGAACATCTTTTTTCCTTTCCGATATTTATATAGCTGGTGAGGTATTACATAATCAAGGAGGTTCTCCCGTTCTGTTTGAACACCTTTTCTGGTTCTTGGGACATCCAGAAGTTTATATTGTAATTCTTCCTGCAATGGGACTTGTTTCAGAAATTATGGCAACAAATTCCCGAAAACCTATTTTTGGGTATCGTGCAATGATAGCATCTATATTGGCGATTGCATTCCTTTCAACAATTGTTTGGGGTCACCATATGTTTATTTCAGGAATGAATCCATTTTTAGGTTCTGTATTTACATTTACAACACTATTAATTGCAATTCCTTCAGCAGTAAAATCATTTAACTGGATTACAACCTTATGGAAAGGGAATCTCCAAATGAACCCAGCAATGCTGTTTTCGATAGGATTCGTTTCTACCTTCATAACAGGAGGTTTAACTGGAATTATTCTTGGAGATAGCGCGTTAGATATAAACGTTCACGATACATACTTCGTAGTAGCACACTTCCACTTAGTAATGGGGGTATCTGCATTGTACGGTTTATTTGCAGGGGTGTACCATTGGTTTTCTAAGATGTTTGAAGGACGAATGTTGAACAAGAATTTAGGATATATTCACTTTTGGGTTACTGTAATAGGTGCTTATGGTGTTTTCTTCCCTATGCACTTTATTGGAATGGCTGGTTTACCTAGACGATATTATACCAATACAAACTTCCCTTATTTTGATGACTTAGCAGATGTAAATGTGATTATTACCATTTTTGCTATTATCACAGCAGCGGGTCAATTGGTATTCTTATACAATTTTATTAGTTCAATGTTCTTCGGAAAAAAAGGACCAAAAAATCCTTGGAACTCAAATACATTAGAATGGACAGCAGAGGTAAAACATATCCATGGTAACTGGGACGGACCAATTCCTGAAGTACACCGCTGGCCTTATGATTATAGCAAATTGAATAAAGCCGGTGATGATTATGTGATAACAGGACAAGATTATGTGCCTCAGCATATACCACTTCGAGATAATGAAGAGGAAATGAATCATTAAGAATTTTGATATAATATTAGAAACCCTCCTTAGTCTTTTTGATCTGGAGGGTTTTTTGTTTCTAAAACTTTCATTCTATAATCTTAAATCGGCAATCATTCCTATATTTGTTATATGAACGAAAACCTCAATCCAAATGGAGAAGATTTGTCTCCTCAAGAACTCGAAATTGAAAAAAAGTTAAGACCACTTACTTTTGAAGATTTTACAGGACAAGATCAGGCATTGGAGAATCTTCAGATTTTTGTTCAGGCGGCAAATCTTAGAAATGAGGCGCTAGATCATACTTTATTTCACGGACCTCCAGGATTAGGAAAGACCACCCTTGCACATATACTTGCCAATGAACTTGAAGTTGGAATAAAAGTGACTTCAGGACCTGTTTTAGATAAACCAGGAGACTTAGCTGGATTGCTAACAAACCTTGATGAACGTGATGTCTTATTTATTGATGAGATTCATAGATTAAGCCCCATTGTAGAGGAGTATTTGTATTCTGCAATGGAGGACTATAAAATAGATATTATGATTGAGTCTGGGCCAAATGCCCGTTCCGTTCAAATTAACTTAGCTCCTTTTACCTTAGTGGGCGCAACCACGAGATCTGGGCTACTAACCGCACCAATGCGCGCCCGTTTTGGTATTTCATCAAGATTGCAATATTATACCACCGAATTACTAACAACCATAGTGCAACGTAGCGCAAGTATTTTGGATGTTCCAATTTCTATGGAAGCTGCAATAGAAATTGCGGGACGCAGTCGGGGAACTCCTCGAATCGCGAATGCATTATTACGCAGAGTGCGAGATTTTGCGCAAATTAAAGGAGATGGTAACATAGATATTAAGATTGCAAGATTTGCGTTGAAGGCATTAAATGTGGATGCTCATGGGTTGGATGAAATGGATAATAAGATTCTCACGACTATTATTGAAAAATTTAAGGGAGGCCCTGTAGGCTTGACGACTATCGCAACCGCTGTTTCTGAAAGTTCAGAAACTATCGAGGAAGTATATGAACCTTTTTTAATTCAACAAGGGTTTATAATGCGTACACCAAGGGGGCGAGAAGTGACCGAAGCTGCGTATAAACATTTGGGGAAGCTTAAAGGTCCTACACAGGGTGGTTTGTTTTAGAAACTGATTTTGTACTTTTAGATTAATTCAGAATTAACATCCTGCAATACATGTTGAATGACAAACAAACGACATCACACAGAATTTATTAAATCGGAAGCCAAACGTCTTGACTTTCTTTCTTGTGGGATTAGTAAGGCAGAATTTTTAGAGGAAGAGGCGCCTCGATTGGAACGTTGGCTCAATCAGAATATGCAGGGCGAAATGAGTTATATGGAAAATCATTTCGACAAACGCCTAGACCCTACTAGGCTCGTACCAGATGCTAAAAGTGTGGTTTCATTATTACTAAATTATTTTCCTTCCGAAGAACAGAATACCGATAGCTACAAGATTTCAAAATATGCATATGGCACCGACTATCATTTTGTAATTAAGGACAAGCTTAAGCAACTTCTTGATTCCATAAACCAGGAGATTGGTGATGTCCATGGGCGAGCATTTGTGGATTCTGCGCCAGTGTTGGACAAGGCTTGGGCCGCAAAAAGTGGCCTTGGTTGGATAGGGAAACACAGTAATCTATTAACCAAACAAGTTGGATCCTTTTATTTTATTGCTGAATTGATTATCGATCTTGATTTAGAATACGATACTCCAGTAACAGATCATTGTGGGGCATGTACAGCTTGCATCGATGCCTGCCCAACACAGGCGATCGTTGAGCCATATAAGGTTGATGGAAGCAAATGTATTTCGTATTTTACGATTGAACTTAAAAATGAAATCCCAACGAATGTTCGTGGACAGTTTGACGATTGGATGTTTGGCTGTGATGTGTGTCAAGATGTGTGTCCGTGGAACCGCTTTAGCAAATCCCATAATGAGCCTTTGTTTAACCCGAACCCAGAAATTCTTTCGATGTCCAAGAAGGATTGGAACGAAATCACCGAGTCTGTTTTTCAAGACTTGTTCAGAAAAAGCCCAGTTAAAAGAACTAAGTTTTCAGGCTTAAAGCGCAATATTGATTTTTTAAATCGACTAGATTAACGCCAACTCAAACTTTGGTTTGGATAGCTTCATTTAAAAATTTAGTAATCTGTAGATTTTTTTGCGACCAATATTCAGAATTGAAACCTGCCATTATGAAAACTCTTGTTTGGATAATCTCACTATTCTTATTTTGTCCATTGCTAACTGCACAAAGTGCCTGGACCTTGGAGAAAAATCACTGGTACACTCAAATAGGTTTTACAAATATTGGACCCTATAATGAATTGTTTGTCAATGGCAGTGACAAACGAGAAATTCCTTTTGAAATTACGGACAACACATTGCAGTTTTATGGGGAATATGGATTGCTTGATAAGTTGACTTTAAGCCTTAGTCTGCCTTTAAAATTTATTAGAACAAACTCACAAGCTTCAACATTAAATGCGGTAATTGCTTCGGAAAGTGTTTCGGTATTAGGGAATATTAGTTTCGGAATAAAGAGAAAGTTGTATGATAATAAAATTGTTATTTCTAGTTCTTTTGTGATTGATGCTAATACGAGTCAGTATTTTAAGGATTCGGGAATAAGAACGGGTTACGATGCTTGGACGTTTTTACCTTCTATTTCTTTTGGAAAGGGAACAGATAAATACTTTTTACAGGGAAGTTTAGGAATGGGCTTAAGAACTAATAATTACAGCCACTATTTGAACTTGAAGGGAGAAGTTGGTTACAAATTTTTTAATAGATTTTGGACTATATTTTATATGGATTATAAAGATTCGTTCGAAAACGGAACCATACTTTTACCTGTCAACAATCTAACGACATCACTCTATGTCAATAATCAAGAATATCTGGGTTATGGAATTAAAGTCATTGCCGAATTAAATAGTTCAGTTGGAATAACCAGTGGTTTTGGTGGTGCATTAACTGCAAATTCCGAAGCAAGAAAAGCGGCATTGAATCTTGGAGTCTATTTCAAACTTAGCACGAAAAAGAACGAATAAAGTTTCTACATTCACTTTACTGGCTTAAATTTGTAGTTCACTAAATAGGAGTGTAATAACTTAATACCTTATGAGCAAGCAAAGTAAACGGAGAGAAGCTTTACTATATCACGCTAAACCTAAACCTGGTAAAATTCAAGTTGTCCCTACAAAAAAGTATGCGACACAGAGAGATCTTTCATTAGCGTATTCACCGGGCGTAGCAGAACCCTGTCTTGAGATTCAAAAGGACGTAAATAATGTTTATAAATATACTTCAAAAGGAAATCTTGTTGCAGTTATTTCGAATGGAACTGCGGTACTAGGCCTAGGGAATATTGGACCTGAAGCTTCAAAGCCAGTGATGGAGGGAAAAGGATTGCTTTTTAAGATTTTTGCAGATATAGATGTTTTTGATATTGAAGTTGGGACTGAAGATGTAGAATCGTTCATAGAAACAGTTAAGAATATTGCACCTACATTTGGTGGGATTAACCTTGAAGATATTAAGGCTCCAGAAGCCTTTGAAATAGAGAGAAGATTAAAAGCGGAGTTGGATATTCCTGTAATGCATGACGACCAGCACGGAACTGCAATTATATCGGCAGCTGCCTTGTTGAATGCGTTAGAGCTCGTTCAAAAGAAAATAGAGAAAGTGAGAATTGTTATCAGTGGTGCGGGGGCTGCTGCTGTTTCTTGCACAAGACTTTACAAAGCCTTTGGAGCAAAATCTGAGAATATTGTAATGCTAGATAGTAATGGTGTTATTCGAAAAGACAGACAAGATCTTTCCGAAGAAAAAGCTGAATTTGCTTCTGCCCGAAAAATTGACACACTTGATGAGGCGATGAAAGATGCAGATGTATTTGTGGGACTTTCAATCGCAAATATTGTGACACCTGAAATGCTGATAAGTATGGCTCCAGACCCCATAGTATTTGCCATGGCAAATCCAGATCCTGAGATTCCTTATGATGAAGCGATAAAGTCTCGAGAAGATATCATTATGGCCACGGGGCGTAGTGATCACCCTAATCAGGTAAATAACGTACTCGGATTTCCATATATTTTTAGAGGAGCCTTGGATGTGAGAGCAACAAAGATTAATGAGGCTATGAAGATGGCTGCGGTTAAGGCCTTGGCCGAACTGGCTAAGGAGCCAGTTCCCGAGCAAGTGAACATTGCTTATGGAGAGACAAAGTTAATTTTTGGTCGAGAATATATAATCCCGAAGCCATTTGATCCTAGATTGATAGCAATGGTTCCGCCAGCAGTTGCAAAGGCCGCCATGGAAAGTGGCGTGGCAAAAGAAACCATTACAGATTGGGATGGCTATCGTGATGAGCTTTATGAGCGCATGGGCAGTGATAATAAGATAGTTAGGCTTTTAATAAACAGAGCTAAAATTAGTCCAAAGCGAATAGTTTTTGCCGAGGCAGATCATCTAGATGTGCTAAAAGCGGCGCAAATTGTTTTTGAAGATGGTATTGGTATTCCTGTTTTATTAGGAAGAAAAAAAATTATTCTAGAATTAATGTCTCAAATAGAGTTCGATGCATCCGATGTGGAAATTATTGACCCAAAAAGTGACGAGCAGAATGATCAATTGAATTTTTATGCCGAAAAGCATTGGAAGAATAGGAGACGTCATGGAGTAAGTTTGTATGATTCCCAAAAATTAATGCGGGAGCGAAATTATTTTGCAGCTATGATGGTGAATGAAGGAGATGCTGATGCGATGATTTCTGGCTATTCAAGGTCGTATCCGTCCGTGGTTAGACCAGTGCTTGAGACCATTGGAAGGTTCGACGGTGTGAGTAAGGTGGCAACTACCAATTTGATGCTTACCAAAAGAGGACCTTTGTTTATTTCAGATACATCTATCAATATTGATCCTACTGCAAAAGAGCTAGCCAAAATTGCTCAAATGACCAATTATACGATGAAAATGTTTGGTCTGAATCCAGTTTTAGCTATGATTTCCTATGCTAATTTTGGATCTTCAAAAGACCCTCATGCTACGAAGGTTCAGGAAGCGGTGGCTTTGCTTCATAAAAGTAACCCAGATATGCTTGTTGACGGTGAATTACAAACAGATTTTGCTTTGAATCCTGAAATGCTTCAGAAAAAATTTCCATTCTCAAAGTTGGCTGGGAAGAAGGTGAATGGGCTTATTTTTCCAAACCTTGATTCGGCCAATAGTAATTATAAGTTACTTAAGGAGTTAAACAACGTTGAGTCCATTGGGCCAATTATGCTTGGAATGAGAAAACCCGTTCATATACTTCAGCTGGGTGCAAGTGTAGAAGAAATTGTAAATATGGCTGCTGTTGCTGTCGTTGATGCGCAACAAAAAGAAAAGAGAGAATGAGAACAAAAGGCAGGTAAAGCCTAAAGATTTTCACATTTTCGAGGAGGGAAGATGCAAATAATTATGCTATATTTGAGCCGTTAACATTTTCACAACGAATGATTACCCATATTGAGGGCAGACTTATTGAAAAGAATCCTACGGGTGTAGTCATAGACTGTAATGGTTTGGGCTACTTTATCAATATTTCGTTGAACACATTTTCGCAATTACCAGAAGGCGAGAATGTGAAATTATTCACGCATTTACAAGTACGAGAAGATGCCCATATTTTGTATGGTTTTATTGAGCGTACAGAGCGGGAAATATTTAGGTTATTGTTATCTGTCTCAGGGATTGGAGCGAGTACGGCAAGAACAATGCTGTCTTCATTACCTCCAGATCAAGTAATAGAAGCAATTGCTTCTGGTGATGTGGCGACTATTCAGTCGGTCAAAGGTATTGGGTCTAAAACGGCGCAACGAGTGTTGTTGGATTTAAAGGATAAGATTTTGAAAGTGTATGGCTTGTCTGGTATTTCTACCAATTCAAGCAATACGAATAAAAATGAAGCGTTATCTGCATTGGAGACATTGGGCTTTCTACGCAAACAGGCTGAAAAGGTTTGTGAAAAGATTGTGTTAGAAAACCCAGAAGCATCGGTAGAGACGATTATAAAACTGGCTTTAAAAAATTTGTAAAAATTGAGCGCAAAAAATTACGATTACAAGAATAACATCTATAAGTTATTATTAGTATTTAGTTTCATATTTGGAAGTTATAACGTTGGATTCTCTCAAGATTCTACAGCGACAGGATCGTCCATGGGGCGATTGGACTTGCCAAATCCTACAAGTATTCAGGATTCCTATACCTACGATCCAATTACAGATAGATATATTTTTACGAAAGTTTTAGGGAATTTTGATATTACATATCCCGTGATATTAACTCCAGAGGAATATCAAGATCTGATTCTGAAAGAGCAGATGAAGGAGTATTTTCAAGGAAAGATTGATGCAGCAGATGGTAGAAAGGAAGGAGCCGAAGAACAACAGAAGAATTTATTACCAACCTTTTATGTTAATTCGGGTTTATTTGAATCTATTTTTGGAGGAAACACTATAGAAGTAATTCCACAGGGTAGTGTTGAGATTGATCTTGGGTTGTTATATACCAAACAGGACAATCCTTCATTTTCACCACGTAATCGAAGTAACTTATCGTTCGATTTTGATCAGCGAATTAGTTTAAGTTTATTGGGTAAAGTAGGTGAGCGTCTTCAGATAACTGCAAATTATGATACACAGTCTACTTTCGATTTTCAGAATCAGATTAAATTAGAGTATACGCCCACAGAAGATGACATAATCCGTAAGATCGAAGTAGGTAACGTTAGTATGCCGCTTAATAGTACTTTGATTCAGGGAGCTCAAAGTTTGTTTGGAGTAAAAACAGAACTTCAGTTTGGAAAGACAAAGATTACTGGGGTATTTTCTGAACAGAAATCTGAATCGCGAACGGTAGTGGCAGAAGGTGGCGCAACGGTAACAGAATTTGATATTTTTGCGTTGGATTATGATGAGAATCGTCACTTTTTCTTAGCGCATTATTTTAGAGATAATTATGATAGAGTTTTAGCGCAATACCCTTTTATCAATTCTAATGTTCAGATAAGTCGTATTGAAGTTTGGACGACCAATAGAACGAATAGAACTGAGAATGTTCGAAATATAGTAGCGCTTCAGGATATAGGGGAATCGAATTCGGCTAGAATTGGTTTGAATAATGTACCAGGGGGCTTTATTAATAAGCCAAGAAATTCATTTCCGGATAATGGAAATAATGATTTTAACCCATTTGGACTGAATGGAGGAGGTCAGCAGACATTGTTAAACGAGAATATTCGAGACATTGCTTTTGTAGATTCTGGATTTACGGGTGTTCAAGTTAATGAAGGTACGGACTATGCAACGCTAGAGAATGCTAGAAAGTTGAATACAAATGAGTATACTTTAAACTCTCAGTTAGGGTATATATCACTAAACCAGCGTTTAAGCAATGACGAAATTTTAGGAGTCGCTTTTCAATTTACGGTTAATGGAAAAGTATATCAAGTAGGTGAATTTTCTGGGGATGGTGTTGAAGCGAATGGAGGAACGCTTCCAGATCCAAATAATCAAAATGATCCTATTGAAGGAATTTCACAAAACTTGGTTGTAAAATTATTGAAAAGTAATATTACAAGTGTAGATGAACCGGTTTGGGACATCATGATGAAGAATATTTATCCTTTGGGTGCTTTTCAATTAGAGCGCGAAGACTTCAGATTAAACATATTGTATTCGGATCCATCACCATTAAATTATCTTACCAATGTAGGAGGAGATACAGACCCACTTCCAGAAGATGTCGAAAGTACAGTGTTGTTAAGGGTGTTCAATGTAGATAGATTGAACTTTAATAATGACCCTCAAGAAGGTGGAGACGGATTCTTCGATTTTCTATCTGGAGTAACTGTAGATTCGCAAAACGGACGAATTATCTTTACAAGTGTGGAACCGTTTGGTAAACATTTGTTTGAGAAACTAGACAATACGCCTAATGGAGGTCCAGAATCTTATACAAATAGGGATACCTACAATCCTAATCAGGATAAATACGTTTTTGATAAATTATATTCTTCAACCAAAACACAGGCGGAACAACAACAAAGTGATAAGAATAAGTTTCAGTTAAAGGGAACTTATAAATCGACCGGATCTGATGGAATCCCTATAGGGGCCTTTAACGTACCCCAAGGGTCGGTAACGGTAACTGCGGGAGGAAGAGAATTGGCAGAAGGTGTTGACTATACTGTGAATTATCAATTGGGGAGAGTGCAAATTTTGGATCCAGCACTTTTAAATTCAAATACACCTATCCAGGTTACCACAGAGAATAACACATTGTTTGGACAACAAACAAAACGATTTACAGGCTTAAATGTTGAACATCAATTTAGTGACAAGTTTCTAATTGGTGGAACCTATTTAAACCTGAATGAACGTCCACTGACTCAAAAATCGAATTATAATGTTGAGCCAATTAATAATACAATTTTTGGCTTAAATGCAAATTACTCGACTGAAGTCCCTTTCTTGACCCGTTTGGTAAATAAGCTGCCAAATATCGATACAGATGTAGAATCGAATGTATCGGTAAGAGGTGAGTTTGCATATTTATTACCAGGGGCTCCAAAGGTTTCGGATTTCGATGGGAAAACAACGGTATATGTTGATGACTTCGAATCTTCCCAGACCGAGCTTGATATAAGTGCTCCTAATACTTGGTTTTTATCGAGTAGCCCAATTGGGTTTGGAGGTGAAGTATCTACTCTTGATAATTTATTAAGGTACAATTATAAAAGAGCGAAATTAAATTGGTATACCATCGACCCTATATTTTACAGTAGCCAACGGCCGGATGGAATTAATGATGAAGACTTGTCTTCACCTTCTACACGACGTGTATTTAGAGATGAAATCTTTCCAGATCAAGATATTATTCAGGGACAGACACAGGCGCTATTTACTTTAGATTTGGCTTATTATCCTGGAGAAAGAGGAGAATATAATTTTGATCCTTCCGCACTTGCTGATGGGAATCCAAACACACTTCCAAATCCTGAAACTCGTTTCGGTGGAATTTCCCGCCAACTTACAACTACAGACTTTGAACGTTCTAATGTGGAATACCTTCAATTCTGGTTAATGGATCCATTTATCTATCCTGAAAATTCTAGTAATACCGGAGGAACGATTACGTTTAACCTTGGTAATATTTCAGAAGATGTATTAAAAGATGGAAGAAAGCAATATGAAAATGGATTGCCAAAAGATGGAAGTGGAGCAAATGTTCTAGATTCACAATGGGGTAAAATACCAACCAATCAGGCTTTGGTATACACATTTGATAGTGAAGGTCAAGAACGCACCAATCAGGATGTTGGATACGATGGAGAAAATGATAGTGGTGAAAGCTCTTCTCCAATTCCCGAAACAAATGCAATTGTACAAGCTTTTAGTGGTTTAGGAGATCCTGCTGGAGATAACTACCAATATTTTCTTGCTGCAGATGGGGATATTTTAAACAGATATAAAAGATATAATGGTACAGAAGGAAACTCTCCAGTAGCAGTGTCAAACACAGATAGAGGTTCTACAACGCAACCAGATGTTGAAGATATCAACCGTGACAATACAATGAATACCGTTGATAGTTACTTTGAATATAATATTCCTATTGCACCAGGGATGGATGTGAATACAAGTGAGTATATTACAGATGTAAAAATGGTTCAAGGCATTCAGTTGCCAAACAATGAGGTGATTGATGCCCGTTGGGTGCAATTTAAAATTCCGTTAAATGATGCTGATCAAGCAGTAGGTGGAATTTCAGATTTTAGATCAATTCGTTTTATGCGAATGTTTTTGTCACAGTTTGCACAGCCAACCGTATTGCGATTTGGAACTTTAGAATTAGTTCGTGGCGATTACAGAAGATTTACACAATCTTTAGATGCAACTGGTGAAGACCCAACCTTGGATGACACAGTGTTTGAGGTAGAGGCAGTTAGTATTGAAGAGAACAGTAGTATTTATGTGCTTCCTCCTGGAGTTGAAAGAGAGGAATTAAATAATAATAATAATATAATTCGTCAGAATGAACAATCATTAGCACTTCGTGTTTGTGGCTTAGAACCAAATGATGGTAGAGCTGTTTATAAGAATTTTAATGTGGATATGCGTCAATATGAAAATTTAGAAATGTTTATTCACGCACGATCAATTGAAGGGCAAACGCAATTGAGTGATGGAGATATGGTTGCTTTTATGAGATTAGGAAATGACCTAACTCAAAATTTCTATGAAGTTCAGATTCCTTTAAATATGAGTCCCACTAATTCGAGGGACCCAGAAAGGGTTTGGCCAATAGAAAACCGTATAAATTTACCCTTGAGATTACTACAGGAAGTTAAAACAAGAGTTTTAGGCGATGCTAATAATAATCCAAATAATCTTATCTTTTTTGATCAAGAAGACCTCGATCCTACTTCTGCAGCTGGACCCGAGAATGATCTTAGAATTGGAATAATAGGTAATCCTAGTTTTGGAAATGTAAGAACCATTATGATTGGTTTAAAAAATGCAACGACTAGTGATGTTTGTGGTGAAGTTTGGGTAAATGAGTTGCGTCTTTCAGAACTTAAAAATCAAGGAGGCTGGGCAGCTGTAGCAAGTGTAGATGCTAATTTGGCCGATTTCGCTACAGTAACGGCTACTGGACATAAGAGCACTGTTGGGTTTGGTTCTATAGAACAAGGGCCAAATGAACGAAGTCGTGAGGATGTGCAAGGTTACGACGTTGTTACGAATGTAAATCTTGGACAATTGCTACCTAAAAAATGGGGAATTCAATTGCCTTTTAATTATGGTCGAGCTGAGGAATTAATTACCCCACAATACGATCCAGAATATCAGGATATTGAGTTGGAAACACGATTAGATAATATTGATGATGAAGATGAAAAAGATCATATCAAAGCACAATCTGTAGATTATACTAGACTTCAAAGCGTTAATTTTATTGGTGTTCGAAAGGAGCGTACCGGTGATAAAAAGCCTAGAATTTATGATATCGAAAACTTCACTTTTTCATATTCTTATAACCAAGAAGATCATCATGATTTTGAAGTTGAAGAGGCTCTAGACCAAAACATGAGATTGGGCGGAACCTACAATTATAATTTTACTCCAAAAACTTACGAGCCTTTTAAAAAGAATGATTCGCTTTTCACTGGAAAATACTGGCAAGCATTAAAAGATTTTAATATTAATTACTTGCCAACCAATATTTCGGTAAGTTCAAATATTATTCGTCAATATAATGAGCAGAAATTCAGAGAATTGAATTTACGCGAAAATAATATAGGCTTACCCATATTGTATCAGCGTAACTTCTTGTATGATTGGCAGTATACAATCAATTATAATTTAACAAAATCACTTCGATTTAATTTCACATCATCTAATAATATGGTGGTGAAGAATTATTTGGATGAGAATGGACTACCAGATAATACCACAACTATTTGGAGCGGTCTCTTTGATGTAGGAGATCCTAATCAACATTTTCAATCGCTTCAGCTAAATTATGATTTACCCTTCAGTAAAATACCTTTCCTCAAGTTTATAAGGGCTACCTATTCTTATACAGGAGATTTTCAATGGCAAAAAAGTAGTGAGCAATTTAGCAATCAAGAAATTACACTTGCTGATGGAACAACTGGTATTTACGATCTAGGTAATTCTGTTCAGAATGCGAGCACGCATCGTATCAATTCGAGTTTTGATATGAAGAATTTTTACAAGTACATAGGGCTTAAAAAATTAAGAAAGGGAAGAAGAAAAGCCAATAATGGCGGTGGAGCTAAAGATGGAAATTCTGGAGGATCTGGTGAACAATCTGGTAAAATATCTAGAGAAGAGAAATTAGCTGGTATGCAGGAGAGCGAATCAGAGGAGGAGAATGAAGAAGAAAGTAGCCCAAATGCGCTTATCCCAAAAGGGAAAACTGCGGGTGGAGGTTCAGGAGCAAATCGTGGTGGATTTAGTAATTCATTAAGTGGAGGAGATAAGGCAATAAACACATTAATTGGGCTTGCAACTTCTATTCGAAAAATACAGTTGAATTATCAAGAGAATAACGGGATTTACTTACCTGGATATACTCGCTCGATTGGATTTATAGGAACGCTTAAACCAACTGCTGGTTTTACCTTTGGAAGTCAGGCCGAAGTAAGAGATCTAGCGGCTAAGAAAGGGTGGTTAACATTATATCCAGAGTTTAACGATCAATATACAGAAGTTGAAAGTCGTCAACTAGACATTCAAGCGAATATAGAATTGCTTCCTGATTTAAAAATTGATGTAAATGGAAGTAGGATTTATTCTGAAAACTATGCTGAGAACTATATAATTGAAGATGACCTTTATCGTTCGCTTACACCGAATTCCTTCGGAAACTTTAATATTTCAACCTTACTTATTAAAACTGCATTTGGGGCCAATTCAGATGAGACGTCAGCTGCTTTTGAGGATTTTAAAAGCAACAGACTAATCGTAGCAAATAGATTGGCTGCAGATCATTATGGAACGACTGCCTTTCCTTTAGGGGATGACGGAGTGTATCCTAAAGGTTTTGGAAAAACAAGTCAAGATGTATTGTTGCCAGCTTTTCTTTCGGCATATAAAGGAAGCGACGCATCTAAAGAAAAAACAGGAATATTTAGAGACATACCGCTGCCAAACTGGGATGTGAAATACACAGGTTTAATGCGATTAAAATGGTTTAAGAAACGATTTAGACGATTCTCTTTACAACATGGTTATCGTGCAGGATATACAGTAAATCAATTTCAAACCAACTTAGACTTTAATCCTAATGAGCCAGAAGCTTTAGATCAGGCGGGTAATTTTAAAAGCAAAGTGTTTTTAACTAACGTGAATCTTACGGAACAATTTTCACCATTGTTACGAATTGATTTTGAGATGAAAAACTCTGTTAAGATTTTAGCTGAGTATAGAAGGGATAGAGCTTTATCGCTAAGCTTTGCCAATAATTTATTGACGGAAATTAAGGGGAATGAAATTATCGTTGGTCTTGGATATCGAATTAAGGATGTGCGAATAGGAACAAAATTTGCTGGAAAGAAGACTATTTTAAAAAGTGACCTTAATTTTAAGTTGGATATGTCGCGTCGAGATAATAGAACAGTAATTAGATATCTAGATATTGACAACAGTCAGACAACTGCTGGGCAAACTATTTACGGATTACAATTCTCTACAGACTATGCGTTGAGTAAAAACTTAACTGCTTTATTCTATTATGATCATTCGTTTTCTAAATATGCAATATCAACCGCATTTCCTCAAACCACGATTCGAGGTGGAATTACGTTACGATATAACTTTGGAAATTAAACTAACAAACTTACAAGTACCTTTATTATGAATATACCTTCGAATTTAAAATATACAAAAGAGCACGAGTGGATTAATATTGATGGTGATATCGCAACGGTTGGAATTACTGAATTTGCCCAAGGTGAGTTGGGTGATATTGTCTATGTGGAAGTTGAAACAGTTGATGAAACTATGGCCATAGAAGAAGTCTTTGGAACAGTTGAAGCGGTTAAAACCGTGTCAGATCTTTTTCTTCCTCTATCTGGAGAGATAATCGAATTCAATGATAGTCTCGAGTCCGAGCCAGAAAAAGTGAATAAAGATCCTTATGGTGATGGGTGGATGATCAAAATTAAAATATCAAACCCAGAGGAAATAGATAATCTTTTAGATGACGAAGCTTATAAAATGGTTATTGACGGCTAGAAACATATCTCTAATAGCTATCCTATATACTCTTTTGGTTACCGTAGCTTTTTTACTTCCAGCTAATGATATACTACGAGTTAAAATTCCATTTCTTGATAAGTTTATACATATATTAATTCATACAATGCTTTGCTGCATTTGGCTATGGTACTTTCAGGTATCCGAGAATTATCGTAGTTTTAAGAAGAATGTAATTATTGTTTTAGCCGTTTGCTTCTCTTATGGAATTTTGATTGAAGGATTACAGCATTGGTTCACAAAATCTAGACAATTTGATTTTTTTGATGTTATTGCGAATGGAATAGGATGTATCATTGGGTTGTTGTCATTTTTATTAATCCTGAAAATTTATTCTCAAAAGATAAATGCCTAATTTGCTTCAAATGCAACTAGGAAATTCTGATATACAATTTACATAGGACAGGTTAACCCTTTTTCGAAATAGTATTAAACCTTGTTCTTTCTAAAACATAACAACTTGATGAATACACAAGTTTTTTTGTTTCTGGCATAATAATTGGACTATTTTGAAAAGCTTTTTTACTTTTTATAAATAATCCTATGTCGGATCTGTAGTCAATACAATCGATTTGAACATTGATCTACTTAAGTTTTAGAAAGTAAGGAACCTTTTTAAATCTAAAATTGTAATTTCATTTTTAATTACATAGATTTTCTATATTTTTACAATAATCTAATATTACTTTTATGGAACCAAAGAAAAACCCGAAAGCAGATTTAAGTAGCAGAAGCATGCTTTTTTTTCAGTTAGGAATGATTCTAATGCTATTTGTTGCTTGGCAGGCAATTGAATGGAAAACATACGATAGATCCTTAGCAAGAGATATTCTAGACGTAGGAGATGATTTGGAAGAGGAAATTCCAATTACCCAAACAATAACACCTCCACCACCACCACCTCCACCACCACCAGCTCCAGAAGTAATTGAAGTTGTTGAAGATGAAGAAGAGGTAGAAGAAACTATTATTGAGTCTACTGAAACCAATCAAGAAGAGGAAATTGTTGAGATTGAAGAGATTGAAGAAGTGATCGAAGAAGAAATCGCAGATGTACCTTTCGCAGTTATTGAAAATGTTCCAATTTATCCAGGTTGTGAAAATGCTGGAAACAATGACGGTAAGAAAAAATGTATGTCGGAGAAAATTCAAAAATTTGTTCAAAAGAAATTTGACACTGAGTTGGCAAATGATCTTGGACTTGAAGGAAGACAACGTATTTCGGTTCAATTTAAGATTGATAAGAATGGGAATGTAGTTAATGTTAGAGCGAGAGCACCACACCCAAAATTGGAGCAAGAGGCCATTAAAGTTGTTCAGTCATTACCTAAGATGACTCCTGGTAAACAACGTGGAAAGGCAGTAGGGGTATTATATGCATTACCAATATTGTTCCAAGTAGAGAATTAAAAATATTCTAAATAAAGTATCAAATCCCATCCTGATTTAAAATCTTGATGGGATTTTTTTGTGGCATAACTGTTGTATTTCATAAATATTATTAACCCATAAATACGTACGTTATGAAACGATCAGTAAATAATTTGAAGAGCAGCCAACCAGAAATGCTTTCAAAAAGAGCCGAAAAGAAACGTGTGAACCTTCCTTGGAATCACCGGTTATTTTTTCAAATCGGCCTTATTGTTAGTTTGCTTACGGTATTTTTTATTATGGAAAGTTCATTTCAAGTAAAAAAAATTCAGCACGCGCCGAAGGATATTTCTCGATTGGATGAACCATTTAGATTTCATGAATTTACAATTGAGGAGCCTAAGGTTATCAAGCCAATTGAAAAAAAGGTTTTAGTAAAACCAACGGCCCTGATTGCCAAGCCTATTACTACAGTAGTCATGGTTTCGCCAGATGATTCGAACCTTGATGAAACTAAGACCACCCCAACAAGTGATCCGGTAGTTTCAGATCCAACAATTATAGAAAAACCCGATAATGAGGGAGATATGAAGCCAAAAAACATGCTTAGTGTGGAGTTTGTTCCAGTTTTTCCTGGTTGTGAATCTTTGGTGACGAATGAAGAGAAAATAGCATGTATGTCTTCAAAAATCGGAAATTTTGTGCAACGTACGTTTAGAGCAGATAAGTTTAATTATTTGGATAAAGACAATACACACAAGGTATATGTAAATTTTAAGATAGATTCAAATGGGGACATTGTGGATGTTAAGGCCCGTGCTTCGAATAATGAACTTGAAGAAGAAGGAAGACGTGTAATCGAAAAATTACCAAAAATGAAACCCGGAAAGCAAGGGGATAAGGTTGTGGATGTGTTATACACTGTGCCAATTTTATTTAGAGTAGATTAAAAAAGTTCATATTCCATAAATATAGGTAGTTCTAAAATGAATACCCTCCTCTTACAATTTAAGGGGAGGGTATTTAAATTTGATTTACAGGCATTCCAAAAAAGCTGTATCTTTCGGCTACCAACAACACTCTTATTCAATGAAGAATATTGCCTCATTTCTCATTTTATTGCTAGCGGTCTTTAGTAATGCTCAAAATAGTGTAAATAGTTTTGAAAAGTATCCCGTATTTTCAGAATGCTCTGAAGTGTCTATAGATAATCTAGAAAATTGTTTTAACAACACACTACAGCAATTTATCTTTGCCAATTATAAAGTGCCAGAGATCGTTTCTTCTGAAAGCTTTTCGGGTGAAATGACGGTTTTCTTTGAAGTGGATAAGGAAGGAAAATTTAAAGTGTTATATGCAGATGCAGTGTATAACGAATTGAAAGTGGAAGCTACAAGAGTTTTTGGGTTAATGCCACAGATTACGCCAGCGACATATAATGGAAACCCTGCATACGTTCAGTTTACTATGCCTATTAAAATCCCGCTTCAGGCTCCAGTCCTAACAAATACTTCAGAGGTTAAATCGAATTTACCGCTTTCAGAAAGTAAAAAAAGAGAAGAACTGGTTAATGAATATGATGCCATCGAGAAGTTTCCGTATGCTAATGAAGAATACAGGAGCAATATTAATGTTCCACTATCACACCATAAATATAGTAGATTCGATCCTGCCTTGAATAGAGTTGGACTTAACAACCATACAGCTCAAAAACCATATATCTATTCTGAAGTAAATAAATATTACGATTTTGAAGCAGAGAATCAAACAATTCTGAAGAATAAAACCTCTTGGTTAGGCAGAAAATGGTGGAACGAACATTTTATTTCCCTGAAAGGAAAAGATTATTGGTTAACAGTCGATCCTGGAGTGGACCTACAGATAGGAAAAGATTTTGATGCAGATATTAGCACTTACAATAACACACGTCTTGTTTATACGCAAGGTGGTATAGGAAGGAATATTAGTTTTTTTGCTGTAATTTATGAAAGTCAGGGGCGGTTTGCGGGTTATTTTAATCGTTATGCGGAGTCCATAAAGCCAGATGGAGGAAATCCAGCAATTATTCCAGGTAGAGGAATAGCGAAAGAATTTAAGAAGGACTCATATGATTATCCTGTAGCAACAGGACATGTCTCTTATACTCCATCAAAGGCATTTAATATTCAGCTGGGTCATGGGAAAATTTTTCTAGGAGATGGTTACAGATCTTTATTGTTAAGCGACAATGCGAGTTCATATCCTTTTTTCAAGATTAACACCACTTTTTGGAAGTTGAAGTATACCAATACTTGGATGTCTTTGAGAGATGTTCGGCCTGAAGTGACTGTGGATGGTTCTTTTAGAACCAAGTTTATGTCTAATCATTATTTGAGTTATAATATCACTAAACGACTTAATATTGGGTTTTTCGAATCTGTATTATGGGAAAACGATAATGATCGTGGTTTTGATTTTAATTATATAAACCCAATAATTTTTTACAGAGCAATTGAGTTCTCTACAGGCTCGAGAGGAGGAAATGCTCTTGTAGGATTAAGTACCAAGTATAAATTTACAGATCGTATAAATGCCTATGGTCAATTTATTATTGATGAATTTTCTTCTGGCGATGTTTTTGGAGGAAACGGAAGTTATAAAAATAAAACAGGATATCAGCTGGGACTGAAATACTATGACGCATTTGGATTGGATAATCTGTATTTACAAGGGGAATACAATAGAGTTCGACCTTATACATATTCTCATAATTCTGTGGTGCTTAATTACGGGCACGCTAATCAATCAATGGCACATACTTTAGGGGCAAATTTTTCAGAATTTATTTTTATTGCCCGATATAATAGAGGAAGAATTTATGCAGATGCAAAGGTAGTGTTGGCTAAGAGGGGGTTCGAATTTAATACAGATGACGATAGTGCCTTTTATGGTGGAAGCATTTACGGCACAGAAGATGATCGCGTAAATGAATTAGGGAATGAGGTGGCTCAAGGTAATACCACCAATTTTTTCCATGGTGAATTGCAAGTAGGGTATATACTCAACCCTGCTACAAATTTTAAAATCTACGGAAGCTTTATCTATAGAGACTTTAAGCCTATGGAAGACACCGAAACAGTGTTCAAAAATCAAACTACCTGGCTTAATTTTGGGCTACGTACCGATTTGTTTAATTGGTATTACGATTTTTAGCGTTTTCTTGCTAGTTCGCTATATAACATTTTCAGAAAACTTTCGGTAGTAATAAAGCCATCTCCATATCCTTTTTCGTCATACTCTTTTGTGAAATCTCTCATCGCAGTAATTTCAGATTCGGTCTTTTTGGAAGCTATTTGAAACTTAACATTTTCCGTTAAGAAACGAAACATACCTATTGTGTATTTCACATCTTCAATAGTGGCGATTTCACCATGACCAGGTATAATTTTTGTATCCGGATTAACTGTCCTTAGAATTCTAATAAGTCCTTCTACATGTCCCTTTAGACTTCCTTTACTTTTTAAGTCTACATAAGGATATTTTCCATTGAAAAAGGCATCTCCAGTATGGAGTACATTGCTTTTTGTGAAATAAACCATCACATCGCCATCAGTATGCGCATTAGATAGATGAATCACCTTAATTTCCTCTCCATTGTAGTTAAATGTTATGTCCTCAGAAAATGAGACTACTGGTAAAGCTCCTTCTGGACTTTTAGTTTTTGGCATTTCACTTACAATTCTCTTGGCATTCATCATGACATCTTTTTTATCTTCTTCAGTTCGAATCTTGCCTTCAGACCTTTGTATAATACTGTCGATTTTCTGAATATCCGATTTTCCAAATGAGGCCTCCATTCTTGAGCGTGCATTGGAATGCGAAAATATCATGGTGCCGAGTTCAGCAATGCTAGAATTTCCGCCAATATGATCTGGATGATGATGGGTATTTATCAAAATTTCAAGGGGTTTTTTACTTATGCTTCTTATTCGTTGTTGAATATTGAAGGAAGCTTCGGCAAACTGAGCGTCTATCATAAAAATCCCATTCTCACCAACACTTACCCCAATATTACCACCACGTCCTTTTAACATATAGATGCTATCCTTTACCCTAATAACATTAATATTATTTGGTGGTACAGTTACGGTAGATACACCGTTTCGTTCACTATCACTTTTATCATAGGATTTATCTTGAGCTGATACAATAAAGGAACTGAATAAAAATAGCGTAATAAGTAAGAATTTAGCGTGCATTATCTATGGGTTTTAATAAAGTTTGAAATTAATAAAAAAGCAGAATATTACACTAACAATATGAATAATATATTGTGAAAAAAGGGTAGGTGCTGTATCTTTGCATTCAAATATTCTAAAGCCGTGTCTCTTATGACTAAAGTTAGGACAATGAAAGTTTGGAAAATGAAAGGAACCTAACTTAAAAAAAGAGATTGTCTATTAGTCAATCACACGCTGTGCAACAATCATTTGTTAAGAATTTTACCGAAATAACTAAAATTCGCTTATCCATAAGTGTAGTTTTTTCTTCTGTTGCTGGATATCTTTTGGGTGCGCAGAATATTGACTTCTTTATCCTTTTCTTACTTTGTGTTGGAGGCTACTGTATGGTTGGCGCATCGAATGTTTACAATCAAATTATTGAGCGTGACCTAGACGCATTAATGGATCGAACTAAAGATAGGCCACTTCCCTCAGGAAGAATGGGTGTTCGGACGGCGTTTGCAATTGCTAGTATCCTTACCGTTATTGGGATAGTTGTTTTATACAGTATCAATCCTCAAACCGCAATGTTTGGAGCAATTTGCATATTTATGTATGTAAGTTTGTACACTCCAATGAAAACAAAAACACCTCTTTCAGTATTTGTTGGAGCATTCCCAGGAGCGATTCCTTTTATGTTAGGGTGGGTTGCCGCAACTAACGACTTTGGAATTGAGCCAGGGACGTTGTTTATGATTCAATTTTTTTGGCAATTTCCTCATTTTTGGGCCATAGGATGGTTTTTGTTTGATGATTATAAGAAAGGCGGATTTTTTATGCTGCCTAATGGAAAGCGTGATAAAGGGACTGCCATTCAAATTGTACTTTATTCAATTTGGACCGTATTAACATCCTTAATTCCTGTATTTGGGGTTACCGGTAAATTATACCTTACTCCAGTTTCGGGTGTTATTATTGGAATTTTGGGTCTTGGACTAATTTATTATGCCCTTAAATTATACAAAGAGCAAACAGCAAAAGTTGCAAAACAACTCATGCTAGCAAGCGTGAGTTATATAACACTTTTGCAAATTATTTATGTGTTAGATAAATTTATACGATAATGGATTATACTGAAGGAACCCACGAAGAAAAGATATATCGCGCAAAGAAGAATATGCTGTGGTTTGGTATTATAAGCCTTACCATGAGTTTTGCGGGACTTACAAGTGCGTATGTAATAAGTAAAGAACGAAAGGACTGGCTTACAGATTTTGAAATTCCGCAGGCGTTCTATCTTAGTTTGGCGGTCATTATATTAAGTAGCATTACGTTCCATTTTGCTAAGAAATTAATTCAGAAACAAGAAAATAGAAGCGGAATGTGGCTTCTTATTACTACCTTGATTTTAGGAATTGTATTTGTATATCTTCAATTCAGAGGTTTTTCAGAAATTATAGCAAACGGTTATTTTTTCACTGGAAGTGAAAGTAGTATTACTACTTCCTTTATTTATTTAGTTGTTTTAATGCACTTGGCGCATATTTCAGTAGCTTTAATTACAGTGTTGGTTGTAATTTATAATCATTATAAACTAAAGTATGAAAATGGGAAAACCTTAGGAATAGAACTAGCTGTAACCTTTTGGCACTTCGTGGATATCCTGTGGATTTACCTATTTTTATTTTTATATTTTGTAAGATAATTAATTGTATTTAAAGGTTTCACGGTTGTCAAACTAGCAGATTTTGGCTGTATTTTAAGAATTTGAGAAATGATGTTTCGTGAGATAAAAAATATATGTATTTTTGAACCCTATTTAAAACCAAATTCTTTTTATGGAAACTACTGTTGCTAAAACAGGTACCGAAGGAAAAACCTGGGGTGGTGGAAACCAACCGTTAAGAGCCAGTTATGGTAAAATGATGATGTGGTTTTTCATTGTTTCAGATGCCTTAACCTTTTCAGGATTTCTTGCTTCTTATGGCTTTTCGAGATTTAAATTTGTAGATGCCTGGCCAATTGCAGATCAAGTGTTTACTCACTTTCCGTTTTTACACGGCGTAGATGCTCCTATGTATTATGTTGCGTTTATGACGTTTATTCTTATTTTCTCATCTGTAACGATGGTACTAGCAGTAGATGCTGGACACCATATGAAACAAAAGAAAGTAATTTTATACATGTTTCTTACCATTATTGGAGGAGCGATATTCGTAGGTTCTCAAGCTTGGGAGTGGAATACATTTATTAAAGGTGATTATGGAGCAGTGGAAACCAAAGGAGGTAAAATCCTTCAATTCCTTGATACGGATGGAAAACGCGTTGCAATTCGAGATTTCGCTGTAACATTACCCACAGCTAGAGATACGCATGAGAATAAAAATGGTGTTTGGTTTCAATCAGAACCTGAAACACAAACTTCATTTAGTTATGAGGAGGTAAAAGCTGGATTCTTAGCTAAAGAGAACCTACTTGTACGTGTTCAATATAAAGATGAAAATGGCGAACATATTGTTCTTTCTCGTGAAGCATCTCTTGATAAGATAAATCACGATGGAAAACTAGTTGTTGAAGGTGCAAATTTGAGACATAATGAATATGGAACTCCATTATTTGCAGATTTTTTCTTCTTCATAACAGGTTTTCACGGATTTCACGTATTCTCCGGAGTATTAATAAATATTATCGTCTTTTTTAATGTGGTAATAGGAACCTATGAAAAAAGAGGTAGTTATGAAATGGTTGAGAAAGTTGGATTGTATTGGCACTTTGTAGATTTAGTTTGGGTATTTGTATTTACCTTCTTTTATCTTGTTTAAGCAGCATAAAAATTAAGAAATGGCACACGAGCATAAATTAGAAATCTTTAGAGGACTTGTAAAATTCAAGTCAAATATCACTAAGATATGGGGGATATTTCTATTCCTATCTATTGTCACGGTTATTGAAGTAGCGTTTGGTATTGTTAAACCGGACTTCTTAATAGACAATACCTTCTTAGCAATGAAATTGCTAAACTGGATTTTCATTATTTTAACATTAGTAAAAGCATATTATATTACTTGGGATTTCATGCACATGCGTGATGAAACAAAGGGGTTGAGACGATCGGTTGTTTGGACAGCTATTTTCTTAATTTGTTATCTAGTATTGATTTTATTAATTGAGGGAGATTATATTTACGAAGTATACAAAAGTGGCTTTGTGAAGTTTGACTTCTAGTATAAAAAAGACAAAATTAAAAAGCTCCTTTATGGAGCTTTTTTTGTATCAATAATTTAACCATTAAAGGTTGCTCAACCTTCTTTTAGCACGTATTTTTGTAAAAGTTTTAGTGATCACAATGAAAAAATTTGCAGTCCTCGGAATCTTATTTATCTTACCCATAACAATCTATATCTTTTTTGCATCGGGAAAGGATAATTTTGCAAAACTACCAATTCTAACAGAATCGATTTCTGAATTAACAGGTTTCAAAACCTTAGAAGGTGCTTCATTAGAATTTAAGGATCACATTACGGTCTTGGGTTTCTTCGGAAGTAATATTGAAGCGACGAAAGGAAATGCCTTTAACCTTGCTCATAAAATCTATAAAAAAAATCATGGGTTTCAGGATTTTCAATTAGTAATTCTTTTACCGGACGGAACGCAAAACGAAGCTATTGGTCTTAAATCAAAACTTAGCGAAATCGCCGATACAGAAAATTGGAAATTCGCTTTTGGTACTTCCGAAGCAATAGAAAATGTTTTCAATTCTTTACATTCTAATTTTACTTTAGATACTAATTATGCGACGCCTTATGTTTTTATCATCGATAAAGAAGGAAGCTTAAGAGGAAGAGATGATGATGAAGATATTGGAACTTTATATGGGTTTAAGTCTTCAGACGTCGCAGAAATAAACAATAAGATGAATGATGATATTAAAGTAGTACTAGCCGAATATCGATTAGCACTCAAAAAGTATAAAGCCAAAAGAGAAATTTAAGATGAAAAAAAATTCTTACATAGGACTTTCTGCAATTATTTTAATCTTCGGAATTATTTTCATTCCAAAAATTGTGGATAGAATCAAAAATGGTACTATCGTTGATAATGATAGGATGAGCGCTACAGATCAAGGCTACGGCGAAGAACCTATTAGTCAAGAAGGGAGAATGACCACAATAAGTAAGGTGCCACCTTTTCAATTTGTAAATCAAAATAATGATACTATTACCAATCAATATTATGCTGGTAAGGTGTACGTAGTTGAGTTCTTCTTTTCTACCTGTCCTAGTATTTGCCCAATTATGAATACAAATATGCTTAAAGTGCAAGAAGCATTTAAGGACAACAACGATTTCGGTATTGCTTCTTTCTCCATTGATCCGGAATATGATACTCCAGAAATATTAAAAGCCTATGCAGATTCGTATGAAGCGAATCATCCACATTGGAATTTCTTAACTGGAGACAAAACGGATATTTTTAAACTTTCCAACGAAGGATTTAAATTGTATGCTGCTTCAAGTGACGAAGCAGAGGGCGGATTTGAACATTCAGGATTATTTGCACTCATTGATCAAGAAGGAAATGTAAGGTCTAGAATAGATGAAAATGGAAACCCGGTTATCTATTATAACGGACTGGAAGACGAAGGTGTGCAAATGTTGATAACCGACGTTAAAAAGCTATTAAAGTAATGACAAAAATGGCTTCAGACAATTCAAAAAAATATACAATTTGGATATGGATCCTTTCTATTGCCATTCCAGTTTTGGTTGCCTTTCTTTTTAGGGTTCGAATTCCGGGCGTTGAGAGAATGGGTTTTTTACCCCCCATTTATGCTACCATTAATGGGCTTACCGCAATTTTATTGATAACCGCAGTTTTTCAAATAAAAAAAGGAAATAGAAAGCTTCATGCGCGATTGATGAAAACCTGTATTGTTCTTTCAGCCTTGTTTCTTGGAATGTATGTTGCCTATCATATGACTTCAGATTCTACTTCCTATGGAGGAGAAGGCGCGTTGCGATATGTGTATTTCTTTATTTTGATTACACATATTATTTTGTCGATAGTGGTGATCCCTTTTGTATTGATTACCTACGTTCGAGCAATTTCTGGAAAATATGTCCTGCATAAAAAGATTGCCAGATATACGTTTCCGTTGTGGTTGTATGTTGCTATAACCGGAGTAGTCGTTTATTTAATGATTTCACCGTATTATTAAATTAATAATTGCTATTTCTTCTTCGGAAGCATTTGAATTATAATTGAAATGAATAAGAAAATTCTATTTTTTATACTTTTAATTTTAGCCGTAGTACCGGCCGAAGCCCAATGTGCTATGTGTCGTGCCGTAATAGAAAGTGAAGAAAGCGGAGAAGTGGCCAAAGGTATTAATAATGGTATAATGTATCTTATGATTTTTCCGTATTTACTTGTCGGCGCAATCGGATTTATCATTTATCGCAGTCGTAAAAAGACAAGAACTTCACAAAAATAGTGCGCGGTTTGTAACAATAAATTTAAAAAGGAGTCTTATAAATGAGACTTCTGCTAACCACCAACAGTAAGTCTTATAATGAATTTCACTGAAGACAGAATTGAATTTCTGTGTTTTGAAGTATAACGGCTTACTATGATTGAGATAAAAGACTTGCATAAATCTTACCAAATGGGATCTAATTCCCTCCATGTATTAAAAGGAATTAATTTTACTGTGGAAGAAGGTGAACTAGTTGCGATTATGGGTTCCTCGGGTTCGGGAAAATCTACCTTGCTTAATATTTTAGGAATGCTAGATGAACTAGATGATGGAGAATATAATCTTGATGGTGTCCAAATTCGAGATCTTAATGAAACAAAGGCAGCAAAATATAGAAACAAGTTTTTAGGTTTTGTTTTTCAGTCATTTAATCTAATTAATTATAAGTCTGCCTTAGAGAATGTCGCATTGCCACTGTATTATCAAAAAAGAAATAGAAAAGAGCGGCAAGAAAAGGCAATGGAGTATTTGAAAAAAGTAGGTCTTGCCGAATGGGCTACACATTTACCTAGTGAATTGTCTGGTGGGCAAAAACAACGTGTCGCGATAGCTCGTGCTTTGGCAGCAGAACCAAAAGTTCTACTCGCAGATGAGCCAACAGGAGCCTTGGATTCTACAACCTCCTACGAAGTAATGGACCTTATTCAAGGAATTAATGATGAAGGAAAAACAATTTTGGTGGTGACGCACGAAGAAGACATTGCACATATGTGCAACCGGATTGTACATCTAAAAGATGGTATTATCGTTGAGGACAAAAAAATCGAACAAGTAAGAGCTTCAAATTATGTTTGATAAAGATAGATGGGGCGAAATATTCCAAGCAATTGGAAAAAACAAACTAAGAACGGTTCTTTCTGGTTTCACCGTGGCGCTTGGGATCTTAATTTTTACCGTATTACTGGGTATGGGTAATGGCCTGCATAATAGTTTCTTGACAAGTTTTGTTGATGATGCTCAAAATATCATCTTCGTGCGGATGGGGAGCACCTCTAAAGCGTATAAGGGGTTTCAAGAAGGTAGACAGATCCAACTCAAGAATGAGGACATGGATTTTATAAAAGATAATAACATTGGCAAAGTAGAGCATTTAACTCCAAGAGTTTACTTGAATGGGAATGCGAAATACAAAAAGGAATCTGGAAGCTATACAATTCGGTCTGTAAATCAAGATCATCAATATTTGGAAAAGTCCATTATGATGAAAGGCAGGTATCTAAATGAATCGGATGTTAAGGACCGAACCAAAAACATTGTGATAGGGCGTTTGGTCGAAAAGGATCTTTTTAAACGAGAAGATGCGCTAGAAAAGTATCTTGAAATGGATGGAATCGCCTATAAAATTGTTGGGGTATATCAAGACAGTGGAGGAGATAATGAAGAACGCATGATTTATTTGCCATATACAACCGCTCAGCTTTTGTTTGGAAATAATGATCATTTGGACCAGATTAATTTATCATATAACATGGCGATGTCCACTGAAGACGCCATTGCTTTTTCAGAAAAAATTGAAGCCGATTTTAGAAAAAAATTCAATGTGGCTCCAGATGATCAGAGTGCGGTAAGGGTTAGAAGTTTTGCTGAAGATATTAAAGAAACTATGGTAATACTGGGAGGAATTAATTTCTTCGTTTTCTTTATAGGAATAGGAACCTTGATTTCAGGTGTTATTGGTATTGGGAATATAATGACGTTTGCCGTTAAAGAACGTACCAAAGAACTTGGAATTAGAAAGGCTCTTGGCGCTAGTCCCAGATCAATTGTAGGTATGATTTTACAAGAAGCGATTCTTATTACCGTAGTGGCGGGTTACTTAGGTTTGGTGGTCGGTATTGTATCATTGAAATTAATAGGGAATGGACTTGAAGACTTTTTTATCCTCAATCCCTATGTTGATACTAGAATTATAATACTGGCAACAATGTGCCTCGTGTTAGCAGGTTTAATTGCTGGTTATATTCCTGCGAGAAAAGCTGCAAGAATTAAACCCATTATTGCATTGCGCGATGAATAATAAATAGCCCATGAAATTTATATTTGACAGAGATACTTGGCAAGAAATTTATGGAAGCATCCGTAAAAATAAACTACGCACCGTAATTACAGTATTAGGAGTGTTTTGGGGTGTGTTTGTATTTATGATTTTATTGGGGGCCGCTAAGGGCTTAGACAATGGTTTTAAAAGTCAATTCAATGATTTTGCAACCAACACATTGTTTCTTTGGGGACAACAAACAAGTATCCCAAATGGAGGTTTTGAAAGAGGTAGAAGCATGCAACTTACCCTTGACGATGTAGCCAGTTTAAAATCTCAAATTAATGATATTGAATTTATCGCACCTCGAAATGTTACTGGTCAATGGGGTACACCTCCTGGGCAGTTTGTGAGAGGATCAAAATCTGGGGCCTTCAAGGTTTTTGGAGACTATCCTACCATTGATAAAGTTTCCAAAAAGAAGATTTTTGATGGTGGCAGATTTGTAAATGATGAAGATATAAAGTACCAACGAAAAGTGTGCGTTATTGGTGAAGATATCTATAAGCAGTTTTATGATAAAGATGAGGATCCAATAGGGGATTATGTACGAATCAACGGAATCTATTTCAAAGTAATTGGGGTATATAAGCCTACAGGAATGGGCTTTGAAGGTGACGATTCTATCTTTTTACCTTTTACTACTTTTCAAACCGTATTTAATCAGGGGAATAGAATTTCTTGGATGGTAATTACGGCATTTCCTGATAAGGACATCGTGGCTACAGAAGAAAAGATTAAGGCTTCACTTAAAAGAACACATAATGTTCACCCCGATGACACTCAGGCATTTGGAAGCTTTAATTTGGGTGAGGAATTCGCGAAGATCAATGGATTTCTAAGTGGATTAAAGCTCATAGGATATATTGTTGGTTTTGCAACTTTAATTGCTGGGGTTATTGCTATTGGTAATATTCTTTTAATTACGGTGAAAGAACGTACTAAAGAAATTGGAGTTAGAAGAGCTTTAGGGGCGACTCCAAATGAAGTTAGAGGTCAAATTATGCTCGAATCGGTATTGCTTACTGCAGTTTCAGGAATAAGTGGTTTTGTTGCAGGTACTTTGGTATTGTGGGCAGTTAATATGGCTATTCAAGGAAATGACGACATCCCAATTGTGAATCCTACTGTAGATATATTTGCTGTGGTAGGCGCTATCATGTCAATAGTGATCTTAGGGACATTAATTGGTTTAATACCTGCGCAAAAAGCAGTGAGTGTGAAGCCCATTGATGCGCTTAGAGAAGAATAAAATTAATAACATAACTATACCTTACTAATGAAAAAGTTTATTAAAATTTTACTTATTGTTTTATTCCTTGGAGGCGTTGTTTTTGCTGGAATATATATCTTAAAATCAAATAGTAAATCGCCTATTGTGTTTACTTCGGAACATGCATTTATTACGAGCATCGAGGAAAAGACAGTAGCTACCGGAAAAGTCATTCCGGAAGATGAAGTGGAAATTAAACCTCAGATTTCTGGAATAATCGAGAAGATTTATGTGAAAGAGGGCGATAAAATAAAATCAGGAGATCTTATTGCAAAGGTGAAAGTTGTTCCAAATGAGCAATCGTTAAACAGCTCTAGAGGGCAAGTTAAGAACGCGCAAATAGTACTTAAAAATGCTCAAATCGACTATGATCGAAATAAGCAATTGTTTGAGAAAGGGGTGATTTCTGCTAACGAATTTCAGAATGTACAGTTGAGATTCGATCAGGCAAAGCAAGGCGTTTCAAATGCGCAAAGTGATATGCAGATTATTCGCGTTGGTTCGGCTGGAGGTTCTTCGTCTGCAAATACGAACATAAGAGCAACTGTTTCAGGAACTATTTTGGAAATTCCTGTAAAGGAAGGGGATCAGGTTATAGAAAGTAATAATTTCAATGCAGGAACCTCGATTGCTACCATCGCCGATCTATCTAAAATGATTTTTGAAGGAAAGGTGGATGAGTCTGAAGTTGGAAAACTCACAATCGATATGCCTCTTAAAGTAAGTCTAGGAGCTATTCAAGATGAAGAATTTGATGCCAAATTGAAGTTTGTTGCACCCAAAGGTAATGAAGAACAAGGAGCGGTACAATTCAAGATTGAAGGTGAAGTTTATTTGGATAGCGCTTTCTTTATACGTGCCGGGTATAGCGCAAATGCTTCGATAGTACTTCAAAAAAAAGATAGTATTTTAGCTATTAAAGAAGCCTTATTGCAGTTTGATGAGGAAACACAGGATCCTTTTGTTGAGGTCGAGATTGGAGATCAAGAATATGAGCGAAAGGATTTAGAAATAGGTATTTCTGACGGTATAAACGTAGAAGTATTATCTGGTATTTCCAAAGAAGATAAAATTAAAGTTTGGAACAAGACAGAACCTATTAAAATCAAAAACACATCAAATTAAGGAATAAGTGTAATTTTGAATAATTACAACAGAAAACTGTAACATATTCATCAATCACAAGACAAATTTAGCAATACAAACAACTATGAAAAAGTTAGGAATTTTCCTTTTTTTCCTTTTAATAGGATTACAAATAAATGCTCAAAGCAAGAAGTGGACGCTAAAGGAGTGCGTTACTCATGCGTTAACAAATAATATCTCTGTGAAGCAAAGTGCTTTAGATATAGAAATGACGGATATTGATAAGAGCGATGCAATTGGTGCGTTTTTACCGACATTAAATGCTAGTACCAGTGTTTCGGAAAGGACTGGGTTGAGTCAAAATCCTGTGACGTTTCAAGCAGAAACCACAACTATTCTTTCAATTTCAGGAGGTGTTAATGCTGGATATACATTGTTTGATGGATTGCGAAATTTTAGACAAGTGCAGCGGGCAGAGATTTCTAAGTTAGCCAGTCAGTATCGTTTATCGAAAATGCAAGATGATATCGCCCTTTTTGTGGCAAATGGATATTTACAAGTATTATTGAATAAGGCTAATTTGGAAGCTATTCAAAGTCAGAATAGCGTAACATTGGAGCAAATTGGACGTACCAATGATTTGGTTGATGCTGGAGTGCTTCCTAGAGGTGATCTTTTAGAGATAAAGGCAACAGATGCGAGTGAGAAACAACGAATTGCTGTTGCAGAAAATGCAGTTAGAATATCGTTAATAGGACTAGCGCAATTACTCTTAGTGCAAGACTATGAGAATTTTGATATTGCAAATGAAGAGTTTAACGTCATTGATGGCGGAATTGCTGCCAAACCGATTTCAGAAATCATTACAGCTGCTAAAGAGAATCGTTCCGAAGTAAAAATTGCCGAAAGTAATGTAGCATTGGCTAAAAAGGATTTACAAATAATAAAAGGGGCTTATTTACCAACACTTTCTGCTTTTTTTGGTTACAATACTAGCTATACCGACACCGATTTTATGAATCGCAGCTTTAATACACAATTGTATGAGAATGACGGTATAAATTACGGACTGAACCTTAATATCCCTATTTTGAACGGATTTAGTGTTCGAAATAATGTAAAACGAACTAAAATTAGCCTGTTAAATAATCAATATCAATTGGAACAGGCAAAATTGGATTTGGAATCCAATATTTACCAAGCGTATGTAGATGCACAAGGTGCGGCAAAAGCATATGAGGCGTCAATGGCTTCTTTAGAATCTCAGGAATTGGCGTATCAGTATGCAAAGGACAGATACGATGTGGGAATTACCAATGCTTTTGATTTTAGCCAGTCAAAACTTCGTTATGATAATGCCAAAATTGAGGTAAATAGAAGTAAATTTGATTATATTTTTAAAATTAAGGTAATTGAATTGTATTTTGGAGTTCCTGCGACGGAATTAAAGTTCTAAAAATGAAGAAAAAAACACTTATTTGGATTAGCATAATCACAATAGTTCTTATAGCCATTTTACTTATTGGTAGTAAGCAAGGTTGGTTTGGGAATAAAGGTAATTTTAAGGAGGTAGAAGTAACGAAAATTGAGCTAATCGATATAGTAGAAACAGTAGCGGCCACGGGGAAAATACAGCCCGAAGTTGAGGTTAAGCTTTCTTCGGAAGTATCTGGAGAAATCATTGAGCTTCCCGTAAAGGAGGGACAACAGGTCGAAAAAGGGGATCTTCTAGTAAAAATAAATCCGGATTTGGTTCAAGCCGTATTAAGTCAGTCACAAGCTGGGCTACAAACGGTACGCGCCCAATTGGATCAAGCTGAAGCAGTTTTGAGAAGTGCAAAATTGACTTATGACAGAAGTAAATCTCTTTTTGAAAAAGGGGTTATTTCTAAATCTGAATGGGATCGATCAGTTACTGACTATGAAAGCGCTCAAGCTGGAAAGCAATCAGCCTATTACAATGTACAAAGTGCTGCCGCCAATGTAAAACAGTCTAGGGATAATGTTTCAAGGACGGCAATATATGCACCTATGAGTGGGACAGTTTCGAAATTATCTGTCGAATTAGGGGAACGGGTCGTTGGAACCGCACAAATGGCAGGTACAGAAATAGTAAGAGTTGCGAATCTTAACAATATGGAAGTTGAGGTAGATGTAAATGAAAATGATATTGTAAAAGTTACAGTAGGCGATTCTACGGTTGTTGAAGTTGATGCCTATTTAAAAAGAGAATTTAAAGGAATAGTTACTGAAATTGCCAATTCCGCTGAAACGACCTTGTCTGCGGATCAAGTAACTAATTTCAAAGTAAAGGTGCGTATTGTTCCAGAATCATATGAAGATTTAACTAAAGGGAAGCCCGAGAATTATTCTCCTTTTCGTCCTGGAATGACGGCTACAGTAGATGTGATTACAGATAAAAAAGTCAAGGTAATTGGAGTGCCAATTAGCGCAATTGTGATTAAAACTGATACAAGTAGTACAAAGGAACGTAGTGTTAAAAAGACAGTTTCTACTCAGACTGAAAAATTTGAATGTGTTTTTGTGAAAAACGGCGAAGAAGCAAAGCTGAGAGTGATTAGTACGGGCATTCAGGACGACAGTAATATAGAGATTGCAACTGGACTTAAAGAAGGTGATGTGGTTATTACCGGGCCTTATAATACAGTTACTAAAACCTTGAAGAATGGCGATAAAGTAGAAATTAAATCTTCGAAGGCGGATAAAAAGGATAGCGACGACTAATGGCAACCATACTTTGCATAGAAACTGCAACTACAAATTGTTCGGTGGCGCTTTCGGTAAATGGAAGCGTTATTGTTTTACGGGAAGATAACAGTGCTGGGTACTCACATGCCGAGCGATTACATCTTTATATTGAAGAAGTATTAGCTAATGGCAAGGTGGACAGGAATGAATTAGACGCTGTTGCTGTTAGTAAAGGGCCAGGGTCTTATACGGGGCTTCGAATTGGGGTTTCTGCGGCAAAAGGACTTTGTTTTGCGTTAGATATACCCTTGCTTTCTATCCCTACCTTGGAATTACTTTCAAAGCAATTAATTGAATTTAATGGTGACAAAGTTGCTATGCTAGATGCTAGAAGAATGGAGGTATATGCGGCTATTTTTTCTTCAGAAGGCGAAGAAATTAGAGAGACAAGAGCTGAAGTACTTTCGTCAGATTCTTTTTTAGAGTTTTTGGATAAAGGGCCTACGATTATTATCGGAAGTGGAGTTGAAAAATTTGAAGCACTCTGCGATCATGAAAATGCTATTTTCATAAAAGATAGATTCCCATCAGCTCGTGAAATGGCTTTACTAGCCGAAACTAAGTATGAAAAAAGCGACATCGAAGATGTCGCCTATTTTGAGCCTTACTATTTAAAAGATTTTATAGGTAATAAACTCGTTAAATAGAATTGTAGTATTTAAAAATTCGAATTAAATCAGCTTCCTCATCAAATTGCAAATTGCTTTTTTTCATAAACTCTTTTATTTGGTCTTTTTTGTCGCCAAACAGAAGTAATGCCTTTTTCTTAGATGAAGGAAGTTCAGTAAATTTTCCTAAAGAATTTACAACAAAATATTCATTGTCATCTTTAAACTTAGCTGGTACGTCTCTAGTAATAGAAGAAGTAGCGATTTGTGCCTTAGTAAATTTTTTCTTTAGTTTTTTGAATAAACTAGCTTGTCCACCTTCTTCAATAACTTGAAAGTAGCCTCCATTTTCATCATCTCCCTCAAAAGGGACAAACACGAAAATGTCATTTACTATTTTAACAAAAATATCTGCAGATTTAACAAGTGCCTTGGCTTCATTATCTGGAGTAGATAAGGATTCTTTAATCTCCATCTCGTCTTCAATAACGTTATAGCGAATCGCTATATCCGACATTAATACAACGTCATCTCCATATACCTTTCCGGGCAGATAGGATTCATTGTTATATGGAGTGCCAATATAATCTTTGGAGTCCATATAAGACATTCCTTTGTCTCCCCTTTGGATATATTCATCAACTAAGTATAGGTCACTTGTAAGCTGTCTGGTTAACGCATGATTTTGCGTAAAACCTATAGTTGTTATAGCACAAAGGACTATTGATAATACGATGGTTTTTTTCATTATTTCATTTTTATAATTACAAAGTAACTTTTTGATTATAACAAAATTACTAAAACCGAATATTTTTTTTGTCTAATTTTTGGTAAACTATTATCGTACTTTACCTATAAAACTCTTGCGAGGCGTGATTACCTTATTACTTAATGGCCTTTATCGCATCGGTTGTCTTTCGCATTGGAAGTTTACAAGTATTGTTTACGCAAACATAAATAAGGGTTTCATCTTCTACATAACGTCCTTCAAATAACGGGCCGTTTTGTTCGATTGTGCTTCCTGCAATCATTTTGTTTGGTAAATACTCTTTATTAATCTCCTTGCTTTTTTCTATCGCAGATTCACCAACAACTACAAGTTCGAAATACCCTGATTGGTAATTTGCCAACAAATCCAACCAATTAGAAAAGCCACTTGGATATTGGGTTATCTCTGGTGTGACATTCTTTAACATTTGCCTTGCGGTTTCTGAAAACTTTTTATCGTCAAAGTGATGAGAGAGTACAAATAGGTTCTTTGCCATCATAGAATTTGAAGCAGGAATGACATTGTCACGAAACTCAAAACTTCTTGAAACCAAAGCAGCATCTTCATTTGAAGTAAAGTAGAACATTCCTTTTTCGGCATCAAAGAAATGGGTAAAAGTATAATCTGCTAATTTCTTTGCCTTGATAATCCATTGCATATCCATAGTTACTTCATGCAGTGCAATGTACGCATCAATTACAGCCGAATAATCTTCTAAATAACCATTGATAGTACTCTTTCCGTCCTTATAACTATGATAAAGCGCCCCGCTTTCCTGCTGCTGTTTTTGATTTATAAATTGAGCATTTCTCAAAGCGATATTCAAGTATTCCTCATTTTGAAATGCCTTATACGCATCCACATATCCCTTTAACATCAATCCATTCCATGAAGTAAGGGTTTTATCATCTAAACGAGGTTTTGATCGTTTATTTCTGTGTTCAAGTAGAAGTTTCTTCCAAGCTTGCTTTTTTTCCTGAAGGTTTTCCGAAGTGATCTCAAATTTTTTAATTATTTCTTCGTCACTTTTGGTTCGAATAAGTACATAATTAGATTCTTCCCATTTTCCGAAGCTATTTATATTGTAATATTCTTTAAATAGCTCAAAGTCATTTTCCAGAAGTGCTTTTAATTCTTCTTTTGTATATATATAATATGCACCTTCTACAAGTTCCCCATTTTCCTTCTTACTATCTGCATCGAGAGAAGAATAAAATGCACCTTCAGCACTGGTCATTTCTCGAGCCACAAAGTCCAAAGATTCAATAACAACATTTTTGTATAAAGAGTTTTGGGTTGCTTTATAAGCATTGCTATATAAACTTACCAATTGCGCATTATCATAGAGCATTTTTTCGAAGTGTGGTATGTGCCACTTCGAGTCTGTGCTATATCTTGAAAAACCACCTCCAATTTGATCATAAACCCCTCCATAGGCCATTTTGTCCAAGGTTAGTGTTACCTGCTCCAGTATTTTTTGATCTTTGTTTTGTATGGCATACCTTAACAGGTACTCAAAATTGTTTGGCATCATGAACTTTGGAGCTCTATTATAGCCACCGTAAGATTGATCGAATCCTTTTGCCCAGTTTTCAATTGTTGAAGTAATAGGATATTCTTTGAAATCTACATCCCCTGTATTCATGGGAATGAGATCCATACTTTTAATACCTTCCTCTAATTTATTTGCATAATCAATTAATTTTTCAGGCTCATTAGTGTATAAATCCTGCATTTGAGTCAATTTAGACATCCACTCATCTTTTTGAAAATACGTGCCCCCCCAAATGGGGCGTCCATCGGGTAGTGCAATGACATTTAACGGCCAACCTGCACTACCTGTCATTAATTGAACAGCGTTAATATATATTTGATCTACGTCTGGGCGTTCTTCTCGGTCCACCTTAACGGAAATAAAATGTTTGTTCATTACTGCAGCAACAGTCGAATCCTCGAAGCTTTCACGCTCCATTACATGACACCAATGGCAGGCTGCATAACCAATACTAATTATCATCAACTTACCTTCATCTTTTGATTTTTGCAAGGTGTTCTCGTTCCAAGCGCGCCAATTTACTGGATTGTGGGCATGTTGTAACAGATAAGGGCTGGTCTCATTAATGAGTTCATTGGTATAATCGTGCTCTTTCAAAATTTCTTTTTTTGACGAATTACATGAAGAAAGAAGCGAAATACTAATTAGTAGATAGATGATAAAGCGCATAGAAAAAATATATAAAACGAAAATACGTTTTTGAGGCTTCAAAAGGGAATTTAAATTAAGGTAATCGCTTAATTAGTTTACTTCGAAAGTGATTTTTACATTTACCCGAAACTCTGTAACTTCACCTCCGTTTACACTAGCGCTTTGCTCATTTATATAAACAGACCGAATATTCTTCACGCTTTTTCCTGCGTGTTTTACTGCTTGTCTGGTTGCATCTTCCCAACTTTTGTTAGAATTTGCCATCACTTCAATTACTTTTAATACCGCCATAGTTATATGATTTATAAAATGAGTCTCTAAGATACAATTTTATGAGTAAGCGCCATAGGATTATAGCAAGGAATAGTTCGCAAATTCTGGTAATTTGACCCAGACAAAACTATAGTCGAAACTTTTCTTTCGACTACCCATTTATGGCTTCTACGGTGTTGACTCTTCCGTTAAGCATTTCTTTAAGCATAGTCTCAATACCACTCTTAAGGGTTATGGTTGAAGAAGGACAGCCACTACAAGCGCCTTGTAAAATTACCCTAACTGTTTTAGTCGCTTCATCAAAAGAATCGAAGGCAATATGCCCTCCATCACTTGCCACTGCAGGTTTTATATATTCATCCAAAATATCGATAATCTCTTTATCTATACCAGAAGCAGTTGCGCTACTAGTCTTTTTTGTTTCAGAAGTGTTTAAATCGCCCGCTTGTTTTTTCTTCAGCAGAACCTCATCATTGAGAATAGGTTTTCCTTCTTCGATATACTTTCGTATAAACTCACGAACTTCCATCGAAATTTCTTGCCATTCTACAACATTATACTTCATTACAGAAACATAATTGGTGCTAATAAAAACTTCTTTCACAAATGGAAAAGAAAATAAGGAAGACGCTAATGGGGCATCTATGGCTTCATCAATATTTTTAAACTCGAAGGTGCCGTCGGCCAATGGCTTGTTGGCAACAAACTTCATAACCCCAGGATTTGGAGTACTCTCTGCATATACGGTTACAGGAACTCTTTTGGTGAATTCGGATTCTTCTATGATTGTTTTACCACTTTTAAGATAGTCTGAAATTGAAGAGGCAACCTCATTTTCTACATCCTTCCAGTCAACAATATTATATTTTTCAATTGCAACAAAATTTTGGGAAATATATACCGTTTTTACAAAGGGAAGGTAGAATAACTGCTGGGCTAACGGACTAGACTTAGCTTCATCTATGTTGTGAAATTCATAGCTTTTAGCTTGGGTAAGGAATGAATTTGCAATAAATTTTACAATATTTTCGTTGGATGTAGGTTGTACAGTAATACTAAATTGAGGCATTTATCTATAATTTTTACAAAAATATGAAAAGAAAATCAATGTATTCAATATATTTGGCAATGTAATGACCTACTTATGAAGAAATTCTATCGTATAATACAATCATTATTTTTGCTGAATTATTTTACCTTAACTCTTTGTTAAATAGGATTTAAGGTGATTTTTGGTCATTTGTTTGATTAGCGTTATGGATTGAAATCGGAAAGTTTTTTTCTTTGTATGGGATCAAGAGTTATAATTTAGTGACATTTAAGAAATCACAAAATTTAACCCTACGACAAAAATTTATATATTTGACAAGTTCGAAAAAATTTTAGACGGCTTAATTCAGAAATGAATTTGGATATTAACTGTTCAATTAAGTTTAAATGATCGGGCAATTATTGGTTTTTAATGTAAAATTTAAAAAACCTACTTAAAAAAAATGCTAAGGTTCACTTTACCCTAAACGATGCCTATACTATGAAGATTAAAAATATTTATTTCATCTTACTTTTGTTAGCAACAGAGTTTGCTTTTGCACAAGACGGGATCCCTGTGTATCAAGATTATTTTTCAGATAACCTCTATTTACTGCATCCTTCTTATGCTGGAGCGGCAGGAAGTAATAATGTGCGAGTAACCTATAGGAAACAATGGTTTGATCAAGATAATCCACCAAGTCTTGCAACCTTAAGTTATAATACAAGTCTTAGTGACCAATCTGGTATTGGTGCAGTTTTATTTACCGATAGAAATGGGAACCATTCACAAACTGGTGGTTATTTAGGTTATGCACATCATCTTTTACTCTCAAGGAGTAGAGCAGATTTAAATCAAATATCATTTGGTTTACGTCTAGGATTTATTCAATCGAAACTGGATGAAACGGGATTCAATCTTAGTGATTATGATCCTGTTATTGCTGGAATTGTACAGAGTACGTCATACTTTAATGTTGATGCTGGGGTGTCTTATAATTTTTTAAATTTTTCGGGATACTTTACAGTAAAGAATTTGATTTTTCAGAACCGAAGTATTTATACCGAGAATTTTGAGTCTAATAATCAGCGAAATTATATGCTAAATGCCTCATATGGTATTAATACTAATACTGAATGGGCCTATGAACCTTCTTTACTTCTTCAGTTTATTGAAAGAACCGGAGAACAATCTGTGGATATAAACTTAAAGGTATATCGTACTATGGATTTTGGAAGACTTTGGGGAGGGATTTCGTATCGTAGAAGTTTTGATGGCGCCGAGTACATAAACGGAGAAGAGATTAAAAATCAAAAATTACAGTATATAACACCTGTAATAGGAGCCAACTATAATAATTTTATGCTCGCATATACTTACTCTTATCAAACGGGAAGTGTAAAGTTTAGAAGTGGTGGCTACCACCAACTTACGTTAGGATACAATATACCTAATGGAAAACCAAGTTTCTGGCAACAAGACATGCGTAACAACGGTAGGTTGCGCCCACGATATTAAAAACGAAACCCTTCCACCTGTAAGTGGAAGGGTATATTTATTAATTCCAAGTATAATTTTTCTTTTCTGCTTGTTTTTTAATTGCGTCAATTAATACGCTTTCTAACCCATTCGTGTTTTCAGATTTTGCATTGGCTACAAATTGTCGTCTTTTTTCACTTAGCTCTTTAATTTTATTCTGAATTCGCTTACGTTCAAGGCCCTGTTCAGTCACAAATGCTTTTAATTCTGATTTTGACTTATTCTGAAGGGCTTCAGGTAGGTCTTCTTTTTTCAATTCGTCATAGCTAAAATCTTCTTCTAATTCGGCATCTACCAAATCCCAAGTACTATTTTTATAGAGATGTGATCCTTTGGATATAGTTCTGCTCACGGCGTTGGCCTTGCTATATCCAGCGGCGTTGTCATCCTGCTCTTCTTGCATTGCAACCTTTTTTCTTCCAAAGCTACCATAGGGAATGTAAGTATTATTTAGTTTAATGTTGAGTTGAATGATAATATCATCGTATGGCGAAGCTACATGAACGGTTTCTTGATTGTGGTTAATCGCCATATAATCACCATAGGTTAACCGTGCACCGTCTTGCCAATAAGAAGAAATACCTTGTTCGTAATTTCCACAAAAAATGGTATTTACAATTACGCCTTTTTCTTTCGCATTGGTTGCAGCATCTTTATAATTTACTTTTCCCTGTGTAAAAGGCTCGTTTCCAGCGATAAAGATCATTTTTAAATCGTCTGCATCATTCCCCCAATCCAGTTTGTTTAATGAAGCCTGAATTACAGTACCACAATACTCACTTCCACCATTTGTAGTGAGCGAAAAAAGTTCTTTGGATACATCATCCAAATCTTCTGTAAAGGATAGAATCTTTCTTAGGTAACCATCACGACTGCTCAAGTTGTCGTTTCCGTACTCATAGAGCGCTATTTGTAAATCAGGTCGATCGTTTTTACATTTAGCATAGGACAATTCATTGACGATCTCCCAAAGCTGTGCCTTGGCTTGATCTATAAGACCGTCCATACTATTACTTGTATCCAATAATAAGGCAACTTTTATAAAATGCTTTGAAGGATTTTCTAGAATAGTCAAATCGGTAAGGGCTATTTCATTTTTAATATCTGCTCTGCATGAGTAAGTTAAAATGAGGATGCCAACTAGAAATAAATTTTGGAATGTTTTCATCTGTGTATTATTAGAATTATAGTGTAAACCTAAATCAATCTTTTTCTTCAGAAAAAGAGATTTGAGTGAGTATGGGTACTGAGTTAGTGAGATAGCACTTTTGTTGAGTGAAGTCTGGTTTTTCCTTAAAAACAAGTGCTATTTTAAGAAATTGTAATTTTAGAAACTCCTTTAAAGTATGTATGTTTACTCTTTAAGTTAGGACATGAAGTTAATCTCCATTTTATTTATTGCCGTTACATTTTGCACTACCATTAGTGTGAATGCACAGGTTCAGACTTCAACAATTAACCCTTTTCAGCTAAAAGGGGAGGTTCGAGAGGCTGAATCCAATGCGCCCATTTCTAAGGTAAACGTTGAAACTAGTGGCGGAGAATATACAACTACAAATACTGCAGGAGAGTTTAAAATTTCGGCTAAAATAGGGGAGCAATTGATTCTTAGAAGTGACGATTTCACAACGGTATATTATACCATTAACGATGAGCAACGAGTAACTCTTAAGGTAGAGAGCAATACAGATCTACCGAGTCCAACTTCGAAGAGAAATAAATCGATTGATGTTTTCAGAAGTTATATCGATTCGGCAAAGACATTCATAAAGAAAGATGCGAAAAGAAGTATTGAATATGTCACAAAAGCGTTGGAGTCTGTTCCGGGGAAACGTGCGACAAACCTTCAGAATAGTGTGGCATTTGAAACCTTAGGTGATATTAATCTTTTTTGGGAACAACAAGACTTGGCAATCGATAATTATAAACGAAGCATATCGGCTAGATCAACTATCGACATACGGATTAAGTTGGCAATAGCTTTTATGAAGAACAAAAATTATCAAGAAAGCATTGCTGAGTATTCGGATTTACTAACAAACAAATTATCAAATTACCAAGAGGTGATTGTGTTTGAGGGCTTAGGCGATACGTATAAATTGATAAATGACCCGGTTAAAAGTGTTTTTAACTACCAGAAAGGGCTTGACGTTGCAAATACACACCAGATAACCCCAAAAATAACAGATCTCAATTCTAAAATAGGGGAAGTATATGCTCAAAGTGGGGCAAGGGCAGAGGCGGAATCTTATTTTGGTAATTCGTTAGATTTATCGAAAAAGGAAAGTAAAAAAAGGGCTGTTGAAGAAAAGAATAAGGTAGCAGATTTTTATAGTAAAAATCGTGATTTTGATAAGGAGATTCAGCTAAGAGAAGAAACCTTATCCGAAATTGAATCCATGAGTGATGATGAGGAAGAAGATGATATCAATAGCCCATTAACGCCTCAACGTCAAAATTATAAAATTGCAAATGCCTTCGTGGGACAGGAAAAATATGAGGAGGCCATTCCTTATCTTGAAAAAAGTATCAATGAAGCAGATAAGAAAGAGGACCTTGTAGTGCAAAAGGATGCAATGAGGAAGCTTTCCGAACTATATCGTGATATTGGTAAGTTTGATAAGGCGGCCGAAAGTTACGAACGTTATGCAAATGTAGTAGATGAATTATATCTAAAAAAGGAACAAGAGCTTTCTCAAGCAGCTCGTTTTAGTAAAGAAATTACGCTGCGACAAAACAGAATCGCTAGTTTGGAGAATGATCGAAAACTAAATGAAAGTCGGTACAAACTTGCGGTCGAAAACCAAGAACTAATACAACAAAACAATCGTGTTCAAAAATGGATTATAGGTTCGCTTATTTTAATAGCCCTCTTGCTACTTTATGCTGCCTATAATCAGTTCAAAAATGTTAAGCAGCAAAAGTATGCAAACAACCAATTGGCGCTAAAATCATTGCGTACACAGATGAATCCGCATTTTATATTTAACGCATTAAACTCGGTGAATAGTTTTATAGCAAGCAATGATGAACGCGCAGCTAACAAATATTTAAGTGAATTTTCCCAACTTATGCGTTCTGTCTTAGAGAATAGTGAAGAGGATTTTATTTCGCTTGATAAAGAAATTGAATTGCTTGAGTTATATGTGAAATTGGAGCATTTTAGATTTAAAGATAAGTTTGATTATAAAATACAAGTTTCAGAAAATATAAACGTAAACGAATTTGTAATTCCGCCAATGTTGCTTCAGCCGTATGTGGAGAATGCAGTATGGCACGGACTTCGTTATAAAGAGGATAGAGGGTTATTGGAGATTAATTTTGATCAATTGGATTCAGAAACGGTGGAAATAACAATTACTGATGATGGAATTGGAAGGGAGAAATCCAAAGCCTTTAAAACTGAAAACCAGAAGAAGCAGAAATCAAAAGGAATGGGGAACATACAAAAACGAATTTCAATTTTAAATGAAATGTACAAAGACAAGGTAGATGTTTCGATTGAGGATGTTTTTGAAAATGAAGAGGGCACCAGGGTTCGACTCATTTTGAAGAAGGATTAATATAAACCGGACAGGATAAATTTACGATATGACATTGCGAGCAATCATAGTTGAAGACGAAGAAACTAGTAGGGAAATACTAAAAAATTACCTTGCTAAGTATTGCCCAAATGTGACTTTACTTGGAGAAGCTGCCAATGTGGAAGAAGCACTTGTATTAATTCGAAATAACGATTTAGACTTAGTTTTTTTAGATGTTGAAATGCCCTATGGAAATGCCTTCGATTTGCTTGATAAGGTTGGGGATAGGCAGTTTGAAACTGTTTTTGTAACCGCCTACAATCATTATGCAATTGATGCGCTTAACGCTCATGCGTCGTATTATCTTCTGAAACCTATTTCTATTGATACACTTATTGAAGCAGTGGATTATGTTTCAGAAATAAAAGAAAAGGAAAACAACTTGCAAAACACCGTCTTGCAGCCGAAGCTTCGACAGGTGGTTGGAAAACTAACTATTCCGCTACAAAATGGTTTCGAAGTATTGGAAACATCCGAAATATTATATTGCCAGGCGGACGATAATTATACCAATATTTTTATTAATGATAAGAAGAAACTGGTAAGTAAGACACTCAAGTATTTTGAAGAAGCCTTATCGAAGAGTGGTTTTGCGAGAGTTCATAAATCCTATTTGGTCAACGTCAATGCCATTGTTGAATATAAGAAAGGAAAGGGTGGAAGTGTTGTTTTGTCTAATGGAAAGGAAATAATGGTAAGCCCATCTCGAAAAAAGGAGCTACTAGCCTTTTTTAGCTAACTTAAATTAAAACGTATGATCATCAAGTCTGTTAATGGAAAAGCCCCTCAAATACCCTCAGATTGCTTTATTGCGGATAATGCAACCATAGTTGGTGAAGTTGAAATGGGAACCGAATGTAGTGTTTGGTTCAATGCTGTAATACGCGGTGATGTACATTTTATAAAGATAGGTAACAAAGTAAATATTCAAGATGGGGCGGTTATTCACGCGACTTATAAAATGGCTCCTACTACAATTGGAAATAATGTTTCTATAGGTCATAATGCCATTGTACATGGCTGCACTATTCAAGACAATGTCTTAATTGGAATGGGAAGTATTGTGATGGATAATTGCGTAGTTGAAAGTAATTCTATTATTGCTGCTGGCGCTGTGCTTACAAAAAACACAAGAGTGGAGACTGGGAGTATTTACGCAGGAATTCCGGCAAAAAAGGTCAAGGATATAAGCAAAGAATTGATTCATGGAGAGATCAATAGGATTGCCGATAATTATGTGAAATACGCAAGCTGGTTTAAAGACTAATACTATTTAAAAATCTTTTTTTTCTACTGAAATCACTTCGGAATAATCTTGAAGTAAGTACTTCATTGTATCAGTTTCGGAATTGGTAAAAAATTGTAGCAAGGGCTTGCTGGTTTCTTTCCGAAGCAATTCTAGAGAAATTAATTTTGCTTCAGTGTATTTTGCAACTGCGCTTCCCGAATCTAATATTGTTATATTTTCTGGCAGCATTTTTTTTAACTTCGGAATGAGATGCGGATAGTGACTACATCCCAACACAAGATAATCTATATTCGCTTCAATCATTGGTTTGGTATATTCTCTAAGCAATTTCTCTGTCTCATCACTTTCCATTTTACCCGCTTCAATAAGCGGCACAAGTCCTTCACCCACAATTTCAATTACCGATATATCCTTTGTGAATTCTGCTGAGGTTTTATGAAATAGAATACTACTTAAAGTCCCCTTTGTGGCGAGGATTCCTATGCTTTTTGTCGTAGTCTTAAGTGCAGCGGGTTTAATAGCTGGCTCGATACCTATTATTGGAATGTCGAAGGTTTTTCGTAATACTGATATAGCGTTTGTAGTAGCGGTATTGCAGGCGACAACTATAATTTTGCAGCCCATTTTTAAGAGCACTTCGGTGTTTTTTATACTTAGTGCCGTTATCTCTTCGGAGGTTTTGTATCCATAAGGCGCATTCTTACTATCAGCTAAATAGATAGTATTCTCCAAAGGAAGTAATTTATGAATTTCTTGCCAGATGGAAGTACCTCCCACTCCAGAATCAAATACTCCTATGGCTGCATTGTTTTTCATTAGTATAAAAATAAAAACTGCCCACCAAATGGCGGGCAGTTTTTCAATATAATTTCAGAAATTAATTAAATTCCCAATTCTTTTTTCACATCCGCTAAAAGATCTTTACCGTCTGCAAGCAATAAACCGCTTCCAGCTGTTGAGTCCATTACATATTTAATCCCTTGCGCTCTTGCTACTTTTTGTATCGCCGCACGTGCTTTGTCTAAAATAGGTTGGTATATACTCAATTCTTTTTTTCTAAGATCTTCCATTGCTTGTTGTCTGTAAGCAGAAATGTTTCTTTCCATTCCTTGAACTTCCTCAACACGCTTTGCATTTTCTTCTTGAGTTTTGCTTCCTTCTTCATTTCCGTACTGCTGAACCTTAGCTTCAAATTCTTTAGCCATTCCTTTTATTTCAGTATCGTATGTTTTCTGAAGTTTTTCAAGCTGACCTTGAGCTGCTTTCATCTCTGGCATTGACTCCATTAATGACTGGGTGTCAATGTGAGCCATTTCAGATTGAGCGTTAACAAAACTTGTAGCACCTACCATAAGCATCACGGCTACGAATAATGATTTAATTTTTCTCATTGTAATTGTATTTAATAATTAAGTGTTATAATTTATATCGGGTTAATTGTTTATTTTTTAGTTTCCACCACCACCTTCCTCAGCAGCTGGAGTGTTTTTATTGCTACGGGCTTCCAAAATAGAATCTTTTCTTCTTTGTCTTTCGTCTAAAAGTCTTTGTCTTCTTTCTTCAAATTCAGCTTTTTTGGCAGCTCTAACAGAGTCTCGAACTTTTTTTCGATCTGCCATTATTTTTTCGCGTTCGTCCTTTTTAGCGGCAATTGCTTCTTCTCTTTCGGTAACCGCACCTTCTTCTTCCAAACTAAGCTCTTCGCGCTTTTCTATCTTCTTTTCTTCTCTTTTTGAAGTAGCTTGTTCTCTTTTTGCAGCTCTGTTTATGCTTCTTAATACAAGGTCGCTTATGTCATTTCTTTGCGCTGCAAATAACATTACCACATCTGCAGATTTATCAAATATGAAATCGTATTTTTTATTCTCTGCGACTTCTTGAACGATATTGAACACCTGATCCTGTATAGGTTGAACCAGCTGTCTCCTTTGTATCATTAGATCTCCATTAGGTCCAAATCGGTCCTGTTGGTATTGAAGCATTTCATCTTCTTTTATCTTTATCTCTTCTTCGCGCTCTTCTATTAATTCCTTAGTAAGTAACACTCTTTCGTTACTTAAATTGAGTGTCATTAAATCTACTTCTTTCTGCTTTTTATCTATATCTTGTTTCCAGCGCTGTACTTTACCTTCTAACTGTGTTGCTGCTTCTTGGTACTCAGGAACACTTTCAAGAATATATTCCATGTCAATATATCCAATACGTGCTCCTCTTTGTGCTTGTGCAACTAACGTAAAGCAAAAAACAGCAAGTGCGAATAAAAATAACTTTTTAGTTTTCATAGTGGTTGGTTGTGTTTAAGAAAATATCGTGCCATAATCAAAATTGTTGTCCAATTATAAAATGAGTCTCCCATCCATTCTTTTCAAATCCTCCTAGAACGGGGTCAAACCCATATCCAAAATCAATACCTAATAACCCAAATGCAGGCATAAATATACGTAATCCTGCTCCAGCAGACCTTTTGATGCTAAACGGATTGTAATCTCTAAATCCGTCATAAGACGCCCCACCTTCTGCAAAAGCCAATACATAAATAGAAGCTAATTGAGCAAGAGTGATAGGATATCTCATTTCTAACGAAAATTTGTTATAAATGTTATCTCCATCTTGATTTGATAAAGATTGATTAGGATATCCTCTTAGTTGAATTACTTCACGGCCATCAAGGCTATATGATCCTAATCCATCGCCTCCAACAAAGAATCTTTCAAATGGAGGAATTCCGCGATCGTTATTATATGCGCCTAAGAATCCAAATTCTGTGTTGGTACGAAGTACTAATTTATCAAAAATTCTGGTATACCAAGTTCCTTTAAATTTAATCTTGTAATATTCCAACCAATTGAAACGCTGCTGGTCTATTTCTGAAATACGATCTGCAGCTATATTTCGATCAAATGCATCAAAGGTGGCGTCTGTAACAATAGCCTCGTTTTCAGCACGTTCTACGGCCAGTTGTTTGTAATCAACACCGTTGAAAGCTGAATAAGGTACGGTCATTTTTGCAGTAACACTAAATTCAGACCCAGACATTGGATAAATGGGGTTGGTAGCCGTATTATTTCTACTTATTCCAAGTGTATATGCCAAGTTGTTTGAAAATCCGTCACCAAAAGTAAATAGGTTTGTATTATAGTTCTTTAAGTTGTAATGTTGAAAACTAATCGCTTGAGACAAGGTGAAATAATCATCTGGCCATTTAAGACGTTTAGCTAAACCTACAGAACCTCCAGTAATCAAAAATCGCTGGTCTTTGTCAACTTCTCTTGAATTAAAATTATACTGATACTGAATAGTATGTGAAAAGGAAGTACTTAACTGAATAGGTTTTTTCCCACCCAACCAAGGTTCAGTAAGTGATAAGCTATAAGTTTGATAATAAGAACTCGCTTGTGCTCTAATGGATAACTTTTGCCCATCTCCCATAGGAAGTGGCTTATATGCCTCGGCGTTGAATATATTCCGAAGTGAAAAATTGTTAAACGACAAACCAAGTGTACCTACAAATCCACCGCCACCATAACCACCTTGCAATTCTATCTGGCTGGCACCTTTTTCCACAACTGAATACTCCATATCCAAAGTACCATTATTTGGATCTACGTTTTTAAAATTTGGAGACAATTGTTCTGCATCGAAAAACCCTAGCTGTCCAAGCTCTCTAATGGTTCTAACCACATTTCTCTTACTGTATTTTTGTCCTGGACGCGTACGTAATTCTCTGTAAATTACATGGTCATTCGTTTTATCATTCCCAACTACAGTAACGTGATCAAAATATGCAATTTTACCTTCCTTAATTCTAATTTCGAAATCGATAGTATCCTGTCTAACGGCAACTTCAACTGGATTGATTGAAGAGAAAAGGTATCCATTATTTTGGTATAGATTTGTAAGGTCAAGGGCTTCAGGGTCTGTATTATCCGCAATTCGCTTTTGAAGAAGTACACCATTATATGCCTCTCCTTTCTTTATGCCTAAAGTTTGTCTTAATTGATTGCTGGTATAAACACTATTTCCAATAAATCTTATATCTCCAAAATAGTATTTTTTACCTTCTTCAATATTCAATTTTAAAGAAACAGTTTTATTGTTCTTTACTATAAGGGTATCGCTAGTTATTCTGGCATCTCGATACCCATTTGCTTTATATTTTTCAATAAGACTGGCTTTATCTTCTTTAAAGCCACTTTCTGAATATTTAGAACGTTTCCAAAAGCGCAGTAAATTTTTCCGCTTCACGTTTTTCATTGAATTACGCAATTTCCCTTTGGAAAGTTGATTGTTTCCAACAAATGTAATTGGAGATACTTTAACACGTTTACCTCTATCAATACTAATTTTCATGTCCTTGGAAACCTCAGTGCCCGTAGAATCTAGTTTTGGAGTCGTACTAATTATTACCTGAGTATTTAGAAACCCATCGTCTTTATATTTGTTGGTAATATAATTTTTGGTGGTAGTAATTAGATTTTTTGTGATTTTAACGCCAGGGTTTAAGCTATTGTCTTTTATAATCTCTTTTTTCTTTCCCTTTCGAATACCTTCAATTGTAACTTCGTTTAATTTTGGAAGTTCTACAATGTAGAGTTCCAGATCAGCTTCATCACCAACAATGTTAGTCACATAAAAAGCAATATCACTAAAGAGATTTTGCTCCCATAGTTTTTTAGTAACAGAACTTAATTTTTCACCTGGAATATAAATTCTATCTCCTTTTTTAAGTCCGGTAAATGCAATTACTGTTTGCTCATTAAAATTTTGAGCACCCGTTACTTTTATACTGTTTATGGTATATTTTTTTCCCGAATCTAAGTCTTTTTGCTGAGCAGAAAGATTAAATATGGATAGTATTGCTATAAGAAATACACAATAAAATTTATGTTGTAAGTGCAATAAGGTACTTTTGTTAAAGTTGTTCACTGGTCTTTCCAAATCTTCTTTCTCTATTTTGATAATTTAATATTGCCTCATAAAGATGGGTTCTTGTATAATCTGGCCAAAGCGTATCTGTAAAATATAATTCGGCATATGCTAGTTGCCAAAGTAAAAAGTTACTAATTCGCTGTTCACCACTGGTACGGATTAACAAATCTACATCAGGCAAATCTTGCGTGTAAAGATGATTATTAATAACCGATTCATCAATATCATCGCGCGAAATTAGGTTATTTTTAACTTTAAGGCTAATCTCTTTAACTGTTTTTATAATTTCTTCTCTGGAACCATAACTCAGCGCTAAGGTAAGCGTCATTCTAGCGTTGTTTTTTGTGCTTTCAATTACATCCTTTAGTTCTTGGTGTACTTTTTTTGGTAAGGAGTCAAGATTTCCAATTGCTATAAGCTTAATGTCGTTGTCTTGAAGGGTTTTTATTTCCTTTTTTAAGGATGAAACAAGAAGCTTCATAAGTAATTCTACTTCAAGTTTTGGACGATTCCAGTTTTCGGTGGAGAAAGCATATAGGGTAAGAAATGGGATATTTATTTCGACACAAGCCTCAACTACCTCTCTCACCGACTTGGTTCCATTTTCGTGACCAATACTTCTTAGTAAGCCTTTTTTCTTGGCCCAGCGACCATTTCCATCCATAATAATTGCAAGATGTTTCGGAAGCTTTTTCTTATCTATTTGATCAAGGATGTCCATTTATATTTAAAAATTACAATAACAAGGTTTTCTTCCAAAGGTAAAGTTAAGGTTTACACCCGTAAAAACGTACCAATCATTATTGTTAACATTCCCAAATTTTAAATTTTCACTATTAGATAGTCCTTTTACTGGATTGCTCCCATCAAGATCGTCGGTAAAGGTGTATCTCGCGCCAATTTCAAATGAGATTGCAAACTCCGTACTAAGTTTTGCTTTGTAGCCCAAAACCATTGGGATGGCAATTGCTCCTGCCTGGTCATAATCTTTAAAGTCTTTAGAAACTGGGTTAATAAAAGCGGCTTTATAGAGAATATAAGTAAGTCCCGTGTACAAATAGGGTGTGGAAACTGGTCTACCATTATAAATGTTGTATTCCCAAAAAGTATATTCTATTCCTCCAGAAAACTCGGTTACATTGTTCGTAAAGGAATAACCCCTTTCCCTTCTCCTGCTTTCGTTAGAATCTGCATCATTTCCTTCGATATTTGCATTAATAACAGAAATTCTAAATGCATGTCTCGGACTTCTATTCCATTTTGCAATTACTCCATAACCCAGTGATTTGGGCGCAATAAAACTTGTTTTGCCTACATCACCAATAAAATTGGTTCCGCCAATGAGCGCTCCAATCTCGTACGTTTGTGAACGGCCTAGAAATGAGATGACTACTATTAAAAACGCAGATGCGAAATACTTCATATACCTTAAAAGTTTGCAAATATAATAATAAACTTGTCTTATTGGTGTGATAAGCAAATTTGTCTCTGTTGATTAACAAATTTTGAGGTTATTTATTGTTTAATTCCGTTTGTCTTCACCCCAGAGTAGTTTTTTTCTTAGGGTTTTTGTAAAGCTGTCGTTAGTTAATTGAACAAGCTTAATAGTAAATGGCGCTTTCTTAATGGTAACTGTGGTTTCGTTTTTTACTGTAGCAATTCGGGAGTCCATCGAAACCAAATAGGTTTTTTCTCGTCCACTTACTTGAAGGCTAATGGTGCTGTTGTCTGGAATAACTAAAGGTCTGGCGTTTAAATTATGAGGAGCAATAGGTGTAATCACCATGCTATTGGTGCTAGGGTCAATTACGGGACCTCCACAACTTAGCGAATATCCTGTAGAGCCTGTAGGAGTTGCTACAATAAGTCCATCAGACCAATAGGATGTAAGGTACTTGCCATTTATTTTAGTTTCCACCTTTATCATTGAAGTGGTGTTTTTCCTATTAACAGCAACTTCGTTTAAGGCAAAATTTAACGAAGTAATTTCGCTATTAGGAGGATCTGTCGAGATAGTGAGTAGGCTTCTTTCAGAAATCGTAAATTCATTATCTAGAATCTGATTAATGCTTTCGGTAATCTTTTCTTTCTGAATGGTCGCTAAAAAGCCAAGTCTTCCTGTGTTAATTCCAACAATTGGGATTCCTAAATCACGAACGTAGGTCACCGATTTTAAAATGGTTCCATCACCGCCAATACTAAAAAACAGGTCGTATGAGTTATCTAGCTTGCTAAATGTGGCTACCTGAGAAAAGTTTTTGGTAATTTCTTGTTGCTGATTAATAATATTGAGGAAGTTTTCTTCAATAACTATTTCAACATTTTTTTTCTGAAGCGCATCCAATATTAGTTGGATGTAAGTTTCAGAGTTCTCATGATAGAACTGTCCGTAAATACCTATTTTCATACTTTATATATTAAGGTATTTATCCAAATAATTCGATCGTGCTTTTAAATCATCAAGAAATTTATCCTCTTCATGATTCGAAACAATATTGTAGCCATACCTTCTAAAGGTTTGTACAATGGCATTCATGCCAGTATGTCCAATTTTAATTGTGGCTTCTAAAATGTCGTTTTCAATTTTGGAGACAAAGACACCTAAAACCTTGGCGTCATTGGACTCAATAATCTGGCAAATTTCACTAAAGGAATAATCTCTCACTCCTTTTTCCACAACAATGATTCCACCAGCCTCGTTAAGAAAAGGAGTATTGTTAAAAAGATTCATTATGTCTCCAAGTTCGTAATAACCTAGATATCTATTTTTAATACTTAATACAGGGATAATATTGCAATTGTTTAATGCAAATGCTTCGAGAATATCCAACCAATTAGTTGTCTCTCGAACAAAAAATGTCTCTAAAGCGTACTGATAATTGCTTAAAAGTTTATCATTTTCGAAGCAGTGGGCATCGGTTTCAGAAATACAACCTACGTAGATATCTTCTTTTTTTACAGGAAGATGTGTATAGGTAAGTTGATTAAAAGCAGCCTGCACTTCTTTTATTTCCGAAGAAATATCAAAGGGATGAATATCATTAATAATAAACTGTTGGGTCTTCAAGCTTTCAAATTTTATGCAAATTACTTAAAATAAAGATTCAAAACCCTCCCGAAGCTTTGTATTTTTGCACTAATTAACTTATTGGAATGACAAAATTAAGCGTAAACATAAATAAAATAGCCACCCTGCGTAATGCGAGAGGAGGAAATACTCCAAATTTAGTAGAAGCCGCTATTGCTGTTCAGAATTTTGGAGCCCAAGGAATTACGATACATCCAAGACCAGACGAAAGACACATTCGGTATCAGGACGCCTATGATTTAAAGTCGGTAGTAACAACCGAATACAATATTGAAGGCAATCCGAAAGACAAGTTTTTGGACCTAGTCTTTGATATTAAGCCAACTCAAGTAACATTAGTGCCAGATGCGGTAAATGCCATAACCTCAAATGCGGGATGGGATACGGTAAAACACAAGGCGTATTTGTCTGAAATTATTTCTGAATGCAAGCGGAATGGTATCCGTACATCCATTTTTGTTGATCCTAAAAAAGAAATGATTGAAGGTGCCGCCTTAGTTGGAGCCGACAGAATTGAATTGTACACCGAAGAATTCGCTCACCAATACAGTCTGGGAAATACAACAGCTATTGAACCCTACACAGCTTGTGCGGTTTTGGCCAATGAATTAGGACTGGGGATTAATGCCGGTCACGATTTGTCATTAGAGAATATTCAATTTTTTAAAGAGCATATTCCAGGTTTACTGGAAGTATCGATTGGACATGCTTTAATCTCTGAGGCCTTGTATTTGGGGTTAGAGACTGTTGTGAAAGAATATATTAAGAAACTCATCTAGTATGATATTACATTCTCAAATTATAGGCCAGGGAAAACCCTTGTTGATTCTACACGGATTTTTAGGAATGGGGGATAACTGGAAATCTCTTGGAAATAAATTTACCGAAAGTGGTTTTGAAGTTCATTTAGTAGATCAGCGGAACCACGGAAGGAGTTTTCATAGCGATACCTTTAGCTATTCTTTGATGGTGGATGATTTGAAAGAGTATTGTGACTATCACAAGCTCGATAAAATAAACCTCTTGGGACATTCTATGGGAGGTAAAACGGCAATGCTATTTGCTGTAAGTTTTCCTCAAAAGGTTACAAAATTAATTATTGCAGATATAGGTCCAAAAGCCTATCCACAACATCATCAAGATATTATTAAAGCTTTATTCTCTTTAGATTTTTCAGAAATAAAAACCAGGGGTGAAGCAGATAAAGTACTTTCAGAATACATTAAAGAAATAGGAATAAGACAATTTCTATTAAAAAACCTCTACTGGATTGAAAAAGGGCAGTTAGGTCTAAGAATTAATTTATCGGTATTGGCAGCGAGAATTGAAGAAGTGGGAAAAGCATTGCCAGAAGATACAATATACCGAGGTGAGGTGCTGTTTTTAAAGGGTTCTAAGTCTGGTTATATAGAAAAAAAGGATGAAATTTTAATTGAGAAACACTTTCCAAATTTTCAAATCTGCGCCGTTTCTGAAGCCGGACATTGGCTACACGCAGAAAATCCTTCAGAATTCTACGAATATGTTGTAAATTTTTTATAGTATTGCAAAATAATTTACTATGTATGCATAGTAAATTGATTTTTAACCTACTATAATCCGTATTTAGTCGTTATAAATCGTAACAAAAAAACCTTTTAACCTAACTTAATTATTATGAAGAAAGTATTATTTCTTGCTGTGTTCTTATTAGCCGCAGCAGTAACTTATGCCGGAGGGTACCGTGTGGCTTTACAAGGGCAAAAGTCCTTAGCAATGGGTCATACAGGAGTTGCTGTTGTGAATAGTAGTGAACTAGTATTTTTTAACCCAGCTGGTTTGGTATATTTAGAAAACAAATTGAATATTTCTGCGGGAGTTAGTGGTGTATTTGCTAATGTTGCCTACCAAAACGAATCTACAGGAGCATCTGCAACAACAGACAGCCCTACAGGAACACCATTGTATTTTTATGCTTCTTATAAAGCAACAGATTGGTTGGCTTTAGGTGTTGGTGTTTATACTCCTTACGGAAGTACAGTTTCTTATGAAGATGACTGGGCCGGATCACATTTGGTAAATAATATTGATTTAAAAGCAATTTATATTCAACCAACACTTTCTGTAAAACTGAACGATGTTATTAGTTTTGGTGGTGGTCCTATCTTCGTAACAGGATCTGTTAATTTTAATAGAAACCTTAATAGAACCTTATCAACTTTAGATGGAGAAAGATCTGAGGTTACTTTAGACGCTAAGGGTATTAACGCAACAGGATGGGTTGCCAGTACAATGTTTAACCCAACTGAAAATCTTAGAATTGGAGCATCATATCGTTCAAAAATAATTATGAAAGCCGAAGGTGGCACTGCTACTTTTGAGAATCTTCCTAACTCTGAATCTGATTTATTGAATTTCCCAGAAGGAGGAACGACCGAATTTGATGCAGAGCTTCCATTGCCAGCCGAGTTAACTGTTGGTCTATCTTACGAGTTTTGTGATAAGTGGTTGTTTGCTTTCGATTTTAACAGAACTTTTTGGAATGTTTATGAATCATTGGATATTGACTTTGCATATACCATAGAAGAAGAAGGCGATCCAGTAGATTCTGTTAATCGTCGTGATTATAAAAACTCTTCTATCTATAGGTTTGGATTACAATATGAAGCAACCGACATGTTTACTTTAAGAGCTGGGTACTATTTTGATGAATCTCCTGTACAACCTGGAAGATTTGCACCAGAAACACCTCGTAATGATAGTAATGGTTATACTGCTGGATTAACTTTTAATGTTGGAAAACGTTTTCAAGTAGATGCTTCTTTCCTATACTTACATTTTAAAGAAGTTGACGCTTCTTATGACGCTTATATCGAGAACGGTCAAGAAGTTCCTTTTAGTGGAAAATATAAATCCAATGCGTTTGTGCCTGGATTAGGAGTTACTTATAGAATGTAATTGAAAAAATTAGAAAAAATGAAAAACACTATAAAATTAATGATTGGCTTAGCGACCGTAGGGTTGGTAAGTTGTGATGCAGAATTTGAGACTCCAGTAACGGATGAGGGTTTTTACTCAAATGGAACGGCAGACTTTACTAAGTATGTGGCAGTAGGGAATTCACTTACGGCTGGATATGCAGATGGGGCGTTATATATTACTGGACAAGAAAATTCTTATCCTAATATTATGGCACAGCAATTTATGTTTGTTGGTGGGGGTGAATTTACACAACCTTTAATGGATGATAACGTTGGTGGACTTCTATTGGGAGGTACGCAAGTTTTTGAAAACAGATTTGTTTTGGATTCAGATCCTGATGGCAGTCTAGGACCTGAACGTCTTGTGGCTACTCCCACAACAGATGTTACAACAAGTATCGCAGGACCTTATAATAATATGGGTGTTCCTGGAGCGAAAAGCTTTCACTTGAGCGCTGATGGTTATGGAGCTGCTAATCCTTGGTTTGCTCGTTTTCAAACAAGTGCTGGTGCTTCTGTTTTAGGAGATGCAGTGTCTATGAGCCCTACGTTCTTTAGTCTTTGGATTGGTAACAATGATATTTTAAGTTATGCTACTTCTGGCGGTGTTGGTGTAGATCAACAAGGAAATTTTGACCCTTCTACTTACGGTCCAAATGACATTACGGATCCAAATGTATTTGCTGCTGCTTATAGCGCGCAAGTAGATGCTTTGACAGCTGGTGGAGCAAAAGGAGTATTGGTGAATTTAGCAGATGTGACTTCAATACCATATTTCACAACGGTGCCATTTGCACCTTTAAGCCCATTAGATCCTAATTTTGGACCTCAAATCCCAACGCTTAATGCAACCTATGCTCAGTTAAATGGTGCGTTTGCATTTCTTGGAGTTCCAGAAAGATCAATCGTATTCTCTCAATCTGCTGCAAGTGCGGTTGTTGTTAATGATGAGTCATTGGTAAATATTGGAGATCAGTTGACTCAAGTATTAATAGGTGGAGGACTTGATCCTCTTACTGCTGCTTTGTTTGGTCAACAATACGGCCAAGCAAGACAAGCAAATTCGGGAGATTTATTAGTACTAACAAGTTCTTCTGAAATAGGACAAATTAATGAACGAAGATTTGGAGAATTGGTAGGTTTAGGATTGCCACCAGAACAGGCAGGTCAGTTATCTGTTAATGGCGTGACTTTCCCTATGGAAGATCAGTATGTATTGATTCCTACAGAACGAGCAAGTATTGCTGCTGCTGCTGCTGCCTTCAATAATACTATTGATGCAATAGCTAGAGCAAAGGAACTTGGATTTGTGGATGCAAGAAGAGCCTTAGCAGAAGTTGCAGCAACTGGGGTGCCATATGATGGAGGTGTTTTAACATCCACATTCGTTACCGGAGGAGCGTTTTCACTTGATGGTGTTCACCCATCTCCAAGAGGATATGCCTATACAGCTAACAAAATTATTGACGTTATAAATAGAGAGTATGGTGCTACTGTCCCTAAAGTGGACATTGGAAACTATCCAACTATTTCATTATATGATAACGACTAAGGAGAATTAATCTTTTCCGTCGAACTATTATTACCGTCCTGGTCTAAATCAGGACGGTTTTTTTATATCTTTAAGTTCTAATATTTAAAGTTATGAAATTACTTTTAAGGTTATTATTAACAGCAGTAGCTGTTGTTATTTTGTCTAAAGTGCTGCCTGGCGTGGCCGTGGATGGCTATGGTTCTGCAATTATTGTCGCGGTGGTACTTGCTTTACTCCGACTTATAGTACGACCAATTTTGGTAGTTTTAACACTGCCTGTAACCATTGTAACTCTTGGATTGTTTCTTCTTATAATTAATGCCTTTATTATACTTATGGCAGATTATTTTGTTGCTGGTTTTGCCGTTCGAAACATCTGGTGGGCCTTGCTTTTTAGCTTGCTACTATCTTTTCTACAGTCTATATTATTTTCTATTCTCGAAAAGGACGAATAAATAGCTGAATTACAGTTTGTAAATGTTTGTTGAGTTGCTTAAAAAATCCTACTTTTGCAACCCAAAATTTACATTGAAATTTTTCAGAAAAGATGAATATTACAAAAAAAGACATTGATAAATTAAATGCTGTTGTAACAGTAGATATCAAAAAAGAAGATTATTCGGAAAAAGTAAGCACTGTTTTGAATAATTACCGTAAGACTGCCAATATTCCTGGTTTTAGAAAGGGACATGTGCCTATGGGGATGGTTCAGAAACAATATGGTAAAGCGGTTCTTGTAGAGGAAGTGAATAAACTATTACAGGACAGTTTGAACACTTTTTTAACTGAAGAGAAATTAAATGTTTTAGGAAATCCACTTCCGAAGAATGAAGCGGAAATCGATTGGAATTCTGACGACTTTAGCTTTGAATTCGAATTGGGACTTACTCCAGAATTTGATGTTGATGTGAAGGGGAAGTCGGTTACAAACTACAAGATTGTTGCAGACGATAAAATGTTGGACAATCAGGTGAAAACGATTCGTAAGCAATACGGAAAATTAATTTCAAAGACTGTTGTAGCGAAAGACGATGAGGTTACAGGGACCTTTACAGCTTCGGAAAAAAATATAGATAAGAAAGCCACTTTTGGTACCGATGTAATAAAAGGAAAAAAACAACTTTCTGCCATAATGGGTGCAAAGGTTGGAGATGTTGTGACCTTGAAAACCAAGGGAATGTTTGCCGATGATCACGATAATCAAAAATATTTAGGAGTTGAACACGATGATGCTCACGGATTGGATATTGAGGTTAGCTTGAAAATTGAGGAGGTAAATACTCGTGAAATGGCAGAATTGAACCAAGAGTTGTTCGACAAGTTATTTGGCGAAGCAGTCGTTAGTTCAGAAAAAGAATTAAAAGCGAAAATAAAAGAAGACGCTGAAAAGCAATTCGAACAACAAAGTGATCAGAAATTATTGAACGATGTTGTTGAATCGTTAATAGATAATACCAAATTCCGATTGCCAGATACGTTCTTGCAAAAATGGATTCAACTTTCGGGTGAAAATCCATTAACTGAAGAAGAAGCAAAAGCTGAGTATGAGCGAAGTGAAAAAGGGCTTAGATATCAATTAATTGAAGGAAAACTGAGAGCAGAAAATAATCTCCAAGTTAGCTTTGATGAGTTGAAGGAATACAGCCGTACTATGATTAAAGGGCAAATGGCACAATTTGGACAGATGGATCCTTCAGAAGAGGAAATAGATGGAATTGTTGCGAGAATCTTGTCCAATCAAGACGAAGTGAAACGCCTCAATGAGCAGTTGAACACGAATAAACTGCTTCAGTTCTTTAAGGAAAATGCAAAATTGAAGACTAAGGAGATTACCTACGACAAGTTCATTAAAGAAGCTTACGAGTAATTCAGCAAGAAAATAGTTATATTTAGGGCGTTGAATTTAGAAATTTAACGCCTTTATTTTTTCAGTAAACATTAATAAATTTATGAACTACGAAAAAGAATTTAAAAAATTTGCTACTAAAGATCAAGGAATCAATAGTATGTATTACGATCAGATAATGAGTAGTATGTATCCTGTTGGCTTGACTCCAAATATTATTGAAGAACGCCAAATGAACATTGCCATTTTTGATGTTTTTTCGCGTCTAATGATGGATCGAATCATCTTTTTAGGAACAGGAATTAACGATCAAGTTGCTAATATTGTACAGGCTCAATTATTGTTTTTGGAAAGTACAGATGCCTCAAAAGATATTCAGATTTATATTAACTCTCCAGGAGGAAGTGTGTATGCTGGTTTGGGTATTTATGATACGATGCAGTTTATCAAACCGAATGTTGCCACAATTTGTACAGGAATGGCAGCATCAATGGCCGCTGTTTTATTGTGTGCTGGGGAGAAAGGTAAGCGAAGTGGGTTAACGCATTCACGAGTAATGATTCACCAACCAATGGGGGGTGCACAAGGTCAGGCGAGTGATATAGAAATTACCGCCAAAGAAATAGTGACTCTTAAAGAAGAGTTATATAATATTATAGCGAATCATAGCGGTCAGACATACGAAAAGGTATATGAAGATAGTGATCGCGATTACTGGATGAAGTCAGACAAAGCCCTAGAATACGGTATGATTGATGAAATCCTAAAAAGAGGTTAAATCGCAGTTTTGTTGTGATTTGAATTTTTAGAAAAGAAACTATGTCTAAAGAAGAATTAGAATGTTCGTTTTGTGGTCGTAAAAAGGCTGAAACCAATTTGCTTATAGCAGGATTGGACGCCCATATTTGTGATCGATGTATTGAACAAGCGCACGGGATTGTTGTTGAGGAAGCACTTCATTCTACAAATACTGAATTGTCCAAAGAATTAATATTGAAGAAACCAAAATCCATTAAGGAGTTTTTGGATGATTATGTTATTGGGCAAGAACATACGAAGAAGGTAATGTCTGTGGCGGTTTACAATCATTATAAACGATTGTTACAACCTAAAACAGATGACGATATTGAAATACAGAAGAGTAATATTATTATTGTTGGACAAACGGGTACAGGAAAGACCTTGATTGCAAAAACAATAGCTCGTATGCTCAATGTGCCTTTGGCTATTGTTGATGCTACGGTATTGACCGAGGCGGGATATGTTGGTGAGGATGTAGAAAGTATCTTGACACGTTTGCTTCAGGCAGCCGATTATAATTTGGAAAAGGCTCAAAATGGAATTGTTTTTATAGATGAAATCGATAAGATTGCACGTAAGAGCGATAATCCTTCAATAACTAGAGATGTTAGTGGTGAAGGGGTACAACAAGCACTATTGAAGCTTCTAGAAGGAACTGTGGTAAATGTGCCGCCTAAGGGAGGAAGAAAACATCCTGATCAAAAGTTTATTGAAGTAAACACCGAGAATATCTTATTTATTGCGGGTGGTGCTTTCGACGGTATTGATCGACATATTTCGAAAAGGCTAAACATGCAAGCAGTAGGTTTTAGTGCTTCCAAGAAAGAGGATTATCTCGAACGCGATCATATGTTAAGATATATTATTCCTAAGGATTTGAAAGACTACGGATTGATTCCAGAAATTATTGGACGATTGCCTGTGCTTACCTATATGAATCCACTCGATAAAGGCACGCTTAGAGCTATTTTAACCGAGCCGAAGAACGCTATCATCAAACAGTATAAAAAGTTGTTTGAAATGGACGGTATAGAATTAATTGTTACTGAAGAGGCACTAGATTTTATTGTGGAGCAAGCCATTGAGTATAAATTAGGTGCTCGAGGATTGCGCTCACTTTGTGAGGCGGTACTTACCGACGCAATGTTTGAATTACCGGGGACAGATGATAAAATCTTACGGGTTAACCAAGAATACGTATCTGAGAAACTGAACAAAGCTACAATTAAAAAGTTAAAAGCGGTTTCCTAGTTTTTAAAATTAGATTATTATAAATAAAAACCCCCTAAGCCTTAAGTTTAGGGGGTTTTGTAAATTTGATTAATTAGTATCTAGAATTACGGCATTGCAATCACCGTTTTTAATTTTTTATTCAACACCTTCTGTTGCATTAATTCTTTTTTATTTTTTAAGGTGTATCCTGCTACTTCAGTATCACTTTTTTGTATCGCCGAAACACTTCCACATGAAGAAATACTTAGAGCGAAAACTGTAACCAATATTGTAAAAACAACTTTTTTCATTTTAGCAGACTTGAATTATTTGCAGGGCAAACATATGAGGTAAGAAAAGGACTACCAAAATTTTTAGTTTAAGTGAGATAGAAATTCGTCAAACGACCTAAAAATATCAGTATTTCGATAAAGTGCTGTAAACAGCCGATTTACAACGATTTTTTAATCGGATAAATCGTGTTCTTAATCGATATCCCTACTGTTGGTTGGTTCTGTGATACTTGTATTTGTAAATTGCGGTTAAATCAACCTCAATCGTTGTTATATTCTCTGGCAATGCATGAGGTTACATGCTAAAGCCGGCATCCAAATTAATGAATAGAAACTTTTCTTCTGTTTTTGCTAGCCTTTGAAGTTCATCATGAAAATATCTATTCCTCATACAATGTAGTACCTCATCCTCAAAAGAAACATTTTCAAAAAAACTTTGGATCCATTTTTTCACGGAGGGTCGTGTCCAGAGTTTTGCATATGGATCCAGACGTAGCTGTTCAAGCTGTGCTCTACAATTAGCAACCATAGAAGCTGTGTCGTGCACCTCTATTGCCATTTCTAGGAGTTTAAGGAAAGCAGTTCTTCAAGGTAATCTCTAGTGTTAGAAAGTCTGGGGATTTTATGCTGTCCACCTAACTTGTCTTTTTCTTTAAGCCAATCATAGAATAATCGTTCTCTGGCAAAGTGAATTTTTGGAGCGTTTAATGTGGTATTATTAAATCGCTTTGCTTCATAATCGCTATTTACATCTTGAAGCGCCTTATCGAGTATTTTACCGAAATTGGAAAAATTAGCAGGGGGTGTTTTAAATTCAATAATCCATTCGTGCGCCCCTTTTTCCTTTCCTTCCATAAATATTGGGGCGGCGGTATAATCGATAATTTCACTTTGGGTGAGTTGGGAAGCATTCTTTAAAGCAGTTTCGGCATTTTCAATTATCAATTCCTCACCAAATACATTAATGTGGTGTTTTGTTCTACCAGTTACTTTTATCCGAAATGGATTCACGGATGTAAAACGGACTGTATCCCCTATTTTATAGCGCCATAAACCCGCATTGGTGGTAATTATTATCGCATAATTCTTGTCTTTTTCTACTTCGCTTAGCGGAATCACGATCTCTTCGGGAGTACCATAGGTGTTCATTGGAATAAACTCGTAGAAAATTCCGTAGTCGAGCATTAACAATAAATCCTTCTCTTCATTGTGATTTTGAATAGCGAAGAACCCTTCCGAAGCATTATAGGTTTCATAATATTTAAAGTCGGAACTAGGAAGCAACTTTTTGTACTGATCCATATAAGGATCAAAACTCACACCTCCATGAAAATAAACTTCTAGGTTTGGCCAGACTTCAAATAGATTGTCTTTCCCAGTAGTTTCAGCAACATTGTTTAGCAATACAAGCATCCAAGATGGAACACCAGCCAAGCTGGTCACATTCTCCTTAATCGTTTCATTGACGATGGCCTGCATCTTTGTTTCCCAATCATTCATTAAGGAAACATCACTACCAGGGGTACTGCTAAACTCTGCCCAAAAAGGCATATTGTCTATAAGGATGGCAGAAAGATCGCCAAAAACAGTTCCATTTTCTTGATAGAGCTCTTTGCTGCCTCCAAGTTTAAGATTTTTACCCGCAAACATTTGAGAATTCGGATTGTTGTTTAGATACATACAGAGCAAATCTTTGCTGGCAGCGTAATGACAGTCTTCAAGAGAATCTATACTAACAGGGATAAACTTACTTTTGGCATTGGTAGTCCCGCTGGACTTTGCGAACCATTTAATAGGAGTAGGCCAAAATATATTGCTTTCCCCTCTTCTAGTACGCTCAATGCGTTCTTCGTTTTGTTCATAGGTAGTTATAGGAACTCTGCTTGCAAATTCTCTATAAGATTTGATGCCCTCAAAACCATATTCTCTTCCAAATTCTGTATTCTTTGCCTTCAGAATTAATCCGTGAAGCAGCTCTTCCTGTACCTCAATAGGGTATTTCAGAAACAATTCAATTTGATGAATACGTTTCTTCAAGAACCAAGAGGCAATAGAATTTACTATGGGGATTAGCATATTTTTGAACTATCTTTATGCTATAAAAATAGCGATTTTCTTTATATGATTTACGAGGGAGTGTTAACAAAAATGCAAACTGAAATTGGATCACCAATTCAGTACTACCTAATCTTCAAAAATGATTTCTTAAATGTAAATCAATTGTTAGACAAAAGAGTTTCGATACGGTTTGTTGGTTATCAATGCCTAAATTGTGGTTTATCAAAAAAAATATACCGTCAGGGGTTTTGTTACGATTGTTTTTATGAAATCCCCCAAGCCGCAGATTGGATTATGCGCCCCGAACTAAGTACCGCTCATCTCAACAAAGAAGATCGTGATTTGGAGTATGAGAAAAAAGTACAGTTGCAACCCCATATTGTGTATTTGGCTAATAGTAGTAACGTAAAAGTAGGCGTAACACGAAAAACTCAGGTTCCTACCCGTTGGATAGATCAGGGTGCACATGAGGCTATCGAAATTGTGGAGGTACCCAATCGATATTTAGCAGGAATTACAGAAGTAGCTCTAAAAGATCACGTTGGAGACAAAACCAATTGGCGAACCATGCTAAAAAATGAAATTCAGGATGAAAATTTAGTCGATTGGCGTGATAAACTAAAAAAGTACATCCCTGAAGAAGCGGCTTCCTATTTCTTGGAGAATAATTCTGAAACGAATTTAGAATTTCCTGTAATTCAGTATCCACAGAAACCAAAAAGCCTAAATCTGGATAAAACACCTAACTACGAAGGGGTATTAAAAGGAATTAAGGGTCAGTATCTCATATTTGAAGATGACACTGTTTTTAATATTCGAAGTAATGAAGGCTATGTAGTAACGATTTCTGTGAGCTGATTATAACGAAATCTCTTCCCCAATTTTTAATCCGAAACGTTTTCTAAAGGCAAATACAGCTAGGTATAAGAAAGGCGTGTCTAATGCTGCAACGATTACTTTGAAGAGAAATCCGCTAAGGAGTAATCCGCTAAATAGTGCCCAGTCAATTTTTCCGAAACTGCAAAGCAAGAATAACACCGTAAAGGTGTCTACGAATTGAGAAAGAAAAGTCGAGCCGTTATTTCGTAACCAAAGATGTTTCCCTTTGGTGAGTCGTTTCCAAAAATGAAATATCTGAATGTCAATATACTGTGCAAGTAAATAAGCCATCATTGACGCTAGTACCGCAATAGCGGTAGCACCAAAAACCTGCGAAAATAAAGAATCGCTTATTGGGCTCCAAGAGGTTGCCGGAACTACATCTGAAACATAAACAATAAGCAAAGAGAAAAATGACGCAAAAATCCCTGCTGTAACTACTGCATTTGCCTTCTTTTTACCATAAACCTCGCTAATTATATCTGTAATAAGAAAAGTAATTGGATATGGCAGGATTCCGACTGAAATTTCAAAAGTGTAGATTCCGAAGAAATCCCAATAGAAAAATTTTTGAAAAATTAAATTGGAAACCACTAAGGAAGAAATGAACAACGCTCCCAATATGAGGTAGATGCGTTGCGCGAATAAACTATCTTTTAACGTAAGTGTTGCCAAATTTTGATTCTAAAAAATATAAAGATAATTGGAAGTACTTTTCTTTTCCTTAATTTCGTCCTAAAGGTTAAAATTAGGATTTTATTAAACCATTACAAAACATATATCTTTCCCTAGGTAGCAATCAAGGAAACAAATTTGAATATCTTCAAAAAGCGGTCGACGCAATTTTTGAGGAGCTTGGTAGTATTGCTAAAATTTCATCGGTATATCGAACCCCGGCATTGGGATTTAAAGGAGATGATTTTTTGAATTGTGTACTACTAGTGCGAAGTGCGCTTGCTTCGGAAAAGATTTTATCTCGGATATTGGCTATTGAAAAAAAACTTGGCCGCGAGCGTGTCTTGTCTGAAGGTTACGAGTCAAGACCTATCGATATTGATATATTAATGGTTGATGACCTTATTAAAGACACTAAAAAACTTACAATTCCGCATCCAGAAATTCAGAATAGGAAATTTGTGCTACAACCGTTGGCCGAGCTAAATGGGCAGTTGGTGCTTCCAAAATTGAATCAAAATATTATAAAGCTGTTGGCAAAAACAAAGGATGAAAGTATCCTTGGGAAGCAATCAAAATGGCTTCGGAATCCAATTAAAGATTATGATTTATCTAAATATAAATATATAGCTATAGAGGGAAATATTGGTGCTGGTAAAACGAGCTTGGCTGCACAACTGGCCGAAGATTTTAATGCAAAATTAATTTTGGAGCGCTTTAAAGACAACCCCTTCTTACCTAAGTTTTATGAAAATCAGCAGCGGTATGCTTTTCCTTTAGAAATGTCATTTCTTGCAGACAGATATCAACAATTGCTTGAAGATATTACCCAATTTGATTTGTTTAAGGATTTTGTAATTGCAGACTATGATGTATTTAAATCTCTAATATTTGCAAAAGTAACCTTGCAGGAGGAAGAGTTTAATCTCTACAAGAAGTTGTTTCACTTAATGCACAAGGAATTACCAAAGCCAGATGTTTATGTGTATTTATATCAGAGTACAGATCGCTTGCTAGAGAATATTAAAAAACGAGGCAGAAAGTATGAGCAAAGTATTGAGGCGACCTATCTTCAGAAAATTAATGATGGGTATTTAGAATTTATTAAATCCCAACACAGCGATACCATAAAAATTATTGATATTTCAGAAATAGATTTTGTAGAAAGTAGAAAAGACTACCTAGATATTTTAAAATTGATTATTCAATAAGATATAAATGAATGCCTAGTTTTATTGAAGTTTGCAGAATAAATCCCAAATAACAATTCCGGCACTCACCGATATATTTAAGGAATGTTTGGTGCCATATTGAGGAATTTCTACCACGATATCACTTTCCGAAACGACGTCTTGGGACACTCCTTTTACTTCATTTCCAAAAATAATAGCGTGCGTTTTATTTTTATCTAGGCTGACATTCTGTAGCATTTTAGCATTTTCGGCCTGCTCTATAGAAAGTATAGAAACGCCTTCACTTTTTAGTTTTTTTACCAGATCTAAAGTGTTTTCTGCATATTCCCAACTAACACTATCGGTTGCACCTAAAGCTGTTTTCTGAATATCCTTATGAGGAGGAGTTGCAGTAATTCCGCACAAGTATACTTTTTCAATTAAAAAAGCATCGGCTGTTCTAAAAACAGAACCAATATTATTTAGGCTTCGTATATTATCAAGTATGATAATAATTGGTGTTTTTACTGAAGCTTTAAATTCTTCAGTATTTACGCGTACTAATTCGCTATTTTTTAGTTTTCTGTTTTTCATAATTTAAATTCATCCAAAGGTAAAATCTATGAACTCAAAACTCTAATGATTTCTAAAAATTGTTAATAAAAGGCAATAACTTCAATTCCTTCAAATTTTCTAAAACAGCTACATTTCCATACTTTTACTAGTTCAGTAGTATGTTAAAATAATTAAAAGTTACCTGCTTTTGTAGAGAATAAAATGGCGAAGAAAGTGACCCCATTAATGAAGCAATACAATACCATCAAGACTAAATATCCTGATGCCTTATTGCTGTTTCGTGTTGGGGATTTTTATGAGACTTTTGGTGCTGACGCTGTTCGCGCGGCAGGTATTCTAAATATTACGCTAACGGCCAGAAATAACGGCGGTGATAATGTAGAACTTGCTGGATTTCCGCATCATTCGTTAAACACCTATTTGCCCAAACTTGTAATGGCAGGCTGTAGGGTTGCAATTTGCGATCAGTTAGAAGACCCCAAGCAAACAAAGACCATTGTAAAGCGAGGTGTAACCGAGCTTGTTACCCCTGGAGTTGCGTTAAATGATGATATTCTACAATCGAAATCTAATAATTTTTTAGCGGCTGTTCATTTTGGAGGCAAAGTCCTTGGCGTGTCTTTCTTGGATGTTTCGACAGGAGAATTTTTAATGGCTCAAGGTTCTTCAGAATACATTGATAAACTTCTGCAAAATTTTAACCCTTCCGAAGTACTTTTCAGTAAACAAAAGCGTAAACTATTTTCAGAAATTTTTGGAGATAATTTTCATGTGTTTCACCTAGATGATTGGGTTTTTCAAACAGATTATGCTAAGGAGACCCTTCAGAAACAATTTAACACAAAGAACCTAAAAGGATTTGGAGTTGATTATCTAGAAGAAGGAGTAATTGCAGCTGGTGTGACACTTCATTATTTGGGGGAAACGCAGCATAATAAATTACAACATATCACTAAAATTTCACGTGTCGCGGAGGATGAATATGTTTGGATGGACCGATTTACAATTCGAAATCTGGAGTTGTATTATTCAAATCAGCAAAATGCTGTGACCTTGTTGGATGTGATCGATAAAACCATTTCTCCCATGGGAGGACGTCTTTTAAAACGTTGGATGGCACTTCCATTAAAGAATGTTGAAAAGATCACGAAGCGTCACGAGGTGGTAAATTATTTATTGGATAATCGGGAAGTGCTGGAAAAAATTCAGTTGCATATAAAACGCATTGGGGATTTAGAACGGTTAATTTCTAAAGTAGCAACGGGAAAAATAAACCCGAGGGAAGTCATTCAGCTTAAAAACTCTTTGGAAGCCATTGTTCCTGTAAAAGCAGAGGCATTGCTCGCAAAAAACGCCGCGGTGAAAGCCATTGGTGAGCAACTTAAGGAAAGTGAGACCCTGCGCGAAAAGATAAAGGAGACCTTAAATGAAGACGCTCCGGTGAACTTAGCAAAAGGGAATGCGGTTGCAATGGGATTTAACGACGCTCTGGATGATCTACGGGCAATTTCTACTGGCGGGAAGGAATACTTGGATATGATGGTTGCTCGAGAGAGTGAACGCACAGGTATCAGTTCGTTAAAAATTGCATCAAATAATGTCTTTGGTTATTATATTGAAGTTAGAAACACGCACAAGGATAAAGTTCCAGAAGAGTGGATTAGAAAACAAACTTTGGTAAATGCAGAGCGCTATATTACAGAAGAACTCAAAGAATACGAGTCTAAAATTCTTGGTGCGGAAGAAAAAATTGCCAGTCTAGAACATGAGATTTTTGTTAAACTTGTAGATTGGATGCTTCAGTTTATTAATGAGGTGCAGCAAAATGCAGCTCTAATTGCCGAGTTGGATTGTTTGTGTTCGTTTGCCAGTCAGGCGAAATCTGCAAATTACACAAGACCCTTGTTTGATGATTCCTTTGATTTAGATATTAAAGAAGGGCGTCATCCAGTGATTGAGAAACAACTTCCTCCAGACAGTCCGTTTATTGCGAACGATGTTTTTTTAGATCGTGAAAATCAGCAACTCATCATGATTACGGGGCCAAACATGAGTGGTAAGTCGGCTATTTTAAGACAAACCGCCTTAATTGTTTTACTTGCTCAAATGGGCAGTTTTGTTCCAGCAAAAGCAGTGAGAATGGGCTGTGTAGATAAGATCTTTACAAGAGTGGGCGCTAGCGATAATATCTCGATGGGCGAATCCACCTTTATGGTAGAGATGAACGAAACTGCGAGTATTTTGAATAATATTTCAGAACGCAGTCTGGTTTTGTTGGATGAAATTGGGCGAGGAACAAGTACCTATGATGGTATTTCTATTGCCTGGGCGATAAGTGAATATTTACACGAGCATCCTTCACGAGCAAAAACCTTGTTTGCGACTCATTATCATGAGATTAATGAGATGACCGAAACTTTTTCACGTATAAAGAACTATAATGTTTCGGTGAAAGAGTTAAAAGACGATGTGCTTTTTCTTCGGAAACTAGTTCCTGGAGGATCACATCATAGCTTCGGAATTCATGTGGCTAAAATGGCGGGAATGCCACAAGTAGTTTTGAATAGAGCAAATAAAATCTTAAAACGGTTAGAAAAGTCGCATTCTTCCGAAGAATTAACCGAAGAAATGAAATCAATTTCGAAAGATGAATTGCAATTGAGTTTCTTTAAATTGGATGATCCCTTACTTGTGGAGTTGCGTGATGAGATTTTAGATATTGATATTGATACACTTACGCCAGTAGAAGCCTTAATGAAACTTAATGAGATAAAGCGCATGTTGAAGCGGAACGCTTCACTGAAAATTAAAAAGTAATTTTCGGAGTATTATTTCTGAAAAAGTCTTTGGATTTGGCTTAAATATTTTAAATTTGCACCCGCTTTGCTATTGAAAGCAACGTTCATATATTTTGCGAAAATAGCTCAGTTGGTAGAGCGCCACCTTGCCAAGGTGGAGGTCGCGGGTTCGAATCCCGTTTTTCGCTCTTAATTCTCTAGCGTATTTATAAAAGAGGATAAAAAGTACCAATGCTGATGTGGTGGAATTGGTAGACACGCCGGACTTAAAATCCTGTGCTCTTTTGGGCGTGCGGGTTCAAGTCCCGCCATCAGTACAGATGAAAAGCCAAGACATATGTCTTGGCTTTTTTGATTTTCAGAAATGAACAAATGTTAATTTAGTGAATTTATGAGAAGCAAAGAACAGACCACTATGTGGTCTAGCTTTTTTAAAAATGCTGAATCGGGACTCGCCGAAGGCAATTTCTGTCATTAGTACTGAAGCCTTGTTCTAACGGACAGGGCTTTTTTATGGGATGTGTTTACTCTTCGAATTGGTAGAATCTAGACCCTTACAAAGAAGTTTATGAAGTCTTAACAGTGTGCCTTGTATTGGTTACAAATCGTCACTCATAATTTTCTTAATTTCATCTTCCACCTCTTGCATGAGCTCGATCGAGTTATTTTGATTTTTGCTTATTCTGAATGAAATATAGATAACAAAGAAAAGGATTGGTAAAATCACTGGTAGCGAATACCAGAAATCAAACTCATCAATATATTCTAACTCACTATTTATTACGCCAAGCAATTGAAATAAGAACATGGTGAGTGGTACTAAAATGGCATATTTCCACCAATTATTGGAAGTTAGAAACCAAATTCCCGTTAATAACAGAAATGTTATTTTTGTAAAAAGAGTGTAAATGTAACTCTGTACATTGCTAAACCCATTGGATTTAATTGTCCCGAAAATGGTGTTCCATTCTTCAGATTCAGGTGGGGCTAATCTATATAAATAAAAAAGAAAGGGTGTTGTTGTCAAAATTAATGATAATAACACCCCTGAAATAATGGAATATTTTTTATCCGTTTTTTGGAATCTCAATTTTATCCTTGTCGATTTGTTGTTCATCACTTGTTAATGATTCAGGTGTACAGCTCGCAGCTAAGGCAAGTATAGCGAAAATAAACATTAATTTTTTCATAGGGATACGTATTTTAAAGTTAATTACAGGACAAACCTATGAAGAACATTGTAAAATTAACTATGGCATTATAATAAAGATATATTTACATTTGTAGGTTTTTTCCTGTTAAAATAATCGTTGAAATGCAAAATAAATCGACAAAATACCCATATTTAAATAAATCAATTTAACATATTTATAGATATAGCGTATCGGAAAAGAGGAAATTATCGCCCTTGAAATAGGGGGAAATAAATATTTTGATCAAAAAAAATTAAAATAAAAAAACCCACTCAAGTAATTGAGTGGGTTTTTAATCTAATAAAGGATGTTTCTAGTTTTCTACTGCATCTTTTACTTTCTCACCTGCTTCTTTCATCGCGTCACCTGCTTCTTTCATCGCGTCACCTGCACCTTCAATTGCATCTCCTGCACCTTCAATTGCATCTCCTGCATCATCAACTGCATCTTCAATAGCGTCGCCCGCGTCTTCAATAGCGTCTCCTGCATCTTCTACTGCATCTTCTACTTGTTCTGTGGCATCTTCAGCCGCATCCTGTGTTTTGTCCACCGTTTCTCTACATGAATACACAGAAGCGATTAAGCATAGAGAAGCAAATGATAGAATTAATTTTTTCATCGTTGATATAAATTAGTGATTAATAGGGAGTAAAAGTACTTCTTTTTCTTTAGAATCTTCTGTTAGACCCTAAGTTTACGTTGTCTGGTGCTAAGTTTTTTTAAGAATGAGTTATGTAATTGGAAAAAATCCTTATAAAGTTGGAAATATTCCAATTAATATATAAATTTGAATATGGATAAAGATCTTTCAATTGAAGCAAGGCGGTTTAAAAAAGTACGTGAAGAACTTCGACATACACAGCAATCTTTTGCAGAAGTAATTGGTGTCAAGGGAAGTACAGCAGATATTGAACGTGGAAAAACAAAGCTTTCTGGAAAGGTTGTGATGGAACTTTTACGACTATTTGATGTTAACCCATTATGGCTGTTTGGGAAAAGTTTTATCCAATTTGTAAATATAAATGGAGGTGATGTAAGTCCGAAAGTAATTAGCGTTGATCAAGATGATAAGGATACAATACTGCTTGTAAATCAGAAGGCTGCTGCAGGTTACCCTCATAATATTCAAGATGTTGGGTGGTACGAGACCTTACCAGCCTTCAATATTCCGTTACCGCAATATAGAAATGCTACCTATCGAGGATTTCAAGTAGAAGGGGATAGTATGTTGCCAAGTATTCGTCCCAATGAATGGGTTTTAGGAAGAGCAGTTCCCAGTATTTCTGAAGCGAGTGATAGTAAAATTTACATTGTAGTTTTAAATGATTCTGTGCTAGTTAAAAAATTACAAAAAGTTCCTAATGCGCCGGATAAAGTGAAGCTGGTTTCGCTTAATATGGATTACCTTCCTATTACGGTTGAAATAAAAGATATTCAAGAATTATGGTTGGTAAATAGCAAGTTGACTTTTGGTATTGATGAACCTTCAGAAAGTGGTTTGTTGCGACAGCTTCAACAATCAATGGATGACCTAAAAGGTCAGATTAATGAGCTTCGTCAGTAAATGAGTTTTAATCAACTTTTCAAATTCCTAAGTCTTCTTCAGAAAAATAATACTAAAGATTGGATGGATGCTAATCGAAAAGAATACGTTCGTGTGCGAGATTTTTATATTGATTGGCTCGACTCTCTAAATAATCAATTGGCAATAATTGATGAAGATTATTTTGATACACCTGGAAAAAAAGCGATTAATAGAATAAATAATAACCTTTTCTTCCATCCAAATAAACCTATTTACAAAGATCATTTTGGAGCAGGTTTGGATCAACGCTCTAAACAAGGCGATTTTTATATTGAATTAGGAGTCGAAGAATCGTATTTAGGAGGCGGATATTGGCATCCATCTTCGCAGATTTTAACGAGTATTAGAGAGGCAATTGATTTTAACGGTGAGGAATTGAAAAATATAATTCATAAAAAAAGTTTTAAAAATATGTTTGGCGATTTAGTTAAAGACGATCCCTTAAAAACAGCGCCAAGAGGGTATTCACAAAAGCATGAACATATTGATTTACTTAGAAGGAGGTCTTTTGCAGCCTGTTGTGTAGTGTCAACCGAAGAGGTGAGTCGCAATAATTTCGATAAAAAAGTAATTGAAATTTACAAAGAACTTTTGCCGTTTCGAAGGTATTTAAACAAGGCCGTCACTGTTTAATCTCATAATGTAATTCATTATTTTGTCTGTGGCTCCGGTATTACTATTTATAAAATGTCCAGTAATCATTCCTGTTTTATTTCTGAAAGATTTGTCTTGAATAAGTTTGCTGAATATTTGCGTACACTCTTGACTACTGGTAACAGAAAATAAACCTGCCAAACGCTGCAGTTTCTTTGCTTCCGGGAATTTATCGAATGTGTTACCAATTACGATTGGAACTCCAAAAGTTGCTGGTTCCAGAATATTATGTAGCCCAGTAGAGCCCATCGCTCCACCTACATAAGCAATATCGGCATAGCTGTAAATCTTTGGAAGCAATCCAATAGTATCAATAAATAAGACAGAATAATCGTTTAAATCTTGTTCTTTATCTTTGGAATAAAGCGCACTTTTTTTAATTATTTTCTTTCTGAAAGATTCAATTTTAGAAGGATCAATTTTATGCGGAGCGATTACAAATTTTACATATTCTGAAGCAGAATTAATAGAATCCAAAAGCACCAGTTCGTCTTCTGGCCATGTACTTCCGCAGACAATACAAAGTGAATTGGCAGTAAAGTTATCCATGAAAGGCAGTGCATTATCAATTTCTATTTGCTGTGAAACCCTGTCAAACCTAGTATCGCCACTAAATGTTATATTGGAATGATTAATATTCTCAAGTAGGTTTTTGGAGCCCAAATCCTGCACAAAGAAATGATTAAATGCTCCAAGTGCTTTTCGCATAAATCCACCATACCATTTAAAAAACATTTGCTTTTTTCTAAATACTCCCGAAACCAAAAGCGTGGGAATCTTGTTCTTTTTTAATTCAAGAAGGTAATTCGGCCAAAACTCATATTTGACAAATAAAACAAGCGATGGATGAATGGCTTTTATTAGTCTTTTGGCATTTCTTGGCGTGTCTAATGGAAGGTAGATTACAGCGTCGGCAATAGGTGTTTTTTTCTTTATTTCATAACCAGAAGGCGAAAAAAAGGAAATAACAATTTTATGTTCTGGAAAGTTTAACTTGATGGCCTCGATTATAGGTGTAGCCTGTTCAAATTCACCCAAGGATGCACAATGAAACCAGACGGTTTTGTCCAATGGATTAATCTTGTTCTTGAGGATTTCGAATACATCTTTTCTGCCAGAAACGAACAGCTTCAGTTTTTTACTAAAGTACTGAGCGATCCATAAAAGAAATGCTGCAATTTGCATTAAGAAACTATAGAGTATTCTCATGTTTTGAAAGTGTTTTGCTAAAATACGCTTCTTTGGTTAATTACATTGCTTGCCGTTTTCTATTTTCGTAGTTTTACGAGGTTTTTAGGTAAGAATTTTTTCAGAAAAGTATATGCGAAAAATACAAATGGTTGACCTTAAAGGGCAATATCAAGAAATTAAAGAGAGAGTAGATACTTCAATTCGTGAAGTTATTGAAAGTACGGCATTTATAAACGGACCAGAGGTTCACGAATTTCAAAAGGAGTTAGAAACCTATTTGGGGGTAAAGCATGTTATTCCTTGTGCCAATGGTACAGACGCACTTCAAATAGCCATGATGGGTCTAGGACTTAAGCCTGGAGATGAGGTAATTACTGCCGATTTTACTTTTGCTGCAACGGTAGAAGTAATTGCGCTGCTTCAACTAACGCCAGTCTTGGTCGATGTTGATCCAGTAAATTTTAATATTGATGTTGAGGCAATTAAAAAAGCTATAACACCTAGAACTAAGGCAATTGTTCCGGTTCATTTATTTGGTTTAACGGCCAATATGGATGAAATAATGGAAATTGCTAAGGCTCATAATTTGTTTGTAATTGAAGATAATGCTCAGGGAATTGGCGGCGATTATAAATCTAAAGATGGAAGCCTTAAAAAAAGTGGAACCATTGGTCATGTAGCATCAACTTCATTTTTTCCTTCAAAAAATTTAGGTTGTTATGGGGATGGAGGGGCTATATTTACAAATGATGACGATTTAGCTCACATAATTCGTGGTATTGTGAATCACGGAATGTATGTTCGTTATCATCACGATGTTGTTGGGGTAAATTCACGTCTAGACTCCATACAAGCCGCTGTTCTTCGTGCAAAACTTCCGAATATTGATAGGTATAATGAAACTAGAAGACATGCTGCAAGAAAGTATAATCAAGCCTTTGCCGGAGTTGAAAATATTATTACACCAACGACTAATTGTAATAACCAGGGTGGTATTTGTGATACTTGTAATTGTCACGTTTTTCATCAGTATACATTGCGAATACTAAATGCTGATAGAGATGCGCTTGCAAAACATCTAGGCGATAATAATATTCCATGTGGGGTGTATTATCCCATTCCTCTGCATAATCAAAAAGCATATAGAGATGATCGCTATAATGAGGCAGATTTTTCTGTTACAAACCAATTGGTGAAAGAGGTAATATCTTTACCTATGCATACCGAACTTGATGACGAGCAGATTGCATTTATTACTTCTACTGTTATAAATTTTGTCAACCTTTAAGAATTAAAATTAAAAATACCACATGATGTGGGAAGTACTATGAAGAAGATTCTTGTAACAGGTGGCTTAGGATACATTGGCTCACATACCGTTGTCGAGCTGCAGAAAACTGGATTTGAAGTTGTGATTATTGATAACCTTTCTAACTCTACACTGGATGTTTTAAATGGAATTACTGCAATTACAAAAGTTAAACCAGTCTTTGTAAAACTAGACCTAAGAGAAAAGGAAGAAGTTTCAATTTTTTTTGAAAACCATAAGGATATTGTTGGGATAATTCATTTTGCGGCAAGTAAAGCGGTTGGTGAGAGCGTAGAAAAGCCATTACTGTATTATGAAAACAATATAGGGACCTTGGTTTATTTACTTCAAGAATGTAACAAGCATAGCATACATAATTTTATTTTTAGCTCCTCTTGCACTGTTTATGGAGAGCCAGATAGTCTCCCTATTTCTGAAGAAGCACCGATTAAAATAGCAAATTCACCTTATGGAAATACAAAACAAATAAGCGAAGAAATTATATTAGATACTTGTTCTGTTTCAGAAATAAAATCGATTGCACTACGCTATTTTAATCCAATTGGAGCACATGTAACTACAGAAATTGGAGAATTGCCAGTTGGCGTTCCACAGAATCTAGTGCCCTTCATTACACAAACTGCTGCTGGACTCAGAGATGAATTGTCTGTTTTTGGAGCCGACTATCCAACTCCTGATGGTAGTTGTATTAGAGATTATATTCATGTTGTCGATTTGGCAAAGGCACATGTAATTGCATTGCAGCGCTTGCTAACGGCAAAAAACACAACAGATTTTGAAGTGTTTAATTTAGGAACAGGTAGAGGTAGTTCGGTTCTCGAAGTCGTTAATGCATTTGAAAAAGTAACAGGGCAGAAGCTAAATTATAAGATCGTTGATAAACGTCCTGGTGATGTAATTTCGGTTTATGCAGATACAGCGAAAGCAAATAAAGTGTTGGGATGGAAAACGGAAAAAACCATGGAAGATGGACTCGAATCTGCTTGGAAATGGGAGAGAAAAATCCGAAACCTTTAAAACATTCTCGTTAGAGGGTTTATTTCGTTTTTAGCATCGTTTATTTTAAACAAAACTTGTTTCTTTTACCTAGTTTTCAAAAAGACCATAAAACTTTATAAACCAAATTTTCCTTATTTATAAGTAAAGGTTATATGGTCGCTTTTTCTGTAATAGATTCTCGGTTAATTTTTTTAACCAATCCTTGAAGCACATTTCCAGGTCCCACTTCTATAAAGCTAGTCGCTCCATCTTTAATCATGTTTTGAACGCTATGTGTCCATTTTACAGGTGCTGTCAATTGAGAAATCAAGTTCTTTTTAATTTCTGAAGAATTAGTAACTGCAAAAGTGCTCACATTCTGATAAATTGGACAAGCCGGTGCTGTAAATGTTGTAGACTCAATTGCCGACGCCAATTCCTCACGAGCTGGCTCCATTAACGGGCTATGAAAAGCACCACCTACAGGCAATAATAAAGCTCTTCGTGCTCCTGCCTCTTTTAAAGATTCGCAGGCAATATTTACTGCGTCAAAATCACCAGATATTACTAATTGACCAGGGCAGTTATAATTTGCTGCCACCACAATGCCAGGCGTATTTGCACAAATATCTTCAACTAATTTGTCTTCTAGACCTAAAACTGCGGCCATAGTCGATGGTGTTATTTCACATGCTTTTTGCATTGCCAATGCCCGTTTATATACCAGTTTTAATCCGTCGCTAAAGGCGAGCGTTCTGTTAGCCACTAGTGCGGATATTTCTCCTAATGAGTGTCCCGCAACCATGTCTGGCTGAAAAGAATCCCCAAGGACTTCCGCTAAAATGGTAGAATGAAGAAAGATGGCCGGTTGGGTCACACGTGTTTCTTTCAATTTGTCAGGAGTACCTTCGAACATGGTTTTAGTTATATCAAAACCTAAGACTTCATTGGCATGAGCGAAAAGATCTTTTGCCTTTTGAGAAGATTCGTATAAATCAAGTCCCATTCCTGTGAATTGAGCCCCTTGTCCTGGAAAAATATATGCTTTCATTGTTGCTTGTTTAGTGCTGCAAAAATAGGATTTTCAATTTATTCCAAAGAAAATCAGACTATTTTCTCATAAATGTTTGATAGCTGAATGCAAACTTATGTCGTTCGTCCTGATTATGAAATTCTTCATTAGTAAGTTGCCATTGGCTTTCAGGTATTTCAGGAAAAAAAGTATCTGCATCAAAAGTTCCTTGAACTCGCGTTAGTTCAATTTTATCTGCATATTCCATTCCTAGATTGTAAATCTCACCACCGCCAATTATAAAAGGTTGATCGTCCTCTTTGGCAATTTCCAAAGCTTCTTGCAGGCTGTGAACAATTGTGGCACCCTCTTTTTGGTAATTTTTAGTACGTGTAATAACTATATGGATTCTATTGGGGAGCGGCTTAGGGAAGGTTTCAAAAGTCTTTCTGCCCATTATTATATGATGCCCAGTAGTTAATAGCTTAAAGCGCTTAAAATCATCTGGTAAATGCCAAACTAAATCATTGTCCTTGCCAAGCTCATTGTTTGTACCCGCTGCTGCAATCATTGTAATCATTCTATTTCGGGCGGTTTTGGATTGTGATACTCGTTTTTTTTTACTTCGTCAACAGTAACTTCTTTTACGGCTTGTTTTTTAAGTTCCGAAATTCGCTCTTCTTGCTTTGCTTTTAGCTTTTCCAATTGTTCGTGTTCCCATTCTTTACCCATAAATGTATTCATAATAAACACGTTAAAAAGGTGGATTAAAAATAAAAATGCCCAAATGAGTATTGCCCAAACAAACCAATCTTTAATAAAGAAATCATTTCCGTAGCCTAGTATTGGGTTAATAATGATTAGTAAAATACACCCAACAAGAAATACGATAAAATGGCGCATCAACTTTTTCTTCTGATTTACTCGAGACTGCGCATATTCGTACTGCTCTCGTTGTTCCGGATCAATTCTATTTGTTTTTTTAGTTTTTGAAAACATTGTTTATTACTTTTAGACTACTTCAATTTGTCTTTTAGAAAATAGACGTAGCATGGTAAAATTACCGAAATTTCATTTATTGTATTCAATTCATGACAGATTTAAAAAAAGAGTTTCCAGTATTAGATAAATACACTTATTTAAATACAGCATCCTGTGGGCTTATTTCAAAATCATTAGTTGCTTGGCGCAAGGTGCATGACCAGAACTTATTAGAAGGAGGAAGCGTTTTTAGAGACCTACATAGGCCGCATTTGGAAAGGATTCGTGGAACAGTTGCGAGGTTTTTTAATACTTCGGAAAATGAAACGGCATTGGTTCCTAATTTTTCTTTCGGATTTAATACCTTGTTGAGTGGGTTACCAAAAAAACAAAGAATATTATTACTCCAATCTGATTTTCCATCAATTAATTGGGCTGTAGAACAGCATGGTTTTGAGGTTTTTTATGTCGCGGTAGACGAAAATTTGGAACAAAATATCGAAGAGGCTATAAGAGCACATCAACCCAATATTTTTGCCTTTAGTTTGGTTCAATACTTATCTGGAATAAAGATTGATTTGGACTTTATCAAGCGTTTAAAAGCATATCATCCCGACCTGCTTTTGGTTGCCGATGGGACTCAATTTTTGGGAACTACTCAGTTTAATTTTTCTGAAAGTGGTTTGGACGTTTTAGGTGCTAGCACTTATAAATGGATACTTGCGGGTTATGGAAATGGAGTTTTTATGATTAGGGCCGAAGCACAAGAAAAGATTTCTCCTGAAACTATTGGATTTAATTCAGCCGACGCTATATATGGTAATCGTGAACGGATATCATTTGTCAAGCGATTTGAACCAGGACATCAGGATACGCTAAATTATGGAAGTTTAGAACAAGCTATTCAGTTTTTAAACAATATAGGTATGGAGGTTGTTGAAGAAAAAATTAGAATACTGTCTACCATTGCTAAGGTTCGTTTTTCTGAATTGGGACTATTAGCCGAAAGTGTTGTGAAGCGAAAAAATCATTCTAATATTTTCAACCTTAAGGGTGATGCAGGGTTATTTCAGAAATTAAAAGAGCACAATATAATCTGTTCGCAACGGGCAAATGGAATTCGTGTGAGCTTTCATTTTTATAATTCTGAAGAGGATTTAGAGAAGTTGATTTCGGTAATCAAGAAAAATTAACTCAAAAAAAGAGCCTATTCTTTCAGAACAGGCTCAAATTAATTTGTAGATTTTTGCTTATTTTCCAGTTTTAAAATTAAACGGAACAGTATAATTAATAGCTCTTGGTTTTCCTGCCATCATTCCAGGTTTCATTTTCGGAATGGCTTCTATGTTTCTTTTTGCTTCGGCTTGTAATCCTGGACTTCCACCAGTTACGTTCTTAATTTCCACAAGTCCTTTCTCGTTAATAATAAAATTAACGATTACTTTTCCTTGAACATTTTTTTTGTACTCTTCTGCAGGGTACTTGAAATTTTTCACGACATGCTGCATTAATTTTTTATCGAAGCAAGCATCTCTTTGACGCACATTGTTGCTTTCACATCCAGGCCAAATAGGAGCTATTTCTTTTAGGGTGACCGTATTTTTATCTACGCCTCCCCATTCTCGTTGCGCAAAAGTAAGGGTAGATAATAAAAGACATAAAACTAGAAACACATTTTTCATAAGTAGGGTTTATTTTAAATTGCCACCACTCCCTTTATATGAGGATGCGGATTATAATCAACAAGAGTAAAGTCATCAAATTTAAAGCCAAATATATCTTTTACATCTGGATTTAACAACATTTTCGGTAAAGGCCTAGGTTCTCGGGATAATTGAAGCTCAATTTGTTCCATATGGTTGCTGTAAATATGAGCATCACCAAAGGTGTGTATAAAGTCTCCTGCCTCATACCCACAAACCTGAGCCATCATCATGGTAAGTAGGGCATAGGAGCCAATATTAAAAGGCACTCCCAGAAAAATATCCGCACTTCGTTGGTATAATTGACAGGAAAGTTTACCGTCGGCGACATAAAATTGAAAGAAAGCATGACAGGGAGGCAATGCAGCTTTCCCGTTTGCCACATTCTCACTAAATGGCTTAGAGGTATCTGGCATTACACTAGGATTCCAAGCGCTTACTAACATACGCCTACTGTTAGGATTGTTTTTTAAAGTGGTAATAATATCTTTTATTTGATCGATTTCTTCATTGTTCCAGTTGCGCCATTGATGCCCGTAAACTGGTCCCAATTCTCCGTTTTCGTCTGCCCATTCATTCCAGATACGTACTCCATTTTCTTGTAAGTATCTTATATTAGTATCACCATTTAAAAACCATAATAACTCGTAAATAATAGACTTTAAATGAACCTTCTTGGTGGTAACCATTGGAAAGCCTTGGCTTAAGTCAAATCGCATTTGATGCCCAAATACACTTTTGGTTCCAGTGCCCGTTCTATCATGCTTTTCTGAGCCATTTTCTACAACGTGATTAATAAGATCAAGGTATTGTTTCATAGGTAATTACTTGTGGTGTTAAAAGTAAAAAACTGAGGTTAAATTTAAAACAGAGGCCACGCCCTTTTTGAAGAAGTTATTAACCAATTATCATACCAGCTATAGCAGCAGAAATCAAGGAAGCAATTGTTCCTCCAAGTAATGCTTTCATCCCAAATTTAGATAAAGTTTTACGTTGTCCTGGTGCAAGGGAACCAATTCCTCCAATTTGGATTCCAATAGAAGCAAAATTGGCAAAGCCACAAAGCATATAGGTTGCCATAATAATAGATTTCTCATATTTTAAATGCGCAACATTGGATACGTCTTTTAGATCGGCTAATTGAATATAGCCCACAAATTCACTTGCCGCGAGTTTTATCCCTAGCAATTGTCCCATCATCATCATATCTTCTTTGGCGACCCCTACGAGCCACATTAGAGGGGCAAAGATTGTTCCTAAGATTGCTTCTAAGGATAATTTAGGATATGAGGTATTTGCTACCATCCAATCATTTATAGTCGTTAATTCTCCAATCCCACCAATAATCCAGTTGAACATTGCTATAAAGGCAACAAAAACAAGAAGCATGGCACCAACATTAACCGCTAGTTTTAATCCTTCGGTAGTACCATTGGCAATAGCATCAAGGATGTTCGATCCTATTTTATCGGTTGAAACTGTAACATCTGTATTTACTTTTTCAGTTTGAGGAAATAATATTTTTGAAATTACAATGGCTCCGGGAGCTGCCATTACTGACGCTGCGAGAAGATGTTTAGCAAATTTTAATCTTAGAATTGGATCGTCTCCACCAAGGAATCCAATATATGCGGCTAGCACTGCACCCGCCACGGTTGCCATTCCGCCTATCATTACCAATAGCATTTCTGACTTCGTCATTTTCTCTAAATAGGCTTTGATTAATAGCGGTGCTTCGGTTTGACCAAGGAAAATATTTCCGGCGACACTTAAACTTTCTGCACCAGAAATTTTTAAAGCTTTAGATAGCAACCATCCCATTGCCTGTACAACCTTCTGAATAATCCCTAAGTAAAATAAAACTGAGGTCAGAGCCGAAAAGAATATAATGGTAGGCAATACCTGAAATGCAAAAATAAACCCGAAGGTGTCCATATCGACCACAAGTCCCTCAAAAAGAAACTTGCTTCCTGCTTGGGTAAATTCCAGCACTTTCACAAAGATTTTACCAACGAATTCAAAAATATTTTGAACGAACGGAACCTTTAAAACCCCAATAGCAATCACTAATTGCAATGCGAGTCCAACACCAACGGTTCTCCAATTAATTGCTTTTCGGTTTGAACTAAATAAAAAGGCAACAAAAAGCAAGGTTGACATTCCTAAAATACCTCTCCAAAGACTTTCCATAGAAAATCCTTGTACTGGGATAATATCGCCCATTTCTTCTTTTGAAACTGGGACAACCGCATCTTTTTTGTTTTCTGTCTTACTAAAGCGGTAATGCACATTGTTTTCTGAAAAAACTAGTGTGCTGTCAGTAATTTCTGAAACTCGATATCTGCGGATTGTGTCTGTTGGTTGATTGTAAAAAAGCACCAATAGCTTGTCCTGAAGAATATAATCACCCGATGCGCGTAGCTTATTTTTCGCTTCTAATTGATATTCAAAAGCACCTTCTGAGAGATTAAAAAAGTCGGTTTCTGAATTGATTGGGACGAGTGTTTTGCCCAATTCATTTTCGATACTGTTAAATTTCCAATTTTGGTCAAGGGTTTGTCCGAAACTTTTTCCGAAGAAAATAATAATAATCGAAACAAATAGAATTTTCTTCATAAGGTACGTATAGCTATTATCAGGTATTGTCTATAAATAATGTGTCAATTTCTATCTTTTTGAGATTTCATCTCTAATTCTGGCGGCTGTTTCATAGTCTTCATTTAACACAGCTTGATTGAGCATTTTTTTTAATTCTTTTAGCGTGTGTTTAGTATAGTTGCTGCCAGTTGATTTTTCGGACTCTTTATCTGTTCCTAAAATGAGCTCTTCGATCACCGTTTCTTCATCATCGGAAATATTTTGTTTCTTCTTTTTTGGCGAAGTTTTCAAGAATATTCCAGCCTTATCAAGAATGTTTTTATATGTAAAAATAGGGGCTTTAAAACGCAATGCAAGTGCGATGGCATCACTGGTTCTGGCATCAATAATCTCTTCGATTTTATCCCGTTCACAAATAATACTAGAATAAAAAACGCCATCCACCAATTTATGGATGATTACTTGTTTTACTACAATATCAAAGCGGTCTGAAAAATTCTTAAAGAGGTCGTGGGTTAACGGCCTAGGCGGCTTAATTTCTTTTTCTAATGCAATAGCGATTGATTGTGCTTCAAAAGCACCAATAACAATTGGAAGTTTGCGGTCGCCATCAACCTCACTTAAAATAAGAGCATAGGCTCCATTTTGAGTCTGACTATAAGAAATACCTTTTATGTTAAGTTTTACTAAACTCATAGATTGAATAAAAAAAAGCTGTTTAAATTAGGACGTTTCCATATTTAAACAGCCCTTTTTTACAAGGCACAAAGTAATAAAAATTACCCGTTTTGAGCCTTAAAGACTTTTAATTTTTCATTGAGTTGAGGGATCACTTCAAAGGCGTCACCTACAATACCATAGTCTGCTGCCTTAAAAAAGGGTGCTTCGGGATCTGTATTAATGACTACTTTAATTTTGGAAGAATTGATCCCAGCTAAGTGCTGAATTGCCCCAGAGATTCCAATGGCTATATATAAGTTTGCCGATACTGGCTTTCCTGTTTGCCCCACGTGTTCTCCATGTGGTCTCCATCCCATATCACTTACAGGCTTAGAACAAGCAGTTGCTGCTCCAAGAATTTCTGCAAGCTCTTCAATCATTCCCCAGTTCTCAGGACCTTTAAGTCCGCGACCTGCTGAAACAACAATCTCGGCATCGGCAATGGTGACTTTGTCTGTGGCTTTGTCTACTGAAACAACAGTGGTGACACTATTACCAGTTAACTCTGGAGAAAATCTTTCTGCGGTAATACTTGTCTGATTTTCTTTTAATCCGTAGGCATTCTTTGCTAAACCAATTATTTTAACATCTGTGGAAATCTCGGTTGTTGAAAAGGCCTTGTTTGTAAATACCGAATGTTTTACTACAAAGGGTGAAGTACTTGAAGGTAGGTCTATAATATTTGGAACATAACCTGCACTTAAATTCACGGCAACTAGTGGAGCAATAAACTTACAGTTGGCGCTTCCAGTTAATATTACAACTTTCGCATCTTCTTTTTTTGCTGCTTGAGATAGCATGTCTGCGTAGGCTTCGGCATTAAAGTTATTAAGAGCATCATTAGAAACTTCTAATACCTTACTCGCTCCATATGCACCTAATTCACTTGTATCTCCTCCATTTACTGAAACTGCTGTAACCGCAGTTCCCATCATATCTGCAATTCCTTTCGCATAGGATACTGCTTCTAGGGCGACCTTCTTAAATTTTCCTCCTTCGGATTCTGTATATACTAAAACCATAATTATAAAATTCCAATTATTGAATTTCCAAACTCATATGTTGAAATTTGTAGTTTGGGATTCGTTATTTCTAAATAGCTTTCGCCTCGTTGTGTAATAAGTTAATTAAGTCATCTACATTGTCAACCAATTTTACCGCGCCTTTTGGAGCAGGCTTTTCGAAAGTAACTGTTTGAGTTTCTGAAGAAGCATCCACAGCTTCTTTTACGGTCAAAGGTTTACTTCGAGCTTGCATAATTCCACGCATGTTTGGGATTCGTAAATCGCTTTCTTCAACCAAACCTTTTTGACCACCAACGACCAAAGGTAAAGCCGTGCTAAGCGTTTCTTTACCACCATCAATTTCGCGAATTGCAGTAACGTTATTTCCGTCAATTTCTAAATTGATACAAGTATTTACGAAGTTAGCTCCAGTTAATTTAGCAATCATTCCGGGAACCATTCCTCCATTGTAATCGATAGATTCACGGCCACCAATAACCAAATCATACCCACCTTCTTTAACAACTGCTGCCAATTGTTTTGCAACAGAAAAACCATCGCTAGCAATGGTGTTTACTCGAATCGCCTCATCAGCACCAATTGCTAATGCCTTGCGCAGGGTTGGTTCAGTTTCTGGTCCTCCAACATTTGCAACATGAACCGTTGCACCTTGTTTTTCTTTAAACCACATAGCACGTGTAAGACCAAATTCATCGTTTGGATTGATTACAAATTGAACTCCGGTAGTATCAAATTTTGTGTCACCATCGGTGAAATTAATTTTTGATGTGGTATCTGGAACGTGACTAATACACACTAATATTTTCATACTTAAACTGTCTTTTGATAGTAATTTTGAATAAAAGCCTCTGACTTATTAGGTCTTTGGTTTTAAGGGTAAACTTTGGTAAAAATTACTTCGATTTACAAGGGTACGAAGATAATGATATATTTTATAAATTTACTATGCGCGCATAACATTTTACAGTAAAACTTTGAAAAAATAGATTGCCCACATATAAATAATAGTATTTTTGTTTTTCTGATTATTTTTCAGAAGTCATAATAATTATAATAGCTATGAAGACCTTACAATTTAGAGAAGCGGTGTGTGAAGCCATGAGTGAAGAAATGCGTCGTGATGAAAGTATATATTTAATGGGTGAAGAAGTTGCCGAATACAATGGTGCTTATAAGGCCAGTAAAGGAATGTTGGAGGAGTTTGGAGCCAAAAGAGTGATAGACACTCCTATTTCTGAACTTGGGTTTACTGGAATTGCAGTTGGTTCTGCAATGAATGGAAATCGTCCTATTGTTGAGTATATGACTTTCAATTTTGCCCTAGTTGGAATAGATCAAATTATAAATAATGCTGCCAAAATCAGACAAATGTCTGGCGGGCAATTCAATTGTCCAATCGTTTTTCGCGGGCCAACAGCTTCAGCGGGTCAATTAGCCGCCACGCATTCTCAAGCTTTTGAGAGTTGGTTTGCCAATTGCCCAGGTTTAAAAGTTGTAGTGCCAAGCAATCCTGCAGATGCGAAAGGGCTTCTAAAAAGTGCGATTCGTGATAACGACCCCGTAATCTTTATGGAAAGCGAACAGATGTACGGCGATAAAGGTGAAGTACCTGAGGGAGAGTATTTAATTCCATTAGGCGTAGCAGAGATCAAAAGGAAAGGTAAAGATGTGACTATTGTTTCCTTCGGAAAAATTATTAAAGAAGCTTACAAAGCAGCCGAAAAATTGGCTGAAGAAGGAATTGATTGTGAGATAATTGATTTACGAACCATAAGACCTATGGATCACGATGCTATTTTGGAGTCTGTGAAGAAGACAAATAGATTGGTCATTCTAGAAGAATCATGGCCTTTTGGAAATATATCTACCGAAATCACCTACCAAGTTCAAAGTCAGGTTTTCGATTATCTTGATGCGCCAATTGTGAAAATAAATACGGCAGATACACCAGCACCCTATTCTCCAGTACTTCTGGCAGAATGGTTGCCAAATAGTGAAGATGTAATTAAGGCTGTTAAAAAAGTAATGTATCGTTAGTCTTTCGACTGTTAAGATCATAAAACAATTGTCTTTTTTAGGCGTTAATTTTTATATGAAACAACTTCTATCCTTAGTTTTCATCCTCTGTACTTATTTATTGACGGCTCAAACAAAGGTCAGTGGTGAGGTAAAGGATGAATTTGGAGAACCAGTTGCTTTTGCCAATGTTATATTCACAAATTCTTATGAGGGTACCATATCAAATGAAGATGGACGTTTTTATTTAGAAAGTGATGAGAACTATTCTTCTGTTTCCTTTTCTTTTATTGGGTATAAAACACAGGATATTGCCTTAACCGGCCGAACTACCTATAAGATGGAAGTCACCTTAGAGGAAGAGGCCGCATCCTTAGATGAGGTAGTTGTATATAGCGGGAAACAGTCTAAGAAAAATAATCCTGCCATTGATATTCTTCGAAAGATTTGGGAGAACCGTAGAGAGAACGGAGTTAAAAAATTCAAGCAGTATGCGTATGACAAATACGAAAAGCTTGAATTCGATTTAAATACAATAGACAGTTCACTTATAAAGAGTAAGGTCTTTAGAGGAATGGAATTTATTTTTGACCAGACCGATACTTCAAACGTTACAGGAAATACCTACCTACCAATTTTTATTAATGAAGCATTTTCTAAAGTTTATGGAGACAATCTAATTAACAAAGAAAAGGAAACTCTTGAGGGAAATAAGAACTCAGGTTTTGACAATAATAATACCCTTATTGCGTACCTAAAGGATTTATATAGTGAGTACGATGTCTATGATAATTATCTAAAATTTTTCGATAAGGCCTTTACCAGTCCATTGTCACGAACCGGAATTGATGTTTATAACTATGTGCTGTTGGATAGCGCGTTTCGCGATAATAAATGGTGTTATAATATTGTTTATTATCCTAGGCGGAAAAATGAACTCACCTTTAAAGGAGATTTTTGGGTCAACGATTCGACCTGGGCGATTAAAGAAATAAATCTTCAGGCGTCGAAGAGTGCCAATTTAAACTGGGTTCGTGAAGTGTATATAGAACAAGAATTTGATGTATTAAACGACTCAATTTTTCTTATTACTCGAGATTATTTTATGAGTGATTTCAGTTTCAGAAAAAAAGAAGAAGCAAAAGGAATCTATGGGAAGAGAACTACTTTATACAATGATTATCAATTTAATATTCCTAAAGACAAGAAATTTTATAGTGAGCAGGTAGATCCATATCAATTTGAGATTTACAATCGTCCGGATGATTTTTGGGATGAACGTCGCCTTGAAAAATTGAGCAAAGATGAAAAAGGGGTTTATAAGATGTTGGACACACTAAAGACTGTAAAAAGGTTTAAGACGCTGTATAATGTTGGGTCGGTCTTGGCAACAGGCTACTATGAAGCTGGTGATTTTGATGTTGGCCCCGTCTTTTCAATTTTCGGATTTAATGAAGCCGAAGGTATGCGTGTCCGACTGGGAGGACGCACCTATTTTAGTCAGAATGATCGTTGGCGTCTTGAGGGATTTGGTGCGTACGGATTTAAAGATGAGCGATTTAAATACGGCATTTCTGGAAAATATTTATTAGATAGAAAGACACGTTTAACGGTTTTTGGTGGAAACCGAAGAGATGTAGAACAGACAGGTGCAAGTCTAACCAATAGCACCGATGTTTTGGGTAGAAGTCTAGCGTCTTCGTCATTAATTTCAGTTGGTGCTAACGATCGCCTCACACGAATTAATCTTAGTACAATTGGATTTGGAGTTGAGCCGAGTAAAAATTTTAATATCCGATTAACGGGTTCGTATAGAACTTTGAAATCTGCCACTCAAACTTTTAAAATTGATTATAAGATTTTTGAAGATGGAGTAGATACAGGTGAAGTGAGAAGTGAGATAAAACAACCCGAAGTAGAATTGGGCTTTTATTATACCCCAGGAAGAAAAACTTCAGGCTATGGAGTGGAGCGAACAACTATAAACGATGGGGATTTTCCAAACCTTTATTTTGGGTATACAAAGGGACTAAAGGATTTATTGGAAGGGGATTTTGATTATCAACGAGTTCAAGCATTATACACGCAGCCGTGGAATATTGGCGGTTTTGGACGATTGTACTCAACGGTTGAGGTTGGGAAGACCTTTGGTGATGTCCCACTGAGTTTATTAAGTCCAGTTCCTGGAAATCAGACCTATTTTAGTATTTATAACAGCTTTACACAATTGGATTATTATGAGTTTGTGAGCGATACTTATACGTCATTACACCTACAACATAATTTTGGCGGACGTATTTTTTCTAGAATTCCTTTATTAAGAGGTTTGAATCTTAGAGAAGTTTTAGGGTTTAGAGCCGTTTATGGAGAAATATCTCAGGGAAATATTGATTTAAATGCTTCAAATATTGTGTACCAATCTCCCGAAGATATCTATTGGGAATGGAGCGTTGGTGTTGGGAATATTTTTAAAGTATTTCGATTAGATTTTAACTTCCGAGGAAATTATTTCGAGAATCCAGGTGCCCGAAGTTTTGGTATAACTGGAGTTTTTGGCTTTGTTTTTTAATTGCAACAAGGATTTGAGTTTGGATTTTTGAAAAATCTGATGTAATTAATGACCATTCTTTTATCACACTTTTATACTTCGAAAAAGAAACAATTTTCGTATTTTTGCATCCCAAAAAAGCGATACCAAAGTGTAGCGAAATTTAAAGATTTATCTGAATAAAAAGAAGTAAAATGACAGGAGATAAAGTGAAAACATTCGATGTTTTAATAGAAATTCCAAAAGGAAGTAGAAACAAATATGAATACGATTTTGAGCTAAAAAAGATACGCTATGATCGCATGATTTTTTCTTCAATGATGTACCCTGCAGATTATGGATTCGTGCCAGAAACCCTTGCCTTAGATGGAGATCCGTTGGATGTGTTGGTTTTGGTTACCGAACCTACATTTCCAGGATGTGTAATTGAGGTAAAACCAATTGGTGTATTTCATATGGCAGATGAGAAAGGACCGGATGAGAAAGTGATTTGTGTTCCTATAAGTGATCCTATTGCCAATACAGTAAATGACCTGTCAGAGTTAAATCCGCACCTTATTAAAGAAATAGAGCATTTCTTTCAGGTTTATAAGGATTTAGAAGAAAAGAAGGTAGATGTTGGTGGATGGGGCGATGTTTCCGAAGCAAAAGAAATTGTTGCAAAATGTATTGATCGTTTTAGAGCAAGTGATGTGCCTTTTCAAGAAGTGAGTATCCGTTAATTCTACAAAATTAATAGTAACAATAGCCCATTACAATGCCCTTCCTAAGTAGATTTGGAAGGGCTTTTTAATTCCCTAGGATTTACCTATTTTTGCCCAGCTAAATAACAAAACTAATCTAAAAGAAATATGGAATCAATGATGATTTATATGCCAATCGCAATGGCTGTACTTGGACTACTTTATATGGTAGTTAAAAAATCTTGGGTAATGAAGCAAGATGCTGGAGATGGAAAGATGAAGGAAATTTCAGACCACATCTACGAAGGAGCCTTAGCATTCTTAAATGCAGAGTACAGATTGCTAGCTATTTTTGTAGTAATTGTTAGTGTCTTGCTAACAATAGTATCATTTGTAGTGCCAACGACGCATTGGCTGATTGTAATTGCATTTATTTTTGGAGCGATCTTTTCTGCTTTTGCAGGAAATATAGGGATGAAAATAGCGACTAAAACAAACGTTAGAACAACACAGGCTGCTCGTACTAGCTTACCAAATGCTTTAAAAATTTCATTTGGAGGAGGAACCGTAATGGGATTAGGTGTTGCTGGATTAGCGGTATTAGGTCTAACAGCCTTTTTCATTGTATTTTTCCATTATTTTATGGGTGGAGTTTGGACTTCAACCGCAGATATGACGATCGTGTTAGAGACCTTAGCAGGATTCTCACTTGGCGCTGAATCTATTGCATTATTTGCACGTGTTGGTGGAGGCATTTACACTAAAGCTGCTGATGTTGGTGCCGATTTAGTAGGTAAAGTAGAAGCTGGTATTCCTGAAGATGATCCTCGAAATCCTGCAACGATTGCAGATAATGTAGGTGATAATGTTGGTGATGTAGCAGGAATGGGAGCCGATTTGTTTGGTTCTTACGTTGCAACCGTATTGGCCGCGATGGTACTAGGAAACTATGTGATAAAGGATATGGGGGGTAATATAGGAGAAACCTTTGGAGGAATTGGACCTATCTTATTACCAATGGCTATTGCTGGTGCGGGAATTATTATTTCGATAATAGGAACATTGCTAGTAAAAATTAATAGTAACGATGCAAAGGAGTCTCAGGTAATGGGAGCTTTAAATAAAGGAAACTGGACTTCAATTATTTTAGTTGCCATAGCGTGTTTTGCTTTGTGTAAATGGATGCTTCCTGAAACAATGCAAATGGAATTCTTCGGAGAAGGATTACAAGAAATTTCTTCTATGAATGTATTCTATGCAACACTTGTTGGATTGATCGTTGGAGCGGTGATTTCATCTGTAACTGAATATTACACAGGATTAGGTAAAAAGCCAATTCTTAAGATTGTACAACAGTCAAGTACTGGTGCTGGAACCAATATTATTGCTGGTTTAGCAACGGGAATGATTTCTACCTTCCCTTCTGTACTTTTATTTGCAGGTGCCATTTGGGCGTCTTATGTGTTTGCAGGATTTTATGGAGTTGCGTTAGCAGCTTCAGCAATGATGGCAACTACGGCTATGCAATTAGCTATAGATGCATTTGGACCTATTAGTGATAATGCAGGTGGGATTGCTGAAATGAGTGAGCAGGAACCTATTGTTAGAGAACGTACAGACATATTAGATTCGGTAGGAAATACAACAGCAGCAACAGGAAAAGGATTTGCAATTGCTTCAGCGGCATTAACATCGTTGGCTTTATTTGCAGCTTATGTGACGTTTACTGGAATTGACGGAATTAACATCTTTAAAGCACCGGTATTGGCGATGCTTTTTGTAGGTGGAATGGTACCCGTAGTATTTTCGGCTTTAGCAATGAATGCGGTTGGAAAAGCTGCAATGGAAATGGTGCAGGAAGTACGACGACAGTTTAGAGACCTTCCTGGAATTATGGAAGGTACTGGGAAACCAGAATATGACAAGTGTGTGGCGATTTCTACAGAGGCTTCTTTGAGAGAAATGATGCTACCAGGATTGCTTACTATTGGATTCCCGTTGGTAATTGCTTTTGTTCCTATGATTTTTGGAATGGATAATTTAGCAATTGCTGAAATGCTAGGAGGATATATGGCTGGAGTTACAGTAAGTGGTGTTCTTTGGGCAATCTTCCAAAACAACGCTGGAGGTGCTTGGGACAACGCTAAGAAATCTTTTGAAGCAGGAGTTGAGATCGATGGAGAAATGACTTACAAAGGTTCGGAAGCGCATAAAGCGGCCGTAACTGGAGATACAGTTGGTGATCCATTTAAAGATACTTCAGGTCCTTCTATGAACATCTTAATTAAATTAACCTGTTTAATTGGATTGGTAATCGCGCCTATTTTAGGGGGGCATAGTATTGACATGAGTCATTCTGAAAATACTTCAGAAGAAATGATGTTTATTGATGAAGATGGAAATAAAACCATTTTGACAGATAAGCAGCTAGAGCAAGTTGAGGATGCTGGAATGACGGAGGTTAAAAAAGAAGTTATGGTAAAAATGTCTGTGGATGGTGATATTACAACTGCAGATGTAACTATTGAAACGACTCAGGATGGTAAAACTACTTCCGAAACTAAAACTTTTTCAGGGACTGAAGCTGAAGTAGAAGCTCAGTTGGCTGCTCTAAAAGATGTTGAGGTGAAAACCAATGGAAAGAAGGTTGTTGAAAAGATTATAGAAGAAATAGAAGAGAACTAATTTTCTCAATTATATAACTTAAAAAGCCTCCATCTGGAGGCTTTTTTTATGTTTTAATGTGTTCGAATTTAAAATAATCCGTGAATTTCCGCGTCTATGCGATTGATCACTTCACCTAAATGCTCGGGGTTGTCTACAAAATCCAGGTTGTCAACATCTAAAATAATAATGTTTCCTTTGTCATATCCATGAATCCAAGCTTCATAACGTTCGTTAAGTCGACTTAAATAATCAATACTAATAGTGTTTTCGTACTCGCGGCCACGTTTGTGAATCTGTTTTACCAAATTAGGAATAGAACTACGCAAGTAGATAAGAAGATCTGGGCCTTCAGTAACACTTTCCATAAGATCAAAAAGCGATCTATAGTTTTCATAGTCACGATTGGTCATCAAGCCCATGGCATGTAAGTTAGGGGCAAAAATGTATGCATCTTCGTAAATGGTACGATCCTGAATCACCTTTTTGTCGTTTTCGCGAATATCCAATATCTGACGAAATCTACTGTTCAAAAAATAGATTTGAAGATTAAAGGACCAACGCTCCATCTGATTGTAAAAATCGTCTAAATACGGATTGTCTTCAACATCTTCAAAATGGGCCTGCCATTTATAATGTTTTGCCAATAAACGGGTTAAGGTAGTTTTTCCGGATCCTATATTTCCTGCAATTGCAACGTGCATAAATCTTACTGCTTTGATTGGGTGATTGAAAAAGTATGTACACTTTTTCCGTCATAAATATAAAGGAATTCCTTGCTAAGGTACAAGTCTTTTATCTTGTTTTCGGAGAAGGTAAGTTTTAAGGGTTTAAAGGAGTTTTCAGTTTTGAGAAACAACTGATTTTCTTTTAAAGCAATTAGCATATTTCCTTGTTGTACTATACGCGAAAATCCAACGGCTTCTGTTTCTGAAAGCAAGCTACCATAGACGTTAAAGGAATACAACTTGTTCTCCGTAAGGGTAAAACAATAATTAAAATTACTCGTTTGAGAGACAATGGATCCAGCAAAGGGTTGAGAAACCTTAGTTTTTTGGTTGTTTCTATAATTATATAACTCTAGTTGCTGGCTGTCAACATTAAAAACCCAAAGTCGATTGTTTCCCGCGTTCGTTGCGGAACTTATGTTTATGAACTCTGAAAGATTATTGAAATTGATGCGCTCTATTTCATTCAATTTATTATCCAGAAGTACAACGGTACTCGTGTCTTCATGAAAAAGCACAATTTTTAATGGGTTTATAATATCTACCGAACTAATACGTCCCAATTGAAAATCTTTAAAGACAAAATTTCCATCGGGTCCTTGCTTATATAGCACCCCATCTTTTATGAAATAGCTGTTTTTATAGGCATCTAGGCCAATAAATGAGGATGCTTCCAAAGGCTCGGAAGAAATAGATTTAAGTTCCTGAGCATCTAAAACTAAACTAGTAAATAAGAAAAAGTATAGAAGGTATTTCATAGAGTTACAAGATACAAAAAGTGTGCTAGCAATTTAGCAAATGAGCTTGTAACCAAATCCTCGTACGTTTAGAATTTGAATATTGGAGTCTTTTTTAAGTTTCTTTCTCAACTTAGTAATAAAAACATCCATACTTCGAGCATTAAAAAAATCATCATCTCCCCATAGTTTTTTAAGGATGATCGAGCGATCTAAAATATTATTTTTATTGTTGTTAAGATGAAAAAGCAAGTTCGCTTCCCTATGTGTCAAGGTATGCACTTTTTCTGTTTTGAATTGTAAGGTTTGTTTTTTGAAATTAAAAACATAGGCTCCAATGTTGACTGGCTCAGGTTCGGCAATGCGGTTCTTTTTGTTAAGTAGGTTTTCTATCCGAACAATTAGCTCTTCCATACTAAACGGTTTCTTTAAATAATCATTTCCACCCGTTGAAAACCCTTCCACAACATCTTTCGTCTGTGATTTGGCCGTTAGAAAAATAATAGGTGTGTGTTTATCTTGCATCCTAACCTCTTTTGCCAAAGTAAAGCCATCCTTTTTTGGCATCATCACATCCAAAACCAATAATTCAGGTTTCTCTTTATAGAAGCATTCTAAAGCCTCCTTACCATCACGACAATGTAAGATTTGATATCCTCTGGTTTCAAGGCTTTCCTTAATAATTAGCCCTAATGACGGCTCGTCCTCGGCAAGTAATATTTTCGTTTTAACTGCCATAGGGTAAGGTGATTTTAAAGCTAGTTTGAGGAGTTAGATTGAGTGATATTGTCCCTTGATGTTTTTCAATTATCTTTTTCGAATAGTACAATCCAATTCCAAACCCTTTTACATCATGTGTATTGCCTTTAGGGACCCGATAGAACTTTTCGAAAATTTGCTTTTTGTTTGCCTCGGAAAGGGAGGTGCCAGTATCGCTTATAGAAATTTCGATTTGACCATTGACCTTTTTTATTTCTGCCGAAATCTCATTTCCGCCATATTTTACAGCGTTGTCAATAATATTGTTCAAGGCATTCTCAAAATGAAATATGTCTACCGAATATATTAGTGTTTCTTCTGAAGCTTCAAATGTTATCGTCTTGTTTTCGATAGTAAAAGCCTCTTTATGCGTTGTCTTCCGAAGCAACTCCACAAGGTTGACTTCTTCAAAATTGAGGGTGAGTTTTTCACTATCCAGCGTGGCAGTTTCTAATAGTTTCTCCACCATGCCATTTAGTTTTTCAACTTGCTCACTTGATATTTTTGAATATCGTATGTTTTTTTCTGCGTCGTTTTCAGAATTAAATGTCTGAATCGCCTCCATTGCAGCACCAATTGTAGCAATTGGTGTCTTAAACTCATGAGTAATATTGCTAATTAGGTCGTTTTTTACTTCAGCCAATTGTTTTTGATGTTTAATAATGCTCAAGAGATAAAGTAAACAAACAATTACCGAGGTCACCAAAAGAAAGGAAAGAAGCATCCCAAAGCTATTTTTCTTTAAAACGGCTAGCGTCACATTGTCAAAATGTACCGTTAATTTGCTGTGATCAACAAAAAATGGAGATTTTGATGCAGTTTTGAGTTTAGCATTTTCAATAAGATCGGCACGTAATTCCTGACTTTCATAAAACGGATTTGTATACCGAAGACCATAGTCAATTGCAATGTTTTTACGTTTTAATTCAATTTTAAAAATGCTATCAATTTTTGAAAGTGACAATTCATTTTCAGAAAGAGACAAAATAATTTTTGAGGATAGCCATTCTATAGGTTCAGAAAGTTTTTCGAAATAAGTATTAATAGAATCGGTACGAACGTTAGCACCTAGTGAATCTTGAATAATTATTACAGAATTTACCGTGTCCTTTCCATGTGATTTTATCATTTTAAGTTCCGTCGAAAACTTATCACGGACAACCGAATGCGTTTTGAAATCGCGATTCGAATCGTTTATAATAATTTGGATGCTATCACGATTGGCGTTCGTTATATTGGTATGACTTAGGTTGATTTCAACACTGTCTTTAATAAATTTAAATGACTCTCCAGTAGCTAATTGCGTAAAATATTGATCTACGGCGTTGTCAATGCTGGTTTGTACATCGTTTATTAATTGCTGCTTACCAAGTTGGTAATTTTTATAATTCCAATAACCCTGAATGCAGAGTGTGGTAAAGATTACCGCACTAATAAAATATAAAATCCACCTGTATTTAAATCGATTCATAGTTCAAAAGTAGTGACTTAGGGATGTTCATCCCAAAAATGTTAACACTAGTTAACACTGCTTAACTTTAAAAATAAAATACGCAACGCATATTTGTACTATAAATTTTAAACCACACATCATGAAAGCACTACTCAGTATTACCATATTATTGTCATTTTTATTTTGTTCCAATCTTTTTTCCCAGGATTTAATGGGAATCGCCACTTATAAAACCCAGCGAAAAATGGAGATTTCATTGGATAGTACAAGTATGGATGAATCACAGAGGAGCCATATTATGGCAATGTTGAAGAAACAATTAGAAAAAGAGTATGAATTGGAGTTCACTAATACAGAATCAATTTATAAAGAAGTTGAAAAGTTGGACGCACCAGGTGGTGGTCAAAGCTTTATTCAAATGGAGGTAATCACTTCTGGAGATGCAGGAGACATACTTTATAAGAATTTAGAAGAAAAAAGGTATACGAGTCAGAATGAGGCGTTCAGTAAACTTTTTTTAATACAGGATCCTATCGAAACACCCGAATGGAAACTTGAAAAGGAAACAAAAAATATAGGAGATTATACTTGCTTTAAGGCAACCTGCACACGTATGGCGACTATTGTAAACTCCATTAGGTCATCAAATGATGAGGATGAAAAAGAACCAGAAGAGGAAGAAATAGAACAAACTATTACCGCTTGGTATACCCCACAAATACCTATAGAAAATGGTCCAAGTAGATACGGAGGACTACCAGGACTGATTTTAGAAGTTAGTGATGGACAGGAAACGATTCTGTGCAGTAAGATTATTCTGAACCCAAAAAAGGGTCTTTCTATCGCTGAGCCAAGGGATGGGAAAAAGGTTACTCAAGACCAGTTTCAAAAGATAATGGATAAAAAAATGAAGGAAGTCAACGAACGTTATGAAAATAATAATGATGATGACGACGGTGAACGTATTGAAATTAGAATAGGCGGATAAATATTTTATAAGGGCATTAAACTTATTTTAACAGGAGGAGTCAAAATAAGTTGTAGCAAACATCGAACTTTGTTTGTACTAAAGTCTTTAAAAATAACATTATGAAACTCCTATGCCTAGTTGCTCTAACTTTATTAACCTTCAATACCTATGCTCAAAATATCAATGGTCAAGCCTATTACGAATCTAAAACGACCGTAGATTTAGATGGTTTTGGAGGTGGTGATATGTCTGAAGAACGAAAGAAGATGATTTCCGAACGCATGAAAAGTATGTTGGAAATAACCTATGTCCTAACTTTTAACACGACGGAGTCTATCTACAAAGAGGAAGAAAAACTAGAAGCGGTGGCGGTCCACCCTGGTTTTAAAATGATGATGGGGAGTTTTACTCCCGGAGATCAGTATAAAAATCTTACGAGCAATCAGCTTATTGAAGAAAATGAATTCTTCGGAAAACAATTTTTGGTAAAGGATACCATTCAGAATTTAAAATGGGAGCTTGGAAAAGAATCAAAACTGATTGGTCAATATATTGCTTTTAAGGCAACGGCAACCAAAGCCGTGAATCCGAATGATTTTTCAATGGCACGTCCGCGAAGAGGCGCAAATAAGGATGCTCCTAAAAAGGACGGAGAACCGAAAAAGGATAGTACAATGGTTGACGATCCGATGGATCAAATCGAGATTCCAAAAGAAGTGCTTGTGACTGCCTGGTATACGCCACAGGTGCCAGTAGGTCACGGACCAGGAGAATACGCGGGCTTACCGGGACTTATTTTAGAGTTGAATGTTCACCGAACAACTTTATTGTGCTCTAAAATTGTAATGAACCCTAAAGAAGCTGAAAAAATTGAAGCTCCAACCAAGGGGAAAGAAGTAAGTCGCGAGGAGTACACCAAAATTGTGAAGGAAAAAACGGAAGAAATGCGAGAGAATTTTAGAGGTGGCCGTGGAGGTGGAAGACGATTTGGCGGATAAGAATTTAAAAAATATAAAAAGCTATGCAAAGATTACAATTGGCAGTTCTGCTGCTCTTTACTATTTCTCTTTCTGCTCAAAGTATTAAAGTAAGAGGATTTATAAAAGACAGTATCGGCGGCCCCTTAGAATTGGCCAATGTTATTGCGACTGTTGAATCTACAGGTGCTATCGAGTCTTATGCCATTACAAATTCTGAAGGACGATTTCAATTAGATCTTCCTAAAAACGAAACCTACATTTTACGAGCAAGCTTTTTAAGCTACGAAACACAGGCGAAAACGCTCACTGTTCCTGCAGATGCTGATAATATGGAGATCAGTTTTGTGTTAAATGCTTTGGCTGCAGAATTGGATGGCGTCGAGTTAGTTTATGAAATGCCGGTAACGGTTCGAGGCGACACTATTGTTTATAATGCAGATTCTTTTACGAATGGTGACGAACGAAAACTTGGAGACGTATTGAAAAAATTACCCGGACTCGAAGTGAATGAAGACGGCGAGATTGAAGTTGAAGGAAAAGCCGTGACTAAGGTGATGGTTGAAGGTAAAGATTTCTTCGATGGAGATTCAAAGCTGGCTACAAAAAATATTCCTGCCGATGCTGTTGATAAAGTTGAGGTGCTTCGGAATTATAACGAAGTAGATCAAATGCGAGGCTTAGGGAACGACGGTGATAATGTCGCGATTAATATAAAATTGAAGGAGGGAAAGAAGAATTTCTGGTTTGGGGAAGTAACCGCTGGCGCCGGAATAGCAGACGACGATGGAAGATATTTAGTACATCCGAAACTTTTTTATTACAGTCCGAAGTACAGCATTAACTTGATCACCGATTTCAATAATATTGGGGAAGTACCTTTTACGTTTCGCGATTATTTCAACTTTACTGGAGGCTTCCGGAATTTTAATAGAGGCGGCGGTACGAACTTTAATATTCGGGAAAGTGATCTTGGTTTTGCAGTGGCGCAGAATAACAGAGCGAATGATATCGATACCAAGTTCTTAGCCGGTAACTTCAGCTATGCAGTGAACAAAAAATTAGATATTAGTGGATTTGCTATTCTTTCAGATAACAAAACCAATATTGTCAATAATTCCATCCGCCAATATATAACCACGGGTGCTACTGAAAACACAAACAGTATCAACGATCAAAGAAGTCAGTTGGGGATGCTGAAGTTGAGTAGTATTTATAAGCCAAATACGAATTTTCAGTTTGATTACGATGCTTTGGTTAAAACTTCAAAGCAAACGGAAGAAGCTTCAACTATTTCTATTGTTGAGGATCGCGCGAATGATATTTCCGAGGAAAAAGAAATCAAACCCTTTTCTATAAATCAGAACGCGAATATCTATTATACGCTGGATGATAATAATATTTTTGCTGGACAGGTACAACATTTGTATCAAGATGAAGATCCTTTTTACCGTGCGGCACAGGATTCGATTCCGTTTCGAGGCGTGTTTACAACCTTTACACCACCTGCTACGGAAATCTTTGATCCTCTGGAACAAGCCAATCGGTATGATGTGAATCAGTCAAAAAACATTAAGACCAGCAAGTTTGACGCCAAGGTCGATTACTATTACGTTCTAAACAATACGAGCAATATAAATGTAACGGTTGGAAGTACGCTTAGTAGTCAGAAGTTTAAGTCCGGAATTTTTCAAATTTTGGATAATGGGAGTCAGAATGATTTTACGGAAACCGATTTTAACAATGATGTACGATTTAATTTCACGGATGCTTTTCTGGGAGTTCATTATAAAATTAAAACAGGAAAATTTACTTGGACACCAGGAGTTACGCTGCATAACTATGGCTTAAAAAACGAGCAATTAGGAAGTACGAGTTCACAAAATGACTGGTCAGTTTTACCAGATGTAAATATTATTTTGGACTTGAAAAAGAGTGAGAGTTTGCGTTTTAATTATGCAATTTCTTCGGAATACACCGATGTCAACGAATATGCGCGGGCTTATGTTTTCAATAATTATAATAGCTTATTTCGTGGAAATAAGGAGCTTGAAAACTCCTTGTCACATTCGTATAATCTAACGTATTTCAGTTTTAATCTGTTTAATTATACCAATGTGAGTGGGAATATAAATTACACACGTCGCATTAATGGTATTCGGACCAATTCAGAAATAGCGGGTATTAATCAGGTGAGTAGTCCAGTGAATCAGGACAGTAGTTTTCCAGATGAGACTATTGCAGTATTTGGGCGTTTCAGCAAAAGAATTAAAAAATTAGAGTTTCGGGTAAACGCGAATGTTGCGATTAATAATACGTTTAATACGTTTAATTCTGAAATAAGTGAAAGTAAAAGTTTTACGCAGAATTACACTGGAAGCGTTCAGTCTAATTTCAGAAATTGGCCTAATTTTGAAGTTGGGTATCGCTTTACGGCAAACGAGTACGACAATGGGGGATTGGTACAAACTTATTTTACAAATCGGCCCTATGCCAATGTCAACGTTCGTTTTTTGAAGGATTTCAACTTTAAGGCAGAGTGGGATTATTATAAATATACAAATGACGCTAAGACCGTAGACAATCAGTATTCTTTCGTAAATGCTGATTTGTTTTACCGAAAAGGAGAATCACCTTGGGAATTTGCAGTACAAGCAACCAATGTTTTAGACACTTCATTTATCAATAACGATAGCTTCAATGAGCAGTATAATACCACGACCCAGTATTTTGTGTTACCCAGAATTTTAATGTTCATTGTAAAATATGATCTGTAAAAAAACGGAGGTAAACTGAGCCTTTGAGTGCGGATAGATATTACTTATTTCCGACAGATTTAATTCAGAATAATAAATAAAGGTTAAATCGTATTGTTGTTTCTAACCGATTGTTTAGTTTTGCTGAGTATTTAAATCCAATGGCAAGAAGAAAGGAATATATTGAAGCTGAAGTTATAGATAAAGCCATGCATTTGTTTTGGAAAAACGGCTATGAAAATACTTCGATGCAAATGCTAGAGAAGGAAATGGGCATCAATAAGTTTTCAATCTATTCGAGTTTTGGTAATAAACATGGTCTTTTCCTTGAAAGTATTAGATGTTACAAGGCCAAGACAAAAGCAATGTTTGATAAATTAATTAATGCTTCAAATGGCGTCGAAGATATCAAACAGTTTTTTTATGACTCTGTGAATATTGGATATCAAGAAGGTAATGAAAAAGGCTGCTTAATGACTAATACTTATAATGAGTTTTCGGGTAGTGAAGATCAATTAATCAAAGCGAAAATGGATTCCTTTATGAAAACTGTTAAGGATTTGTTCATCGAAAAATTGAGGATGGATGCTTCCAAAGATGAAGACACAATTTTAAAACAAGCTAATTTTTTGCTCGTAGCAAAACATGGATTAGCTTCGGCCGCCAGAGTTAACAGCAAAAAAGAAATACAAGACTATATTGAAATGACCTTTAAAAACATATAAACATTTTTTTTAATCAATAACTAAACGATAGTTTAGTTAAAATAATAATTACATATTTGAAAACAGAAATTATGACGACATTAAAAATTCACAATATTGAAACGGCACCAGAAGCTAGCAAACCATTTTTAGAACAATCACTTAAAACAAACGGTATGATCCCTGGCTTGCACGGCCTATTGTCTGGAGCTCCAGGTCTAATTGAGGCATATCAAACAATCCATAAGTTGTTTACTGAATCTTCTTTTAACGCGGAAGAATTAACTGTGGTATGGCAATCTATTAACGTAGAACATGCTTGTCATTACTGTGTGCCGGCACATACCGGAATCGCCAAAATGATGAAAGTAGATGATGCTATCACCGCAGCATTACGCAATGAAACCCCTCTTGAAGATGAAAAATTAGAGGCATTACGCACAATGACTTTGACTATTGTTCGTAATCGCGGACATGTAACTCCGGAGCAATTAGACGCATTTTACGAGGCTGGTTATGGAGAAAGACACGTATTGGAAATCATTTTAGGCTTATCTCAAAAAGTAATTAGCAACTATACAAACCATATTGCAAATACCCCAGTAGATAGACCTTTTCAAAAGTTTGCCTGGTCTAAAGAAGCCGCAGCGGTTTAAACCTGAATATAATTCTTCCGTAGTAAATATGGAAGGTTTATACGTAATCTGAATATATTTACACAAACAATAAAACTAATAAAAACGACATCAAATGAAATTTAAATTTCTCACACCTATTATTTTGAGTATCCTCTTTTTGTCATGCAACGATAAAAAAGAATCAGCTTCGCAAGAAAAAGTTGTCCAAAATTTTGAAAACAAAGGCCACGAATTAGTTTTTAATATGGTTCAAAAGGTAGGGGACTATAATACGCTTAGCCAAAAGAAAGACGTGGTATATACCTATACGTATCAAACGCCAGATGGTAAAGCCGATGTTTCAACAGAAAAATACCTTTTTGATGGCGAATTATCATACGGTGAATACCTTCAACATGAACGAACTTTCGCAGACCTTGAAGGGAAAATAGAACAGGCTTATGATGGCGCTGAATTTTGGCTTAAACATAATGGAGAAATTATTCAAGATGCCGATCGATTGAAAAGAGTTGCCTTTAATCGACCTACAAATTTTTATTGGTTTGCCATGTTTCAGAAATTACTAGATCCAGGACTGAAATATGAATATATCGGCGAAAAAACTCTAAATGATACTGTCTATGATATTGTTAAGGTTAGCTTCAACTCAACAGACGAAAAACCTACAGATACCTATCAACTTTATTTAAATAAGAACACTTTGTTAGTGGATCAGTTTCTTTTTACTGTTGCCGATTTTGGTGTCATGGAAACTCCTTTTTTAATGAAACTTCAGTACGAAGAAATAGATGGGATGTTAATTCCGACGAATCGACTTTACAAAAAATCAACTTGGAATGCAGATGTAAGCGAAGAACCTTGGATACAGGTAACTTGGTCGAATATTAAATTCAGTAACAATTTAAGTAAAGATGATTTTAAAAAGTAACTTTTGAAAAAGTTTCTTATCAAATAGAGCTTCACATATCTAATGTGAAGCACTATTTGAATAACAGCATTCTTTAACAATAAAGTAGCGCAAATTGTTGCATTTTTTAAGTTTTTAGTAAAATAAACTGTCGAATTTTTGGTCGTAGACAAACCTAATTCCTGAGCAGATTAATTTGTGAAACTTCCGTATCTTAAACAAAAATTCTCTTATGAGAAATATTCTTCTTGGAATTGTTATTTGTTTAGTTGTTGTTTTTGGATTGCGTTATTGTGAACATAAAAAAGACAATAAGGAAACGCTTCAGGCAACGACAGCTTTAATACAGAAACAACTTCAAAATGTTGGGAAACTAGTTGTTACGGAAGGCAGTTATGCACAGGTATTTAGTTACGAGGATTCGAAGAAGTTTTATCTCGATTTGTTTTCTTCGGAAAAAAAGGCGTTGGTTGTTGTCAATGCCACCGCGACAATTTCATATGATTTAAGTCAGATCCAAACACAAATTGATTCTGAAAATAAAATCATTCGTATAACAAGTATTCCGGAACCTGAACTTTCAATCAATCCGAATATTGAATATTACGATGTGTCACAAGATTATTTAAATCAGTTTGAGGCTTCAGATTATAATAAAATAAAAAAACGTGTGGAGGAGTCTTTACGAAAAAAGATAGAAGCGTCTAGTTTAAACAAAAATGCTCAAAATCGTCTAATTTCAGAATTACAAAAACTTTATATTCTTACCAATTCCTTGGGTTGGACGCTTCAATATGGAGAAATTTCCATAAGCTCTGAAGCCGATCTAAAAGGTCTGAAGTTTTAAGAAATTATTCCTTTCATTTACTAATATTTTATAGTAAAGTAGGTTAATTAAGTAAAACTGAAAATCTACAAGGAGATTTATCTATTTCTTCGAATTAGGTAATTATATGAACATAACAGCACCTATAAAAATAATACCTTAGCTGCTTGATGTCAAATGGTTAAATAATAGTAGCATTTACACCTTTATTAAATGGAGCAAAACGGGTACAAAATTTTCGTTTAAAGAAATTTAATTTTTAAAAATGGCTTGATTTAAAGAGTTTTTTATACCTTTTTAAAAAATACGTAGTAGTACTTATTTCGTATTTTATTATTCATTAGTAACTTAGCTCCATTACTATTGTTAAAACTAACAACTAAATACTGTAAATTATGACACCCTTTGTAGGACAAATTCAGGCCTTCGGATTTAATTTCGCCCCTCGAGGTTGGGCAAGATGTGATGGGGCTTTATTAGCTATTTCACAATATAGCGCGCTTTTCTCACTTTTAGGAACAATGTACGGCGGAGACGGTCGTACCACTTTTGCACTTCCAGATTTAAGAAGTCGGTCTATTGTTCATACAGGAACAGGTCCTGGTTTAAATACAATTACACAAGGTGAAAGAGGAGGAGCAATCAATCATACAATTATTACCCAACAAATGCCAAGTCACAATCATAGCGTGGCAGTAAATGTAAATACCGGTGGAGGAAGTGAATCGGTGCCAACAGGAATTATTGCCAGCCAAGTAAATGGTTTTGCAGAAGACCCAACTTCAGGAGCACATTTGGGAGGGGTAACACAAACTAATGCTGGAGGTGGTCAAGCTTTCAACATAAGAAACCCTTATTTAGGTGTAGAGTATTGCATCGCTTTAGAAGGTGTATTTCCATCTCGTAACTAAAATTACTCAGTATTAATTGCTGATAAAAAAATAACTAATCAAATTTAATTAAAACCAAAATTTTATGGAACCATTTATCGGACAAATTCAAGCTTTCGGATTTAACTTTGCGCCACGCAATTGGTCAAAATGTGATGGACAACTTTTAGCCATTAGTTCAAATACGGCACTATTTTCTTTATTAGGAACTACCTTTGGAGGGGATGGACGAACTACTTTCGCTTTACCAGATTTAAGAAGTCGTTCAATTGTACATATTGGAACAGGACCTGGCCAAGATACGATTTCTTGGGGTGAAAGAGGGGGCGCTATTAACCATACGATTACTACAGCACAAATGCCTAATCACAATCATGGCGTAGCTGTAAATGTAAATACGGGTGGAGGTAGTGAATCGGTGCCAACAGGAATTATAGCTAGCCAAGTAAATGGTTTTGCAGAAGACCCAACTTCAGGAGCAAATTTAGGAGGATTAACACAATCCAATGTTGGAGGTGGACAATCTTTTAACATGAGAAATCCATTCTTGGGAATCAATGTATGTATTGCACTTTTTGGTGTTTTTCCTTCTAGAAACTAAGTATATTATTTATTAAGCTCTCTTTTTGAGGGTTTTTTAGGACTGAAAGTTTAACAAAGCGCATAATGTATTTGGATGCAATTCAGATGCGTCAAAAAAGACGTTTCAATGTTGGATAAAATTGGAAATTAAGGTCAATTTTTTATACGTGTTAGTACGTATTTATAATTCCTAAAGTTTTCTTAGATTTAACATAACCAAAAGTTTTATTTATCGATTACCTGTAAGTCCCTGATTTTATAGCTCTTACAATTTGTGTAAATATTTTATTTTTAACTAACTAATCATATTATGAAAGATTCTTCCTCACGCAGACTTTTTTTGCAGAAGTCGGCATTGGCCACAACTGGTCTCGCATTTTTATCTTCAGGCGTTGTAAACGCTTTCTCAGCTGAAATTCCTTTTGAAGGTTATAATCCTTATGCTGAAGAAAAAAATGACTTGCGAACTTCTTCTTTTGGTGAACACATACGTATTAAAGGAGTTGTTCTCGATCAAACGGGGTCTTTACCTCTGTCGAATGTTATGATTGAAGTTTGGCATCTATCCCCCGAATCTAATAAATATAGACACCACGCAAAATTCAAAACAGATAGTGCAGGTTGTTATAATTTTATTACAGACTTTCCTGCAAAGGATGAATCAAAAGCCAACAAGATTTATTTTAAGCTTAGTGATAATAGTTCCGAAAGGTTTAATGAGTTATATGTGGATCGGCAAGGAGCTAACATTACTTGCAAATTTTGGAAAGAAAACCAACAATTAGGCGAGAAGTTATTACCTACGACAGAAAAATTGTTAGGTGCCTTAACTATCAATTTCAATATGTCTTTATAAACTAGCCAAATAATTATAGGAATGGGGCTTACTATTGCCATCTTATTGCCAAGATCAGATGTTTTTCCAACCCTTGCCATGGATTTTTTAAACGGGCTTAAGCTTTCGTTGAAAAATTTCAGCAATTCGGTTGCTCCTAAGTATTTAGTGGAAGGAATTGGAAATGCTTCAGATAAGAGTGTCTTGAAGACTGCTGAAAAAATGATCCTACAAGAAAATGTAGATTTGGTTATTTCTTTTTGCAGTATTTATTTTCTCGAAGAGTTTGTATCTATATTTAACAATTATAAAACACCGCTTATTCATGTTGATCTTGGAGGTTCAGCACTAAAAAAATCGCAAAAGAGTCCTTTTGTAATACATCATACGCTTAATCTTACGCATTCGGCCTATGCCGCAGGAATGCATGCTGCCTGTTCATTTGGAAAAAAAGCCTATATGGCTAGTTCTGTATATGATGGGGGTTACCAAATCTCAGAGAGTATGGTTCGAGGTTATGAGAAGGAAGGTGGGAAGGTGGAAAAATATTATGTCTCTCCAATGGACTATAAATTGGAATCTTTCGATGATCTAATCATAGATATTGAAAGAGAGCAACCAGAAGTTGTTTTTACCGTTTTCAGTTATAAAGAAGCTGTAAAAATATTCAAAAAATTTGCTAATTCCAGTCTCAATGGGAAAGTTAATTTTGTCGCCATCCCTTTAATGACAGATGAAAGTATTAATACTGAGGATTATCAATTACAAAAAGTACACTCCATGGCTTCTTGGGCTTTTGATGATGAAAATCCTGAAATGCAAGATTTTATTAATTCTTATAAAGCAACCTATGAAGATGAGCCTAATATAATAGGTCTCTTAGGGTTTGAAGTAGGATTAACGATTGAACTTTGTGTTACTTCGGAAGGGAAAGTTGCTAAAAATTTAATGGAAACCGTAAAAGATCAATTAATTGACACGCCGCGTGGCGTTTTGAAATATAATAGCTATAACGAATCACAAGTAGATGTGTTTAAGTTTAGAAAATTTCAATTTAACGAAACAAAATATCACAATAGAGTAACGGATACAATGAATGCTGGATTTTCAGAATCTTTAAACGAAGATTTTGAGGATTCGATATACTCGGGTTGGCAAAACCCGTATATCTGTACCTAAATAAAATTACGTGTAATTACGTATTTCGTTTAGAATATGAAATACTTAAATTGTAAAAAAATATTAAACGCTCTTTGAATACAATAAAATCGACTAACTAAATGTACCAATCATGAAAAAAAATACTTTTTTATCCTTTCTATTACTAACCCTTTTTTTCGTAGCAACAAGTTTTGCGCAGAAAGTTGCGGTCGTTGGTATTAGTCACGATACCGCCGAAGGATTTACCTTTGTAGTTACAGAAGATCTTGTTGCTAGTGAGACGGTTCGTTTCACCGACAATGAATACGATGCGGCTAGCAACGTTTTTACTTACAATGGCTTTCCTTCTGGAGAGTTTGTCGTTACTTGGGTTTCTCCAGCTTCAGTAACCAAAGGCACTGTATTTTATGTAAAAGAAACCGGAACAGATGTTTTGTCCATAACCTGCTCAAGTGGTAGTTGTGGGACAATCACTTGGTCTAACAATGTTGGTGTGGGAAATGGCGCTTTTTCTTTTGCTTCAGGAGGAGATTCCTTATACGCCTACACAGATACAAATGACAATTCGACTGATGGTATTGGAGTGATTTATTCGGTAATGTACACAGATAATGCCGCTATTCCTGCCAATGAGAATCCAATAGGAGATTTTCCAAATTCGATTGTTATCGATGGATTCACGTTTCCTAATCATGATAGAACGGAATATGGATTCAGCCCTGCCTCACTTCGTGATGGAGTTAGCCAAGTGGCGTTAGAGAATCCAACAAATTATGTAAATGGATTATCTAGTTCAGACCTCTCTTTAGTTCCATTCACAAACTTAAGTTTGGCCGGAGCTAATCCAGTATTGACCTTGGCAGTCTCTCCGACACCGGTCAATGAGAATAGTGGAACAGGTATGGTTTATACTTTTACCTTAGATGCACCTGCTGTTGGACCAATTACGGCTAATTTTTCGGTGGGTGGTACTGCGACTTTAACGACGGATTATACACAATCTGGAGCCGCTACTTTTAATGCGTCAACTGGAACTGTTGTTATTCCTAACGCCGCAACATCGGCGACAGTGACACTTACTCCTGTTGGAGACGCAACATTGGAACCCGATGAGACGGCTGTTTTAACACTTAGTGCAGGAACTGGTTATGACGCAGGAAGCCCTAGTGCTGCCACAGGTACTATTCTAAATGATGATACCTTAGCGGTCACTCCTTTGGTGGCGGTAACGGGTGGTGTCCATACGGTTGGAGGAACAGAAGGGTTTTCTTTTGTTGCCTTAGATGATATTTCAGCCGGAGTTCAAGTTTACTTTACAGAATATACATTTGACAATAACATGTTGCGTTTTGCTGTATCTGGTTCGGATGCAATATTACGATGGACTTCTCCCGCAGGTGGAGTTTTACGAGGAGAAGTGATTGTGGTCACCGAAACAGCACCAAATACATTAACTACTACTTGTAATAGTGGTACTTGTGGAACAGTCAACGTATTAAGTGGGACATTCGATTACGCAAGTAACGGAGAGGGTATATTTGCTTACTCCGATAGTGACACAGATCCTACTAATGGTATTACAGAAATCTACGCCGTATTATTTGCCGGTACGTCTTTAACTCCTGGAGGAAATATCCCTGCAATAGAAGACCCGACTGGAATTTATATTGGTTCAGTAGTAGTGGATGGCTTTCCAGCTATACCACCAGTTCGAACAGAATATAAATTCGCTGGGGGTGAACGTGCTATTACCGTGGACCAAGCGGACTTTCAAAACACTTCTAATTGGCTTCATGCAGCAGCTATTGCAACTTTAGATCCTACTCCTTTTGCCAATATTATTATTACAAGTGGTTCTACGAACCCAACCTTATCTCTTACAGTAGCACCTAGTACAACAGTAGAAGACAGTGGTACCGGTATGGTCTACACATTTATGTTGGATGCTCCTGCAGTTGGAGATATTACGGTGAATTTTACTGTAGGAGGTACTGCTGATTTTACAACAGATTACACAGCATCTGGAGCTGCATCATTTAATGCTACCACAGGTACTGCTGTTATTCTTAATGGAAATAATTCAGTTGCGGTAACATTAACTCCTGTTGTTGACGCTGTCGTTGAGCCATCCGAAACGGTGGAACTTATGATTTCTTCTGGTACGGGTTACGATGGTGGTTCTCCTAATGACGCCACAGGGACCATAACTAATGATGACACTAGTAATTCCGATCCATTGGTTGCAATAACAGGTCTCAATCATGTAACACCAGATGCGTTTTCATTTGTAGCGGCCAAGGATATTCCAGCCAATTCGACTATATATTTTACAGATTTTGATTACGATAATACAACACTTTTATTTACACCAACCACAGGAGGTGTTTTTGAGTACACAGCACCTGGAGTTATTGTTCCTGCTGGAGATGTAATTGTTGCCAAGGAAACTTCACCTAATGTTTTCTCGCTTACCTGTAATGGAAATACGGGCGCACCTTGTGGCTCGCTGGTTTTAGTCACCGGTAACGTCTCAACTGACACAGCTGGGGAGACTTGGTTTGCCTATGAAGATAGCGACAATAACCCTACCAATGGTGTTGACGATATTTATGCAGTACTATTTACAGGTACTTCGGCAGTTTCTGGGGGATCAATAGTTTCTTCAGAAGATCCATCCGGGATCTATTTAAATGCTTTAGTAGTGGATGGCTTTCCAGCCTCTGCTCCAGATAGATCGGAATATAGATTTGCCTCTGGTGAACGTGGAATTCCAGTAGGACTTGCAGATTTCGAGAATGTAGCGAATTGGCTACATGGCCAAGCCAACGCCGACCTTTCTCCAATTCCATTTGCCGACCTATCCATTGTGGTTACATTTTCGGCTCCAGCTGACCTATGTGTTGATGCTGGCGTACAAGCCGGTCTTAGCGGTGGACTGCCAATAGGAGGGGTTTACAGTGGCCCAGGCGTAACGGATGATGGAAATGGTACAACCTATAGTTTTGATCCTGCTGCTGCAGGAGTTGGAGTACATACCTTAACTTATACTTCTGGAGGATCAGGAGTAACAGACGACATTGAAGTTTTTGCATTGCCAACCGTAGCCTTCACAGCTCCAGCCGATCTATGCGTAGATGCTGGTGTTCAAGCCGGATTAGGTGGAGGTACACCAACAGGTGGAGTTTATAGCGGTCCAGGAGTTACAGACGATGGAAATGGAATGACTTTTAGCTTTGATCCTGCAGCGGCAGGTGTTGGGGTACATAATTTAAACTATAACTTTACAGATGCCAATGGATGTTCTGGAAGTGCTTCAGACAATGTAGAAGTATTTGCTTTACCAACCGTTACTTTTACGGCTCCAACGAGTCCTGTTTGTCCAAATACTACACTTACAGGTCAAGCTGGTGGATTGCCTACCGGGGGTGTTTACAGCGGACCAGGCGTGACAGATGATGGTAATGGAATGACATATACTTTTGATTCTGGTGCCTCAGGTGTTGGAATACATATTTTAGCCTATACTTTTACAGACGGTAATGGATGTACTGGAAGTGCAATGGATTCGGTAACTGTAGAAGATACTGCCCCACCTGTAGTTTCTTGTCCTGCAGATATTACCGTAAATAATGACCCTGGAGTATGTGAAGCGATAGTTAATTTTACACCAACAGCAACAGACAATTGTTCAATTGTATCTATTGTTAGCACACCGGCTTCTGGTAGTGCTTTTCCTGTAGGAACAACAATTGTAACAGTAGTTACTACGGACTCTGGCGGTAACACAGATACCTGTACTTTTAATGTAACAGTTAACGATACTGAAGGTCCTATAATCACTTGTCCAGCCGATGTTACTGTAGAATGTGGAAGTAGCACTACTACCATAAATGGAACTGCAGTAGCAACTTATGTTGGCGGTACGCAGAGCTGGTCAACGGTCCAAACTGGTCTAGTAGCGACACTAGCAGCCGATGTAGTTGGAATTCCAGCCACAGCAACTATTACCGATGTGAACGTATCTTTCGAGATCGATCATAGTTGGGTAGGAGATTTAGAAATTACACTAGTAAGCCCTGATGGTGGTACGGTATTGGTGTTAGCTGATCCAACTTGTGGTGGAAGTGGTAATTCAGATAACGTAAATGCAACACTTGATGACGAGTCTGGAGTTGGCTCTGTTAGTGCCAACTGTACAGCTGGAGTTGACACGGGTGGGGCTCCTAACCCTGACGCTTGTCCTCAAGAATACCTAATAAGTTCAGCTATTGACGGAACCTTTGATCCTGACAATCCATTATCAGCTTTAGATGGTGGATTAGCGCTTGGAACATGGACTTTAGAGGTTGTAGATGATGCTGGTGGTGACGCGGGTTGTATTCATACCTTCTCAGTAACCGTGGATTGGGATGATGCTGGCGTGGCTGGTACAGATACTACTCCAGCCGCAACTGGCATGGCGACAGCTACAGATAACTGTGATCCAAATCCAGTTATAACATTTACTGATGCTTCTGTCTCTGGTTGTGGAAATACTGAAGTAATCACTAGAACATGGACGGCCACCGATGCCGATGGAAATGCTTCTACTTGTGATCAAATTATTACTGTAGTTGATACGACTCCTCCAACAATTACTTGTCCTGCCGATGTAATCGTAGAATGTGGTGACTCAATTGCACCAGCAGTTACGGGCTTGCCAACAGGAACCGATACTTGTGGAACAGTAACCTTTACTTTTACCGATGCCTCAGCAGCGGGTTGTGGATTGACTGAAACAATTACAAGAACTTGGACTGGAACTGATGAATGTGGAAACATGTCTATGACTTGTAACCAAATCATAACCGTAGTAGATACTACGCCACCAGTAGTTACCTGCCCAGTAGATGTAACCGTAGAATGTGGAGATGATACTACTTCTGCTAGTACAGGAATGGCTACCGGAACAGATGGTTGTGGTTCCGTAACCATAACTGAAGCTGATACTTCGGTTCCAGGTTGTGGTAACACGGAGATAATTACTAGAACTTGGACAGCAACTGATGAGTGTGGAAATACTTCTACTTGTGTGCAAATAATTACAGTAGTGGATACAACACCTCCAGTAATAGTTTGTCCTGCCGATGTAACTGTAGAATGTGGTGAATCGACTTCACCATCATCAGCTTGGTCAGACAACTTTGATAGCTATGGAACAGGGACTCAAGTAATTGGACAAGGAGGCTGGACAGGATGGGACAACAATCCAGCATTCGGTGCTTTAACAACTAATGTCCAGGCTCAAAGCGCACCTAACTCTGTTGATATTTCAGGAGCTACTGACCTAGTCCAAGAGTACAATGGTTATAATAGTGGACAATGGGAATATACAGCATACCAATATATACCAAGTACTTTCTCAGGCCAATCATTTTTTATCCTGTTAAATACATATATTGCTGGAGGACCTAATAATTGGTCAACCCAAGTAAGTTTTAACTCAGGTACAGGTTTGATTATGAACGATGGTGGATCAGGTGGTACCTTACCATTTGTAACTGACCAGTGGATTGAAATTCGTGTCGAAATTGATCTTGATGTAAATACGCAGGATTTTTACTATAACAATCAATTGCTTTTTTCAGGAACTTGGACTGGAGAAGTGACTGGTGGGGGTAATTTGAGTATTGTAGCTGCAGATCTATTTGCAAACGGCTCAACTTCTGTCTACTATGATGATATGTCGCTAGCAGAGCAAAGCGGAGGTGGTGGTACAGGTACGGGTATAGCGACTGCAACCGATGGTTGTGGATCAACAGTTGTAACCTTTGCAGATGTTTCAGTACCTGGCTGTGGTAATACAGAAACAATAACTAGAACATGGACAGCAACAGATGAATGTGGTAACACTTCTACTTGTGATCAAATTATCACAGTAGTTGACACTACCGATCCAACAGTGACTTGTCCTGCTGATATTACTGTAAATAATGACCCAGGAATTTGTGGGGCTGTTGTTACCTATGTTGCCCCAGTTGGGACAGACACTTGTGGTAGCACAACTACAACACAAACTGCAGGTATGTCCTCGGGGTCAACATTCCCAGTTGGAACTACAACAAACACTTTCTTAATTGAAGATGAATGTGGTAATTCAACAACCTGTAGCTTCGATGTTATTGTAGTTGATAATGAACCACCAGTAGCAGTATGTATGGACATCACAGTTCAACTAGATGCTAATGGTAATGCTTCTATTACTGCAGCCGATGTGGATGGCGGAAGTACCGATAATTGTGGAATTGCATCCTTAGCAGTTTCTCCAAGCACCTTTACTTGTGCCGATGTAGGACCAAATAATGTTACCTTAACTGTTACGGATGTCAACGGAAACGTTAGCACCTGTATCGCTGTAGTAACTGTGGAAGACAATGTACCGCCAGTAGCGGTTTGTATGAACATCGATGCGTTCTTAGATGCCTCTGGTAGTGTAACAATCACCGCGGCCGATGTCGATGGTGGTTCAACCGATGCCTGTGGCATTGCTTCCCTTGCTATCGATATAGATACCTTTACCTGTGATGCGGACCTCGGGCCAAACAATGTGACTCTAACGGTAACCGATAACAATGGTAATGTAAGTACTTGTGTGGCTGTGGTAACGGTAATCGATGCTATTGACCCAATAATTGCTTGTCCTGCGGATATTGCAGTGAACACCGATCCGGGTCAGTGTAGTACGGTGGTAACCTTCCCTGATGCACTAGCACTTGATAATTGTACAGTGACAGTAGCTCAAACAGGAGGTCTTCCAAGCGGAAGTATGTTCCCTGTGGGAGTGAATACTGTAGAGTATACCGCAACAGATTCTAGTGGAAACACGGCGATTTGTACCTTCACTATTACAGTAACCGACAACGAACCTGCCATCGCAGTATGTCAAGACATTACCATCCAGTTGGATGCCAATGGCGATGCGACAATTGTGGCAGCAGATGTAGACGGCGGCTCAACAGACAACTGTGGAGTAGCTTCCCTTGCTATCGATATAGATACCTTCACCTGTGCTGATGTAGGACCAAACAATGTGACCTTAACAGTTACAGATGTAAATGGTAATACAAGTACCTGTATTGCTGTTGTAACCGTAGAGGATGTAACAGATCCAGTAGCAGTATGTATGGATATTACCGTACAACTTGATGCAAACGGAACCATTACCATTGTAGGTGGTGATGTGGACGGAGGTTCTACCGATGCCTGTGGCATTGGATCGTACGATCTCGATATCGACACCTTTACCTGTGACGATGTGGGACCAAACACAGTAGTACTTACGGTAACAGATGTAAATGGAAACGTTTCTAGCTGTACAGCCGTAGTAACGGTGGAAGATGTAACAATGCCAGATCTTGTTTGTATGGACATCACCCTAGAGTTAGGAGCAGATGGTACGGCAATGATTACTCCAGCCGATGTTTCTACAGCTACAGATGCTTGTGGAATCAACACCACAGCAGTGGATATTGAGAACTTCGATTGTAGTGATATTGGAACCCCAGTGACGGTAACCGTATTTGCAATTGACAACAATGGAAACTTAGCATCCTGTACTGCGGTGGTAACTGTGGTAGATTTATTAGCACCTGTGGTTACTTGCCCAGATGATATAACGGTAGATCCAGGACCAGGAAACTTGTTCTATGAAGTACCAGATTACTTCGCACTAGGGCTAGCGACGGCTGTTGACAATTGTACAGATCCAGTAACGATCTTCTCACAAGATCCTGCAGTAGGAACGCTACTATCAGATGGTACCTATACCATTACGATGAGTGCAGAAGATGAATATGGAAATGTTGGAACTTGTACCTTCGAACTGACAGTAGAAAGTGTACTTGGTGTGGATGAACTTGAATTGAACCTTGGAAGCATTATTATGTATCCAAACCCTGCTCAGGATTTTGTAATCCTTAGCAACCCTCAATCCATAGCATTGCAACAAGCTGCCATCTACGATGTAACAGGAAGACTGATTCAAACAGTGGATCTAACCAATATGGGGACAGAGCAATCAATTGATGTTTCACTATTGGCTACTGCAACCTATACAGTGGTGATTCAATCTGAAAAAGGTCAGATCTCTAAACAACTACTAAAAGAATAGGTACTTAAAAATAGTAATTTAATAAAAAACCCTTTCCAATTTAATGGAAAGGGTTTTTTATTGACTACTTATAGTATAAGTTCCTGGTAAATTTAATAAAACGATTTCTTTATAGTTTTTTACTAAGGCTCAACCAACCACCACCGTTCATTACTTCAATACCATTGCTTTTAAGAATTGTAGTGGCACTGCCACTGCGTATACCACTAGCACAGCAAGCAATAATAGGTTTGTTTAATTTCTTTAATTCCGACGCCTTACTAGCGATTTGTTGTAGTGGGATATTATTAGATCCAGATATCGCACCGCTCTCGTATTCTCCTTTAGAACGTACGTCCACAATGATGGCTCCACGTTCAATAAAATCTTTAATTTTTACATTTTTGTTGCCAAATAATGAACTGAATATTCCCATAATTTAAGCCCAAATGAATGGTTTGTTTTTTTATTGAATTGTTTTTTAGGTTTCGATTAAGTTTAACCCATTTTCAATTAAATGAGCAACTTCAAGTCTTTTGTTTTTTATTTCTGAAAGATATTCCAAAACAGACACGTCTTCAGTTAATTCATAAATTTCTAGCGCCAACAACCAATCACCAGTATGATTTCTTACAAGTTCAGAAAATATAGTAATCAAATTATCCCTTAGCTCGAATGGTAGGGTTGAGTTAAAATGTTTTTCTCGGATTTCCTTAACTTCTTTGTATAAATTATTAAGTTCAATTTCTTTTGCTGAGTGGGCAACTCGAACTGTTTCCGAAGAATTTATATGATTTACCAAATCGAAGGAAAGATAATCGGCTGCACCAGCAAAAGCTGAAACAATTTCTTTCCCAACAGCCATGTCAAAATCACCCATTTCTGGAGTAAACAAAAACTCACCTTTATACTTCACGGTACAATTTGTGAATTGAATTAACATCAGTTCTCCACGTAAATTTCGCATACCAGTTACGTTAAGACCTTCCACAGTTATTCCGCTTTCAAATTCAAAACCTATGGATTTACCATCGTAAAAATTATAAGCCTGCAAGTCGCGTGGTCCCATATTCTCAATAGCAAGATTTATTCCTTTAAGTTTTCCAAGGGGTGATCTAAATCCATTTGTATGTCGGTTCACACCATGTCCAATTACTTCGGTTTCGCGATAAGACAGTGCCGTTTCATTTTCGGTTTCAAACCAGACTACTTCATTGTCTTCGTTTTGGATCATTCTACTAAACTGACCGCTAATTTGCAGTCCTGTACTAAGCTCTATAGTTCCTAATTGTTTTGAACTAATAAGCTTTTTTAATCCTCGCCATCCACCTTTACGAACCGCCATGGTATTTGCAAATTCTTCTAAAACTTCCTGTAAATAGGCAAAATCTGGAGTCACATAGAGCTGTGGCTGAGGCTTTGTAATATCAAAATCTTGATAGGCAGCCTGAATCGAATAAGGGATTTTTTTAACAGCATCTTTCATACACCAGGCACTTTCTCCAATTGAAGAAAGTAGTCCAGCTCCATAGATTTTTGGGTTTTTTATGGTGCCTACCAATCCGTATTCAACGGTCCACCAATGTAAATTTCTAATCAATGAAATTTCAGAGGGTTCTACTTTTTTGTCTTGAAGTACTCCAACTCTTTTTTCTGCTATCCTTATGTTTTCTTCTGAAATACCATCAGCTTCTTTCAAAATGGACAATTCGCGAACAGCTTCATACATCTCAATATCGTGCGCACTCGAAATTGCTTTTGCACCCACTTCACCAAAACGACGTAAATATTCGGCATAATCTGGACTCGCAATAATTGGAGCGTGACCAGCACCTTCATGAATAATATCGGGAGCGGGCGTATATTCTATGTTTTCTAATTGTCTAATATCACTTGCAATCACCAACACTTTATAAGCCTGAAATTCCATAAAAGCATTGGGCGGAATAAATCCGTCAACGGCTACCGCCGCCCAACCAATCTCTTTTAGGATGCGATTCATTCCGTACATTGAAGGAATATCATCGATTGAAATACCCGTTTTCCGAAGTCCGTCCAAATAACTTTCGTGAGCCACCTTGCTTAAATAATCGACATTTTTTCGCATTACATAACGCCACACCGCCTGATTAATAGGAGTGTAATCCTCATAGTTTTGAGGTTTTATGTATTGCTTAAGATGCGGTGGTAACCGCTCTAGCAATTCGTTAGTTTCTATCGGCGTTTTCATGTTGGGTCAAAAATAGGAAGTATTCTTTACATGCCCTATTAAAAAGGAAATCTCCTTATCTTGCATATCCATGAAACCTCAAACGCGCAAAGAAGAAATAATTACTACGGCTTCACGTCTTTTTAAAGAAAGGGGGTACAAAGCTGTGTCAATGCGAGATATCGCAGAAGCGATGGGGATTAAAGCAGCTAGTCTTTACAATCACATTGATGGTAAACAGGAAATTCTTTCCAGTCTAATTCTAGAAGTTGCTGTTCAATTTACAAATGGAATGAGTCAGGTAAATTCTCAAGATTCCACCCCTTTGGAAAAAATTAAGAGTGTAATTGAGATGCATATCGATATAACGGTAAATTACTCTGAAGCCTTAGCGGCTTTAAATAATGATTGGATGCATCTTGAAAACGAAGATTTAAATGACTTTGTAGTAATGCGTGAGAATTACGAAGAAAACTTTAGAAAAATTATTAAAGAGGGTATTGAAAAGGGTGAGATTCAAGCGCGACATCCCGAAGTTATTTTGTTTTCAATCCTCTCTACATTAAGAACATTGTATGTTTGGTATCAGAAACGGGGTAAGTTGGATGTCAATGTTTTAAAGAAAGATATGGTGGCTGTTTTACTGCATGGGATAGCAGCTTAAAATTAACTTGCAAATCTAACTAACAAACGTTAGTTTTGTGTACAAATTTAGAAGTTCGTGTCAAAATTTCATAGATTAAAAATAAAGGACATTTATAAGGAAACTGATGATTGTTCGGTAATAAACTTTGATGTGCCTACAAACCTTTCCGAGGAATTTGAATTCCGTCAAGGACAACACCTAACCTTAAAGGCTGATATAGATGGTGAAGATACCCGGCGTTCTTATAGCCTCTGTTCTAGTCCGATAGATAAGGAATGGAAAGTTGCTGTAAAACTGATTCCAGGAGGTAAGTTTTCAACCTTTGTAAATGATAGTTTAAAGAATGGCGACACCTTAGAAGTTATGGCTCCTAGTGGAGCTTTTGGTGTCGATGTACAACCGTTGAATGAAAAGAATTATTTGTTTTTTGCGGCAGGTAGTGGAATTACCCCAATGCTCTCCATGATAAAAACGCATCTTGCGGAAGAGCCAAATGCAACTTGCAAGTTGTTTTATGTGAATAAAACAGCGAAATCAATTATCTTTAAGGAGGAGTTGGAACAATTGCGAAATGCATATTTTGGAAGGTTCGAAATTTATTATTTCCTAACAAAGGAGCGAAGAGATATAGACCTGTTTAATGGTCGTTTCGATGATGAAAAAATGAAGGTATTAACAAAAACCTTTATTGATATTCCAGACACCGCCGAAGTTTTTCTTTGCGGTCCCGAAGAGATGGTTCACTTTGTTAGTGACTATCTTGTGAACTCAGGATTGCCGAAGGAATTAATTCATTTTGAATTGTTTGTTACTGGACTTTCTGAAGAAGACAAACTAAGAGTTGAGCGATTGGCACAGCAAAGTGTTGATGGTGTAGAGATTATTATTGTTGATGGAGGAAAGGAGTTTCAGTTTACAATGACTAAAGATTACGATAACATCTTGGATGCTGCTTTAGGCGCTGGCGCCGATTTGCCCTTCGCCTGTAAAGGAGGAGTTTGTAGCACCTGTAAATGTGAAGTTCTAGAGGGAAGCGTCGAAATGAAAGTGAATTACGCATTGGAAGAAAGTGAAGTGGCTCAGAATTTTGTTTTGAGTTGTCAAGCGGTCCCAACTTCGGATAAAGTAAAAGTTGATTTTGATGTTTAAACGTCTTTCTGGCAAATGCCGGAATGCGTGCAATAAATGCAATACTTATAGATTATGAGTGAACAAGAGGTAAAAAACCTAGAAGATATTTTTGAAGCACGAATTGCTCGTGATGAAAAGATAGAGCCTAAAGATTGGATGCCGGAGAAGTATCGAAAGACACATATTCGTCAGATTTCTCAGCACGCACATTCAGAAATTATTGGAATGCTTCCCGAAGGAAACTGGATTACCAGAGCGCCTTCTTTAAGACGTAAAGTTGCTTTATTAGCGAAAGTGCAAGATGAAGCTGGTCACGGATTGTATCTGTATTCGGCCTGTGAAACATTGGGTATTTCACGAGATGAATTGTACGATCAGCTGCATTCAGGAAAAGCAAAATATTCTTCAATTTTTAACTATCCAACGGTCACTTGGGCAGATATGGGAGCAATTGGTTGGTTGGTAGACGGTGCAGCTATTATTAATCAGGTGCCTTTATGTAATACTTCTTTCGGACCTTACGCAAGAGCTATGGTTCGTGTGTGTAAGGAAGAGAGTTTTCATCAACGCCAAGGGTTCGAAATCATGCTCACTCTTTGCCGTGGTTCTGAAGAACAAAAAGCGATGGCTCAAGATGCATTAAATAGATGGTGGTGGCCAAGCCTTATGATGTTAGGTCCTGTAGATGCTGAGTCTGTTCATACAGAACAGTCGATGAAGTGGAAATTGAAACGAAAAACCAACGACGAATTAAGACAACAATTTATTGACCAAACTGTGCCACAAGCCGATTTATTGGGCATTACCGTTCCCGATCCAGATTTAAAATGGAATGAGGAAACGGGTCATTATGACTTTGGTGAGATAAATTGGGATGAGTTTTGGCAAGTTGTTAAGGGTCATGGGCCTTGTAATAAAGAACGAATTAATGCAAGAGTTGACGCTTGGGAAGAAGGTACTTGGGTTCGCGATGCTGCAATGGCATACGCCGAAAAAAAAGTCAATAAGAAAGTAGCGAAAGCTAGTTAATAAAAATACTATGGAAAAGAATTGGCCTTTATGGGAAATCTTTGTTCGATCAAAAAATGGTCTTGAACATCGTCACTTTGGAAGCTTACACGCGGCAGACGCGGAAATGGCAATGGAAAATGCCAGAGATGTTTATACACGCCGAAGTGAAGGAGTGAGCATTTGGGTAGTTGAAAGTGTAAATATTACGGCTTCAAATCCAGCCGATAATGGCGAAATGTTTGAGCCTGCTCAAGATAAAGTATATCGTCACCCTACATTCTATGATTTGCCGGATGAGGTAAAACATATGTGATCTCGATCATCCCGAATTTCCTTCGGGATATTTTAATTGAATTCAAAACATGAAAGAAAATCTATATAATTATATCCTTGGAATTGCCGACAATTCATTAATTCTCGGTCAAAGACTAGGCGAGCTTTGTGGGCACGGTCCAAATCTGGAAACTGATATTGCGTTGACAAATATTTCTTTGGATTTATTAGGCCAAACACGAAGCTATTTTCAGTACGCCGCAAAGATTGTTGGGGATGATAAAACAGAAGACGACATTGCCTTTTTGCGTAATGAACGCCAATATAAAAATGTGTTGTTAGTAGAACAACCCAATACACATTTCGGATTTGTAATAGGGCGTCAGTTTTTATTTGATGTTTATCACTTGCTATTTCTAGAAAAAATGCAGTCGAGTAATGATGAAATTTTAGTGGCAATTGCAAAAAAGAGCATTAAAGAAGTAAGCTATCACGAACGATTCTCTAGTGATTGGATTAAACGACTTGGAGATGGTACTGCAGAAAGTAATAAAAAAATGCAGGAGGCAATTGATGGACTGTGGCGCTATACAGATGAGTTGTTTCAATTAACAGAGGTGGAGAAAGTGATGGTTTCTGAAGGACTTGGAGTTGAGATTAGCCTTTTTAAAGAAGCATATTATAAAAGAGTTTCTGAAGTATTAAAAGAAGCTACAATCAATATTCCTGAAAGCAAGTATTTTCAGAAAGGTGGAAAAGAAGGAGTTCACAGTGAGCATATGGGTTATATATTGGCCGATTTGCAATATATGCAACGTTCCTACCCAAATATGAAGTGGTAGTATGATTATTGATTGGAAATTGTTGATTTCAGATTTGAGAATAAAAGTCCAAAAATCAACAATCGTTAATCTCCAATCTCCGATTTTATGATAATAGTACAACCTAATATTGAAAAAAAGCTCATCCAAACTCTGGAATCCGTTTCAGATCCAGAGATTCCAGTATTAACGGTTTTGGATTTGGGCGTAATTCGAGAAGCTATTGAAGTTGATGGTGTGATATGCATAAAATTAACTCCAACCTATTCGGGCTGCCCTGCAATGGATGTGATAGGAGATGATTTGACCAAGGCATTTTCAGAAATAGGAAAAGAAACAAAAATAGAATTGATATTAGCTCCGGCTTGGACCACAGATTGGATAAGTGAAGCTGGAAAGCGGAAAATGGAGGAATACGGTATTGCGGCACCCTTGGAGGAAACAGCAGATAAAGATGCTTTATTAGGCAATGCAAAAATTGTAAAATGTACCAATTGCGGTAGTAAAAATACCCACTTGGTAAGTCAGTTTGGTTCCACGGCTTGCAAAGCACTTTTTAAGTGTGACGATTGCCAAGAGCCATTTGATTATTTTAAATGTTTGAAATAAAATGAATAACGGTACTAATATGTTGGGGTTAAGAACAACCATATATAGAGTTAACGATTTAAATAAGGCCAAAACATGGTATGCTAAAGCGTTTGAAGTTGCCCCTTATTTTGAGGAACCTTTTTATGTTGGGTTTAATATTAAAGGCTACGAACTTGGATTGTTACCCGAAGAAGGACAATCTTCAAAAGGAGAGAATGTTCTATCTTATTGGGGTGTTGAGGATATCCAAAAAGTATATAAACATTTATTATCGCTAGGTGCAACAACACACGAAAAGCCTACAAATGTGGGTGGCGAACTTATGGTGGCCACGGTAAAAGATCCTTGGAATAACATAATTGGAATCATTTACAATCCCGATTTTAAATTATAAATCAGAAGAATGACAACATCAATAAAAGTAAGAATTGAAAATAATGTGGCGTGGCTAACACTTAACCGGCCAGATGTCTTCAATAGTTTTAATAGAGAAATGGCTTTACGGCTTCAAAAGGATTTGGATGCTGCTGAAACGAATCCAGAGGTAAGAGCGATTGTGATTATTGGTGAAGGCCGTGCTTTTTGTGCAGGTCAGGATTTAGGTGAAGTCACTTCTCCAGATTTGAATCCAGGGTTTAAGAAAATTTTGGAAGAACATTACAATCCAATAATCAAGAGAATTCGCTCTATTGAAAAGCCAATTATTGCCGCAGTTAATGGGGTTGCCGCAGGTGCTGGAGCAAATATTGCCTTGGCTTGTGATATTGTAGTTGCTTCGGAAAGAGCTAGTTTTATTCAAGCTTTTAGCAAACTAGGATTAATTCCGGATAGTGCTGGAACCTTTTTTTTACCGCGCCTTATTGGATTTCAGAAGGCATCTGCCTTAATGATGTTGGGAGATAAAGTTTCCCCACAAGAGGCTGAAAAACTAGGAATGATTTATAAAATTTATTCTGCTGAAGATTTTAATGCCGAGGTACAGGTTTTGGCTGAGAAGATGGCGGCTATGCCCACCAAAGCACTTGGAATGACAAAACGGTTGTTAAATAAATCTTTGTCGCACAACTTGAACGAACAACTGGAAATGGAATCCAAGTTACAAATTGAAGCCGCACAAAGTGAAGATTATGCCGAAGGAGTAAGTGCTTTTATAGAAAAGAGAAAACCAATATTTAAAGGAAAGTAAATGATTAGAAACATTGGTATAATTGGTTCGGGAACAATGGGGAGTGGAATTGCTCAAGTTGCTGCTACTGCAGGCTGCATTGTGAAACTTTATGACACAAAGTTGGAAGCTTTGGATAAGGCGAAACTCAATCTTGAAAAAGTACTGAATAGATTGGTTGAAAAGGGTAGGATTGATACCGTTGAAAAAAATAGAATTCAAGGAAACATTGAGTATGTCGATCTCTTAAAAGATCTTGGAGATTCTCAATTAGTCATAGAAGCTATTGTAGAAAATATTGAAATAAAGAAACTTGTTTTTACCGAACTGGAAGGATATGTTTCTGAAACGGCTATAATAGCGTCGAATACTTCGTCACTTTCAATAGCTTCTATAGCATCGACCTTACAAAAACCAAAGCGTTGTGTGGGAATTCACTTTTTTAACCCAGCGCCTTTAATGAAATTGGTTGAGGTTATTCCTGCAATTCAAACTTCAGAAGAGGTCTTAGAAGTTTCAGTAAAGACGATAAAAGACTGGGGAAAGGTTGTGGCAGTAGCCAAGGATACTCCTGGGTTTATCGTTAATCGAGTGGCGCGACCTTTTTATGGCGAAGCTCTCAGAATTTATGAAGAAGGAATTGCCGATTTTGCTACTATCGATTGGGCTATGAAGTCACAAGGTGGATTTAGAATGGGGCCTTTTGAATTGATGGATTTTATTGGAAATGATGTGAATTATACGGTTACCGAAACGGTTTTTACAGCTTTCTATTTCGATCCTCGATATAAACCTTCATTTACTCAGAAACGTTTTTCCGAAGCAGGTTATTTAGGAAGAAAAAGCGGCAAGGGATATTATAATTATGATGAAAATGGAACTGTCTCCTCGAGCGCAGTCGAGAGGTCCGATGATAATGAGTTGGCTAAATCTATTTTTGAACGCGTTTTAGTAATGTTGATTAACGAAGCCGCAGATGCCTTGTTTTTGAATATTGCTTCAGCTGAAGACATTGACAATGCAATGACCAAAGGAGTTAACTATCCAAAAGGTTTGCTGTCTTGGGCAGATGAAAAAGGAATTGATTGGTGTGTCGATAAATTGGACGGACTTTATAATCTATATCATGAAGATCGATATCGCTGTTCGCCATTGCTTAGAAAGATGAATACTGAAAACAAAACGTTCTTTTAAAATGGATGGAGCCAAAATACCATACAAAATGCTGTCACAAGATGCGTACAGCCAATGGCTGGGTATTGAGATTCTTGAAAGTGAAGTAGGTCGATGTAAAGTAGGGATGACGATACGCCGCGAGATGCTAAACAGTATGATGAAAGCACACGGTGGAATAAGCTATTCACTGGCCGATACTTGTTTTGGTTTTACAGCAAATACGCGTGGCAAATATGCCGTGTCCATTGAGACCTCAATTAATCATATTGCGGCATTGGACGAAGGGGATTATTTAACAGCCGAAGCAACTTTAGACGAACAACGAACAAAAGTAGGTTTCAATATAGTTGAAGTGAAACGAGGTGAAGAATTGGTGGCGCTTTTTAAAGGAGTGGTTTATAGAACACAAAAAGATTGGGAGGAATAAATTATGAAAGAAGCATATATTATTGATGGGGTGCGAACTCCAATTGGAAATTATAAAGGAACTTTAAGTGCTGTGAGGACAGATGATTTAGGAGCAATTGTAATTTCTGAAATTGTAAAAAGAAATCCGAGTATCCCTAAAGATGCCTATGACGATGTTATCATGGGATGCGCAAATCAAGCTGGAGAAGATAATCGAAATGTGGCACGTATGTCACTATTGTTGGCTGGACTTCCTTACTCTGTTCCTGGTGAAACAGTCAATAGACTGTGCAGCAGCGGACTTTCGGCAATAATACACGCGAACCGTGCTATAAAAGCTGGTGACGGAGATCTTTTTATTTCCGGCGGAGTTGAGAATATGACTCGTGGGCCTTACGTGATTGCCAAGCCTTCCTCTGCCTTCGGAAATGATTCGAAAATGTACGATTCTAGTTTCGGTTGGCGATTTATTAATCCGAAGATGCAAACATTGTATGGCACCGACGGAATGGGAAACACTGCAGAGAACTTGGTGGAAAAATATAATATTTCACGAAAAGATCAGGATGTTTTTGCGTATAATAGTCAGATGAAAGCTGCTAAAGCGCAGCAAAGTGGACGTTTGGCCAAAGAGATTGTGGCTGTTGAAATTCCACAGCGAAAGAAAGATCCTATCATTTTTAAAAATGATGAGTTTATAAAACCGGGAACTTCCCTTGAGGTACTCGCAAAACTAAGAGGTGCTTTTAAGAAGGAAGGTGGAAGTGTGACTGCTGGAAATTCTTCTGGTTTGAATGATGGCGCTGCAGCAACGATAATTGCTTCGGAAGCTGCAGTCAAAAAATACAACTTAAAACCATTGGCGCGAATCGTTGGTTCGGCAGTGGTTGGTGTAGAGCCACGAATTATGGGAATTGGTCCTGTAAAAGCTTCAAACAAAGCTTTAGAAAAAGCAGGTTTGAAAATGGAGGATATGGATATTATTGAGCTAAACGAAGCATTTGCTTCTCAGGCCTTGGCGTGTATTCGAGAATGGGGATTGAAAGATGACGATCCTAGAATAAATCCGAATGGAGGCGCAATTGCAATTGGTCATCCTCTTGGGGTTACTGGAGCACGTATCGCGTATTCGGCGGCTTTGGAGCTTCAAGAAACGGGAAAAAGATATGCGCTGGTTACAATGTGTATTGGTGTTGGACAAGGATATGCAGCCGTAATAGAAAGTGTTTAAACATGAAAATACTAGTAATAGGAGGTAATGGAACGATAGGAAAAACGATAGTGAAACGTTTTTCTGAAAAACACGAGGTGATTATTGCAGGAAGGAATTCTGGCGATGTTAGAGTTGATATTTCGAATGCTGAATCAATTGCTGAAATGCTTCAGAAAGTTGAAAAAGTTGATGCCATTGTGAACGTTGCAGGAGATGCTAAATGGGACAAATTCGATAATCTTTCCGAAGAAGACTTTTATATAGGAATTAAGAGCAAGATGATGGGTCAGGTCAATTTAGTGCGACTTGGAAGAGCATTCCTAAATCAAGGAGGTTCAATAACGCTTACCACGGGAATTTTGGCCGATGAGCCAGTAGATATGACGACCAGTGCGGCGATGGTGAATGGAGCAATCCAAAGTTTTGTAAAAGCAGTTGCTCTGGAACTTGACAATGGCATTCGCGTGAATGTAGTTTCGGCCGATTTGGTTGAAGACGCATATGAAAAGTATAAAGATTATTTTCCTGGAAATACACCCGTTCCTATGGGCAAGGTTGTAGATGGATATGTAAAGAGTGTAGAAGGCCGCATTAATGGAGAGGTAATTAGAATAAGAGCTTAATATAAATGAGACTGTCACCTCGAGCGCAGTCGAGAGGTCGCATATTAAACTAAAAAGATGAATAAAACACAGCATTATATTACGGGTCAATGGACAGACGGAAAAGGAGAGGGAGTACCTATTTGCGATTCGGTAACGGGAGAAATTTTCACAAGTGTAACCACAGAAGGGCTCGACATTCCTTCGGTTTTACAATACGGTAGAGATCAAGGCGCGACACTTCGTAAAATGACCTTTCAAGAGCGTGGAAATATGCTCAAAAAATTGGCAATGTATCTCGGAAAAAAGAAACAAGCTTTTTACGATTTGAGTTACAGAACTGGTGCGACTAGAATCGATAGTTGGATCGATATTGAAGGTGGCTTCGGAAACTTATATGCCAATGCTTCACTTCGGAAATTGTTTCCTAATCAGTCCTACCACGTGGAAGGAGACCCAATCGATTTGTCACGTGGCGGCCGATTTATGGCACATCACATTATGGTGCCAAGAGAGGGAGTCGCAGTTCATATCAATGCTTTTAATTTTCCAATTTGGGGTATGTTAGAGAAATGTGCAGTGAATTGGATGGCGGGAATGCCAGCCGTGGTTTTACCAGCGCCACAAACAGCCTATTTAACTGAAGCTGTTGTAAAAGAAATTATAGCATCTGGACTACTCCCTGAAGGATCTTTACAACTTATTAGCGGAACAGTCAGAAATATATTAGACACCGTACATTCTCAGGATGTGGTCACCTTTACAGGTTCTGCACATACGGGAAAACTTATTAAAAAGCATCCGCAACTTTTAGAAGAATCGGTTCCTTTTACAATGGAATCTGATTCGCTTAACGCTTCAATTTTGGGTGAAGACGCTGTTCCCGGAACGCCCGAATTCGATTTGTTTATCAAAGAAGTTCGCAATGAAATGACGGTAAAATGTGGTCAGAAATGTACCGCCATCCGAAGAATTATTGTTCCTGAAAAACTGATTGAGGACGTTCAAATTGCTTTAGGGAAAGCACTTGATAAAGTGACTATTGGTGATCCTCGATTAAAAGAGGTGCGCATGGGAGCTTTGGTCAGCGATGCGCAAAGAAATTCGGTTAGAGAGCAGGTTGCCAAAATTACGGAAACAGCAGAAATGGTTTACGGAAACCTTTCCGAAGTAGAAACCATTGGAGCCAATTCAAAAAAAGGGGCATTTATAAAACCAATTTTGCTGCGTGAAAACAGCCCTTTGAAAAATGAAGCCGCTCATAATACTGAAGCTTTCGGTCCTGTGAGTACGTTGATGCCGTATAAAACTTTGAAAGAGGCAATTACCTTAGCCAAAATGGGGAAAGGTTCGTTGGTGAGCTCCATCATTACGAACGACAATATAATTGCAAAAGAATATGCTGTAAACGCTGCTTCTCACCACGGAAGGATTTTAATACTCAACCGTGAAAGTGCAAAGCAAAGTACAGGACATGGTTCACCATTGCCAAATCTTATTCACGGTGGTCCAGGACGTGCCGGAGGAGGTGAAGAAATGGGTGGAATGCGAGGTGTAAAACATTATTTACAACGATGTGCCATTCAAGGTTCGCCTACAACATTGACGGAGGTGACAGGAATTTATCAGGCGAATTCTGATTATAAAGAATCTGAAAAACATCCGTTTGCATATCATTGGGAAGATATCCAACCTGGAATGTCTCTTAAAACACACAAACGAACAATAACCGATACAGATATTATAGGTTTTGGGAATATCACTTGGGATCATTTCTATGCCCATACGGATATCACATCTCTTGACGGAAGTATTTTCGAAAAGAGAACCGCTCACGGTTATTTTATTATTTCAGCTGCGGCCGGATTGTTTGTTTATCCGAATAAAGGACCGGTTTCTGCCAATTATGGATTGGAAGAATGTAGATTTCTTCGCCCTATTTATCATAATGATACCGTTTATGTAAGATTAACTTGTAAGCAGAAAGTTGATAGAGATGTTGCAGGAGCGGAGCATCCAAGTGGAATTGTTAAATGGTTTGTTGAGGTTTTTGATTCTGAAGATGAGTTAGTGGCTATTGCCACCATTTTAACAATGGTGCAAAAGAAACAATCTACTTTGGTTGAAATGACCGAAGAGAAAATTCAAGAATGTCTTAACGCTTTAACAGAAAATGCAAAACCAAATTGGGGAATTTTGACTCCACAACATATGGTGGAACATTTAGAGCAAACATATAAAATTGCTTCGGGAGAGATTCAGGATTTTGAAACGGCTACACCAGAAAAGATTTTAGAAAAAGTATATAATAGCCTGTACAATTACGATCCTTTTCCGAAGGGCTCAGATTTTCCATTGTTGGAAAAAGGGAAATTGGCAGATTTACAGCATTCAGATTTAGCAATGGCGATTGAGAAGTTAATTGAAGCTCGAGAGGCATACAAAGCCTATTTTAAAGAAAATTCGGAGGCGAAGTTGAAGAATATTGTTTTTGGCCCATTGAATAAATATGAATGGTATTTATTAGAACGAAAGCACCTGAATCATCATTTTAAACAGTTTAATTTATTATAATTAGTAAAGCAACATTATAGATATGACAGCACCTTACGTCAATTTGACCGTAAATAATGGAATTGGAACAATAGAATTCTTTCATCCCGCACATAACAGCCTTCCAGGAGATATTTTGGCTAAACTTGTTGACGCAATCAATGAGGCTGGAGCGAATGATGAAGTGAACGTAATTATTCTAAAGAGCGGGGGAGAACGTACGTTCTGCGCTGGAGCTAGTTTTAAGGAGTTAATAAATATTAATGATGCTGAAACGGGACGTGTTTTCTTTAGTGGTTTTGCAAATGTAATAAATGCAATGCGTAAATGTCCGAAGTTTATCATTGGCCGAATTCAAGGGAAAACTGTTGGAGGTGGCGTGGGAGTTGCTTCTGCTACGGATTATTGTATGGCTTCAAAATTTGCTTCAATAAAATTAAGCGAATTAAATGTTGGGATAGGTCCCTTTGTGGTAGGGCCAGCAGTTGAACGCAAATTAGGATTGACTGGAATGTCACAAATTGCAATCGACGCAAATACGTTTTATGATGCCGAATGGGCACGTCAAAAAGGATTGTATGCACAGGTATATGATTCTACTGAAGAATTGGATGAAGCAATTCAGGCTTTTGCTGAAAATTTATGCACTTACAACCCTGATGCCATGAGGGAGATGAAAAAAGTAATGTGGGAAGGAACCGAAGATTGGGATACACTGTTGGCAGAAAGAGCTGCCATTTCTGGAAGATTAGTGCTGTCAGAATTTACAAAAGAAACACTGAAACGATTTAAATAATGATCTATTCGTTCAAAGGACATATTCCTGTTGTTCACGAATCCAGCTTCGTACACCCATTGGCAGCAGTTACTGGAAACGTGATCATTGGCAAAAATTGCTACATCGGTCCTGGAGCTGCCATACGTGGTGATTGGGGTGAAATTATTTTGGAAGACGGTGTAAACGTGCAAGAGAACTGTACTGTACATATGTTTCCTGGAAAATCAATCGTTCTAAAAGAAAGTGCGCATGTTGGACATGGAGCCGTAATACATGGAGCTAATTTGGGGCGAAATTGTTTAATAGGAATGAACAGCGTGATAATGGATGATGCCGAAATTGGTGACGAATGCATTGTTGGGGCTATGAGTTTTGTGAAGGCTGAAACAATTTTTCCGAAGCGACAATTAATAGTTGGTAATCCGGCAAAAGCGATCAAGGAAGTTTCAGATGAAATGATTGCTTGGAAAACTGCGGGAACTAAATTGTATCAGCAACTTCCGAGGGATTGTCGTGAGAGTTTAATGGAAGTAGAGCCACTAAGGGAGCTTAAGAAGAATAGACCTGTGCAGGAAGATTTTTATAAAACACTACAAGAGATAAAACGAAAGGAATAAGATGTCTGAAGTACAATTTAGAATGCCCAAAATGGGCGAAAGTATTACCGAAGGGAAAATCCTTAATTGGTTAGTGAAAGAGGGTGATACTTTTGAAGAAGGTGATATTTTAGTAGAAGTAGCTACCGACAAAGTAGATAATGAGGTGCCAGCACCGGCAGCAGGGAAACTTGTGGCGTATAAGGCAAAAGCTTTGGAGGTTGTGCCCGTTGGGGAAATAATTGCTGTTTTGGAGCTTTCCGGAGAAGTGAAACTGGAAGAATCAAAAAATTCAACAGAGGATTCATCAAAAAAACCTTCCGAAGAAACTCCTTCTAAGAAGAACAAGGTAACAGTCCCATCTGGTTCTTTTAAGGTGAATGAAAATGTATTTATTTCGCCTTTAGTAGATAGTGTTGCTCGTGCTCATCATATAAGTTATGAAGAACTTGCGCGAATTTCTGGAACGGGAAAGGAAGGACGATTGCGCAAAAGTGATGTTTTAAATTATATTGCTGAAGGACGCCCATTTCAATTCGCTCAAGCTGTTGTTGAAACCCCTGGTTTTAAAGTTCCCGACTTGAAATTTGATAAGGGAAAAGGGAAGATTGTTGAAATGGATAGAATGAGACAAATGATCGCAGATCATATGGTTTATAGTGCACATACTTCTCCTCACGTGACTGCTTATGTAGAAGCGGATCTCACCAATGTGGTTGCTTGGCGAAATGGGAATAAGGTTGCGTTTCAGAAAAAACACAACCAGAAATTGACCTTTACACCTCTGTTCATTGAATGTGTGGCAAAAGCTATTGTAGATTTCCCAATGATTAATTCGTCACTAGATGGAACAAATATTATTGTAAAAGAAGATATAAATATTGGGATGGCAGCTGCTTTACCATCGGGAAATTTGATTGTTCCAGTGGTGAAAAATGCGGATAAGAAAAATTTAATTGAATTGGCTTCTGAAATAAACTCACTTTCAACAAAGGCTAGAGAAAACAAGTTAAAAGGCGATGACACCAAAGGAAGTACGTTCACAATTTCCAATGTTGGAACTTTTGGTAGTGTCATGGGAACCCCGATTATCAATCAGCCAGAAGCTGCGATATTAGCGACAGGGATTATTAAAAAGCGCGCTGAGGTAATAGAAAAACCTGAAGGTGATACCATAGAAATACGGTCTATGATGTATTTGTCGTTGTCCTTTGATCATCGCATCGTAGATGGGAATTTAGCAGGATCTTTTCTTAGGAGAATAGGAGATTATATGGAGCAATTTGATGTTGATAGAAAAATTTAGAATGGGTAGAATGAATAAAGAAATTCTCTTAAAAGCGTTTACAAAACTGGCAACGGCGAAGGCCATGACAGAATTGTATGAAGAAAATTTTAAAGTAGTATCTAAATATGTACATGCCACTTCTAGAGGTCATGAAGCCATTCAAATTGCGATGGGAATGCAGTTGTTGCCTCAGGATTATGCCTTTCCTTATTATCGTGATGATGCGATGTTGCTTTCCATTGGAATGACACCATATGAGTTAATGCTACAAGTTTTAGCAAAAAAAGACGATCCATTTTCTGGAGGAAGAACCTATTATTGTCATCCTAGTTTGCGGGATGATGATAAACCAAAAATTCCACATCAAAGTAGTGCTACAGGAATGCAGGCTATACCTGCTACTGGTGTTGCTTTGGGAATGTGGTATAAAGAAACTGAAAATCTAGATTCTGTTTCAGAAAAAGCCCCCTTTGTTGTTTGTAGTTTGGGTGATGCATCAGTTACTGAAGGTGAGATAGCAGAGGCCTTTCAAATGGCCGCTTTGAAGCAATTACCTATACTTTATTTAGTTCAGGACAATGGTTGGGACATAAGCGCTAACGAAGCCGAAACAAGAGCGCAAAGTGCTTTTGAATATGCAGCAGGTTTTCACGGCTTAGAGGCAGTGACAATTGATGGAACCGATTTTACAAGCTGTTATGAAACCCTTCAGGAAGTAATAGCAAAAATAAGGACAGAACGCAGACCATTTTTGGTACATGCAAAGGTTCCTTTGTTAAATCATCATACTTCTGGCGTTCGTATGGAATGGTATCGAGATGATTTGGAAGAGGCTAGGAGCCGTGATCCTTATCCGAAGATGTGGAATCTGTTACTTGACAACGGCTTCTCAAAAGATGAATTGGAAACGATTGTCACTTCGGCGAATGCCGAAGTCGCATCCAGCTTGCAGCTTGCACTAATAGCCGAAGACCCTAAACCTGAAGATTTATTTACTCACGATTTTGCTCCAACTCCAATAACGGAAGAAGTTGGTGAACGTTCTCCTAAAGGCGCTGAGAAGGTAGTAATGGTGGATTGCGCTTTATTTGCGATCGAGGAACTGATGGCAAAGCATAAGGAATGCTTGTTATACGGTCAAGATGTTGGAGGAAGGCTAGGAGGGGTTTTTCGTGAAGCTGCTACTTTAGCTCAAAAGTTTGGCGATAACCGGGTTTTTAATACACCCATTCAAGAGGCATTTATTGTTGGATCTACTGTTGGAATGAGCGCAGTGGGTTTAAAGCCTATTGTCGAGGTTCAATTTGCAGATTATATCTGGCCGGGATTGAATCAATTGTTTACTGAAGTGAGTAGAAGTTGTTTTTTATCTAATGGGAAATGGCCAGTTTCAATGATTCTTCGCGTGCCAATTGGGGCATATGGAAGTGGTGGCCCTTATCATTCTTCTTCGGTTGAAAGTGTGGTTGCAAATATTCGCGGTTTGAAAATTGCCTATCCAAGTAATGGAGCCGATTTAAAAGGGCTTCTGAAAGCTGCGTATTATGACCCAAATCCGGTAGTTATTTTTGAACATAAAGGTTTGTATTGGAGTAAGGTTCCCGGAACAAAAGGAGCTACTTCTGTTGAACCTTCGGAAGATTATATATTACCTTTTGGAAAGGCATGGGTCTTACAAGAAATTTGGAAGCAGGAAGAGGAGGAGACGATTTCTATTATTACTTATGGAATGGGAGTTCACTGGGCACTAAATGCTTCAAAAGAATTAAAAATGAACGACAAAATTGAAGTCGTTGATTTACGAACTTTACATCCGCTAGATTACGAAACGGTTTTTAAAAGTGTGAAGAAATGTGGCAAGTGTTTGATCGTGACTGAAGAACCTTCAGAGAATAGTTTTTCAAGAGCCTTGCAAGGTAAAATACAAGAAGAATGTTTTCAGTATTTAGATGCTCCTGTTATGATAATTGGTTCAGAAAATATGCCTGCCATTCCGTTAAACTCAACTTTGGAACAAACGATGATTCCTTCCGTAGAAAAAGTAAAAGTGAAGATAGAAGAATTATTAAACTACTAGTTTTGCGTACCTTGTTTTAAAATTTTTAGAATGCTCATTCGAGTTATTATATTTCTAATGCTTGTCCCTTCTGCGTATTGTCAGGATGAGGTAAACGTTTTGATTGATAGTCTGGCACAAGTTTCTTCGGTACACGATAGATCTGAAATTAGTTTAAAAATTGCTTCGAAATTAGTAAATGAAGACTGGGAAAGAGCTTTACTTTATATGGATTTGGCGCGAAAAAATGCTGAAAAGTCAGATTCAGAAAGGACGTTGGCCGAATTTTATTATGGCCTTGGTGATATATATCTTGGAAAAGATGCACTAGATATTGCATTGGAACATTATTTAAAAGCCTACGAGTTTTTTTCGAAGCAGCCTGTTTCTGAACGATTTAAGTTGGAGAACAATTTAGCGATTGTATATGCAAGAACAGCAAATGAAGAAAAGGCGCTACAATATTTTAAACGGGTATTTGAGTACCAAAAAGAAAGGAAGGACACTTTAATCTTGGCACAGATTCTCAATAATATGGGAACTTTATTATTGAAAAAACAGGTTGATTCTTCTATAGTATATTTTAAAAGATCCATGCAGTTAGCCCGAAAAATTAAAAACTCCAACTTGGATGTTTTTCTTTATACAAATCTTGGACGATGTTATGTGCTAAAAGATAGTACTCGCAAGGCAAAATTGTTTTTTAATAGAGCGATATCGAGGGTAGATGAAGGTGTAAACCCTAGAAACGTGGCTTGGCTTTATAATGAGGTTTCAGAATTTTATTTGAAAAACGGTATGGCAGATTCGTCTTTGTATTTGACTAAAAAGGCCGTTAAAAGTCTAGATAGCTTAGCACCGTTTAGCTTTGAGCATCAACGCGCAGTGGGTTTGCTATATCGGTCTTACCTTGCGAAAGATGAATTTAAAGAAGCAGCTACTTATTTTGAAAAGTATAATAGTATTGTTGATACGCTGAACCTTGAGGATAAGAGAATAAACGTAGAAAAACTTCTTATTGCTGAAAAATATAGGGCCGAAAAGAGGTTTCGTGAATTAGCTGAAGGAAAGAAAAGAGCGCGCAATTACATCATTTTACTAGGCCTATTAGCTGTTTTGTTATTTTGCGGCTTGTTATTGATACGATTCAGAAACAAGCTTAAGAATGCTGAATTGGAAAAACAGCTGGTAACCGCAAAACAAAAAGAGCTTAATTCCAATCTACAACTAAAGAACAAGGAGCTTATTGGTAAAGCCATGGTAGAAATTCATCGCACTGAGATCATTGAAGAAATTCTACAAGATTTAAAGGAAGTTAAAAGAAAGGCCGCAAAAAAGGAAACTCAAAACGCCATTGACTTTATAGCAAAAAGGCTCAAAAGAGGAACTTCAAACGATATTTGGAAGGAATTTGAATTACGTTTTGAACAGGTTCATGAGTCATTTTATCAAAATCTCTTAGCTAAACATCCTGATATAACCTCGCGAGATAAACGACTTTGTGCGCTATTAAAATTGAGCCTTACATCAAAAGAGATTGCTCAAATTACGGGACAGACTGCAAAAACAGTCGAAAATGCGCGTACTCGACTTCGTAAAAAACTTGGGCTTACAAATTCTCAGGCCGATTTATCCCATTACCTCTCCAGTTTAGGATAATTAATTATCGAAAATTATTTTTTTAAGTATCTTATAATCAATGACTTATGTTGTTTTGAGTGAAAATGCTATGGTTGTTTTTAGTCTATGAGTGTATTTGCAAGGGCTGAATATTTTACAGCGCCTTAAATACTATCTAGTTTTGTTGAAGTTTAGAAATATTATTGAGCGAATGAAAAAAAATGAGAACCGTAAAACTACTATTGAGAAACTGCTTGAAAACAATTTGGACAAAAAAAATGCATTAAAAAAAATAATCAAAGAATTAAATAAAAATGAAAACTCTAAAACAAAATAAAATGAAAACATTAACTACGCTTTTTTGCCTATTAATAACGTCTATTGTATTCGCTCAATGGACCACTGACACTAATGTAAATACTTTGGTTGCAGATTCTGAAGGACTCGATATGCAGACTCTCGGAACTTCAGATGGTCAGACATATATTGTATTTTGGGAAAATGTTGCCCCCCCAACAAATATTGAACTACGCTTACAGATACTTGATGCAGATGGAAATCAAACATTAGGCAGTAATGGAGCGCTTGTTAGTGATCAGATTCCAATGGGAACTTTTACGGTAACCTGGAATATGGTTGTCGATAGTGAAGATAACTTATACATAGGAGTTACAGGTACAGGTGGAGGCGATCCGGCTTTTGTTTTTAAAATGGATAGTAGTGGAACTCATTTATGGAATCCAAATGGGGTTGCCATAGGAAATGGTAACGTAGTGACCATATTACCACTTACTGCTGGTGGGGCCGTAGTTAGTTGGTTGTCTTCCATTGGGGCAATTATGCAAAAATATGATGAAAATGGCGATCCAGTGTGGCCTACAACACAGCCAATAACAACAGGTTCTGGATTTACAGCTCCTGCTAACTTCTTCGAGCTTTCGAATGGAGACTTTATTGCTGTTTTTCATCAATTGATAGGAGGTATTAATTCTAATTTATATGCACAACGATACGATGTTAATGGAGATTCTGTTTGGGCGAATGCAGTTCAATTATCTAACAGAGCAACAACTTTTAACCGTTTTTATAGTGGTGTACAGGATGGTGATGTAGTATATATGGGTTATTTCGCTTCAGCTGGAACACGTTTTGACTCATATCTACAAAGAATTAATCCGGATGGGGCACTGCCTTGGGGAATTAATGGTTCCGATTTCGATATAAATGAAACTGATTTTGAAATGACTACTGCTATAGCATTTGAGACTGGTTCACAGTATGTGTGGGCAGTTGCTAATTACACTAATAGTACACAAGACCAAAACGGTGAATATGTTCAAAAATTTGACAAAGATACTGGAGCACGTGAGCTTACAGATAATGCTAAGGTGGTATTTCCAATTGGTTCTGATAAAGTACACGTTGCGAATCTTGACTTAAAAGAAGATAGTCCACTTTTTCTGATGGAAGCGGGCATAAATAATGGTGTAGCACCAACTACCTTAAATGCTGTATACCTTGACGAGAATGGTGATTTTGTATGGTTGGAGGAAACTTTGCCAGTCGCTACTTTTGGAGCGAGCAAAAGTAGAGTACAATTTACGAAGGCTGTAAACAATCAAAATATCGCAGTTTTTATTGAAGACAAAGGAAGTGGAGAACGGATATATGCTCAGAATTTTGTTGACCCATCTTTAGGGGTAGGGGATTCTGACCTTATACTTGAAAGTATTTTAATGTTTCCAAACCCAGCGAATGACCAGGTTTCATTGACTAACCAAGAAGGGTTTCAATTGAATTCAGCGAGTGTATATGATGTTTTGGGTCGATTAGTTAAAACTTTCAACCTTACAGATATGGGAACTCATAGGGTATTAGATATTTCTGAATTGACCAAGGCCACGTATTATGTGTTAATTAAAGGTGATGGATATCAGGTTACAAAGCAACTGATAAAAAAATAAACTTTAAATTTAATTTTTTAAAAGCCCTCCTAATTAGTTTTAGTGAGGGTTTTGTTCATTTTATTGTTGTAAAGTTAAAGACAAAGTTGCAGTTTTTTTACAGATATCAATGGCATTACAAGGTAGACTACAAGAAGAATGTATTCAGCAATTAGATACTTCTATAATGATAATTGGTTCAGAAAATATGCCCGGCCATTCCATTAAATTCAACTTAGGAGCGAAGGATGATTTCTTCGGTAGAAAAAGTGAAAAATAAGATTATTGCGCTATTCGATTATTAAAAAAAGAGGCGCAATTTGCACCTCTTTTTTGACTGGTTTTTTAGTTCTTATATATTATAGTTTGATGAACTTTTTTGAACTTAGTGCATCACCAACCTGAACTTTTATAATATAAGTTCCCGATGATAATGCTGAAACATCAACATTCATATTAGAATCAATTCCTTTGTAGCTAGTAATTTCTTGTCCGAGGATGTTATAAATTGCGACTGTTGAAATTTCCTGCTTTGAAGTAATACTCAATTGATCGTTTACAGGGTTAGGATATAGGCTAAATTCTTGAATAGTCGAATCACTTAATCCCAGTGATGGGTCGTAAATCATAAGGTCAAATTCAGCATTTTCCGGCATCGCAGAAAGATCCTCTGTATAAATAGCCCAATTAGATCCGGTATACCACGCTCCCATAGTATGGTCAATTATTACATTTCCTGTTCCTCCAGATATTCCCCAGTTATGGGTAAATACAAAGACTGCATCTGGGTCACCATTAAGTAAAGGATGGTCGATTGTTGTATAATTACCCGAAATATTTCCAACATCAGCGTGATGGGTTGATACAGCTACATTTCCGTCAGGTATTCCCAAAAAGAAAGCTGTGTCTAAAGGTAGGTCTGTAAGGTCTTCTGGAAAAATATTCCATCGATCCGTATCGTCGTTGTACCAAACCGAATAGTTGTGGTCATTACGAAGTCCATTAGGAGTGAAATAGGTGGTAAGCACCAATTGTGCGTCAGGGTTACCATTTAGATTTGGATGATTGATGACAGAGTATACAGGGTTTGATGCCTGGTTTGCCAAATCTGCTATATGTAGGACTACATCACCATTCCCTATATAAACGTTATAAGAAGATCCCTCTACCATTGCGTCAGAACTTTCATTATATATGCCCCATTTACTTTGGGAATTACTATAGAATACACCTGTAACATTATCATTGTAAATACCACCACTTCCAGGAGGATTCCAATTATGTGAAATTAAAATCTGAGCCGCTGGATTATTGTTTAGATCTGGATGGTCAATATATGTGGCATCTGCAGAAATGTTTCCTGCTGTTGCAGTATGGACAAACATATTCTGTCCGAAGGTCGTCGCGCTTATTAAAAGTGCTAAAATAAATGTAAAAATTGTTTTCATAAAAAAGGTTTTAGGTTATTATTAAATTTGAGGGGTCTTGTTCATATTAAGATTCAAAAGTATGGACGCTCATTGAATGGTTCACTAGTTAAACAACTAGAATTAAAAAGGGTTTTACCTTATTAATAATGCATTAAACCCCTGTTGTAAAGGTCGATAAGAGGTTGCAGTTGGGGTGTTAATATTGTAACAATTGCTATAACAGATGTAACAAGCTATAAATAATTAATAAAGAAATTCTAGAAGAGAGCCTGATTTTTAATTAAAAGAAGAATTATTAAATAAAAAAACCTCCAAGCAAAAAGCAAGGAGGTTTTTAGTTTAATCTTATATTTTGGATTAGCGAATAGGAGGGTAAACAGCAAGTATTTCTTTCACAATTTCCTTAATTTGCTCTTCTTTTTTATCAATATTATGTGTCTTAAGTGAGGCGGTTCCAACTCCTTGCCAGATTAATTGATTAGTCTTGGCATCAATTAAATCAACGTAAAGAGAGCCTTCGGTAGATCTTTGAACACTTGTTCCATAACTACTTCCATACCACCAAGGATTCCAACCCCAACCATAGCCAAAATTGCGATTATATACATCCACCCGTTCATTTTCTTTTGTGAAAATACTTACTAATAGTGTCGGATTTTCAGATTTAATCATCGCTTTAGCTTTCATTTCAGATTCAATGGCTTTTAGAATCCTCCTTTTGTCCAAATCAGAAATTTTTGCCTTATCTATTCCTGGTTTATAGAAGGCAAAGGAGTTGTAATTACTAAAATTTGCTTCTTTATCGTAATCTGAGTTTACTCTCACAGTAGCGCAAGAACTTAAGATGAAAATTAGAAGTAATGGTAATAGAATAAATTTTTTCATAGCGTTAATTCTTTAAGTGAATAAATCATTGTCTACGAAATGTGGAAGTGTAACTTTTAAACTCGGGTTCTTTTTCATTTCCCTTTTAATAGCAAAAATAGCCTCTTCATTCCGTGCCCAACTTCGCCTTGCAATTCCGTTATTTACATCCCAGAAAAGCATTGATTCTAAGCGTCTTTGCGCGTCTTTACTACCATCAAGAACCATACCAAATCCTCCATTTATAACTTCACCCCAGCCTACACCGCCTCCATTATGAATGCTCACCCAAGTTGCACCTCTAAAGCTATCTCCTATAACATTGTGGATTGCCATATCTGCTGTAAAGCGACTTCCGTCATAGATATTGGAGGTTTCCCGATAAGGTGAATCTGTTCCTGAAACATCATGATGATCTCTTCCTAAAATTACAGTTCCAATTTCTTCTTCCGCTATTGCTTTATTGAAGGCTGATGCAATTTTCATTCTTCCTTCGGCATCTGCATATAGAATACGGGCTTGTGAGCCCACAACCAGTTTGTTTTCTTGAGCACCTTTTATCCATTGAATATTATCTGCCATTTGCTGTTGAATTTCCACAGGAGATTGAAGCATTATTTTCTCTAAAACTTCACAGGCAATTGTATCTGTTTTTGCTAAATCTTTTGGATCACCCGAAGCGCACACCCATCTAAAGGGACCAAAGCCATAATCGAAACACATAGGTCCCATTATATCCTGAACATAAGATGGATACCTAAAATCTATACCGTTTTCAGCAAAAATAGCCGCGTCGGCTCTTGATGCTTCCAGCAAAAATGCGTTGCCATAATCGAAGAAGTAGGTTCCTTTTGCCGTATGCTTGTTAATAGCTTCAACGTGGCGTCTTAAGGTCTTTTGAATCTCTTTTTTAAAGTTATCAGGGTCTTTTGCCATCATTTCATTGGCTTCTTCATAAGTAAGTCCAACAGGGTAATAGCCCCCTGCCCAAGGGTTGTGCAGTGAAGTTTGATCACTTCCTAAATCTATATGAATATCGTCTTCATTAAAACGCTCCCAAATATCTACCACATTACCGTCATAGGCGATAGAAACTGTTTCTTTATTTGCTAACGCAATTTTAACTCGTTCCGATAAAACTGAAAGATCCGAAATGACTTCATCGACCCAACCCTGACTATGGCGCGTTGTTGTTGCTTTTTTATTTACTTCAGCACAAACGGTTACACAACCTGCAATAGAACCTGCTTTGGGTTGCGCACCGCTCATCCCTCCAAGCCCAGAAGTTACAAAAAGACCTCCTTTGGGAGATTTTTTAATTTTTCTGAAACCATTTAAAACTGTTATGGTAGTTCCGTGAACTATCCCCTGCGGACCAATATACATATAACTCCCTGCGGTCATTTGTCCATACTGAGTAACACCAAGCGCGTTGAATTTTTCCCAATCATCCGGCTGTGAATAGTTAGGAATCATCATTCCGTTTGTAACCACAACTCTTGGTGCATCTTTGTGAGAAGGAAAGAGTCCCATCGGATGTCCTGAATACATAACCAGTGTCTGTTCGTCTGTCATTTCTGAAAGATATTTCATCACCAAACGATATTGAGCCCAATTCTGAAATACCGCCCCATTTCCTCCATAAGTAATTAACTCGTGAGGATGCTGAGCTACGGCGTGATCCAAGTTATTTTGAATCATTAACATAATTGCTTTTGCTTGCTCACATTTTCCAGGATACTCTGAAATAGGCCGAGCAAATATTTTATGTTTTGGAAGAAAGCGATACATATAAATACGACCATATATCTCAAGTTCTTCTTTAAATTCGGCTAGAAGAGTTTCGTGATGCTTCGGTTCAAAATAACGAAGAGCATTTCGTAATGCAAGCTCAGTTTCTTCGGGGCTAAGAATTTGTTTTCGTTTTGGAGCGTGATTTATTTTTGGGTCATGCTTTTTTGCCGCTGGAAGTTCCACTGGTATTCCTTGTTCTATTTCTTCGGAGAAAGTCATATTTTTCAGTATTGTTAATTTTTAGAACCTTAGTTTTATTGAGAATTGGTTTTAGTATTATAGCCATACGGGCAATGTCGACAGTTGCTTTCACAACAATATCCTCTTTTGAGATGGTATTGCTCTGTAAAGCATTTGTATCCCTCTGGAGTTAGGTAAAAATCGCCTTCTTCCAATTCAATTTTTTTCTTAAAAAAGGTCATAGTACAAAAGTAACATTTCTTATCTTCAAAAAATGATAGTTTTGGTGAATCGCTTTTTACTTCGGAAAAATTTTGATGGTATTACCCTTTGGCCAATTCTTATTGTTAGAAATAGTGAGTTAAAGGATAACAAGATTTTTATGAATCACGAGCGAATTCATTTACGACAACACTTAGAAATGCTGGTAGTGTTTTATTACTTGTGGTATGGAATAGAATATCTTATTAGACTAATTCAGTTTTGCGATAGCCGTCAAGCGTACCGGAATATTAGCTTTGAAAGGGAAGCTTATGCAAATGAAAAAGACCTCGATTATTTAAAAAAGAGGCCTTTTTGGAGTTTTAAGGGTTATTTATAGTTTTTATTCCTTTATAACCTGTTTTGTAATGTTTCCTGCAGAAGTTTCGAACTGAACAAAATAGATCGCAGAATTGAATCTTGAAATATCTAAAGTGTAATATTGATTTTGACTTCTTGTACCTTCCTCTTCGTTTAATAATGGGTCAATACTATTTTCAAAACTTTGTTCTAGCAACATTCTTCCTTGTACATCAAATAGTTTTGCACTTTTAATGGTATTGTCTGGATATTGAATTGATAATATTCCTGTTGTCGGATTAGGAAAAACTCTTAGACTGTCTTCTGTAACTTCTGGATTTGTAGAAAGAATTCGTTCAAATCTAAGCGTAAATCGATTATCGAAAGTTCCTGCGTCTGAAGTGAATTCATATCTATCAGTACTCAAGTTTGTAGTGATATCCAAAAGGTGGTCAACCAAATAAATCGTCGTATCCTCAATATTTGCTCCTTCTACCTTATCAATTGAAATTACATATGGAATTCCTGAGTCTGCTTCTATTAGGGTTGAGAATCCCATTGGGATTGTAATACTGGCATCAAAAGCCTCTCTTCCTTGAATTCCTAATTGCTCGCTTCCATCTTGAAGATGTGAATAGAGCGAAACAACCGTTCCTAACTTCATAGTATCAAAGCCTTCATCCAATCCAGCAGTTGCATTTTCTGTAAATCCTATACCTGTCGAACTTCCCATTCCGTAGGTATTCTCACGA